>Ga0163150_10000038_pt1 | contig 218664 bp, 195 predicted proteins | sample OliLakLV19P2IB_FD_148628 | JGI IMG/M metagenome (GOLD analysis project Ga0163150, IMG submission 148628) | Freshwater microbial mat bacterial communities from Lake Vanda, McMurdo Dry Valleys, Antarctica - Oligotrophic Lake LV.19.P2.IB | ecosystem: Environmental > Aquatic > Freshwater > Lake >... | reverse complement strand
GGGCGGGCGCGCCAAGGGGGGCGCGTGGATTGAAACAGTCGCAGCGCTACGACGGCCGACGGGCTTCGGTCGCGAACCCTCGTTCAAGGCTTGCGCGGCGCTGATCTGCAAGGTCGCGCCTCCTGCGGCCTTAGCGTGACAGCGTGACAGCCCCTAGGGCGTTGTCACGCACGTCACGTGACAGGCGTGACGGTCACGTGACGGTCACGCCGTCTCGGGCAACCAAATGTGCTTGTCGGTCATGCAAATCCGTCTCTTGTCCTTCAGCTTGTTGAGCGTCCGCCCGAACCGCTGGCGGTCAGCGGCGCTAAGTTCTTTGCCGGTCGGCGTGTCGAAACGGCCAGCCTTGCGGAAGGCATCCCTGACTTCATCCCGCGACATCGCCCTCACCTCCGGCATGTCGGGCCTCGGTCGGACCATCGCGCCGACCGATGGGTTGCTGAAGGCATCATGGATGTCTTTCATGGCGCCCCGCTCGTCGTCTGTGAGCTTCGGGCCCGGACACTTGGTCGGGGCGTCCGCGTCGTCCACGATACATGTCGTGAGCGGATCGCCGTCTTCGTCGGTGCCCACCTCAACCTGACGCAGCTGGAATCCGAGGACCTTGCCGCCTTCAACGTCCTTGGCCTTCGTTACGGTTGCTGTGCCCGCGCCCGTGTCCGACTTCGCCACCCGAAGCAGAAGATCAGCGGCGCCCATAAGACAGCTGTGACCCCGAGGTGTGTCCTGGCTGGCCTTCGGCGTGTGATGGATCGCGATCACGCAAGCGCCCGTCGCCGACCGGATTTCGTCCATGATCCGGACCAAGTCTCCCATGTCCGACGACGAGTTTTCGTCCGCGGCGCCTAGCGCTCGGGCGAGCGTATCGATCACGATCAGCTTCACCCCGAATGTCTTGGCGGCCTCGATCACTGAAGCGGCGGCGTCATCCTGCGACAAGAACGTGACAGGATGCGCGACATAGTGGAAGTCAGGTGTGGTGCCAAGCTCATTCGCGAGCGCCTTAGTCCGCTTCTCGAATCCGGAACCGCCTTCAAGCGACAGGTAAAGCGCGGGTCCCGGTCGGGCCTTCAGACCGAACACTGACCGGCCTTGTGCCACGGCGTAGGCTATGTGCGCTGCCAGAAACGATTTGCCGGAAGAGGGTTCGCCGAAAATGACCGCAAGTTGGTCTTCATACAAAAGGCCCTTCACGAGATACCGGCTCGGCGACGAGCACTGGGCATCGCCCACGCCCAACACAAGGAGGCAACCGATCTTTTGTCCGCGTGCTGGATGGGCCGCAGTCCTAACCGGCAAGGTGACCACTTCGCCTAAGTCAAAGACGACATCGGGATTGGTAGGAGGCTCTTCGCTGTCCATCTCACGCCACCTTCAACACGTCGTTCCAGTCTTTGCCCTCGGCTCGCGGCTTGATGATGCAAACCTCGGCGCCGGAATCGCGCCAACGGATGCCGCATTCGATGGCGGCCTCCTCACCGGCCCGCGATTGGTCGTGGTCGGCGAAGATCGTGAGCGCTTCGATTCCGCCCAGCACGGGAAATGCTGCGATGCCTGCTGACGACAGGCAGGCCCACGTCGGCCACCCGACCGTCATGCAGCTCAGCGCGGTCTCGATTCCTTCGGCAATCGCCAGGCCCGTGGCGATATGGTCGTCGGGCGTGAGCTTCACCACCGAGCCCTTCGACCGGCCAAGCATCATCTTGGCCCGATCACGCGCACCTGCGTCCTTGCCGGAGCCGTCCGCCTCAACGAAGGTCCGGTGTATGCCCGTCGGATCGTTCGACCGGATGTCTCTCATCAGCGCCACGAGAGCGGGGACACGATTCCGGACGCGGGGACAGCTCGGATGAAAGCGAAGGTCAACTGGCCATCGGCCGAGCCCAATGCCGCGAGATTCGCGCAGGTAGACCTCGCCGCTTGTACGCGCAAGCGGGTGTGCGTCGTCCCAAATCGCGAGAGACCGGCCAAGCCGCGCATCGGCGTGTTCACTTACTTCACGCGAAGGGCTCGGCGGTGTTGCCGAACGAAATGGAAAGCGGCGCCCACCGCCTTTGCGGTCCCCGACCACGGGGCCGTGTTCGCCGCAGTGGACGCAGTTGAAGGCGCAAGGATGCCCGTCTCTAAAATATATGCGGCACACCTTGAGAGACCGGTTTGCCGACGTCCGGCCAGCGCTGCAAAGCGGGCAGGGGATGTCCGCATGACCCCTGGCATCGGGTAGGACATGGCGAATTTCCTCGATGTTGATGGACGTCATATCCGCGCCACCCTCTTGGTCTGGGTCGAAGGACGATGCTCAAGCGAACGGTCGATCTTGCTTTGCCGCCCGGCGACACGGACGAGCCTGCCGGGACGCGATTTGCCCATTTGAGTAAGGGACGAGCATGGCGGCCGCATCACTCGTCGGACTCCCCGAGCAGCCGTTCCAAACGCGCCATTGGCACGACAAGTCGCCGCCCCATCCGTATGACGGGAAGCTCACCGCTTCGAGCCATTTCATAAGCCTTCGACCTTGATACGCCGAGGATTGTTGCGGCGTCGGGCCAAACATTCAGTGTACGCCTCATCGGCGGGGCGCTGTTGTCCATTGTCGGATCCTCTCTGCTTGCACGTGCTGGAGGATTGTGGTCAGTCTCTTGCCGTGCAAGAGAAAAGCGCTTATTATAATGGAATAAACGAGTGCGAAAACATGGATCGAGAAACCGCAAAGGTCGCAGCAAAACGAAGTCGGGGGAGGCCACCCTTGTCGGCAGACGGCTCTCCTGCCGAGACCTTGACCATACGATTGCCGAAGGGTGTTCGCAGAGACATTGAAGAACACGCACGACGGAACAATCGCAGTCTGTCCCAAGAACTCGTTCAATGCTGGTTCGACGCTCGGTCGAACGCTGCACGGCCAGATGCCATCGTCGATGCGTTTGGCGGGCCACAAAGCTTTGCCTTGTTTCAGATGATGGCGGGATGCGTCCGCGCGCTCGAAGCCGGATCTGGTAAAAAGTGGTTCGACCATCCGAAGCTGTACGAGGTCGCGGTCGAGGTGATCAACGAGATGACCGGGTACCTCAAGCCGAAGGGATCATCGAGGTCGTGGCCGCCGGGGTCTGTGTGGGGCACCTTCCCTCGAAAGGCGCTCGTAGGAGCGATCGTTCGGGGACACGTTGCCAACGTGTTGCGCTCGCCAGATTGGGATGCGCCACCTTCAACCTCGAACAAGGCGCGCCTCACTCTAACCTCACAGCATTTGAAGGTATTTGGGTTGCTGCCGCGCTTTCGCCGACTACTCGCCGCCAACAAACCTCGGAGGGCATGAACATGCGAGGGAGCATTGCGAAAAGGGGGAAGGGTTCGTGGCGCATTCGTTTTGACCTCGGTCGCGATCCGAAAACCGGCAAACGCAAAGTACAGAGCACGACTGTGCTGGGCAGGCGTGCTGATGCCGAGCGAAAAATGAGCGAGATGCTACATGGCTCGGCGACAGGTCTTCACGTCGAAGCTTCGCGCATCACGATAGCGGAGCTGCTTCGGAAGTGGCTGGCGGCCCATCGCGCTGTCGTCTCGGCAAAGACGCACGAACGCCAGGAGGAGATCGTCGAAAAGCATCTTATTCCTGCACTCGGAACCTATCGCGCGCAGCAACTCACCGGCCTGCACCTACAAACGCACTATGCAGAAGCACTGCGCGCGGGACGGCGAAACGGAAACGGCGGACTCGCGCCAAGAACTGTGCTGCATCACCATCGAACGGTTTTCACGGCCCTTAAGCAGGCTGTTCGCTGGCGCATCATTGCCCGCAACGTAGCCGAGGACGCCACGCCACCTCGGGCGCCGCGCAAGGACATGGCCGCGCTTGATGAGGGGCAGACGGCGCAAGTGATGATCGCCGCCGACACGTCGATCTGGAATGTTCCGATTTTCGTTGCGGCCACCACCGGCATGCGTCGAGGCGAAGTCCTCGCGCTGCGGTGGAAGGACGTGGATCTGGAACGCGCCCGCGTTCACATCACGCAAGTCGTCGAGCAAACAAAAAAAGGTGGCCTGACGTTCAAAGAGCCGAAAACCGACAGGAGCCGACGCGCTGTCACGTTGCCGAGCGTCACTGTTGAGGCGTTGAAGCGTCATCGAGCAGGGCAGGCGGAAATCCGGCTCGCCCTGGGGTTGCCTCGCGATGAGAACGCCTTGGTGTTCACCGATGCAGAGGGTGCGCCCCTGAAACCTTCAAGCATGACCAAATCGTTTGAGCGGATTTTGGGTAAGGCGAAGCCCGGCACTAGGGTTTCCCTGCACGGCCTACGGCACAGCCACGCGTCGCATCTGTTGAAGCGCGACACGAACCCCAAGATCGTTTCCGAGCGACTCGGCCACGCATCGGTCGCGATTACCCTCGACCTTTATTCCCACATCTTGCCGGGCCTGCAGGAGGACACCGCGAAGGTCGTCGATCTGGCGATGAGAACGGCTCTGCAACAAACTAAGCCTAAGGCCTGACAGGCGCGTGACCAATCGGTGACCAAAGGCTGTTGAAACGGTCGGCAGGCGCGTGCTAACCCCTTGAACTTCCTGCTGCGGACGGGTGGTCGAGTGGTTTAAGGCACCGGTCTTGAAAACCGGCGAGGGGCGACCCTCCGTGAGTTCGAATCTCACCCCGTCCGCCACATCGTCATCGCCAGGTAGCCCGCCCCCGCGCCGACGGCGGTCAGGACGCTTCCCCACGCCATGTCCACCAACGCCACTTTGATCGTCCAGGTTTTCAAGGTCGCCAGGTTGGTCAGGTCATAGGTGCCGTAGGCGACGAGGCCCAGCAGGGCCCCCGTGCCGCACGCGACCATCAGCGACTGCGCCTTCAGTCCCGGCTGAACGGCCAGCAGCAGGATGCCGGTGATGTAGAGAATATAGAACGCGACCGCCGCCGGTATGTTCGTCCGCTCGGCGAGGATCGGTCCGATCGTGGGCCAATAGAGGGCGCGTCCAACGGTACTCAACCAAATCAGGTCGAGCACAAGGAACACCACGCCGGCAGCGGCGTAGCCGGTCATCCATTCTCGCATTGTCGTGTGTCCGTCGTTGCCTGAGTTCACATAAGCAGGCGCATCAGCATCCCGATCCAACCGGGCGCCTGCGGCAAGCCGTCCGTCGCGATCAGCAATGTGCATTCGCCGTCGTCGTCGACGCGCGGCTGATGCGACACGCTGTCGTCGGCCGTGAAGAAATCGCCGGGCGTGTAATGCCCATGCTCGTCCGAATAGCCGCCGCTGACCACATACGTCACCTCGACGCCGCTGTGCCCGTGATGGGGCAGGGCGAGACCAGGCTTCGCGCGCAGCAGAAACGCACGTCCGGTGCCGCGCGGCGCCTTCCAAAGATTGCGCTTATAGATGCCGGGTCCGATCGGAAACTCGATCCCCGGACGAAACCGCTGCAGCGCCGCCGGCAACGCAGACGCACGCGGCGCGGTCTTGCGGCGCGGCCGATCGCGCTCCAGCGTGCCGAGCACGCTTTCAAGCGCCCCATCTGTCATCGCAACTGGCGTCACGGTCTCAAGCAACGCGCCGCCGACGCCTTCCCACACGGCCGCCTCTTTGCGGCACAGCACGCACGCATCGATATGCGCACGCAGCGGAATGTCGAACGGCGCCTTCACCGCGCCCGACGCAAACTGCATCAATAATTCTTCAGAGGGGTGATACGCGATCGTCATGTCACGCCCTCCACCAACTCGCGCAGCTTGCTGATCGCCAGCCGCACGCGCGACTTCACCGTGCCAAGCGGTATACCCAACTTCGTCGCGATCTCGCTGTGCGGGCACTCTTCGAAGAACGACAAGGTCAGCACCTGACGCTGCTCCGCCGGCAATTGCTTCAACGCATCGCGAACAACCGTCTGCGACTGCTGCCGCGCCACAATTGCGAACGGCTCTTCCGGCGCATCCGGCTCGATCTCACCCACCAGCATCATCGGATTGCGCGTGCGCCGCGCCGCGTCGATACGCAAATTCCGGGCGATGGTGAAAATCCACGTCGAAGCGCTCGCGCGGTCCGCATCGAACAGCTCAGCCTTCCGCCACACCGACAGCATCGTCTCCTGCGCCAGTTCCTCTGCGAGCGAAGCCGGCGTCCCCACACGCATCAGATAGGATTTCACCCGCGGTGCGAAATGCGCGAACAGCGCCGCGAAGCTGTCGCGGTCACGCGACGTCGCGATGTCGCTGATGTGCTGGGCATGGACATCAGGTGTCGCTATCGACAGGTCGGGTGAGCGCGGCGTCACGCGCCATGCCCTGTTGGCCATAGGGCGGCGCCCGAAATCCAACCGACCGTCGATGAGAGGTTTCTGACGCATGCCCCCTGTACGCAAGGTAAGCGCCGTCGGATCACGCCGCGCCGGGATTCGTAAAGGTGCATAACGAGGCCAAACTAGCCGACCCGGCAGGGGGAAACCAAGAGGCACGGGCTGTGATCCGCCGACTTCAGGTCTACGTATCAGTCCCATGGCAAAAATCGCGATTGTGGGCAGCGGCATTTCGGGCCTTGGCGCCGCGTTCCTTCTGCACCCCCGCCACGACATCGTGGTTTACGAGAGCGACAGCCGCATCGGCGGCCACAGCCGAACGGTCACCGTGAACTACGGCGACCGAACGATCCCGGTCGACACCGGCTTCATCGTCTTCAACGAACGGAACTATCCGAACCTCACGGGCCTCTTCCGCCACCTCGGCGTCCCGGTTCAGCCGAGCACGATGGGTTTCGCGGCCACCATCTTGAACGGCTGGCTCGAATGGGGCTCGCAGCGCCTGACGAGCATCTTTGCGCAGCGGCGCAATCTGATTCGACCCGCCTTCTACCGCTTCATGCGCGATGTGATGCGCTTCAACGCGCTCGCCTTGGCGACGGCCGAAGCCTCGCCCGGATTAACGCTCGCCGGTTTGATCGACCGCCTGAAGCTCGGCCGCTGGTTCCAGGATTACTACATCCTGCCGATGGGCGGCGCGATCTGGAGCTGCGCGCCAAGCCGCATTCTGAGCTTCCCCGCGCTCACCTTCACGCGCTTCTTTGCCAACCACGGCCTGCTCACGGTACGCGGTCAGCCGCAATGGTACACGGTGACCGGCGGCTCGCAGGAATATGTCAGGCGCCTAACGCAATCTTTTGCCCACAAAATTAGAACCGGCTGCGGCGCCGCGCGCATCGTGCGCAAGGGCGGCGGCGTCGACATCACCGACACGCAAGGCGTCACCGAAACCTACGACCACGTGATCCTGGCCTGCCACGCCGACGTCGCCAGAGAGTTGCTCGCCGATCAAAGCGCGCACGAAAGCGACTTCCTCGGAAGCTTCCGCTTCCAGGACAACCGCGCCGTCCTGCACCGCGACCGCGCCGTCATGCCCAAGCGCGAAGCAGCATGGGCAAGCTGGGTCTACCGCGCCGACGGCATCGACGACGAACACGCGATCACGGTCAGCTATTGGATGAACAGCCTGCAAGGCATCGACCGCCGCTATCCGCTCTTCGTCACCTTGAACCCGACGATGCAGATCGCGCCGGACATGATCTTCGACGAATACAATTTCCGCCACCCCATCTTCGACGCCCGCGCGATCGACGCGCAGAGCAAGATCGAAACCGTCCAAGGCATCCGCAACACCTGGTTCTGCGGCGCGTATCTTCGCCACGGCTTCCACGAAGATGGCCTGGCCAGCGCCGTCAACGTGGCGGCCCGCCTCGGCGCGCACCCGCCGTGGGAGCGCGCATGAACGAAATCGCCGACGTCCGCATCACCCACAGCCGCCGCGGCGCACGCAAGAACGCCTTCGCCTACCGCGCGCTCTATCTGGTCCTGCCGCTCAGCACGCTGGGCCGCGACCCACGCCCGCTCTTCGCCTTCAACCGCTTCAGCCTCTTCAGCTTCCACGCGCGCGACCACGGCGACGGCAAGACCGATCTCGAAACCTGGGCTCGCCAACAACTCACGCGTCACGGAATCACCGAAGCCGACGGCGAAATCGTGCTGATGACGCTGCCGCGCATACTGGGCTACGTCTTCAATCCGGTCAGCTTCTGGCTCTGTCACGACCGCGATCACCGCCTGCGCGCCGTGATCGCAGAGGTGAACAACACTTTCGGCGAGCGCCATACCTACGTCTGCCATCACGACGACCGCCGCCCGATCGAAAAACCGGATTGGTTGACCGAACGCAAAGCCTTCTACGTCTCGCCGTTCCTCACCATCGAAGGCGAATACAAATTCCGCTTCGACGTCGAAGCCAGCCGCTTCGCCATGACGATCAACCACCACGACAGTGAAGGCCTACGACTGACAACGGGCATGTCGGGAAGCCGCGAGCCGCTAACCACAGCCCGCCTGCTGCGCGCCTTCCTCCTGAACCCGCTATTGCCGCTGAAGGTGATCGCGCTCATCCACTGGCAGGCGATGAGGCTGATGCTGAAGGGCGTGAAATACAACGATCACGCCAAAGCCGGCTAGCGGCTAGGCAGACAGAAGCTAGCGGGCATCCGGTTGGCCAAGGAGATCGCCGATGCTTTCCGCTTTGCGGCTCAACCACAAAAGATAGATCGCGAGGAACAGTATACCGCCCAGCAACGCGACGGGCGCGAGAGCGATGCCCACAGCCGAGAAGCGGTTGCGCCAAGCCGTCCAGAGCGCCGAGAGGATGAGAAAGCCTGTAAAGTCGGCATTGAACTGCCCCGCCCACGTCACCGCGACGATGTCCCCAAAAAAGACGGAAAACAGATCCCAGCCGTGGTGCGCGATGACCACGGCTGTGTAGACAGCCAGGCCAACGGCGTAGGCGAACAGGAACAGTCTCAGGGCTGTCATGAGCAGTGTCTCTCGATGCATCGGTGCCCAACGGTGCAGCACTTCGCGCGCTCTCACAATTACGTCGCAGGTAATCGGCGAGCTACCGTCCTCGTAGGCCGCACACGGAGCAGCGCCGCAAGAGATGTCGAATTGCCGGTGACGATATAGCTGAGTGGGCCAGGCGGCGATCATCCGGCCCGCCTCCGCCGGCAATCCAAGTGCACGGCTCAAACGTATACGTCGTGAACAAACCGGAAAACGCCTTGATGAGTATGCTGCCCCGATCTCTCGTGCAGAAAAGATGGCTCAGTGCGATCCGCCGGATCGACGTGGGAACGCTTCATTTCGTCGACCCGGCCGGGGAATTGTACACCGTGAACGGCAGTCGGCCGGGACCGACGGCGCACTTTGAGATTAAGGATTGGGACGTCATCGCAAGATTGGTCGCGCGAGGCGACATCGGTCTGGGGGAGGATTACATCAGCGGAGAGTGGGAGACCGACGACATCGAGGCGTTAATCGCGCTCTTCCTGCTCAACCTGGACCATCTCGACGACTTCGCCCACGGCAACCTCTGGAACCGCCTCGGCTTCGTGGCGCTGAACACCTTTGTCCGCCGGAACAGTGAGGCCGGCAGCCGCCGGAACATCGAGGCGCACTACGACGTAGGCAACGATTTCTATGCACTCTGGCTCGACGAAACGATGACCTATTCCTCCGCGCTTTACCGGGCGCCGGAGTCATCGCTGACCGAAGCTCAGCGCGCAAAATACGAGCGCATTCTCTCCAAGGTGCCCCAACGCGGGCGCGTACTCGAAATCGGCTGCGGCTGGGGCGGGTTCGCTGAGGCCGCGGCCGGCACGGGCCGCGAGCTGACAGGCATCACGATCTCGCCCGCGCAACACGCCTTCGCGACGCAGCGCATCGGCGCCAAGGCCGACATCCGCCTTGAGGATTACCGCCGCACCACCGGCACATTCGACGCCATCGTGTCGATCGAAATGTTCGAGGCGGTCGGCGAACGTTACTGGCCGCGCTATTTTCAAACGCTTTCCGAACGCCTGAAACGCGGCGGGCGTGCAGTTCTGCAAACAATCACGGTACGCGACGACATTTTCCCGGCCTATCGCCGCCGCAGCGATTTCATCCGCCAATACGTTTTCCCCGGCGGAATGCTCCCGTCGCTCTCCAGCATACGCGAAGAGGCCGAACGCGCAGGCCTCAAAATGATCGATGTGTTTCCGTTTGGCAGCGACTACGCGCGCACGCTGCGCGCGTGGGGTGAGCGGCAACGCGCGGCCCGGCCTGCGATCCAGGCGTTGGGCCACGACGATCGTTTCATGCGCAACTGGCAATTCTACCTCGGCATGTGCGCGGCCGCGTTCGCCGTCGGCCGCACCGATGTCGTGCAAGCGGAGTTCGCCCATGCGTAAGGCATTCATCGCACTCGTCGCTACTACGGCACTGCTCGCATCGGCCTGGGCTGCAGCGCGGCCCAGCGAACTCTCGGATGTGATCGCGGCACCCAAACCCTACGGCACCGCGACGCTCACGTGGCTTTTCTTGACGGCCTATGAAGCGAGCCTATGGACCGATGCCCGGACTTGGTCGATGGACTCGACCTTTGCGCTTGTCATCGTCTATCGGATGTCGTTCACGCGCGAAGAACTGGTTGAACGAACCGTTGAGGAAATGGCGCGCCTGTCGCCGCCCGACGCGGCGGCGCGTGAGCGTTTGAGCCGGGCGCTTCGGAAAGTCTTCCCCGACGTGAAGGCCGGCGATCGCATCACGGCGCTCCACATTCCAGGCCGCCCCGTGGCGTTCTTTCACAACGGCGCACCGACATCGCAGATCGCCGATCCGGACTTTGCAGATCCATTCTTCGGCATCTGGCTTTCGCCGCAAACGTCGGAGCCCAGCGTTCGCAACGGTCTTCTCAGATCACGCAGCTAAGCCCTGGACTCACGCCGGCACCGGCTTGCCCAGAGGGCGCAAGATCGGGGGCGTCGGCGTATGCAGCCAAGGCGCAGGCGCACCGAGTGCCTCAGCCACCGCCATAGCGCTGACAAGCCCGTCTTCATGGAATCCGTGTCGCATATAGGCGCCGCAGAACCAGGTGTTGCGCTGTCCCTGCGCCAGCGCAAGCCGCTTCTGCGCCGCGATCGCCGCAGTGTCGAACACTGGATGATGAAAGAGATGCGTATCGAACGTGCGCGCGGCGTCGATAGGTTGCGGCGGATTGAGCGTGACGAAAAGCGGGCAGGCAGGGTCGATACCTTGCAGGCTGTTCATCCAATAGGTGAGCGTAATCGCCGCCTCGTCGCCTCGTCCGTCCGAATGATAGTTCCAACTTGCCCAGCAACGCCGGCGCTTCGGCATGAAGCGCGGATCCTGGTGCAGCACGGCGACGTTGGGCTGGTACTTGATCGCACCAAGCGCGCCGCGCTCCGCATCCCCGGCGTCGTCGCCCAGCATCGCCAACGCCTCGTCGGAGTGACACGCAAAGACGACGTGGTCATAGCTGATCTCGGCGCCGCTCGCATCGGCGACGCGTACGCCCGAAGTGCCGCGTACGACTCGCGTCGCCGCGCAGCCCAGACGCACGCGATGCCGGAACGAAGCGCTGAGTGCCTCGACGTAACGCTCCGACCCGCCGTCGATGGTCAGCCATTGCGGCTGGCCCGTCAGCGACAAGAGGCTGTGGTTCTCGAAGAACGTCACGAAGACTTGAGCGGGAAACGCGAGCATCTGCTCGGGCCGAGCGCTCCAGATCGCACCCGCCATCGGCAACAAATAATAGCGCTTGAACCAGTCGCTCAAACCCATCGCGTCAATGAGCTCGCCAAGCGTGATCCCAGGCGTCCGCCGCACGCGGTCGACCACTTCTCCGTTGAAACGCATAACCTCCGCAAAAAGCTTGAGGAAGCGCGGGCGGATCAGATTGCGACGCTGCCCGAAGATTGTATTCAGGCTCTTTGCACCCCACTCGAGCCGCCCACCGTCCACGCTGAGCGCATAGGTCATATCGCTGGCTTTGACCGCAACGCGGAGCTGTCCCAGCAAAGCCGTCAGGTTCGGATAGTTTCGTTCGTTGAAAACGATGAAGCCTGTGTCGACCGGAATGATCCGATCGCCCTGCCGCACCGTAACGGTACGACTGTGCCCGCCGAGGCGGCCGGCCTTTTCGTAAACCGTAATGTCGTGGCGGGGGTGAAGAAGATATGCCGCCGCGAGACCCGAAATGCCCGTCCCGATGATCGCAATTTTTGACATGCCGGGTGTACGAAGCTGGCGTCGCGGCGGATCACAATGAAACGGGACGTGGCCAATTCCCGTTTAAGCACGGCCGTGCTCGCGGCCTATGGCGCACCCGCGGCCGCCTTCGCGATGCTGTTGTTGCCGCCTTATGTCTTCCTCCCGGCGTTCTACACACAGACACTAGGCCTGCCGCTGGCTGCCGTCGGCTACGTGATCCTGGCATCGCGCCTGTTCGACGCGCTCACCGATCCCTTGATCGGATTGCTAAGCGATCGCACGCCGGGCCGCTTCGGCAGGCGCAAGCCGTGGATGGCGGCCGGCGCGCCGATCGCGCTCGTCGCCGTTGTCGTCCTGTTCGCGCCGCCGGTCGCGCCGTCGCTGGCTCAGTTCGCCATAGGCATTTTCGCGCTGACGCTGGGATGGACGATGCTGATGCTGCCTTATGCTGCGTGGGGCGCCGAGCTTTCGGGCGACTATCATGAGCGCACGCGCATCGCAGGCGTGCGCGAAGGCGTCGGCCTTGTCGGCACCCTCATTGCCGCATCGCTTCCCGCGCTGCTCAGCGCCGCGGGCGAACCCGACCCCCGCGTCCACATGGCCGCGCTTGGGGTTGCGATTGTCGCTCTTATGGTGCCGAGCGTGGCGTGGCTCCTTCTCGCCGTGCCGGAGCCGCCGCCGTTGGCGGTCGGCCGCGCGGGCCTGCGCAGCGGCATGGCCGCGTTGCGCGCGAACGCCCCGTTTCGCCGGCTCATCCTCGCTTATTTGATCAACGCGCTGGCCAACGGGCTACCGGCGACCCTGTTCGTGCTGTTCGTCGCCCACGTGATCGGCGACAGCCAAGCCTACGCGCCGCTGCTTCTCGCTTATTTCATCGCGGGGCTCGCAGCCATACCGTTCTGGTCGGCGCTCGCGCGGCGGATCGGCAAGCACCGCACGTGGGGCTGGTCGATGATCGGCGCCTGCGCGGTCTTCGCCTTCACCCCCTTCGTTGTCGGCGAAGGCGATATCGAGGCGTTCCTCGTCATCTCCATCCTCTCCGGCATCGCCGTCGGCGCGGATCTTGTCCTGCCGGCAGCCATCCAAGCCGACGTGGTCGACATCGACACCGCAGCGTCGGGCGAACAGCGCACGGGACTCTTCTTCGCGCTGTGGGGCATCGCGACGAAGCTTGCCTTCGCACTTGCTGCACTGTCGTTGCCGCTTCTGTCGGCCGCGGGTTTTGACGCGACGGCATTCGACGCCGCAGGGAAAACGGCCAACCGCCAAGACGCGTTGTTCGCGTTGATGCTGCTTTACGCCGTCTTGCCGGTTGCGTTGAAGTCGCTTGCGATCGCACTGGTATGGAATTTTCCGCTCGATGCCGCGCGGCAGCACGAAGTCAGGTCAAAAATTGAAGGAGGCGAAGCGGCGTCATGAAAGCAGTCGTTGTCACCGGCGCCTCGAGCGGGATCGGATTTGGAATAGCCAAGGGACTCACCGCCAAGGGCATGCACGTCTTCGCGAGCGTCCGCAGTGAAGACGACGCGCGGCGTCTGCTCGGCAAGCTCCCGAACGCAACGCCGCTTTTGTTTGACGTTACCGATCAGGCCGCCGTGCGCGCAGGCGCCGATACGGTGCGGACCGCGCTGAAGGGCCGCACACTTTGCGGCCTCGTCAACAACGCGGGCATCGCCATGCCTGGCCCCGTGCTGCAGCAACCCGTTGCCGACTACCGCAAACAGATCGAGGTGAACCTCATCGGCGCGTTCACGGTGTCGCAAGCCTTCGCACCGCTGCTTGGCGCCGATCGAACGCTCAGCGGACCACCTGGGCGTATTGTCAACATCTCTTCGTTGGGCGGCAAGATCGGCTCGCCGCTGCTGGCCGGCTATTGTTCGGCGAAACACGGATTGGAAGGATTGTCGGAGTCCCTGCGCCGCGAGTTGCTTCTCTACGGCGTTGACGTGGTGATCGTGGCGCCGGGTGCGGTGAAGACGCCGATCTGGGACAAAGCGCAAGGCAGCGAAACGCGATACGCAGACGGCGACTACGGTGCGGCGATGAAGGCGATGGCCGCCTTGATGGAGGGCGCCGCGCGCGACGGCCTCGAGGTTGAGCGTGTGGCCAACCTGGTCCATCACGTACTGACCGTTCCCCGGCCGCGCGTACGCTACACGCTGACCCCCAGCTATGTGTTCGACTGGATGCTGCCGCGCTTGCTGCCCTCTCGCTGGATTGACCGGCTATTCGCCAGGCGCCTCTCGCTGATGCGTTGAAGCCTATCGCCTCCCTGGAATTGTACAGCGTCGTTTCAAGCGCATGACAAAAAAATAAAGGAACGCGCACGAACGATCCGCACACGGAGCAGCGCCGTAAGCGGTGTCGAATTGCCGGTGACGATCCCCAGTCAACGCAATTTGAAACCACTCAAGGAGATCAAACATGTCGTTTCTGCGTAGCGCCATATTGGCTGTCGCATTCGTCCTTCCCGCCGTGAGCGCGCCCGCGTTCGCCGGGGGAATGTCCAAGACCGCGTCGAACACCGTCGTCGACGTCGCGCTCTCGAACCCCGACTTCTCGACGCTGGTCGCCGCGCTCAAGGCCGCCGATCTCGTCGATGCGCTGAAAGGCCCGGGGCCGTTCACTGTGTTCGCGCCGACCAACGCCGCCTTCGCCGCGTTGCCGGCGGGCACGGTCGACAATCTGTTGAAGCCCGAGAACAAGGCCCAACTTCAGGCGGTGCTCAAGTTCCACGTCATCCCGGCGAAGATCGAATCCTCGGCCCTCGCCGGTAAGAAGCTGACGTCGCCGCCGACGCTTCAAGGCGGAACGTTGGCCATCGACGGCACCAAAGGCGTCGTCGTGGGTGGCGCGAACGTAACGGCCGCCGACGTGAACGCGTCGAACGGCGTCGTGCACGTCATCGATAAGGTCCTCCTGCCGGCGAGCTAAACCCGGCGGCTTTTAGGGGCGGCACCCAATTTCGCAGGTCGGGTGCCGCCTTCAGTCGCGCCCGCGTGCGTGTCGCGCCAGATAGATCGTCGCGGTCGAGTCCCCATCTTGCCGCGCGTTGCGAAACGTAATCACGCGCGCGTCGGTCGTGGCGAAGACCTCGGCGAGCGCCGCGCGGAAGGCGTCGTCCGGCGCGTCGTTCGACCACAGCCCGAAGACGCCGCCCGGCTTCAAATGCTCGGCCAAACGTCGCAGGCCGTGCGGTGAATAGAACGGCGCGTGGCTCGCGTGCAGAACGTTCCGCGGGCTGTGATCGATATCGACCAGCACCGCGTCGAACCGCCGCCCGGCGCTTGTCGGATCGAGGCCCTGCGCGGGCGAGGCAAGCATGGCGAAGAAATCCCCGCAGACGAAGCGGCAGCGCACATCCGCCGTCAACGCGGCGCCCAGCGGAAGCAATTGACGCTCATGCCAATCGATAACCGCGGGCAGCGCCTCGACGACCACGAGCGAGCTGACGCGGCTGTCGGCCAACACGGCCTGCGCGGTATAACCAAGGCCCAGGCCGCCGACGACGACCTCCAAGTCGTTGCCTGGCAAAGCCGCCAACCCAAGCCGCGCCAACTCGATCTCGGCGGTCGTGAACAGGCTCGACATCAAGAGCTCGTCGCCGAGTTTGATCTCATAGACATCAATGCCGCGCGACAGATCCCGGCGGCGGCGAAGGCTGATGGCGCCCATCGGCGTCGGTTGGTAGTCGAGTTCCTCGAAGGAAGCGCTCATGCCTTGGCGACCGCGCACGCCATGCAGGTCGCAATCGTGGTCTGGAGTTGTTCTGACGGCAAACGAGGGGACATCCGTTGACGCTCCATTCCCTCGCCGCGCGAGCGGCTCTATTGGGAGTTGTTACCGCTATATTTCGCGACAATCAAATGCTCGCTCGGCTATCAGCTTCGGCCGACGCGTTAGCTGCCCAAAACGATCACAACCTTATGAATCACGCCGTCGTCTTGTAGAGAGAGCGGCGATCCGGCGCTCACCTTCAAGCCGTCGACGCGGACCTCCGCGACGCCCGAACTGACACGCCGCGGATTCTCGACCCTAATCTCGTATGTCGCCGACCGATGCTTGAAGCGGATTTCGTAACCCGGCCACTCGCGCGGGATGCAAGGCGCCATGCGCAGCGTGTCGCCCTCAATGTTGAACCCCAGGATGGACTCCAGCCCGGCGCGGTAGAGCCATCCGGCTGCCCCCGTGTACCAAGTCCAGCCGCCCCGGCCGACATGCGGCGGCACAGTGTAGACGTCGGCCGCCACCGCATAAGGCTCCACACGATAGCGCTGCGCGTCGGTGAACGTGCGCGCGCGGTTGATCGGGTTCAACAGCCAGAAGAGGCCGGCTGCCTTGTCGCCTTGGCCCAGCGCCGCAAATGCCATCGCCGACCAGACGGCGGCATGCGTGTATTGGCCGCCGTTCTCGCGGATGCCCGGCGGATAACCTTTGACGTAGCCGGGATCGACGGCGGTCTTGTCGAACGGCGGGTTGAACAGTGGGGCTAGTCCGTTCTGCCGATCGATAAGCAGCGTGTCGACGGCAGCCATCGCGCGCTGCGCGCGGTCGGGCTCGGCCGCGCCCGACAGCACTGCCCAAGACTGAGCGATCGAGTCGATGCGGCATTGTTCGTTCAGGCCCGAGCCCAGCGGCGTGCCGTCGTCGAAATAGGCGCGGCGGTACCAATCGCCGTCCCACCCTTCGCGCTCAAGCGCGGCCTGCAACAGATCTCGGTGAAGCAGCCAGCGTTCGGCGCGCGCCGCCTCGCCGCGCCGCTGTGCAATCGGAATGAACGACGTCATGGCCGAATAGAGAAACCAGCCCAGCCAAACGCTCTCACCTTTGCCGCCGATGCCGACGCGGCTGAAGCCGTCGTTCCAATCGCCGCTGCCCATCAGCGGCAGGCCGTGGCTTCCGACAGCGAGACTGAGGTCGAGCGCCCGCGCGCAATGCTCGAACAGCGATCCGCTTTCCTCGGCAATCGCCGGTTCGAAGAAGGCATCGTCCTCGCCGGGCGCAAGCTTTGGGCCTTGCAGGAAGGGCACGGCCTCATCGAGCACGGATGCGTCGCGTGTCGTGGTGAGATAATGCGCGGTCGCATAACACAACCACACTCGGTCGTCGGAGAAACCCGTGCGCACGCCTTGGCCTGAGTGCGCAAGCCACCAATGCTGTACGTCGCCTTCGATGAACTGCCTGCTTGCGGCGCGCAAGAGATGCGCGCGCGTCAGTTCGGGCATGGTCAGTGCCATGGCCATCGCGTCCTGCAATTGATCGCGGAAGCCGTAGGCGCCACCGGATTGATAGAACGCCGATCGCGCCCACAATCGGCAGACCAAGGTTTGGTAGAGCAGCCAGCGATTGAGCATGATGTCCATGCTGCGGTCCGGCGTCTTCACCTGCACCTTGTTGAGGATGCTGTCCCAGAACTCGGTGACGTCGTCCAAAGTGTCGTTCAAATTCGCGGCGCGGTACTTCCGGATAAGCGACCGCGCTTGTTCGGCGCTGGACGCCGCGCCGAGAAACAGCGTGATCTCGGCCACCTCGCCGGGCTTCAGTTCGATCGATCGCTGAAGCGCGGCGCAGGCATCGAACCCCGCGCCGACGTGACCCGATAGAGCTTTCTTCGTTTGCAGTGCGGCGGGCGAAGCCAGAGACCCGTTGCGGCCGAGAAATTCCGTTCGATCGCCCGTCCACGACGTCTGCCGGCCGGCGAGGTCCGCGAACGCGACTTGGGACGCGAAGGCTGTGTTCCATGGATTGCGCGCGAAGATCGCGCCTGTGTCCTCATCGTGGCTGGTGCCGATGATGGGCGTCGTCAACCCGCGGGGCGGTCCCATCAGCCATTCGACGTAGCCGGTCAACGTCAGGCGGCGCGTTTGAGCCGACGTATTGCGAATGGTTAGGCGCGAGAACTTTATCGGGTCGTCCTTGGCCACATACTGCAACATGTAGAAGGCAAGACCGTTGGCCGTGTGTTCGAAGCGGGTATAGCCCTGGCCGTGACGAACCAGATAAGACGTCGCGCTCCGCCGGATGGGGGAGGGCGTCGGTGTCCAAACTTCGCCGGTCTCGTCATCGCGGATATAAATGACTTCCGGCGTGCGGTCGCAGATCGGATCATTCGACCACTCGGTAAGCTGGTTCTCTCGGCTGCTCGCGCTCCAGGTATAGCCGCCGCCGTCCGCGGAGACTTGGAAACCGAAATGCGGATTTGAAATGACGTTGAGCCACGGCGCCGGTGTGTTCAGCGCTTCAGCCAGCGAGACGACATACTCGCGTCCGCTCGCGCTGAAACCGCCGATGCCGTTGGCGTATTCCAGGTCCAGTTTTGCTGGCGTTTGACCAATGCCCGCCGCGTCCGGGGCGTTACGCCTTTGCCGTGCCCGCTGTGCGCCGGCGACCGCAAGCCGGTCGAGTTGTTCCCCCAGAGTTCCGCGCCGCGCCACCAGATCGACGCGTCCCGCCGCCAACAGCGCGTTGCGGCTTTCGGGCGAGATCAGGTCGCGGCGAAGGATGAACACATTGCCCTTCAGGGGGCCCCGGCGCGCGCGACCGATGCGAACCAGCGACTCCAGAGCGACCTGAACATCCTGAACGTAAGACGTAGTCTTCTCGTTCAAAATGACGAGGTCGGTGTCGAACTGACGGCGTTGCCAATATTCGTGCGCTTGCAACAGGTCGCGCACGAACGGCAACTCCGCCTCCTCGTCCAGGCGCACGACGACGATGGGAAGGTCGCCGGAGATGCCGTTGGCCCACAGGGCGTTCGGCGGCCGCGCGCCGCTCTCTATCGTCGATGACGAGGCGCGTAGCGTCGGGTTCGCAAACAGCAAATGGCTCGACAGGCGCTGATAGTTGTTCGCCTGATCCGGCGTTATGCCCATGTGATAGCGCTCGATCTGGCCTTGCGACCACGCCAGCGTCGTCACCCGATCGAACGCGCTGGACTCACGGTGCTTGTCCGCCAGCGCGATCACGGCCTCGCGTGTGTCGGCGGCGAAGGTCCAAAATGAAATGCGGACGGAGCCGCCCGGCCTTATTCGGACGCGCCGCCGCGATGCAAAGGCCGGATCAAGCACCGTGCCGGTCGTATTCGACAGCGGCCGTTGATCCGATATGGCGAGCGGATCGCGTAGGGTGCGGCCCCGGCCGATGAAGCGCGCACGATCGGTCTCGACCTGCAAGGCGCCGAGGCTGTCGCCTTCGACCACGGAGTGCGTGGCCACCCAGACTTCCGCCTCGTGTGCGGAGCGGCGGCGGCGCGTTGCGAGCAGCAGCCCCTTCGCCGCGAGATACTCCGTTTCGACGAAAAGCTTGGAGAACGCCGGATGCGCCCATTCGGCGGAAGCCGGGGCCAGCACCAGTTCCGCATAATGCGTCACTTCGATCTCGCGCACACGCCCACCGTGATTGGAGATCGTGACGCGCCGGACTTCGCCGTCGCTTTCAGGCGATACCAGAACGTCGAGCACAGTCGTCAGCGAGCCGTCGCGACGCTCAAATTCGGCCCGGTCGTCGGTGAAGGCGACTTTGTAGTCATCCGGTTCGGCCCCCGTGGGCTGATACGCGGCCGACCACACCGCGCTTGTGCGCACGTCGCGCAAATAGATGTGTGTGCCGAGTTCATCGCACGTCGCATCCTCGCGCCACCGCGTTATGGCGATGTTATTCCAGCGGCTGTAGCCCCCACCGGCGGCGCTCACCATCACGGAATAACGTCCATTCGACAGAAGCTGCGTCTGCGGCGGTATCGCGTGTGGCGTCGCGATGAGGCGCGGGCGCGGCGCGCCTTCATTGATCAACTTCGGCGCCGCATGCACTTCCTCCGCACGCGGATGCGCAAGCGCGATTTCCCGCGGGATGCGTTCTTGGAGCAAGAGTTCGGTGGCTTGGATGCGGGGCTCTGCGTGGAAGCGCGCGCGCATGCGTCCGTCGCCCAAGACGTTGGCCAAAGCCACGATCGTCATGCCTTGGTGATGCGCCATGTACGCGCGCACAACGGCGCGTCGTTGGCCTTCGGGAATACGTGCGGGTGTGAAGTCGACGGCTTCGTAATAGCCATAGGCGCCGCGCGCGCCGATGTCTTTGAGCTTGGCGAAATTCCTGCAGGCGGCGGCGGGGTTCACCATCGCCGCGAGCGCCGTCGCGTACGGCGCGACCACCGCGTTCTCGGACAGACCGCGCTTAAGGCCCAGGCCGGGCACGCCGAAGTTCGAATACTGATAGGTGAATTCAAGGTCGCGCGTGTTGTAGGCCGACTCGGATATGCCCCAAGGCAGGCCCAGTTTGCGTGCGAATGCGATCTGGCGGCTGACGATGAGTCTGTTCGTGCTCGCGAGCAGACTGCCCTCGGGCGCGCGCATCACCAAAGACGGCATCAGATATTCGAACATCGACCCCGACCACGAGATCAATGCGGCGCCATGATCGATGGGCGTTACCAAGCGACCGAGGCGGAACCAGTGTCTCGTCGGTGCGTCACCTTTCGCGATCGCCACGAAGCTCGCCAAGCGGGCCTCGGACGCCAAAAGGTCGTAACAGCTGGGATCGAGCGTCTCCGTACTGACCAAATATCCGATCGATAGCAGCTTCAGCTCCGGATTGATCAAGAACCGGAAGTCCATGGCGTTCGAGACGTTGCGCGCGGTTTGCCCAAGGCGCGCAAGGCGTGGAGCTAGGGTTTGCGTGCTTCCCACGTCCTTGGCATGGCTCTCGACGGCCCGGTGCGCCGCCGCGCACCAGGTCCGGATTTTGTCCGCTGTGCCATCTCCGTCAGTGCCGAGCGCATTGGCCAGCTCAACGAGGCGCGCGGTGTGCGCTCCAACTGTTTCGATGCCGGGCGGCGAGTCACCCGCCAGCAAGGCGGTAAGCTCAAGGATCTGCGCCCTGACCCCGTGGACGGCGGTCGACGTCTTTCCGGTGTGATCCAGGGCTTCCTTCGCGAGGGCGAGTGCATCCTGAACCCCGGATCGCCAGAGCGGATCGATGGCGGTGTTCGCGGCGTACTCGGCGCAGGCGTTGGCGACGGCGATCAAGTGGCCCGCTAAGTTTCCGCTGTCGACGGACGAGATGTATTTGGGCTCCAGCGGGCGCAGGTCCTGCGTATCGTACCAATTGAACAAGTGGCCCCGGTACAGCTCCATTTTGGCGATGGTTGCAAACGTCGCTTCCAGTCGCTCGACAAGTTCGGCAGTGCCGATCCACTTATGATCGCGGGCTGCAACGGCGGACAGCAGGTAGAGACCGATATTCGTGGGCGAGGTCCGGTGTGCGACCACCGGATTTGGGTCTTCCTGGAAATTGTCCGGCGGCAACATGTTGTCGGCCGCAGTGACGAATGTCTCGAAGAAGCGCCACGTGCGGCGCGCCACCAGGCGCAACGCTTCACCGTCCTGCGGTGACACTGCCGCGCGGTCGACAGAGCCCGGCGGCGCACTCGTCCAGCGGGCGATCAGCGGCGACAAAAGCCAAACGGCAACGAAGGGCAGGGCGACAAACGCGGCGATCCCACCGAATGTTCCCGCAACCAACAGCGCGATGCCGGCAATGGCGACCGCCCCTGCCATCTGACTGTAGCTGCTGGCGATGTCGAGTTGCGGGCGATACGTGGCTTGCGCGGCGGTCACCCATTCCAGCAGACGCCGGCGGGTGAAGAACAGCCGGTACAAAGTGCGCGCGATCGCGTCGATCATCAGCCAGGCTTGGTGCGCAAGGAAGGCGATCGAAAACGCTATTTGCGAAAGCGCGAGAGCGACGTCTCTCGTCAGCGCCTGGAAATGGCTCCGCCAAGAGATCCCAGGCCGCGGTGGCGTTATCACACCGGCCATGACGGGAAGCAGCGGCGGGATAGCGATCGTCGCCAGGATGAAAATCGTCCACGTCACGGCCAGATGCAGCGGCAGCGTCCAGCCGATGACCAAGGCGAACACGCTCGCCGGCGGCGACAACGTGCGCCGCAGGTTGTCCACCATCTTCCATAAGCCGCCGAGCGGGATCGTCGATTGGTTTTGCCCGCTTCCCGGTGCGCCGCGGCCGAAGATCCAGGGCAGAAGCTGCCAATCGCCACGCGCCCAACGATGCAGTCGCGATGCCGCCACGTCGTAACGCGTCGGAAAGTCCTCGAAGAGTTCGATATCGGACACCAGGCCCGCGCGGGCGAAGATGCCCTCGAAGAGATCGTGGCTCAGCAGCGTGTTTTCGGGCACGCGGTCCGCAAGGGCGGCTTCGAACAGGTCGACGTCGTAGATACCCTTGCCGGCGTACGAACCCTCGCCGAACAGGTCCTGGTACACGTCAGATACCGCGGCGGTGTAAGGGTCCAGCCCGCCCGTCGACGAGAAGATCTTTTGAAACAGCGATTGTTCCTTCCCCGTCGGCAGCGTGGCCGTAATGCGAGGTTGCAGAACCGCATAACCTTCCATCACGCGACCGGTGCGCGGATCGAACCGCGGCCGGTTGAGGGGATGCGCCATCTTGCCCACAAGCCGCCGTGCGGCATCGCGCGGCAATTTCGTGTCGGCGTCCAGGGTGATGACATAGCGCACGTTGGCGGGCACGCGCGCCGGCGTCGCCCCGTGGTCGATGAAGGTCGTGTCGGTGGCGCCGCGCAGAAGTCTGTTCAGTTCGTGGAGCTTGCCGCGTTTGCGCTCCCAGCCCATCCAACGCTTTTGGTTGGCGTTCCACACGCGCTTGCGATGCAGCAGGAAGAAACGGTCCCCCTTCAGGGCGTCGCCGTACCGTTCGTTCAGCGCAGCTATGCCTTTGACGGCGGCTTCGAGCAGTTCGTCGTCGTCGGGCGCGCTGGCCGTTGTCGCGTCGGTCCAATCCGTGAGCAGCGCAAAGTGAAGATCGCCGTCTTGGCTCGCGAGGTAATGGACTTCCAAATTCTCGACCTGCTCGGCAACGGCTCGAGGTGACGTCAATAGCGTCGGCACGACGACGAGCGTGCGAAGATCGCCCGGCACGCCGTCACGCAGCTCGAGTCCGGGCAGTGTGGTCGCCGCAAACCGAGTCGTCGCAAATCGGTTGACCAGAGCGACGGCCGCATCCATCGCCGGAAACAAACCCAGCACGACAAGTGCGGGCCACCACCAACCGATGAGTTGCGCGCCGATAACCGACAATACGATGCCCAACAGCATCGTTGTGACGACGCCGATGCCGGCGATGTAACCTACAAATCCGACGCGTGCCGTTGCGCGACCGAGCCAAGACTCGAACGGGGGCCGGAAGCCGATCGCTCGTTCGAATGCCGGCCGGCCGCCGGAGATGAGGTAGTAGCCGGGGTCGCTTGCTCGCTTCTTCTCGGCGTCGGTCGCGAATGTCTCGCGCCGCGTGGCTGCGGTCGTCGCGGCAAGAGCGCGCCGCGCGATCTCCATCTCCGTCAGCTTTGAACCGCGCGAGAGTTGTTCGATCGCGCGCCGATATTGGTCTCGCGTCGCGAAGTCCATTTCCGAGAAGCCGCTGGCGCCTCTCAGCAAGTCGTCGATCGGGCTGATCGCCTCGAACAGTTGGGACCAGTCGACGGTGGACACGCGCCGCATGCTCATGATGATGTTTTGCACCGTGACGGTCATCGCCGCCTGGCGCCTGTGTTCGTTTTGAAGCGCGGCCTCCGTCGACGTCGCCTGCTTACACAGCTTCGTTTCCAGCCAGAGCATCGCGGGCGTCAGCGCGGGATCCTGGTCGCGCAGCCGCTGCGTGAGTTGGGCCGCAAATGTCGGGGTCAGCTCGACATTCTCGTAGGGCTTTAAGAGATCTTCCAGGGCGGACGCCTGGGGCCGTTTGATCGTGAGCAATCGATCGGCCAAAGCGTCGGCTAACTCGCGCTGCTGCCGTCCGGCCAAAATTCTGCGCGTCGCGCGGCGGAGGTTTTCGACCAGCATTATTCGCAGCGTAATCGGCACCGCCCAGAGTTCGCCGATCGTGAGAAGCTGCGCGCGCTGGTAGGAATTGACGAAGCGGCACAAGAGGTCGGGATCGAAGCGGCTGTCGGTGTGCGCGACGAAGTGCCAGGCAAGGTCGAAGACGCGCGGCAGATCTTTGTGTGGACCCTCCGCGAGCTTGGGAAGCTGGCGGTAATAACCGGGCGGGAGGTCGAGGCGGATTTCGCGAATCTGGTCTTCGACCAAATGGTAGTTGTCGACCAGCCACTCCGCGGCGGGCGTGATCGGCTGCCCGTCGGATAGCGCCTTGGCGATCGTCCGGTAGCCGTCGAGCAAGATCGCCTCGTTCGACTGCAACCTGGCGTGCAGCAGGCGGGCGCCTTGCTTTCGATCCGAGATGACGTGCGACGCCGCCAGGCCGGCGGCGCGGCGGTCGAGGAGATCTGCACCCAGCAGTTCGCCGCGAATGAGCTCGTCGCTCTGCCACTCAGGCACGTTTGTAACTTGTGGAGGAGCATCCGAGCGCGCGGCGCCAGTGCCAGTGAAGTGTTCGGCACCGAGCATGTGCGTTCGCGATACTCCTGAGAGGCGGTTGGGAAGCGCAACTAGTGCCCATCCACAACGCACAGCGGCGGAAACGGTTCCACGACGTGTGCTGCCTGATATTAGGATAGGCAACGGACGCATCTACGCGCTCACCGCGGCCCGACTGGGTCCGGCGTCACGGAGCTGGACACGATTTCACTCGGCTCGAGGTTCTCTACGCCCGGCGCTCAAGGGCGCGCGGGTGCGGCAACCTGATGCGGTTCTCTCGCACGTTGCAGCAGCTCCGCGATCAGCGGCAACAGTACGTCTGCCCGAAAGGGTTTCGCGAGCGTAGCGTCGGCGCCCATGCCGCGCGCCATGGTGAGGTAGGTTTCCGCGCCGATCGCTCCCCCGCCGCTTATCGCGAGAATTTTCACGTTGGGAAAGCGTTCCTTCACGAGCGCGATTGTTTCAATGCCTTCGTGGTCGGGCATGATGATATCGAGTACCGCAACAGCCGCCGCCGACCGCTCAATTTCGCTCAGGCCGCACTTCCCGTCGCTCGCCTGTGCGGTCGCATAACCCCCACGCTCCAGCATGCTGCAAATCGCATGTCGAACAGCCGGATCATCGTCGACAACGCACACGGTCGTCTTTGCCGTCACGACCGTCTCGACGCGCGCCGCCACAGGCTCGCTTGTCGGCGGAAGCAATTCGTTCGTCGAGAACGGCGTTTGAATGTTCATCGAGCCATCGTCTGGGAGGTGGTGTGCGAACAAGCGCCAATAATGGAGCCCGATTGGCAAATGCGCCGTAAAGAAGGGTGCTGTCAGTATTGTCAGCACGCCCCCGTCGCTTTTACGGCCGGCCTCGCAGTGCGGGCGCGAAAGGGCCCTTTGCGCCGCCGCTTGTGATAACAATCACTTCAGCAATCGCACGCTTGCGATCACCCGAATGCGCAGAAATGTCGGTACGATATTGTACGCCCGCGCAGAGGTCTGACGGACTCGAATCCATCCACACCGCAAGACCGACCGAGCCCCCGCGCGCTCGCTCACTGTGTTCAATCTCGATAGGCAGGCCGAAGAGCCTTAAGGCGCGCCAGCAGCATGCCGTCTGACAAGGTCTTCTTGTGGCCGGTGCGCCCACGCGGGGAAAAGACCGGCAACGTGACGCCTTTGCGCGAGCGCGGTTGCTCCTTGGCCTTCTTCGCTCGCAGCGCCGTCTCCGCCTCGCGCCAGCGTTGGTCGAAAGCCAGGTCTTTGACACGGCGCCGGTAGAGTGCCTGCCGCGAGCAACCGGCGGCGCGGCACGCGCGGGACACGTGTTCGCCGCGTTCAAGTGCGGCGAAGAAAGCGCTGACTGCTTCGCCGCACAGTTTGCGATGGGCGGGCATTCCGGTCGATCTCCTAAGCGGCTTTCGAAACGGCCGGAACTGGCGGACTCGTGCGGCTTGAAGATTGACATTCGACACAGCCGTTGCGTGTCCGCCATCGCTGTGCCGCATTGTCCGACAGATCCGGTTTCAGGCGGCTGAGGCTTCGCGCGCCGATGCGCGCCAGGTCGCGCGGCCCATCGCACAAGGCACAAAAAAACCGGGTCGTCGGACACCCGGGGCGCAACTTCTCTCGATACGTCTGAACAGCGCCGAATATCGCAGAAAGCGCCGAAAAAGTCCAGAGAAAGCATCACGGCGACACGCCATAGTGCAAGTAGGTCTCGGCGATGGACTGATCCAAAGCCTTCGCTGCCACGACATCCGCCGTGCCGCCCGCGCCGTCGCCGCGACGCATCTTGGCCAAGCCCCGGACATACAGTGACGATGCCGCTTTCGGGTTGATCTTCAGTGCGGCCGTGTTGTCGGCAATTGCGCCTTGATATCGCCCCATCCGGAAAAGCACGAACGCGCGGCTGTCCAAGGTCAGGCAGTCGTCCGGCTTTAGCTTCAGCGCGTCGTTGCAGTCGCGCAGCGCCGCTTTCAACTGGAGGCCGGCAACAGCACGCGTCCAGCAGCGCGCGTTCAAAGCGCGCGCATCGCGCGGCGTAAGGCGCAGCGCCGCGCTTTGATCGGCGATGGCGCGTTCATACTGTCCGCTCTGCCGATAGGCAAAGGCGCGGTTCATCAACGCGTCGGAATCTTTCGGCGTGACTTTGATGTATGCGTCGAAATCGACAATCGCCTCGTCGAACTGCCCCTTCACGTTGTGCGCCTGACCACGGTTGAAGAATGCGCCGCTAAGATGCGCGTCGAGCGTCAGAGCCTTGTCCAGGTCGGTGAGCGCCTCGTCATACCGCGCCAGCGCGAAGTAGGCGCTCCCTCTGTTATTGAACGCCTCCGCGTAGTCGGGTTTCAGGGTGATGGCCCGATCGAGCGCCTCGATGGCGGCATCGTACATGCCGACGCTCAGATAATCGCTCCCACGCGCGTTGAGATCCTCCGCGCTCATCCGGGTGGCCGAGTCCAACAGCGGCGGCACACGCCCGCATCGTCCCTCCCGCTTCTCGCGCGGGGTGCACAGTTGTACGAGCGACCCGCGCACCGGCACGGCGCTTGCGTCCGTGGCCGGTCTAAACGTGTATCGCGGCGCGCCGTCATCCGCCGAGGCTGCTTGCATGAGGCTAAGAGCTATGACGAACATGCCGATACGCATGGGACCACCTGTCGTTTGTTAGCAGCCTCACGCCGATCAAACGCCGGATGTGGCGGTCTCCACTGGCGGCCTCTGACCAACAGCCTCAGAAAACACCCGCCGCCCGGCGAACGACTTGACCTATCGCAAGTTGCCCCGGCGCAAACCGTGGCTATTTGAAAAAGCCCATTGGAAGGACACGCCATGATCGTTCGTCGCGGCAGTACATACCGCGATCGCGTCGACGCAGGTCGAAAGCTGGCCGGTCTCCTGTCGGCACATAAGGGCACGACAGCGGTTGTCTTTGCCCTCCCGCGCGGCGGCATTCCGGTTGCGATCGAGGTAGCCCGCGCGCTGTCGCTGCCGATCGACCTGCTCTACGTCAAAAAGCTCGGCGCACCGCTTCAGCCCGAACTCGCCGTCGGCGCCGTTGTCGACGGTCCGGATCCCGACGTCGTGATCAACCAAGCCATTTCGAGCCGGCTGGGCGTGTCCAAGGAGGTGATCCGCGAACTCGCCAAGCATGAGCTCGAACAAATCGAACGCCGAAAGGCTCACTACGGACCCGAGCTGCCGCCGCCGTTGAATCCGATCGGCCGCACCGCCATCGTCGTGGACGACGGCCTGGCGACCGGCGCCACCGTGCGCGCCGCCGTCCAAGCGCTCCGCCGCCGTGGCGCGACCCGCGTCATCGTCGCCGTGCCCGTCGCGCCGACCGATGCCGTCGCCGAACTCGAAGCGGCCGGCGCCGAGGTGGTCTGCCCGCTCGTCAGCGACGATTTTCGCGGAGTCGGCGAGTTCTATGGCGATTTCAATCAGCTATCCGATCAATACGTGCTAACTGAGCTGCGTGCGTTTCACCGGGACGCCGAACGCAGGTCCAAGCTTCGCTCGGTCGACTAAGGTTTCATGTGCTTTTCGGCCGAAGCTAGTTTCCTCGCCGCAGGCGTTACAGGCGCCGCCGGCATCGCCGCACTGGCCAGGGTTGGCACCGCGAGAGAAGTGCCGCTCGCTCTCATTCCGCTCGCCTTCGCGGCGCAACAGCTGATGGAAGGCGGCTTGTGGCTCACGCTTCCGGTCGCGCCCGCAGGAGGCTTGTCGTCGTTCCTGACCCAGGCGTTCCTTGTTTACGGGCTGGCGTTCTGGCCCATCTTCGCACCGTTCGCGGCATGGTCCATCGAAACCGTACCGCGGCGCCGCACGGCGATCGCCGCCTGCATGGCGCTGGGCGTCGCGCTGGCGGTCTACCTCACGGCAACGGTGCTCACGGTGCAGCACACGTCCTGCATCAGCGGCGGGCATATCCTCTATTCGGTCGAAACCGGATCGCCCTTGTCGTTGGGGCTTCTCTATCTGCTCGCGACCGGCGTTGCCCTCGCCATCTCCTCCCACCGCGCCGTCGCGCTGCTGGGAGCGATCGTCATCGTCGGCTCGGTGACGGCGCATTTCTTCTATTGGAACGCCTTCATCTCCGTGTGGTGCTTCGTCGCGGCCGCCGCCAGCGGTGTGATCCTCTTCCATTTCGAACGCGCGCGCATGGCCCGCCGCGCCGCAGCTTGAGCCAAGTCAATGCGGCAACCGGGACCGGCGCTTAAGAAGCGCACCGGGTCCAAACCGCAGAGGCCCTGACGGTGAATTAGGTTAGCATCGCTAAACTCGTGGGATCGACTGAATGGGGCACCAAATTTCGGGCATGGTCGCCCGTCGCGAAACGTTGGCCGCGCTGGAAGCGCCGTTCGACGGTCAGCCTTCCTTCGCGCTCACCGAGGACTTTGCGTTTCTGCCGCTTGATGACGAAAATCTTGACGCCGTCGTCGGATTGAACGCCGGACCCGTGATCGGGGGCTTCCGGTACCTTACGGCGCGCCTGATTGATACCTTGCGCGCAGCGTCGCTGCACGGCGATCTAGCTTATGTCGAGACTGAGTATTTCGGCGGCGTGGGAGGCCAAGGCGCGATCGCCTTCGCCGGCCAGAAGATCGCATTCGGACCGGAGTTCGGAGACGGTCATGCGATCAATGACGCGTTGGCGATCTTGGGCGTGAAAAGCGGCACAGCACATCGCGATGCGTTTTCCGCGATTGGGCTAGACAGGTATCGCGCCAACGACCGATTTGCAGGCCGACTTTGATCGCAAGAGTCGGCAACGTTGCCGAGAAGATATCGACCACGCCAAGTCCCGGAAACGCTATCCGGAAGGTCGTCTTTCCGCGAAATTCCTGCGTTCGCTAAATCACAATGAGTTTTTCGTTCACGGACGTCGCTACGGCTTGCGCGCGCGTGGCCACGCCGAGTTTTCTCTTTGCATTCTCGCAATGGAAGCGAACGGTCCTGGCGCTTATGCCCAGGATTTGTCCAATCTCACTATCCGTCTTGCCGAACGCCATCCAGCGCAAACATTGCATTTCGCGCACAGTGAGGTTGTAGGGGTTTGCCTCGTGCGCGTGTGGGTCAATTGCGCGAACTCTTACAAATGTGGCGTAAGCAGCAATCTGAAGGATCACAGAGCTGCGGGAGTCAAGCGTCGGACGTTCGCCGCCAAAAGCGAAAATGGCCGTCAACTCTTCACCGTCGTAAATCGGTACGATGAGAACGTCACCGCGCATCGCGACATCAGACAGTAATTCCGACCAGCGCTGACCCGCGCTGGAGGGATCATCCCGAAGTTCGGTCAGTTTGAACGGCTCACTCGACTTGAGGCAACGCTCAAGCACGGGGTGCGTTTTGGCTAGGCCTTCTCGGTCGATCAGACTGAGTATGGCAAGCACAGAGCTGTCGGCGATAAGAACGGCATCGACCGTACCGCCAGCCGATTTGAGAGCATCAACAGCTGTAAGTTCAGAGCAACCATAGCGAGCGGCAACCTCCTTCAGTTGAGCCCACAATCCCGCGTTGGTTTGTGCTGTGGCCATCTTCATCAGGGCATTGCCCAACCAAAGGCCAGGGGCGGGGTTACGTAGATCGACTGCCATTGTCATTCGCAATTCCTATTTCGCTCACGGACTGAGAAGAGAACTTTGGAAGACAGATGCTGCGGCAAGCGGCCCCGCTGTAATGCGGTCATTGAACAGCTGAGGGGGCTTACCCTCCCTGATCTGCATCAACCGGCGCGGCCCGAAGAGGTTGATCCACCTCAACCACGGTGTGGCCTTCCAGCCGTAGAAGAGTGGTTCGGGCGTAACGCGGCGTGGCCACACAAGGGCCGTTACGATCGCGCTTTGCCAAGCGGCTTTTCGTTGGGAGTACTGCTCCATGACTTATTACTTCGCACGGCAGTTGTCGGCCGGATTCGAGGAAGCGATCGCCAAGGTCACTGAGGCTCTCAAGCGCGAGGGCTTTGGCATCCTCACGACGATCGATGTACGGGACACGCTGAAGAAGAAGATCGATGTCGACTTCCGGAACTATCGCATTCTCGGCGCCTGCAATCCGGGCCTAGCGCACAGGGCGCTGGAACTTGAGGACAAGGTCGGGACGATGCTGCCCTGCAACGTCATCGTTCAGGAGCTGGCCCCCAACAAGATCGAGGTTGCCGCAATAGATCCTGTCGCGTCGATGCGCGCGATCGACAACCCGCGGCTGAAGGACGCCGCCGGCGAGGTGCAAGCAAAGCTGCGCAAAGTGATCGAGAGCTTGGTCTAAGGCGTCCGAGGCGGACCGGCCTCGGGAACAACGCCGCCGTGCCCCAACGCAGTGCCAGTGCGCACGTTGTGCGCCACGGCGGCGATGGCTGCGAGGACCAGCGCTGCAGCGAAGCCGAACGTGAAGTGCATGCCATCGGCAACGACTCCTGACGGCGCCGCCGCGAGGTCTCCGCCTCCGGCACCGAGCGCAAAGACCGCGCCCATCAAAGATGCGCCGGTGATGAGCCCGAGATTGCGCGACAGGTTGAGCATACCGGAGACGACACCCCGCCGATCGACGCCGACCTCCCTCATGATCGCCGCATTGTTTGCGGCCTGGAACAGAGCATAGCCGGCCGTGAGGACCGTCAGCGGAGCGACATAACCGGGAACGCCAAGCGACGACGGAATAAGCGAGAGGGCGGCGCAAGCGATGCCCATGCCGGCAAGGCCAACGAGCGTCATCCCTTGAACACCAAAGCGGTCGACGAGACGCCCGGCAGGTATCCCGGTCGCGGCGGCGACGAGTGGGCCGGCTGTCATCACCATACCGACGCTTGCGGGGTCGAGACCCAATGCGCGCGACAGATAGAAGGGCCCAACGATGAGGGTCGTCATCACCACCGTCGAGGCGATGGCGCTGGCGCCAAGGCCGACGTTCAGGCGCATGTCGTGGAATACCGTCAATCGGATCAGCGGTGATGTCGCTCTCGCTTCCGCGAACACAAAAAGTGCGCCTCCCAACACTGCGGCGACGAGGAGGGCGAGGTTCGGCGCGCTGAAACGTCCGCCGCCGACGGTCATCGCGAGGGCGTAGGCGGATAAAGCCAAAGCCAACAACAGGGTGCCCAAAACATCGAACCGGGTGTCCGCCGCCTTAGAGACCGAGCCATCAGCAGGCAAAGACCGGTAGGCCAAGAGGAGGGCGAGAAGCCCAAGCGGCGCGTTCACGAGGAACATCGCCTGCCAACCGAATCCGGCGATGAGAAAGCCCCCGAGCACCGGACCGAGGGCCGTACCGACCGCCGACATGGTCCCAAGAAGCCCCATCGCGCCGCCGATCTTTTCCTTCGGCACGGTCTCGCTGACCGTCGCCAACGCAAGCGCCATCATGACGGCCGCGCCGAGCCCTTGCACCGCTCGAGCGGCGATCAAAACCCAAAGCGCCGACGCTGAAGCGCAAACGATCGAACTGGCGGTGAAAACAGCAAGCCCGATGAGAAGCAACCGCCGCCTGCCGACGATGTCGCCGAGACGCCCGATGCCGACGATGAGCGCCGTGATGGTCAGCAGATAAGACAGAACGACCCATTGGGTCGCCTGGAATGAAGCCGCGAACGCCTGCGCCAATGTCGGTAGAGCCACATTCGCAACGCTGGTGCCGAGCGAAGACAGCAACATACACAGCGCAAGGGCCGCCAGCGCCCATCCCGGCGACCAGGGCGGTGTGTGCCCGCCGTTGTGTTCCGCGTGAGATCCTTGGGACGTTTCTTGTTTCATTTTCAAGTCTTATGAGGTAGCGTCCATATAGATGCGTGCGCACGCACATAATGTCAAGGGGTGCCGGGTATGGACGGATTCATCGAGCTTTTCGACGCCATCGGGGCTCTCGCCCGGCGCAGATATCAAACGGCGGAACGGTTCTTCTCGGAACTCGGGCTCAATCACACCGAGGCGCGGCTGCTGACCTTGCTGCAGCAAGAAGGTGGCGCCGCCGCCCAGGACGCCCTGTCGGAAATGCTGTATGTGGACAGAACCAACGCCGGGCGCTCTCTCAAGCGCCTGGAGCAGGACGGCTACATCTCAAAACGGCGGGGCGAGGACGACAAGCGGGCGAACCTCGTGCGCATCACGCCAAAAGGCCGCGAAGCAGCCGCCGCGGTTTCGAGATTGAAGAAGAAAATCGCGCGCGCCTTGTTCAGCGGCATCAGCGAAGAAGAAGCCCGCGCCGCGACGCAGGTGCTCACGAAAGCTGGCGCCGAGGAAAAGGATGACCGCACCCGAGGCCGCTAACACGCGCGCCCCTGTACGCAGCGTTGTCTGCTTCACGCCACTGCGCTCGCCCGCACACGCCAAACTGCGGAATACGCCGACCTTGAGCAGCCGCCGCAGGCGACCTGTAGCCCTTCCGTTCAAGCGGCCCCAGTCGAGCTGGCGTAGATATTTGGCATGAACAAACGCGTTCGCTTGGAAGGACATTCCCCATGGAATATTTTGTTGGTGTCGCGCTGGCCCTGGGCGTAGGGCTCTTTACGACCGTCGCAGGATTCGACCGAGATCGCTCGCTCTACCCGGTAATCCTGATCGTGGTCGCATCGTATTACGACCTGTTCGCAGTCATGGACGGCGGGTCGGCTCTAGGTTGGGAAACTGGCATCTTTGCCGGCTTTCTGGTCGCCGCCATTGTCGGCTTCAGATCGAATCTTTGGATCGTCGTTGTCGCTTTGGTGGGGCACGGTTTCCTTGACCTGATGCATAGTCGATTGATCGCGAATCCGGGCGTGCCGGCTTGGTGGCCGATGTTCTGCCTTAGCTATGACGCGGCGGCTGGGGCGTATCTCGCCTGGCGGCTCCTTTCCAAAAAGATCGACGCGACAAACAATTCGAGCTTCGGCCACCGGATACGCTCCCATGTCGACGCGGAGCTTGCCGCTGCGAAAGCCGCCGAACTTGCCGGCGATCCGTCGAAGGGCTTCCGTCACCTGGAGCGCGCACATGTGTTGGGCCAGCGATCGACGGTGCAACACGTCCGCGTGCACCTGCACATGCTGATGCGGGGGATTCGCCACCACGACCTACGTGAAGTCATCGGTCAGAACTTGCGCGTGATCGGCGCAGCCACGACGACTTGGCTAGGCCTCGTGCCGCACGGCAATACCGGCGGTTCCAACGTCAGTGGGTTCAAACCCATGGCGATTCCCAATGACCTTGCCGGTCTAATCGCTGCGGCGCGCTCTAAAGCTGCAAACTCTAACCGGTAGGGCGAGCTATGGACCAAACGTTTCACCGGCGCCCGCTGCCAGAGAACGCGATCGCCTTCTCCTCGCCGGAAGGCAGAGGGGTGTTCGCCGAAGCCATGGCGACTGAAGGGTTGAACGGATATTTTCCGCTCGCGGAGCAGTTCCACACGCAGTCGGATCCGGCTTTCTGCGGACTTGGATCGCTGGTCGTAACGCTCAATGCGTTGTCGATCGACCCTGGACGGCAGTGGAAGGGGCCGTGGCGATGGTTTTCGGAAGAACTGCTCGACTGCTGCGTACCGCTCTCGGACGTGCGCGAGCGCGGCGTGGATTTCGACGAGTTCGCCTGCCTCGCGCGTTGCAACGGCGCCGATGTCGAAGTCCGCCGCCGCGATGCTTCAGGTCTCGAGAATTGGCGTGCCGCACTCGCCATTGCAGCAAGTGGGGAGGCCGTGGTTGTCGCGGCGTACGACCGTGCCGCGCTGGGACAAACCGGCAGCGGCCACTTCTCGCCGATCGGCGGTTATCACGTGACCAGAGATCTCGCTCTCATTCTCGATGTCGCTCGTTTCAAATATCCGCCGCACTGGGTGTCGGCCGAGCGTCTTTGGCGGGCGATGGAGGGAATCGATCCCACCACGGGCCGATCTCGCGGGTGGCTGATTATTCGCCCGCACATTGGTCGCGGAAAGTCCGCTCGACCGCGTGTTGCGTGCGCGAGGACGCAGCGAGGATTGACCGCTGATGGGAGCGTTCGCGCGTACTCATTTCACAGAAGTGGCTGAATCGACCCGCCATATGGAGACTGTCGGATGAAAGCGATTGTTTATCGTAGGTACGGCCCGCCCGACGTCGTCGCCCTTGCCGAGGTGCCAAAGCCAACACCCAAAGACAACGAAGTTCTGATCCGGATTCATGCGACCACGGTGACGACCGGCGATTGGAGAGCGCGAAGTCTCCATCTGCCTGGCGGGTTCGGGTTCATGGGCCGTCTCGTCTTCGGAGTCTTCGGACCGCGGCAGCCGATCCTTGGAACGGAGTTGGCCGGTATCGTCGAGACAGTCGGCAAAGCGGTGAAGCGCTTCAAAGTGGGCGATGAGGTCTTTGCGTTCCCCGGCGCGAGCTATGGCTCCCACGCGGAATACCGAGCGATGGCAGAAGACGGTCTGATCGCCATCAAGCCCGCGAACCTGTCTTTTGAAGAGGCCGCAGCCCTGTCGTTTGGCGGAACGAATGCGTTGAAGTTCCTGCGCGACAAGGCCGCCATCAAACAGGGCGACGAGGTTCTGATCGTCGGGGCGTCCGGTGGCGTTGGCACGGCGGCGGTCCAGATCGCAAGGCACTTCGGCGCCGAAATAACCGCGGTCTGCAGCACAGCCAATATCGAGCTCGTGCGCTCGATCGGCGCGAAGAAGGTGATCGACTATACCAAGGAGGATTTCGCCAAGCGCGGCGAGACCTATGACATCATCTTCGATACGACGGGTACTGTCCCGTTTGCCCGTTGCGAACCTGCGTTGAAGCCGGGCGGCCGCTTGGTCGCGGTTCAGGGAACGTTGGCCCAAGCTTTGGGCATCGGTCGGCCATCAAAGGCGAGCGGCAAGAAAGTCATCGCTGGGGTGGTGACACCGCGCGTGGAGGACCTGCAATTTCTCGCCAAGCTGGCCGAGGCCAAGGAGTTCAAACCGGTGATTGATCGCAGTTATCCACTCGAGCACGCCGCCGAAGCGCACGCCTACGTCGACAAGGGCCGCAAGAGGGGAAATGTCGTAATGACGGTTAGGCATGCCGTTTCCGACCGAGTCGCTGCCTAGCGCTCGCCATCCAAAGAATCGAACTCACAGCGCGACGTCCAGGAACGGGAGAGATCCCAGAGGCGATGCCGAATTTCTGCCATAACGGTTATTCGGCGGCCCAATTGCGAACCTCACCAACGACCGTCCTCGGCGATTTCGAGACACGAGTGGCGTCCAAATCGAATGTCTTGAGATGGCTGGCTTTCTTGGATCGCCTTCACGTGTCCGCCAAAGAGCCATTGCCAAACCAATGTCTGGCTCGCGCTCGATCACTCAGTCACCCGGGCGTCTCTCCAAACGATGCGATCACTCCGTGCGGCTTGGTCCAAGACGGTTTTCCTCCTTCACGGCCGATCGCCGTTCGGGTGTCACGCACACCGTGTCCCCGTCGAAGGCCTCGCGCCAAACAAAACCCGCGATGCAAGTATGCGGACCGTAGGCGCCGTCCGGATTCCAGCGGCTCGCTGCAACGGCATTTTCTTGCGTGACCATCGTTTGCGATTCCGGCGTGACGCAGACGTAGTCGGTCCGCCGCGCCTGACGCCAACCGAATCCAGGCTTACAGCGCGGCGCCGAGGGCGGCGAATAGCTATCCGCTGCTTCGGTCGGGTTCGGATCGGTGGCCACGGTCTTCACGCCGGAAATACAGCACTTGTTCGACGCAGCTTGCGGAGCGGCGTTCTTCAAATAGCAAACCGCCTTCGGCCCTTGCACGCCCGGCCGGACATACGTCCACGCCTTGCAGCGCTCCAGCTTGGTGCACCGCGCCTGACAGATTCCGGGGTTCGCGTCTTGCAGTTCAAACCGATGGATATCCGAACCCGCACGATCGGTGTTGTTCTCCATGCCCTCGGCCAACGCCCCGCCCGTATCGAGGCCGACGATTTTCTTGTTGAGGCCAGATATGCAGCAGGTATTTGATTTTGCGTCGGGCTCGGCGGTCTTCAGGTAACACACGCCGCTTGGTCCCTGCACGCCGGGGCGCACGTAAGTCCAGGCGCGGCAGCGATCGCCCTCAGCCTTGCACTGGTATTGACAGAATGCGGGCCCGGCGAGTTTTCCCATTACAAGCCGCTTATAGTCCCATCCCGGACGATCGGTGTTGTCTTCCATCCCCGCACCGATTGATTGAGGCGCTGGCGGGGTGCCGGAAGTCGCCGGCCGTGAGGTGGGCGGCCAATTCGCGATTGCGCTGCAGATCAGTCCGACCGCGTTGACGTGCCCTCCGTAACGGATGGTTAGGCCGGTCGCATATTCGCTTCCCGGACACGCCTGAGAGGCTGGCGGCCATTTGCTTCCAGGTCCAAATCGACGGCGTCCTTTGAATGACCCATCGGCCGGTCGGGTACAGGAAAAATCGACGCCCGCGACATAGGCACGACGAGCAAGTCCACCATCGGTAATTCTCTCGAACGTGATGTTGATGTCCCTGATGCCCGCGTTCGCTTCGCAATATTTTTCTTCGCCGCTTCCACCAATGCCGCCTCTAGGCGGGGCCAGCACGACAACATCATGAGTTGTGAATCCCGGTATATCGAGACGCGCACACATGAGGCTGATCTGATCGATCCACAATCCCGTCCGTCCGGTGAACCCAACCAGAATATGCCCGCCGGGACAGCGAACCTCTTCGCCGCGGTCGCCCTTTCCGCCCTCCGGCGGAAAGACGGTCGCCAAAGCTGGAAACGTTGCCCATACGATCGCCGCCACGATCCCGAACGCCGCAAAGCCAAACCCCCGCTGCATGTTCTCTCCGCTCGTTCTACAGTCGTAGACTACGACTATCTCTTAACTGTCCCCGAAACACAGCACGTATTGGCCACAGGCGCCGGCGTCGACCGCTTCAGGTAGCAAACCCCCGTTGGGCCCTGGATGCCGGCACGCACGAACGTCCACGCCCGACAACGTTTGTCGCCGACGCAGGCGGCGCGGCACGGATGCGCATCGTCCATCCGGTAGCTCTCATAGTCCGAACCCGGGCGGTCGGTGTTATTCTCGGGCGGCGAGATGACGGGCGTGACGTTGTCCGGACTCAAGGCGCCGGGACTCGTGCGGCTGGGTTCGAACGGCCGCTCCTGAGCCGCCGCCCGCGTCGGCGCCAGCCGACTTTCTTCCCTCACCTGCGCACGCCGGTTGGGTGTGACGCACACTGTGTCCCCGTTGAAGGCCTCGCGCCAAACAAGGCCCGCGATGCAGGTGTTGGGGCCGTAAGCGCCGTTCGCGTCCCAACGCGACGACGCGGTCGCGTTTTCGTCCTGCACGGTCGCAAACGACTCTCGCGTCACGCACACCGCATCGCTAGGCCGCGCCTTGCGCTGCACGAAGGGCGGGCTGCAGCCGGCGCTCGTTGGTACGCCCGCAACGCCTCCATCCTCCCGCTGGGCAGCGCCGCCCGTGTCGGGCGGGGTTGGAGCCAGTGGCCCGCGTTCGGTCACGCCGCCAGCTCCCATTTTCGTTGGCGGCGCGCCTGAGATCGCACTCAGAATATTGTTACGGATGGTGTGAATCGCGTCGCTTTTGCACACCCAGATATCTTTCGCCCATTGCCAATCTGCATTGCCGTTGGGCAGATCCATGCGTCCTGTTGCGTAGTCGAACCAACACTTGCTGTGGACGCCAAGAATCCCAAGCAAGGTTCCGTTGGGGGAAAGCACGAAATCGGCCCCGCCGCTATCGCCACCGCCGATGATTTGAGCGCGTGAATTTGGGGTGAGGAAGTACTCAATGTCTGAGCCTTCCAGAATCGGGAAAACACCGCTCCTGTAGTTGTCGTCAAAGGCTCCAGGAACTTGGGGGGGGCCCTCTAGAGCCATGATGGCGAGACCCTGCCCGTAGGATTGTACCTGAAGGGAAGTGTCCGTCGCCTCGCGCGGTGATGCTGCGTAAAGCAGTTTGACCTTGCCGCCCAGCTCGGCCGCGTCAGCGCCGAGCATGATAAGTGCAACGTCGAGTCCGCTCGGACATTGCTGGCTGGGTGGACAAAGCGGGATGCTGTCGTAACGCACGATTTGCCGGGCCGAGAAAGATTTGGGACTCCAGCTCGCTGTGACGGTGATTTGGTCTAGAGGCTGTGTGGGGGCGCCGGGTCCAAATTTTCCGGTCGTCGTGATGCAGTGTGCGGCTGTGAGAACGTTGTATCGATTTAGAAGGGTGCCGCTGCATGTGCCTGAAACCGATACCAGCCCCAACTCTTTCTGCACGTTGACCGGCACCGGATCGCCGTTGACCAGCGCTTGACTGACCGACCCGATCCGGCACGACGCTTGCCGGTCACGGCGTGCGGCCTCTTCTTGATCGCGTTGAACCTGCGATGCTGTCCGACACCATCCATAGTGCGCGTTGAAATCCAACGTCCATTGTGGACCGGTGGATCTGCAGGTTTTGGCATTGGTTTGTGCCGCTCGGACGGCCTTCGACGCGTAGATGAGGCAGTTGACATTGGCGGCCTGCGACTCTGTGCTATTGGCGAGAAATGCCAAAAATACGAGCGTCGCCATCCAGGCCTTTAGGATTCTCGGTACCGACTGCATCGACTCCCCTCGGCCTCCAGGGCCTTTTGTTGGCACGCTTAACCGCGCAACCGTTCAGCAAACGCAACTGCGCGCCGGCCCAGGCGGACGAAGCACAAAAGCATCTTGGGTTGTGAATCCCGGTATCACGAGACGCGCGCACATCAAGCTGATCTGCTCGACCCAACTTCCCATCCGTCCCGAGAAGCCGACGGGGACATGCCCGTCGGGGCAGCGAACCTCCTCGCTGCGGTCCCCTGGCCCGCCCTTCGGTGGAAAGACCGTTGCTTGCGCTGTGCCAACCCGCAGATGCCCGACCAAGGCAATGCGAGTGAGCGTCAGTTTCATCCTGTTTTCCCCTGGCGGCTGTGCGGAGGGCGTATGGCCACATCGCAAAGCGACCCCCCGTGGCCCAGAGGGTGATTGCGTCCCCGCATCGCGCGGCCTTACGGTTGCACCTATCGACATCCGAACATGCACGCGGGTCGTGTACCCGTCAGGACTTTTCTCCGACCTTTTTCGGACTTTTGGCTCAACAGGTGCGAATTGCCCACGATGAGTGGCCCCTCTAAGCGGATCGACCTGGTAAGCGAAGTCGACTTCCGCCTGGGCGACCTCCTTGTCAGGCCTTCGCAGTGCACCATCGGACTTGCGGGAGCAGACGAGCGGATCGAAGCGCGCGTGATGGAGGTCCTCGTCGCGCTCCACAGATCGGAAGGACGAACGGTCTCGCGCGACCAGTTGATCGAGGCATGTTGGGCTGGCCGCGCCGTCAGCGACGACGCGATCGCACGCGTCATAGCAAAGCTGCGCCTCGTCGCGCGCGCCGCCGATCCGCCGCAGTTCAAGATCGAGACCGTGCCGCGTGTCGGCTTTCGGCTGGAGGCGCCGCCGACGAATGGGTCCGCACCTGCTCCCGCGCCACCGGCAGACGCCTTTGAGCGGCATCGCAGCATGTTAAGTCGCGCAACAATCGCCGCCGCCGGCGTTGCCCTAGCCCTCATCGCGATCTTAACGGCATGGGCCATGAACTCGGGAAGAGCGCGCGACCCCGCGCTCGGTGAAGGGTCCGTCCTTGTCGTGCCATTCGAGGATCTGAGTGGCCACGCGGAAATGACACGGCTTTCGCGACGCGCGGGTGAGGCGGTCGCGCGCCGGCTCACCGCGGGAAGCGTACCGACCCTATTGAGCGGATCGCCTTCCGGGACGGACGCCGCGTCGCCGCCCGCCGCCGAACTGCTCGTGACCGGCACTGTCGACATCGAGGGCGGGAATACGGTGATCAAAGGCGCGATCAGCAGCCGCGAAAACCGCGCTGTGCTGTGGACAGGGGTCACGGAACGCCCAACGGCGGATGCTGTCGGCATAGACGAAGAGTTCGCCCGGCTTGTCGCCATCGCCCTTCGCTGCGGCTTGGGCGAACGGGCGGCTGCCAGAAGCACCCTTTCGCGCGATGTCTTTCCGATGTTGTTGAGCGCGTGCGAGGCCATCGGTGTGCAGGATGTCCGCGCGCTCGAGATCACGCGCCGCCTCATCGACCGCACGCCCACGCTCGCCGGCGCGCATGCGCTGCGCGCCTATGCGCTCGCCACCCAGGCCTCGGGACTGGATTATTTGAGTGACGAGGCGGCTTCGATGACGACGCAGATGCGCGCGGCGGCCGCGCGCGCGCTGGCTCTGGATCCGAACGCTGTGTACGCCCACGCCGCGCTCGGCAAGCGCATCGGCGCAGAAGTGCGCCATCATGAGCGCGAAGGCCACTTGCTACGGGCTCTCGCCATCGACCCCGATCATGTCCTGGCCCGGATCGAATACAGTCTGCTGTTACGCGAGGTCGGCCGCGTGGGTGCCGCGCGAGAGACGCTGACGCGCGTGGATGACAGTGTCGGCGCACTCATCAACGGGGCTTTTCTCCACGCGATGGCAGGCGACCTTCGGTCAGCGAACAAACTCATCGATCGTCTTGCCGTCCGAAAGCCCGACTGGGCGCGTGACGCACGCTGGGTCGTCGCTACGTGGTGGGATGATCCGTCGACCGCGCTGCCGAAACTCCAGGCGCTGGCCGCGGACGCATCAAGAACGGATGACCTGGCTTGCTTCGAAACGCATCTGACGGCCCTCGTCCGAGATGCGCCGCGCTTTCGTGGACTCACGCCCGAATGCGCTGTCGCAATGAAGGGCGATTGGAAAATTCGTATGCTCGCCAGGCAGGGCGACATCGACGCCGCCTACGCCGCGATGGAGGAGCCGCTGCCCCGGACGCGGCAATCGCATATGTTCCTATTCTATCCGGAAATGAAGGCGTTTCGCGCCGACATGCGCTTCGTTGCGCTCGCCGAACGCCTCGGTCTCGTGAGTTACTGGCGGGCGACCGGCCATTGGCCCGACTTCTGCAGCGAGCCAGATCTGCCGTACGACTGCCAAGCATGGGGCGCGCGCAAGAGCGCATCACGCCAAAAGGCCGAGAAGCAGCGAACGCGGTTCCGAGATTGAAGAAAAGAATCGCGCGCGCCTTGTTCAGCGGCATCAGCGAAGAAGAAGCCCGCGCCGCGACGCAGCTGCTCACGAAAGCAGGAGCCGAGGAAAAGGATGGCCGCACCCGGGGCAGCTAATGGCCCAAGAGAAGCAGCACTCTCAATCCATCGACACGTCAGTCTCGACCGAGCCCTCATCCCCCACACTCACATCGCTGTCGTCCGCCGAAAGTGGCCACCTTGACGTATTGTTGGCCTAAGCGGGCATTCAACCGGGCTTGTCTTGAGCGTGGCTCGGCCGTCCGAAATTGGCCTTTTGCACTGCCGCTCAGCTTCAATCACAGATGAAGTCATCAGCCCCCACCGCCCGGCACTGCGGCGGGAAGCCGTGCTTACGCCAATAGGCGTAGACGCCGAAATTCTTGACGGTGTTTTTGAACTTTTCCGACCGCCGATACCCGGCAAAAGCCGCGTCCCAAAAAATGGCCGGGGTCGGCGTGATGTCGTAGAAGCCCAGCGGCCCAAGCAGCTCTGCAAGATCGGCCTGGGGAATGGGCCTCGTCCTCGCGGCGCTGAACCTACGAATGTCGGCGATCAATTCCGGGTGACCCCGCTCCGGGTGGCGGTGGGCTTCGTAGAGTTCGTCATGACGGCGCCAGCCGAAGAGAAGGCCGGGCGATCCGCTCGCGGCCTTGAACAAATGCTCTTGGCCGGTGCGCGCCAAGAGGTGGAATGCGAAATAGAAACTGACGAAGCCCCTGTCGAACGCTTTCCGATAGGCTGCCAGCGCTTCCGTATCGCGGCCCATGGAAGCAAGAACCTCGACCTGGTTCGACATGCAAGGCGTATAATAGGGCTCGATCTCCAGGCAGCGATTGAAGCTTGCCAACGCCACCTCCAGGTTTCCGACATCGGCATAAACAAGTCCGCGCCAGTTGAGCGCGGACGCATTGCGCGGATCGATCGCGATCGCGCGTTCGAAGTCGGCGATGATCGCTTCGTAGTCGCCGGGTTTGCGCCGATCTTGAGCGTCCGTCATTCTCAATTTGCCAAGCGCCGCGATCGCCAAAGCGCTTTGCGGATTGATCGCGAGCGCACGGTTCGCAAACTCGACCAAGCGCTGTTCGATCTCCGCCGGCGACGCGGAAGAGTAGCCATATTCGACCATGAGCGGTTGCAACGCCGCCCGCATTTCCCACGCGTCGGCGTAATTCGGGTCTTGTTCGACGGCGCGCGCGAGAAACGCTTCGGCCCTGTCGAGATCGCGCCGAGCCAAGAACAAGGGGCGGGCCTGAAGGAACAGATCATAGGCTGTCAAATTGTCGGTCGCAGGCACGACGCGCACCTGCGCGGCAGCACCGGCACCCATGGTTTGGTTCAGAGCCTTGACGATGGCGCGCGCGATCTCGTCCTGGATCGTGAAGATGTTTTCCGTCGTGAGCGGGCGGTCGAACGTTTCCGACCACAGATGCCGGTCCGTCTGCGTATCGATGAGCTGCGCCGTGATGCGCAGGGTCGCGCCCGCCTTGCGGACCGAGCCTTCGACGACGTGGCGCACGCTGAGCTTCTTGGCGATCTCGGGGATGCCGAGCTCCTGGCCCTTGAATTGGAACGACGAGGTGCGCGAAGCGACATCAAGCCTCTTCACCTTGGCGAGCACGTTGAGGATTTCCTCCGCCATGCCGTCGGAGAAGTACGCCTGGTCCTTGGCCGGCGAGAGGTCGGCGAAGGGAAGGACCGCGATCGAGGCCTCGGAGATTGCGGCCTGAGGTGGCGGTTGCCCGCCGTGCGGAATGAGAAGCGTCCAACCCGCAACGGCCGCAACAGCGATGGCGGCGGTCGCGGCGATCGCAAGGTTCGCCCACGATAAGGTCTTACGCTTGGCCCAGAGGTTTTTGACCTGCGCCGTGAGGCCGCGCTTGATGGGCGCGCCCGGCACCAAAGCGAAGACTTCGATCGCCTCCGCCATCTTCGCGAGTTTGACCGTCCCCTTTGAATGCAGGCTCTGCGCCAGCGGTCCCCTGATCGTGTTGCGGACGTCGGCCGAGACGAGAACCGTCCCGGGAACGGCCTGCGCCATCAACCGCGCGGCGACGTTGACGCCGTGGCCCAGGAAGTCGCCGTTGGGCTGCACGACGACATCGCCCAGGTGCACGCCGACGCGGACCTTGGGCTCGCACGTTTCCGCAAGCTCGAACGCCGCTTCAACCGCGGCAAGGCTCGAGCCGAACTCCAGCATGAACCCGTCGCCGGCGGTATTGAACACGCGTCCGCCGCGCTGGGCGGCGATCCCTTCGATCACCCTCTTGAGCGCCGCCACCTCCGCCGTCGTACGCGCCTCGTCAGCCTCCGTCCGCGCCGAGTAACCGGCGACGTCGAGGGCCACGATGGTGGCGAGTTTGCGGGATTGGGTGTGGTCTTCCACACGGGCCATCGACGGAGAGTTTCACGGTCCAGATCATGCTACGCGCGGACGTCGGCTAATGCCAAGCAGCGCCGGAGAGCGAGGCGAGGGGCACGACGGAGGCGAGATTGCGGGCCGTGGCGCTCAAAACGCGAAAGCCTCCTTTGGAATGCTCCGCGCCTTTTCGCACGCGGCCTTGAAGTCGTAGGGCACCTCGTCTACGCAGTCGGGCCATTTTTGTGTCGCGAGCCAGAACTCGACGAGGCCGAGGCGGGCGCAGAGCCGCACGAAGCGCGGATCGTTCCGGATTTCCGGCATCCCTTTCCAAAACAGCATACCGGTGCGGTAGCCGTCCGGACCGATCATGTCGTCGGCGGTGCCCCGCGGTCCAAGGTGGGCGCTTTCGACGACGCGATAGACATCGTCAACCAGGCCCAGGTGAGCCGCATACACAAGCCGCGTGACATCCACCGAGCCGGTCCTTGCGACATGTGCTTCAAGCGCATCGCACATCGCGCCGATGTTCTCCGCCGTCGGGTTGCGCTTGGCGCGGACGAATATCAGGCCGTCCTCGAACTCGCGCCCCGCCAGGTTCGCCGCCGGTGCGAGCAGCCTGTCCACCGCCGGCCAATCGTTCAAAAGGGCGAAGGCGCGCAGCAGAGTCGCGACCGGATAAGTCATTCCCGGCGAGCGTGCCATGAGGTCTTGGAGAAGCGGGATCGCCTCGGCCACTTGTCCGATGGCCATTCGGGCCATCGACGTCATCATCACCAACATCGGGTTGAGCGGATCTGACGAATAAAACTCCTCCGTAATCTGGGCGCATTCGCGGGCCCGTCCGATCGTGCGGGCATGCCAGCCGACATAAATCTGCCCCTCGCCGCGACCCGGCGCCCGTCGAACGCGCTCCATTGTCGCGTCCAACGCGATGAAACTGCCATACGGAGGCAAGTTGAAATATTGCGCGGTCAGGGCATCGACGTTTTGCGGGTCGAGCGCCAGAGCTCGTTCCGCTTCGCGCGTCACCAAGGCGGCAGACGCGGCGCGTTCCGCGAACGGCTGAAACAAGCGCGCCCAGGCGCGGAGATATGCCAGCCTTCCCCAAGCCTCCGCGAAGTCGGGCGCGCGCTGGAGAGCGGCCTCCAACAGTCCAATGCTCGCGCGCAACTCCGGCGGCGCATACAACTTGACGCTGCTGCGCAGATAGAGGTCGTAGGCCACCGGATCGATAGCCTTGGTCGAAAAACTCGTGAACGTCTGGTGCAGGGCGCCGGCAATCGCTTCGGAAATCTCGTCCTGCACAGCGAACGTATCGTCGAGGCCGCGGTCATAGTGCTCCGACCACAGGGTGGTGTGCGACGCTGCTTCGACGAGATGGGCGGCGATGCGCACGCGTGCGCCTGCCCGGCGCACCGAGCCGTCGAGCAAGTGGCTGCATTTCAGCGTGCGCGCCGCCTCGCTCTTCTTCTCGCCGCGAAACTGAAAGCTCGACGTGCGTCCGATGACCTTCAGCTTCGCGCCGCGCGACAAACGTTGGATGATCTCCTCGCTGATGCCGTCGGAGAAGAATTGCATCTCGGGATCCGTCGACAAATTGTCGAACGGCAGCACGGTAAGGATGGGTTCGGCATCCTTCGGCCGCGTCGCCCCGGTCGCCAATGCGGCGACAGTCAGCGCAAACGCCTCGATCGTCTCGGCCATCTTGTCGAGCTTGAGCATGCCGCGCGACTGCAGGCGATCGGCGATCGGGCCGCGGATCGTTTGTCGAACAGTCGCTGAGACCAAAGCTGCGCCTGGCGACGATTGCGCCATGAGGCGCGCAGCGACGTTGACGCCGTGGCCGAGGAGATCGCCATTCGGTTGCACCACAACGTCGCCCAGGTGTACGCCGACGCGCACTTTCGGTTCGCACGTTTCGGCGAGTTCTAACGCGGCTTCGACAGCGGCAAGGCTCGACCCAAAGTCCAACATGAAGCCGTCACCGGCCGTGTTGAATACGCGACCGCCGTGGCGCGCGGCTATGCCCTCGATCACCTTGCGCAGCGCGGCTACTTCCGCGGTTGTTTTCGCCTCGTCAGCTTCGGTGCGCGCCGAATAGCCCGCGACGTCCAGCGCGACGATGGTGGCGAGCTTGCGGGCTTGGGCGTCGGTCATGAAGACTTTCGGCTGGGGCGTGCGGATTGCAGATCATGCTAAGCCGGGACACGGGCTAACTCCAAGCCGAGCCTAAAAAGCGCGAAAGGGAAGCCCACGCCCAAACAATACCAATGACCGTTTCCGGCGAATTGGAGCCGCATGGCTGCACCGCCTCGAGTGACCGGTTAGGAGCAAGCCTGCCGCTTTGCAGGAGGCGCAATAGAATTACGGACACGTGCCGATCTCGAGCGACTGGCGCCTAAGGCATGCAGCACTCCTCAATCCGGCGACACGTCAATCCCGACCGAGTCCCGGATCCCCACGCGCTCGACCTCCGGCCCGGCGTAGCCGATGCGCAGAATGCGGGTCGAGTTCGTGTAGGGCAGGTTGGCGAAGGTGACCACGCCCGGCGCCTTGGACGTCGGCGTAATCGCACCCAGCGCCATGACGAGAAGGTTCGGGTTGCTCAACACGTCGGGGTCGTAGGTCACCGTCACGGTGTGCGTCGTGTTGCAGTCGCGGGTGATCGGCATCCGCATGAGAAGCGGCCTCAACGTCACCACCTCTCCGTCCCCGTGCTGGAGATTGCACGACACGGGCACCGTCGCGCGCACTTCGACGCGCGCGCTATCCGCCGACGCCGGCGCAACGGCGAGGCACAGGGCGACGACCGCCGCCGCCTTCATCACAGGCTTCATCCTTGCATCCCTCGATCGTCCGCCGAGAGAGTCGGAGGAAAGTGCTAACGCTTCCTTGCGCGGCATGATGTTTCCCCTCATGGCCCTCTACTCCGGCGTCACGGTGATGGTGAGCAGGTCTTTGTACGTGCCCGACGGACGCCCGCTCACGTCGCCGATCGTGACCACCATCGGATAGCTCGTCCCGTCAAGCGACACCGGCGGCGAAACGTCGGTCTCCGCCGGCCCCGGATCCAGCACCATGGTGACGTTGTTCAGCTTCAGCGCATACGGCACCACGGCCGGCAGCGTCTTGTGCTTCAGCTTGCCCTTGTTCTGCGAGACGACCTGGATCGTAACGCCGCTCGTCGCGCGCACCTGCACCCGGGCCGACCGTATCTCGCCGGTGTTCAGCGTGTTGAAGTCCAACTCGTCGACGCTCCACGCGCCCCAAGAGCCCGACGCGCCCGCAATGTTCACCTGCGCGCGCCCTTCGACCACGGCGTTGGCCGGAGCGGTCGCCACCGTCCCGAGTCCGCCGCCGCCCGCGCGATAGAGTTTGAAGCTCAGCATATTGCTGTAATCGCCCGCCGGCGCGATCAGGCCCGACGGCACCTTGACCTTGACGGTGATGAGCTTCGTCTTGCCGACGCCGCCCTGCAGGGAATGCCACCCGCGCGGCTCGCCGATGTCGTTCTCATAATCGTCGCCGTCGGTCGTCTCGACCACATAGCGCAACTTGTCGCCCATCCTGCGGAAATAGCGCGTGCTCGACGACCCGGCGCTAGCGACCGCCAGCGACAGATTGCACGCCTCCGCCGACTGGTTCACCGCCTCGACGGTAAACACAACGCTCGCCGACACACCGTCGAACGGATCGTAGACGACTGTCGGCACGGCAGAGACGGCGCCGATCGTGGCGCTGCACGACGACGACCCGCCGCCGCCGGTGGCAAACGCGGGCGTCGTCAGTAGCACGGACGCGAGAGCGGCAACCACAACTCCCCTCGCCCTTCCTTTAGGAAGGGAGAGGGGCCGGGGGTGAGGGAAGGTCCCGTCACCCAGCTGAGCTTGCCCAAACGTTTCGGGGACACGACAAACGCTCCGCGTGGCAGCATCCCTCACCCCCAACCCCTCTCCCTTCACAGAAGGGCGAGGGGAGATCCGAAGCACCTTCCGGTCGTCACGGTTAGCGAGCGCATCCATGATCAATTCCCTTTTTCTTTGACCGTGATCGTACCGACGTCGATCACGCCTTTGCTGCCGTCCGGCACTTCGATGTCGACGACGATGTCGAGCGCGGGGCCCAGCACCATCTGGTATTTGCCGGGCGCGAGGCCTTCGGCGAAGAACCGCCCGCCGCTGTTCGTGAACACCAGCACCGGCTTGAACCCTTCGCGCCCGACCGCCCGCACTTCGCCGCCCAGCAGCGACAGAGGCTTCCCGTCCGTGGCCAACAGATTGCCCATCACGACGTGCGACGCGTCCGAGCCCACGGTGACCGCGTAGCCGGAGGCGGGGCCCGGGAACAAATCGTATTGGCCCGTGCCGACGTTATAGCCGGCCGGCAAATCCTCGACGTCCACGTAGACGCTCTGCGGCTGATACGAACCGCCGGCGCTCACCAACGCGGGCCCGAAGAAATCCGTCTCCGCCTCGCGCGACTTCGACCCTTTGTTCTGCGTCACGCCGACGGCCGAGCCTTCCAGCGTCTCATGCGCGCGCACGATGGCGAAGCGCTGCCCGACGGGACGCCCCACCGCAATGTCGCCGTCGGCAAACGCCAGCTGCGTGCCGAGGGTGTAAGAGGTGCGCTGCGACTGGATCTCCGACATCGCATTGTCCGCGATCGCGTCGTGCTGCAGCAGCGCCGCAAAGCGGTTGGCGTTGTAGGCGAACTCGCCCGTGCCCGTCAGCCGGTCGTTGTCGCGAAGCACCGACGCGCGCACGCCGTAATCGCCAAGCTCGTTCCGTTGAAAGCGCAAATACTCGGCCTGATACTGATCGTTCTGCGAGTCATAGGACGCGCGCACATTCTCGCGGTCCGAGAGCGGGATCGAGAGCGACAGCAGAAACCGGTTGTCGTCCAGCTCGCCGTTGCGCTCCGTCCGCTCGTTCGACGCCGTCACGTCGGCAAAGCCCAAATTCCGGCTCACCGAAATGCCATAGCGCGCCTCGTTCGGCTCCAGATCGCGCCCCTGCGTGAACGACGCCGACACGCCCAAACCGAAGTCATAAGGCAACTGCGTCGAGAACCGCCCGCGCAGCTCATATTCCACGGGCTCATCCGGCACCGGCGTCCCGACGCTGGCGAAACTCTCGCTGGTGTAGAGGTAGGAGAGGTTCACCTGCGGGTTCCTGAAGAACCCGATCTCCTCCGCCGACGCCTCATAGCTGACCAAATACGAATGCCCGGAGAGCGCGCCGTCGATATCGCTCCACCCGGTGACGACGCCCAGCGTGCCGATCGGCGTCGCCCAGCCGAGCTCGGCCCCCGCCAGCCACTGCAGCTGATCCATCTGGAAATTGCCGCCGACGGTGATGTCGTCGAGCAAGCCGTATCGCGCGTAGGCCGAGAACGTCGCGTTGTTGTCGTCGTATTGCAGCCCGTCGCCGGTCTCGTCGCGGATCTGCGGCAAGCCCGCGGTCGCGCCGAATTCCCAAATCCCCGGCGACAGCAACTTCGCGGAGAAGAACTGCGAGAACGCCGCAATCAGCCGCCGCCCATATTCGTCGACGACGTAAAGCTCCACGTCGTTCAACCCGTTGAACAGCGGAAAGTCTTTGAGGTCGTACTGCCCCGCCTCAAGCCTAAGCGTGCGGATCACGGTCCCGTTCACGACCACGTCCACCGTCGCTGCGCGATCCAGCGAAAAGCGGAACAGCCCCGACGGCCGCACGTTGCGAAACGGCTGCAGCTCGCCGTACTGCCGCTGGAACGACAGCCCGCCCAAAATCGGCGACGACTGAAACCCCGCAGGCACCGGCGTCACGTCGCCCGCGGAATAGCGCAGCGCATTGTCCGTATCGTCGTACATCAGCACCGCGTTGCCGCGATGAAACGGATCGCTCGCCGCCTCGTCGTATTCGCCCTGCGCGAAGAAATACAAACCCTCGTGCCCGAAAATATTCCCGGCAAAGTCGGCCGACACGCGAAACGGATCCCAGCCCTGCGACGACGACGGCGACCACACATAAGCCTGCCGCGCCGTCATGGTCAGCGAGGCCGCCACAACGGCCGGATCGATGGTGACCAACGTCGGCCGCCCGCGATCCGTCTCGTCGACGGCCGACAGCGACTGCCCGCCTTGCTGATCGACGGGAATGGTGACGCGCAGTTCCAGCTTCGCGGTGTCATAGGCGATGACGATGCCCGCCGGCTGAAACGCTTCGATCGCCACGATCTGCTGCCCGCCCGACAACAGCTTCAACGCCGCCGTCATCTCCGGCGACAAGCGTTCGCCGAGCAACCCGATGAACCGCTCGACGTTGACGGCGATATGCCCATCGGGCGAAGCCGCCACCGGCACGTCGCCGAGATACGCGCCCTGAAAAATCAGCGGCAAGGTGAGGTTATAAGTGCGCACCGTCTGCGCGATCTGCACCTCGTCCGAAGCCGTCGTCCCGCGAACCTCCGCCACCGGCCCACGCAAAGCAGCATCGGCCAGGGCAGGGGAGGCGCCGAGCAGCGCGCACGCGAAGAGGATGAGCGCGCGTCGCCCCCCTCCACCGCTGACGCGGTCCCCCTCCCCCGCTAAAGCGGGGGAGGATAAACGACGGCGCACCTCATCCTCCCCCGCTTTAGCGGGGGAGGGGGACCACCGCGAAGCGGTGGTGGAGGGGGGCGACGCTGCACCAACGCGGAACATGAGCGCGCCCGCCCGCCGCCGCTTACGGCGTTGCTTCGACGAGGTTGAACTTCGCGTTCAAGTCCGCCGGCGCTTTGTCGGGTTTCGGCAGTTCGACGACGCGCGTGCCGCCGGGCAGGATCCAGCTGGTGCCGAGAGCCTTGCGCCACGCTTCGTCCTTGACGACGCTCTTGAACGTCCCGCCCGACAGCTCGACGTTCGACAGCGCCAGGTTCGCGTATTTGTTGCCCGCGTTCTTCAGCGTCACTTTCAGCGTCTTCGCGCCCGGCTCCACCGAGGCGACTTCCACCGCAGGCTTCGCGCCTTCCGGCACGATGTTGGCGACGGTCGAGAAGTTGAACACGAACTGCACGCCCGACTTCCCGTCATTGGGCAGCTTCACCGGCACCTGCTTGACCGTGATGGTGTAGGTCTCGGACTTGGTCAGCGCCGTCGGCCCCACATACTGCACGCGCACGGCCTGCGTCGCGCCCGCCGCGATCACGGCCTGCGGCGGGAACAGAACAAAGTCCTTGTCGGCCGCCTCGCGCGATTCCTTGCCGGCGGGGTCGAACAGCCGCTTCTCGGCCTGAAGCTCGACGGTGATGGGCGTCGAGTTGGTGTTGTTGACGCGAATGACGGTCGAGGCGCCTTTGCCCGTCGGCGTCATGTCATAGATCATCGGCGACACCTGATAGGCGTGCGCGATTCCGGCGATCCCTAGGGCGACGGCGGCGGCTGCGGCGAATTTCAATGTCTTCAGCATGCAAATCTCCCACCGGTCTCGTTGCGTGAATCGAAGGAACCGCGAGCGACAAGCGAGACCGAGCCGTCATTCCGCGGGTGACATGCATTTTGATGTCGTATTTTGCCCTTCATCGACTGATTCGCAGGGCGCGAGCAACGCTCGCGCCCCACTTATCCCTTAAGGACTGAGCGTGTATGAGATGACGCTTGTATAGGTGCCGGCGATCGTGGGGGCGGTATTCAATCTGATGTAGAAATCGCCACCGATCTCGTTGTTGGCAGTACCCGCTGTGTTCCAACTGAATGCTAGGTTCGCCGGGAACGGCCAGTTCTGGTACGCCCCCGGTGTCAGCGGATTGGGCGGGATACCCCAAAAAACGTCGTACAGTACCGTGTTAGATCCGTTTCGTAGGTTGGTGCCATCGGGTAATTGAAGCACCAGCGATGCGCTCCCGACGAAGTTGCACGTGTAGCCCAGGCGACCGATGTTTGTTTCGCCTGGTGTCGGGTTGATTGCGACGATTGATGGCGGCGCGGACGTGAAGGCGCAGGTTTGTCCAAGCGTCGTTGAAACCGTCGCATCTCCGGTTCCGGCCGCAAGACTCTGCGAACCGAAGAACGGAAATATCGCCACGCAGCCCAGAATAAGGATTCTTTTCATTGTGTTTCCCCCTTTGGGGTTCACTGGACCAAGGCACGTCGTTCCATGCGCCGACTGCTGGGCCTAGGTCGCGTGGGCAAAATCTGCCCACGCGGAGAGCACCAGGCGTTCGACGCAAGCAACTATTACGGGCTGACAGCGACGGTCACGACGTCGTTGTACGAGCCAGCGATGACGACCGGAGCGAGAAGCGTAGCGCTAAAGGACTTCGTCTCCGCCGTATTCGCGGCGACGACGCTGCTCGGGACTACGAGCGGTGTCGTCAGCGTCGAAAACGCCGAAGCGCTGCCGCTTTCAAACGCGATCGTATAGTCAACGACCGTCGCACCGCTCTTAACGCCGCCGAATTGGCTTGTAAGGGTCACGTTCAGAGGTGACGTACCCGTGCCGACAAAGTTGCAGCTGACGTCGAACGAGCTCGATCCAGTGCCGCCGATAGCGTTGCTCGACAACGTGATGTCGCCGGGCTCCGTCATCGAGCAACTCTCGGCCAACGTCGTCGAAACATTGACCGTCGCGCTGCCAGCAGCGAGCGCTGAGCCGGCACTGATAAGAAGGGCAGCCGAAGCAAGCAAGACCTTACGCATGATGTCTCTCCAATCATTCAAGGGTTGATATGCGATGCACTTCGCACTCTCCGAACCGGTCGTCTCCGTCCTGCGGAGTGAATTCATCCGGTTTGGAGGTGATTCCGGTCCGTCCCCTCTTCGGAACCCAGCCCGGAATTGGTTGGAGGCGGCGCGTCCGCGCCGCCTCATGTTGCTTACGGTGTGATGTTGATCGACAGCGTGTCGGAGTAGCTGCCGGCTACCGGCAGAGCTTCGACCAAGCCGACCCAGAATTCGGTCACCATCTCGTCGTTTGGCGGCGATGACAGCGAGATCCCGTCAAACTCTGCACCGGTCGTGGAGTCGCTCGCCTTTAGCCAGGTGCTGGGCGTGGGGAAGCCGCTCACAGCGGGCGTCTGGTCGTTGAGGAAGATGCCGTAGTCGGCCGTTGCCGTGCCGTTCTCCGACGTGTACACGCCGCCGTTCGTGCTTGTGAAGATGAAGTGTGGCGAGCCTTCGAAGTTACAGGTGTAATTGAACACGCCTTGAACCCCAACGTTCACACCCGCTAGTGGGATGCTGCCCGAGACTTGAGTGATCTCGCACAGCATCTCTTGCTCCGCGGTGATTTCGATGTCGGCATCATCCGCCGCCATTGCCATACCGGCGCTGAACGCAAGCGCGGCGGTGGCCAGAAGAATTCTACGCATGAAGGTCTCCATTCTTTTCTTGGTTTCATCAGGAGGCACGTCTGACTCTCCGAACCGGTAGCTGCTCTTTGGCAGTCTCCCCCCGCTGGAGGTCGTCCGGGCGCTGTGCGGCGTCCGGATTCAAATTTCGTTCAAGGTGAAATCGTGTAGGTGATGAGGTCTTTGTAATATCCGGCGACCACGCCGACGGTTGGGCCGGTCACCTTGAGTTTGTAAGCACCGAGTTCTTGCGTGCCGCTCGTTCCCGAGAGCAGGTTGAAAGACAGCGGGCTCGTCGGGATGGTCGCGTACGCGCCCGGTCCCTGAATTTCCCATTTGATCTGATAGGGCACGGTCTCGGTCCCGCCGACGCGCTTCAGCGCGCCGTTCTGGGACTTCACCGTCAGGTTCACCGCACTCGACGTCGCGATGTTGCAGGTGAAGCCGAGGTCGCCCAGGTCTTCCTCCTGGTCCGTCACCATTTGGCCGAACGAGGTTTGATCGGGCAGGGTAGTGAATTCGCAGGTCGGCGGAATCTCGCCCGTCACTTCGATCTGCGCGCTGTCGCCGAAACCGAAGGTGCCGCTTTCGCCGCCCTCACCCCCTTCGCCGCCTTCTCCACCCTCGCCGCCGCTGCCCGTGGCGAGCGCCAGCGAGGTCGAAAGCACGATGCCCACGGCGGCCGCGCCGATGGCGGCTGTGAAGCGGTAGAGGTTTTCGTTCGAACTCACGCTTGTTCCATCCCCTTAGTACCTCGCGCCGCTCGTTGAGTGGCTGCGCGAAAATCCAAACCGTTAGCCGGAGGAAGTTTGAGGCACGTCTCTGTGTCAGGAGCGGCCGGGTGGGAGACACCCTGTCGGAATCGCTCGTGTCGCGACGGACTATCTGTGATTCGCGGAATGTGAAGCAGTGCGATCGCGCTCTGTTTGCGCGTTATTGGATTCAGTGGGTGATTTACGCAACGCCAACCTCTGCGCGCGCGAATCTTTACTTCACACCACTCATCAATGCTCGCGAATCAAGAAAAACAGCGGCTTTCCGCGAGAGGATTATATTCCGATATTCCGAGACGAACCGTCCGGGTGCGCAATAGACTCGCCAGAGTTGCAGTTCCAAGTGCGCAAACGCACCCACGTTTCAAAACCGTCGCAACAGATGTGATCGATTCGAATCGCGCAGCCTCTCATTCACCCCTCGCCCTTCCACTTCGGAAGGGAGAGGGGTCGGGGGTGAGGGATGGCTCTCCACCTGCAGAGATTCTGTTGAACGCAGAAAAAAGGGTTTCACGCCAAGCCGCCAAGACGCCAAGGCGCCAAGGCGCTCTGCACCAACGGCAACGCAGCGCGTTTGCGAGGATTTACTGGCGCTACGCGCCCTGAGAATTCTTCTTTGGCGCGCAGCGCCATCTAAAGCGCCAGTGAGCGCTAGTGTTTCCCGTGATGCACAGCGCCTTGGCGCCTTGGCGTCTTGGCGGCTTGGCGTGAAACCTTTCTTTCTTCCGCGCGCATGGAGGGCCATCCCTCACCCCCGGCCCCTCTCCCTTCCGAAGTGGAAGGGCGAGGGGTGTCGTGATCGATCCTGAAAGGGCAGGGCGTGCCTTGTGCGCCGGGCACAAAAAAAGGGGCGGCCTAGTTGCGCCGCCCCATACTTCTGAATCTCGTGTTCTTCGTGCCGGCTCGGCGCGTCCTGAATCGCGCCCGCGACAACGCCCAAGCGCTAATCCAGCGCCTCAGCCTCAGCCGATTCCTCGTCGGCGTCTTCCTTCTTGACCGCTTTCGCCTTCTTCACGCGCGGCGCTTTCGGCGGCGCGCTGGCCTTCTTCAATTCCTTGCGCGCCAAAATCTCGGCCTCGACCACGGGCAACAGCTCGCTGGCGGCGACCTTTTGCTTGGCGTTGCCGTCGGCGATCAGACGCGTGGCGTTCACGCGCAGCGACAGCAACGCGGAATCCTCCATGCCCGGCACCCTGGTGCGCATATCGGTGATCTGGGGCCCGGCGCCGGTTTGCGCGCGTGCTTCCTTCTCAGTTTCACGGTTCATGGTCTCAAAAGCCCTTAAAAAAAGAGAAAGGCGGCGAAGCGTCGTTCGCTTCGCCGCCGATCCGATTCGAACTGCGAAGGGGCGAAGCGCCCCCTCAACAATTTTACGCTGCGCGAAGATTCACGGCCTTGGCGCCGCGTTGATCTTGCTCGGTGTCGAACGATACGCGCTGACCTTCCGAAAGCGTGCCCAATCCAGCGCGCTCAACAGCGGTCGCATGGACGAACACGTCCTTGCCGCCGCCGTCCGGCGAGATAAAGCCAAAGCCCTTGGTCGCGTTGAAGAACTTCACCATTCCTGTCATCGAAGCCATTGTAAGCTATTCCTTGTATGCATTTAGGTTCCGCCCTGGCGAAATACCGGGACGTCGTGAAAAGCTAAGCGAGGGGTGGGAACCGTTTTGCGCGCGGGGTCAAATCCGCGAAACCTTTGGTCCGCACTTCACAACTGTGCAGCCGTCACAGGCGGACATATAGTCCCGACCTGCCGAAATAGCAATGAATTTCCGATAAACGGCAGTAATGCGCCGTTATCGCGCATGCTGGTTCCAATTCAAACCAAATCGCCGCTGGGAATTCTGCGCGCGCAGCGCGCTGCCGTGACTCAGCTTTACCACGAAGGCACCAAGGCACGAAGAGTCACTGCCCCTTCGTGCCTTGGTGCCTTCGTGGTAAAACTAAATCGAAATCGCGCTGACGCGCGAAAACCTACCGCGCAGTGGCTGCAGCGACTTCGGTGAAGACCGCGGAGTAGTGCAGGAACGCCGCCACCAGCACCATCCAGTGCCAGATCGCGTTCTGATACGGCAGCCGTTCCCACAGGTGGAACACGACGCCCAGGATATACGTCGCCGCGCCCGCGATCAGCAGATAGCCGCTGACCGGCGAGATCACTTGCGACAGCTGATCCGCGACGACGACGATCGACAACCCCAAGCCGATGTAGAGCGCGACCGTCACGCGCTCCCACCGGCGCGGATAAAGCAGCTTCATGCAAACGCCGGCGATCGCGACCGCCCACGCAAAGGCGAGCAGCCCAAGCCCGGCGGTCCCGCCGACGCGCCCCATCAGGAACGGCGTGAACGTACCCGCGATCATCACAAAGATGGCCGCATGATCGAACCGCCGCAGCAGTTCCTTCACCGGCGAAGGCGGGCAAAGATTATACGCCGCCGAAAACCCCAGCATCGCGAGCAGCCCGATCGCATAGAGCGTCGCGCCCAGCACCAACGGCAGCGGCCCATTGCTCGCCTGCAGCATCAGAACCAGCGCGCCGGCGACCCCGCACAGCACGCCCACGACATGCGCCGCGATATCCGCGCGCATCTCTCCCGTCGAGTACGCCTTATAGGCAATGCCCGGCAGTTCGTTCGGCGGCGACATCAAACTCCCCAACGATCGGATCAGGGCCCCCGCCCTGAGCGCCTTAAGCTTCCCTGAAAGCGAAGATCGCGACAACCCCCGTGATGCCGGCGGCGACCCAGCTCATCATGATCGGCACGTGGTATTCGCCCACGGTTAACTCAAGACCGTAAAACGCGCGCAGCCCTTGCGCCACGGCGATCACGGCCAAAAAGATGGCGGCCATGGTGCTGAACAATCTCGGCACTTCGGCCTGCGGCAGTTGCTTTTTTTCCATTAGCGTTCTTCCCATAAAGGTTCCGGCAGCGTCCACGCAGCAACAACCGCGCCCGGACCCAAGATCCGCACGCGCCAACTGCGCAAATTTTATTGAAATGCAGGCCTACGGGCCCCGCTCCAGAACAAACAAGACATAGCGCAAAGGTGGCCGGTTATCCAGGCGAGGGGAAACGACGCCGGTAACCTTCACCCCATCTCATTTGTAACGGCGCCCCACCTTCATCCCTCTCATTTGTAAGGCGCCCACATCACCCCTCTCCCTTCCAGTTTTGGAAGGGAGAGGGGCCGGGGGTGAGGGATAGCGATCCGGTGCGCCAAAGAAAGCCAAAGGCCGCCCCGAAATTCCAAACGCTCTGCTGGCGGAAGGCCATCCCTCACCCCCAACCCCTCCCGCCTTCGCCGAGGCTTCGGCGGGCGAGTGTTGGCCACCAAGGCCGCCGTAGCTTTTAGCGAAGGCGGCTCCCTTCCAGAACAGGAAGGGAGAGGGGAGTTCCACAGGCCACGCCTCGTCTGATAAAATTGAAAAATGGCGACCACGAAGAAGGTCCGTTTGGCGCGCCGCTTGCGCCAGCGCGAAACCGATCTCGAACATCGTTTATGGCAAGCGCTGCGCGACCGGCAGAGCGGCTTCAAAATCCGCCGCCAACATCCCATCGGGCCATACGTTGCCGACTTCGCGTGCCCCGAAGCCAAGCTAGCGATTGAAATCGACGGCTACTGGCACGAAGAACGAACCGCCCAAGATCAGCGCCGAACCGAAATCATCAAAACCTTCGGCTACGACGTCGTGCGCTACACAATCGACGAAGCCGCAGCCATCGAAGCAACGGTCGAAGTCATCCGCTTCACCATCAAAGAACGCCTGCGCGAGTTGAAGGGCAGGGACTAGGAACGGACCGACTCCCCTCGCCCTTCCACTTCGGAAGGGAGAGGGGCCGGGGGTGAGGGATGGCGCTCCACCACACCGGCCTCAACCACTTTCTGTCCTTGCGCAAAACCGAAACCGCTCGGCGGGTGGAGTGCCATCCCTCACCCCCAACCCCTCTCCCTTCCGAAGTGGAAGGGCGAGGGGAGCAAACACGGCGCCTGCATAAGCCAAAACAAAACCGCCGGGGAATTTCTTCCCCGGCGGTTCCTTCATTCATACGCAGCGCGCGTTAGTCGCGGCGGCAGTAGCGGTTCGCGACCACGTCGCCGTCGGCGCGGCGGCATTCCTGCCAGGTGGAGAACCAATCGCGGCGGCCCTTCTTGCAGCAAACGCGCACGGTGTCGTCACGGCATTCGCGGCGCTCGACGATGTTACCGCCTTCGCGGCGGCATTCGCCCCAGGTCGTGAACCAGTCATGACGGCCACGCTTGCAGCAGATGCGGCGGCTGTCGCCGGCGTCGCCACGGTCGTCGCGGCAGAAGCGTTGGTCGACCACGTTGCCGTCGGCGCGGCGGCATTCACGCCACGTCGTGTTCCAATCGCGGCGGCCCTTTTTGCAGCAGACATTGGCGGTGTCGTCGCGGCATTCGCGGCGTTCGACGACGCGGCCGCCTTCTTCGCCGCACTCACGCCACGTCGTGAACCAGTCGTGACGTCCACGCTTGCAGCAAACGCGCGCGCCTTCGTCAGGACGGACGCCGCCGCGGCAGAAGCGATCGGAAACTTCACGTCCGCCGAGAATACGGCAGCCCGTGCGGCCCGTGAAGAACTCGTCTCGTCCGGCCTTACAACAGATGGTCGCTGCACTCGCTTCGGTCGTGCCCATCACCGGCGATGAAACCGGCATCATCAAAAAGAGCATCGAGAAGAGAGACAGCGCCCCTACAAAGAGTGCGTTTCGCATTAGTCGTTCTCCCACATTCGTTTCGTTTGCCTGCGGAATTTGTACAGTCGGTCCCGGCGCAACCCTTTACCACGATGGTATGAGCCTGTCGCAAGCAGCAGCTGTCACGCAGACGTGGATACATGACAGCGCCGACATGAACGGCAGCTAAATGAACGATTGTGTCGCGAATTGTCTCGCATACCGGCTTTAGCTGAACGGCGTGACCGCGATGAACGAAGTCTGTCAGTCCCGTACGGCGTTCCGACAGCATCCGACCCCCATCTTCGTGTGCATGGATTTGTTGAAACCGGCCGCCGATCCCCGACGGCCACACACGAGGAGCCTGAAAATGTTGACGAAGATCACACTTGCCGCCGCGGTTCTGACGCTTGGCTTTGCCGCGCCGTCGTTTGCTGCACCCGCGTTCAATGGTCCGTTCGGCCACGGCCAAGCTTCGAAGCCCGCGCCGATCGTGCAACCTGTGGCGTATGGCAAGCCGGGCAACTTCAATCGCCCCGCGCAGTGGGAACTCGTCGGCCAGCGCGTCGTGAACTTCCGCGGCACGCGTGACACCATCCCGGTCTTGGGCCGCGATCGTCACCAGCAGATCATGGTCTGCGTCTACAACCAGGCGGTCCGCATCAACGACCTGGGCGTGACGTTCAAGAACGGCGGCAAGCAAGACCTCGCCGTGCGCAACCAGATCAACCCCGGCCAATGCACCCGCGCCATCGACCTCAAAGGCCAAAAGCGCGACCTGAAAAGCGTAAGCCTCGCCTACAAAGCCGTAGGCTTCGGCCGCGGCGCCGTGGTGAAGGTCTTCGCCCGGTAAGACAAACATCGCCTGGTTCTTTCCTCCCCCGCTTTGGCGGGGGAGGAAAGCGGGGACACAATCACCCTCACGTGCAATTGCCGCGGATTCCCGCTATAATCGCCCCACCAAACCGGCGACCTCGATGTGACGCATGTGATGGCAATGTGATGGCAACGTGACGGCAGAAACCGCAGACTTCCGCCAATGTGACGGTGTGACGGCAAGGATTGCATTTTTCGCATGACCGAACTGCGCGCCCTCGCCAAATCCCGCTGGCGGATCGCCATCGCGCTCTCGACCGTCGTCGTCATCCTCTATTTCGGCTTCATCCTCGCCGTCGCCTTCGCCAAAGAAGCGATGGCCGCCGAAATCGTCCCGGGCTTAAGCCTCGGCATCCTCCTCGGCGCGCTCGTCATCGTCGGCGCGTGGATCACCACCTGGATCTACACCAGCTGGGCCAACACCCACTTCGACGCCAAACTCGCCGAGCTGCACCGGAAGGACAAATGAACACCACCCTGGGCGAACCGAACATAACGGCGATCGCCTTCTTCTTCGCCTTCATCGCCATAACGCTAGCCATAACGTACTGGGCCGCCCGCAAGACAAAAACGACGGAAGAATTCTTCGCCGCCGGCCGCTCCATCTCCGGCCGCCAAAACGGCTTCGCCCTAGCCGGCGACTACATGAGCGCCGCCAGCTTCTTGGGGATAGCCGGTCTCGTCTCACTCTCCGGCTTCGACGGCCTCATCTACTCGACCGGCTGGCTCGTCGGTTGGCCCGTCGTCCTCTTCCTCATCGCCGAACCCCTCCGCAACCTCGGCAAATACACCTTCGCCGACGTGGTGAGTTTCCGCCTTCGCCAAACCCCGGTTCGTGTCGCCGCCGCGATCGGCACACTCGCCGTCGTCGCGTTCTATCTCATCGCGCAAATGGTCGGCGCCGGAAACCTGATCAAACTGATGTTCGGCATCAGCTACGAACTCGCCGTGGTGATCGTCGGCCTCGTGATGCTCGCCTACGTCCTCTTCGGCGGCATGATCGCAACGACGTGGGTTCAGATCGTCAAAGCGGTGCTGCTCCTCGGCGGCGCCGCACTCCTCTGCGTGTTGACGCTCGCGCAATTCGACTTCAACCCGGCCAAGCTCTTCAACGAAGCCGCAACACAATACGGCCGCGAAGTCCTCGCCCCCGGCAAACAAGTCGCCAACCCCTGGGACGCGATCTCCCTCGGCCTCGCGCTGATGTTCGGCACCGCAGGCCTGCCCCACATACTGATGCGCTTCTACACTGTCCCCGACGCGAAAGCCGCGCGCCAATCCGTCTTCTGGGCCACAGGCCTCATCGGCGCCTTCTACCTGATGACGTTCATCTTAGGTTTCGGCGCAATGGTCCTCGTCGGCCGCGAAGCGATCATCGCCGTCGACAAAGGCGGCAACATGGCCGCGCCGCTGCTCGCCGAAGTATTGGGCGGCACAGGCCTGCTCGGCTTCATCGCCGCGGTCGCCTTCGCGACAATCCTCGCCGTCGTCGCCGGCCTGACGCTCTCCGGCGCCGCCGCGCTCAGCCACGACCTCTGGGTCTCCGTCCACCGCAAGGGCGACGCCCCGCGCGAAGAACAACTCCTCGTCGCCCGCATCGCAACCGTCGTGCTCGGTATCGTCGCGATCCTGCTCGGCATCCTCTTCAAAGGCCAGAACGTCGCCTTCATGGTGGGGCTCGCCTTCGCCGTCGCCGCCTCAGGCAACTTCCCGGCCCTGGTCCTCTCGATCTTCTGGCGCCGCTTCACAACAGCAGGCGCGGTCGCGTCGATCATAACCGGCACCGCCGCAAGCCTCATCCTGATCGCGATCTCGCCAACCATCATGGTCGACCTCGCCGGCTACGAAGCCGCCTACTTCCCGCTCAAGAACCCGGCCGTCGTCACGATCCCGCTCGGCTTCGCCATCGGCATCCTCGTCAGCTTGATAAGACCGGAAACCGCCGCGCGCGAAGGCCACGACGCCAAAGAACGCCGCATGATCATGGGGACAGAATAAAATGCTTGAAGCACTCATCTTCGCCGCCGCCACCGCCGCCTTCGACGCGGAAGTCATCCCGAAGGCGCAATCCGACATCGCCGCCGCCTGCGGCACGCGCCCGAACCTGCAAGTCCAATGGAAAGCCTTCGGCGAAGACGACGCCGGCGCTCAGGCATTGGTGAGCAGCGGCCTGAGCTTCCTCACCACCGCGTTCAAAACCGTCTGCGCAGATCCAGCGGCAAAAGCCGCGATGACCACACAGATCAAAAAGGTGGTCCTCACCCAAGCCTACGGCGCCGCCGATCCGATCATCTACATCAGCGAAGGCACGCTCAACGTCGAATACCTCTGGATCAAAGGCGAACCCGCTCCCGACGCAAAAGTCGTCGCCGCCGAGATCAAATCGCGTCTCTCGGGCGAGGAGATGGAGGCTCCGTGAGCGGATCTTGCATCTTAAAGTTGGTGTAACCCAACGGCCGCAGTTGTCGAGTGACTGAAGTAGCGGGGACACGGTCACTGCCGGAAGTAACGACAACCGATCGCACTACAAGGTCTTGCGCAAAGTTAACTCAAAAGTGCAAGCGGGTCTCAGCCAAACCGAATTTCACCATTCAACTAGAGATAGATTGAAGTGCGCACCTAAGCACGCGTTTGATCTACCCCGGGGAAGACGTTTGTCGCGCGCCGCTTGCGGCCGCTGGGGAGTGGCTCAGGCGGGCCGCGCGACAAACGGGGGGGGAACTGAATGGGCGCGTGCGCAACGTGCGGCTGTGGGGAGCCGCGTGCGAACTCTTCGAATAAACCGGTCCGCGGTTCGCCGTTCGCCGGTCTATTGATCGCGATCGCCCTGCTCGCGCAGGTGCCCGTGCACGCCCAGCCGTCCACCGTTCAGCCCGGCGTCGTCGAACGCGAACGCACGGACGCGCCCAAGCCGCGATCGCCGTCAGAGGTCTCCATCCCCTCGATGGAATCGCCCAGCGCCTTTCAGGACGCGCAATCGACCAAGTTCGTGCTGAAGCGCGTCACGATCGAAGGCAACAACGCAATCGCCGACGATGTACTCATGGGACCGTTCAACGACCTCGTGGGCAAGGAAGTCACGATCGGCCAGGTCTTCGCCGCAACGGAGGCCATCACGCGGATCTACGACGCCGCCGGCTACGCGCTCTCGCTCGCCTATGTGCCGGTGCAGGACGTGGAAAACGGCGCGCTGCTCATTCGTGTCATCGAGGGCTTCATCGGCGACGTTCGGATCAACGACACCCGGTCGACACGCAGCGCACGCTGGGACGAATACGCCGCGAAACTGAAGGCCTCGCGGCCGCTCAAATCGGCGGATCTCGAGCGCTATCTGTTGCTCATCAGCGACCTTGCAGGGGTGAAGGCCACAAACACCTTTGAGCGTATGACCGATGGCGAACCGGGCGCCATGCGCCTCGTCATGACGATCGAACGCAAGTACATCGGCGCCCAACTCGGACTCAACAACCGCGGCTCGAAGGCGATCGGCCCGCTGCGCGAGTCCGCGAACGTTGATTTCAACGGCGTGTTGGGGATCGAAGAACGGCTAAGCATTTTCGGCGTGACCGCGATCGAAGACAACGAACTCGCCTATTACGGCGGGCGGCTGGACGTCCCGCTCGGCAGTGAAGGCACGGTCATGTCCTTTGAGGCGGCGCGATCGCAAACGCAGCCCGGGACCGCCGCCCTTTCGGCGCTCGCGTACGAAGCGGTCGGCTGGACCGGATCGGCGGCCATCTCGCTCGCCGTCATCCGCTCGCTGCGCCAGAACCTCTATGGTTCCGTGGGCTTGCTTCACAAGAACCTCAAGAGCGACATACTTGCGTTGGACAATTCCCACGACAGGTTGACGGCTCTCGCGCTCACGGCCGACTACGACGCGCGAGCGCGTTGGGGCGGAACGACACGGGTCGTGGCGTCGCTGTTCGTCGGCCTCGACATGCTCGATGCGACCCAAGAGGGCGATCCGCTGAGCAGCCGTGCCGGCGCATCGGGCGAGTTCACGCGCCTCGAAGTCAGCGCCTCGCATCTGATGTCGCTGTCGGATCGGTTTTCACTCTTCACTGAGATTGCGGGCCAAGTGGCGAGCGGGCCGCTGCTGGTCTCGGAGCAATGCGGCTACGGCGGCGGCTACATAGGCCGTGCATTCGATCCGTTTGAGGTGACAGGCGATCACTGCGTGAAAGGACGCGCGGAACTTCGCTTCGATGTGCCGCTGGAATACCAGGGGCTTTCCTCTGTGCTGGACAACGTGCAGCTCTACGCGCTGGGCGATTTCGGCGTGATGATCAAAGCAGGCGATCTGCTGCCGCTCGAAGAGCGGGTCGAAACGGCGGAATCGATCGGCATCGGCATCAGGTTCAAGGCACGTAGGTTCCTCTCGGGTTTTGTGGAGGCGGTGCAGCCGCTGGACCGCGGTGTCGCCCTTGAGAACGGGTCGCGTGACCCACGGATTTTCTTCGGATTGTCGGCCGACTACTAGGCCGAAGAATTCCGCGCGTCGGGGGGCGCGCGGTTGGGGGATGAAGATGACAGGCGCAGTAGAAAGCCAACGCTCGGCGTTGGCGCGGCGGGGAAGACGTCAATCGCTGAGGGCAGTGCTGTTCGCCGGCGTGAGTTCGGTGGCGCTGACATCGGCTGCATTCGCGAACCCGCAGGGCGGCGAGGTCGTGGCCGGTTCGGCCACCATAACCACGCCCACATCGACGACGACCCAGATCAATCAGCAGTCCGACAAGGCAATCATCAACTGGAAGAGCTTCAACGTCGACGCTGGGGAGTCGACGGTCTTCGTCCAGCCGAACGCCAACTCCATAACACTGAACCGCATCTTCGATTCCAATCCGTCGGTGATTGCAGGCTTGGTCAGCGCGAATGGCCAGATCATTCTCATCAACCGCAACGGTATGATGTTCCAGTCCGGCTCGCGCATCGACACCGCCGGCCTCATCGCCTCGACCGCCGACATTAGCAACGAGAACTTCCTTTCGAATAGGTTTCATTTCGACATAGCAGGCACCGTTGGCGCATCGATCACCAACGATGGATCAATCACCGCGCAACCCGGCGGGCTTGTCGCCATCGTCGCCCCGACGGTTGAAAACCGCGGCATCATCACGGCTAAGTTCGGGCGGGTGGGCCTCGGCGCCGGAAGCACCTTCACACTCGACCTGCAGGGCGAGAACCTCGTCAGCTTTCCCATCAGCAACGAACTCGCGCAACAGCTGACCGGCGGCGACTTTAGCCGCGCCGAAGGCAAGCTCGTCGTCCTGTCGTCCGACGCGGCGCGCAGCATCATCGAAGATTCGCTGAAACTCTCGACCGACACGATCGCAACCGCAGTCACTGCGGTGGACGGCAAGATCAGCTTCACCGCGCCCTCGGCTCAGAATTGGCTGTCGGCCAGCGGCGGCGGGACGGTGCTCGCCGGCGGAACGATCGACGTGGCCGGCGGATCGGTAGCTCTTTCCGGCACGCGCGTTGACGCGACGGGCGCAATCCGTGCCGACAATGCGGGCGCGCGCGGCGGTGATGTTTCGATCAGCGCGACCGGCGTCGCGACACTCACGGGCTCGATATCGGCCAAGGGCAGCACAGGCGGGTCGGTCGACGTCAAGGCGAACAACCTCCTGACGGCAGGTGCAATCTCGGCAGACGGCTCACAAGGCGCCGGAGGCTCTGTGTCGCTCAACGCCACTTCACGGCAAATCGCCACGTCCTCAACACAGGTGTCGGCGAACGGCACGGCACTCGGCGGCTCGATCTCGGTGTCCGGCGGCACCGGCGACGGCAGTGGCTTGTTCACCTCCGGCACCTACACCGCAACGTCCTCAAACGGCGTCGGCGGCGGCGTCGCGTTCCACGGGCGTGACATCAAGATGATCGACTCCAAAGTCGACGCATCCGGCGCGACGGGAGGCGGCGCGATCGCCGTCGGTTACTCGGGTGAGGGCGCCTCGCGTTCGATTGATGCGGACAACATCCTGGTATCGCCGACATCAACGTTCGAAGCCGACGCCACTGAGAGCGGTAACGGCGGCGGCGTTATCTTCTGGTCGAACCTTGCGACCGATTTCATGGGTACGGCCACAGCGAAGGGTGGGGCTGTCTCAGGCAACGGTGGCTTCCTGGAGATTTCGTCAAAGGGCGAGGTCGGCTTCTGGGGTCTCGGCGACGCGTCCGCCGCGAACGGGCAGGCGGGGCAACTGCTGCTTGACCCAAAGAACATAATCGTTTCGTCGACGGGCAGCACACTTCCGGCCTACAACCTCCTCGATCCGAACGCGAGCGCCGGGAATCTGTTCGGCGGTTCGGTCACAGCTTTGTCCACCGGCACTACCGTCGTCACGGCAACGATGGACGACTTCGGGGCTGCAAACGCCGGCGCTGTCTACTTGTACAACACCACAACGGGCGCGCTTGTCAGCACGCTCACCGGCTCCACCGCGGACGACAACGTGGGCTCGGGCGGGATCACGGTTCTGACCAACGGTAACTTCGTTGTCAGGAGCCTGAATTGGGATTTCAGCAATCTTATCTTCAATTCAGGCGCGGTCACCTGGGGCAGTGGCATGACAGGCGTTAGCGGCGCGGTCTCGTCAGCAAACTCGCTCGTCGGCGATTCCAGCAACGACCAGATTGGTTCGGCGGGCGTCGTCGCGCTGACCAACGGCAATTATGTGGTCGCTTCGCCCGAATGGGATAACGGAAGCTTCAGTGTCGGTGCGGTCACCCTAGGAAACGGCGCCACCGGAACGGTCGGCATTGTGACGTTGGCCAATTCACTCACCGGCTCTACGTCGTTCGACAACGTTGGTTTGGACGGCGTCGTTGCGCTGAACAACGGCAACTACGTCGTCGTCAGCAGCGGCTGGCAGAACGGTGCCGCTGACAACGCGGGCGCCGTTACATGGCGCAGCGGCACGAACTTCACGGGCACGACCGTGTCGGCCGCGAACTCGCTCGTCGGGTCGACGACAGGCGACGAGGTCGGGTCAAGCGGCGTGACCGCGTTGACAAACGGCAACTACGTCGTCGGGTCCTCGTTCTGGGATAACGGTGCGATATCGGATGCGGGCGCCGCGACCTGGGTCAACGGCATCACCGGCGTGACGATGAACGGCCTCAACACGATTTCGAACGCCAACTCGCTTGTCGGTACCGGCGCGAACAACGATGTCGCCATCGACGGCATCGTCGCGCTCTCGAACGGCAACTACGTTGTCGTCAGTCCGGGCTGGGACGGCGCGGGCGATGACCGCGGCGCGGTCACGTGGGGCAATGGCGCCACCGGCACAGCAGGCAACGTCACAACGGCCAACTCGCTCTTCGGCGGTACCGACGAAGAGCGGATCGGCAGTGGCGGCGTCTACGCGCTCACCAATGGTCACTATGTCGTCGCGAGCCCGTTCTCCGATCAGGGAGCGGGCACATTCCACGGTGCGGTGACATGGGGTAGCGGCACCGGCGCGACCGGCGCACAGGTGACGGCCGCAAACTCGTTCATCGGCGGAGCTGCGAACGTCAATCTCGGTGCCGGTGGCATCACCGTGCTCACCAACGGAAATTACGTCATCCTCACGCCGAACTTTGACGCCGGCGCTGGCAGCAACCACGGTGCGGTGACCTGGCGCAACGGCTCGGCCGCGACCACGGGCACTTTGGGCGCTGCCAACTCGCTGATCGGGAGCAGCGGCGACAACGTGGGCTCCGGCGGCGTGTTTGCACTCAACAACGGCAACTATGTCGTTGCGAGCCCGAACTTCGACGGCGGCACGACCAATCGCGGCGCCGTAACGTGGGGCAACGGTGCGACCGGTGGTCCGATCGGAACACTTTCGGCCGCCAACTCACTGATCGGCGGCGGCAACGACGACCTCGTCGGAAGCGGCGGCATTATTGCGCTGACCGACGGCAACTATTTGATCCTCAGCCCAAGCTGGGACGGCGCCGGCACGAACCGCGGCGCGGCGACATGGGCCAGCGGCACAGCCGCGACCTCCGGCACAATCTCCACAGCCAACTCAATTTTCGGCAGCACGGACAACGATCAGGTCGGCAGCGGCGGGGGTATTGCGCTCGCCAGCGGCAACTATGTCATCGGCAGTCCGCTTTGGAACAATGGCGCCACGGCCGATACCGGCGCGGTGACGTTCGGATTCGGTGGTGGCACGACGGTTGCGGCAATCACAACGACCAACTCCATCATTGGTGGTTCGGCGAACGCTCAGCTGACGACAGGCGGGTCGGCAACCACCGGCGAAATCTTCGCGCGTAGCTCGGCCTCGGGCACCGTCTTCGTCGGTCTGACCAATCCGAACCAGCTTACGTTCAACCGCGCCCTGGCGCAGACGCTGACCGTCAATCCGCTGTTCTTGACGCGAACGCTGAACACTGGCACGGCCGTCACGCTGCAGGCATCGAACGATCTCACCGTTCTTTCGGACATCATCGTCAACAACCCGAGCGGCAATGGCGGCGCGCTGACTCTGCAGGCCGGCCGCAGCGTCCTAATCAACGCCGACATCACGACCGACAGCGGCAACCTGACGATTGTCGCGAACGAAGTTCTTGCAGCGGGCGCAGTCGACGCGCAGCGCGACCCTGGCTCAGCCCTCCTCACGATGGGCGTGGGCGCCGACATCAACGCCGGCACCGGCAACGTGCGGCTGACCATCGCGTCAGGCGCAGGCAAGACCAACACCGCGTCGGGCGACATGACGTTGCGCAACGTCACGGCCGGCACCGTCATCGCCGAGAACCTAGGGCCGTCCAATGGCGACGTGATCCTGGCCTCTGGCGCGCTCACGGCGTCCGGCTCGGGCACGCCGTTGGTTGTCGCGTCGCAAGGCGGTGACTTCATCAACAACGCAGGCGCCGGCGCTCTCTCTGCACCAAGCGGCCGCTGGATCGTCTACTCGCAGAATCCAACGTCAAACGTACTCGGCGGTCTGACGGGCAGCCCGTACTACAACACGCCGTACAATCCCGCCGCCCCGACAGCCTTGAGCGCCGCGGGCAACAGGTTCGCGTACACGCTCGCTCCGAACCTGACGGTCACACCGAACAATCAATCGCGCGAGTATGGCGAGCCGAACAGCGGCTTTACGTACGCCATTACCGGGCTCATCAACGGCGACACGTTGGCGGCAGCAGTGGCTGGTGCGCCGACGTTGAGCTCGACGGCGACCCCGACGAGCAATGTTGGCAGCGGGTACACGATCACGGCCTCCCTCGGCACGCTCGTCTCTGATTACAATTACAGCTTCAACTTTGGTGCGGGCACGCTCACAATCACGCCGGCAACGTTGACCTATGTTGCCGATGCGGCAGTCCGCGCCTATGGAGACCCGAACCCGCTGTTCACCGGCAACGTCACCGGCTTCAAGAACGGTGAGACGATTGCGACCGCTACGACGGGCACGCTGACGTTCACCTCGCCGGCCACGGTGACGTCGAACGTCGGCAGCTACGCCATCGACGGCTCCGGCCTTACCGCCAACAACGGCAACTACCTGTTCGTGCAGGCCGCCTCGAACGCGACGGCTCTCACGATCAACCCGGCCACGTTGCTATATCTCGCCGATCCGAAGGCGCGCCTTTACGGCGATGCCAACCCGGCGCTCACCGGAACGGTGACCGGCTTCAAGAACGGCGACACAGTGGCGACAGCCACGACCGGTACGCTCGCCTTCACGACGGCCGCGACGCCAACCTCGAACGTTGGCAGTTACGCCATCAACGGCTCGGGCCTCACGACGACCTCGGCGAACTATGTCCTGGCGCAGGATCCGAGCAACGCCACCGCGCTGACGATCAATCCGGCGACCTTGACCTACATCGCCAACTCGGCTTCGCGCCTCTACGGCGATCCGAACCCGGCATTCACCGGAACAGTCACCGGCTTCAAGAACGGCGAGACGGTCGGAACCGCAACCACAGGCACGATGACGTTCGCGTCGCCGGCCATCGGGACGTCAAACGTCGGCAGCTACGCGATCGACGGTTCGGGTCTTATCGCGAACAACGGCAACTACGTGTTCGTGCAGGATGCCGCGAACGCGACGGCGCTTACGATCAATCCGGCGACATTGACCTATGTCGCCGATCCGGCATCGCGTCTCTATGGTGATCCAAACCCGGTCTTCACCGGCAACGTCACCGGTTTCAAGAACAGCGAGACGATCGCCACCGCCACAACCGGTTCGCTGACCTTCACCTCGCCCGCGACAGTGACGTCGAACGTCGGCAGCTATGCCATCGACGGCTCCGGCCTTACCGCCAACAACGGCAATTACCTGTTCGTGCAGGCCGCGTCGAACGCGACCGCGCTCACGATCAATCCAGCGACGTTGCTGTACGTTGCCGATCCCAAGACGCGCCTCTACGGCGACGCCAACCCGGCGCTCACGGGAACGGTGACCGGCTTCAAGAACGGCGAGACGCTCGCGACGGCCACAACCGGCACGCTCGCCTTCACGACCGCCGCGGCGCCGACATCGAACGTTGGCAGCCACGCCATTAACGGCTCGGGCCTTACCACGACGACGGCGAACTACGTGTTGGCGCAGGATCCGGGCAACGCGACAGCGCTGACGATCAATCCTGCAACCTTGACCTACATCGCCGATCCGAAGACGCGCCTCTACGGCGACGCCAATCCCGCGCTGACCGGCACGGTGACTGGCTTCAAGAACAGCGAGACGGTAGCGACCGCAACGACGGGCTCTATGGTCTTCACGACTGGTGCCACCGCAACGTCGAACGTCGGGAGCTACGCGATCGACGGTTCAGGTCTTATCGCGAACAACGGGAACTACGTGTTCGTGCAGGATGCCACGAACGCGACAGCGCTCACGATCAATCCGGCTACCCTAACCTACGTTGCCGACCCGGCATCGCGTCTATACGGCGATCCGAACCCGCTGTTCACTGGCAACGTGACCGGCTTCAAGAACAGTGAGACGATCGCGACAGCCACGACCGGCACACTGACCTTCACTTCGCCGGCCGTGGGCACGTCGAACGTCGGGACTTACGCCATCAACGGCTCTGGCCTCACAGCCAACAACGGCAACTACGTCTTCGTGCAGGACGCGTCGAATGCGGCGGCCCTCACGATCAATCCGGCGACGCTGATCTACCTCGCCGATCCCAAGACGCGCCTCTACGGCGATGCCAATCCGGCGCTGACGGGAACGGTGACAGGCTTCAAGAACGGCGAAACCGTCGCGACGGCGACGACCGGCACTTTGGCCTTCACGACAAGTGCGACGCAGGCGTCGAACGTTGGAACATATGCGATCGACGGTTCAGGCCTCAGCGCGAACAACGGCAACTACGTCTTCGTCCAGGGCTTGAGCAACGCCGGGGCGCTGACGATCAATCAAGCGACCCTATCCTATGTCGCCGATCCGAAGTCGCGCCTCTATGGCGACGCCAATCCCGCGCTCACCGGTACTGTGACGGGTTTCAAGAACGGCGAGACGCTGGCGACCACCACGACTGGTGCGGCCGTGTTCACGACGACCGCGACAACGGTATCGAACGTCGGAACCTATGCAATCACCGGGTCGGGCCTCACTTTGGTCAGCGGGAACTACGTCTTGGTCCAGGCGGCGTCGAACGCGACAGCGCTGAGCATCAATCCGGCAACGCTGACCTACATCGCTGACCCACAGTCGCGCCTCTACCGCGATCCGAACCCGGCGCTCACAGGCACGGTGACGGGCTTCAAGAACGGCGAGACGGAGGCAACGGCGACCAGTGGCGCGATGGTGTTCACGACGCCCGCGAACGAATTCTCGCCGCCGGGGACCTATGCGATCAACGGCTCCGGCCTGACTGCGCTCAACGGCAACTACATCTTCGTGCAGGACCCGTCGAACGCCACGGCACTAACGATTGGCGGCACCGTCGACATCATACGCATGCTGCGCGAAGGCGACCTGGCGGGCGACAGCCTCTTCGACCACGTCGAGGGAATCCCGGCGGCGAAACCCAGCGTAATCAGTATCGTGGGGCCCGGCGAAGTCGGTGTCGATGAAGACCAAGGGGACCTCAGAGATCCAGGCATCAAGGCGTGCATCGCCGGCCCGACAAACGCGCCGCTGCCGAGCAGCTGCAACGTGAAGGACCGCTAAGTAAGCTTGTAGGTCGGCCCGCAACCGGCCTCCACTTGCGGCTCTAACGAATCACCACAGTGATGCGATTCCCATTCGCCAAGGCCTGATACGAGACCTGCGAACTCAATCCCATCACCATCGCAATGCCTGCCTGACCGACGCGCTCTGGCGACCCCGGGGGAGGGGTCCAATCCGTCGGGTCGAACAGGGGCGCGTCATCCTCGATGACCAAGGTCAGGGCGCCCGCAAGGCGAAAAGACAGCCGTATCGGCCGCTCGCTCTCGCCGCCATAGCCGTACTTGATCGTGTTGGTAAACAGCTCCTCGAGCACGATCCGACCACGCGAAAGCACGCTCACCTCGCGGCAAATCGCCTCCAACGCGTTGAGCGCTTGGCTGAGCCCCCTTGTCGTCGCAGGCACACTCAAGTCAAGATTGCCCGGCATCCGTCAGTCCTGTCACGGGGATCCGCCAAATGACAGCCTTCCGCGTCATCGCCACCGCCGTCGCGCTCTTCATACCTCACACGGCCCTCGCCGGCGAGCCGATCGGCCAAATCAAAACGCACTCGGGCAACGTCACCGTCCAGCGTGCCGGCGTGTCGAAGCCGCTGGCCATCGGCGACCGCGTCTTCGAGTCCGACACAATCATCACGACAAGCGGCGCCGTCGGCATCACCTTCATCGACAACAGCATGATGTCGCTCGGCCCCAACAGCCGGCTCTCACTCGACCAGTTCAAATTCGACCCAACGACACACAACGGCGTCTTCAACAGCTCGCTGCAGACCGGCACGCTGTCGGTGAAGTCCGGCCAAATCGTCCGCCAAACACCTGAGGCAATGCGCATCCGAACACCCGCCGCACTGCTCGGCGTGCGCGGCACAGAATTCGTCGTCCGCGCTGACGGCACAGCCGGATGAGCCGCCAGCTACATTTCATCGCGCCGTTCGCCTTCGCGACGCTGCTCACAGCGTGCTGCGGCCCGAAGGATCTGATCGTCATCCTGCCGGCCAGCGACGGCCGCATCGGCGGCGTGGTGGTTGAAGCCAGCGGCAGCAAAGTCGTCCTCGACAAAGCCTACGCCGGCGCAAGGCCCGGCTCGGGCGCGTCAGAGCCCGTCGAAGTCGGCGCCTATGAAGTCGAACGCGTGTTTGCCAAAGCGTTGGCGGCGCGTCCGATCCCGCCCAAGAGCTACACGCTCTATTTCGAGAGCGGCGGCGACGAGATCGTGCCGGAGTCGCGCGCGGCGCTCGATATGATGCTCGCCGAGATGTCCGAACGTAAGGCCGTGGAAGTCGTCATCACAGGCCACACCGACACGATCGGTCCGTCGGGCGACAACGACCGCCTCTCGCTCGATCGCGCACGGGTCGTGGAAAGACAGCTGAGGGACACCTTGGCGGCCAAGGGCGTGCAGTCGGACTCCGTGACGGCGGTCGGCCGCGGCGAGCGCGAATTGCTGGTGAGGACGCCGGATCAAACCGCCGAACCACGCAACCGCCGCGTCGAAATCACGGTCCGCTAAGGCCCGTTCCAGCGTATGGCGAGCACGGTCAAATCGTCGGACGCTTCGGCCCCGCCAACGAACCGTCCGACCGCCGCATAAAGTTCGCTGACGACGGTCTTGGCGTCGGCCTCCGGCGGTATCTCAGCGAGAATCCGCTTCGTCCTCTCGATGCCCAAGAGCGCACCCGATCCGTCCATCGCCTCGGCGACCCCGTCCGTCGTCACGCAGAGCAGATCGCCGGGATGCAGCTGCAACGTCTCTGTCGGATACGTGAAGTCCTCGACCACGCAAAGCGGCGGCCCGCCGACAGAGACCACGCTCTCAGGTGCAGCGCCTTTGCGCAGCACAAACGGCGCGTCGTGCCCTGCATTGCAGAAGTGAAGCTCACCGGTGTTGAGATTCAAAATGCCGGCGAACATCGTGATGAAGAGCATCTCAGGATTATCGCGCGAGATCTCGGCATTCGCGCGATTGACGATCGCACCCACATCCATCTCGCCGCGCAGCGCATAGCTCTTGCAGAGCGACTTGCCGAGCGCCATGAACAGCGCCGCCGGCACGCCCTTGCCGCTGACGTCGCCGACGGTGAAGAACAACCGGTCGGAATCGATCTTGAAGAAGTCATAGAGATCGCCGCCGATCTGCCGGGCAGGGACCATCAGCGCACCGAGATCGAACCGGCCGTCGCCTGCGATGCTCTCGGCGCTCGGCAGCATGCCCGTCTGTATGCGCCGCCCCGCTTCCATCTCACCTTCGGTCTTCGCCGCGGCGATCCTGCGCGCTTCGACCTCACGCCGCAGATGCCGCCGGTGCATGTCGGCTTCGGCAAAGCTCGCGGCCAAGAGAGAAACGAACACCAGCGCCGTACCGATCGCCGGCGTCGCGACGTCGATAAGCAGCAGCGATTGCTTCCAGAACTCGAGCCCGACGATCCCCAGTACGAGCAGCGGTAGCAGGCCAAGCAACCCCTGCCAGCGCGCCCGCACGAACGGCAGCGACACGATCAGGAACAGGCCGAACAAGAGCGTCAGCGCAAGTTCGGCAAACCGCGTCCACCCCGGCCGCTGAACCATGCGCCCGTCGAGCACGTTCTCAAGCAATTGCGCGCTGATCTCCGTACCCTGCATGTAGCCCACGGGCGTCATGCGCATGTCCTGCGTCCCGAGGCCGGTCACGCCGACGAGCACAATCTTCTGTTCGAAGGTGTTCGGGTCGACCCGTCCGGAAAGAACATCCGCAGCCGACACAAACCGGCGCCCGTCATGCGGGGAATAATGGATCCACACAGTCCCGTCGCTCTGCGTCGGAATCCTAATCGGCCCGACGCCCACGCCCTGCACCGCGCCGTCGTCCACGTACAAGTCGAACCACGAGGCTTGTGCCGTCAACCGCAGCACCTCAAGCGCCATAGACGGCGCGAGACGATCCGACACCACCGACACGAGCGGCAGCCGGCGAAAGACGCCATCAAGATCTGGGTCTACCGACAACACGCCGTGCCCGGTCGCGGCATTGTCGAGTACCGCAATACTCCGCACCGTCGCATTGAAGCGCGGCAAGCCCGAAGGCGGCGTGGACGCACCGCCCGGCTCGATCAAGCGAAACGGCGCCAGCGGTCCGTCGTCCTTCTGGCCCTCGACAACCCGCAAGCCGCCGATGCCCAACATCACCGGCCCTGCAGCGATCGCCTGACCGAACATCGCATCGTGACTGGGCAACACTCGTATTCCGTCCCGCAGCGTCGGCGGCATGTCGCCGGCATAGCGCAGCCATTCCTCCGGCGATTGCCGATCCGCCTCAGGCAAGATCATGTCGATGCCCACCGACGCCGGCCGGCCGCTGAGAATTTTCGAAATCAACTGGGCATTGATCTGACGCGGCCACGGCCACTGACCGAACGCGTCGAGACTGGCTTCGTCGATCGCGACAATCACAACCGGATTGGCATGCTCAAGCCGCGGCGCCGTGTACTGATAAAGATCGAAGAGCGAAAGCTGCGGCGAATAGAAGAGGGAAGGGACGGCGGCCTGCAGCAACAAGAAAACGCCAAGCATCGCCCACGCCGCGCGCCGTCCCCAACCGTCGAACAGATATCGAGTGAGACGCGTCATTCTCAAACGTCGATCACAAGGCCGTCATACGCCGCGCACACTTTCAGCGGCGCGCCGGATCGCGTGATCTCCTCGAAGCGAATAGTCTCCGCCAAGACGTCGTCGATCCGCGCGTCATCGTTGACCGGTTCGTGATGAAACAGGCACAGCTGCTTGGCGCCGGCCATCTGACACAACTCGACGCCCAAAACGTTGCTCGAATGGCCCCAGTCCTCCTTCACGGAAATGGACTCGGCCAGCGAATACATCGCATCGAAAATGACCAGGTCGGCGTTGCGGAAGAACGCGGCGGCGCGCTCCATCTCCGCGGTGTCTTCCGGCTTGTGCTCGGAGTCGGTTGTGTAGACGACGGTCTTGCCGCCTTTCTCGATGCGATACCCGTAGGAATCGTTGCCGTGCAACTGCAGCATGCCGGTGACCGTCGCACCAGCGATCTCATGCTGTTTGCCCGGCTCAAGCGGGACGAACTCGATGCTCGCCGCAAGCGCTTCGAACTCGACCGGAAAAGACGGCTCTTTATTTTGCGCGCGAATGGCCTGCTCGAGCTTCGGATGACAGCTATAGAGACGAATGCGATTGCCCGGAATGAACGCCGGCACAAAAAACGGAAAGCCCATGATGTGGTCCCAATGCACATGGGACACGAGCACATGATACGTCTGCGGCTTGCCCGGTCCATGCTTGGCGAGCGCCGCGATCGACAACTCCCGCACGCCCGACCCCAAATCGCAGATCAGATATTCCGGCCCGCCGGTATCGATCTGCACGCACGCCGAATTGCCGCCATAGGTGCTGGCTTCGGCGAAACTCAATTCCCGCTCGCAAAACGCCTGCGCCTTCGCAACCGTGTCGAGCCCGGCGTCCGCACCCTTCACCAGCGCGTTCACGATTTTGCGGCGCACGGCGCGCCCATTGATCGGCGCCGGCAGCGACCCGCGTGTTCCCCAAAAGACCACTCTCATGGCGCGACCTCCTTCAGGATGCCTGAGAACCGGGCGCAAGCTTGTCGACCGCCTGACGAACCGTATCGAACAGAGGAAACACGAGATTGAACCGGCTGATGGTGAAGATCTCAAGAAGCAGCGGCTGAAGCGCCGCGATCCCGAACCCTTTGCCGTCCGCCTTGCCGGCCTTGAACGCAATCATCAACGCGCGAAGACCGGCGCTGCTGATGTAATCCACGCCGGACAGATCGAGAATGAGCGCGGCCTTCGCCTTCGCCATCGACGCAGAGAGCGCGTCCTTGAAGGCCTCGGCATTGGATAAATCGATACGCCCGGACGCAGACACCAAGACGGCATCGCCAACCCCACGCTCATTCCAACTCGCCGCCTGTCCGTCCATTCCTTAGCCCCAACCGTCCTCCGACGCGCCGTCATCATGGCACGAAACGCGGTGCAGGGGCATCGTCCGCGACGGATTTTCGTAGCGTCCGCGGTATTGACCGCCCCGCATTTTTCGCTCCCGTTTCGCGGGCCGCTGCAGGTAGTCTCCCGCATCAACGCCATTTAAGGACCGATCGATGAAAGCGCTTTGTTACCGCGGCGAACGCGACATTCGTTGCGAAGAGATACCGGCCCCCACGCCGCGCGATGTTTCCGGCGCGGTGGTCAAGATGAAGGCGTGCGGAATCTGCGGCAGCGATCTGCACATCTATCACGGCCAGGGCTTTTCCAAAGACGACGGTTACTGCGTCGGCCACGAAGCGGTCGGCGAAATCGTCGAGATCGGCAGCGGCGTGAAATCGTTCAAGGCGGGCGACCAGGTGATGCTCGCGGCCTCCGTTCGCTACGGCGGGTGTGGGGTGTGCCCCGCGTGCGTCGGCGGATCGCCTGTCAAATGCGCGAAGCAGCAATGGGGCTGCTACGGCCTCAGCCACGCGCTCGAAGGATGTCAGGCGGAGGCGATTGCAGTGCCCGCGGCCGACAACAATTTGAGTCACATCCCTGAGGGCGTCACGGCGGATCAGGCGTTGCTGCTCACCGACAACTTGCCAACCGCTTACATGGGCTGCAAGAACGCCGACATTGGCCCCGGCAAGACAGTCGCGGTCGTCGGTCTCGGGCCAATCGGGTTGATGGCGGTCGAATGTGCCTTCGTCCTCGGCGCCTCACGCGTCTTTGCGCTCGATCTCGTGCCGGAGCGGCGTGTGCTCGCTGCGTCGCTGGGCGCGACACCGATCGATCCGGCGAATGCCGTCGAAGAGATCAAATCGTTGACCGGCGGCGCGATGGTCGACTGCGTGGTCGAGGCGGTCGGCGGCGACAAGACGCTCGAACTCGCCATCGCGCTTGCCGGACGCGGCGCAACGATCTCTTCCTTCGGCGTCAACCAGAACCAAGCGTTCAAATATCCCGTGTGGACGGCGTTCAACAAAATGCTGACGTTCCGCGTCGCCGGCTGCCTCGTCCAAAGCCACTGGCCCGAACTCATCCCGCTCGTACGCAACAAACGTCTAAGGCCGGAACGCTTCATCACCCATCGCATGGCGCTGAAAGACGGCGCGGAGGCCTACCGCCTGTTCGACGGCAAGATCGACGGCACGCTGAAAGTCGTCTTGACGCCTTAGCCGCGTTCGGTGAGCACACGCCGGCAAGCATCCGGCAACGCATCAAGACGTATCGCCTTGTCCGGCTCATACGTCCCTTCGGACGGATGGGCCCAATCCGGCTTGTCGAACCAAGATTGCAACTCGCCGCCGCAACCATCGCCCGGCGGCGGCGCTTCTTGCGGTTTGCAGTCGGGACTGCCGGCGGGACACCCGAGCCGCACATGCATGTGCCAGTAATGCCCGGGCCAAGGCCGCACCTTGCGCAACCAACTACGCTCACCCTTCACGCGCTGACAGAGCGCGCGCTTGATCGGCGGCGAAACGAAGATCCGCTCAACCTCGTCCGACTGCGCCGCGCGCGACAGCATGGCGACCTGCGCAGCGCCAAACGCGGACGTCACGCGCAACGTGCTGAAGTCGACCATCGACACGGGAGCAAATGTCTCCAGGTCCCTCGACGGCACTTTCGAGGCCGGCATCGGCGTCAACCAGATGTCCGCGTCGAGTCCCACCTGATGCGAATTGTGATCCGACGGCGAAGGCCCGCCGCGCGGCTGTCCCAGATCGCCGATCAACAACCCGCGCACGCCATCCTTCGCAACATCGTCGGCAAGCCCACGCACGAAGCGAACCAACGCGGGATGCCCCCACGCCCGGTGGCGCGACGGCCGCATCACCTGCCAGCGCGGCGCATCGAGCGGCAGTTGCTCAGCCCCAGCGACGCATCCCCGCGTGTAGGATCCGATCACCATCGGCGCGCCGCCCGTTCCGGTCCGCACGGCTGCGAATAGTTCGGCGGCCGGCTGGTCGTTGCCGAGAGCCATGGGCGGGGAGGGCGGGGCGACGACGGTCGGCACCGTCCGCTCGCAAGCTACGACGATTAACGCGATGAGGGCGGCGATGATGACAGGGCGCAACGACGGGGTCTCCGGCCAAGTTTCGCGACTCTGGCGGCGCTTCGTGGCGGAAGCTTGACGCAGTGTTGCTTGTTTTGGGAGCCGGAAAACCCACATATGCCGCGGAAGGCAGGGGTAGCAACGCAGGCCTTCATGGGCTACAACCCGCCGCTTTCCAGGCTAGAAAACGAAACGAACGCCGCACCATGGTAGCTGTCCTTCTGACCATCCACGTCCTCGTCTGCATCGCCATGATCGGCGTGATCCTGTTGCAGCGCTCGGAGGGTGGCGGTTTGGGCCTTGGCACCGGCGGCGGCGTCGGCGGCCTAATGACCGGCCGCGGCGCGGCGAACGCTTTGACGCGCACCACTGTAATCTTCGCGGCCATCTTCATCTCGACGTCGATCGCGCTCGCGCTCGTCGCCAAGCGCGGCGACACCAGCAATCCGCTCGCACCCGCCAATCCCGGGTCGACGCTTCCGTCGACGACGCTGCCCGCCGGCGGAACGACGCTTCTGCCGAATACGACGCCCGCGGAATCCGAATCACAGCCCTCGGGTCCGTCGCCCACGCCTGTCCCCGCAACACCGGCGCCGGCAACGCCGGCTCCCGCAGCACCGGCAAATCCGGCAGGCGCACAGCCTGCGCCCGCACCCGCGGAACCGGCAGGCGGCGGAAATTAGCCTCATCCCCTGTCGTGGAACGGCGTTTCACGACAGCAGAAATTTCTTCCTTGTTCCGACACCTTCAAGTTGCTTAGGGTGATCACCCATGGCGCGGTTCATCTTCATTACCGGCGGCGTGGTTTCATCCCTCGGCAAAGGTCTCGCATCGGCAGCTCTCGGCGCGCTCTTACAAGCGCGCGGGTTCAAAGTCCGACTCCGTAAACTCGATCCATATTTGAATGTGGATCCAGGGACTATGTCCCCGTATCAGCACGGCGAGGTGTTCGTCACCGACGACGGCGCCGAGACGGATCTCGACCTCGGTCACTACGAACGCTTCACCGGCGTGTCGGCGACCAAGGGCGACAACATTACGACGGGTCGTCTGTATCTCGACATCCTGACGCGCGAGCGAAAGGGCGACTACCTCGGCGCGACGATCCAGGTGATCCCGCACGTCACCGACGCGATCAAGTCCTTCGTCCTCGATTCCACCGACGACGTCGACTTCGTGCTTTGCGAAATCGGCGGCACGGTCGGCGACATCGAAGGCCTGCCGTTCTTCGAAGCGATCCGCCAGCTCGGCAACGACCTCGGCCGCGAGCGCAGCCTGTTCATTCACGTAACGCTGGTGCCCTACATCGCGGCGTCGGGCGAACTGAAAACCAAGCCCACGCAGCACTCTGTCAAAGAACTGCGTTCGATCGGTATTCAGCCCGACATCGTGCTCTGCCGCTCGGACCGCGAGGTCCCGGCCGACGAACGCCGCAAGATCGCGCTCTTCTGCAACGTCCGACCCTCAAGCGTGATCCAGGCGCTGGACGTATCGACGATCTACGAAGTCCCGCTTAGCTATCATGCGCAGGGCTTGGACGACGAAGTTCTCTCGATCTTCGGCATCAAAGACGCCGTCGCGCCGACGCTCACGCGCTGGCAAACGGTCGTCAAGCGGATCAAAGAACCGGAAGGCGAAGTCAAAGTCGCCATCGTCGGCAAGTACACGGGCCTCAAGGACGCGTACAAATCGCTGAACGAGGCGCTCGCTCACGGTGGCATCGCCAACAACGTCCGCGTCAAGGCGGAGTGGATCGAATCCGAGATCTTCGAAGAAGCCGGCCACATCCAGGCGCTTGAAGATGTCCACGCGATCCTCGTCCCCGGCGGCTTCGGCGAACGCGGCACGAAGGGCAAAATCGAAGCGGCAAAATTCGCCCGCACGCGCAAGGTGCCATACTTCGGCATCTGCTTCGGCCTGCAGATGGCCGTCATCGAAGCGGCGCGCAATCTCGCGCACCTCGAAGGCGCAAGCTCATCCGAATTCGGCCCGTGCAAGCACACCGTCGTCGGCTTGATGACCGAATGGATGCGCGGCAACCAGATTGAGCGCCGGGAAAAGGACGGCGACATCGGCGGCACGATGCGCGTCGGCAAATACGTTGCCGCCCTCGCGCCGGGCAGCAAGGTCGCCCAAATCTACGGCAAGCTCGAAATCGAAGAACGCCATCGTCACCGTTACGAGGTGAACCTCGAATACCGCGACGTGCTGGAGAAGGCAGGCTTTTTCTTCACCGGGATGTCGCCGGACGGGCTGCTGCCGGAGATCTGCGAACGCAAAGACCACCCGTGGTTCATCGGCGTGCAGTATCACCCCGAACTCAAGTCGCGCCCCTTCGAACCACATCCTCTGTTCGCAAGCTTTATCGAAGCCGCGGTGACACAAAGCCGCTTGGTCTAACGAGGTGATACGGACGTGACGGAAGAAGCCTCGCAAACGCCGCCCGCCACGCCCGAACCGCCAAAGCCTCCGCCTCAGCCGCCTGCGCGCCCGATCGCGCAGGCCTTCGCGCAAAATCTGCACGCGGTGCTGATCGGCACATTCACGATCCTGTCGTCGGTCATCTCGGCGCTGCTCGGATATTATTTCGGCCACGAAGACCAGAAGCGCATGCTCGTCCTCGAGTACGACAAGCTGCGCGCCGAGCGCACCCTCGAGATCACGAAGGCGTTGGTGAGCGCGGAGTCCGCCCTTCAGCATCTGGTGCTGACCGGCCGCAACTCATCCGAGCGCTACTGCACGCTGGCCAACAACTTGGCCACCTTGAAAGCTGATGTAAGCAAATACGCATCGCTGCCCGCCGCCGGCGGCACGCTCAACCAAATTCTGGAGGGCCTCGGCCCTCTGATCCAAGCGTCTACGGCGCCCGACGCCGTTCGCCTCGACATGCTCTCGCGCCTCAAGGCGATGCAGGACGAACACCACGAACAAGATGTGGCGATCCGTGCGAGCTGGAAGAAGGACGATGAAATCCGCGAGACCTTGTACGGCGACGCCGCGGCGATGGTGCGCGTCTACTATCGCGACCGCAGCATCGAACTCGCTCAACTCAGCAATGCCTACGACAAGGCCGGCATGGCCACCCGCCACATCATCATGGACAACGGCCTCTGCAATCTAGAGCCCCGGTGGAAAGAGGCCGAGGGCGAAATAATCCGTTGGGACACGGCCTCCTTCGAGTTCACAAGCTCGCTCGGTCTTGAACTCAAGCCGGACTGATCCCAAACGGGAACCTTTTCCTCATGCGCGGGTTCTAACCGGACCTGCCAAGCGGAGAGGAAACATGGCAAACGATAATGGCGGCGGCAGCACGACGATGATCGCGCTCGTCGTCGGCGCGCTGTTGGTGCTCGTCATCGGCTTGTACGCGACCGGCTCTTTCGGACCGCGCCAAGACACGACGTCGGTGACCATCGACACGCCGGCCGTGCCGGCAACGCCCGAAGCACCGACAACAACGCCACCGACGCCGACAGACCCTGCACCCGTCGAACCGGCACCGGTCGATCCGCCGCCGGCGGAAACGCCGAGCCCGTCCGAACCGACTCCGACGCCCACTGAGCCGCCGACGCCATAACGTCAGCTGTCGCTATCGCTGTGCCGTCAGTTCAACCTGACGGCACACGCACGTCTGCATTTCAGATATGCCCGCACACACGTTGCGTGGCGTTAATGTCCGGAACCTCTTACAGCCGTTTAGGGTTCTTCCATCATCATACGGAGACCCAACATGGCGAACGAACCCAGCGCAGTCGGAATGATCATTCTCACCGGCATGACGATCGCCGCGGTCGTCGGTCTCTATGCCTATGACGTGATCCCGCGTCGCGACGGCATCGTGCAGGACACCAACATCGCGTGGCCGCGTTGGCAGTCGAACGATGCAGCCCCTCCGCCCGAACCCGTGCAGACCCAAAGCCCGCAGCCGCCCGCGTATTCGCAACAGCCTGCGTACTCACAACCGAACAATCAGCAATATCCGCAGCAAGACCAGGGCGGCTACAGCCCGCCGCAACAGGGCAACGACCAAAACCAGCCGCCGCAGGATCAACGCGGACAAGTCCCCGACGATCAGCAGGGATCGGACGCAGGCGCAGGCCAACCGCCGCCGCCGGACTACAGTCAGCGCCAGTAGCTAAGCGCGCACGGCCTCGTGGACGCTCTTGAGCGTCGCAAGCAATTGCGCCGCGCCGTCGAGCGCCAAACAACTCGGCGCATCGCACAGCGCCTTGTCAGGGTCAGGGTGGAATTCCAAAAACACGCCGTCCGCGCCCGCCGCCACCGCAGCCTTCGCGATAATCGGCACGCCCTCGCGCCGCCCGCCGGTGGAAGCGCCGCTCGTGCGCGGATCGGCGCCCGGCAACTGCACCGCATGCGTCGCGTCGATGGTCACCGGCACGCCCAGCCGCTGCATCTCGCCGATACCCAGCATGTCGACGACAAGGTTGTTATAACCGAACGAACTCCCGCGCTCGCACAGCACGATGTCGAGATTGGGCGCCGCCTCGCGCGCCTTCGAGATGATGTTCTTGCAGTCCCACGGCGCCAGGAATTGCGCCTTCTTCACATGCAGCCAACCATCGGCGGCACTCGCCGCACGCGCGGCCGCGACGATCAAATCCGTCTGGCGGCAAAGGAAGGCCGGGATCTGCACCACGTCGGCAACCGCCGCGGCCGGTAGCGCATGCGGCACCTCGTGGATGTCGGTCGCGATCGGCACGTTCAGCGTGCGCTTCACCTCCGCCAGCATCGCCAGCCCTTCGGTGAGTCCCGGCCCGCGAAAGCTCTTGATCGATGACCGGTTGGCCTTGTCGAAGCTCGCCTTGAACACAAAGGGCAAGCCCAGCTTCCCGGTGATGGCCTTCAACTCGCGCCCGACGGTGAGCGCCAGGTCCAAGCTCTCAAGCACATTGATGCCGGCGATCACAAACAGAGGCTGCCCCGCCCCGATCGACATATTCCAACGCTTCAACCGAACGGCCGACATCGCGGTTCTCCCACGTCACAACGCGCTCAAGACCGCGCGGGCCGCATGCCTAGCATCGGGCGCGGGGTTGACGCTAGATCGCCTTATCTAGGCGCTCAGGCGCCGCTCACAAGCTGCATGACCGCGCCCACAACCGCACCGATCACAAGGGCGAGCACGGCCAGCCCCTGGATCGAAAACCCAAGCGACCGGTTCTCACCCTTGCTGTAGCTCTGCATGTACAGCACCCGCCCGACGATCCAGGCCACGCCGCCCAGCGCCACGATCCGCGGGTCCCAAAACGAGGCGCACATCCAAAACGCCGCGACGAATACGGGCAGCCACTCCAGCGTATTCATCTGTACACGGACCACGCGCTCAAAGTCCGGATTGCCGGTCATCGCCGGCGCGGCGATGCCGTGCTTCACGCGCGCCTGGCTCACGGCGACGCCCATATAGACGTAGAGCAGCAGCGCTGCCACGGTCACCAGTACGATCCAGCCTGACATTGTGTCCCTCCCTCAATCTCGCAGCCGCACAAGCCCCGCGCCTGTAGCGACTCGATGTTCTATGCGCTAAAGCTCGCATAAGACGCACGTCGAAGGGGGAACAATGTCCGCAGCGCCGGAAAAGCAAGCCTGGTCGGGCCGCTTCGCATTCTTAATGGCCACCGTCGGCTCGGCCGTCGGTCTGGGCAGCATCTGGAAATTCCCATACATGGTAGGCGCCAACGGCGGCAGCGTCTTCCTGTTCGCCTATCTCGCGGGCCTGGTGGTGCTCATCCTGCCGTTGATGATCGGCGAGTTCGTCATCGGCCGACGGGGCGGCAAAAGCGCCGTGGGCAGTATCGCCAAAGTCGCCCGCGACAACGGCGCGACGCCGTGGTGGGCCGCGGTCGGCGGTTGGGGCGTTCTCACCGGCTTCCTGATCTTGAGCTTCTACTCCGTCATCGGCGGCTGGACCGTCGCTTACATCCCACACGCGCTAAGCGACGCCTTCGCAGGCCAAACGGCGGAGCAGGTCGGGCAACAGTTCACCGCCATGCTGGCCGATCCCATCGGCCTAACGTTTCACCATGCCATCTTCATGGCGATGACGGCGGTCATCGTCGCGCGCGGCGTCAGCGACGGTCTCGAGCGTGCGGTGACCTTCCTGATGCCGCTGATGTTCGTGATCCTGATTGGCCTCGTCGGCTACGCCTACGCCACGGCGGACTTTGGTGCCGCGGCGACCTTCTTCTTCACGCCCGATTTCTCGAAGCTAACACCGGACGTCGTACTGAGCGCGGTCGGCCTCGGCTTCTTCTCGATCGGCACCGGCATCGGCGCCATGATCACCTACGCAGCCTATGCCCCTCGCGAAATCAGATTGGGCGAAGCGGCCGTGTGGACCATCGCCGCCGACACCTTCGCGTCCTTCCTCGCTGCCTTCGCCATCTTTCCGCTCGTCTTCGCTTACGACCTGAATCCGGCAGGCGGCGCAGGCCTCATGTTCACGACACTGCCGATCGCTTTCGGCCAGATGCCGGGCGGCGCTTTCGTCGGCGCAGCGTTCTTCCTGCTGTTGGTCGTATCGGCGCTCGCGTCCGCGATCTCGCTGCTTGAGCTCGTGGTGGCGTGGGCAACCGAACGGTTCGGCGTCGGCCGCCCGACCGCGGCCTACACAAGCGCCTTCGTCTGCTGGGCGGTAGGCTTGGGCACCGTGCTATCCTTCAACAACTGGAGCACCTGGTATCCGCTCGCCGCAGTGCCGAGCTTCGAGTCCAAAGGCTTCTTCGACGCGCTCGATCACTTGACCTCGAACATCATGCTGCCCCTGGGAGGCATCTTCCTGGGCCTCTTCGTCGGCTGGGTGATGTCGAAGAAAGCGGTGCTCGAAGAACTCGGCATCGAGGATGGCCCGCGCTGGCAGCTGCTGCGCTTCCTGCTCGGCGTCGTCTGCCCCGCTGCGATCACGGTCCTCTTCATCGTCAACCTCGGCTTCATCAAGCTCGCCACAGGCGAATGACGCAAAAACGGCGCAGGCTGCGAGGGCCTGCGCCGTAAGTTTGAGGGACAGTTTCTTCTTGCGGGTTCAGTTGGCCGGGTCGACCGTCACGGTCTGCTGACCGCTGCGCGTTCCGCCATTCGGCCCGGTAACGACCACATCGCGCGTCCAGGTGTTGCCGTCGCGCGTGACGTCGACCGACTTGCCGTAGGTCTTTCCGCTCGGCGTTGTGACCGCCTTGTCACGCGAAAATCCGTTCGCCGTCTTCTCCGCGCTCGACGAGAAGGTGCCCGATCCGCCGTTGCCGGTGGTGTAGGTGCCCGTGCGGTTCCAGCCCGTCGGCGTGCGTGCGACGGTGGCGGTCGAGTCGACGGAATGGCCGTTGCTGTCCGTGTACGATTTATCCACGGTCAGACCGCCGCTCTCGCGCGTCACGTCGCGCGTGATGGTGGCGCTGTTGCCCTTCGGCCCCGTCTTCGTCGTTTCCGACGACCATTGTCCCGGCGCGGTGCGCTGAGCGGTCGTCTCCGACGTCGATGTCCCGCGCGCCGTCGTGCGCGAACGGCTTCCGCTGGCAGTGCCCGCCTCGCGGTCCCACTGCCGCTCGACGGAGGAATTGCCGCCGCCGTTCGGCCCGGTCCAGGCGCGGTCGCGCTTGAAGCGTCCGCGCTCGCGCGTGGTTTGCGAATTCCAAGTGCCCGACGCACCGTTCCCTTTCGACCAACTGCCTTGACGCGAACGCTCGCGGGCGTCGGCATCGTCGCTGGTGGCCAGGAACAGTGTCATCGCAACTGCCGTGACGGAGACGGCGGTACCCAACAATCTCATCGGTCTCTCCATAAACTCGAATACAAGGGTGGAACGACGCCGCAGGCACCCGCGAGCCAACGTCATCGATGCAAGGTTCAACGGCCTTCCCGCGCCGATCCGTCGCCCGCAAATTGTGCAAGCCGGCGGTTAATTCCCGCGCGGAGCGGCGTTTCGCGGCTTCCGCAGCCGCCCCCCATTGGTTATGAACCGCCCAACGAACGACAAAGGGCCCGGAAGCAATGACCGCCATCATCGACATTCGTGGACGCGAAATCCTGGACAGCCGCGGAAATCCGACGGTCGAGGTCGAAGTGGAACTGGAGGACGGCAGCATCGGCCGCGCCGCGGTCCCATCCGGCGCTTCCACCGGCGCACACGAAGCGGTTGAGAAGCGCGACGGCGGCAAGCGTTACGGCGGCAAGGGCGTGGAGAAGGCAGTCGGCTCGGTCAACGGCGAACTCTTCGAGGCCCTCTCTGGCATGGAAGCCGAAGAGCAAATGCGCATCGACCGCACACTCATCGATCTCGACGGCACGCCGAACAAAAGCCGCGTCGGCGCCAACGCAACCCTCGGAGTCTCGCTCGCCATCGCGCACGCAGCCGCAGCCGCACGCGGCCAAAAGCTCTACCGCTATGTCGGCGGCACACAGGCGCACCTCTTGCCGGTGCCGTTCATGAACATCATCAACGGCGGCGCGCACGCCGACAACCCGATCGACTTCCAGGAATTCATGATCCTGCCCGTCGGCGCGCCGACCTTCCGTGAAGCGCTGCGCATGGGCGCCGAAGTCTTCCACGCGCTGCGCAAGGCATTGAAAGACGCCGGCCACAACACCAACGTCGGCGACGAAGGTGGCTTCGCCCCGAACCTGAAGTCGGCCGACGAAGCGCTGTCCTTCGTCATGCGCGCCATCGAAGCCGCCGGCTACAAACCCGGCGACCACGTCAAACTCGCGCTCGATCCCGCATCGACCGAATTCTACAAAGACGGCATCTACGACCTGGCAGGCGAGGGCAAGAAACTCGATGCCGGTGCCATGTCCCGCTTTTACGAAGACCTCTGCCGCCGCTACCCGATCGTCTCGATCGAAGACGGCATGGCTGAAGACGACTGGGCCGGCTGGAAAACGCTGACTGACGCCATCGGCAAGAAAGTCCAACTCGTCGGCGACGATCTCTTCGTCACCAACCCGAAGCGTCTGCGCGAAGGCATCGCCAAGGGCGTCGCGAACGCGATCCTGATCAAGGTCAATCAGATCGGCACCCTCACCGAAACGCTCGAAGCGGTCGAGATCGCGCACAAGGCCGGCTACCGCGCCGTGATGTCCCACCGCTCCGGCGAAACCGAAGACACGACCATCGCCGACCTCGCAGTCGCGACGAACTGCGGCCGCATCAAGACGGGCTCGCTATCACGCTCCGACCGCCTCGCGAAATACAACCAGCTTCTGCGCATTGAAGAAGCGCTTGGCTCATCCGCCAAGTACGCAAAGCTCGATTGATGTCGGCCGACGCGCAAGCGTTGGAAGCCAAAGCCCGCGCCGGCGATGTCGGCGCGCAATTCCAAATGGCGGTCACGCTCGACCGCGCCGGCAAACGCGCCGAAGCCTCGCAGTGGCTCGAACGGGCAGGCGAGGGCGGTCACCCCATGGCGCTGACGCTTCTCGCCGTCACCGATCTGCAAGGCCTGGAACGCCCACGCAATCCACAAAGCGCCACCGCGCGCTTAGAACGCGCCGCCGCCGCAGGAAGCACACAAGCGCGCCGCATGCTCGGCAGCCTCACCGCCATTGGCATCGTGTCCCCGCCTGATTGGCACGCGGGCATCGCACTGGTCATCGACGCCGCGAAGGCGGGCGATTGGGAAGCGCTCCGCGACGTCGCGCTGCTGCTGGAAATGGCACACCCCGGTTCGCTGCTTGCACAAGATTTGCTCCTGCGCGCAGGGCTCAAAGGCGACGGCCTAGCTGCCTTCGCGATCCTGCGCCGCCAAATGCGAACCGGCCGCGCACTCGCACGCGAAGAAATCTGCGTGCAATGGCGCAACGGCATGTCGCAAGTGAACCACCCGCTGGCAAGCACCGTCGCCAATGCCGTCGTGCAGCCGGACGCACAACCGCCGCTTCCCGAAGGCGAACCCGATTGGGCTACGATCGCCGAACGCCTCGCGACACCGCCAGGCACAACGATCGCAAGCGCGCGAAGCGCGTCCGAACGCCCGCTCATTCGCCGCTTCGACAAACTGCTCACCGTCGAAGAATGCGAATACCTGATGGGCCTCTCGGCGCGCCATCTACGCCCCGCCGAAATCGTCGATCAATCGAGCGGCCAACCACTGCAAAGCCGCGTCCGCACAAACCACGTCGCCGTGATGTGGCCGGTGCAGCAAGACGTGGTCCTACACGCGCTCAATCTGCGCCTCGCCATCGCCGCAGGGCTGCCGCCGCAAAACGGCGAGATGATCAACGTCCTGATGTATCGCCCCGGCGAAGAATACCGCCCGCACTACGACTTCTTCCCGCTCGAAGCTGCGAAGGCCGACGCAAGCGGTCAGCGCATCCGCACGCTCCTCGTCTACCTCAACGCCGGCTACGACGGCGGCGAAACGCATTTCTTGACGGCGGGGATGAAAATAAAAGGCGACGTCGGCGACGCGGTTCTCTTCCACAATTGCGACGCCACAGGTACGCCCGACAAATCGTCACTGCACGCTGGCCTTTCCGTCACCGGCGGACAGAAATGGCTGCTGTCGAAGTGGTATCGCGAAAAACCGTTCGTCTATTGATCCACCAGTTAACGCGGCTTAACGAAACTCTGCTTGCCTCACGCCCATGGCATATGATTCGCTTCAGGGCATGGAAGAACAAGCGACACTCACACGGGCCACGCGGGGCTTGGGCTTCACGCTCGTCGTGATGGCGCTCGTTCTCTACTTCGGCTACTTCGCGATTTACGGGAACCACGGCCTCGTCAATTGGATCCGGCTGAACCACGAGATCGAGCTGAAGCAGGCCGACCTCGACCGCGTCCAGGCCGAACGACTCGCGCTCGAACACCGCGTCCGCATGCTGCGCCCCGAGAGCGTGGACCCCGATCTGCTGGAAGAACAGGCACGCGCCCGCCTCGGTTTGAGCGAGCCGGATGAGGTCGTGATCCTGAAGGACAAGCGCTAGGCTCTGCTGCACTGCAGCAACTGCCTTTGCGCGACTTGCGCCCCCGTCAGGCGGACGGTACACGAACAGCCGACAGTCCTCATTTTATTGCGCGAACACGAAACACATGGCCAAGGCCGAAGCGGCAAGCCGCGCCTCGTCGCCCGCAAAGGGCAAGCCCAACAAGGACGAGCTACTCCGCTATTACCGGGACATGCTGCTCATCCGCCGGTTCGAAGAGAAGGCCGGCCAGCTCTACGGCATGGGCCTGATCGGCGGTTTCTGCCACCTGTATATCGGCCAGGAAGCCGTGGTCGTCGGCATGCAAGCGGCGATCGGCGAGGGCGACCAAGTCATCACCGCGTACCGCGACCACGGCCACATGCTGGCCTGCGGGATGGACCCGGCCGGCGTCATGGCCGAACTGACGGGAAGGAGCGGCGGCTACTCCCGCGGCAAAGGCGGTTCGATGCACATGTTCAGCCGCGAGAAAAACTTCTTCGGCGGCCACGGCATCGTCGGCGCACAAGTCCCGCTCGGCACCGGCCTTGCCTTCTCGAACAAATACCGCGGCAACGATCGCGTCTGCCTGACCTACTTCGGCGACGGCGCGGCGAACCAAGGCCAAGTGTACGAGAGCTTCAACATGGCCGAGCTCTGGAAGCTGCCGGTCATCTACATCATCGAGAACAACCAATACGCGATGGGCACGTCGGTCCAACGATCAAGCGCCGAAACCCACCTTCACAAGCGCGGCGCGTCGTTCAACATTCCGGGCGAAGCCGTTGACGGCATGGACATCACGGCCGTGAAGGCCGCCGGCGACAAAGCCGTGAAGTGGTGTCGCGACGGCAACGGCCCGATCATCCTCGAGATGAAGACCTACCGCTATCGCGGTCATTCGATGTCCGACCCTGCGAAGTATCGCACGCGCGAGGAAGTCGACCACGTCCGCGAAACGTCCGACCCCATCGAACACGTGCGCAAGCTGATGCTCGATGCGAAGTTCGTGACCGAGGAAGAACTGAAGGAAATCGACAAAGAAATCCGCGCCGTGGTCAACCACGCGGCCGAATTCGCGCAGACGTCGCCGGAGCCCGAACCGTCGGAGCTCTGGACCGACATCGTTCACTGAAATGCGGGATGGGGGCCGGAGGAAGACCATGAGACTGCCGATCATCGCACTCGCCTGCATCGCAATCGCTGGCATCGCCAATGCGGCGCCACCCGAGGGCGTATCACCGGTAAAGCCGGGCATCCCGCCGGTCATCGCGGTGAAGGCATCGAACCTGGTGCCGATCGCCTCACGCATGACGAAGGGCACCATCTCGGTGCGCAACACCGGCACGATCGCCGCGGGTCCGTTCAAAGTCACCGTCGAGTGCAAGAACCTGGGCAAAGGCAGTTGCGTCGATCCGCCGGAAGATGCCGTCGCGCCGTATGAAGATGCGGCCTTCCCCAACAAGCTCACCGTGACCGTACCGGGTCTCGCGCCGGGCCACGTGTTCAACCACAAGATCAGTTTCTGGGACGGCCTCGTCTGGCCCTCTGGCAATTACGAATTCACCGTGGTCGCGGACGCCGGCGGCGCGGTGGCCGAAACAAACGAAGGCGATAACAGCGGCGGCACCGTCATGGGTGTGCCGTAACCTGAGGAGGATGCAGTGCCTATTTCCGTGGTGATGCCCATTGAGTTGCTGATGCTCACACTGAGCGTCGGGTTGTTGTTCGTGCTTATCCTCATCCAGGCGTCTGCTGGAACATCCGCGCAGGGCCTGATGACCATGGCCAACAGCCGCGACAATCTGGGACCGATGTCGGTCTGGCAGGCGCGCACCAAGCGCTGCGTCGACAATCACCGCGAAGGCCTGATCCTGTTCGCGCCGCTCGTGCTGATCGCGGCGCAGCTTGACGTACATACCTGGATGACGGTCTGGGGCGCGCAGCTCTTCTTCTACTCGCGCGTCGCCCATGCCGTCGTCTACCTCGCCGGTCTGCCGATGATCCGCCCGCTGTTCTGGGCCGTCGGCATCGCGGGCACGGTGATGATCTTCCTCGCGCTCTTCGGAATCGGCGCTTAAGCGGACTGAATCGATGCCCACCGAAATCTTGATGCCGGCACTTTCGCCCACGATGGAAGAGGGCAAGCTTGCCAAGTGGCACGTGAAGGAAGGCGACAAGATTTCGTCGGGCGACGTCATCGCCGAAATCGAAACCGACAAGGCGACGATGGAAGTCGAAGCCGTCGACGAAGGCATCGTCTCGAAACTGCTGGTGGAGGAGGGCACCGAAGGCGTGAAGGTCAACGCCCCCATCGCGCTCCTCCAAGGCGAAGACGAACCGAAAGCGAAGGCCGCAAACGGCAACGCCGCCCCCGCACCCAAACCGGCGGCGCAACCTGCGCCGGCGGCCGCTCCCAAAGCAAAAGCATCAGAAGCGCAACCGGCTGTCGCCCAACCGCCGGCAGCCCCACTCGCCGATCCTGACATCGCGGCCGACACGCCGATGCACACCATCACGGTGCGCGAAGCGCTGCGCGAAGCGATGGCCGAAGAAATGCGCCGCGACCCGAACGTCTTCCTGATGGGCGAAGAGGTCGGCCAATACCAAGGCGCGTACAAAATCAGCCAGGGCCTTCTCGACGAATTCGGCCCCAAGCGCGTCATCGACACGCCGATCACCGAACACGGCTTCGCGGGCTTAGGCGTCGGCGCGGCCTTCGGCGGCCTGCGCCCCATCGTCGAATTCATGACCTGGAATTTCGCGATGCAAGCGATCGACCAGATCATCAACTCCTCTGGCAAAACGCTCTACATGTCCGGCGGCCAGATGGGCTGCCCCATCGTCTTCCGCGGTCCGAACGGCGCGGCCGCGCGCGTCGGCGCGCAGCACAGCCAGAACTACGCCGCGTGGTACGCGCACGTGCCGGGCCTGAAAGTAGTCGCGCCATATTTCGCCGCCGACGCCAAGGGCCTGCTCAAAGCAGCGATCCGCGATCCAAACCCCGTCATCTTTCTCGAAAACGAAATCGTCTACGGCCGCTCGTTCGATGTGCCCAAGGGCGACGACTTCGTGCTGCCGATCGGCAAGGCCCGCGTCGTGCGCGAAGGCACCGACGTCACGCTGGTTTCCTACTCGATCACGATGGCCCTCATCATCCAGGCGGCCGATGCGCTCGCGAAGGAAGGCATCTCCGCCGAGATCATCGACCTTCGCTCGCTGCGCCCGCTCGACACCGCGACAGTGATCGAGTCCGTGAAGAAGACCAACCGCATCGTCATCGTCGAAGAAGGCTGGCCCATCTGCGGCATCGCCTCCGAAGTCGGCACGCAAGTGACGGAGCAAGCGTTCGATTATCTCGACGCCCCGCCCGCGCGCGTCACCGGCAAGGACGTACCGATGCCCTACGCCGCGAACCTCGAAAAACTCGCGCTGCCGACGGTCGACGAAGTGATCGCAGCGGCCAAAGCCGTGCTGTACCGGAGCTGACGCGTGTCCACCCCCATCCTCATGCCCGCGCTGTCGCCCACGATGGAAGAGGGCACACTCGCCAAGTGGCATGTCAAAGTCGGCGATAAGGTGAAGTCCGGCGACGTGATCGCGGAAATCGAAACCGACAAAGCCACAATGGAAGTCGAAGCGGTCGACGAAGGCGTCGTCGCCGAACTCCTGATCGCCGAAGGGACAGAAGGCGTAAAGGTCAACGCCGTCATCGCCCAGCTGAGCGAAGAAGGCGAAAAGTACACGCCCGCTGCAAAAGCTGCGCCCGCCGCTACGCCCGCACCGAAACCAGCCGCCTCTCCAAAAGCAGAGGCGAAACCGGCGGCTGCGGCACCGCAAGCTGCAGCGCCCGCCGCCACCGCGCCGTCATCCGCACCTGCGCAACGCGCAGCCGAATCGGCACCGGCGGGACAACGCGTATTCGCCTCGCCGCTCGCGCGCCGCATTGCGTCGCAAGGCAACATCCAGCTCACGCTGATCCAAGGCTCAGGCCCGCACGGCCGCATCGTCAAATCCGACGTCGACGCGGCGTTAAAAGGCGGCGTCGCCAAAGCCCCCGCCGCCGCGCCCGCACAGCGACCGGCCCCTGCGCCCGCGACAGCACCGGCAGCCCCATCGTCGATGCCGGACGCGCGCTTGTTCTACCCGAAGGACAGCTACGAAGAAGTCCCGCACGACTCGATGCGCAAGACGATCGCGAAGCGCCTCACGACGTCGAAGCGCGACATCCCGCACTACTACCTGAAGGTGGACTGCACGATCGACACGCTGCTCGACGTGCGCAAGCAGATGAACGACAAGGCCCCGACCGAAGGCGCCGGCATCTACAAACTCTCGGTCAACGACTTCATCATCAAGGCGGCCGCCCTCGCGCTGATCCGCGTCCCGGGCGTCAACGCCAGCTGGACCGAAACCGCGCTCCTCAAACACAAGAGCGCCGACGTCGGCATAGCGGTCGCGCTCGAGTTCGGCCTCATCACGCCGATCATCTTCAAAGCCGAGACGAAAAGCCTCGCCGCCATCTCGCGCGAGGCCAAAGACCTCGCCGCCCGCGCCAAAGCCAAAAAACTAAAGCCGAACGAATTCGAAGGCGGCACCTTCTCCATCTCGAACCTCGGCATGTTCGGCATCCGCGACTTCACAGCGGTCATCAACCCGCCCCAGTCCGCGATCCTGGCCGTCGGCGCCGGCGAACCTCGCGCCGTCGTCAAGAAAGGCGCCATCGCCATAGCGAACGTGATGACAGTCCAAATGTCCTGCGACCACCGCGTCATCGACGGCGCGCTGGGCGCGACCTGGCTCGAAGCCTTCAAGGGCTACATCGAAGACCCAGTGACGATGCTGGTGTAAGCACCTCGTCGAAAGTCCGCCCCAATATTTCCGTCATGGCCGGGCTTGACCCGGCCACCCAGGCTTTTCACGCGGCAGCGCGATCAAACGCGAAATATCAACGCGCATTGCCGTGCGCGGACTGGGTGGCCGGGTCAAGCCCGGCCATGACGTCCAGTGTGGCGCGATCGCGTGAAGCCTATGGCTTGCAGTACACGCAGATTTTATTCCCCGTCGGGTCGCGCAAATACGCGCCGTAGAACGACGTCGAGTCCGCGGGCCGCGGTCCCGGTGCGCCTTCGTCCTTGCCGCCGTGATTCATGCCGGCCTTATACGCGCCGTCCACTTCCGCTTTCGTCTTCGCCTTGAACGAGATCATGATCCCGTTGCCGGCATGCGCGGGTTCGCCGTTGGCGGTCTTGGACACGACATAGACGTCGTGTCCATCCTGTCCGCGCGCGCCGTAACCCGTCCAGCCGCCGTCCGCGAACTTCCGCTCGCAGCCCATCTCGCCGAACAACGCGTCGTAGAATTTCTGCGCCTTCGGCTCATCCGTCGTGCCGATCGTGACGTATCCAATCATCATGTGTTGTCCCTCTCCCGTTGGGTGGCGCGGACCTTATCCAAGTCGTCGAACAAATCAAGAACGATTTCGGCTAACCCACAAGGGAGTAGACCGCCGCCTTGGTTGACACCGCAGGGCCAAAAGGCGACCCACTCCCACCAGCAGAGGGGCGAAAAATGGCCGACACGCAGTTCGATCTGATCATCATCGGCTCAGGCCCCGGCGGCTACGTCGCCGCCATCCGCGCCGGCCAGCTCGGCCTCAAGACCGCGATCGTCGAGCGCGAGCATCTGGGCGGCATCTGCCTCAACTGGGGCTGCATTCCGACCAAGGCGCTCCTGCGCTCGTCGGAGATCTTCCACCTGCTGCACCGCCTGAACGAATTCGGCTTCAGCGCCGACAACATCAAATTCGACCTCGCCAAGATCGTGGACCGCAGCCGCAAGGTCGCGAGCCAACTGTCGAACGGCGTCAAATTCCTGATGAAGAAACGCAAGATCACGGTCATCGACGGCGAAGCCAAACTCACCGCGAAGAACAAGATCGCCGTCACCGGCAAAGGGGCAGGGGAGTACGCTGCCAAGAACATCATCATCGCGACCGGCGCGCGCGCCCGCGCGTTGCCCGGCATGGAGCCCGACGGCAAGCTGATCTGGACTTACAAGGAGGCGATGATCCCGCCCGCGATGCCGAAGTCGCTGCTCGTCATCGGCTCCGGCGCCATCGGCATCGAGTTCGCGAGCTTCTACCGCACGCTCGGCTGCGACGTGACAGTCGTCGAAGTCATGGACCGCGTGCTCCCGGTGGAAGACGAAGAGATCTCCGCCTTCGCGCTGAAAGCTTTCACGAAGCAGGGCATGAAGATCCTCACCGGCGCAACAGTCGAGAAGCTGACCAAGGGCGCCGACAACGTCACCGCCTCGATCAAAACCAAGGACGGCAAAACGCAGTCGATCACCGCCGACCGCGCGATCCTCGCCGTCGGCATCACCGGCAACATCGAAAACATCGGCCTCGAAGCAACGGGCGTGAAAACCGACCGCGGCCACATCGTCATCAACGAATGGTCGGAAACAAACGTCGCGGGCCTCTACGCCATCGGCGACGTCGCCGGCCCCCCGTGGCTCGCGCACAAAGCCATGCACGAAGGCGTGGTCTGCGTCGAACGCATCGCCGGCGTGAAAGGCCTACACCCGCTCGACGTCACAAAAGTCCCCGGCTGCACCTACTGCTGGCCGCAAGTCGCCTCCGTCGGTCTAACGGAAGCGAAAGCCAAAGCCGCCGGCCGCGAATTAAAAATCGGCCGCTTCCCCTACATCGGCAACGGCAAAGCGATAGCCCTCGGCGAAACCGAAGGCCTCATCAAAACCATCTTCGACGCCAAGACCGGCGAACTGCTCGGCGCCCACATGATCGGCGCCGAAGTCACCGAACTCATCCAAGGCTACACGATCGCCAAGAACCTGGAGTCGACCGAAGCCGAACTCATGCACACGATCTTCCCGCACCCGACGCTGTCGGAAACGATGCACGAGGCCGTATTGGATGCGTATGGCAAGGTGATGCATGTTTAGCGTCGGCTAAAATAGAGTTGTTGTTGCCCTTCTCCCTCTGGGAGAAGGTGGATCGCCGCGGAACGCGGCGAGACGGATGAGGGACATCCAGTGGACACAGACCGTGCCCGCAAACTCCGCCGTTCCATGACAGATGCTGAGCGGCGGCTTTGGAACGGCCTGCGCGACCGTCGGCTGGAAGGCCTGAAATTCCGCCGCCAACAACCGCTCGGTTCCTACTATGTCGATTTCTTCTGCTTCGAAGCGACGCTCGTCGTCGAAGCAGACGGACACCAACACTGGGACGAAGACGACAAATGGTACGACTATCACCGCACCAAATGGCTTGAGAGCGAAGGCTACCGCGTGATCCGCTTCGACAACCGCACAATCCTGAAATATCCATCCGAAGTCTTCGCAACGATCGCCGCCGCAGCAAAAGAACGCCTCAAAGACTGAGCGCGCGAAGGCCCTCATCCGTCACGCCGCTACGCGGCGCGCCACCTTCTCCCCAAGGGAGAAGGGCAACATCAGTTTTCAGTTAGCTTTACCCTTCTCCCTTGGGGAGAAGGTGGATCGCCGCCAATGGGCGGCGAGACGGATGAGGGACGACACGCGCACCAACGCTAAGCCGCGCTCTCGTTCCGCGCATTCTCCGCATCATACAGCTGCTGCGCCTCATGAATGAGCATGCGATGTTCGATCGCCCATTGCGCCAGCGCATTCACCGGCACCAACAGCGTGCGCCCCAACTCCGTAAGTTCATATTCCACCTTCGGTGGGATCGTCGCCTCCACCGTGCGCGTCACCAACCCGTCCCGCTCCAATCCGCGCAACGTCAGCGTAAGCATGCGCTGCGAAATGCCCTCCGTCGCACGGCGCAGTTCGCCGAAGCGCTTCGGTCCATCGCCCAGCATGCTAACGACCAGCACGCTCCACTTGTCGCCGACGCGGTTCAGCACCTCGCGCACGGCGGGACAGGCGTTCGCGTCGTGCCCGGGGGGCGCCGCGGTGGTTCTCTCAGTGTGACTGGGTGACATGAATGTGCCGTCTTGCGAGGTTCGTTCAGGCTCCAATATAGGGGTGGTTACACAAAATAACCAGGGATCGATACGGAACCACAGTTACCGATAGTCCCTACCCTAGGAGCCCGCAAAATGTCTCACACCGCCACCCTCCCTGCTAAATCGAAGCCGATCGCAAAGGACGCCGTAAACCAGCTCTTCCTCGAAGCCCGCACCCACGCCGCCTGGCGCCCCGAGCCCATCCCGCACGCGACGCTGGAAGAACTCTACCGCCTCACCCGCATGGCCCCGACCAGCGCCAACGCCTCGCCCGCGCGCTTCGTCTTCCTCGAAAGCAAAGAGGCGACCGAACGCCTTGTCCCACTGCTCGCTCCGATGAACGTCGACAAAACCCGCTCAGCACCAGTGACCGTGCTCATCGCCTGGGACACGGAATTCCACGAACAGCTGCCGAAGCTGATGCCCTACGCCAACTTCCGCGACTACTTCCACGGCAACGACGCGCTGATCCACGAGACCGCCTTCCGCAATTCGTCGCTGCAAGGCGCGTACTTAATCATCGCCGCCCGCGCACTCGGCCTCGACGTCGGCGCGATGTCCGGCTTCGACGCCGACAAGGTCAACGCCGAGTTCTTCCCCGACGGAAAGTGGAAAGTGAACTTCATCGTCAACCTGGGCTACGGCGACCACGAAAAACTCTTCCCCCGCCAGCCGCGCCTCGAATTCGATGAAGCGGCCATAGTGCTCTAAACCACCGCACACGCATTTGTGAAAACCGGACGGCCCAACGGCTCGCGCGATCACCCGCGTGGGCCGTTGATTTTGCCGGTCCGATTATGTAAGGCCTTACATATTATGCGCGACTACGTCATCGATAAGGGATCGGCCGCCTTCGGGACGCGCCTGCGCCGTCTGTCCGAACGGATGGACCGCGACGTGCGCGAACTCTATCGCCTCAACGACGTCGACTTCGAGCCCAGCTGGTTTCCCGTCTTCGTCGCCCTGTCCGACTTAGGCCCGATGAGCGTCGGCGACCTCGCCAACCGCATGCGCATCACCCACGCGGCAGTCAGCCAGATCCGGGCGAAGCTGCTGAAGGCGGGCCTCGTCCGCGTCCGGGCCGACACAGCCGATCAACGCCGCCAAATGCTTCAGTTGACCGAGAAGGGCAGGGCCCTCGTCAACCGACTGCGCCCGCTCTGGGCCGCGATCACCCAAGCGACCGAACAGCTCTGCCGCGAAAGCGCGCCGCAGCTGATGACACAACTCACCGCCGTCGACAGAGCACTGGATCAACAATCGCTGCTCGACCGCGTCACCGACATCACCACGCGAAAGCCAAGACGGCCGCGCGCCAAGAAGGAAACAGCCGATGCTTCGTCCTAGCCTGATCGCCGCCGTCGCGTTGGCGCTCGCCGCCTCAGCCATCGCGGCCCCACAGCAGCTCACGCGCGACCAAGCGAACGCCGCCGTGCAGGAGGTCATCCGCCTTGTGGAAGCGCACTACGTCTTCCCCGAAAAGCGCGCGGCCATCGCCGGCGCGCTGAAGAACTCGCGCGACACCGGCCGCTACGACGTGGCGAGACCGCAAGACCTCGCCGAACGCGTGACCGCGGATCTGCTTGCCGCCAGCAACGACGGCCACCTCAATTTCAACTTCGATCCCGATCAGTTCCAAGACATCCAGCGGCCGCGCCGTGGCCCGGAGCCGTCACCGTTTTCCGCCGAGAACCAGCGCCGCCGCAACGACGGCTACGAGGAAATGCGCGTGCTGCCCGGCAACGTGCGCTACGTTCGCGTCACAGCGTTCATGTGGTCGGAACAAACCCCACGCATCGTCGACGTCGCCGCACGCTTCCTCGCCGACGGCGACGCCATCGTCGTGGACCTGCGCGGTAACGGCGGCGGCCATGCCGAGGCGGTCCAACGCCTCATCAGCTACTTCTTCCCGCGCGGCGGCCAGGAGCTGATCCGCTTTCACGACGGCCTCAGCGGTAAGACCAACGTCAACCACGTGCTTGCTGATCTGCCGAGCCCCCGCCTCGCCGGCAAACCGCTCTACGTCCTCATCGACGGCGGCGCCGCCTCGGCCGCTGAGGAATTCGCCTATCACATCCAGCAATTCAAACTCGGCACGCTTGTCGGGAAGACAACCGCCGGCGCCGCGAACAACAATCAGCTCTATCCCGTGCCGCCGTTCTTCGTCGCCAGCATCTCCGTCGGCCGTCCGGAGCATCCGGTCAGCCGCACGAATTGGGAAGGCAAAGGCGTCGCACCCGCCGTCGAGACGCCGTCGCCTGCCGCACTCGATCAAGCGCATATGCTGGCGCTGCAAACGCTCGCCGCCCGCGCAAGTCCGCAGAACCGCCGCGACTACGAGTGGGACATCGCGGGCCTACAGGCAAAGCTGCGGCCGGTCACCCTGCCGCCCGCCGCACTCGACGCCTACGTCGGCACCTACGGCATCCGCCGCATCTGGCGCGAAGGCGCAACGCTGATGTTCCAGCGCGAGCAACGCGACCCGACGGCCATGATCCCGATAGGCAACGATCTCTTCGGCCTCGCCCATTCGCCCAACGTGCGCGTTCAATTTCGCCGCGCAGGCGGCCGAGTCATCGGCTTCGACCAAATCACCAAGGACGGGATTTTAGGCTCAAGCGATCGAACAGGCTGATGCGCCGCTCTATTCCCGCGCGCGTTCAATCGCCGCGGTGATCAGCGCGCCGGCTTCCTCCGGATCCAGCCAGCGCACGATCGTCACCCACTTGCCCTTCTCCAGATCCTTGTAGTGCTGGAAGAAGTGCGCGATCTGCTCGGTGAGGATCGGCGGCAGGTCCTTGAAAGAGGCCACGCCGCTGTAGAACGGATGCAGCTTGTCGACCGGCACGGCGACGATCTTCTCGTCCGGTCCCGCTTCGTCCTGCATCAAAAGCGCGCCGACCGGCCGGCAGCGGATCACGGCGCCCGGCACAACCGGCACCTGTCCGACGACCAACACGTCGCAAGGATCGCCGTCGCCCGACAGCGTGTTCGGGATGAAGCCGTAGTTGCCGGGATAGAACATCGCCGTATGCAAGAACCGGTCGACGAACATCGCCCCCGACGCCTTGTCGAGTTCGTACTTCACCGGCTCGCCGCCCTGCGGAATCTCGATGACGACGTTGATGTCGTGCGGAGGGTTGTGCCCCGCCGAAATTTTGCTGATATCCATGCATCGCTCCGCGCAAGAGTGCCGCACCATACACGTCGCGCCACTTTGGCGAGAGGGCGGACCTTGTGCGCGCCATCCGCGCCGTCTACTGCTCGGCCAACCAAGGCGAACGAGAGCGCGCGTGAACAACCAACTCGACGGTCTCAAGACGCGCATCCAAGCGTTGCGCGCCAAGACGATCGACAACGGCTGCACGGAAGACGAGGCCCTATCCGCCGCCGCGAAGGTGGCCGAACTGCTCGACCGCTACGACCTATCGCTCAGCGACATCGAACTGCGCGAAGCCCCGTGCGAGCAACGCGCCTATGAAACCAACCGCAAGAAGCGCATCCCTCTCGAAGGCTGCATCGGCGCCATCGCGCACTTCTGCGACTGCCGCGTCTGGCGCGAAAAGAACGCAGCCGGCGAAGCGCGCTACATCTTCTTCGGCCTGCGCTCCGACATCGAGGTCGCGCACTACCTGGCCGAATTGATCGACGGCGCGGTGAGAGCCGAACTCGGCCGCTACAAAACGACACCCGCCTACGCCAAATTCCGCCACAACGAGCGCCACCTCGCCAACGCCTCGTTCGCACTGGGCATGGTCTCCTCCATCGCCGACAAGCTGACGGCGATGAAAGAAAAGCGCGACCACGCGAACGAAGAAACCGGCCGCGCGCTGGTCGTCGTCAAGACAGCCGTCGTCGACACGGAACTCGAGAAGCTCAACCTGAACCTGCGCTCGCGCCGCGGCTCAAGCCGCATGGTCTCAATGGACGCCTACGACGCCGGCGGCGCAGCAGGCGCGTCTCTATCCATCAACCCCGCCATCAAGCGCGCCTAAGCCGCCTGATACGACCGCTTCGACCGGCCCGCGATCAGCCGAAGCGCCATCACAGCGAACAACACGCCGACGAACGGCCAGTAATACGTGTCGTAAATCGCGCGTCGTCCCTCCGAGATGAGAAACACGAACCAGATGTAATACGCGCCCGTCGTGTGCAACTTCTGCCACGCCCAAGGCCCCAGCAGCGCTGCCGTCCAATCGAACGACGTCGCCGCCATCAGCGCGATAAACACATAAGCCGCGCCGCCGAACACGAACATCACCGTCGTCGCGTGCTCCGCAAACGCTGGGGGATCCATCGTCGCAAACGCATAAAGCCCGATCGCGTGCAGGAAGTGCGAGTAGGCGAACGACACGCCGATATACCGCCGGTTCGCAAGCAGCCACCGCGTCAATCCAAATGGCGCCAACCCGTGCAGTGACGACGCCGCGAACGCCGTGCAAAAGAGCGCGAGGGATGTCTGCGCCGTCGTTCGCACGACGACCCGCACGCCCTCAATTCGGAAATCATGCTGTGCTGCCAGGACGACGCACATGAGGGTCAGCGCCAACGCGATAAGGCCGAACAAAGGCCATCCGCCAAACGTGGTCGGCCGCGCCGCACCGATGGATTGAGCGTTCGCCATCCTGAGTCTCCCTTAATGTAAGCACTGAATACATCAAGGAAGGACAAAAGTAATCACCGATCACATAGGATGACGCCAACGTGATCGCTGTGCTAAGGCCTTGACCACATGACAGCTAACCCCCGCCGCACGCCAAAATCCCGCTCGCGCAAAGCCGCGCCCCGCGACAGCTACCACCACGGCAATCTGCGCAACGCGCTGATGACCGCGACTTTGGAGTTGCTGGAAGAGGGCGGCCCCGACGCCGTCTCCGTCCGCGAAGCGGCCAAGCGGGCAGGGGTCTCCGCAGGCGCCCCATTCCGCCACTTCCCGACCCGCACCGCGCTGATGACAGCGGTCGCGGAAGAAGCGACAACCCGCCTCAAAACCGAAATCGCGACCGCCGTCGCGGCCGTCGCCAAAGCCGACCCGCTCACCCGCTTCCGCGCCTTCGGCACCGGCTACTTCCGCTGGGTCAACCGCAACAAGGCGATGTTCCTGGTCGTCTCAACCCGCAGTCTCATCGACTACGACGCCTCGGAAACCCTAGGCCGCGACAACGACGACCTACGCGCACAGATGGACGCGCTGCTGCAAGAAGCTGCCGACAAAGGCCTGCTGCGAAAGTCTGCCGTGAGCGCACCGGTGAAACTGGCTGCACGCGCGCTCGTCTACGGCCTCGCCCGCATGCTGATCGACGGCCACCTCCGCGACTGGAAGAAGCCGACCGAAAAGCCGGAGGTGGCAATGAACACCGCCCTCGACCTGTTCATTGAGAGCTTGCGGGCGTGAGTGGGGCGGACGCTGCGACTACTCCGCCGCCTTCGCGTCAAGCGCAGCAACACGCTCCACCGCAACCTTCGTCACGCTGCCGTAGTCCGTCTTGCCCGTGCCCAGCACCGGCACCTGATCGACGTGAATAATCTTCCGCGGCACGGCCAACTCCGGCACGCCGTGGTTCTGCGCCCACGCGACGATCTCGCCGCGGTTCGCTTCCTTCGCCGACGTGACCAGCACGATCTGCTCGCCCTTGCGCCCATCCGGCATTGCGACGGCGGCGTGCATGCTGTCCGGCCAGATCGCCGACGCGCAGTTTTCGACCACCGCCAGCGACACCATCTCGCCGCCGATCTTCGCAAATCGCTTCACGCGCCCGCGGATGGCGATGAAGCCTTCGTCGTCGATGGCGACCACATCGCCAGTATCGTGCCAGCCACCTTCCAGCGTATGCAGCACGCCCGGCTGATCCGGCTTCAGGTAGCCCTTCATCACGTTCGGCCCGCGCACGAAGAGGCGTCCCGCATTCGGGATGCCTTCGACCGGCTCAAGCCGCGTTTCCATACCGGCCATGATCTTGCCGACCGAACCGAGACGGTTAGCTCCCGGCTGGTTCGCAGCGACGACAGGCGCCGCCTCCGTGACACCGTAGCCTTCGAGGATCTCCATATTGCACCGGCGGCGCAGCAACTGCCGCGTCTCGTCGCGCACGCGCTCGGCGCCGCAAACAGCTAAGCGCAACGACGCCAAGTCGCCCTCATCGCTGGCCCGCGCATACTGCGAAATGAACGTGTCGGTCGCGAGCAAGATCGTCGCCTTCGTCCGGCGAATCCGCTTCGTGATCTCCTTCACCTGCAGCGGCGAGGGATGGCACACGGCCTTCACGCCGATCATCAAAGGCAAAATGGCCCCGACGGTCAGTCCAAAGCAGTGGAACGTCGGCAGCGGGTTAAACAGCACGTCCTGACCCGGATAGAGGTCGATATGCGCCCGCACCTGCTCGACGTTGGCCAAAATATTCTGGTGGCTAAGTACGACACCCTTCGGGTCGCCCTCGGTCCCCGACGTGAAAAGGACGACCGCCGTCTCCTGGTGATTCGGCCACGCCTTCAACGCCCAATGCGGAATATACGACCCGACGACCGCCGCGATTTTATCGACCAGCGACAGGTTCTCGCGCACGTCTTCAAGGTAGACGATCTTCGCGACCGTCGACAGTTCTTCGATCAACTCCTCAAGCTTCGCGATCTCGACGAACTTTTTCGCCGTCGCGATCACCTTGATCTCGCCCGCCGCGCACGCCGCCTTCAGGTTCCGCGCGCCGGAGGTGAAGTTCAACATCGCCGGCACACGGCCGAACGCGTGAATCGCAAAGAAAGCCAACACCGCGCCGACGCCCGTCGGCAGCATGATGCCGACCTTTTCCTTCGCCTTCGCGTGCTTGCGCATCGCGCTGCCCAGCGCGAACGACGCCCGCACGATCTCGTCATACGACAGCTGACGATCGTCAGCGTCCCACAGCGCAATGGTCTTGCCCCCGAAACGCTTACGCGCCTCGAGGAGGGCCGACATGAGGGAACGTTGCGTCCGCTTGATATCGAACGGCACGCGCGTTGAGGCCTGAGCAGCAGGCAGCGACACGACCAAGTCCTCCCAAGTGATGCGGCTTTAAGCCGCTCACAATTTGTTTCAGATAGGGTAACACCAGTGATCCCTCAAGCAAGCGCTTGGTTATCACCGCTGAAATAACAACGGAATCAGCCACTTGAATTTCAGGGGATGGTACGGGGCCGTGCTTAGCATCCGGTGTGATTCCCGCTCGTTCACGCTATATCTGTGACCATGGCCACCGTCTTCGACCAGTCGAACAAGGATTTGCGCGCGCTCCGCCACCCGGAAAAGCGTGAGCGCCCGATTAACCCTGTGCCGCGCAAACCGGACTGGATCCGGGTCAAAGCGCCCGGCTCCAAGGTCTTCACGGAGACAAAGGCGATCGTCCGCGAACACGGCCTGGTCACCGTCTGCGAAGAGGCGGGTTGCCCGAACATCGGCGAGTGCTGGTCGAAGAAGCACGCGACCTTCATGATCATGGGCGACACCTGCACCCGCGCCTGCGCCTTCTGCGACGTGAAGACGGGCCTTCCCGGCGCACTCGACGGGGCCGAACCGGCAAAGGTCGCCCACGCCGTCGCCCAACTCGGCCTCGAACACGTGGTGGTCACGTCCGTCGACCGCGACGACCTCGACGACGGCGGCGCCGAACACTTCGCGCAGACGATCCGCGCCATCCGCGCCGCATCACCAACCACGACGGTCGAAGTCCTAACGCCGGACTTCCTGCGCAAACCCGGCGCACTCGACGTGGTGATCGACGCGAAGCCCGATGTCTTCAACCACAACCTCGAAACCGTTCCGCGCCTCTACCTAAAAATCCGCCCCGGCGCGCGTTACTTCGCCAGCCTTCGTTTGCTGCAACAGGCGAAAGAGATCGACCCGGCGACGTTCACGAAGTCCGGCATGATGGTCGGCCTCGGCGAAACGCGCGAAGAGGTGATGCAGGTGATGGACGACCTGCGCGCCGCCAACGTCGACTTCATCACCATCGGCCAATACCTCCAGCCGTCGCAGCGTCACGCCGCCATCGACCGCTTCTGGACGCCGGAAGAATTCGCGCAGCTGGCAGAGATCGCCCGCGCGAAGGGCTTCCTGATGGTCTCCGCCTCGCCGCTAACCCGCTCGTCTTATCTGGCGGGCGACGACTTCGAACGCCTGCGCGCCGCACGCAACGCCCAACTCAACAAGTCGAGCCTTGCCCCGGCATAGCGAGAAACGCTTCGTGCCCTACACGGACGAGCAAATGTTCGCGCTCGTGGCCGACGTCGAACGCTACCCCGAATTCCTGCCCTGGGTCGCGGCCCTGCGCATCCGCAGCCGCGAAGAAACCACCTTCACCGCCGACATCATCGCAGCCTTCGGCGCCTTCCGCGAAAAGTTCACCAGCCGCGTGACGCTGGACCGCGAGGCAAGAACGATCGTCGTCGAATATATCGACGGCCCATTTCACCACCTGAAAAACCGCTGGCACTTCACCGCGCGCGAAGGCGGCTGCGACGTCGACTTCGACATCGACTTCGCCCTCCAAAGCAAAATGCTGGAAAGCCTAATCGGCGGCCTCTTCACCCGCGCTGTCGAGAAGATGACCGCAGCCTTCGACGACCGCGCCCACAAACTCTATGGCGAGCCGACGGGCTCAAAGCACCCGGCGTAGCAACTCCAATGCATGCACGACGGCCGCCATGCGAACCTGCGCGCGCCCGATATCGCCAAAGTTCTTGTGCTCGAATTCCGTCTTGCCGCCACGCCGCGCCGCCGCGAAGTGAACAAGCCCGACCGGCTTCGCTGCCGTGCCGCCACCCGGCCCGGCAACACCGGTGATCGCCACCGTTCGATCCGCCCGCGAATTGGCAATCGCGCCCTCAGCCATCGCCACCGCCGTCGGCGCGCTGACGGCCCCGAACTTGTCCAGCGTGTCCACGATCACCCCGAGCGTCGCCATCTTCGCCTCGTTCGAATAGGTGATGAACCCCTCGACAAACACATCCGAAGACCCGGCGATCTCGGTCAACGCACCACCGACCAGCCCGCCCGTGCAGCTCTCAGCCGTCGCGATCTTCAGCCCCTTCGCCCGCGCCTCGGCGAGAACGGTCTCGGCGAGCTTGAGCACCGCTGGGTCAAACATAAGGCCGCCTCCGTCCGCAGATCTCGTGTGTGAACATGCACAATGACCGAGCAGTTCGCCACCGTCGGCACCTGTGACTTACCAGCAACCCCAAACCAGACGGCCGGCGATACAGTAAGGACCTGGGTGAGCGTGGGGAGCCGATGAAGAACGTCACGACGATTGCAGCCGTCCTGGTCACGCTTTGGTGCGCGGGCCACGCCGCTGCAGGCACGGCCGAAGACATCAAGGCCGCAAAGGAAGCCTTCGCGCGCAAAGATTATGCCGCCGCCGAGCAGAGCGTGACCTCGGCCATCAATGCCGGTGAGCTCAAACGCGAAGACAAAGCGGCCGCATACTACCTCAGGGGATACACACGCGCGCTGACGCAGAAATTCGGCGACGCACGCGACGACTTCACCGAAGCCATGAAGAACACCGAGCGCGGCGACGCCGGCTGGGCCGCCGCCATTCAAGCCCGTTTTCTGACCTACGTGGATATGCAGAAGCCGGGCGATGCGGCGGCGGACTTCGTCGCGCTCGCGAAGGATCGCCCGGACTCGGCACGCGCCGTTCGATACCGGCTGATCATGCGGCTGGTCTGGGACCTCAAGGCCAAGGACGAAGACGCGGCCTTCAACATCCTCAAGGCGATGAGAGACATCTCATACGTGCCGGAGGAGCCCGGGCAAAATGCCGATTACCTGACTCAGATATTTGTCCGCCTGCTTGTCGATCGTGGCGAAGATCTCGTCGCCATGATGGAATTGAGCAAGATGAAGACGGCCGACCTTCTGGTCGAGGCTCGGGTCGATCGCAGCTACGCATCCCTCTGGGCCAAGGAAGGTTTTGACGCAGTCACCGATCCAAAGGAAATCGCCGGGCGCGAACTCGCCTACGTGGCCGAACTCGTCAAGAAATACCCGAGCCTTACGATCGTCATGACCCGCTACGTCAAAGCGTTGCGCACGGTCGGTGAAAGCGCCAAGGCGGTCGACGTCGCGCGCGAGGCGCTTGCCAATCCGGAGTTGGCGTCCGTCCATGCGGATCGTGTCGTCGAAGACAAGCTCTGGCTACGCAACGAACTGGTTTATGCTCTGAAAGACCTGGGCCGCACCGACGAAGCGTTGGCTGAGATGCAGCCCATCCTCAAGCTCGACGAGACGAAGAACGGCTTTATGATCAGCCAGCTGGTCAATTTCGGCCAGATCATGGTCGAACTGGGCCGCACCGAAGAGGGTGTCAAAACGGCGAAGCGCGGCTGGAACTCTGCCTCACCTATGGGGCAGTTGTTCATCAACATGATCGAAGTCTGCGGCAACGCGACGACCGACAAACGGGCGGCCGAAAAGGCTCTGGGTGTCTTGCGCAAACGCCAAAGCGAAAACTACGCGGCGATGACCGCGGCACTACTGTGCATGGATCGATCGGACGAGGTTGCGGACCTCGTGAAGAAGCGCCTATCGCTCCCCGCCGATCGCGGTGCCATGCTGACAGCGATCCAGTCGTACAGGCCGCCGGCATTCGTCACGCCCCTGCGTCGCACACTGATGGAGCGTTATGCCAAGGTACTTGCGCGCTCCGACGTCCAGGCTGCGATCAAAAAGCAAGGCCGCATCGAAGACTTCCCCTTCAACTCTGCCTACTGGGGCAACCTCTAGATCAACGCGCCGAGGTGCAACGCGTAGAGCACCAGCAGCGCGTACCCGCCCGCAAACAGATCGTCGAGCATGACGCCGGCTCCGCCTTCGACTTCGCCGTCGGCCCAGCTGGCGGGCCAGGGCTTCAGCGTGTCGAACAGGCGGAAGACGAAGTAGGCGACGACGTAGCCGGTCAGCGTCATCGGCACGACGGTGAGCGCCAGCCATTGCGCGGCGACTTCGTCGATGACAATTTCCGGCGGGTCTTCGCGGCCCGTGGTCTTCACATACCAATCCGCCGCGATCCATCCGACCACCGTCGCGATGATCGCGCCGATCAGCAGCGCGACCCACCCGCCCGCCATCGCCAACAACCATCCCAGCGGCATCGCGGCGAGCGCGCCCCAACTGCCGGGGGCGATCGGTAACAAACCCACGCCGAAGAACGTTGCAATCGCCGTCATCGGTTCGCGCAGGCTGCGGCCCGGCGGCAGGCTGGCGATGCGCATCGGTGTGATCATGGCAGCCGCACCGTCGCGATAGCTTGCGCAGCGATGCCTTCGCCGCGGCCGGTGAAGCCCAGGCCTTCCGTCGTCGTCGCCTTCACGCTCACGCGCGTGCGGTCGATCGCCAGCAGTTCGGCGATGCGCGCGACCATGGCCTCGCGATGCGGCGACACCTTCGGCCGCTCGCAGATCAGCGTCACGTCGACATGTTCGATCCGGCCGCGCCGTTCGGCAATCAGCTGCGCGGCATGCGTCAGAAACAAGTGCGACGCCGCCCCACGCCAGCGTTCGTCCGACGGCGGAAAGTGCTGGCCGATATCGCCGAGCGCCACCGCGCCGAGCAACGCATCGGTCAGCGCATGCAAACCGACGTCGGCATCCGAATGTCCGATGAGGCCATGCGTATGCTCGATCCGCAAACCGCACAGCCACACGTGATCGCCGGGCCCAAGCCGATGCACGTCAAAACCTTGCCCCGTGCGCACGCTGCCCGCCTGCGCCAACAGCGCCTCAGCCATTAGGAAATCCTCAGGCGTCGTAAGTTTGAAGTTGAGTCGCGACCCTGCGACCGCAACGACGTTGAGACCGCCATGTTCGGCGATCGAAGCATCATCGGTGAAGCTCGTACCATGCACCGCGCGATGCGCGTGCAAGATCTTCTCGAAACGAAATCCTTGCGGCGTCTGCGCCAGGCCGACGCCGTCGCGCGACAGCGTCGCCTCGACACGCCCCTCATGCACGCGCTTCAACGTATCCGACGCGGCCAGAATGGGCAGGGCGCCATCGGCCGTCTCGAGCGCCGCGACCGTCGCGGCAATCGTCTCCGCCGCAATCAACGGCCGCGCCGCATCGTGAATCAAAACCAAAGCAGGCTTCGTGTCTGTTAGCCCTTCGAGCCCCAACCGAACCGAATCCTGCCGCGTGTCGCCCCCGTGAATCGCCGCTGGCAGCGCCAGCCCCTCGACAACGGAGTCATAAAGCTGTCGATGTTCCGCGCTAATCACGACCTGCACGTGATCGACGGCGGGGTGACGCGCGAACGCCTCGATGGACCGCCGCAGCACGGGCACGTCGGCAAGCGGCCGGTATTGCTTGGGCAACCCCTCGCCGGCGCGGACGCCATGCCCCGCGGCAACGATAAGGGCGGCGCAATGGGGGCGTTTGGTCATGCCGGAGATGGACGTTTACCCTCCTTCAACGTCAAGTCACAGTGAATGCTGCAACTGCGAAATGCACCTTGCTTCGACTCGTTCTAATGAATAGGCTGACTGTAAATTATGCACCTCACGTCACTGCACAGAATATGGGCAACATCTTCGCAACCCTAAGATCCAAGCCGGTCGCACTCGCGCCCATGGCGGGCGTCACCGACGCGCCATTCCGCGCGGCCGTCCGCCAATACGGCGTGGCACTCGTCTATTCGGAAATGGTGGCGAGCGCGGAACTCCTGCGCGATCGCCGCAGCGCTGCGCTCCGCTTGAAGCTAGACCACGAAGACGGCCCCATCGCGATCCAACTCGCCGGCCGCGATCCGACGGCGCTTGCCGAAGCCGCGCGCATCGCCGAGGCCGAAGGCGCGATCCTCATCGATATCAACATGGGCTGCCCCGCGAAGAAAGTTGTGGGCGGCCTCTGCGGCTCAGCCCTCATGCGCGAACCCGACCTCGCTTGCGCGCTCGTCCGCGCCGTTGTGGAGACGGTGAAAATTCCGGTCACGGTGAAGATGCGCCTGGGTTGGGACGACGCCGACCGCAACGCCCCCGACCTCGCGCGCCAGCTCGAAGGGGAGGGCGTACAAGCCATCTCCGTCCACGGCCGCACACGTGCACAGTTCTACGAAGGCGACGCCGACTGGCGCTTCATCGCCAACGTCAAGCAGGCCGTGTCGATTCCGGTCTTCGCCAATGGTGACGTGCGCGCGACCGACGATGCGCTGCGCATCCTGAAAGAGTCCGGCGCCGACGGCATCCTCGTCGGCCGCGGCGCCTTCGGCAAACCGTGGATCATTCGCCAGATGCAAGCAGCCGTCGACGGCACGCCGATCCCCGAAGATCCGCCGATCGAAGAAAAATGGCGCACCGCGCTTCAACAATACCGCGCCTCGCTCGCGCACTACGGGCCGGACCTCGGCCGCCGCGTCGTGCGCAAACATCTCGGCTGGTACGCCGACGCCATCGCATCCGACAAAGCGCTGCGCGATGCACTCGTGCGCGCCGGCGACGCCGAACCCTTGCTCGCCCGCCTCGCCGGCGTGGCGTTCGCGGAGGCCGCATGACGACAAAGGTCCGCAGCAAAGCAAAAGAGATTGTGCCGCCCGCAGCGCCGCTGGCGCTCAACGACGCACTGCTGGCGGCGATGCCGCATCCGCTCGTCGGCGTCGACGCGAAGGGCATGATTATCTACGCGAACCCGCCCGCCGAACAATTCCTGGACATGAGCGCCTCGATGCTGAAGCGCCAATCGCTCCCCGGCATGCTGCCCTTCGGCAGTCCCGTGTTGGCGCTGATGGAACAAGTCCGCGATCACAGTGTGACGGTCAGCGAATACGGCATCGAAATCGCCACCCCGCGCCTCAGCCCGCGCGCCGTCGACGTCCACCTGTCGCCCATCGCCGACGTGAACGGCGGCGTCCTGATTATGTTCCAAGAACGCTCCATCGCGCAAAAGATGGATCGCCAAATGACCCAGCGCCACGCCACGCGCTCCGTCACCAGCATGGCCGCGATCTTGGCGCACGAGATCAAGAACCCGCTCGCCGGCATCCGCGGCGCCGCGCAACTCATCGAACAAAACGCGGGCGAAGGCGACCGCGTCCTCACGCGCCTCATCTGCGAAGAAACCGACCGCATCCGCAAACTCGTCGACCGCATGGAGGTCTTCACCGACCGCCGCCCGCTCGACCGCAAGCCGGTGAACATTCACGAAGTCCTCGACCACGTGAAACACCTGGCGAAATCGGGCTTCGCGCGCGAGGTGACGTTCGTCGAAAGCTACGACCCCTCGCTGCCGGCCGTGATGGGCGAGAAAGACCGCCTGATCCAAGTGCTGCTCAATCTGGTGAAGAACGCAGCCGACGCGCTGAGCGGCCGCCCCGACGGCGAGATCGTCCTGCAAACCGCTTACCGTCCGGGCGTCCATCTGACCGTCGGCGGCACCCGCGATCGCGTCGCGCTGCCGCTCGAAGTCAGCATCCGCGACAACGGTGCGGGCGTGCCCGCGGACATGCTGTCGTCGATGTTCGAACCGTTCGTCACATCAAAACCAAAAGGGCAGGGGCTTGGCCTCGCCATCGTCGCGAAAATCATCAGCGACCATGGCGGCACCATCGAATGCGAGTCCGAGCCCAAGCGCACAGTCTTCCGCGTCCGCCTGCCGATGCATCGCTAGTCGAGAGAGAGGTCCATTGAACTCCGGAACGATCATTGTCGCCGACGACGACGCCGCCATCCGAACGGTGCTCAATCAGGCGCTGGGCAGGGCAGGCTACCTCGTGCGCACGACGGGCAACGCGGCGACGCTGTGGCGCTGGGCGTCGGCGGGCGAGGGCGACCTCGTCATCACGGACGTCATCATGCCCGACGAGAACGCGTTCGAGCTGATCCCGCGCCTGAAAAAGCTGCGCCCCGACCTGCCCATCATCGTCATGAGCGCGCAGAACACGCTGATGACGGCCATCACCGCGGCCGAACGCGGCGCCTACGAATACTTGCCGAAGCCTTTCGACTTGAACGAACTCACCGGCCTCGTGCAACGCGCGCTCGCCGCCAAAGGCGAAAAGAAGGCCTCTATCCCCGAAGCCGCGCGCCCCGACGACCTGCCGCTGATCGGCCGTTCGCCGGCAATGCAGGACATCTACCGCGTCATCGCCCGCCTGATGCAGACGGACCTGACGGTGATGATCTCTGGCGAATCCGGCACCGGCAAAGAACTCGTCGCCCGCGCACTCCACGAATACGGCAAGCGCCGCAATGGTCCCTTCGTCGCCGTCAACATGGCCGCGATCCCGCGCGAACTGATCGAGAGCGAACTCTTCGGCCACGAACGCGGCGCCTTCACCGGCGCCAACGCCCGCGGCATCGGCAAGTTCGAGCAGGCCGAAGGCGGCACGCTCTTCCTCGACGAGATCGGCGACATGCCGCTTGAGGCGCAAACGCGGCTGCTGCGCGTCCTACAAGAGGGCGAATACACGCCCGTCGGCGGCCGCCAGCCAACCAAGGCGAACGTCCGCATCATCGCCGCCACCCACCGCGACCTGCGCCAGCTCATCCACCAGGGCCTCTTCCGCGAAGATCTGTTCTTCCGCCTCAACGTCGTACCGATGCGCCTGCCGCCATTGCGCGAGCGCCTGGAAGACATCGCCGACCTCGTCCACCACTTCCTGGGCCAAGCCGAACGCCAAGGCATGCCGCGCAAGTCCGTCGACCCGGCCGCCTTCGAAACGATGAAGCGCCACCGCTGGCCCGGCAACGTGCGCGAACTTGAAAACCTCGTCCGCCGCCTGATCGCGCTCTACACCGACACGGTCATCACGTCCGAGATCGTCGAGAACGAACTACGCGAACCGCTCGCCTCGGTCGCCCAACCTGCCGACGACGCCGACCAGAGCCTAAGCGCGGTCGTCGAGAAATATCTGACCCGCCATTTTGCCGACATGAACGGCCGCCTGCCGCAGCCCGGTCTTTACGATCGCGTCCTGCGCGATGTGGAGCGTCCGCTCATTTCGATGTGCCTCGGCGCGACCCGGGGCAACCAAATCAAGGCCGCCGAAATCCTAGGGGTTAACCGGAATACACTCCGGGCGAAGATTCGCAGCCTTGACATTCCCGTGCTCCGTGGGTTCAAGTGATGTAACAGAGCAACGAAAATCAGCAACACTGTAATTATTCGGGAACAATGCGGCTCGAATATCACGAGCCTGTTGCCGGATTCCAGCGTTGCAGATTTCCCACGGGGTAGGTCGAGCCCAAAGCATGACCGTGTCGGCGACACCCGAACCAGGCCCGGACTGGCTGCAGCGTAACCTGTTCTGGGTCGCGCGCACGTCAGTGCTCTCCTATGCGCTGGTCGGTCTCTCGCTGATCGCCGCCGTTGTCACCTATCTCATCCTGACCAGCTCGACCGAGATCGAACCGACAGAAGAGGTTCGGATCTATCTCATTTGGTTCGATTCGATCCTGCTCTTGGCGCTGGGCTCGCTTGTTATCGGCCGCCTCGTCCAGCTTTGGATGGCTCGCCGCTCCGGTGGCGCCGGCGCAAGGCTGCATGGTCGCCTGGTTACGATCTTTAGCCTCATCGCCGTCATTCCCGTCGTACTCACCGTAGCCGCCTCCACGATCACGACGGGTCTCGCGATGGATGCTTGGTTTTCGCGCGGCGTCGACCAGGTCGTCGACAACTCCACAGCCATCGCGAACAGCTACCTCGCAGAGCACACGGATAAACTTCGCAACGAAATCCTGTTCGCCCAACTAAACCTCAACAGCCTGACCCCGCTGGCCATCGAAGCAAACCCGGCGCGCTTTCAGGAAACGCTCAACGAAATTGCCAAGCGCCTGCGCGCGGACGTCGCGATCTTCGATTCCGAGAAGAACGAATTTGCGCGCGCGAATCCCGACCCGCTCAATCGCATCAACGCCCCGCGCGGCGTCGAAATGGACGATGCGCGCGAGCAGCGCGACATTAGGCCGACCGTCGAGAACAGCCAGATCCGCGGCGTCGCCAAACTCGACATTCAGTTCGAGCTCGGCAAGGAGTACTTCCTCGTCGTCCAGCGCGACGTGAACCCGCAGATCATCGAGTACCAACAACGCACCGAAGAAACCGTTCGCGAGTACAAAAGCCTGATGGCGGGCCGCGCCACAGTCCAGGCGAACTTCATGCTTGTGTACGGTCTGATTGCGTTCGTTATCCTGTTTGCCGCGATCTGGATCGGCCTCGGCACCGCCAACCGCATCGTCACGCCGATCGGCCGCCTTATCGGCGCGGCCGAGCGCATCTCCGAAGGCGACCTCTCGGCGCGCGTCATGCTGGCGGCCGACGACGACGAATTGGCTTCGCTCGGCAAGGCGTTCAACCGCATGACGGGCCAGCTGCAAAGCCAGCGCAACGAACTTGTGGAATCGCATCGCCAAGCCGAACAGCGCCGCCGCTTCACCGAGGCCGTGCTGTCAGGCGTTTCGGCGGGCGTCATCGGCTTGGACGGCCAGGGCGTCGCCGACGTGGCCAACCGCTCAGCCGTCACCCTCTTAAGCACCACCCGCGACGACATCATCGGCCACGACCTGGCCACGGCCGTTCCCGAAGTCGCAGCCCTGGTCCAACAAGCGATGGCCAGCGCCGACGGCCGCGCGCAGTCGCACATCGATGTCGTGCGCAACGGCAAGGCGCGCAACCTGAATGTCACCGTCACCCGCGAACGCGCCGCTGAGGACGAAAGCGGCTACGTCGTGACCTTCGACGACATCACGGACCTGATCTCGGCCCAGCGCACATCCGCCTGGGCCGACGTCGCCCGCCGCATCGCCCACGAGATCAAGAACCCGCTGACGCCCATTCAGCTGTCGGCCGAACGCCTGCGCCGCAAATACAAGAAAGAAATCGCCACCGATCCCGAGATCTTCGAGCAATGCACCCAGACGATCATCCGCCAGGTCGGCGACATCGGGCGCATGGTCGACGAGTTCTCATCCTTCGCCCGCATGCCCCAGCCGGTGATGCGCGACGAGGACATCTGCGAACTCATCAAGCACTCCGTCTTCCTGCAGCGCGTCGCGCTGCCGCAGGTGACGTTCGCATTGCTGACGCCCGACACGCCGCTGACAGTCGAGTGCGACGGGCGCCTAGTCAGCCAAGCGATGACGAACGTCCTGAAGAACGCCAGCGAGGCCGTGCGCGCACGCTTCGGCACCGAAGGCGAAGAAGGACAACTCAGGGAAGGTGGACGGATTGAAATCCGCTTGGTTGAAGATGCAGCGCGCGTGTCGATCGAAGTGATCGACAACGGCGTCGGCTTGCCGACCGAGGATCGCAACCGCCTGACCGAACCCTACGTGACGAAGCGCGCCAAAGGCACCGGCCTGGGTTTAGCGATCGTCAAGAAGATCATGGAAGACCACAAAGGCGTGCTCTCGCTTGAGGACGCGCCGAAGACCGACGAAACCGGTGCAACGCGCGAAAGCGGCGCATTGGTCAGGCTCACATTTCCGCGCCGTTTGGGTGCGGTCAAACTCGCAGGTGAATAGACGATGAGCAAAAGCGGACCACTCCAACCGCTCGACATTTTGATCGTTGACGACGAAGCGGACATCCGCGAACTCGTCGCCGGCATCTTGTCGGACGAGGGCTACAACACCCGCACCGCCGGTGACAGCGACAGCGCGCTGCGCGAAATCCGGGCGCGCCGCCCGTCCCTGATTATCCTCGATATCTGGCTGCAAGGCAGCCGGCTGGACGGTCTTCAGGTCCTCGACGAGATCAAGAAAGAACACGCGGAATTGCCCGTCTTGGTCATCAGCGGCCACGGCAACATCGAAACCGCCGTCACAGCCATCAAGAAGGGCGCTTACGACTTCGTCGAAAAGCCCTTCAAAGCAGACCGCATCTTGCTGACGGTCGAACGCGCCCTGGAGGCGCAACGCCTTCGAAAAGAAAACGAGTCTCTGAAAGAACGCCTCTGGGACGATTTCGATCTCGTCGGCCAAAGCCACGCGATCAGCCAGCTGCGCCAGATGATCGACAAGATCGCGCCGACCAACAGCCGCGTTTTGATCTCCGGCAACCCGGGCTCCGGCAAGGAAATCGTCGCCCGCCTGGTGCACGCAAAATCGCGCCGTCAGCGCAACCCGTTCATCGCCATCAACTGCGCCACCATCGCGCCTGAGCGCATGGAGATCGAACTCTTCGGCGTCGAAGGCGCCAGCGAAGGCGGCCGCAAGGTCGGCCTCTTCGAACAATCGCACGGCGGCACGCTCTTCCTCGACGAAATCGCCGACATGCCGCTGGAAACGCAAGGCAAGATCCTGCGCGTCCTCGTCGAACAAAACTTCCAGCGCGTCGGCGGCGGCCCGAAGGTTCAGGTCGACGTGCGCGTCGTCTCGTCCTGCTCCGCCGACCCGCGCACCGAGATCAGCGACGGCCGCCTGCGCGAAGACCTCTACCACCGTCTCAACGTGGTCGGCATCCGCGTACCGCCGCTAACCGAGCGCCGCGAAGACATCCCGCTCCTGGTCGACCACTTCATGCAGCGCATCTCGGCCGCCACGGGCCTGCAGCCGCGGAAAATCGGTGAAGACGCGATGGCAGCGCTCCAAGCACACACCTGGCCCGGCAACGTCCGCCAGCTGCGCAACAACGTGGAGCGCCTGCTCATCCTCGCCGCCGACGACCCCGAAAGCGTCATCACGGCCGACATGCTGCCCACCGACGTCGGCTCCTCGACGCCGGCCGTCAGCCAGGGCGCAGGCAGCGAACGCATCATCGCGCTCCCGCTGCGCGACGCCCGCGAAATGTTCGAGAAGGAATACCTGCTGGCCCAGATCAACCGCTTCGGCGGCAACATCTCCCGCACCGCAGCCTTCATCGGCATGGAACGCTCAGCCCTCCACCGCAAACTAAAGTCGCTGGGCATCAACACCGGCGGGCGTGGGGATGATTTGATCGGCTGATGTCACGTATTGCTTACGTCAACGGCCGCTACCTGCCGCACACCGGCGCGTCCGTGCACATTGAAGACCGTGGCTTCCAATTCGCCGACGGCGTCTACGAGGTCTGCGCCATCCGCGATGGCGAGTTGATCGACGAGGAGCCGCACATGAGGCGGCTCGACCGCTCGCTGCGCGAACTCAAGATGGATTGGCCCGTCGGCGAGCTGGCGCTCCGCCACATCATGCGCGAGACGGTGCAACGCAATCGCGTCACCGACGGTCTGGTCTACGTACAGATCTCGCGCGGCGTCGCCCAACGCGACCACGGTTTTCCAGCGGCAGGAACCAAACCCACGCTCGTCGTCACCGCGCGCACGATCGCGACGGAGAAATACGACCGGTGGGCCGAGAAGGGCGTCGCCGTCATCACGCTCCCCGAAGCGCGGTGGGCGCGCTGCGATATCAAGTCGACCGGTCTCCTCGCCAACGTCCTCGCCAAACAGCAAGCGCGGGAGAAGGGGGCCTTCGAGGCGTGGTTCGTCGATCGTGACGGCCTCGTCACCGAAGGTGCGTCGACCAACGCCTGGATCGTTGACGCGAAGGGCGTGTTGCGAACACGGCCGCTCAGCAACCAGATCTTGCCGGGCGTCACGCGCGGCGAGATCCTGCCGCTCTGCCGCCAACTGGGTATCGAATTCGATGAGCGTCCCTTCACCGTCGACGAGGCGAAGAAAGGCCGGGAGGCATTCCTGACCGCCGCGTCCATCGGTGTCATGCCGATCACGACAGTCGATGAGAGCAAAATAGGCAGCGGCGCGCCCGGCCCTGTGGCAACTGCCCTCGGCAAGACCTACTGGAACAGCAGGTCCGATGGTTAACCGCTAGCGGTTCGTACCCGAACTGTATCAGTGGCAGTTGTCACTTGCCCGGCAGGCCAGCGTCCGCCATCTTCTCCTATGGCGGGTGTACGGAGCGTTTTGAGTCGCGCCTTCGTACGCCTGACACAGTTCCAGCTCATAAGAGCGCGTACATCTAACAAATGGGGCCCAACCCATGAGTGAACGACAGCAAAATCTTCAAGACACGTTTCTCAACGCCTGTCGCAAGAACAAAGCCCCTCTGACCATTTTTCTGGTCAACGGCGTGAAGCTCCAGGGGATCATCTCGTGGTTCGATAATTTCTGCGTGCTGCTGCGCCGCGACGGCCACTCGCAGCTCGTCTATAAGCACGCTATATCCACCGTGATGCCTTCGGTGCCCGTCCAGTTGTTCGAACAGGAAACGGACGTCGCCGCCGAATAAATTTGAAAGCGGCCTGAGATTTGAAAAAAGCCAACGGACACACGTCCGGCGTCAACCGCCGGGCGATCGTCGTTCACCCCTACATGAAGCGCAGCAGCGACCGCGGCTCCCCGCGCAGCCTCGAGGCGCGTCTGGAAGAGGCAACGGGCCTCGCCATGGCGATCGACCTGGAAGTCATCGCCGCGGTTCCCGCACCGATCTCCGACGTCCGCCCCGCGACACTCATGGGCAAGGGCAAGGTCGACGAACTGAAGGCCCTCTGCGAGGCGGAGAAACCGGAACTCGTCATCGTCGACGGCCAGCTCTCGCCCGTGCAGCAGCGCAATCTGGAAAAGGCCTGGGACACGAAGGTCCTCGACCGGACCGGCCTCATCCTCGAGATCTTCGGCGAACGTGCCCGCACGGCGGAAGGCCGCCTGCAGGTCGAACTCGCGCATCTGACCTACCAGAAGGGCCGCCTAGTCCGCTCCTGGACCCACTTGGAACGTCAGCGCGGCGGCTTCGGCTTCTTGGGCGGTCCCGGTGAAACGCAGATCGAAGCCGACCGGCGCGCCATCAGTGACCGTATCGCCAAGCTCAAGCGCGAACTCGAAGACGTCAAACGCACGCGCCAACTCCACCGCGACGCCCGCCGCCGCGTGCCGTTCCCGGTCGTGGCTCTCGTCGGTTACACGAACGCCGGCAAATCGACGCTGTTCAATCGGCTGACCAGTGCCGAAGTCCTGGCCAAAGATCAGCTCTTCGCGACGCTCGACCCGACCATGCGCGGCCTCGTCCTGCCGTCGAAGCGCCGCATCATCCTGTCCGACACGGTGGGTTTCATCTCCGACCTCCCGACCCAACTCGTCGCCGCCTTCCGCGCCACATTGGAAGAGGTGCTTGAAGCGGACGTCCTGCTCCACGTCCGCGACGTCAGCCACCCCGACTGGATGGCCCAACGCGACGACGTGCTGTCGGTCCTCACCGAACTCGGCGTCGGCGATCAGGCGCAAAGCGAAATGATCGAAGTCTGGAACAAGATCGACCTCGTGCCGAAGGACGAACGCCCCGTCGCGGTCAACGGCAAACGCGAACCGAAGAGCGTCTCAGTCTCCGCCGTCACCGGCGAAAACCTGAACCGCCTCCTCACGATGATCGACGAAGCCCTATCGCTGACGGCGATCGAAGCCGAACTCCGCCTCGAACCCCACGATGGCGCCGACATCGCCTGGACCTACGAAAACGCCGACGTGCTCAAGCGCACCAGCGACACCAAAGGCCGCGTCAAACTCCGCGTCGCCATCGCCGCCGCCGCGCTCCCGAAGTTCGAACGCCGCTTCGGCCCGCGCCTCGTGAAGCACTAACCCGGCTTGATCGTGCTGAGCACGTCGACCATCAGATCGATGATCGGCTGGCTGTCATCGCCATAGCTCGCGTTCATCATCACGATGACCGCGTCATGCGACGGCACGACGGCGACAAGCTGCCCGCCGAACCCGCGCGCAAAGTACAAACCCTCAGGCAGCTTGTCCGACAACGCGAGTTTGCCCGTCGCCGCATCGCGCCCGTTCAACCAGAACAGCGCGCCGTACCGGCCCTTGGACGCCGCCGTCGTCTGGCTCGCGCCTCCTGCCCAATCGCGCGGCACGAGCTGCCGCATCTCCCAGAGGCCCCGGTTCAAATACAGCAACCCGAACTTCGCATAGTCCCGCGCCGTCGCATGAACGTATGAGCTCGCGATCCATGTCCCTGACGCATCGAATTCCGCAACCGCGCTCGTCATGCCGAGCGGCTTGAACAACCGCTCGCGCACGAACGCGGCATACGCCTCGCGCCCGCCAAGAGCATCGCGTAGGACGCGCGAGAGGATGTTGGCCGACCCGCTGGAGTATGACCATTCGCTCCCCGGCGCATGCGCGGCCGGCGCGCGCGCAGCCGCGGCCCCGACATCGCCGCGCCCCGCACCGAACAGCATCTGCATCACCTCGGACCCGGTGTCCCCGTAGTTCTCGCTGAACGAAAGCCCGTCCGTCATCTGTGCGAGCTGCCGCAGCGTGATCGCGCGCCGCGGATCGTTCGCGCCTTGCCATTCCGGGACCGGCGCCGGCGCATCGGGATTCAACTTCCCGTCGGCGATCGCGACACCCAGCGCGGCGTGCAGCAGGCTCTTGGCGACCGACCAAGATTGCAGCCGCGAGTCGGCCGAAAGGCCTTCCGAATACCGCTCCGCCACCAATCGCCCGTGCACAATCACCACCATCGCCCGCGTCCGCGCCAGCGAAACCGGTCTGGCGCCCTCGAACGCCCTCGCAATGAGTCCTTCGACGGCCACGCGCAGCGGGTCGCCGGCCGCATATTCCGCCCAGCCGTCGGTCGGGTACGGGGTCTTGTCTTGTCCCGCGGGCAGCGGCACGGCATCGGCGGCTTGCGCGCTAAACGCGAACAGACACACCAACACGAATGCTGCGAACTCTTTCATTGCGTCGCCTCCCCGCCAACGACCACTATACCGCCGGGAGGGCCACGATGAAGGTGCGTTGGTGGATTTTGGGCGGCCTGGCGCTGCTGTTGCTCGCGGGCGGCGCGTACGCGTCACGCGTGGCTGACCAAGCCGGCGTTGCAGCCGCCGCCATGGCGAAGGTCAGTTGCTCGTGTGTTTTCATCGACGGCCGAACGCTGGAGGCGTGCCGCGCCGACGACCCACCCGGCTTCGAGCAAGTCGCCATCGAGATCGACGAGAAGGGCAAAGCCGCCGTCGGCCGCCTGCTCGGCGTCATCACACGCCGCGCCACATACAGCGAAGCCTACGGCTGCACCCTGGAGCCCTGATCATGACCGAGCTCACGATCTTCCGCCTGCGCATCAAAGGCCGCGTCCAAGGCGTGGGCTTTCGCGACTGGGCAAGCGACGAAGCCTTGTCGCGCAAACTCGATGGCTGGATCAGAAACCGTAGCGACGGCTCCGTCGAACTGCTCGTCGCGGGCACGGATGAGAACGTCCAAGACATGCTGCGCGCCTTAACCCAGGGCCCGCCGCTGGCGCAGGTACACAACATCGACATTCACAAGGAAACGGACTTGCCGCCCGCCGGATTTGCGCGCAAACCGACGCTCTAAACCGCCAGATGACAGGGCCGGGGCAGGCCGCTAGTTTGCCGCCCAACGCGCCATCAAAACCGACCGGAGATCCCCATGAAAGCCGCCGTCCTTCGCGAAGTGAAGAAGCCGCTCGTCATAGAAGACGTGCAGATCCAAAAGCCCGGCCCGCGCGAGGTGCTGATCCGCACCGCCGCCGCCGGCGTCTGCCACTCTGACCTGCACTTCGTCGACGGCCTCTTTCCCTATCCGCTTCCGGCCGTCCTGGGTCACGAGTCGGCTGGCGTCGTCGAACAAGTCGGCGCCGAAGTCCGCACCGTGAAGGTCGGCGACCACGTCATCACCTGCCTCTCGGCCTATTGCGGTCACTGCGAGCACTGCCTGACCGGCCACCTCTCGCGCTGCATCAGTTCGGAAACGAAGCGTCAAAAGGGCGACGCCCCGCGCCTCGCCAAAGACGCCGATCCGATGAACCAATTCCTGAACCTGTCGTCCTTCGCGGAGCAGATGCTCATCCACGAAAACGCCTGCGTGAAGATCAGGAAGGACATGCCCCTCGACCGCGCGGCGCTGATCGGCTGCTCGGTGATGACTGGCGTCGGCGCCGTGATCCACACCTCGAACGTGCGTCCCGGCGAAACCGTCGTGGTGATCGGCTGCGGCGGCGTGGGTCTCGCGGCGATCAACGGCGCGGCGATCGCAGGCGCGGGCCGCATCATCGCCGTCGACATGCAAGGCTCGAAGCTGAACCTGGCGAAGCACTTCGGCGCAACCGACGTCATCAATCCGAAGGACGGCGACCCCGTCGCCAAGGTCATCGACATGACCAACGGCGGCGTCCACCACTCCTTCGAAGCAATCGGCCTGAAACAGACCGCCGAACAGTCGTTCAAGATGCTGGGCCGCGGCGGCACGGCGAACATCATCGGCATGATTCCGTTCGGCACGAACATCGAACTGCACGGCTTCGATTTCCTTGGCGAAAAGCGCATCCAAGGCTCGCTGATGGGCTCGAACCGCTTCCCGGTCGACATGCCGCGGCTCTGCGACTTCTACATGTCCGGCAAGCTTAAGCTCGACGAACTCATCTCCCGCCGCATCAAGCTCGACCAAGTCAACGAGGGCTTCGACGAACTGAAGCGCGGCGAACTCGCCCGTTCCGTCATCATGTTCGACGCCTGAGACTAGATGGCTGAGGGGCGCGTCCTCGTTACCGGCGCGACGGGCCTCATCGGCCGTCACGTCGTCAACGCACTGATCGAGCGGGGCGCGGAAGTCCACGCCGCCACCCGCTCGCTCGCACACGGCACCACCAACGGCGAGGTCCGCTGGCACAAGACGAACCTCCTCGACCAACGCGAGCGCATCCAGCTTCTGGATTCGGCTGAGCCCCAAACCATCGTCCACTGCGCCTGGGTCACCGACCACGGTGCGTACTGGACCTCACCGGAAAACCTGGACTGGACTGCGGTGACTCTCTCGCTCGCCCACGAAGGCCACGAGCGCGGCACGACGCGCTTCGTCGGCGTCGGTACCTGCGCGGAATACGCGTGGGGCGGCGACGAGCCCCTGTCGGAAACCACGAGCCCGTTGCAACCAGCAACCCTCTACGGCATCGCCAAGGACGCCGCGCGACGCGTCCTCGAAGCCTTCGCCGCAACGTCCGGCATGTCGTTCGCATGGGCGCGCGTGTTCATGCTCTACGGCGCGCGCGAACACCAAGACCGCCTGGTGGCCTCCCTCGCGCGCGCACTGACGCACGGCGAGCCCGCAAAGATGTCGAGCGGCAAGATTGAGCGCGACTTCCTCGACGCCCGCGACGTCGGCGCCGCCATCGCCGCGCTCGCCGCGTCGCCAGCAACCGGCCCCGTCAACATCGCATCCGGCACACCGGTAACCCTGCGCCACGTCGGTGAAACGCTCGCACGCCTCGCCGGCCGCCCCGAACTGCTGGCACTCGGCGCATACCCCGACCGCCCCGGTGAGCCGCAAACCATCCGCGCCGACATCACGCGTCTCACCCGCGACGTCGGCTTCACCCCGCGCATCTCGCTCGAACGCGGCCTGAGCGACGCCCTCGACGCATGGGCGCCCGGAGCATAGGGCCATGCTCGAGACCGACGTGCTGATCATAGGCGCAGGCGCCGTGGGCCTCGCCGTCGCCCGCGCGCTGGCGCTCGCCGGCCGCGAAGTCGTCGTCGTCGAACGCGAACGCGCGATCGGCCAAGGCATCACCTCCCGCAACTCGGAAGTCATCCATGCCGGCATTTACGGTGTCCCTGGAAGCCTGAAGGCGCGCCTGTGCGTCGAAGGAAGGCCGCTTCTCTATGCCTACGCGCGAGACCGCGGCTTCGACGCCAAAGCCATCGGCAAGCTCATTGTCGCCGTCAACGAAGCCCAGGTCGCCACACTGGAAGCCTTGCGCAAGAACGCCGCCGCAAACGGCGTCAACGACCTCGTCATGTTGACCCGTTCCGAAGCCCTCCAACGAGAACCGCAACTCGCCTGCGTCGCAGCACTCTGGTCGCCGTCATCCGGCATCGTGGACGCCCACCGCTACACCGAAGCTCTCAGTTGGGACTTCGAACGGGCAGGGGGCATGCTCGCTCTCGACTCGCCGTTCAGCGGCGCGGTCATCGCACCTGATCGCGTCACCGCGCGCCTCGGTGACGCCGAAAGAACCGAAATACAGTGCCGCGTACTCATCAACGCCGCCGGCCTTCACGCCCCAACGGTCGCTTCGACGATCGAAGGCTTTCCGGGTAACAGAATTCCAAAAGCCTATTTCGCCAAGGGCAACTACTACGGTCTGTCAGGCATCAAACAGCCCTTCACGCATTTGGTCTATCCCGTGCCCGAACAAGCAGGCCTCGGCATCCACGCGACGATCGACATGCAAGGCGCCGTGCGCTTCGGTCCCGATGTCGAGTGGGTCGATAAGATCGACTATGCCGCGAACCCGAACCGCACCGACGCCTTCGTCAACGCGGTGCGAACCTATTGGCCCGCGCTACCGGACGGCGCGCTTGCACCGCTGTGGGCCGGCGTGCGTCCAAAAATATCGGGACCTGGAACCGCGCCGGCGGACTTCATCCTCGATACACCGCGCGACCACGGCGTTCTCGGCATCGTGAACCTGTTCGGCATTGAATCCCCCGGCCTCACGGCGTCGCTCGCGATCGCCGAAGAGATCAAGCGCCGTCTGTCCACCTAAGATCGGCGTCCAGACGCTGTGCCGTCAGATGCCGGTCGAGCACGCGCAATCGAACCAGCGTCGAGTTGCGGAAATCGGGATCGTTGAACGCGATCGCCTTCAGCCCGCCGACCAAACGGCCGATGCTCTGCGACAGGGAAACCTGCGGTTGATGCTGCGGCGCCAGCCCGCGGAACAACGAGAAATCCACGCGATACGACCGCTTGTCCGGCGGCGCGTTGGCGTTAATCGAAAGATCGACACCGCCAAGCTCCCGCACGACAGCCTCGGCCAGATCGCGCACCTGATAGTTCCAGGTATCCGACCCCGTATTCACCGCCAGGAATTGACCGCCCGACTGTGCGCCACGCCCGATCGCCCAGTCGATCGCCCGCGCCATGTCCTGCACGTCGATCAGCGGACGCCACGGCGTGCCATCGCTCAAAACCGTGATGCCGCCCGTCGAGAGCGCCGAGGCGACGAAATCGTTGAGCACAAGATCAAGCCGCAATCGGTCCGACATCCCGCACGCCGTCGCAAAGCGCAGGCACGTCGTCACCATGCTGTTGCCGCACACCTCGGCAAGGCGCTTCTCGGAACTGATCTTCGACCGCGCGTAAGCCGTCAGCGGGTTCAACTCATCCGCTTCCTTGCGCGGGCCGCCTTCGGCGCTGCCGTAGACGCTGCAGCTGGACGCGAAGACGAAATGCGGCACCCCCGCCGCGCGCGCCAATTCCGCAACGCGCACCGTGCCGTCGAAGTTGATGGCGATCGTCGGCGCCTCGAACCGGTTGCCCATCGGGTCGTTCGACACCGCCGCCAGATGAACCACCGCATCGGCGCTCGTGAAGACGCTCGCATCCAGATCGCGGACGTCGGCGAAAATTTGCCGATCGAGCAAGCGCTCCGGCATCGCATCCGGCGTCGTCAGGCAATGCGCGAACCAGGCCGTGTCGATTCCGACCAACTCGGCCGCCGGATACCGCTCGCGCAGATACCGAACCAGAACCGGCCCGACATAGCCCATATTGCCGGTGATGATGACCTTCATGCGTGCGTCCAGCGATCCAGTTTGGCGGTACGTGGCCACTGCATAGTCGATACGCCTGCACCACGCAAAGCGCCGGGGCAAACGGATGGTAAATGCGTCAGGCCTGCTCGGCGCGCGGGTTGTAACATCCGCGCAGTGCCGTTAGAGCAGTCGTGATGACGCTAAGAACCTGCCCCATCTGCCGGGCGTCCGACTTCGACGTTTTCCTCCGGCGCGAAGGCGTCCCGGTCGACCAGAACAAGGTCTACCGGACGCGCGAGGAAGCCCGCGCCTGCCAGCGCGGCGACATCACGATGGCGCTGTGCAAACGCTGCGCCTTCGTGTGGAACCAGACGTTCGAAGACAGCCCCGTCGTCTACGACCAAAATTACGAGAACGACCAAACACACTCACCCGCCTTCCGCGCCCACGTCGAAGACATGGCCGCCCGGGTCCTCGCCGCCATGCCGGCCGACGCACCGCTCGACGTGGTAGAAGTCGGATCGGGGCAGGGCACGTTCCTGAAATGCCTGAAGGACATGGCTGGCCCACGATTACGCTCGGCGACCGGCTTCGACCCGGCCTTCCGCGGCGCAGAAGGCGGCAGCGACGCGCTACAGTTCTACCGCCGCTATTTCGGCAACGAAACGCGCAACCTATTGCCGCACGAACCAAACGTCATCGTCACGCGTCACACGATCGAACACGTCACGCACCCGCTCGCGTTCTTGAGCGACATCCGCAGCGCCATCCCCGCAAACGGCACGCGCATCTTCATCGAAACGCCGTGCATCGCCTGGACGATCGACAACGTCGCCTTCCAAGACTTCGGCTACGAGCACTGCAGCGTCTTCACCACATCGTCGCTAACGTCCGCGATGCAGCTCACGGGTTTCAGCGTCGACAAAGCGGAACACGCATTCGGCGGCCAATATCTCTGGGCGAGCGGTGCGACCGCAGGCTCGCCGGGCGGTTTGGTGACACCGGACAAACTGCCCGACTCCCGCCGCTACGCAACCATCGAAGCTGAGATGCGGACGAACTGGCGCAAGCGCATCGCCGACGCTCCCGCGGGCAAGGTCGCGATATGGGGCGCAGGCGGCAAAGGCGCGACCTTCGCGATGATCATCGACCCGGCCGGCGAACTGCTGAACTGCGCCATCGACATCAATCCGAAGAAGGCAGGCACCTTCCTGCCCGCCGTCGGTCTGCCGGTGGTTACGCCGTCGACCGCCGCCGAACGCGGGATCACGACGGCCATCGTGATGAACCCGAACTACCTGGAAGAAATAGCGCGCGACAACGCCGCCAAGGGCTTCACGCCCAAACTCATTCCGCTGGAATAAGCGTCAAACCACGAAGTAAGCGACGAACGGATCGAACGGAAACCGCTTCAGCGCCACCTTCGTGATGTCGAGCGCTTCCTTCGCCGCCACCGTTTCACCGGCGAACTTGTCGTAGTTGAACTCGTCGAACGCGACGATACCGCCCTTGCACACCAGCGGCAGGAATGTCTCCAGCGCCACCTTCGTCGGCTCGTACAGATCGAAGTCCAAATAGAGCAGGGCGACGGTCAACTCCGGGTGCGCCGCCGCATACTGTGGAATGGTCTCGACCGCATTGCCCTTCACGATCTCGGTACGCTGCATATGCCCGGCAGCGCGGTTCAAATCGGCAAGCTCAATCGCCTTGCGAATCGCGTCCTCAGACGTATCGGAGAAATCGCTCTCGCTGATGTCGGTCGGATCCGCCCGCCCGCCCATCGCGCGAAACCCCGCGAAGCTGTCGAACCCGACGATGCGCCGGTTGATCGCGTACGGCTCCATCACCGCCGACAGATGGCTGAACAGCATCAAGCTGTTGCCACGCGCGACGCCGCACTCGACGATCGCACCCGAAACCTCGCGGATCTGACGAAAGAGCTCGAAGCGCACCGCCATCTCGGAAACGGCCTGGCGCGTTGCGAACAGAAACGGCGCATCGGCCAGCGCCTTGCGATCCATGGCCTGAACATACGCCTCGCGTTCCGCGTAGTACTGGGCTTCGAGTTCCGATCTATAGCGACCGAGGTTGGCCATTCGAGTGCTCTTCCGCTGGGCGAGACGTAATCGGCCGTTAGTATAGGCAAAACCGGGCCGCCTCAATGCGCATTGCAGGCGCAGACTGGCGGCATTGTTAACGCCAAGCCGGGCCGCGGCTCTTCAGTCATATTTCTTCGTGGCCCCTGTCGGCGTCTCACCCGCCCGAACGCGCCGCCGCGCGCTCAGGATCTTCGACCAGCGATAACAACGCTCGGCATAGATCGCCAGCGCCGGCCACAACGCCGCCCGGGACGTGGCGCTGGGCACGAGCCGCAACGTCTCTTCCCGGCAATACCGCACAAAGGCGTTGCGCTCGGTCAGCATCTGGTCCGGATCAATGAAGCCGCGCTTGATCTGCGGCACCGCGCGCTCGACGAACCCCGTGATGAACGACGTGGCGTTAGACCCCACGACGCGCAGACTCACCAGAAAGGGAAACAGCACCAGGTGATCGAAGGCGTAGAAATAACTGTAGTTACTCATCACGCGCGCAAAACTCTCGCGCAGATCGGCCGTGCGGAACACGCCGTACATCCACGGCGCGCGGGAAATAAGCAGCAGACGCACGCGATAACTTGCATCCGGCTCGCCGGACCAGCGCGAGGGAAACCGCGTCCTCCTGCGCCGCCCACGCTTGTCCATCACGCTGACGCCCACCGCAAGCGCCGCGTCCTGATTTGTGTCGAGCAGCCGCACCAGTTCTTCGAGATAGTTGGCGTCCGACACGTCGTCGTCCGCGCGCCACAAGAAGTAGGGCGTATCGGCCAACGCCAGCACGTCGATGAAGTTCTGCAGCGCGCCTTTGTTCTGCGGCTGGCGGCGATACGAGAAACGCGGATCGCGCGCCGCGAAACGTTCTGCGACCGCGCCGGTCCGGTCCGTCGACGCGTTGTCCAGGATGATAACCTTGAAGTCCGCGAACGTTTGCGCCGCTAGATTCTCAAGACATTGTTCCAGTAGACTTTCTGAGTTGTAAACCGGAACCCCAATGCATACGCGCGGCATTGATCGGTCCTTGAGCGGCTGCGGGGCTGTTCGCCGTTACACGCGTAGAGGCACTGAAACAGGCATGTCAAGGCGGGCAGCAAGGGTCATGATTAACATCGTCGGGTCCGCATGACGATGCCGTCCGCGCCGGCTGCGCCTTATACGCACGGCGACAAACAATCGACCACCTACCGGCCGGACATCGACGGCCTGCGCGCCATCGCGGTCTTGTCGGTGCTGTTTTTCCACGCGGGGCTGCCGCCGTTCACAGGCGGCTTCGTCGGCGTGGACATCTTCTTCGTCATCTCCGGCTACCTGATCACCGGCATCATTCTAGCCGACATCGGCAAAGCCCGCTTCAGCATCGCCAACTTCTACGAACGCCGCATCCGCCGCATCTTCCCTGCGCTCTATCTCACCATCGCCCTGACCATAGCCGGCGCGTTGGCGCTGTTCACCGCCGTCGACCTCGAGCGCTTCTTCGAGTCGCTTGCATGGCTCGCCGTCTTCGCATCGAATTTCTACTTCGCCGACAACAGCGGCTATTTCGATGCCGCCGCCGACCAGAACGCGATCCTGCAAACCTGGTCGCTCGCCATCGAAGAACAGTTTTACGTCTTCTTCCCCCTGCTGCTGGCGCTTCTTCACAAACAGCGCCGCGTCGACGTCAAATGGGTGATCCTCGCCCTCGCGCTCCTGTCGCTGGCGGTCAGCATCTATCTCGTTGATCGAGACGCACGCCCGGCGTTCTTCTCGACCTTCGGACGCGTCTGGGAATTGATGGTGGGCGCTCTCGCCGCCGTCGGTCTCTACCCGAAGCTTCGCAGCGCAATCGGCAGAACGATCGCATCATCCATCGGTCTCCTGGCGATCGCCGGCAGCCTGGTCCTGCTCACGATCGACACCCCGTTCCCAGGCGCCTACGCCCTTCCTGCCTGCTTGGGCACCGTCGCCATCATCTGGGCCGGCGCATGCGGCGAGACGCCGGTCAACCGCTGGCTCTCGTGGCGACCGCTCGTCTTCGTCGGCCTCATCTCGTATTCGCTCTATCTGCTGCACTGGCCGATCTTGGTCTTCGCGAAATACTGGAACCAGGGCGAACTTTCGATCGCGCAAACCGCCGCCGCGCTCGCTCTCGCCGTCGCCCTCGCGTGGCTGTCATGGCGCTTCATCGAGACGCCCTTCCGCAAGCCCGCCGCACCATTGCCGCGCCGCCGCCTGTTCGCCGGCGCCATCTCGTTGATGCTCGCCCTCGCCGTCGTCGGCCTCGCTTCCGCGCAGTGGCAACGAGGCAATTTCAACGCCGCCGAAAAATTCATCGAGGCTCAGAAAGCGCGCGCCCTCGCAGAACCCTGCATGGTGCGCGACACGCAAACCTTCGCCGAGTGGCCCGCCGCGCAGTGCCGGCAAAGCGGAAGCGGCCCCGCCATCGCCGTCTGGGGTGACTCCTTCGCCGCCCATTATTTTGATGCATTCCGTCAGGTCGCCCGCGAAAGCGACCGCCCGATAACACTTCTCGCCGAAAGCAGCTGCCCGCCGATCGACCGCCTGGCCGTGCCCAACCGCCCGGGCTGCGCATCGTTCAACAAGGGCGCGCTTGCGTTACTTCAGGCCGAGCGTCCGCCCCTCGTCATTCTCTCCGCCGATTGGATCGTCTACGAGAAGAAGAAGACGGCCGCCGAAATGTTCGAAGACAAGTTCGAACTTCTCACAGCGACCATCGCCAAAATGCGCGCGAGCGGCAGTCGCGTCCTCGTCATCGGCCCGTCGCCCGAGTTCACAGCCCCCGTCGCTCAGATCGCCTCCAACGACAAAGCGGGCGCCAAGGAATCGTCATCGAAGGCGCGCTTCAGCCGCAAGTTCGATCTTTACTTCCGCGACCTCGCGCGCCAAGGGGCGATCGACTACTTCCCCGTCTACCCGCTCTTCTGCACCGCATCGCAGCATTGCCGCTACAGGCAACACGGCGACCTTTTGTTCTGGGACACCGGCCATCTGACAGAGCGTGGCGGCGATTACGTGATCCGCGAGTTGATCAAGACCCCCGCCTTCAACCTTGACGGCGCGCCAAAAGACCGCAGCCCCGCTCGCAACTGAAGATGCCCGAAGGTGGCTGCCCAACATTCAGGGTATATTCATCGAGCGCCGCCTAAGGCTTAAGGACGCCGAAGATAAGGGGAAACACATGTTGAGATTTCTGTCGCTGATCTGCGCGTCATGGCTCTTCGCGATCGCCGCGGTGGCGTCGGCCCAGGCCGGTGACGCGAGCCGCGTGTCAAACGCGTCGTATGTCGCAAACTCAGACGCCGCCGACGTTCTCTTCCGGCGCGTCGCATCCAAACCTTGCTGCTACAACAATGGCGACTACTTCAACTCCACCGCTTCGACGTGCCGCAAATATGGCGGGCGGGTCGTCGAGTACGAGTATTGCGAACGCGGATACCGCGGCTCCGACAACGGGCGCTCGTGGGGCGGCAAGCCGTGCTGCTACAGCAACGGTCAGTTCTTCAACGCGAACCGCCGGACCTGCAATCGCTACGGCGGCCGGCTCGTCGACCAAGACCGCTGCAATGTCTATTACGACGATCAGCAGTGGGGTTACGGCGGTCCGGATCAATACGGACCGAGCAACAACGCGGAAAAGCCTTGCTGCTACAACAACGGCCGCTACTTCAACTCGACTCCGAAGACCTGCCGCAAATACGGCGGTCGCGTCGTTCGCCAGGAATACTGCTACCGCTAATCCCGCATTGGTCGCCTGGGTTGGTGTCGTTCATCATCCCAGGCGATGCATTCGCCCAGCAACGTTAACGCCCTAAGGCGCGTTGAACCGCGAGAGAAGGCTGATCGCGGCAGTTGCGCCGCTAGATTCTCGTGACCGTGTTCCAGTAGGCTCCGGCGTGTAAATCGGAACGCGACGGCCTCGGGCTGGGCCGCAGCGCCGTTCATTGACGTACGTATGCCAAGGGCGGTGCCATGAAGGTCGTGATTTTGGCGGGTGGGCTGGGCACCCGCATTTCCGAGGAAACGCATCTGCGCCCCAAGCCGATGATCGAAGTCGGCGGCCGCCCGATACTCTGGCACATCATGAAGATCTACGCGGCGCACGGCCTGACGGATTTCATCGTCTGCGCCGGCTATCGCGGCTACATGATCAAGGAATATTTCGCGAACTATCGCCTGCACCGCTCCGACGTCACCGTCGATCTCTCGACCGGCGCGATCACGCACCACGCCTCAAGCGCCGAACCGTGGAAGGTCACCATCATCGACACCGGCGAAGACACGATGACCGGCGGCCGCGTCCGGCGCGTAAGATCGTATCTCAAGCCGGACGAACCCTTCTGCCTGACCTACGGCGACGGCGTGACGGACCTCAACATCAAGGCCGAGATCGCCTTCCACAAAAGTCACGGCAAAGACGCCACGGTCGCCGCCGTCGTGCCCCCCGGCCGGTACGGCGCGCTCGCTATGAAGGGCAACCAGGTCGAAAGCTTCACGGAAAAGCCTCCCGGCGACAACGCGCTCATCAACGGCGGCTTCTTCGTCTTGCATCCGCGCGTCATCGACCGCATCGCAAGCGACGACATGCCGTGGGAAGCCGAACCACTCCAAGGTCTCGCGCACGACGGCCAACTGATGGCGTTCACCCATCCGGGTTTCTGGCAGCCCATGGACACGTTGCGCGACAAGAACCGGCTTGAACAGCTATGGGATAGCGGCACGGCGCCCTGGAAAGTCTGGGACAAATGATCGGCCAACACCGCACATGAGCAACTGCCGCTTCTGCCGCCAAGCCCTCACGCATCCCGTGCTTGAACTTGGCGAACAACCCTTCGCGAATTCCTACGTCGCGCCGGGGCAAGAGAAGAATGAGAAACGCTATCGCTTGAACGTACGCGTCTGCGACCGCTGCCTCTTGGCGCAAACCGATTTCGACGCGCCGGCCGACGAAATCTTCTCCGCCGACTACGCGTATTTCTCGTCATACTCGACCTCATGGGTCGACCACGCGCGCCGTTATGCAAAGCAAATGACGCAACGCTTCGGCCTCGGTCCGAACTCGCAGGTCGTCGAAGTCGCGAGCAACGACGGTTACCTCCTCCAACACTTCCTCGCCGACGGCATCCCCGTGCTCGGCGTCGAACCGACGCGCGGCACCGCAGAGGCAGCGATCGCCAAGGGCATCAAAACCCGCGTCGACTTCTTCGGCGAACGCTTGGGCCGCGAACTGAAAGCCGAAACCGGCGGCGCCGATCTGACGGCCGCCAACAACGTCCTGGCCCACGTCCCCGATATTGCCGACTTCACGCGCGGCTTCGCGGCAATCCTAAAACCGGAAGGCGTCGCCACCTTCGAATTCCCGCATGTTCAGCGGCTGATCGAAGGCCTGCAGTTCGACACCATCTATCACGAGCACTACTCGTACCTGTCGCTCCACGCCGTCGAAACGATATTCGCCGCCGCCAATCTGCGCGTTTTCGACGTCGAAGAATTACCGACGCACGGCGGCTCCCTCCGCATCTACGCGACGCATCGCACCGCGAACCATCCGGCGACGAACGCCGTCGCGCGCCTGCGCAACCAGGAACGCGCCGCGAAGCTGCACACGACGGCGGGCTACGACGTCCTCGCGCCGCGCGTCGGCAAAGTCCGCGACGACTTCCTCGCCTTCCTCGCCAAAGCCCGCGCCGAAAGAAAGACAGTCGCCGCCTACGGCGCAGCCGCAAAGGGCAACACGTTCCTCAATTACTGCGCCGCCGGTCCCAACGACATGACCGCCGTCGCCGACGCAAACGTCGCGAAGCAGGGCAAGCTCCTTCCCGGCAGCCACATCCCGATCGTCAGTCCCGCCGCGCTCCTCGCGCAGAAACCGGACTACGTCGTCATCCTGCCGTGGAATCTCAAAGCCGAGATCTCGACGCAACTCGCGCCCATCCGCACCTGGGGCGGCAAGTTCGTCATCGCGATCCCAAGCCTCACCGTCTTCTGATGCGCTTCATCCCGCAAAAGATCGCAGGCGTGTTCGTGATCGAAGCCGATCCGCACCGCGACGAACGCGGCTCCTTTGCACGCATTTTCTGCGCTGCAGAATTCGCCAAAGCCGGAATCAACTTCACCTCGCCGCAAATCAACCTCTCCGGCAACACCAAGCGCCACACACTGCGCGGCTTGCACTTCCAAAACCCGCCGCACGCCGAAGCCAAATTCGTCCGCGCCGTCCGCGGCAGCGCCTTCGACGTCGTCGTCGACCTGCGCAAGGGAAGCCCGACCGAACGCCAGTGGATCTCGCTCACCCTCGACGCCCGCGCCATGAACGCAGTCTTCGTGCCCGAAGGCTGCGCCCACGGCTTCCTGACGCTCGAGGAAGACACCGACATCCTCTACCAAATGGGCAAACCATTCGTGGACGGCCACGGCCAAGGCGTCCGCTGGAACGACCCGGCCTTCGCCATCAACTGGCCGGCCGCACCCGCGGTGATCTCGAACCGTGACGCCAATTACCCCGATTACGGGAATCGCTGAGATTTCGGCCCCTCTCGCGCATCTGTAACTGGACTTGGGCGCACCCGGCGCGCCACAAAGGCCGTTCGTTCGGGTCAAAGAGTGTCCACAAAAATGATGATCGCCCGCCAGCTTGCCGCGTTCGTTCTCGTCGGTCTGTCCCTCGCGCTCGCATCGTGCGTGACCCCGGGCGCACCCGGTGCACAAACAACGGCGACCGCCGCGACGGACTCCAGGCCCGACTACAGCTACTGGCCGCAGGACATCAGCGACGTCAAACCCGACCCCTCGGTGCGCTACGGCATCCTGCCCAACGGCATGCGCTACGCGATCATGCGCAACACGCAGCCCGCGAAGAACATCTCGCTGCGCCTGCGCATCGCCTCGGGCTCGCTGCAGGAAACCGATCCGCAACGCGGCCTCGCGCACTTCATGGAACACATGGCCTTCAACGGCTCGAAGAACGTCCCCGAAGGCGACTACGTCAAACTGCTGCAGCGCAAAGGCCTCGCCTTCGGCGCGCACACCAACGCGTACACCTCGACCGACGAAACCGTCTACATGCTGGAACTGCCGAAGAACGACAGCGACCTCGTCGACACTGGCCTGATGCTCTTCCGCGAAATCGGCGACCGCCTGACGCTCGACCCGAAAGCGATCGACCGCGAGAAGGGCGTCGTCCTCTCCGAACTGCGCACGCGCAACACGCCCGAATACCGCGCCTTCGAGGAACGCTGGAAGCTCTGGTACGACGGCCAGCGTCAAGCGAACCGTCTACCCATCGGCACGGCCGAAACAATCCAGGGCGCAACCCGCGAACTGCTCGCCGACTACTACAGCCGCTTCTACCGCCCCGAACGCACGCTGCTCGTCGCGACAGGCGACTTCGATCCGGCCGAAATCGAAGCCAAGATCAAAGCTAAGTTCAGCGACTGGCAAGCCCAGGACGGCCCCAGCGCCGATCCCGATCAAGGCCCGGTCAAGCAACGCGGCATCGTCGCCGCCTCGCGCGTCGAAGCGAACGCACCGGAAGCGATCACCGTCACCTGGTTCCAGCCGCCCGACTATCTCGTCGACACGACGAAAGAACGCGAACTCGGCGCCAAACGCTCCGTCGCCTTCGAAGTCATCAACCGCCGCTTCTCGCGCATCGAGCGTGAATCGAACGCGCCGTTCGTCAGCGCCAGCATCGGCCGCTCCGTCACGCGCGGCCTGTCGAGTTCAGTCACGCTATCGATCTCCGCGCGCCCCGGCCAATGGCGCCGCGCCCTGACGATCGCCGAGCAAGAGGTCCGCCGCGCGCTGCAACACGGCTTCCACCAAAGCGAAATCGACCGCGAGGTGAAGGAATGGCACGCCGGCCTCGACGACGCGGTCGCCAAGGCCGGCACGCGCCACACGTCCGGCCTCGCCAACAACATCGTCAACGAATTCTCCGGCCGCGGCGTGTTCTCGCACCCCAGCGTCGACCGTGAAATCTTCAATCAATACGCGCCGACACTGACGGCTGAAGCCGCGCAAGCCGAACTGCGCCGAATGATAGGCGGGCAGGGGCCGGTCATTTTCGTTTCCGCCGGTCAGACGATCGAAGGCGGCGACGCCGCCATCGCAAGCGCCTATGCGGAAAGCCAAAAGACCGACGTCGCCGCGCCGGAAAAACTGGAATCGAAAACATTCCCGTACGCCGACTTCGGCCCGCCCGGCAAAGTCGCCGAACGAAACCAGATCGCTGATCTCGAAGTCACGACGGTGCGCTTCGCCAACGGCGTCCGCCTCAACCTCAAGAAAACAGAGTTCGAGAAGGACACGATCTATGTCGGCGTCCGCTTCGCAGGCGGCTACATTCAGATGCCGCGCGACAAGATCGGCCTCGATTGGGCGCTGCCCTTCGGCTTCATGGAAGGCGGGCTGAAACGCCTAACGCCGGACGAACTCGAAGAAGCCCTCACCGGCAGGATCGTCTCGACCGGCGTCGGCCTCGACGAAGAAGCCTTCGAATTCGGCGGCCGCACGAACACCAACGACCTTCAGCTCCAAATGCAGCTGATGGCCGCCTTCGCAACGGACCCCGCCTACCGCACCAACGGCATCGAACGCCTGCAAGCCGCCGCCGAGAACTACATCAAGCAATACTCGTCGAGCCCCGGCCGCGTTCTCTCGCGTGAAACGCCGATGCTCCTGCGCTCAGGCGACCCACGCTGGGCTTTCCCGACGCTGAAGCAGATGCAGGCCTTGAAAGTCACTGACATCGAGAACACGCTGAAACCCGCTCTCGAAACCGCCCCGATCGAAATCACGATCGTCGGCGACATCAACATCGACACCGCCATCGCGGCCGTCGGCACCACGTTCGGCGCCCTCAAACCGCGCGCCGAGAAACTCGCCGAGCGTCCTGGCGCACGAACCGTACGCTTCCCGGCAACAGCCGCCTCGCGCAAATTCGAACACGAAGGCCGCCCCGACCAAGCTTCGGCCTACGTCGCCTGGCCGGCGCCGGACTTCTTTTCGGACCCTCGCCGCGCCCGCACGATCTCGCTGCTCCGCGAAATCATGAAGGTGCGTCTCACCGAAGAGTTCCGCGAGAAACAGGGGGCAACCTATTCGCCGTCCGTCTCGACCTGGTACTCCGGCGCGCTGCCCGACTTCGGCTACATCGCCGCCAGCGCCGAAACGCGTCCCGAACTGGTCGAAGGCTTCTACGCAACGATCAACGAAATCATCGCCGAACTGAAGGCCGGCAAATTCGACGACGACGTCGTCGAGCGCGCGCGCACCCCGCTGATCAAGTCGATCGAAACCGACCGCCGCTCGAACGGCTTCTGGACCGGCGCATTGGAAGACATCCAAACCGCCCCCCACGCCCTGGGCACGATCCGCAGTCAACTCTCGGACTTCGAAGGCATCACCAAAGACGAAATCGTCGCCGCCGCCAAAACCTACCTGGACAACAAACGCCGCATCGAAATCCGCGTCCTGCCGAAGAAAGTCGCCGCCACAAGGGCCCCAGACAAGAGCGGCGAACTTCGCAGTCGCGCCTCGCTTCGGGAACTCGCATTGCAGGATTAGCGGCGCCGGACGCGGCTCAATCGAGCGGCCGGAAGACCAAGACCTCAGGCAGATAGCAGCGCAAATAGGCCGTCACCGCGCGCATGCTTTCGTCGAAATAGGCGTCGGTGATCGTCTCTGTGCGCTGGAACGACAGGCGCCAAAACGTATCGCTGATTTCGATGGCGTTGGCGCACACGACGTCGAAGCCCGGAATGTGCGGCATGATGGTCTGGGTTTCGAACTGCTTGGCGACGATCTGGCCCAGGCGCACGTTGAATTCGGAATCGACCGTCTGTACGTCCCGCGGCACGTCAGCGCCGAGGAGCAGGCGCATGCGTGCGGCGTTCGCCGTATAGTGCAGGCGCCCGCGCTCCGCGTTCCAGCGCCAGCTGTTCTGCCACGACGTGCGCTCGCTCTGCGGCGACGACATGTCGATCAGCGCCTCGAACTCCTGGAAGTATATCCGCGCTTGCGCGAGGAGCGCCGCTTCCGCCGACGGGAAGAAATGATAGACCGTGGCCGTCGGCATCTTCGCCTTCTCGGCGATCATCTGGATCGTGATCTCAGACGGTCCGCACTTGTTGAGCAGCGCGCCGACCGCCGCCATCAGCGCCTGAAACCGCACACGACTGTCCGCGCGCGCCGGCAGACGCGGCGTGATCTTCTCCGTACGGACACTCTTCAAGGCGGCGGTCATGTCGACCACGTTCGACCTCCAGTGATCGATTCCACGCATTAGTACCGGAACGACGCCTCCACGCCTATGGTCAGAGGCGGCGCGACGATCTCCTGCAGCAAGCCGAAGCTCGATTGCAGGTTAAACGCCATGTTGAGGTATTCCTCGTCCGTCAGATTCCGACCGAACACCGCGACCTGCCACCTGCCGTCGTCGATCGTGTACGCCGCGCGCGCGTCGACCACCCAATAGGCGTCCTGCGCAATCAGTTCGTCGTTGCCCGGATCGAAGAACACCTTGCTGCGATACGACGCCGAAGCCAGAAGATCGATCGCATTGCTGTCGCCCAGCGGGATCGTGTATTCCGCGATGCTGGTCATCGAAAAGTCCGGCGCATTCGGCAGCGTGTTGCCAGAGAAGTCCTGCAACTGCGGCCCGCGACTGGATGTGTACTCCTCGAGTTTCGCCTCGAGCCATTCGGCGCTGACGCGCAACGTGAGATTCTCCACGGGCTTGGCAACCGCCGAGACGTCCAGGCCCTTGATCGTGGCTTTCTGTGCGTTGTCGAGCACGTCGGCGGGAAGGCCGCCTGGAGGGTTGACCAGTGTGTGGATCTGGAGGTCCTTGTAATCGTAGTAGAACGCCGCCGCGTTGAGCCTGAACGTGTCGTCGAACAGGTCCGCCTTGAATCCGACTTCGTAGGCGTTGTTGTTCTCCGACCTGACCGGCGCCACCTGCGCCGACGCATTCACGACGTTCACGTCGAGAAATCCGCCGTTAAAACCGCCGCTCTTGAAGCCGGTCGAAAAGCTCGCATAAGCCATCACCTTCTCGCTGAGATGGTGATCGAGCGCCACCTTCCACGAGAACGCGCTCTTCTCGATGCTGTCGTCGAAACCTCCGAGCCACAATTCCTGCGGTGCGCCGAAATTGCCGAATCCACCGCTCTGACCAATGATCGACCCGTTGAGCGTGAAATCCTTCTTCTCGTTCGTGTACCGGCCGCCGAGCGTCAGCCGTGTCTTGTCGAAAATCTCGAAATCGGTTTGCCCGAAAGCGGCATAGGCGGTTGTTTCTTGATTGCTGTGCGATGTTCCCCTCTGCGCGCAGAACTGGGTGTCGGTGTTGATGATTGCCGGGCACTCGCCCGCGCCCGCGCCGTAGATCAAATCGAGATCGCGGAACAGGTCGATTGATTGATCCTGCTTCAGCGTCTCGCCGAGATAATAGAGCCCCACGAGCCAATGCATGGTCTCGCCGCGTTCGCCGGCGATGCGGAACTCCTGCGTGAACGTCTCGGAGTTAACGCCGAAGTCGATTTCGAGAAGGTTGTTCGGGCTCGCGTCTGAGTTTTCCGGGTGAAACTTGTCGTTGTTCTCCAGCGCCGAGATCGAGGTGAGCGTGACCTCGCCCATATCGTAGTCCGCCCGTACCGATCCGCCGGTGCTCTCGTTGTCGAGATGCTCAGTCCGATTGTAGTGGCCTTTGTAGCGGTCGGTCGGCCCGTTGTAGAAGAATAGATCAGTGCAAAGCCCCGCGTTGATATCCGCCTGTGAGCAGGGATCGAATCCAACGCCGTTGAACTGGATGGCTCCCACCTGATGATACTCGTTGGGCAGCGTGTCGACCTTCGACCCGTGAATGTTGAACAGAATCTCGAAGTTTTCGCTGGGCTTCACCGACCACAGGCCGCGTCCGGCGTAGCCGTCCGTCCCGCTGGCGCGTTCGCCATTCAGAAGGTTGCGCATATATCCGTCGGAGCTGTTCCAGATCGCGGCGATGCGCGCGGCTGAATTGTCGCCCGTCGGCACGTTGACGAAGCCGTCGACCTGATATGTGTCGTACGAGCTGTAGGCGCCGTAGCCGCCGAAACCGAATTCATCCGTCGGCTTGTTCGAGATGAAGTTGATCGCGCCGCCCGACGTGTTGCGTCCGTAGAGTGTGCCTTGAGGCCCTTTCAAAACCTCGATGCGATCGAGATCGAACGTCAGAAACGTCTGCGACGACGGGGCGCTCAAATAGACCTCGTCGGCATAAACGCCATTGGGGCCGGAATTGTTCGTGTTGAAGTCGTTGTTTCCGATGCCGCGGATCGCGATGATCGGCTGATTGCCTTGACCCGACGGCAGAGCAATCGTGACCCCTGGGATGAACTGAGCGATCTTGTCGCTCGAATTGATGCCGAGATCCTTGATGTTCTTGGTGTTGATCGCGTCGACCGTGGCCGGAATATCTTGCGCGTTCTGCCGGCGCTTCTGCGCGGTGACTGTGACCTTTTCGATCTTGCTGTTGTCGGACGGCGGCGGCGCAGCATCCTGCGCAAGCGCGCTTGCGGTCGCGCCGCCAAGCGCCAACACGGCCGCCGAGCACAGCGACCACGCGCGAAGTCTCTGGATCCTGATCGAAGTCATTGCTGCCCCCACTACCAACACCGGATCAGACATCCGGATTCCTCTGTTCGACTAAAGTCGAAGTCAAAACGCTAGTCCTCTTTTACCCTCGGCGCAATGCCGTCAGGCCCGCATGGCCACCCATCGCCTCGCGACCCCGGCCCCAATCAACCCAAACAAGAAAAGCGCCACCGCGTTGAACAGAACGACCGCGATCCCGACATGCGCCGCCCCGAACCCCACGGCAATCGCGCCCGCGACAGCCGCGCCCAGGCCGTTCCCGAGCCCGACCAGCCCGTTCGCAGCCGCGAACAAGCGTCCGGAACGATCGACGGCCGCCGCCAGTCCCAACTGATAGACCAACGACGAAAGATTGGTGACCGCCTGCACGACGTTGGCGGCGACATACACCGTCGGGTCGCTCGCATACGTGATCGCGACAATCGAACCGACGTTGACGATCGTCAGCACGAAGAGCGGCCCGAAACGTCCAAGCCGCGTCCCCGCCGCAGCCGTACCGATGACGCCGACAAGCAGAAGCAACGTCGCAAGCGACAAGAACGTGCCGATCGCTTCTTCGGTGAGACCTGCACTCACGCCATAGATCGCGACCAGCGTCCAAAACGAACCTTGCCCCAACTGCGTCAGAAAAATCGCTGGCAACACGGCAAACGCGATCGGGCTGTTCCGCACGGCCGCGGCGCTCTGCGATTGCCCCGCCGCGCGCCGGACGGGCGGGGAGGGCAGACGCGTCAAAAGCGCCCCACCGATCAGGCACGTCACGAGCAGCGCCAGGTACGGCGCGCGATACCCAAGCACCTCAGGCGCATTCGGAATCGCATAGATCCAAAGGGACCCGTTGAGCACAGCAGCAATCGTGAGCCCGGAAATCAACCGCTCGCGATCGAGACCGCGCGCGACGACGGCGGCGACCTCCGCCGTCACGATTCCGGCGCCGATACCAGCCGCAAGACGCGCCACCGCCAGCATCGGCATCTCGAGCGAGATGAGCGAAATAGAATTGCCGCCAATCACCAACACGGCCCCGATAAGTGCCCACACCCGCCGCGAGTGCGGTCGCCTCCACACCGACAGTCCGATCGTGGTGAGAGAGGCGGCGGTTGCCTCCATGCTGATCAGGAAGCCTGCCGATTGCTCGTCGAAAGCACCCGCGGCCATCAGCGCGGCGACGATGAACGGCACGACAAAAATACCGGTGCTCGCGATCAGCTGCGCGCCGACGGCGGGAAACAGAATGGCCGCATCACGCCGAAACCGCCCCGCCATCCCCACCGTCCCCCAGGGCCCAACCCGCAACAACGCTATTCGACATTTATCGACCTGTCGAGACGACAGCGCTCGCTATCGCCTTGAATGCCGGTTGCAATCCGACATAATTCGACTAAAGTCGAATTAGGCGAAGGGGACATCGCGTGAGCCGTTACGAGCCGTTGAGCCCTTGGATAAGCGTGCCCCGAGATCTTCAACCGAAGCTCGCGGGCGAGACCCGCGCCGACGTCGCGATCATCGGCGGCGGCTACACCGGCCTCTGCGCTGCGTTGAGCCTGCGCGAGCAAGGCGTCGACGTCGTGCTTCTTGAATCCGAATTCTGCGGCGCAGGCGCCAGCGGCCGCAACGCCGGCCATCTGACGCCCACCATCGGCAAAGACGTGCCGACATGCATGAAACTGTTCGGGCAGGAAAAGGCAGTCGCGCTGGTGCGCTTCGCCGAAGAAGGCGTCGCTTTCGTCGAAGACCTCATGAAGAAGCACGCGATCGATTGCGACTACGAGAAGACGGGCAACATCATCGCCGGCGTCCATCCCAAACACCGCGCGCCGTTGCAGAAATCCGCCGAGATCGCGCAATCGCTCGGCATCAAAGCGGACTTCCTCGACGAAGATCTGATGCGCCAACGCGCTCTGCCGCCCGCCTTCCGCTTCGGCGTGATGGAAAGCTGCGGCGGCGTCATGAACCCCGGCAAATACGTGATGGGCCTGCGCCGCGCGGCGATCGCAGCCGGCGTCCGCATCCACGAACGCACGCGGGTACGCGACATCGAAGAGGGCGCGAAGGTCACCATACGCGCCGGCGACGGCGCGGTGACCGCCGACCGCCTCCTCATCGCAACCAACGCCTACACCGTGCCCGAGTTGCAGCGCCTGTGGAGCAAGATCATCCCGGTGCGCGTTTCGCTCTTCATGACCAAGCCTCTCTCGCGCGACCAGATGGAGCGCGTCGGCTGGATCAAGCGCGAAGGCATCTACACCGCGCACGAGATTTTGGAGAACTACCGCTTCACCGCCGACAACCGCATCCTTGGCGGATCAAAGACGATCGCCTACGAATACGGCAGCCGCCTTGCCGGCGGCGATCGCCCAGCCGATTTCGCATTCCTCACGGAAGCCTTCTACGACCGCTTTCCGATGCTGAAGGATTTGGAGATCGACGTATTTTGGGGCGGCTGGCTCGCCGTCACGCTCGACTATTTGCCCGTCACCGGCACGCTCGGGCGCGCGCAAAACATCCACTACAGCATCGGCTGCAACGGCCACGGCATCGCACAATTCTCGATGATGGGCGCCGCCGCCGGCGACGCGGTCATGGGCAAACCATGGGAGCGCATGAAGCTTCTCAATCGCCGCTTCACGCCGTTTCCGCCCGAACCCTTTCGCTGGGTCGTCGGCAAAGCGCTCCAAGTCTATCTTGAGAGCGCCGACCGCAAGATCGATCGCGAACTCCGCCGCGGCGCGGCCTGAAGGAGCATCGTGAGCGGCAACGGCAAAGTCATCCTCATCACCGGCGCATCGTCGGGCATCGGCGCCGCCATCGCGGCGCGCCTCGCCAAGGCCGGCCACACGGTCTTCGGCACGTCGCGCAAGCCCGGCGCAACACCCCCCGCCGGCGGCGTACGGATGCTCGCGATGGACGTACACAGCGATGAGTCCGTCGCACAAGCGGTCGCCAACGTGATCAAAGCGGCCGGACGCATCGACGTCGTCGTCAACAACGCGGGCTTCGGCCTTGCGGCCGCGATCGAAGACACGCGCCCGGAAGACATGCGCCGCCAGTTCGAGACGAATTTGCTCGGACCCTTGCGCGTTTGCCAAGCGGTGCTTCCGGCGATGCGCAAGCAAGGCTCAGGCCGCATCATCCAGATCTCATCGCTTGCCGCCCGCGTCGGCATTCCGTTCCAGGGCGCCTACTCCGCATCGAAGTCGGCTCTCGAGGGCATGACCGAGGCGCTGAGCATGGAGGTAAAACCCTTCGGCATTGACGTCGTCATGATCGAGCCCGGCGACACCAAGAGCAACTTCACCGCAGCGCGCGAATGGACGGCCGCCGCCAAGTCGAACGGCGCATACGCCGCGCGCGCCAAACACGCGATCGCAGTCATGGAAAAGTCCGAGCAATCGGGCCCGCCCGCCGATAAGGTCGCACGCATCGTCGTGCGTGCGATCACGGCGGAACGGCCAAAGCTGCGTTATGTCTCGGCGACGTCGACGGAACGCCTCGCACTCGCTCTTCAGCGGATGTTGCCGGGCCGCGCCTTCGAAGGCGTCGTGAACGCGATCTATGCCCTACCTAAGCCAAAATGACGGGAGCCCCGAGATGATCTTGACGCACACAAAGGACGAAGAGCTCAAGGCCCGCGCCGAGAAAGTCATTCCCGGCGGCATGTACGGCCACGAGTCGACGCGCCTGTTGCCCGCGAACTACCCGCAATACATCGCGCGCGCAAAGGGCGCGCGCATGTGGGACGCCGACGGCAACGAGTACATCGACTACATGTGCGCCTACGGCCCCAACCTCTTCGGCTACGCCAACGAAGCGATCGACGCCGCCGCGGTCGCACAACTCGCGCGCGGCGACGCCGCGACTGGCCCAGCACCCCTCATGGTCGATCTCGCCGAAGCCTTCGTCGCCCAAGTCAGCCACGCCGATTGGGCGATGTTCTGCAAGAACGGCACCGACGCCACCACCATGGCGATGACGGTCGCGCGCGCCCACACCGGCAAGCGCAAGATCCTCGTCGCAACCGGCGCCTATCACGGTGCCGCGCCCTGGTGCACGCCGCTGCCGTCGGGCACGCTGCCCGAAGACCGCGCGCACGTCGTCCACTACACCTACAACGATATCGAAAGCCTGGATGCCGCCGTCAAATCAGCAGCGGGCGATCTCGCCGGCATCTTCGCCTCGCCATTCAAACACGACGCCTTCCAGGACCAGCAAGACGTCGACGCCGCCTACGCCCGCCGCGCGCGCGAACATTGCGACCGCACCGGCGCGCTGCTGATCGTCGACGACGTGCGTGCGGGCTTCCGTCTCGCGCGCGACAGCAGCTGGTCGCTGGTCGGCGTCGCGCCGGATCTGTCGAGCTGGGGCAAGTGCATCGCCAACGGACACGCGATCTCGGCACTCCTCGGCGCCGAGAAGGCGCGCGAGGCTGCATCCTCGATCTTCGTCACCGGCTCATTCTGGTTCGCCGCCGTCCCCATGGCCGCCGCTTTGAAGACCCTCGAACTCATCCGCACAACGAAATACCTCGAGCACACGCAGACCATGGGCCGCGATCTGCGCATCGGCCTTCAGCAACAGGCCGCCGCGCACGGCTTCACGCTGCGCCAAACCGGCCCCGAGCAGATGCCGCAAATCCTGTTCGAAGACGACCCGGACTTCCGCCTCGGCTTTGCCTGGGCCGAAGAAGCCTGCGCGCGCGGCATCTATCTGCACCCTTGGCACAACATGTTCATCTGCGCAGCACTCACCGAAGGCGACGCCCGCCAAACGCTCACCACCACCGACGAAGCCTTCGCCGCGGTCAAGAAACGCCGCGCCACCCTCAAGCCCCATCCCACCGTCGTGGCCATGCTCAGCGCCCACCTCGGACATTAGGCGCGGCCGGATCATCCCAGCCCACCCCGGTGCGTCTGCCGCGCCGATGTTCCCACAATGTTCCGAGCGCGTCGCGCCGCTTTACGCCCACGCACCTGCACGCCATAGTCCGCCGCCGACACGAGTCACGGGAATCGCAGCATCGATGTTTAAGTTCTTGAATTGGCTACTGACCTGGTGGAACGGCAACACGCTTGGGACGTGGATTTACACCAAGCGCAACGGCAACTTCGTCGGCGAAGACGTGCTCGGGAATTCGTACTATCAGACCCGGGATGGCGCCCGCCGCTGGGTGCTTTACAAGAATGTGGCTGAGGCTTCGCTCGTGCCGCCCGATTGGCACGGTTGGATGCACCACACGGTCGACCAGCCGCCGACGGTGGCGCCGCCCAAAGTGAAGTCGTGGGAAAAGGAACACGTGCCCAACCTGACCGGCACACCGCTCGCGTACCGCCCGCCGGGCAGTCTGCTCGGCACCGGCGAACGCGCGCACGCGACGGGCGATTACGAGGCCTGGCGGCCGGAGTAGGGGAGTTCGATGCAGAACGGATTTGTCGAAACACTGATCGGCGCCGCGGTGATCATCGTGGCGGTCGGTTTTTTCTACTACGGCTACAACACGACGGGCTCCGGCGCGGTCGCGGGCTATGAAGTCGTCGCCCGCTTCGACCGTGTCGACGGCATCAGCGCCGGCACCGACGTGAAGATGTCGGGCATCAAGATCGGCACGGTGACGTCGCAGGAACTCGATCAGAAAACCTACCGCGCGCTTGTGCGCATGAACATCCGTAACGACATCAAGCTGCCGGAAGACTCGTCGATCAAGGTCGCAAGCGAAGGCCTGCTCGGCGGCGCGTACCTGGCGGTCGCGCCGGGCGGCAGCGACACGATGATCGTCGCCGGCGGTGAGTTCGAGACGACGCAAGGCTCGATCGACCTTGTCGGCCTGCTCGGGCAAGCCATCTTCTCCGGCGCCGGTGGCGGCAGCGAAGACAAGCCCGCTGAATCGGCGCCGGCGCCCGCGCCGGCCGCGACATCGCCGGCCCCGGCGCCTGTAACGCCTTGATACCGTCACCGTTTGGGCGTCCTTGGAGCGCCGGAACGTGGGAAGTGAGCGTTAGATGAAAAGTCAGTTCGCGTTGATCACCGCCGCAGCGCTCGTCGCCGCCGCGTCCTTCGCAGGGCTCGCGGCCGCGCAGCCCGATCCGTCCGAACCGCCCGTCGAGTCCACGCCCCTGCCGCCGGTCGAAACGCCCGACCCGCCGTCGGTGCCAACCGAACCCGGACCGCCGGTCGAAACCGTGCCCGTTCCGCCGACCGAATTTCCCTCGGAAGACGTGACCCCGCCGCCGCCGGAGGTAATCGTGCCCGCGCCGCCGTCGGGCGAAGCGCCGGTCGCCATCGGCGTCATCTTGGGCGGCCTCGACAAGGTCGCCGCGCGCACCGCGAAGTTCGAAGTGAACCTGAAGCAGAAGGTCTTCTACAACACGCTGATCGTCACGGCGCTCGCCTGCAAAACACGCCCGCCGGAAGAACCGCCCGAGTCCGCGGCCTTCCTCGAAATCCAAGAACGCAAATCCGACGGCACGGTGCAGAAAATATTCTCAGGCTGGATGTTCGCCTCAAGCCCGGCGCTCAACGCGCTGGAACACCCCGTCTACGACGTCTGGGTCGTGAACTGCAAAACAGTCCCCGCCAAGACCGCAGCACCCGCGCCGCCCAACACGTAGAAGTCAGCGTCGGCATCCACCGCCTCGCGCAGCAACTCCTGATAAGCCGCGCGGCCGATCTCAACGGCGCCGAACTGCTTGAGATGGTCGGTCACAAATTGCGTATCAAGCAGCTTGAACCCACCCGCCTTCATGCGCGCGACCAAGTGCGCCAGCGCAATCTTGCTGGCGTCGGTCGTGAGGCTGAACATGCTCTCGCCAAAGAACGCCGCGCCCAGCGACACGCCATAGAGCCCGCCGATTAAATTGTCGCCGTCCCAAACCTCGACGCTATGCGCATGCTGCAGCGCGTGCAGTCGAGCATAAGACCGCTCGATCAGCGGATTGATCCACGTCTTGCCACCCTGACGATCGGCCTCAGCGCACGCCGTGATCACTTGCGCAAACGCCGTGTCGACCGTCAGCCGCCAGTCGGTCGAACGCAGCCGCCGCGCCAACCGCTTCGGCATATGGAAGGCGTCCAGCGGTAGGATCCCGCGCTTGTCCGGGTTGAGCCAGAACACGTCCTTGTCGGTGCGCTCCTCGGCCATCGGGAAATAGCCTTGCGCATACGCGCCGAGCAGCATCTCCGGATCGAGAATGTCGGGCGCCGGTCGCTTTGCCCTCGCCATCGCGCAGCCCTAGGCCGCCCGCCGCTTCAGATAATTCTCAAGCCAGTGGATGGAATAGTCGCCGTTGATGATGTCCGGCTCGTTCACCAGCGACTGGAACAGCGGGATCGTCGTCTCGATCCCGTCGATCACGAACTCGGCCAGACTCCGCCGCAAGCGCATCAAACATTCCGTCCGCGACCGCCCATGCACGATCAGCTTGCCGATCAAACTGTCGTAGTGCGGCGGAATGCGATAGCCGGAATAGGCCGCTGAATCGACGCGCACGCCGAGCCCGCCCGGCACGTGGAAGTCTTTGATGAGGCCGGGGGAGGGGCGGAATGTCGCCGGGTTCTCGGCGTTGATGCGGCACTCGATCGCGTGGCCGGCGAAGGTGACGTCACTCTGCCCGAAGCCGATCGAACTGCCGTGCGCGACGCGCAACTGCTCACGCACGAGATCGATGCCCGTAATCATTTCCGTCACCGGATGCTCGACCTGAAGCCGCGTATTCATCTCGATGAAGTAGAACTCGCCGTTCTCGTACAAGAACTCGACGGTGCCGACGCCCAGATAGCCGAGCTTCGACAGCGCGTTCGTGACGACGGCGCCGATCTTGTCGCGCCCTTCGGCGTTGAGCGCGGGCGATCCCGCTTCTTCCCAAACCTTCTGATGCCGCCGCTGCAGTGAACAATCGCGCTCGCCCAAGTGAATAACGCTGCCCTGCGCGTCCGCCAGCACCTGGATCTCGATATGCCGCGGCAGCTCAAGATACTTCTCGAGATAAACCGCATCGTCGCCGAACGCGGCCTTTGCCTCCGACCGCGCCGTCGACAGCGCCATCGACAATTCGCTCTCGCTGCGCGCGACTTTCATGCCGCGCCCGCCGCCGCCGGCCGCCGCCTTGACCAGCACCGGATAGCCGATCGAGGACGCCACCTTCTTCGCCTCGTCGTCGTCGGTGATGCCGCCGTCGGAGCCCGGCACGACCGGAATGCCCAACCGCTTCACCGCCGCCTTCGCCTGAATCTTGTCGCCCATCAAGCGGATGTGGTCGGGGCGGGGACCGATGAAGATCAGATTGTGCTCTTCAACGATCTCCGCAAAGCGCGCGTTCTCCGACAAAAAGCCATAACCCGGATGCACCGCCTGCGCGCCGGTGATCTCACACGCCGTCACGATCGCGGGAATGTTGAGATAGCTGTCGCGCGCCGGCGCCGGACCGACGCACACGCTCTCATCGGCCATGCGCACGTGCATGGCGTTCGCGTCGGCGGTCGAGTGGATCGCGACCGTCCGGATGCCCATCTCGTGACAGGCGCGAACGATGCGCATCGCGATCTCGCCGCGATTGGCGATGAGGACCTTGTCAAACATCGGGGCCGTGCCCGCTCGTCATTCGATGACCATCAACGGTTCGCCGAACTCCACCGGCTGCCCGTCGCTGATGATGATTTGCGTGACCCGTCCCGCACGCGTGGCGGCGATCTGGTTCATGGTCTTCATCGCTTCGATGATGAGCAGCGTCTGCCCCTCGGTCACCATGTCCCCGACTTTCACGAACGCCGCAGCCCCCGGCGACGGCGCAACATAAGCCGTGCCCACCATCGGCGACGTCAGCAAGCCCGGATGACCCGACACGTCCGTGCCCTTCGCACCGCCCGCACGCGCCGGACCGGCCCCGCCAACCGCTACAGCGGCCGGCGCAGCGGCCGCAGCCACGACCTGAAGATTGCGCGCCACGCGAATGCGCAAGCCCGCCTTCTCGACCTCGATCTCGCTTAAGCCCGTCTCTTCCAGGATTGCCGCCAAGTCGCGGATAAGTTTGCCTTCCAACGGATCGCCCGCTGGTTTTTCGTCTTTGCTCATCATTGACCCTTTGTGGAGGCCGGGGCCTTGGTCTTAGCGGAGATCAGTGTCGCCAGCGCTTCGACGGCGAGCGCATAGCCTTGCGCACCGACGCCGCAAATCACACCCGTCGCGACGGACGAGACGTAGGAGGTATGCCGGAACGGCTCACGCCGATGCGGGTTCGAGATATGCACCTCAATCACCGGCACATCGACCGCCTTCAGCGCGTCATGCAAGGCGACCGACGTATGCGTATAGGCGCCGGCATTCAGGATCAGGCCGGAGGCCGCGGTCCGCGCCTCCTGGATCCAGTCGACGAGCGCGCCCTCATGGTTCGACTGCCGGAATTCGACGGCAAGGCCCAGCTGGCCCGCCCGCGCCCGCGTCTGGGCCTCGATGTCGGCAAGCGTGGTATGCCCGTATATCTCCGGCTCGCGGGAGCCCAGGAGATTGAGATTCGGCCCATTGAGTACAAATAGGGGCTTGGCCATGAGGCTCGGGAGAAGGCGGCAGGAGTGCAGTTGCACCGCCCTTATAACCACTCCCTCGCACCCGCGAAAGCGCCGAGTAATCGGGGTGGTTAGCGGCCCCCGAACGCGCTATCTCATTGACGAACCGCAAGGAATTGGACAGCCGGAATCGCCGCCCTCATGCGCATTCAGCTCAACGGACAAGACCACGTTCTGCCTGGCCCGATGTCGCTTGCGACCCTGGTCGAGCGGCTGGGCTTCGACATGCGCAAGATCGCGGTCGAGCGCAATCTTGAGATCGTCCCCCGTTCGGCCTATGTCGCGACCGAACTCAACGAAGGCGACCGGCTGGAAATCGTGAACTTCGTCGGAGGCGGATAACAGCATGACGCACGACACCTGGACCGTGGCCGGCCGGACGTTCCGCTCGCGCCTTATCGTGGGCACGGGCAAGTACAAGGACTACGCCGAAAACGCCGCCGCCCTCGAAGCCTCGGGCGCGGAGATCGTGACCGTGGCGCTGCGCCGCGTGAACGTCGCCGATCCCGGCAGCCCGAAACTCATCGACCACATCGACCCGAAGAAGTTCACCTACCTGCCCAACACCGCAGGCTGCTACACGGCCGAAGAAGCGGTGCGCACCTTGCGCCTCGCGCGCGAAGCCGGCGGCTGGTCGCTGGTGAAGCTCGAAGTGCTGGGCGACCGCAAAACGCTCTACCCCGACATGATCGAAACCCTGCGCGCCGCAGAGGTGCTGGTCAAGGAAGGCTTCGAGGTCATGGTCTACTGCAGCGACGACCCGCTGATGTGCAAGCGCCTGGAAGAACTGGGCTGCGCCGCGATCATGCCCTTGGCCGCCCCCATCGGCTCCGGCCTCGGCATCCAAAACCCGGTGAACATCCGCCTCATCATCGAAGCCGCCCGCGTCCCCGTCCTGGTCGACGCCGGCGTCGGCACAGCCTCAGACGCCGCCATCGCGATGGAGCTAGGCTGCGACGGCGTCCTCATGAACACCGCCATCGCCGAAGCCAAAGACCCGGTGCTTATGGCCCGCGCGATGAAGCTTGCGGTGGAATCCGGCCGCCTAGCCTACCGCGCCGGCCGCATGAAAAAGAAAACCTACGCCGACCCGTCGTCGCCGTTGGCGGGCCTGATCTAGCGCCGAACACGCAGGCTCCGCTCACACCCGCGTCGGGAACGGGTTGCGCTCCTTGAATTGGCGTTGGTGCCAATACGGATAGGGCAGGGTCACGGCGCTGGCTTGGTCGAGCGTCTTCACTTGGTCTGTCGTCAGAGTCCAGCCGACGGCGCCCAGATTGTCTTTCAGCTGTTGTTCGTTGCGCGCGCCGATGACCACGGTCGCGACTGTCGGGCGTTGCAGCAGCCAGTTCAGCGCCACTTGCGGAACGGTCTTGTCCGTTTCCTTCGCCACCTGATCGAGCGCGTCGACAACCTTGTAGAGGTACTCGTCGTCGACGGGCGGGCCCATGTCGTTGGAGGCTTTGACGTTCCGCCGGCTGACTTCCGGCAACGGGGCACCGCGGCGGATTTTGCCGGTGAGACGGCCCCAGCCCAGCGGCGACCAGACTACAGCGCCGACGCCTTGATCGAGCCCGAGCGGCATCAATTCCCATTCATAGTCGCGCCCGACGAGCGAGTAGTACGTCTGATTGGCGATGAAGCGGGGCAGGCCGTGCCGGTCGGCGACGGCGAGCGCCTTCATCAAATGCCAGCCGGAGAAATTCGACACGCCGATGTAGCCGATCTTGCCCGCGCGGATGAGATCGTCGAGCGTCGAGAGCACTTCCTCGGGCGGCGTCTTCGCGTCATAGCCATGCAGCTGGAACAGATCGATGTGATCGGTGCCGAGCCGCTTCAGCGAACTCTCGACCGCCCGCGTGAGGTGAAAGCGCGAGGAGCCGACGTCGTTCGGGCCGGGACCTGAGCGGAACGTCGCCTTGGTCGAGATCAGGACTTTGTCGCGCCGGCCTTTGATCGCCGCGCCCAAGACCTCTTCGGAACCGCCGCCGGAATAAATGTCCGCGCTGTCGAACATCGTGAGGCCCTGCTCGAGACAAATATCGACCAGGCGCGTCGCGTCCGCCGCATTCGTCGCGCCCCATGCGGCGAGCCCGCCTTGTCCGCTGAATGTGCCGGTGCCGAGGGTCAGAACCGGCACGTTGAATCCCGATCGCCCGAGTTGACGGTACTCCATGGCTGCCTCCATTGGTTTGATGCATCGATGTAGCGCGGCGATGTGGAGAAAGCGAGCGGGCTGAGGGCTGTCCTGGCCCCAATCACTTCGCGATCGGAAGGTCGATCTTCGAGCGTCGGGTCTCGTCGCGAAACATACGCCATACCGCGGCGCGTTCGGGGTTCTCCAGAAATTGGCTGCGGTCGGCAGGTGCGATGGCGATGCGGACGCGGGAGCCTTGCTTGAATTGGTGCGATAGCGGCTGAAGGGCGATGTCCATGCGGAAGGGTTCGTTCGGTGTGACCTTGGCGGCGTCCTTGCGCGCGTGACTGTGCGAAGGCCCGAGCGTGCGATACGGCAGCTTGCCTTCGCGCCGCCGCGACGCGCGCAGTTGGCCTTCGGTCACGTAGTTCACCTGGCCGTCGGGCGTTACCTCTTCCAGATAGACGAAGAAGTCGCCGTCGGTGTCGTCGACGGCCGCGAAGAGCGTCACGACCGGTTCACCCGTCACTTCGACATCCTGCGTCAGCGGCGGCGTTGTGTAGGTGAGGAGCGCGCGGTCTTCCTCCGCGCGATCGGGATACGCAACCGGATAAGGACCCATCGTCGTGTGCCAGCGTGTGAGTTCGCCGGATCGCGCCGCGGCACCACCTTCGTAGCGATCGATCCCCGCGTCGGCCGGCGGCGCGCACGCGGCGTCGAGCAGGCCTTCGGCGGCGAAGCACCAGGTCTGATTGCTCGTCACCGGCGGCCAGGTTTGCGCTTCGCGCCATGCGTTCGCGCCGGTCGTGAAGTAGTGCACCGGCGCGCTCGACGAAAAGCCGTTGTCGATCCCCTTCAGATAATAGTCGAAGAAGCGAAGCTTCTCCGCGTCCAGCTTGAAACTTGTCGCGGTCGGTTCGCGTACGCCAGGTCCGTAGAAGAAGCGCCCGCCGTGATTCCACGGACCGATCAGCATGCGTTTCGTCGGTGACGTCGAGTTGAGGAACCGGCGAACAGCGCCGAGCGCGTAACCGGAATCCTGCCAGCCGCTAATCGCATACACGGGCACATTCGTGGCATCGATCGCGCGCTGATAGCGGAAGAGCCCGGAAGCGTCGGCTCGCGCGCCGCCATGTGTGTCGTCCCGAAACGTGACGTGCTGAAGGAACGTCCACAAATTGAAATTCTTCGCATGGCCGGCGATCGCTTGCCGCAGCAACGCGCCGTCGCGGTCCTCATCGACGGGGCAGGGGCCAACGATGGTTGAATTCGGCGCTTGCTCGCCGGCGTCGAGCATGCGGTTGAACCCGGCCCATTGCTTGACGAAGGCAGTGTTTTGGATGCCGCCGGGAAAGGTAATCTCGGTGTAGAAATCATAGCCGGAGAATGTGGGCATAACCGCCTTCACGGCCGGATGGCGATTGCGCAGAAGCATCTCTGCCGTCGTGCCGACATAGGACTGCCCGGTAGCGCCGACGATGCCGTTCGACCACGGTTGACGGATCGACCAATCGACGATCGTTGCGCCGTCCCTCACCTCTTCGTCGCTGTATTCGAGTTTGCGCGAACCGAAAGATGCCCCGCTTCCGCGCGCGTCGACGACGACATAGGCATAACCGCGCGGCACGAAGTAATGCAGCGTCGTTCCAACGCGCGGCTTGCAGCCGCCGCCGGCCTCCGGCTTCAAGAGGACGGAGCGGTAGTACCGCGTCTGCTCGATGATCGTGGGAAGCTTGGCGCCAGGCTGCAGCCCGGCCGGAAGATGAACGTCGACCGCAAGCCGCACGCCGTCCGGCATGGTGACGTAGTAGGCCTTGCGTTCGATACCTTCGTATTCCGCGGCGCGTGCACGCTCCGGCGCGCCATCATCCCACCAAGCCTGATCGGGTCCCTTCGGTGGGTCGGCGGCGAACGCACTCGCAGCCCCGGAGATCGCGCCGAGCGCCAGAACAAGCGAGCGTATTGTCATGGCCCCAACCTAAAGCTTGGTAGCCTCAAAACATACAGGACTGTATCTTTATGTGAAGAGCCTACGTCGGGCCCTAACCATCAGGCAAACACGCTGGGATCCACGCCGCCCTTCGGATCCGGGCCGTACTTGTTGGGCCCGCGTTTTCCGTCGATGCACATGAAGACCGGGATGATGAGGCCGCCGACATAGGGAATGAATCCCATGAGCGAGAGCCAGCCGGTCAGATCCTGGTCGTGGAAGCGGCGAACCTGCACCGCCAAATTCGGGATGAACGTCACGAGAAACCAGATGCCAATCCCGCCGTAGAGGACGGTCATCACGGTTTCTTCACCTGCGCTCGAAAACGAGAACGCCACCGCCACGAGCGCCAGGATGATCAGGAATTGGAGCAGCGTGAACATCCAATATTCCTTCCGTCGCGATCTCCCCGTGAATTCGAAGTAGCGCTGATACGGAAGCAGCATCCATTCCATGTCGAATCTCCCAGGCACATGCCACGAGAGCCTAATGACGGCCCGGCCCAAATCAAAACGCGCCCGGACGGGCGCGTTGATAGAGATTGAATCAGAAACGGCGCGAGGCGGCTAGCTCGGCTTCGCCTTGCGCGCCGCCGCCACCGCTTGCTTCAATTCGTCCAGGGTCAGCACGCCGGTGAACGGCTTGTCGCCGATGAAGAATGTCGGTGTCGCATCGACGCCCACGGCCTTGCCGAGAGCCTGGACCTCGTCCAGCCGCTTCTTGACCTTGGTGCTCGCCATGTCGGTCTTGAGCTTCGCGACGTCGACGCCGACGTCTTTGGCGATCGCAAAGATGCTCTCTTCGCTAAGCTCCTCCGCGCCCATCAGCGCAAGATGAAAGTCCCAATATTTGCCCTGCGCGACGGACGCGACGGCCGCTTGCGCCGCAAGTTCCGATTCCGCCGAGAGGATAGGATACTCCTTCAAGACCAGGCGCACGTTGCCGTCCTGCTTCAGCAGGTCCGACACGTTCTCCTTGCCCTTCTTGCAGTACGGGCAGCGGTAATCGAAGAACTCGACGATCGTGACGTCGCCCTTGGGATTGCCGGCCACGATCGGCTCGGCCTCTTGGAACAGGGCGGCCGAGTGCTTCTTGGCGTTGTCCTGAAGGTTGACCAGCCGGTCGCCTTCCTCCTTGGCCTTCATGCGGTCGACGGCCTCGAAGATCACTTCCGGATTTTCGAGCAGATAGTTGCGGACGATCTTTTCGACGTCCGACTTGCTCATGGCCGACAACGGCGCGTCGTCGCTGCCGCCGCCGGCGAACCGCAGGGCGGCGACCACGGCGACCACCATCACCACGGCGCCGATCAAGAGCAAAAGAATAGAGCGTTGGTTGGTCATGCGTCCTTCGATCGAATGAGTGTCAAGAAGCTCAGCGGTCTCTGTTGCGCGCTTCGCTTTGCGAAATGGAGAGAATGTCGTTGGCGCGCTGCCAGTCGTTCGAGCCTTCGGCCAGCTTCTTTTGCGCGCGCTGCGAGAACTGCATGGCTTGCGGATAGGCCCTCAACGCGTAGTAGCGTTCGGCGGTGGCAAGAGCGGCCCGCGCATCGTCGCCGCTGCGCGCATAGGCGTCGGCCAGGTAGTACCAAGCCATGCCGTTCTCGGGCTCATCCTTGATCGCCATCTTCAAGTGCTTCATCGCTTCCGGAATGACGGCGGGGTCTTCCATCGCTAACAGCGCGGCGCCGAAGCTCGCTTGAATCAAGGGCTCGTTGGGCGCCAGTTCCACGGCCTTGCGATAGGCGGGCACGCCCTCCTTCGGCCGGCTCGATTCGACGAGCATCTGGCCCTTCAATTCCCAGAAATACGCATAGTCCGGCCGCTCCGCGATCAAGCTGTCGACCTCAGGCAGCGCGCGCTCCATATCGGCGGCGCGGAAAAACGCGACAGCGCGGGCATAGCGACCGGCTTGGCTCCTGTCCGACTGCGGATAGCGGCGCAACACGGTCTCGGGCTTTTCGATAAAGCCGCGCAGCTTCGCGCGCATCAACGCATAGTCCGCGATCTCGCGCGGCGTGTCGGTCTTGTCTTTGTACGGCGAGTTGTCGACCAGATCCTGCAGCGACGACACGCGTTCGCGCGACAGCGGATGCGAACGGATGAACGGATCTTGGCGATAACCGCTCAACGCCTCCTGGTCCGCGAAACGGTCGAAGGTCAGCGCCATGCCGCGCGGCGACTGGCCGGTGGCGCTCAGGAATTTCGCGCCCGCTTGGTCGGCCGCGGACTCTTGCGTGCGGCTGTACGAGAGCATCTCGCGCTGCGCCACCGACTGCGAACCGATCAGCAAACCCATGCCGAGATCCGGCGCGCCGGCGGCGATCGCCGCGATGCCGGCAAGCATGCCGATCAGCATCGGCACCTGCGCTTTGCCGGCGGCCTCGGGCCCGCGCGCAAGATGGCCGCCGGAGATGTGGCCGGTTTCGTGCGCGATCACGCCTTTCAGCTCGTTCGGCGTGTCGAGCGTCATGATCATGCCGGTATGGAGGAAGACGTTCTGGCCGCCGGTGACGAAGGCGTTCAACGACGGATCGTTGATGATGTACATCGACACGGCCTTCTCATCGAGACCGGCCGCGCGGAACAACGGATCGCTATAGCCGCGAAGGATGCGTTCGATCTCCGCGTCGCGAATGCCCGCGCGCGCCGACGCATCGCTCTGGCTGGCCATCAGCGCGCCGGTGGCGACAACGCCCAAGGTCAGCGCACGCAGGCTCTTGGAAAGCATCGAAGGTTGGGTGGTCACGACGTCGGTCTCCAACAAAACGAACTCAGCCGAATCGGGCTCGAAAACGCCAGCCGGGCAGGGCGGATGCCCTCCGTTCCCCAGGTGCTTAGAACGGTACGGGTGTCGCGGTTTTGCGTCAATCAAATGCTTGTTACGCTGCCGCGACAACGGGACTGCTGAAACGCGGCATTTCCGCGCCGATTCCAAGCTAATCTGCATGGTCCTCAAAGCAAGATTAAGGCAGTTTCATCCGTGACCTCATCGAGCCGCAGCCGCGTCGATCCGTTCCTGGCGATGGACGTCCTCGACCGCGCCAACGCACTCGCCCGCTCAGGACGCACCGTATTCCACCTCGAAGCCGGACAACCCGGCACCCGCGCGCCAAAACGCGCCCTGGAAGCGGCGCAAAAAGCGCTGGCCGACGACAAGCTTGGCTACACCGAAGCGGTCGGCCGCCCGGCGCTGCGCGAACGCATCTCGCGCTTCTACCGCGACACCTACGCCGTCGACGTCGCGCCGGAACGCATCATCATCACGACGGGCTCATCCGCCGGGTTCCTCCTCGCCTTCATCGCGCTGTTCGAATCGGGCCAGTCGCTCGCGATGGCCGTGCCCGGCTACCCCGCCTATCGCAACATCGCCCTCGCGCTGGGCCTGCGTCCGCACTTCATCGCGTGCCGTGAAGCCGAACACTTCCGCCTCACCGCCAAGGCCATCGCCGCCACGCCCGACATCGATGGCGTTCTGATTGCCAGCCCCGGCAACCCCAGCGGCACCGTGATCCCTGCGGACGAACTCGCCGCCATCGCCGACACCTGCGACACGCGCGGTCTGAAACTCATCTCCGACGAAATCTACCACGGCATCACCTACGGCGAACGCGCACAGACCGCGCTCGCCTTCTCGCGCAACGCGATCGTGATCAACAGCTTCTCGAAATACTTCTCGATGACGGGCTGGCGCATCGGCTGGATGGTCGTGCCCGACGACCTGGTCCGCACCATCGAACGCCTGACGCAGAACTTCTACATCTCGCCGCCCACGATCTCCCAGGTGGCAGCGCTCGCCGCCCTCGACGCGACCGACGAAGCCGACGCCTACGTCCGCACCTACGCCGCCAACCGCGCACGTTTGCTGGCGGCGCTAAAAGATGCAGGCTTCGATGCGGTCGCGCCCGCCGACGGCGCGTTCTACCTCTACGCTAACGTGTCCCCGTTCAACATCGACGCGGCGACGCTCGCACAACGGCTGCTGGAAGAAACAGGAGTCGCCGCCACCCCAGGCCACGACTTCGATCCGTTCGACGGCGACCGCTGGATCAGATTCTCCTACGCCGGCGCGCAAAACGAAGTCGACAACGCGGCCACCGCGCTCGTCGCGTGGTGCCGCGCCCTGCCGAAGACGTAAATCCTAAGCGTCGGGCTTCCGCTGCCACCAGCCCTTGCGCTGAGGTTGCTTCGGATCGGCCGCGGTGTCCTCGCTCGGCTCCTCGGCCTTCGGTCCGCCGAAGCCGAAGAACGACGCGATGCTCGACCGCTCTGCCTTAGGCTCTTCGACCGCACGCGGCGCTTCGGGCTTCGGCGCGTCGGCATAAGCCGTCTCGCGCTGTTCGACCTTGGGCTCGCGGCGCGGCGGAGGCGGCGGATCAAAACGCGGCGCGTCAAAGCTCCGCGGCACGGCGCCCGGCGTCGTATCGAACCCGCCCGTGCCCGGCCAATCGGGCGCATCGAGCGCCTGAGCCGGCGTCGGTAAATGACCTAACGGCGAAGGCGCAGGCCCGCTCTGATAAGGCACGCTGCCGCCCTCTTCCGGACGACGGCCACGCCGGCCGCGGCGTCCACGCCGGCGCTTGCGGCGCGGGCCATCGGCCCCGTTCTCGCCCGCGGCGGCAGGCTGCAGCCCGCCTTCCACGTTGCCGTCGACATCGCCCTCGGCGTCGTCGCCGTCGTCATCATCCGTCTCGTTTCCAGCCTCGACCGCCGCCAACGGACGATCCTCCGCAAACGGCGCATCAGGTTGCGGCCCGACGCCCGGCGGCTGTCCCTGAGCCGGCACGCGCTCGCGATCGCCGCGATCACGCCCGCCGCGCCGCCGGCGGCGCTTACGCCGCTTGCCGTCGTCCTCGCCGCCGCGCGCGGCTTGAGCAGGCTGTTCGCCGTCGTCGCGATCGTCCTCGACAACGGTGACGTCGCCCGAGACCTCGTCGTCCACGACCTCACGCACGTCGTCGTCGTTCGCTTCCATCTCGCTTTCGACGGTCACCGCCGCCGCAATCGGCTTGCGCGGCTCGAACGGCACGTTCGCGCCCCGGTCGATCTCGTACGCCGAGGCGGCCAGCGACGTCTTGGCCTCGACAAAAATATAAACGCCACGCCGGTCTTCGATCGCCGTCAACTGCGCACGCTTGTGATTGAGAATGTAGAGCGCGATTTCCGGCGACACGCGCAACGTAATCGCCTGCATCTTCTCGCGCTGACAATATTCCTCGACCGCGCGCAGCACGCGCAAAGCCATCGAACCCACCGAGCGAATGACGCCCCGGCCTTCGCAGTGAGGGCAGGGGATCGTCGCGCCCTCGACCATGCCGGCGCGCAAACGCTGACGCGACATCTCGAGCAGGCCGAACGGACTGATGCGGCCCAGCTGAATGCGCGCGCGATCGTGCCGCAACGCGTCCTTCAGCCGCTTCTCGACCGCCCGGTTGTTCCGGTGCTCTTCCATGTCGATATAGTCGATGACGACAAGGCCCGCCAAGTCGCGCAACCGCAACTGCCGCGCCACCTCGTCGGAGGCCTCAAGGTTCGTTTTAAGCGCGGTGTCTTCGATGTGATGCTCGCGCGTCGACTTGCCCGAGTTCACGTCGATCGCGACCAAAGCTTCCGTCTGGTTGATGACGATGTAACCGCCCGAACGCAGACGAACGATCGGATTGAACATGCTGTCCAGCGCCGTCTCGACGCCGAAGCGTTGGAACAGCGGCACATGATCGCGATAATGCTTCACCGCATCGGCGTGGCTGGGCATCAGCATATTCATGAAGCTGTGCGCTTCGTTGAAGCCCTCTTCGCCTTCGACCTGAATCTCGGTGACGTCTTTGGAATAGAGATCGCGGATCGTCCGCTTGATCAGATTGCCTTCTTCATAGACGACCGTGGGCGCCGTCGAGCGCAACGTCAGCTCGCGCACCGCGTCCCACTGGCGCATCAGATATTCGAAGTCGCGATTGATCTCCTGCTTCGTCCGGTTGGCGCCGGCCGTGCGGATGATCACGCCCATGCCGTCCGGAACCTCCAGCTCACCGGCCACTTCCTTGAGTTTCCGGCGATCCGAGACATTGTTGATCTTGCGCGAAATGCCGCCGCCGCGATCCGTGTTCGGCATCAACACGCAATAGCGTCCCGCGAGCGACATATACGTCGTCAGCGCCGCGCCCTTGTTCCCGCGCTCTTCCTTCACGACCTGCACCAGCAGAACCTGCCGGCGCTTGATCACTTCTTGAATCTTGTACCGCTTGAGCGAGCGATAGTCGCGCCGCGGCAGCTCTTCTTCCATGGCATCGTCTGCGCCCGCGGCTTCCGAGGCAGCGTTCTCAACCGCGGCTGCCGCTTCAGCCGGCGTGATGTCGACGACGACGGTATCGTCGCCGTCCGCCGACGTCTCGTCGCCGTCGAACGCGTGCGGCTCGTCGCTGTCGTGCGGGTGATCGTGCGCCTCGATGGCCGGCGCTTCGTCGATCGGAGCGGCGCTCTCCTCGGTTTCCGGATCGTGGACCCAGACATCGTCGACGCTCGTGGTCGCGACTTCGACGATTTCCGCGCCATCATCGCCGTTCAACGTCGGTTCCGACGGCGACATCGTCATGTCACCGGAAGTCAGAGACGACGGAGCCTCATCGTCCTGTTCGTTCGTCGCCTCGATCGCGGGCACTTCCGCGGGCTCATCGTCATCATCGTCGTCATCACGCCGCTGCGCGGCGCGATTGGCGTCAAGCAGCGCCTGACGATCCGCGGTCGGGATTTGGTAATAGTCGGGATGGATTTCGGAGAACGCCAGGAACCCGTGGCGATTGCCGCCGTAGTCCACGAAGCACGCCTGCAGCGAAGGTTCGACCCTCGTTACCTTGGCGAGATAGATGTTCCCTTTAAGGGGACGGCGTGATGCAGACTCGTAGTCAAATTCCTCGACTCTGGTTCCATCAAGTACGACGACGCGTGTTTCTTCCGGGTGGCTCGCGTCCACCAGCATTTTCTTCGACATTAAGGAAATCTCCGGGAGCCGCGCGCGACAGGTCGTCTGATCGCGAGGCCACGCCTCGCAGACCGCGCACACTGGCTGCCTCTGGGTTTGAAGTTTCAGAAACGCCGCTCAGCCAGCCGGAACAGTCAGGGACGAATCCGAGAACTCGCCCGCTCGTTGCTGGTGATGTGGCGAAAAACGACATGGGTGTATTGAGCCCCTCCACCGCACGCCCGGGGTAGGGCGAGGCGGCGCGATGTGGCGTCTCGCGGACCTTGGGGTGCCGAGGCACGGCCGGCAGCGAAACACCGAATTCCGACCCTGAAGACCTAAACCGCTACGATTCGAGTCCCGCCCAGGGCCGGGAAAAAGTCTTAGACGTGTTGGCCGGGTACCGCAACAAATGAAAGCACGGCTGAAATCTGCCGCATTCTCAGGCTAGGACTAGCGATCACCCGAACGAACGGGCATATCGTAGGCGATTCTTGGCTAACGGGTCGTCAACGGGGTGTGCGCGACGATCGTGGCCGGTCGAACAAGATTTAAGACACCGATTGATGCACTGGAACTGGCAACGCCTGATCCTTGCCGTAGCATTGGCGTTGGCCGCCCCGGCGGTTGCGGCGCCTCCGCCTGTGGTCAGCGACGTACGCGTCGGCCAAAACGGCAAACACACCCGGTTCGTCCTGAACCTGTCGGAAAAGGTCGATTTCGAGATCTTCACCCTGGCCGACCCCTATCGGATCGTCATCGATCTGCCTGAGGTCGCCTGGCGGCTCGACCCGGCGGCCACCCAAGCATCGGCCGGCGTGGTGAAAGGTTTCCGCTTCGGCCTGTTCAAGCCGGGGCGCTCGCGCATGGTCATCGACCTCGCGTCGCCGGTCACCATCATGAACAAATTTCTACTGCCGCCCGAAGGGGAACGCCGCTACCGCTTGGTGCTGGATCTCGGCCAAATTGATCGAGCCCAGTATCTAACAACTTCAGGTTGGCCCACCGACACCCACGCCGAGTCGGCCGCCCCTTCGGAGACTGATCCCGAGGTGGAAAAGGCCGCCCGCGCTCCGGCGGCCAAGCGCGTCGTCGTCATCGACGCGGGCCATGGCGGCGTAGACCCCGGTGCGACCGGCATCGACGGTACGCACGAGAAGGACCTGGTGCTGGCGCTCGCCAAGTCACTCCGCCACGCGCTGGAGAAAACCGGCAAATACGTCGTCGTGATGAGCCGCGACAGCGACATCTTCCTGTCCCTGAAAGCCCGCGTGGCCGTCGGCCGTAGGGCGCGCGCGGACCTGTTCATCTCGCTGCACGCGGATTCTGCGCCGGGATCGATGGTTAGGGGCGCGTCGGTCTACACCCTGTCCGAAAGGGCATCGGACAAAGAGGCCGAGGCCCTTGCCAAGTCCGAAAACCAATCCGACATCATCGCCGGCGTCGACCTCACCAACGAAGCCGACGTCGTCACCAGCATCCTCATAGACCTGGCCCAGCGCGAGACCAAGAACAGTGCGGTGAAGTTTGCCCAAGCGCTCGTGCCAGAGTTGCAGAGAGCCGGCGAAGTCACCCAGAAGAGCCACCGCTTTGCCGGATTCGTCGTCTTGAAGGCGCCCGACGTGCCTTCCGTTCTGATCGAGGTCGGCTATCTTTCAAGCCGCGAGGACGAGTCGGTGATGAACACCAACCGCTGGCGCAAACGCATGGCGGATTCGATCGCGCGTGCGGTTGATCGGTACTTCCGGACCAGCCGCGGCGATCATAAAGCCGAGGCGGAACCGTGAGGCCGGGCGAGGCAGGGAAGTGTCCGGAAATGGAACGAAATTGCGACGTTCTGTACGTGCCGAACAGGTTTTTAACAGTAGCCCCGGCTGCCGCCGTGGTATAACCCGGCCCGAGCCGCGGGTTTAGCGCAGGATAGCTCACGTTCATGTATCGGTTTATCGCGTACACGCTTGGCGGAATCGCGGTCCTTACCATCTCGGTTTTCGCCGGGGTGGCGCTGTATTTGTACAAGCTCAGCCAGGACCTTCCCGACTACAGCGCGCTGGCGAACTACCAGCCGCCGATCACCACGCGCGTCTACGCGAACGACGGCTCTCTGATCGCCGAGTACGCGCGTGAACGCCGGTTGTTCGTGCCGATCGAATCCATCCCGCGCCGTGTGATCGACGCGTTCCTCTCGGCCGAAGACAAAGATTTCTATTCGCACCCCGGCGTCGACATCAACGGCGTGATGCGCGCCGTAATCACCAACGCGCAGAACTACATGTCCGGCGCCAACCGTCGTCCCGAAGGCGCGTCGACGATCACGCAGCAGGTCGCGAAGAACTTCTTGCTGACCAGCGAAGCGACGCTTGAGCGTAAGATCAAGGAATGGATGCTCGCCTTCCGTCTTGAGGACGCCTACAGCAAAGACAAAATTCTCGAGCTCTACCTCAACGAAATCTTCTTGGGCTCGGGCTCCTACGGCGTCGCGGCCGCGGCCTACAACTATTTCGACAAATCGCTCGATCAGCTGACGATCGCCGAAACGGCGTATCTCGCGGGCCTGCCGAAGGCGCCGTCGAACTACCACCCGATCCGCCAAGCGCGCAAAGCGATCGAGCGCCGGAACTGGGTGATCGAGCGCATGTCCGAGAACCAGTTCATCGGTGATGAAGACGCCAAGAAGGCGGTCGGCGAGCCTCTCGTTCCGCACTTCCGTCCTGCTGGCGCGCAATCGCCTGAAGCGCAGTACTTTGCCGAGGAAATTCGCCGCTGGATTCAGCAGAACTACGGCGACCAGGCGCTCTACGACGGCGGTCTCGCCGTGCGCTCGACCTTCGATCCGAAGCTTCAGCATTTCGGCACGACGGCGCTGCGTAAAGGCCTGATCGGCTACGATCGCCGCCACGGCTGGCGCGGACCCGTCACACGCGTCGACCTCTCGACCGAATGGCGCAAGACGCTGGCGGACATGCCGGCGTTACTCGACGTGACGGAGTGGCGGTTGGCCGCTGTCACCGGCTCGGTGGGCGACGCGGTGAAGATCGGCTTCGCCGACGGCTCCGACGGCAAGATCCCCTTTAGCGAACTCAAATGGGCGCGCAAGTTTATCACCGACGAGAAGATGGGCGGCGAGCCCAAGAAATCGTCGGAAGTGGTAACGCCGGGCGACGTCATTTACGTCGAAGCGTTGCCCAAAACACCTGAGGCTGACAACGCCGGCCTGTTCACGCTGCGCCAAGTTCCGAAAGCGAACGGCGGCTTGATCGCGATGGATCCGCACACCGGCCGCGTTCTCGCGCTCGTCGGCGGCTTCTCATTCTATGCCAGCGAATTCGACCGCGCGTGGCAGGCGCTGCGTCAAACCGGCTCGGCCTTCAAACCGCTGGTGTACGCCGCCGCGCTCGACAGCGGCTACACGCCATCGAGCATCGTACTCGACGTGCCCTTCGTCGCCAGCCAAGGCGAAGGCCTGCCGCTCTGGCGTCCGGAAAACTACGGTCAAAGCTTCGCCGGTCCCTCGACGCTGCGCGAAGGCCTTGAGAAATCGCGCAACCTGATGACCGTGCGCATCGCCGCCGACATCGGCATGGACAAGGTCGTCGAGTACTCGCGGAAACTCGGCACCTCCGACAAGATGCTGCCCGTGCTCGCGAACGCTCTCGGCTCGACCGAGTCGACGCTGGTGCGCATGGCGTCGGCCTATTCGGTCTTCGTCAACGGCGGCAAACGGGTCGTGCCGACGCTCGTCGACCGCATCCAAGACCGCCACGGCAAGACGATCGACCGCGCCGACAAGCGCGTCTGCGACGGCTGCAACGCCGAAACGTGGGAAGGCCAGGAAGAGCCGCTGATCGCAAGCGACGCCGAAAACATCCTCGACGCCCGCACCGCGTATCAGATCGTGCATATGCTCGAAGGCGTGATCGAACGCGGCACCGCCGTGGTTGCGCGCGACGTCGGTGTGCCGCTCGCCGGCAAGACCGGCACGACGAACGACTATAAGGACGCCTGGTTTGTCGGCTTCTCGCCGAACCTTACGGTCGGCATCTACATCGGCTTCGATCAGCCCACGTCGTTGGGCCACGGTGAAACCGGCGGTGCGAACTCTGCGCCGATCTTCCGCGATTTCATGAAGGAAGCCGTCGGCACGCAGCCGCCAATCCCCTTCCGCGTCCCGCCCGGCATCCGCTTGGTGCGCGTCGACCTCAAGAGCGGCCGCCCGTCCAGCGCCGGCGCCGTGCTTGAGGCCTTCAAGGCCGGGACTGAACCCGGCTCGGGTTACATACCCAAAGGCGACGCATTTGGCTCCGGCATGGGTGGATCCGAGGAAGATCCCGACGCAGCTGCAAGCACGCAGAGCGAAAACTCCGGCGGCTGGGGCCTCTACTGAATTTGCCTTGAGACGAACGGCGGCGCGACGTTATAAGTCGCGCCCTTCACACGTGGCCGGAAACGAACATGCGCGCCGAAATGCAAGCCATCGCCGAGCAGGTCCAGCAATCGCTGGCGCTGCTGAGGAGGCATCTTTGACCCGGACGCTGCACGCAGGCGCCTCGACGAACTGAACGCGAAGGCCGAAGACCCGAAATTCTGGAACGATAGCGCCGCCGCGCAAAAAGCCATGCGCGAGCGCAACAAGCTCGACACCGCGCTCACCGAATTCAAGCGCCTCGAAGCCGACTTCAACGACGCTGTCGAAATGATCGAACTCGCGAGCGGCGAGGGCGACGCCGCGATGGTGAAGGAAGCTGAGGACTCACTGCGCGCCGTCGCCAAGCGTGCCGGCGATCTGGAGATGCAGTCGCTGCTCTCGGGCGAAGCAGACAGCAACGACACCTTTATCGAAATTCACGCCGGGGCAGGCGGTACTGAAAGCCAAGACTGGGCGTCGATGCTCTTTCGCATGTACACGCGCTGGGCTGAACGTCGCGGCTTCAAGTGGGAGCTGATCGAAGAAAGCGCCGGAGAAGAGGCGGGCCTAAAATCCGCGACCATTCTCGTTAAAGGCGACAACGCATTCGGTTGGGCCAAAACGGAATCCGGCGTTCACCGCTTGGTGCGCATTTCGCCGTATGACTCGAATGCCCGTCGGCACACCAGCTTTGCCAGCGTCTGGGTCTACCCGGTCGTCGACGACACGATCGAAGTCGACATCGTCGACAAGGACCTGCGCATTGACACATACCGCGCTAGCGGCGCCGGCGGTCAGCACGTCAACAAAACCGAAAGCGCGATCCGTATCACGCATATTCCAAGCGGCATTGTCGTCTCGTGCCAAAATGACCGCTCACAGCACAAGAACCGCGCGACCGCCTTTGCGATGCTGCGCTCGCGCCTCTACGAGGCAGAGCTTGAACGGCGCGAAGCGAAGGTCGACGCACTGAACGCGACCAAGTCGGATATCGGCTGGGGCCACCAAATCCGCTCTTATGTCTTGCAGCCGTATCAGCTGGTAAAGGATCTGCGCACCGGCGCGCAAAGCTACTCGCCGCAAGATATTTTGGATGGCGACCTCGACGCCTTCATGCAGGCGTCGCTGGCGCAAAAATTAAAGGGCGGCGCAGACGCCGCCCCTGTCGAAGATATCGACTAGATCGCCAGGCCTATTGGCCCGACTTGATCGCGCCGAGAAGGCTTCCCGTGCTCGTCGTCCGCGTCACCTGCGGCCGGCCGAAGATATTCGTCGGCGTCGGAGCAGGGGCAGGCTGCGGCTGCGGCGCGGACAGCGGCGGCGCCGAATACTGCTGCTGCTGCGGTTGCGGCGCGGCGGCCATCGGCGCGGGCGCCGAAAGTTGCGGCTGCGGTGCGGCCGCAATGCCGAGATCGCGCTTCGGTTCGAACGTCGTGCGCGGTTCGGGCTTGCCGGCGACTTCCGAGAGTGGATCGGCGCAATGGCGACAGTTGCCTTCGAAGAACGCGCCGACTTCAACGGCCAGCGCTTCGTGCAGGATCGTGCCTTCCATATGGCACGTGCCCGAAAGCTGAACCTTCCGTGCACGGACGATACCTTGGACGCGGCCGCGGATGGTGCATTCCTCGGCGACGATCTCGCCTTGGAAATTCGCTTTCTCGCCGATGGTGACGGAAGCCGATCGAATGTCGCCGTCGACGCGTCCGTCGATTTGAATGTCGCCCGTCGACGTCAGAGTCCCGATCACCACAAGATCATCCGAGATGATCGACGGCGCCGATCTGCCGGGACGCCGTGTCGGCGTTGGCAGTGGCAGATTGCCGGAAGGTGGATTCGAGTTACCCTTGCTACCCCTTGAAAACATTTCGCCCCGCATCGAAGAACTTGGTGGGATCACGGACCACATTGTTGAACCAGATCTCATAGTGGAGATGCGGTCCCGTGCTGCGGCCGGTCGATCCCATCGTAGCGATCTTCTGGCGGAATTGCACCATGTCTCCGGCCTTCACGATAATTGATTGCAAATGGCCATAACGCGTGCGGATGCCGCGGCCATGATCGATCTCGACCATGTTGCCATATGGGCCGCGCCTCTCGGCCGCCACCACGCGACCTGCCGCAGAAGCAAGCACCGCCGTGCCGAAATCGCCTGCCATATCGGCACCGGCATGGAACGCGACACGACCTGTGAAGGGGTCGACGCGGTAACCAAAACCACTGGTTGAGCGATAGAAACCTGTCGCAATAGGCGTCACCAGCGGCAAGCGGGACAACGCCGTCGTCAGATTGTCGAGACGGCTGTAGGTCTGCGCAATCTCGGCGAACTGTTTCTCGAACTCGTCGGTCACGCCGTCGATCGCCGCGGCCCTGATCTCAGGCAGCAGTGGACCGCCCATGCCGTTTTTGCTGTTCATGCCGACCTGGTTGGCGACTTGATCGACCGGCAAATCCGTCATCGCCAGAATCCGCTGATAGCGATCGATCTGCGACGTCGCGCCGTCACGCAATTCGCCCAAAAGCGCTACTTGCTGCTTTTGGATATCGCTCAAACGGTCTTCGAGGTTCGCGATCTTCTTCACGACCGAGTTCTGGGCCAGCGCGCTCTTGCCGGCGCCGGCATCACCCGTCGAGGCGGTCGACGCCGCGACCACGCCGATCGTGCTGTCGTTGATCGCCTGCGCCACGCGGCTCTGACGCACGGCGGGCTCCGCCGAGGTGAGCTGCATCATGAGCGTGTTGGCGCCGTCCCGCGCACCGGCGCGCGCGTAGGATTTGCCAGCGTAACCGTCCATGTACGCCATCTGACGGCGCACTTCGCGCACCTGCTTGTCCATCGCCTGCTTCTGCATGAGCAGGGCGGTCAGCTGACGGTGCTTTTGTTCGAGATCGCGCGTCGCGTTTTGGAAGCGCTCTTCGGCCAGAACCAGAAGGCCGTTCAATTCGTCATACGCCAACTGCATCTGTGAAACGCGGCCCTCATAGGCCGCCTGCATGCTGGCGTAACGCTGATCTTTCGCCGTGATGATTTGTTCTTTGAAGATGACGACGACGGAGGCGTAAGCGACCCACAGCATGATCAGCAGGGTCGTGATCGCGACAGTCATCTGGAATGTCGGACTGAATTCGAAGAACTGAACGGAGCCCCGGCTACGCAAGTAGAACTGACGATGCGGGAACAACCGGTGCGCGAGCACCATGACGCCGCCGAGGGGCGAGGTGGACATGCAACTACCTCAACTGATGTGAAGCTTGGGATACCCACAGACGCCGTCGGGATGTGAAACGGTGCCTGAGCCCCTTGCCTAACTAGACCCTACCGCAATTGTTACGGATTTGAAGCTTTTCGCCAAGCCGCAGAAATTGCAAAATTCTTACAACTTTTTAAGGTTTTCCATCACAGCGACCGGACGGCGGCCAGCACGTCTTCCACGTGTCCTGGAACACGCACTTTCCGCCAGATTTTGGCGATCTTTCCCTTGCTATCGATCAGAAAAGTCGAACGGTCGATTCCCATATACTTGCGCCCATACATGCTTTTCTCGACCCAAGAGCCGTACGATTCGATGGCTTTACCTTCCGGGTCTGATCCCAGCGCCACTTTCAGCTTGTGCTTCACCTTGAAACGGTCGTGGGCGGCCACACTATCCTTTGAGACCCCGACGACCGGGACGCCGAGCTTTTTGAAAGCGGCGGCTGCGGCGGAGAAATCAATCGCCTCCGTGGTACAACCTGGGGTATCGTCCTTAGGGTAAAAATACAGGACCAGCGGCTTGCCCGCGAAGTCCTTCAGCGAGACCTTCCCGCCGCCGTCGGTCTCCAGTGTGAAACTGGGCGCCTTGTCCCCCTCAGCGATTGTCTTGGTCATGGCGATGTTCCCGGCGTTGGTTATCGGCTTGAAGCAGTTTTCGATGCGAAATCCAAGAGTTCGCCCTCTTTCCCCTCGGACGCGCGGGGGCATGTCATGTTATTTTCCCCGACTGCCTGGGCCTGACTCAGGTGTGGGGCTTACGGCGGTCGCGAGGGTGTTGGTTTGATCAGGCGTTCCGCCAAGGTCGCTGTGCGTGTTGCCGCGGTCGCGATCGTGGCGCTCGTGGTCGTCAGCGCGATCTTCGTCTGGCAGGCGATGAACGGCCCCGTGTCGTTAGGGCTACTGACGCCGCGCCTCGAAGCGATGATCAATTCCGGCCTGAAGGACATGCAGGTCCGCTTCGGCGACAGCGTGATCGAATGGTCCGAGGGTAAGAATCTCGCCTATCTCCAATTCGTCGACGTCGAAGCGCTCGACCTCAACGGCAACGTCATCGCCCGCGTGCCCCGCGCAAAATTGTCGCTGTCGGGGCCGGCGCTCCTACGCGGTGACGTCGCGCCGACACGAGTCGAACTCGTCGGCGTCAATGCGCTTCTGGTGCGCCGCGCCGACGGCGGCGTGCAGCTCGGCTTCCAAGTCGCCGACCAAAAACCCGGCACAGGCAAACCGGACGCGCCGTCCGAAGGCGTCATCAAAGCCGTACTCGAAGCGATGCTGACGCCCAAGCCCGACGATATGCTGTCGCGCTATCTGACGCGCTTCGCCGTCAGCGATGCGAAGCTGACGATCTTCGACGAAGACACGCGCTCATACTGGAACGCCGAAAAAGCGGCACTCACCTTCGACCGCAAGACCGACGGCGTCGTCGTCTCCGTCGCAGCGCCCCTGCGTCTCGCCGACAAATCGTCGTGGCTGTTCACCGCGTCGGCCAACTACACGAACGGCAGCGACAACGTCGCGCTCCAAGCCGCGTTCAAACCCGTCCGCCTGAGCGTCCTCGCCGCCAGCGGCGCAGGATTGAAGGCGCTCAAGGGCATCGACATTCCCGTCCAAGGCAACGCGACGTGCAATCTGTCGATGGCGGGCTTGCTTGGGGCCTGCAAGCTGGTGCTCAGCGCTGGCGACGGTCTTCTGCAGCTGCCCGCGCTGAAGAAAGACCCAATTCACGTGAAGAGCGCGGCGCTCACGGTCGACCTCGATGTGCCCGGCAAGCGCTACACGATCCAGGAGCTGAACTGGAAGGGCGACACGCTCCGCGGCAATATCTCGGGCGGAGGCGCATTCGCATTCGCGGCCGACGGCGCGCTCGCCAATCTGACGGCCGACTGGACGGCGGAAAACGTCTTCATCGACGCCCCGATTGTCTTCGACGGCGGCGGCCTGGCGCTTGAGAAAGCGAAATTCCGCGGCACCTTCAACGCTGCGGCAGGGCACTTAACGATCGACGAAATCTTGGCTCATCGCGGTGCCTTTCAGTTGACGCTCGCCGGCGAACTTCAAGACAACCCCGTGTCGACCGGCGTCATCTTGAACGGTGGCTTCAAAGATCTGTCCGTCGCCGACTTGAAACGCTTGTGGCCCCAGGGCGCCGCGCCCGGCGCGCGCGATTGGGTCATGGCGAACGCGCATGAGGGCACGATCAACGACGGCACGGTCGCAATCAACATCCCGCCCGGCGCCATCACGGGCGAACGCATCCCCGACGAGATGATGAACATCTCCTTCGCCATGGACGGGATGCGCATGACCTATCTCGACGGTCTGCCCGACATGACGAAGGTTAAAGGCTCGGCGACCGTCTTTGGCGACACGTTCAAAGTGCAGCTCACAAGCGGCACCATCGGCACCGTCACGCTGAAGGAAGGCTCCTTCACGATCGACCAATTCCATATCCGCGGCGCGCCGGGCACCGTCACCGGATCGTTCAGCGGTCCAACGCAAGATATCATGGTCCTCCTCGACAAACCGCGTCTTGGCTATCCCACGCGCTACGGGATTAAGCCATCGGACACGGGTGGCAAAGCCGAGGGAAAATTCACGTTCGTCATTCCGATGCTGCGCGACGTCAAAACCGAAGACTTAGGGATCGACGTCGAAGCCGAACTGAAGGACGTGCGCCTGCCGATCAACGAGACGCTCAAGATCACCGGCGGCACGTTCCTTCTGAACCTCAACATGAAGGGCATGAAGGCGCACGGCGCCGTACAGGTGAACACCGCCCCGATGGGCTTCACCTGGACGGAAGATTTCACCAACGCGACAAAGATCAGCACCCGCCTCGACGTGACCGCGACCCTGAACGAGGACCAACGCGCGCGCCTCGGCGTCGACCTGCGCCCATATATCGAAGGAAAGAGCACCGTCATAGCCGCCTTCACCGGCAACGGCGGCAAGATTCAAAACGCCAAGGTCGACGCCAACCTGACCAGTGCGCGGCTGTCCTCACCCGAACTCGATTGGGCGAAGCCCGAAGACGCCAAGGCGTCGATGAAGGCGATGGTGGTCTTCAAACCGGATGGCTCGGTCGAGATCAACGACATCGACGCGGTCGGGCAGGGCCTCAAAGCACAGGGCCGCCTGGTCGTTGCAGGCGGGCGGATCCGCGAAGCCGATTTCAAGCGCCTGCAACTCGGCGAACGAAACGATTTCGCCATCCTGCATAAAATCGCTCCGGACGGCAGCGAGACCATCGACGTGAAGGGCCGCGTGATGGACGCCGGCGGCTTCCTCGGCAGAGAGGACGGCGAAGAGGGCGTGAAGCCAAAGCAGAAGGAACGCAAAACGCCGATCGCGATCAAGGCCGATCTCGATCTCGCCTACCTGCAAGGTGACGTGTGGTTTACGGGCGTGAACTTCGCGTACGCCGACGACGGCCAGCGTTTGACGGTGTTCAAGATCGACGCCTCAGCCGACGCCGCCAACGTGCGCGGCGAAATGATCCGCGCCTCGGACAACTCGCGGAAACTCAAGCTACAAACCGCCGACGCCGGACGCCTTCTGCGCGCAGCAACAGGCTTCAGAAGTCTCATCGGCGGCGACATGTCGTTAAGCGTCGATCTCTCGCCGCTGCCGCCGGCGGGCGCCGCCGCATCAAAAGCGGAGTCCACCTTCGACGGCACGCTGAAGATCGATAACTTCAAGATCGTCGATCAACCGTTCTTCGCCCGCCTCTTGTCGGCGGGCTCCTTCACCGGTCTCGACGATCTCCTGCGCGGCGAAGGCATCACCTTCACGCGCATGGAGCAGGTGTTCCAAGGCCGAGGCGACGTCATCACCCTGACGAACGGCCGCGCGGCGGGCCCGGCGATCGGCCTGACGACGCAGGGCCTCATCAACCGCGGCAACGACCGCCTCGACCTCAACGGCACGATCGTTCCGCTCTACGGCCTGAACAGCATGTTCGAGGACATCCCGCTTCTCGGCGATATTCTGAATTCGCGCAAAGGCGAGGGCATCTTCGGCGTGACCTACGGCATCACCGGCGAAGTCGACGAACTGCGCGTCGCCGTGAATCCCGTGTCGATGCTGGCCCCGGGCTTCTTGCGAAAACTCTTCCAAATGGGCCCGACCCCGCAAGCCGCCGCGCCCATGCCCGCGCCGATGCCCGCGCAAAAGCCGGAAGCACAGAACGCAGCCCAGCCCGCACTCCAGCCGACGAAGACGAATTAAACCGGTTTCAGCAGTACGTGCTTCTTCTTGCCGAGCGACAGCTTGATCACGCCTTCGCGGAGGTGTTCCGCGCGCAACAGCAATTTCTCGTCCGCCACCGCCTCATCGTTCACGCGCAAACCGCCGCCGGCAATCTGCCGCCGCGCATCGCCATTCGATGACGTAAGCCCCGCGCGCGTAAACGCGCCGAGGACGCCCAGACCGCTCGCGAGATCGCTGTTCGCAATCTCAACCGTCGGCAAATCCGCCGACATGCCGCCGCCTTCGAACGTCTGCCGCGAAGTCTCAGCCGCACGCTCCGCTTCCGCGCGGCCGTGACACATGGCGGTGACTTCGTTCGCCAACACCTTCTTCGCGTCGTTCAACTCAGCGCCTCTAAGCGCCTCAAGCCGTTCGATCTCCGCAATCGGCAAGTCGGTGAAGATGCGCAAGAAGCGCCCGACGTCTGCGTCTTCCGAATTGCGCCAGTACTGCCAGAAATCGTACGGGCTCAGCATATCCGCCGACAGCCAAATCGCGCCCGACACGCTCTTCCCCATTTTCGCGCCCGACGACGTGGTGATCAGCGGCGACGTCAAACCGAACAACTCCACGCCGTCGGTGCGCCGTGCGAGATCCATGCCCGAGACGATATTGCCCCACTGGTCCGACCCACCCATCTGCAAACGGCAGCCATAGCGGCGGAACAGCTCGACGAAATCGTACGACTGCAAAATCATGTAGTTGAATTCGAGGAACGTCAGCGGCTGCTCACGGTCGAGCCTAAGCTTCACGCTATCCATCGCCACCATGCGGTTGATCGTGAAGTGCCGCCCGATCTCGCGCAGGAACGGAATGTACTCGAGCTTGTCGAGCCACTCCGCATTGTCGACCATGATCGCGTCCGTCGGCCCGTCGCCGAACGTCAGATAGCGGCGAAAGATCTCCTTGAACCGCTCCTTGTTCGCTTCGATCTTCGCGTCGTCGAGCAACTGGCGCGACTCGTCCTTGCCTGAAGGATCGCCGATCTTGGTCGTGCCGCCGCCGACCACGACGATCGGCCGATGCCCCATCCGTTGCAGCACGCGCAATCGCATGATCTGCGTCAGGTTGCCGATATGCATAGACGGCGCGGTGCAATCGAAGCCGATATAACCGACGACAGGCCCAGCCGACAGCAGCGCATCGAGCCCATCCGGGTTCGTGCATTGATGAAAATGTCCGCGCGCGGCGAACTCTGTCAGGAAGGGAGAGCGGAACGCGCTCATCGTCTATATAGATCCTTGTGGATTCGACTAACGGGGCCGGGTGTGTAGCACGAAATGGCGCGCGTCCTGAAGGCTATAGGTCTGATGAGCGGCACGTCGATGGACGGCATCGACGCCGCCATCCTCGACACCGACGGCGAACGCATCGCCGCCTTCGGCCCCGCGCGCTTTGAGCCGTACAGCGCCGATATGCGCGCGCGCCTGCGCGAAGCCATCGACCGTGCCGCCACGATGCCGCTCAGCGGCCCATTGCCCGCCGACATCGAAGCGTTGGAGCGCGAATTGACGCAGGCACACGCCCGCGCCGTGACGGCGCTCCTCATGGAAGCCGGCCTCACGCCCAACGACATCGACGTGGTCGGCTTCCACGGCCAGACACTGGTCCATCGCCCGCAGCATCGCATGACGCTGCAAATCGGCTCCGGCCCGCGCCTCGCACAAGCGACCGGCATCGACGTCGTGAACGACTTCCGCACCGCCGATGTGCGCGCTGGCGGGCAGGGCGCACCGCTCGTGCCGATCTACCACGCAGCGCTCGCAGCAGATCGCGCACCTGTCGCCGTACTTAACATCGGCGGCGTCGCGAACGTCACGTTCGTCGGGCGCGGCGGCGAACTGATCGCATTCGACACCGGACCGGGCAACGCACCCATCGACGACTGGGCGCTGAAACACACCGGCCAACCCATCGACAAAGACGGCGCGCTCGCCGCCAAAGGCCGCGTCAACGAAAACGTCGTCGCGCATCTTTTAGAGCATGCGTATTTCGCAAAACCCGCCCCGAAGTCGCTCGATCGCATGGACTTCGCGCTCGACATGGCACGCAACCTGACGCCCGAGGACGGCGCGGCAACGCTAACCGCCTTCACCGCGCGAGCCATCGCCAAGGCTCGAGCGCATCTGCCGCGACCACCGCAGGCATGGATCGTCTGCGGCGGCGGCCGCCTGAACCCGACGCTGATGCGCGAACTCCGCACGGCCTTGGACGGCGCGACGGTGCTGACGGCTGAAGACGCCGGCTGGCGCGGCGACTTCATCGAGGCCGAAGCCACCGCCTACCTCGCCGTCCGCTCGCTCCGCGGCCTGCCGATCAGTTTCCCGCTGACGACCGGCGTCCCTCGCCCCATGGCGGGCGGCGCGCTGCACAACGGTCGCCGTTAAGGATAGGGCCAGTCCGCCGGTCGTTTTCTGTTCCACCGTGTCCGCCGAAGATGAAAGGATGCGCCCCGGGGAACGTGCGGGACACAGATGTTTGGGCTCGACTGGGTAGCCATCATCGCGACAGGCATCGGCGGCGCAGTGGGCGGCGCGATCGGCGCGTTGATCGCAAGCTATTCGAGGTCGGGCATCATCAAGGCGATGCTGATCGTTGCGCCCATCGTGTTCGGCGCGCGCTTGGGGCCGGCCTTCATCCAACCGGAACTCGAGAAGGCGGTCGGTCCGCAAGTCAGAACCGTTCAGTTCGACGCCGTGTACGAATCCGAAATTCGTCCCGACATCGTGAAGCAGGCGTCGCTGGCGCGCATCTTCAAAGACGACCCGAAGATCGAAGAGGCGTTCAAAGGCGAATTGCGCAAAGCGTATCAGGCAGGCGGCGCGAAAGGCGCGTTCGAAGCAGCCGCCGGCATCGGCGCGCGCACGCTGGGCGACACCTTCATCCGCTACATGCCCCGCGCCCGCACTGAAGATCTCCTGGGCTACACGAAGGCCATGGCCTCGATCCTGGAAAACCTCAGAGACAAAGACCCCGAAGCCTGCGTCCTCATGCTCTTCGGCACGAAGCACGGTCAGACCCTCTCGACGTCGCGCCTGAAAGCAGCGATCGGCGACCATGGCATGAAAAGCATGCTCGCCATCAACAACGACGTGGTCGCCAACGCCGGTGAAACGCCCGTCGAATTCGACAAGACGCGCGGCGAGGCGCTAACCACCGAAGTCGCGCAACGCCATGCCGGCCTGCTGACGGAACAATCGGCCGAGGTCGCTACGGGCTCGCGCCTGCACACGAGCCGCGAGGAAGCGCACGCCGCGTGCTCATTCTCGACGGCGCTCTTCGTCGACATCGTGGCGCTACCGCCGGACGACGCCGAAACGGTGCTCCGCTACATGTTCCACGCGGGGTAACGACGTCCGGTTCAGTGTTGCAGAACTCTATTGTCCGTCATGGCCGGGGCTTGACCCGGCCACCCGGTGGCCGCGCGTCTGCGCGGCCGAGCGAAACTCTCAAAGCCGCAAATTCATTGACGATGACGTCGCGTTTCTGGGCGCGCACGGACGTGCGCGCACTGGCTGGCCGGCTCAAGGCCGGCCATGACGAGTTGAGGGCTAGAAGCTAACCAGCCTCCGCAACGGGCGGCATCCGCATGTCGAGATAGTCTTCGACCGACTTCACCAGATCCGTGACGTTCTGATCGAAGAAGTGGTTCGCACCCTCGATCTTCACCTGCGTGATCTTGATCCCGCGCTGCGCGTTCAAGCGATCGACGAGCTTCTGCACGTCCGCTTCCGGCGACACCTGATCGTTGCGCCCGTGCACGATCAAACCCGAGGCGGGGCAGGGAGCTAGGAACGTGAAGTCATATATGTTCGCCGGCGGCGCGACCGAAATGAACGCGTGAATCTCCGGACGCCGCATCAACAGCTGCATCCCGATCCACGCACCGAACGAAAACCCGGCGACCCAGCACGTCTGCGCGCCCGGGTTCATCATCTGAAGCCAATCGAGCGCCGCCGCAGCATCTGACAACTCGCCGATCCCGCCGTCGAAAATGCCTTGGCTGCGGCCGACGCCGCGGAAATTGAACCGCAGAACCGAACAGCCCCGCCGCTGGAAGCAATAGAACAGCTCGTAAGCCACCCGATTGTTCATCGTCCCGCCATGCTGCGGGTGCGGGTGCAAGATCAGCGCGATCGGCGCCGACTTGTGTTTCTGGTGCTGGTACTTTCCTTCCAGCCGCCCTGAGGGGCCGGCGAAGATCACGTCAGGCATGCCGTTCGATCACCTTGTCCGCAGCGTTTCTTGATTCTTGAGGTCCGGGTTCAACACCCCTGACCCGTTGAAATATCTGTTTGCAGTCAACAGGTTGCCAAGAGTCGGAGGTTGCGCCCCGCCTAATACTTGACTACACCACTCGGGAAATCTATATCGCCCATCCGAAAGCAAACGGGGCGCGCTTTCTACCACGGGTTAGGGGCGCGAAATCAAGAAATTCGAGCGCGCCAAACCGCGCGCCCCAGTTTCTGACCCGTCATATAAGGAGTTCGGCTGATGAATCTAAGCACCAAAGGCCGCTACGCCGTGATGGCGATGGTCGACCTGGCGCGCCACGGCAACGGCAAGCCCGTGGCCCTGAATGAAATCGCCCAGCGCCAAGAAATCTCGCTCTCCTATCTGGAGCAGTTGTTCGCACGCCTGCGACGCGGCGGCCTTGTCGTCAGCGCCCGCGGACCCGGCGGCGGCTACCGCCTCGCGCGCGCCGCCGAAGACACGCGCATCTCCGACATCATGCTGGCGGTCGATGAACCGCTCAAAGCCACGCGCTGCGATCTCGGTTCCCCGCGCGGCTGCACCGGCCAGCAGGGCCGCTGCATCACACATGATCTGTGGGAAGAACTCGGACACCAGATCCATATCTTCTTGAGTTCGGTCACGGTGGCGGACGTCGTCAACAAACGCATCCTCGGCAAAAGCCGCGTCGAACACACTGAGCCGCAGCACGAGAACGCAGCCGCTTAAAAGAAGCAGCACAAGCGACATGCACGTCTACCTCGACTACAACGCAACCGCTCCACTGCGCCCCGAAGCGCGGGCGGCGATGCTGGCCGCGCTCGACGCGCCCGGCAACGCGCTGTCGGTCCACGCGCAAGGCCGCGCCGCACGCAGCTTGGTCGAGAAAGCCCGCCGCCAAATCGCTGCCGCCGTCGGCGCGCAACCCGATGACGTGATCTTCACCAGCGGCGGCACCGAAGCGAACACGTTAGCGTTACGCGGCGCGCTCCAAGCGGCATCGGCCGCCGGCGAACGCATCACGCGCCTGATCGTCTCCGCCATCGAACACGACTCGATCCGCGCCACCGCCGCCGCATGCGAAGAAACATTCGCCGGCTTGCGCGTCCTCACAGCGCCCGTCACGCCGACCGGTTCGCTCAATCTCACGGAGTTCAAACGCCTCCTCGACGAAGGCAAGGGCCGCACGCTGGTCAGCCTCATGGCCGCGAACAACGAAACCGGCGTCATCCAACCGGTCGCCGAAGCCGCCGCGGTCGCCAAAGCCCACCACGCGCTCGTCCACTGCGACGCGGTCCAGTCGCTTGGCAAGACGCCGGTGAACATCGCCGACCTCGGCGCTGACTACGTCTCGCTCAGTGCGCACAAGATCGGCGGCCCGCAAGGCGTCGGCGCGCTCGTCGTCCGCCAAGGCGCGCCGCTCGCACCGCAGCACCTGGGCGGCGGACAAGAATTCGGCCGCCGCGCCGGCACACACAACGTCGCCGCTATCGCAGCCTTCGGCGCAGCCGTCGAAGCCGCCACACGCGCGCTGCCGACAAACGTCGCACGCACCCAACTTGAACACCGCTTGAAGCACGCAAGCGCTGACGCCGTCATCTTCGGCGAAAGCGAAAACCGCCTGCCGAACACGATCTGCATCGCCGCGCCGTCCGTTCCGGCCGAGACGATGGTGATCGCGCTCGACCTCGACGGCTTCGCCGTCAGCGCCGGCGCGGCCTGCTCGTCGGGCAAAGTCACGCAGAGCCACGTCTTGACCGCGATGGGCGTCGCGCCCCAACTGGCGGCGAGCGCCATCCGCGTCAGCTTCGGCTGGAACACACAAGAACAAGAACTGTCGGCGTTCGCCGACGCCTGGTCGCGCATCGTCACGCGCGCCCAAGCGCGCGCCGCCTGAGGATAGCGACATGGCCGAACAAGCAACCATCGACACCGTCGCGGCCCGCACCGTCGATCGCTACAAATACGGCTTCGTGACCGACATCGAGAGCGAGAAGGCTCCGAAGGGCCTGAACGCCGACACCGTCCGCTACATCTCGGCCAAGAAGAACGAACCGGACTGGATGCTCGAATGGCGTCTGTCGGCCTTCGAACGCTGGCTCTCGATGCGCGAACCGCGCTGGGCCAAACTGAAATACCCGCAGATCGATTATCAGAACGCGTATTACTACTCCGCGCCGAAATCGAAGCCGATGTTGGAAAGCCTGGATCAGGTCGATCCGAAATTGCTCGAGACCTACAAGAAACTCGGCATCCCGATCACCGAACAAAAAATGCTGGCCGGTGTCGCCGTCGACGCCGTGTTCGACAGCGTCTCGGTCGCGACCACCTTCAAGGAAAAGCTGAAGGAAGTCGGCGTCATCTTCTGCCCGATCTCCGAAGCCCTGCAGACGCACCCCGACCTCGTGCGCAAGTATCTGGGCTCGGTCGTCCCCATCACCGACAACTTCTTCGCGACGCTGAACGCCGCCGTCTTCAGCGACGGCTCCTTCGTCTACATCCCGCCGGGCGTGCGCTGCCCGATGGAGCTCTCGACCTACTTCCGCATCAACGAAGCCCAAACCGGCCAGTTCGAACGCACGCTGATCATCGCCGACAAGGGCTCCTACGTCTCGTACTTGGAGGGCTGCACCGCTCCCATGCGCGACGAGAACCAACTGCACGCCGCCGTCGTCGAACTGATCGCGCTGGATGACGCCGAGATCAAATACTCGACCGTCCAAAACTGGTACCCCGGCGACGAAAACGGCAAAGGCGGCATCTACAACTTTGTCACCAAGCGCGGCGACTGCCGCGGCCCTCGCTCCAAGATCAGCTGGACGCAAGTCGAAACCGGCTCCGCGATCACCTGGAAATACCCAAGCTGCATCCTGCGCGGTGACGACTCGGTCGGCGAATTCTTCTCGATCGCCATCGCCAACAACCATCAGCAAGCCGACACCGGCACCAAGATGGTCCACCTCGGCAAGAACACGCGCTCGCGCATCATCTCGAAGGGCATCAGCGCCGGCGTCGCACAAAACACCTACCGCGGCCTGGTCAGCGCCCACGCGAAAGCCGACAACGCGCGCAACTACACGCAATGCGACTCGCTGCTCATCGGCGCGAAATGCGGCGCCCACACCGTGCCCTACATTGAAAGCCGCAACCCCTCTGCCCAATTCGAACACGAGGCGACGACGTCGAAGATCAGCGACGACCAGCTGTTCTACTGCCTCTCGCGCGGTATACCCGCCGAGGAAGCAGTGACGCTCATCGTCAACGGCTTCTGCCGCGAAGTGCTGCAAAAGCTCCCCATGGAATTCGCCGTCGAAGCCCAAAAGCTCATCGGCGTCAGCTTGGAAGGAAGCGTCGGATGACGAACAACCCCTACGACCGCCCCCGCGTCTACATCAATTGGGAGCGTGCGCGCCCGGCCGGTTGGCGCGGCTGGATCGCGATGATCGCGATCATTGCCTTGTCGATCGCGGCCCTGGCGCTGATCGCCATTGTCGCTTCCACGCTCTTTGTCGTCGCACTCGTGGTCGGTGCAGGCGCCGCCGCCGCATGGTTCATCGGCAACCTATTCCGCGGCCGCAAGGGCCGGGGCGTCGGCCCCTACAGAGGCAATACCGATGCTTGAGATCAAAGATCTCCACGCCACCGTCGACGGCAAGAAAATCCTGAACGGCCTGACGCTCTCGCTGGGCAGCGGCGAAGTCCACGCCATCATGGGCCCGAACGGATCAGGCAAGTCGACGCTGTCGTATGTGCTGGCGGGGCGCCCCGGCTACGAAGTTACCTCCGGCACGGTCACCTTCCGCGGCCAAGACCTGCTCACGATGAAGACGGAAGAACGCGCCGCCGCCGGCATCTTCCTCGCGCTCCAATACCCCGTCGAAATCCCCGGCGTCACGACGATCAACTTCCTACGCACCGCGCTGAACGCGCAAGCGAAAGCCCGCGGTGAAGTCGAACTCGACGCCGTGTCGTTCCTGAAACGCCTGAAGCAAGAACGCGAAGACCTGTCGATGTCCGACGAGATGGTCAAACGCGCCGTCAACGTCGGCTTCTCCGGCGGCGAAAAGAAACGCAACGAAGTCCTGCAAATGGCAATGCTGAAACCCTCGCTCGCCATCCTGGACGAAACCGACTCCGGCCTCGACATTGACGCGCTGAAACTGGTCGCCGAAGGCGTCAACGCCATGCGCGCCCCGAACCGCAGCTTCCTCGTCATCACGCACTACCAGCGCCTGCTCGACTACATCGTGCCCGACAAGGTCCACGTCCTAGCCGCAGGCCGCATCGCCAAGACCGGCGGGCCCGACCTCGCGCGCGAACTCGAAGCCAAGGGTTACGATGAGATCGTGAAGGCAGCGTAATGACGGCACTCGACGTCAAAACGGAACGCACGCACGAAAGCGCCATGGCCGCGCTATTCGCAGAGGCGCGCGCGAATCTTCCAAGCCCCGCATGGCTGCAGCCGCTGCGCGCCGAAGCGCTCGCCCGCGTGTCGCGCGACGGCCTTCCGCACCGCCGCGTCGAAGCGTGGAAATACACCGACCTCCGCAACAAGCTGTCGACGGACCTCACGATCGCGACCGGCGCGGGCACGCCGCCGCCATCGCTCTTCGAAGGCATCGGCGCGCATCGCATCGACATCAACGGCGGCAAAGTCACGGCAAGCCCGCGCGGCGACGAACTACCCGACGGCCTGGAAGTCATCAGCCTCGCCGAAGCGCTGAAGACGCCGGCAGCCTGGCTGCGTCAATGGTTCGAACCCGGCAGCGACGCCCTCCAGAACCTGAACCTCGCCTTCGCCACAGACGGCGCGCTCATCCGCGTCGGTCGCGGCTTACAGCTCGACCGCCCCGTCCTCATCCGCTCGACACTCGTCGAAGCAGGCGTGATCAGCAACACGCGTTCGGTCGTCTACCTGGAAGAAGGCGCCGAACTGACGCTGATCGAACTCGATGACGGCGCGACGGAAGCGCAGAGCCTCGCAAACGCGATGACATCGATCGTCCTCGAACCCGGCGCGCGTCTGAATCACCTGCGTGTGACGGCGAGCGCTGGGGCAGGGGTCGTCGTCCGCAACCACGACCTCGACCTCGCGCGCGACGCCGCATATGAAGGCGTGGTCCTATCGTCCGGCGCAGCGTTGGCGCGTCAGCAAATGTCCGTACGTCTCACCGGTCAAGGCGCGGATTTCAATCTCGCCTGCGCCTACGCGACAGGCGAAGGCGAACACGCCGACTACACGCTTGAGATCAGCCACGACGCGCCGAACACCAAGAGCCGCCTGCTCGCGAAGGGCGTCGCCTCAGGCAACGGCCATGCCGCAGTTCAAGGCCGCGTGATCGTGAAGCCCGAAGCGCAAAAGACCGACAGCCATCAGATGTCGCGCGCGCTCCTTCTCTCGCCGCACGCCGAGATCGACCAAAAGCCCGAACTTGAGATCTTCGCCGACGACGTGAAATGCGGACACGGCGCAGCCATCGGCGCGGTCGATCCCAACCAGATGTTCTACCTCCGCGCCCGCGGCATCCCCGAAGTCCAGGCGCGCAACATGCTCGTCGCCGCCTTTCTGGGCGAAGTGACCGAGCGCGTGCCCGGTATCTTCCGCAGCGCCGTCGACGCCTGGCTGACCGCCCGCATGGCGACCGTCGGAGCCGCCCCCCAATGACCGCGCTCGCCACCAAAGCGAAACACCAAAAGCGCGTCTTCGACGTCGCCCGCGTGCGTGAGGATTTTCCGATCCTCTCGACGCGCGTCAACGACAAGCCGCTCGTCTACTTCGACAATGCAGCGTCCGCGCAAAAACCGACGGCCGTGATCGGCGCGATGACGCGCATGATGGAAACGTCCTACGCCAACGTTCACCGTGGCCTCCACGCGCTGTCGAACGCCGCGACCGACGGCTACGAACACGCGCGCGAAAAAGTCCGCGCCTTCATCAACGCCCCGTCGCCCGACCAGGTGATCTTCACCGGCGGCGGTACGGACTCGATCAATCTCGTCGCCAACAGTCTGGGCGCGTCGATCAAGGAAGGCGACGAGATCATCCTGTCGGAGATGGAACACCACTCCAACATCGTCCCCTGGCACTTCCTGCGCGAACGCAAAGGCGCGGTCCTGCGCTGGGCTCCGATCAAAGACGACGGCGCCTTCGACCTCGCCGCATTCGAAGCATTGCTCACCCCACGCACCAAACTCATCGCCGTCACCCACATGTCGAACGTGCTGGGCACCGTTACGCCGGTGAAAGAGATCGTCCGCATCGCCCACGCGCGCGGCGTGCCCGTCCTCTTCGACGGCTGCCAGGCCAGCGTTCACATGCCGATCGACGTGCAGGACATCGACTGCGACTTCTACGTCGCGACCGGCCACAAACTCTACGGCCCCACCGGCATCGGCGTGCTGTACATGAAGAAGGAATGGGCCGAACGTCTGCCCCCGTTCCGTGGCGGCGGCGAGATGATCGACGAAGTGCACAAAGACCGCGTCACCTACGGCCGCTCGCCCCAGCGCTTCGAAGCCGGCACGCCGCCGATCGTCGAAGCCGTCGGACTCGGCGCCGCGATCGACTACATCACCGCCTTCGACCGCGCCGATCTTATGCGCCAGGAACACGATCTGCTCGCCTACGCGACCGAACGCTTGCAAGGCCTGAACTGGATCCACCTGCAAGGCACGACGCCCGACAAAGGCTCGATCCTCTCCTTCACGATGGACGGCGCGCACGCGCACGACATCGCGACCGTGATCGACCGTCAAGGCGTCGCCGTCCGCGCCGGCCACCACTGCGCACAGCCGCTGATGGAACGCCTCGGCGTCACCGCGACGGCGCGCGCCTCGTTCGCCTTCTACAACACACGCGCCGAGGTCGACGTCTTCGTCGACGCCTTGCACAAAGCGCACGGAATTTTTGCATGAGCGCCAGCGAAACGAAGCCATCGGCCCTGACGCCCGAGCAGTTGGAAGAGATGACGCAATCTCTCGTCCGCGAACTCAAAACCGTCTTCGACCCGGAAATTCCGGTCGACATCTACGAACTCGGCCTCATCTACAAAATCGACGTCTCCGACGACAAAGACGTCGTCATCGACATGACGCTGACCGCGCCCGCATGCCCCGTCGCCGGCGAGATGCCGGGCTGGGTCAAGGACGCCGTCGCGCGCGTCCCCGGCGTGCGCGAAGTGACGGTAAACATGGTTTTCGACCCGCCATGGACGCCGGAACGCATGTCCGAAGAAGCCAAACTTGAACTCAACATGTTTTGAACCAGATTCCGGTGTGCCATGACTGACGTTCAACAACCCGCCAAGCCCCGCCGCGAACGCCCCAAGGCGCTGCGCCTAACCGACGCCGCCGCCGAACAGGTGAAGGCGGCGATGGACAAGGCGGAGAAGCCCTACGTCGGCATCCGCATCGGCCTGAAGAACGCAGGCTGCGCCGGCATGTCCTACACGATGGACTACGCGGAAAAGCAGAACCCGCTCGACGAAGTCGTCGAGGACAAAGGCGTCAAAATCCTGATCGAACCTAAGGCGATCCTCTTCCTGCTCGGCACGGAAATGGATTTCGTCCGCGACAAACTCCAAGCGCGCTTCGTCTTCAACAATCCGAACCAAACCAGCGCCTGCGGTTGCGGCGAGTCGGTCGCGCTAAAGGCGGCGGTTCAATAGGGTCGTGGCGATCAACGCCGCATTCCGCGACCACATCGCCGACCTCTTCAACCCGTACGGCGCGGTGACGTTCAAACGCTTCTTCGGCGGCACCGGCCTCTACCACAAAGAGCGCCTCTTCGGTTTCATCATGCGAGACCGCGTCTACCTGAAGACGAACGACGAAACGCGCGCCGCCTACGAAGCCGAAGGCGCCGAACCCTTTACCTTCAAGAACGCCGCCGGCGAGACCATAACGATCTCCTACTACGAACTCCCGGCGCGCCTGCACGACGACACCGACGAACTCGGTCGCTGGGTCCGCCAAGCCCACGACGTCGCCACAGTCCCGCGCACCCGTAAGCGCGCGATCTCGAAAGGCAAACTGCCCAGCGACCTGCCGCTGCTGCCAGCGAAGAAGAAAAAGAAATAATCACCGCCGCAGCGGCACGGTCTTCAACCCATTGACGCTGAGCGCGTCGCCGCTCCCGTTCTTCAAGAGGCCGACATCCGTACGAACGGCCTTGCCGCCCTTCGCCCGCTCCAAACTCCAATTGCGAAGCGCGACGCCGAGCTGCAACGAAAAATCGAGTGATTGCGTCTTCGCAAGAGCGGACAGATCGGCGCACCCGCGCTCGCCCGGCGCAAACCCAAACGGATAGCGCGCATCGAGATTGCGGAACCAACACCGCCCGCGAGCCCAATCCGCAGGCGCCGTCATCGCTGCCACGGTCGGCCATTGCGCCGCCATGTGGCACGACGAACAAGCCGACGTGCGTTCATCGACGACGCCGTTCATCCGCCCGCCGCGCCCAAAGCCCGCCGCAGCGTCAAACACAATGCTCTGCCGTGGCTTCGCGCCGCTTGCGGCGGCATCGTCCGACAACTGAGGATCATTGCCCCACATCAATCCCATCGGCACTAGCTTCGCCCAAGCATCGCCGCCCTTTAGACGGCCGTCGTAGATGAAACTGCCGAACACCCAGCCGGTCTTGTAGCTAGCCCGATCTTCGCGCGCGGCAACGTCCACCTGGATCAACCGCAACATGCGCGGCGCGCGCAGCGCCGGCTTCCCGCCACGGTCGATGGCCGAAGCACAGGCCGCATCGCCTGGCGTACGATCGAGATGGACATTCGCCTCGACCTCCGGGGCACCAGCGAGACGCGGATCATCCGCAACCGTCGCTTCCGTGAACACCAGCTTCACCGCCACCGTGCCGGACGGAAAGGGGAGGGCGCTCAAATCGGGATCGCGCCGACCCTGCCCCCAAATCTTGCCGAGCACCGCGCCGCCGGCATCGTTGTAAAACGCCAGCGCCCAATTCTGCCGGCACGCCGTCTGCGCAACACCAAGCTCACCCGGCCCCAAGTCCCGTGCCCGCGTCAGCCCATGGATGAACTCGCGCCCGTTCGCCCCAGGCCCAAGCCAAGGCACGTGATACCAGCGCCGAAGCCCGTTCGCCGCCAACCGCCAATGCTCACGATCTTGCCCCGAGAGCGCATAGGCGAGCAGCGCGCGCAAATAACGCTCCGGCTCCTTCCGAAAACTGATCGCCTGCCAGGTGTAGACATCTGCGTGCGGCGACGCCGGATAGTCGAACCTCGGCGCAAACACCGGCCCGCGCCAACCCTTTGGCGCCTGCTCGATGCGATCCAACCGCGCGCCGCCGGCAAAGGCCGGTGGCACGAAAGCCAACGCCAAGAACAAAACCAACGCCAAGCCACGCATGGGCGAGAGCCTCCCACGCCGCCCGCTAACCAACAAGCCGGGCTTGCCACCCGCGCCGCCGCCGCCCTAGGCTTGGAGCCAAGTAAAAGGGTGGGGGCTTTCGTGCGTAAGTTCGTGTCGGGCATGGCGTTTGCCGGCGCTTTGGCGCTGTCCGCAGCGGCGCAAGCCGCGCCCGCCAAAACCCTAGACCTTGCCGATGGCTACAAGTTCGAACTGCTGGGTGCCGGCGACACGCAAGCGCGCGTCGGTAATCCGAAGGTGATCTTCCTCAACGTCGCCGTTACCGACGACAAAATCAACGCCGACCACAAGCGCCTCATCGAAGCCTCCGACCGCATGTTCGAGTCCGTCCTGATGGGCGCGGCCGAGAAGGGCTACTACAAGCGCGCGACCGTCAACGTCCGCCGCCCCGGCACGACCACCTACGAAGATTTCGTCTACATGCGCGGCGAGAACGAAGTGTGGCTGCGCCAAGCCGGCAAGGAATCGTGGAAGGTCGCGCAAGATCCAAAGGCCTGGGTCGTGCCGCCCAGCGAAAAGATCCAAGTCGACAAATTCGGCACCTTCGCCGTCGACGCCGCGATCGAGATCGACCCGCCAGCAGGCTTCACCCGCGCTGCCGAAATCGACTTCGTCACCAAGACGTCGCTCATCGACACGCAACGCAAGTATCAAGAGATCAAGGCGCTCTGGGCCCGCATGGACCGCAAGCAGATGAAGGCCGACGGCTTCGACCTCATCATGTTCGGCAACTTCACGACGCCGCAGCTCGGCCGTTTCCACGCCCGCCGCGGCTTCTACGTCCGCATCCCGCGCGCCGCGAACGGCGATTGGCCGGAGCTGCCCGATAGCGCCCCCGACAACCGGGACCTCCTGCTCTCGAAGGTCGAAAAACCGGCCGACGAATTGATGCAGCAGATCGCCTACGCGTTCACGTTCTCCGGCCCACTGGAAACGCTGCGCCTGACCGATTTCATGATGCCCGCCTTCAAGCGCGGCACGCCGGTCGAATCCTCGGCCTCGAAGGTCGGCTTCGGATATAGCGCGCCAACGATCACGTTGGAGCCAGCGAAATTGTTGGACTTCAACGCTTTGGCCCCGAACATCGACTGACCGTCTTAGTCGGCCGTCCGCTCCAGCGGAACGACCAGAACGAACGTCGCGCCCGCCTCGTTTGCGGAAGGCCACTTGAGTTCGGCGCCCAGTTGTGACGACAACGCTGTGACAAGCCGCGCGCCCAGCCGCTTGCTCTTCTGCGGATCGAACCCGGGCGGCAGCCCGACCCCGCCGTCCCGCACGCTGATTGACAATTTGCTGTCGTCCGGCTGCGTCACCTCGACCCAAATCGTCTCGCCCGGCCGCTTGGGATAGGCATACTTGCCCGCGTTCGAGACAAGTTCGTTGGCTATCAGGGCGACCAGGATTGCGCGGTCCGCCGCAAATTGAACCGCGCCTGGCGACGCTTCGAAATGAATGATCGACGGCGCCACGCTCGGCTCCAAATCTTTCAGCACCTCACGCAGATAGCCGACCAAATCGATCTTCTCGTAATCCGCGTTATAGGCCAAACGATCATACGCCCGCCCGACGGTCGAAATGCGGATCGACGCTTCGCTCAACCGTTCGCTGAGTTCCGGATCGCCCACCGACACCGCCTGCAAGTGCAACATGCTGCCGACCAGCTGCATGCTGTTCTTCACCCGATGATTGACCTCTTTCAGCAGCACCTGATGCCGGTCGAGTGCCGTCTGCAGCTGACGCTGATAGCGCTGCTGCTCGATCGCCATCCCCAAGATGTTCGCCGCCCCTTGAAGGAAGGCAAGATCATGTTGGCTGAACTCGCCTTCCGACTTGCTGTCGACCTCAAGCACGCCGAACGGCGAACCGTCACCTTGCAGGATCACGTTCATGGCGCGACGAATGCCGTGCTGGACCAGCAGTTCGGGTGTCCTGAACCGCTCCTCGTTCTCAAGATGGTTGGAGATGACGGGCTTGCCCGTTTGCAGCGCAAAGCCTGCAGGTGAGGCCAAGTCCGCGCCGACGCGCACCTTGCCGATGACGCCTTCGTCCCAACCGACACCCGCGCGCACAAGAAACATCTTCTCGGTCGGCAGATACTCGAGAACCTTGCAGAAGTCGGCCCCAAGCCCATCGGCGGTCAACCGCGCCGCGTGATTGAGCAGGTCGACGAAGCCCGTCCCCTGCAGCGCCAGCACGCCGAGTTCGGCGAGCAGCTCCTGCTGGCGAATCCGCAACCGCAGCGATCGCTCGCTGACATGTTCGACTTCACCGCTCGGGCTCGGCTCGACGACTGGCGGCCCGTTCTGGTTGGATGATGTCATGCGGAACCCTAGAACGCCGGTACCCACGGCACAATCGCCATGCGAGCCCGAACCGCAGCGCAGTTAATGTGGAACCCAGGACGCCGCCCATGTTATCGCGGCCCACGCGAACCTGTTAAAAGCGACACCGCAAACCAACCGGAGCCTGACACATGGATCTTCATCTCAAAGGCAAACGCGCGATCGTTCTCGGCGGCACGCGCGGCATCGGCCGGGCGATCGCCGAGACGCTGGCCGCCGAAGGCGCGAACGTCGCCATCTGCGCGCGCAATCACGAACAGGTCGAAGAGACCGTCGCCGCGCTGACCAAGAAGGGCGTCCGCGCGACGGGCGCGTCCGTCGATATCGCCAAAGGCGATGAACTGAAGGCATGGGTCGAGAGCGTCGCGAAGACCTTCGGCGGTCTCGACGTCCTCGTCTCGAACGCAAGCGCTTTAACGCAGGGTGCGCACACGGAGGCCTGGGAACAACTTCTCAAGGTCGACATCCTTGGCGCAGCGAACGCATTCGAGGCCGCGCGTCCGCATCTCGAAAAATCCGCCGCCGAACACGGCGACGCTTCGGCCGTTTTCATCTCGTCTGTCTCGGCCGCCGAAACGCAAAACGCGCAAGCTTACGGCGCGATCAAAGCCGCCCTTATCCACTACGCGAAAGGTCTAGCGCGCGAGACGGCCAAGAGGAGCATCCGCGTCAACGTCGTGTCCCCGGGAACCGTCTATTTCAAAGGCGGCGTTTGGCACCTGATGGAACAACACGCAACCGAACGCTACAACGCCGCGTTAAAGGCGAACCCCACCGGTCGCATGGGAACCCCGCAAGAAATCGCCAACGCCGCCGTCATCCTGGCAAGCCCCATCTCGTCGTTCACGACGGGCGCAAACTGGGTGGTGGACGGAGCGATCACCCAACGCGTGAATTTCTGATACAGTCGGATTCGGTTTGGGGCACGCGTACTCTTTTTGAGGAGGAGCTCTAATGAATCCGTTTCTGTTTTGGAGTTGCGTCGCGATAGCGACGGTCACGGCATGCGCCACGGCGCGCGCCGACGATGCCAACACGGTCCCGGCCGATCAGCCGACCGAGGTCAACGGCTTTGAGATCGCCTGCTCCGGCGTCGGCGACGAAGCGCGCACGGACCCGCGCTGGCCCGCCTTCGCCGTGAAGATCGAGTTCGCCAATCGCGACGCCGAGTACCTCAGCGACATCGACGTCTCGGTCGCGGACGCCGCCGGTAAGGCGCTGTTCCATGTCCGCTGCGAAACGCCGTGGCTGCTCGCCAAGCTGCCGGCGGGCAAATACACGGTCGCCGGCACTTACGAAGGCATCACCAAGACAGCCAAACTGACGGCCCCGGCAACCGGCCAAGCCCGCGTTGTCGTCCGTTTCCCTGAGATCGCCGGCGACCAATAACCGCCCTTGCAGCCCCGTCCGCGCGCATGAGACGTTGGTGCCATATCGGCACCAACGTTAGGCATCGCGCGTCATGACCTCCGTATCCATCAAGACCAAAGCCGGCCTCGTCGAAGGCACCTGCGACCCGAAATTCTCCGGCGTCCTCGACGCGTTCGTCACCAACTTCGAAGCTCGCGGCGAAGTGGGCGCCAGCTGCGCCGTCAACCTCGGCGGCAAAACGTTGATAGACTTGTGGGGCGGCAAAAAAGCGCCCGGCGGCGACCCCTGGGGCCGCGACACGGTCTCAGTCATCTTCTCCTCGACCAAGGGCGCCATGGCGCTTTGCGCACACATGCTCGCCGATCGCGGCAAGCTCGACCTCGACGCACCCATCACGAAATACTGGCCGGAGTTCGGACAGAACGGAAAGGAAGGCGCGACCGTCTCGATGACGCTCGACCACTCCGTCGGCGTGCCGCACGTGCGCGCGGTGCCGAAGGCCGGCGCGTTCTACGACTACGACCACATGGTCGACCTCGTCGCCAAGGAAGCGCCGTTCTGGGTCCCCGGCACCCGCAACGGCTATCACGCCGTCACAATGTCCTGGACCGTCGGCGAACTCGTCCACCGCGCCGCAAAGAAACGCATGGGCCAATTCTTCCAGGACGAAGTCGCAAAGCCCTTGGGCCTCGAATTCTGGATCGGCCTGCCGGAACAGCAGGAACACCGCATCGCACCGATGCTCCAGGCGATGCCGACCCCCGAGATGATGGAATCCCGCTTCTTCAAAAGGGCGATGAGCGATCCGTCGTCGGCCTCGCACTGCTTCGCGCGCGACTTCACGGCCTTCAACCCCAACACGCGCGAGGGCAGGGCGGCCGAGATCGGCGCCGGCAACGGCGTCACCAACGCCCGCAACCTGGCGGGCATGTACGCAGCCCTCGCCAACGGCGGCACGCTGAACGGCGTCCGCTTCGTCGGCGCCGACACGCTCGCGCGCATGGGCCGCGTGTCGATGGCGACGCACGAAGACGGCACGCTGATGATCCCGACCCGCTTCGCGCTCGGCTACATGAAGTCGATGGACAACCGCTATCTTCCGGGCACCGATGCCGCGAGTTGCCTGGTCTCCGACGCCGCCTTCGGCCACGTCGGCGCCGGCGGCTCCTTCGGCTTCGCCGACCCGGAAGCCAAACTGAGCTTCGGCTACACGATGAACCAAATGGGCCTAGGCCTCCTGCTCAACGACCGCGGCCAAAGCCTAGTCGACGAAACCTACAAAGCCCTCGGCTACCGCTCAAACGCCAGCGGTGTGTGGGCTGCCTAGCTCCACGCTGGTCACGCGAACTCGGACGCGGGCGGACGAGTCTTCGCATGCTCTGCGCCCGTGAAGAATGCGAACGCGTTGGACGCCACCCCAGCGGCCATCGCTGTCGCGAGCATCAAGAACAATGCGTCCGCCATCGCCGATAAGACAAGCGCAACGCCCGGGATCATTCCGGGTCTCATGATCAGGCCCTGCACGAGCGCACCTATCAGCGAGAAGGGAAAGACGGTCAACGCGGCTGCGAAGAAAATGCGCCAGCTGTTGTGTGTCGTGAATTTCCACGACATCGCAAACGTCATGCGGGCCTCGTCGATCGCCGCAGCAGGGAAGGCTAGGCTAAGCCGGCCAAGCGCCAAGCTTCCTGCGATGCCCAGCACCCCTGCGCCCACCGTCAACGCGATGGCCATACCGAACGGGGCATCCAGGCTTCGTGCCGAAATGATGGCGACAGCGACGACCAGCACTGTATAGCCGCCGACAAGCGCCAACGATCGGCCAAAATAGAGCGCCGCAAGCCTGTGCCACCCGTTCGGGACATGTCCAGGGGCTTCCTGCAACAGAATGACCCGATGCCAACTCACCGCGAACATAGCCGCGCTGATATAGCCCACACAAAGCGCAATAAGCGATGCGGCGGTCGACGGCACGATGCGAAGCTCCAGCGCCGCCAACGACAATGCGACCTGCACGCCAAACGCTAGAGCCATCCAAAGTGCGGCCGCTCTGAAGAACGCGCCTATGTTGTTGAACACTTGCCCGTATGTCTTCGCCACCGTGGGCAAGACCGGCAATGGCGCTCGCCTTTTCTCCGCCGACATCGCGTCAGCTGAAGTGCGAAGCGGGCGGCCGGTCTTTCGCGGCCGGTGTTACGAAGAACACGAACGCGCTCGAGTAATAGCCGGCGGCGACGGCAACGCCGACGGCCGTAACGACATAAGACATGCAGGTCGCGAGATGGAGCATGGTCACGTCCTGCTGCATCGCGGCCGTCTCCCCGATCAGCGAAAGCGCCAGGTTCAGCGCATAGAAGGGAAGACTAACCAGCAACATCCCGCCGAAGAGCCGCCAACCGTTCCCTTCCGTCTGATGCCACGAACGCTCAAGCGACCAATTCCGGTCGTCGACGGCTGCAGCCGGAAACGCAAGACCGGTCCGCAGCAAGACGAACATCGTCAGTATCGCGATGCCCAGCGGAACGAGCTGCAACACACCTGACAGAGCAGGATGCCGCGCCAACGGACCGGCAACCATCAGAAGCAGAGGCACGAAGAGCACGATAAACACGAACACGATGCCGAATAAGAGCAACACGCGACCCAGGTACCGCGCCGTTTGCGCACCATGGAATGGAAGTACACCGCCCGGCTCCTCGCCTAAGATCACAAACCGGTGCCACGTCACCGCGATAGCGCCGGCCGCCACGAAAGTGACGAGCGCGGGAAACGCTGCAAGTGTCCAATCCTGGGCCGATGGTGGCAACGCCGCGAATCGAAGCGCAAGCGCCTCGTCGCTCTGCAACAATGCGATCAACGAAAAGAAGCTGCCCAGCCAGGTAACAATCTGTATCGCAACCCAGCCGCCTGCAGCGCGGAGAAAGGCCGAAGGCCGCTGCGTCACCAATCCAAATGCATTGATCGCCGCTTTCGCCGAGGGAAATGGCCGAACAACCTCGTCAGCCTCGCTCATACGCCGCTCTCGCTGTCACGCAACGCCTCGGCGAACTGCACATACGCAAGCGAAAAGAAGCCGGCCACGGTGGCGTAGCTCATCATCTCGACGGCGACACCCGCAAGAACGAGCCCCATCGCCCACTCCGCCGCGGCGATCTTGGGAACTTCAAGCAGCTTCTCCAAAATATTGCCGGCGATAGAAAAGGGCAGAGCGGCAAGGAACGAGCCGATGAGCAGCTTCACCGTGTTGCTTCTGGTGATCATCCACGCGCGCGCCAAGGTCATCGTGCGGTCGCCGACAGCAATCGCGGGCAGCACGATGCTGAAACGCACCGCGATCGCCATCGCCGCGATAACGCCGACCGTTATGAACGCGCCGATAAGAAACGAGCGCCCGCCGTCCGGCCCCAAGGCGTCGCGCGCAACAATGCCGCCGATCGCTGCTAGCGTGAAAAACGGAATGAACGGAATGCCGAACGCGAGGAGGAGCCGGCCGAGATAGCTGAAGATCGCACCAACCCCTATCGGAAATGGGCTCGCCGGCACGTCGCCGAGGATGATCCGGCGGTGCCATCCCACAACCATCGAAATAGTCCCAGGTATCGACACGAGGGCCAACGGGAGCATCATCAACAACCCCACGGCCCGCTCGTCCCACGTCGCGACCTCTGCAGCGAAAGCTGGAAACTCGCGCATCGCATCTACAAACGCGATCTGGGTTCCGAACCAAACCGCAAGTCCAAGTGCGAACCAGCCCGCCACCAACACGACAAATGTCCCGAAATACCGGCCGAGAGCAGCATAGGTGCCGCCCAAACACGCGCCGAAATCCAGTGTAACCCGCCCGTCCATGCTTATCCCCTCCCGGCAGCACCCTCGCCTAAAGGAGCGCAAACTAGATGAGACAAGCAACAGAGAAATAACAATCGAATGTGACGAAAGCGTTGGACGGGCGCAGTTAAGGGTACGTGCGCACGCGTTGCCCTTCTGAGTCAGCTGAAATAGCCCGCGGGCTCTCGCGCACTCGGCCGCCCGCTGGTGAAATGCAGATAGGCGAACGAAAGGAACGCCGCGCAGACCAGGCTTCCCATCACGTCGACGACGGTGGCGAGATATTCCAATGCCGATCGCGCGAACGATTCATCGGCAGGCCCGGCGATCAATTCGTTCAGCCACAGCGTCGTCATGGTGAATGGCAAATCGCAGGCCAAATAGCCGAGGAAGAACCGCCACCAATGACCGGCCGTGAGCCGCCACGCGGCACGGAACGTCAGCTCCTTGTCCCCGACCGCGACCGCCGAAAACGCGAGCAGAGACCGCGCCAAGGCAGCCACGACCAGCGTCGTTCCAATGTAGACGACGGCGTCGGTCCCCGAGACGTCCTCCTCCACGACACGGTTGCGCATCATCCACACGATCGCCGCCACGGACACGGCCACCGGCACCAACACAAAGACGAGAACCCGCCAAGTGTACGCGGCGAGGATGTCGGTTCGTTCCGGGAAAACACGGTTCAGCGGCTCACCGAGAATTATCCACCGGTGCCAGGCAATGCTCATGCAAATCGAAGCCGCAACGAGCACGACGAATTCGGCCAGGCCGCCGAGCAACGTTGACAGGGGCACGCGGTCGAGGTCCGGTCACCCTTCAAGACTCCACTCAAGAACCTCCGGCACAACGACGGCGACAACGGCGCCGACGGCAGACCAAATCACAACGAAATAGACGAACCGATCCAATCGCGCGGCCAGTGCCCGATAAGCGGCCCACACGGCGTTGAGGGCATCGAACTTAAGTTTGTCTGACCTCATTCGATAGGAAGCCTTCGCCTACGCCAAATGCTTGTACGCGTAGGACAAGAAACTCGCCTGCACGACCGCGGTCACGACGAAGAGCAGCAGCGACAGCGTCAGCATGGCCAGCAGCGAGGGCACGCTTGCCGACATCGACGGCAGTGCGTCGATCAGCCCGTTGAGCACGATATTGGCGACGAACACAGGGCCCGAGGCGAGCAGGCTGCCGGCGAGGATGCGCCACGAATTCCCCCGCGACAGCTGCCACGCGCGCCTCATCGTGACGTGATAATCGCCCACCGCGCCCGCCGGCAGTATCAGACTCAGACGTCCGACCGTCAGCAGCGCCGCGAGAACACCGCCCGCAATGCTCGCGACCGTCAGCCACCGACCAATGTCGTCGGGTATCGGCAGGCTGCGGCTCAACGCCACTGGCAGCATGCCGCACACGAGGCCGACCGCAACGCCGATCATCCCCAACAGCAGGCTGCGCGCAAAATAAAGCATGGCCGCACGCGTCGCCCGCGGCCGTGTTGCGCCTGGCGGCACGCCCTGCACGATCATGCGGTGCCAACGCACGATGATGACGAAGAGTCCGAAGAGGATTACCAGCGTCGCAAGAGACGTGTACGCCGCCACCCGCTCGCCGGCCGGCAACTCCAGAAACTCACTGCCCCGCCGCTCGTCGGCGAGCAGCAATTGCACGGCACCGAAACTCAGGCCGACAGCGACGGCGGCGGCCGTCGCCGTCCCGCGCGACAGTACGGCGAGCGCTTCCGAATGCTCTTTCACCGACCGATAGGTCGCCCGCACGGTGGCCCAAACGGGCAATTTCGTCGTGGTCATTCCGCCGCCGCCAAATCAGTGCCAATACTGACAGCGAACCGGATAAGAGAACATGACGGTCGCTTCTCGCGTGGCGCGGATATCCCGTCCATCCCCTAAACTTTTGTAAGGCGGGTGACGATTTTGTGCCTTTCACCGCCTTGCCAACGCCCCATTTCTTGAGTTGAAACAGCCGCTTGAGGGCAGGGGCCGGAAGCGATGCCCCGTGAACACCTGATCGCTTCAAGAGGGTTTGAGAATGCGCAAGATCTTGCTGCCGTCCATGGCGCTCGCCGTGGCGGCGTTGACGTTGACCCCGGCCGCCGACGCTCAACCCACCCGCGTCGTCCCCACGTCCACCCAGCAGCTGCAGCTGTCCTTCGCCGACGTCGTGAAGAAGACTGCACCCGCCGTCGTGAACATCTATTCCAAGCGCAAGGTCCGCAATCCGCTCCTCGACGATCCGTTCTTCGGCCGCTTCTTCGGGGAACGCATGGGCCGCGACCGCACGACCAGCGCGTTGGGTTCCGGCGTCATCGTGCGCGCCGACGGCATCGTCGTCACCAACCATCACGTCGTCGATGACGCTGACGAGATCGTCGTGGCGCTTGCCGACCGCCGCGAGTTCGAGGCGAAGGTCCTCCTCGCCGACGAACGCACCGACATCGCGGTCCTGCGCATCAACACGGGCGGTAAGCCGTTGCCCACGCTGGCCTTCCACGACAGCGACGATGCCGAGGTCGGCGACATCGTCCTGGCGATCGGTAATCCCTTCGGCGTTGGTCAAACGGTGACCAGCGGCATCATCTCCGCCCTCGCGCGCACGCAGGCGGGCATCTCCGACTTCGGCTTCTTCATCCAGACCGACGCAGCCATCAACCCCGGCAACTCCGGCGGCGCGCTGGTGACGGTCAACGGCCAACTCATCGGAATCAACTCCGCGATCTACTCGCGCTCGGGCGGCAGCATCGGCATCGGCTTCGCAATCCCCGCCAACATGGTCAAAACCGTGGTCAACACAGCGATCGGTGGCGCAAAGTCGGTCGCAAGACCCTGGCTCGGGTTCAGTGGGCAGACGGTCACATCCGACATCGCGGGCTCTATCGGCCTCGACCGTCCTGTGGGTCTGCTCGTCAGCGAAGTCTCGCCCGGCAGCCCCGCCGCCCTAGCCGGCATCAAGAGCGGCGACGTCGTGACCAAGGTCGACGACTTCGAAATCAACGACCCGCAATCGCTGAACTTCCGCGTCGCGACCAAGGGCGTCGGCAACAGCGTCAACGTCACCTACCTGCGTGACGGCGCCGCACGCACGTCCGCGATTCGCCTCATCAAGGCGCCGGAAACAACGCCCCGCGACATCTCGGAAATCGACGGCAAGAACCCGCTGCAAGGCGTCAAGGTCGCAAACCTCTCGCCGGCCTATGCGGAAGAACTGCAGATCGACGCGACCAGCGGCGTCATGATCACCGAGATGGACCGACGCTCCTTCGCGGCGCGCCTCGGGTTCCGCCCCGGCGACATCATTGTCTCCGTCAACGGCCGCAAGATCACGACCGTCGACTCGCTCAAATCGGCGCTGAACGCCAAGGCCGCCGCGTGGGCCGTGACGGTGAATCGCAACGGCCAGACGCTGAAGCTATCCATCCGCCTCTGAGGGGTCGCACCCGCGCATGCGCTTGGCGTAAGCTGGCGCCATGAGCAATCTCTTCGAAGCCGCTGGTATGGACGAAGGCGCGGGCCCGCGCCCGCTCGCCGATCGCCTACGCCCAAAATCCTTGAAAGACGTCATCGGCCAAGATCACATCTTAGGCCCGGAAGCCCCCGTCGGCCGCATGCTGGCCGCCAAGCGCCTATCGTCGCTCATCCTCTGGGGCCCGCCCGGCACCGGCAAAACGACGATCGCGCGCCTGCTGAGCCAGGGCCTCAACCTGCATTTCGAACAGCTCTCGGCGATCTTCTCGGGCGTCGCCGAACTGCGCAAAGTCTTCGACATGGCGCGCGCCCGCCGTGCGCAGGGCAAGTCGACTCTGCTCTTCGTCGACGAAATCCACCGCTTCAACCGTGCACAGCAGGACTCGTTCCTGCCGGTGATGGAAGACGGCACCGTCATCCTCGTCGGCGCGACAACGGAAAACCCTAGCTTCGAACTCAACGCCGCCGTCCTCTCCCGCGCGCAAGTCCTGGTCCTGAACCGTCTCACCGCCGATCACCTAGAACAACTTCTGCAACGCGCCGAGAACCACACCGGCGACAAGCTCCCGCTCGAACCCGACGCCCGCGACGCGCTGAAGGCAATGGCCGACGGCGACGGCCGCTTCATCCTCAACCTGGTCGAAGAAATCTACGCGCTGAAAGCGATCAAACCGCTCTCCACCGCCGACCTCGCGCGCACGGTGCTGAAACGCGCGCCGATCTACGACAAGGGCAGGGAAGGCCACTACAATCTCATCAGCGCCCTTCACAAATCAGTCCGCGGCTCCGACCCCGACGCAGCATTGTACTGGTTGGCCCGCATGCTGGCCGGCGGCGAAGACCCGCTCTACATCGCAAGGCGGGTCGTGCGCATGGCCGTCGAAGACATCGGCCTCGCCGACCCAAACGCCTTGGTGCAAACACTCGCCGCCAAAGAAGCCTTCGACTTCATGGGCTCCCCCGAAGGCGAACTCGCCATTGCGCAAGCCGTCCTCTACGTCGCCATCGCCCCGAAATCGAACGCCGCCTACACAGCCTTCGGCGGCGCGAAGGAAGCCGCAAACCGCACCGGCTCGCTAAGCCCGCCGATGCACATCCTTAACGCCCCAACGCGCCTGATGAAAGACCTCGGGTACGGCAAAGGCTACGTCTACGATCCCGACACGCCCCAAGGCTTCTCCGGCCAAAACTACTTCCCCGACGACATGCCCCGCGAGCAATACTACCACCCCACCGACTACGGCCTCGAAGAAAAGATCAAAGCCCGCCTCGACCACTGGGCCAAGTTGCGCGCGAAGAAGCAAAAGTGAAAATCCGCAAGACCGCCCGCGCCGTCCTCCTCGACCCAACCAACCGCGTTCTCCTCTTCGAGTTCGTCGTGCCCGCGGGATACTTCGCCGACGGCCCGCGGCAGTTCTGGGCAACACCCGGCGGCGAGATCGATCCCGGTGAAGACGTCCTCGCCGCCGTCGCGCGCGAAGTGCGCGAAGAGACCGGCATCCGACATTTCGAGATCGGCCCGGAGCTCTGGTACGGCTCCAACCAAATCAACTTCAAGGGCGTCGACCAGAAGACGCTGGAACGCTTCTTCGCCGTCCGCAGCCCCACCGCCGATCTCGGTCCAACCAACTGGACTGACATCGAGAAAGAGATTATGCGCGCTCATAGGTGGTGGACGGTCGCCGAACTCCTCGCGGCCCCGGAGACGATCTTCCCACCCCGGTTTGGTTACTGGGTCGATCGCTACCTGAAACACGGCACGAATGGCCCCGAAGAGATCCCTCTTTGAAGCCAAACCCAGGGCATGCGATACCCCGCGCCATGGGCATGATCCTTTCAATAGCACTCGGCGGCGCCATCGGCTCGCTCGGGCGATACGCACTCTCAAGCCAAATCACGCACTGGATGGGGCCGGGATTCCCGTGGGGCATCCTGATCGTGAACATCGTGGGCTGCTTCATCATGGGCGTGATCGCCGAACTCGCGGCGCTGACCTGGAACATGTCGCCTGAGATGCGTGCGTTCCTGACGACCGGCATCCTGGGCGGCTTCACGACCTTCTCGGCCTTCGCGCTCGACACGGCGGTACTGACGCAGAAGGGCGACATGACCAACGCGCTCCTCTATGCCGGAGGATCGGTGGGCGGCTCGGTGATGGCGCTATTCCTCGGCCTCTATGTCGTGAGGCTGCTCACGCCATGACCGCCGTCACCCAACGCAAGATCAAGCCCGACGAAGACGGCCTGCGCCTCGACCGCTGGTTCGCGCGTCACTTCCCGCATCTCACGCACGGCCGCCTCGAGAAACTGCTGCGCACCGGTCAAGTGCGCGTCGACGGCGCGCGCGTGAAGGCGAACCACCGCATCGTCGGTGGCGCGACAGTCCGCATCCCGCCGCTCCCCGCGCCGACGGCCGAGCAAGAGAAGAAAACGGCGCCGACAATGACGGCAAAGGACCGCGCCTTCATCGAAGGCCTCGTCCTCCACCGCGACAGCGACGTCATCGTCCTGAACAAGCCGGCGGGCCTCGCCGTGCAAGGCGGCACGAACACGGAGCGTCACATCGACGGCCTGTTGCCGGGCCTCGTCGACAAAGGCGCCGAGCGCCCGCGCCTTGTGCACCGCTTAGACCGCGACACCTCCGGCGTCCTCGTCATTGCGGCCAACGCCCGGGCCGCCGCATCGCTGGCGCTAGCGTTCCGCGGCCGCGACACGCAGAAAATCTACTGGGCCCTCACCAATGGCCTGCCGATCCCGCGCGCCGGCAAAATCGACGCCGCGCTGATCAAAGCCGTCGCCGAAGACGGCCGCGAACGCGTCCGCGTCGCCTTCGAAGACGAAGAGGAAGACGTCAAGGCCGCGGTCACATTGTTCGAAACGATGGACACCGCAACGACCATGGCGTGGCTTGCGCTCATGCCGCTGACCGGCCGCACGCATCAGCTGCGCGCGCACTGCGCCGCGATCGGCGTGCCGATCAGCGGCGACGGCAAATACGGCGTCGAACCCGCGCGCAGCCACGGCGAAATCCCGAACAAGATGATGCTCCACGCACGCAGCCTGCGCATCCGCCACCCGAAGGGTCACTGGCTCTTCGTCACCGCGCCGCTGCCGCCGCACATGGCGAAAGCATGGGACCTGTTCGGCTTCGACAAGGACGACACGCGCGAACTTTTCCAAGAAGAACTCGCGCCAAAACGCGTGAGAGAACCGCGCCCATCCAAAGACGCCAAGGAAGACCGGCGCGGCAAAGTACACGGCACAAAAAGGAAGGGCCGGCGTTAGGGGAGGGGACTGATGGCCAACAAGAGAAAACCGGCAGCGCCCGAACGGCCGCCATTCATCCGCCATTGGACCGAGATCGAACGCCTCGAACCGTTCCTTCATCCGCACACGCACGAACCGATGGTGCGGCCCGCACCGTTCTCGATGGTGTTCGAACTCCGCCGCCTCGGCATCCGCCACGACACCATCATGCCAGGCTGGCGCTCGTCGCAACCGCACGCCGAGCGCGACGAAGAAGAGATGATCTTCGTCCTCGAAGGCACGCCCGACCTCTGGGTCGACGGCTACACCTACCGCCTAAAGCCCGACGACACCGCAGGCTGGCCCGGCCGCGACGGCCAGGCCCACTGCCTCATCAACAACACCGACAAACCGGTCCGCATACTGACGATCGGCGAGGCGTCGCGTTACAGCTCGCACATCCATTTCCCGCTGACCCGCGAAATGGACGAATGGCTTGAGGAAGACCACAAACACTGGACCGACGTCCCCAAGCGCAAACTAGGGCCTCACGACGGACTACCCGACGCCAAACGCGGTCGCGCCGCACCGAAAGCCTGGCAGGCCAAAACAAAACCGTCCTGCCTGGTCGACTGGAAGAAAATCCAAAAGCCCGGCACGCCATATCCCAACGACGACGAACCCATGGCCGACTGGTCGCACCTGACGGTCGCGCTCGGCATCACCCGCATCGGCGCCGGCCACGACTACCTGCCGCCAGGCCGCCGCACGTCTTACCCGCACGCCGAATTCGACGAAGAAGAATTCGTCTACGTGGTCGAAGGGGAACCCGATGTCTGGATCGACGGCAACCTGTTCCGGCTTAAAGCAGGCGACGGCATCGGCTTCCCCGACCGCACCGGCATATCGCACTGCCTGATCAACAACACCGACAAGCCAGTGCGCCTAATCACGGTAGGCGAAGCCAGCCGTCGCCGCTCAAAGTGCATCTACCCGCTGCACCCCAAGCGAAACAAAGAAATCGGCGAAGGCCTCTGGAAAGAAGCCCCGAAGATGAAACTGGGCCCCCACGACGGCCTGTCCGACATGCGCCGCGAATGGCTGAAGAAGCGGAAGCAACAGCCCAAAAAGAAGCCAAAGAAATGACAGTCGGCATCACGCGCTCCCCTCTCCCTTCCCACTTCGGGAAGGGAGAGGGGCCGGGGGTGAGGGATGGGCACTGCGCAACGTCAGACGCCAAAGTCTCGCACCAAAGCTCTAGTTCCCCGCATTCACCGGAAGAACGCACGCCCGCCATCCCTCACCCCCGGCCCCTCTCCCTTCCGATTCCGGAAGGGAGAGGGGAGACGAGCGCGCGATGCTGAAACCCAACATCAAACGCTTCTACAAATCCGTCGACGTGCACGACGACGTGAACGGCTTCGCGATCCGTCTCGACACGCGCCCGATCAAAACCCCAGCGGGCAAACCACTCTGCGCCCCGACGCACACGCTCGCCGAAGCCATCGCCGCCGAGTGGCAAGGGCAGGGCGACATGATCCTCCCCGACACCATGCCGCTGACGAAATCGCTGAACACCGCACTCGACCGCATCGCCCCCAACCGGGACGCGATCATCGCCGACCTCGCGAACTACGCAGCCTCCGACGTCCTCTGTTACCGCGCTGAATCGCCGATCGAACTCGTCCGCCGCCAAAGCACAGCCTGGGACCCATGGCTCGACTGGGCCGCGGAGCGGCACGGCGCACGCCTCATCGCAACGATTGGAATCACCCATGTCGCCCAACCGCCGGAAGCGCTCGCCCGCCTGCGCGAAGCCATCGCCGCGCATGACGATCATCGTCTCGTGGCCGTCCACACCGGCGTGACCATCACAGCGTCTATCGTCCTAGGTCTCGCTTTCGCGGCAAAGGCAATCACCGCCGAAGAAGCGTTCGCGATCGCGCAGATCGAAGAGACATACCAAGCCGAACTCTGGGGCCTCGACGCCGAGGCCGAGAAGGCGCGCGCCAACCGCCTCGCCGATCTCAAAGCAGCAGAGGCGTACTTGAACCTGCTCGCCGGGGCTTAAGACTTCGGCGTCAGCACGAACCCACCGACGCAAGTGTCGAGTTCGGCCGTATCGCCATCGGGAACAGGTATGCCGGCGCCGACCTGATACGCCCGCGATCCGTCGATCACGATCAGCGATTTGAACTTCATGGTCGGACTGTCGGCGTCGAAAGCGATCGCCGGCAACTGCTGCGACCCACGCGCAAAGGTGACGCGCTTGCTCGTCTTCAGCGTCGCACCGACGCCCTTCACGAAGCTGTCGCGGCTCGCGATCGTCTCTTCGTCCGGGTTGATGACGTACGGGTAGTCGGCCGCAATGATGATGCACAGCGCGCCCGTTCCAGCCCCAACGAACGTGTTCATTTTCACGCCGTCCGATGTGGACGTCTCATACGCCGGCGCTTTCGGGAACACCCCCGAAAAACCGAACTCCGGCGCGTTGTGCTGCACCCAGCCCGCATACGCGGCTGGCGCCAACACCAGCGCGACGGCAAATCCCGATACCAGCGTCCAAACCGTCCGCATACGTCTCTCCCCTGACGATGCCGCCAGATCATCCATCCGTGCCAAGCCCGTCAAGCTATGCCCCCTCGGGCCCCTAGGCTTTGTGCGCAGTTACGTATTGGCCGACCCGCACCGCGCGGTTGCGCACCCCCCCAAACTGTGCAGATTTGCGCCCAGACTCGAAGCCCCAGGAAGGGGTTAGCGACCGCCAGGGGCAATGGGCCGATGCACGACATTATCCGCGAACTCGAACGCCGCCGCGAAGCGGCCTACCAGGGGGGCGGACAGAAGCGCATCGAGGCCCAACACGCCCGCGGAAAACTGACCGCTCGCGAACGCCTGGACATCCTTCTGGACGAGGGCAGCTTCGAAGAATTCGACACCTTCGTCGAACACCGCTCGACGGACTTCGGTATGGAGGCCAACCGCATCCCGGGCGACGGCGTCGTAACAGGGTGGGGCACCATCAATGGCCGCTTGGTCTACCTGTTCGTAAAGGACTTCACCGTCTTCGGCGGCTCGCTCTCGGCCGCCCACGCGCAAAAGATCGTCAAAATCCAAGACATGGCGCTGCGCAACGGCGCGCCGGTAATCGGCGTCTTCGACGCCGGTGGCGCCCGCATCCAGGAAGGCGTCGACGCGCTCGCCGGCTACGGCGAAGTCTTCGCCCGCAACGTCCTCTCGTCCGGCGTCATCCCGCAGATCAGCGTCATCATGGGTCCCTGCGCCGGCGGCGACGTCTATTCGCCCGCGATGACCGACTTCATCTTCATGGTCCGCGACACGAGCTACATGTTCGTCACCGGCCCTGATGTCGTGAAGACGGTGACGAACGAGGTCGTCTCCGCCGAAGAACTCGGCGGCGCCAAAATCCACACGACCCGTTCCTCGATCGCCGACGGCGCGTACGAGAACGATGTCGAATGTTTGATGCAGATGCGGCGTCTGATCGACTTCCTGCCGTCGTCGAACCGGGAACCCGCACCGCGCTGGCCGAGTTTCCAGGAAATCGAAGGCGACGACATGTCCCTCGATACCCTGATCCCGCCGAACCCGAACAAGCCCTACGACATGAAGGAACTGATCCTGAAGGTCGCCGACGAAGGCGACTTCTTCGAGATCCAGGAAAACTTCGCCAAGAACATCATCACCGGATTCGGCCGCATCGAAGGCGCAACGGTCGGCTTCGTCGCCAACCAGCCGATGGTGCTCGCCGGCGTGCTCGACAGCGACGCCAGCCGCAAAGCCGCGCGCTTCGTGCGCTTCTGCGACTGCTTCAACATCCCCCTCGTGACCTTCGTCGACGTCCCAGGCTTCTTGCCGGGCACCGCCCAAGAATACGGCGGCCTCATCAAACACGGCGCGAAACTCTTGTTCGCCTTCACCGAAGCGACGGTCCCGAAAATCACCTGCATCACCCGCAAAGCCTTCGGCGGCGCCTACGACGTCATGGCGTCCAAACACATGCGCGCCGACATCAACTACGCCTGGCCGACAGCCCAGATCGCGGTCATGGGCGCCAAAGGCGCCGTCGAAATCATCTTCCGCGCCGACATCAACGACCCCGCCAAAATCGCCGAACGCACAAAGGAATACGAAGACGCATTCCTAAACCCGTTCGTCGCCGCCCAACGCGGCTACATCGACGAAGTCATCATGCCCCACGGCACCCGCCGCCGCATCGCCCGCGGCCTACGCTCCTTGCGCAACAAGCGCGTCGAGATGCCCTGGAAAAAACACGACAACATTCCGCTCTAAGGGGAACACGAATGCGCACGCTAATAACGAGCCTGGTCGCAGGCGCCGCCGCCATCGCACTCGCCGCCTGTGCGGGCATCGACGCGTCGACGGGCCCCGTACCCGGCGATCATCCGCCGACGAAGGCTGAGATCGACGGCGCGGATTTCGCGTCGCGCACAAAAATCCTGGCCGACGATGCGTTCGAGGGCCGCGGCCCCGGCACCGCGAAGGGTGAAGCCGCCGCCGATTGGATCGCCGACGAGATGAAGCGCCTTGGCCTCAAGCCGGGCGTGAACGGCGGCTACTTCCAAGACGTCCCCGCCGCGTCGATCACCCTCGATCCCGCGAAGTCGTCGTTCGAAATCACCGGCCCCGACGGCGCTAAGCAACTGAAGTTCGCCGACGAGGTCGCCTTCTGGAGCCCGCGCTTCGACAAGACGGAGCAGAAGGTCGAAAACTCAGACCTCGTCTTCGTCGGCTACGGCGTCACCGCGCCGTCCGAAAAATGGGATGACTTCAAAGGCATCGACGTGAAGGGCAAGACCATCGTCCTGCTCATCAACGACCCGGGCTTCATCACCCGTGACAAGAAGATGTTCAACGGCAAGGCGATGACCTACTACGGCCGCTGGACCTACAAGTTCGAAGAGGCCGCCCGCCGCGGCGCCGCCGCCGTCATCATCGTCCACGAAACCGAACCCGCCGCCTATGGCTGGCAAGTCGTGCGCAACTCAAACCAAGGCGCGAAATACTACCTCGACAAACCGAACGGCAACGCCGACTACGCGATGGTCCATTCCTGGATCACCACCGAAGTTGCGAAGGATCTCTTCGCCCGCGCCGGCCTGAGCTACGACAAGCTGCGCCTCGCCGCGAACAAGCGCGGTTTCAAAGCCGTGCCGATGAAGGGCCTGAAGCTCAACGCCACGACGAACTCCGCCGTCGCGCGTCTGAAAACACGCAACGTCATCGGCGTCGTCGAAGGCGCAGAGAAGCCCGACGAATATCTTCTCTACACCGCCCACTGGGACCACCTCGGCGTGAAGCCGACGGTCCCCGGCCCCGACAAGATCCACAACGGCGCCCTCGACAACGCCAGCGGCTGCGCCGCCATCCTCGAAATCGCCGAAGCCTTCGCGAAGGGTCCAAAGCCCCCGCGCCGGTCGGTGATGTTCGCCTTCGTGACCCTGGAAGAGCAGGGCCTGTTGGGCTCCGAATTCCTCGCCAAGTACCCGCCAGTTCCGCTCCACAAGATCGTGGCCGGCATCAACTTCGACGGTGTCGGCGCCGCACCGCCGGCGCGTGACATGACGGTGGTGGGATCCGGCGCCTCGCAACTCGAAGGAATCCTGGCCAAAGAGCTCAAGAAACAGGATCGCGTTGTGGCTCCCGATCCCGAACCCGAGAAGGGATCGTTCTATCGCTCAGACCACATCTCGCTCGCCAAGGTCGGCGTGCCCATGCTCTACGCCGGCGGCGGCGTCGACCTGCGCGAAGGCGGCAAGGCGGCCGGCATGGCGCTGCGCGACGACTATCGCACCAACCGCTATCACCAGCCGTCTGACGAATACAAAGCCGACTGGGACCTCCGAGGCCCGGTCGAACAAATGACGGTGCTTTATCAAGTGGGCAGCGACGTCGCCAATTCGAACGACTGGCCCACCTGGTACAAGAACAACGAATTCTATTCCGTCCGCCAAAAGAGTCTGAAAGGCGCGCGCTAACATGTCATCGCACGACCGCCCCCTCCGCGAGAGCTAATGTTCAAAAAAATCCTCATCGCCAATCGCGGCGAGATCGCCTGCCGGGTCATCAAGACGGCTCGCAAGATGGGCATCAAGACCGTTGCGGTCTATTCCGAGGCCGACGCTACGGCGCTGCACGTCGAGATGGCGGACGAGCGCGTGTTCATCGGCCCGGCCGCGTCCGCGCAGTCGTACCTGTCGATCGAGAAAATCGTCGACGCCGCCAAGCAAACGGGCGCGGAGGCCGTCCACCCCGGCTACGGCTTCCTCTCCGAACGCGAAACGTTCGCCGAAGCGCTGAAGCAATCGAAGATCGCCTTCATCGGTCCGAACGTCCACGCGATTGCGGCGATGGGCGACAAGATCGAGTCGAAGAAGCTGGCCGCAAAGGCAAAGGTTTCCTGCGTCCCCGGCTTCATCGGCGAAATTCACGACCTGAAAGAGGCCGCCAAGATCGCCGGCGAAATCGGCTATCCCGTCATGGTGAAGGCCTCGGCCGGCGGTGGCGGCAAGGGCCTGCGCATCGTTTGGGCCGAGAACGAACTCGCGCAAGCGATCCAATCCTCACAGCACGAAGCGAAGGCCTCCTTCGGCGACGACCGCCTCTTCATCGAAAAATACATCACCGAGCCGCGCCACATCGAAATCCAAGTCCTGGGCGACAAGCACGGCAACGTGATCCATCTGGGTGAGCGCGAATGCTCGATCCAGCGCCGCCACCAGAAAGTCATCGAAGAAGCGCCATCGCCCTTCCTCGACGAAAAGACGCGCGCCGCAATGGGCGCCCAAGCGGTCGCACTGGCGAAGGCCGTGCAATACGAAAGCGCCGGCACCGTCGAGTTCATCGTCGACAAGGACCGCAATTTCTACTTCCTCGAGATGAACACGCGCCTGCAGGTCGAACACCCCGTGACCGAACTCGTCACCGGCCTCGACCTCGTGGAGCAGATGATCCGCGTCGCCGCCGGCGAGAAGCTGTCGATCAAGCAAGAGGACGTGAAGCTCAAGGGCTGGGCCGTCGAAACCCGCATCTACGCGGAAGATCCCTATCGCAGCTTCCTTCCCTCAACCGGCCGCCTCGTGCGCTATCGCCCGCCGGCGGAGAGCATCACGAACGGCCGCACCATCCGCAACGACACCGGCGTCTATGAAGGCGGCGAGATCTCGATCTTCTACGACCCCATGATCGCCAAACTCTGCACGCACGCCCCGACGCGCGAGCAGGCGATCGATCTCATGTCCGACGCGCTGGACCATTTCGGCATCGACGGCATCGCGCACAACATCCCGTTCCTGCAGGCGGTGATGACGCACCCGCGCTTCCGCGCCGGCAAGTTGTCGACCAACTTCATCGCCGACGAGTTCAAGGGCGGCTTCCACGGCGCCGACCTGACGGCGGAGCTCAAGGACCGCATGTCCGCCGCCGCCGTCTTCATGCAGCTGCGCGAGGAAGAACGCCGCCGCAAGATCTCGGGACAGCTGAACGGCACCACGGCGGTGTCGAAGGAATGGACCGTCACGCTCAACAGCGCCGACGTCTACTCCGCCCGCACGATGACCGAGGGCCGCGACGTCGTCGCCGTGCGCCTCGGCGACGGCAAGGCATCGCGCATGATCGAAGTCGAAAGCACCTGGCGCCCGGGTGAGCTGGTGTTCCTCGGCGAAGTCGCGGGCCAACCGGTCGCGATGCAGGTGAAGCGCAAGTCCGACACCTATTCCATCGTCCACCGCGGCGCGAACGCAGCCATCACCGTCCGCCGCCCGCGCATCGCCGCGCTCTCGACCTACATGCTCTTCAAGGCGCCGCCCGACACGTCGAAGCTGCTCCTCTGCCCCATGCCCGGCCTCGTCGTCTCGATCGCGGCCACGGTAGGGCAGGAGGTCAAGGCGGGCGAACCGCTGGCGGTCGTCGAAGCGATGAAGATGGAAAACGTCCTGCGCGCCGAACGCGACGGCGTCATCAAACGCATCGCCGCCAAACCCGGGGACAGCTTACCCGTCGACGCCGTGATCCTGGAATTCGAGTAGCCGACAGGGAACCGAGGCCCCGCGCCGATCATTTCATCAGCGCAACCCCTCGCGCCTTAAAGGCCCGAACCCGTGGACCAACTGCAGTTCTTGCCCCACGTCTTGGCGCTCGCCGCCGCCTACATTCTCGCGCTCCCCATCGCCTGGGACCGTGAGAAGCACGCGCGCAGCGCCGGCCTGCGCACCTTCCCGCTGGTGGCGCTGGCCACCTGCGCCTTCATCCAGGCGACGGAGCAGGCGGTGGGCGACTCGCCCGAAGCGCTCGCGCGCATCGTGGAGGGCGTCATCGTCGGCATGGGCTTCATCGGCGGCGGCGCGATCCTGAAGCAGGACGGCGCCGTCGTCGGTACCGCCACCGCGGCAAGCCTCTGGGTGACAGGCGCGATGGGCTTGGCCGTCGGCCTCGGCAGTTACGATGTCGCCATCACCATCTGCGTCTTCACGTTCCTGACGCTGAAAGTCCTGCCGCTGTTCAAGCAGGAAAAATCCGAAGACGACAGCGCCTAATTTAAAGCGAAAGCCCCGCCAACGCCTGCCGCGTGGCGAGCAACGACTGCCCCGCGACCATGCCCTTCCAGTCGTCCGCGTCGCCATAGAACGCATCGCGGATCTGCTTCTTGATCGCCGCCGCCTCGGCCGAGCGCACATCGCCATACGCATGCAGCCAGTTGTCGGCGCGTAAAGCCTGCAGCACGACCATCGTCTCAAGCGTGCCGAACTCCATCGCCACGCCCGTGACCTCCGCCTGCGGCAACAACCCGGCCGCCGCCGACAGCCCGTCGCCCGACACATCCGCCGACGTCGAGTTGCCGGAGGCGGGCGAGGTCACCGCCCCGCCATACCACCGCGCCGCGCGAACGAACTGCTCGCTCTCGCGCGCGACCGGAATGATCTGCTCGCCATACCCCCAAGGCCCCAACCCCGTGTGATAGTCGATGATCCCCACACGCTTCGCGCCGCCCAAATACGAGCCAAAAATCTGCGTCTGCGTCCGGCGCGACCACGTCGGCCCCGTGCCGCCATAGAACAGCCCCTTCGAATGCGTGTACTGCCCGCCGCTCACCGCCGCCTGCATGGCGACCATCCCGTGCGTCTGCACCCATTGCATCAGCGCGCCCAGCGTCCGCTGCTGCGACGCGGCGGTCCATTCCTCTGGACACATCAACTCGTGCAGCTCGCCGTAGCCTGCGTTGCGGGGCAGGGGCTTCTCGAAGTCGATCCAATTGCGGTTGAGATCGACGTTCTCATGCGTCACGCGCCTGTTCCACGCAAAGCCGTACGGGTTCATGGCATGGATCATCAGAACGCCAACCCCGGCCGGCACGCGCGCCAACTCGCCGCGCCGCAGCCAATCGACCTGCGCCCCTGACCCGCAATATCCCTCAACCCCATGCGTGCCGGAGATCATGACGAGCACGCGCTCCGCCTCCCGCGCCCCAAACCAAGCAACGTCGGTGGAAAGCTCTTGGCCGGAAGGCCCACGCTCCGGATGCACAACGCGCTCCAACGCCCCACGCGCATCCTTCGCCGCCGCCAAGAATTTGGCGCGCGCCTCGTCATAGCTGGCGCTGAAGCTGTCCGCTGAATTCATGATCAGTCCTCCGGTCGGGGCGGAAACTGACCTTCGCCGCCGCCCAAAGTCAAACCCGCTCGGCCAGCTGCCGCAGGTTCTCCTCGTGATCCCCGCGCGACAGCTTGTAGCGTGAGATCGCCGCCATCATCAGCAGCCAAAGGATCAAGATCACCGGCACATAGATCGCGCCCAGCCGGAAGACGACGTCCTCACCCACCTGCGACGGATCGGCCCCCGCGGGCAACCCGGCCAGCGCCAGAACAAAGCTCGCCGCCATCACGCCCACCCCCGTGACCATCTTGCGGATGAAGGTGACCGCGCCGAAGAAGATGCCCTCCGCCCGCCGCCCGGTCTTCAGCTCCGCCTGCTCGACCAGATCGGCGATCATCGACGCCCCCAGAATCTGGAAGCAGATGATGAGCCCGACGTCGATGATAGAGGTCACCGCGACGAACCAGAACACGAACGGCGTCGACTCCGGCGGAAGCCAACCGGCGAGCTTCAACACCATCGGCAACGGCGAACCGATGAATGCGATCAGCCCGATGATCATGGCCCCGCGCTTCTTGCCCATCGTGCGCGTGACCCACGGCGCCATCAGCGATCCGATCACCGCCGAGAGGAAAACGCCGAACGTCAAAATGCCGATCTGCAGCGACGTGAACGCCCAGAAATAGGTGAGGATGTAGAACCCCAACGCCGTCGACAGCCCCGCCGCGATCGCGCCGAACAGGCTCGCCACGAACAGCGCAATGAACGAAGGCTCCACCAGCGTCTCAAAAATCTCGCGAAAAATCCGCCCGATGGTCAGCGTGCGCTTCGGCGGCGGCGCCTTCATATGCGGAATGCGCGAATGCGTGCCCAGCGCCGAGATCATCACCCCCGCGAAAATCAGCACCGCCGAGATGATGCCGTAGAGCGCATAGGCCTCGCGGTTGAACTGCCCGCCGGCCGCGGCCCCCGCGGCGAACGCGGGAAACACCACGACGAACATGATGACCGTCATCGCGTTCCCGCCGGTCCAGCCGAAGTAGAACCGATAGGCGAGCAGCGTCGACCGCTGGTCGTAATCCTCGGTCAACTCCGCCGCCATCGCCGAACTCGGCGTCTCATAGAAGGTGATGAAGGTGCGGATCAAAATCGCCAGCACCAGCACGTAGACGAACAGCGCCTCTTGCGACCACCCCGCCGGCGGATCCCACAGCAGGTAATAGGTAAGCGCCACCGGCACGGCCGACGCATACATAAACGGATGCCGCCGCCCCCAGCGCGAGCGAAAATTATCGGACCAATACCCGACGACGGGATCGCTGATCGCATCGACGATCAGCGCCACGGTGATCGCAAGCCCAACCAGCCGCGCATCGACCCCGATCACCTGGCTGTAGAAGATCAGAAGAAAATACGAAAACCCGTTGTCCTTGACCCCATAGGCGACCGACCCGAACCCATAGGCCAGCTTGGTCCACAACGAAGGCGCAGGCGGCGCCTCACTCAAGGCGCCCGTCGCCGCCACATCGGACAATCTCATGCCTCCCAGATTGCCCTAAGTCCGCAATCGTCACGCCCGTTCACCCGGACCGAAGACACCAATCAATCACGAAGCCGCCAACCGCACCACACGGCATCGACGCCAACGCAGCGAACCCGTAAGCTCCCGCCGCGGCACGAGCCGACTCAACCACCGGAGAAAACCGTCATGGCCAAAGGCCAAATGCGCAGCAACCGCGAAAAGAAAAAACCCAAGGCCACTGCCAAAGACAAGAAATCGCCGGCCGCCAACCAGCCGTTCGCGACAAAACCCGAACCGGCGCGCGTCAAGAAATAACGCCAGCGCCTGAGGTCTTGCCGCAGGTCCGATCGGATGATGTGGCACATGTTGCACAAGGGTCCGGTGTGACTCATCGTTGTGCCACAGGCGTGCGCGTGGACCGCGCGCGCCAATCTAAGTCACGTTTCAAGGCTCACCTATCGGCGAGAAACAGCATGAACCGCGCCAGCGGCCGCTTGAACGTGAGCAGATAGATCACGTGAACCGCGACGAGCAGGATCAGCAGAGTGCCGAGCAGATCGTGCGCCCGTCCGACGCCGCTCTCCTCACGCTCGCCATGCCGCTCGCCCTCGGAGAATCCAGCAGCCGGAGGTGACGCCGTCGAAACCGCGACAGTCTGCGACAATCCCAACGCGCGTCCTTTGTCGAGGGCAATGCCCGTCCCCATCGTCCCGACCAGGCACACGGCGATACCCGCGAGCAGCGTATGGCTGATCGCGGGATGCGTGAACGCATTGTCGAGTTTCAAACCCTGAAAATGCGGATAGAACCGCATCAACCCCAGCTGCCGCGCGCCGGTGAACACCATCGCCAGACGCACCGCGATCACCACCGCGACGCCATACCCCAACCAGGCATGCACGATGCCCCATTCCGCGCTGATGTAGCTGGCGATGACCAGCACCGCCAGGAACGCATGGACCACGCGCAGTTGCTGCATGACGGACATCGAGGGCTTTCCTCCGCAGAACAATCTCAATCAGTTTGGTGAGCACGGCCAATGGCCGGGCGCGATGACGGACGGCGGCCACGAGACGGGGAACCAACCCGTTTGGCCCCACGGATGCGGGCTGGTCTTGCGCACGAAGGGCCCCATCGGCGTCCGCACGCGTTTCTGCCTTGCATCGATGGGACGCCCGTTGTGCAGCAGTTCGCCGCGCCAGCCTTCGCTGCGCGTGCATTCGGCAGTGACGTTCAGCCGATAGGTCCAGGCGCCGCTGTCTATGATGACGTTGCCGCCGTTCGCCTGCATCCAGCGCAGTTGATCGGCATGAATGAAGCCGCACGGAATCCACGGCAGGCCGCAACCGACACCGACGAACTCGCCCGCGTTCGTGGCGAAACTCCGGCCGGGCTCAAGCCCGGCGGGCCGGCCGTCGCGGTCGTAGAGCGTGCCGCGCCACCCTTGGCTGCGCGTGCCCGGCTCGGTGACCGTGATGTCGTAAAACAAGCGGGCGTCCGCGGCGCGGGCCGCACCCACGAGCATCGTGAGTCCAAGAACCAAACCCAAGACGCCGACTGTAACCACACGCATGATGATGCTCCCACGAAACGGTGGACGACACTTAGCGTGAGGGGGCGGCGACAACCTTGACCGACATCAACACCGCGCGCTTGGGCAGCGATGCGAGACATGTAGGACAAGGGTCGGGTGTCCCGCATGGTTGTCCGGGATGTCCGCCGCGCCCGCGTGCGGCCGCTCTTTCCCGCTCGCCGTGGGCAGGAGAAACGTGCGCCTAGCACCACCGCGCAATTCGCCAGCCTGGAATTGAACAGCGCCGACTATCGCCGAAATCGCCGAATTTGTCCAGAACAAACTGGAAACATCTGGCCGGCGTCGATGTCGAGCGCCGCGCGCGGCAGGCCAAGACAATCTTCCAAGACAAAACTCTGTCTTCCAAGAAAGTCTTGCGCGTCCCCCGGCGATGACCGGTCCGTCAGGCCGTGCGCACCAGATCGCGATAGGCGCGCCAGCTGGCGAGGCCGAGCCACGGGAAGATCACGATGAGCCCCAGGAACGCGGTTGCGGCGGAGATCACGAGCAGCACGACGATGAGCGCCGCCCACAGAAGCATGGGCCCGGGATTCGTGGCGACGGCGGTGAAGCTCGCGGCCGTCGCGCTCCACACGTTCGCTTTGTGGTCGAGCAGCATGGGCGCCGAGACGACGACAAGACAGAAGGTGAAGAACGCGATGATGCCGCCCACGAACGTCCCGGTGGCGAGCATCGACCAACCATCGACTGTGAACAGCGCAAAGGTCACGAACGACTCGATCGTCGTGTGATACGAGTACGTCGATAGGCCATAGACGACCTGCGCGATGCGGCCCCACAACAGGTAGATCATCAACAGCGCGAAACCGAGATAGGCAACGTCTTGGCGCACCGCCGCGCGCACGAAGATCATCCGTGCGAGCGTCGGCTTTTGTCCCTGTTCGAATTCGCGCCCGGCTTCGTAAAGCCCCATGGCCAGCACCGGCGCAATCAAGACAAAGCCGCAGCTCAGCGCCAGCACCCAGAAGGCGGCGTTCGAGGCGATGAACATCGCCGACCCCGCGATCGAAACGAGAGCGAGCGCAAACCCGTAGGCGAGGCACGGCCACGGCGCCCTGCCCAAATCTCTCCACGCCCCGGCGAGCCAACGAAACGGGGCGTCGATGCCGATCCTGTTGACCGTGATGTTTCCGGGGACTGCTGCCGATTCCATGCGGGTCTCCTGCGGCGCGAGCGTAGAACCTGCCGCCGCGGCGCACAAACGCGAGCAAGGCGACGGGCGTCACACCCGGCGCGCGGCTACGTTGCTTTCGCAGGCCATTGAAAGGTGAGACGCTCGCCGCGCTCGGGAGAATCGGCAGACCCATCGTCGACGCCGTACGTGGGCCCGCAAGCAGCGGCGAACACCATGACACACCGCAAGCATTTCAAGCCATCGCCCGTTTTGTGGTTTGTGCTGCCGATTGCGCTCGTCGCGATCGCAGGGTCCGCCGCCGCGCGAACCATCAACGATCATCGCGACCCAAGCCGCGGCGGCAGCGCCTATACGCTGACCGTCACGCCGATCGTCGAGTTGGTGCTGACCTACGCGGCGGGGCAGGGGGCGACGTGCCAGACGTCCAACCTGTCGCCGAACACGGATCCCGTTCTGCACATTCTGGAAGTCAGGCAAGGCCCGCCTGTCGAAGTCGCGCGTGATGACGACGGGGCCGGCAATCTCAACGCACTTGTCGCATTCACCGCGCCGGCAAACGGGCAGGTGCGTTTGGTGATGCGCGCGGCCGGTGCGTCCACTGGCGGCACGGCGGATCTGACCTGCACGGGCTATCAGCCGATGCGCGGCCTGATCGTCGGCGGCGCGTTCAAGCGCATCGAGAACTATCGTGATCGCGAGAAGCTGATGACGGTGCCTCTCGCGACCGGTCCGCTCGCGCTGAAGGCCTATGTCGTGACAACCAGGGGTAAGATCGTGCAGCGCTTCGTGTCCGGCCCCGAAAGCGCCGTCCTGATCAATTCGACGACGATGCCGACCGGCACGTTCCAAGTGATGCTGGGATCTCATCCGGGCACCATCACCGTACGGCCCCAAACCGGTGGCGGCGGTCGTCTGCCCACGCATGACATTCGAGGCACGAGCCCGCCGGCGGCGCGCGCCGACCGCGCCCCGCCCGTCGCAGCAAGTCCGCGCGGGCCGCGTCCAGACGTCGCCGTCGCACCGCCCGCAGTCGCGGAAATTTCGCGGCTGCCCGATCCGCCCGGCGATATCCGCCTCATCCGCAACGACAATTTCATCGCGGGCCACGACCCGGACGTCGACGGCCTGGGCACCGAGCTCGAGGCGCATATCGGCACCTGTTCGAAGCTGAGCGGCCTGGCCGGCAATTGGGAATGCTCGCGCGCCAAGGATCCACGCGACACCGACGGCGACGGCCTGACCGATCGCGACGAACTGGTCGGCATCATTCACAAGCCCCCGTATCAGTTGCTGCCGCGTTGGGGCGCCGATCCACGCCACAAGGATTTGTTCATTGAAATCGATTTCCGCTTGAAGACGAAAGGCGAGGCGCCGCGAAAACTATCGCGCGAGATGGCCATGCGCATGGCCGAGATCATCGGCGATCCGACGCAAAGCCAGCTGTTCCGCCTGGCGCATGCGCAGTCACTGAACAACCCCGACCTCGAGCCCGGCATAGCGCTGCACGTCGACAACGGCGTGACGCCACCGCCGAACGCGCCGGTGTCGGAGCTGACGACCTATGGCAATTGGGGCGGCTACAGCGTCGTACCGCCCATCTGCACGGGCCTCGTCATTGGGCGTGCACGTAGAGCACCCGGCGAAGTCGCACCGTTTGAGAACTGCCGCCCCGCCCGTGTCGAGGAAGTCTTCCCGACGTCGATGACCGAACAGCGACGCGGCGTCTTTCACTACGCCCTCGGCTATCCGGGGTCGGGCGGGCAGGCGGGATATCACACCTTCCGCCTCAACATACCGATCGACAGCGCCGCCGCCGCGCTGCACGAACTCGGGCACAACATCGGTCTAGGCCACGGCGGCCCCGAAGGCATCGGCAACGATGCGAATTGCAAACCGAACTTCCCCAGCTTGATGAGCTATTCCTACATCGGGCAAGAAGACTCGTTTTCCGACGGGTACGGCCGATCGATCCTGAACAACACGAAGCTTGCGGAGCGCGCCGCCGTCGGACAGCCGGCGTCGGGTCCTGGCCGCGCGTATCTCGTGCACTTGCGCGACATCTACAAATACAACGTCGATTTGACGACCGGCGACGTCGACTGGAACCGCGACGGCGTGATCAGCGCGACGCCCGTGCGCGCCTATGCCAACAACGACCACAGCAGTTGCGAATACACCCGCGTCAATCAGATGAAGGCGGTAGGCTTGTCCGACCGTTCGCCGGCGCTGACGCGCCTCACCGGCCGCACCTTCGTGCTGTACATCGACGAGCGCGACCGCAAGCTGCACGTGGAGACGACCGACGATCCGCTGTCGTGCCCGACGATCGGCACCGGTTGCGGCCCGGCGCTTCTTCATCGCGCGATCGACCAGCCGTGGAACGCGGCGATAGAGGCCGTCGACGCACAATCGATCGGCGGCGGCAAGATCCTTGTCGTCTACCGCACGGCCGCGGGCTTGTTCGAAACGACGATGACGCGCGAGCTTGCCTTCACGGCGCCGGTCGCGATCGCGACATCGACGCCGGCGGCAGGTGAGTTCGCGCTGGCCAATCTGGGCACCACGGCATGGCTCGCCTTTCGCGACGCCGCCGGCGCGGCGCGCCTGAAGCTGCGCGCACCGACAGGCGTGTGGGCCGCCGACGAAGCGATCGTCGACGCGGCAGGCCAGCCCATCGGCCCCATCGCGCTGGACGGCGCGCCGGGTCTTCTGCACACGACGCTGGGCGGCGCGACGCTCTACGGCGTGTTTCCGATCGGGCCTGCGGGCGCGCTTCGCCTCTACACGCGCGACACGACGACCGGACGTTGGGTGTTGAGCCCGTGGGAGATGGCCGCCTCGTCGTCGATCGGCAAACCTGCGCTGGCGATGGAGAACGTGACCGCAGGCGCACCGATTCCCGGCCGCCTGCGCATTCTTTATTTGCAGCGCGCGGCCAACAACAATCACATCGTGCGCATCAAGACGTTGGAGGCGATCGGCCTGGGCGCCGGTGCGACCCGCAAACTGACCGACGAGATTCACGACAACGTTTGGTACTATGCCCAGGGCGTCGATCTTCTCTTCGAGCCTGGCGTCGACACGAATTTGCGCGCGGCCGTCGCCACGAAGATCGAGAACAAACCACGTTTCGTGGAGCTTCGCGCCAAGGCCGACGGCGTGGTCGACTTCGCCTATCGCAATTGGAACGAGTGGGAAGCGCTGGGCATCGGCCTGTGCCGCAACCGCAAGGCCGGCGGCGCGCAGATCAACTGCTTCGATTGGCACTACAAGCCGCCGCCGCAACCGACACCGCCACCACCGCCCCAACCCCAACCACCGCGCCCGTCAGCCGAATGCCTCGCACTCTGCCGCGACCTCGTCGACTCGTGTCGAAGGGCGGGAGAGCAAGCGTCAATGTGCGTGCGGCAGGGGGCGCAATGCCGGGCGCAGTGCGCGCCTTAGGTCGCGCCGACCGCCGCTCATCCTCCCTCGCTTTAGCGGGGGAGGATGAGAGGTGCTGCTGTTTAGGAT
>Ga0163150_10000037_pt1 | contig 220360 bp, 164 predicted proteins | sample OliLakLV19P2IB_FD_148628 | JGI IMG/M metagenome (GOLD analysis project Ga0163150, IMG submission 148628) | Freshwater microbial mat bacterial communities from Lake Vanda, McMurdo Dry Valleys, Antarctica - Oligotrophic Lake LV.19.P2.IB | ecosystem: Environmental > Aquatic > Freshwater > Lake >... | reverse complement strand
GGTAATTTCCGTGCGGGTCGTTTTGTGCGGGGCGGGATCTGGTTGTTTAAGCATCAACCCCTATGCCCACAGCCCCGTCCGCAAGGCGACCCTTTTTTCCACTTCGGAGTTCGGGTTGAAAGGAGTTGCGGACAGCCATGTCCGCAGTTTGTTCACCCCTCATTTGGGGCCTGATTTTGCCGCAGGACAGCAACGGCGGACATGGCTGTCCGCCGCTCCGGCGATTTGGGCCGCACGCCCTCAAACTGGGTCACCGAATCCCTTCAATCCACGGAAGTTACCTTTATTCAGCGGCATCCCGTAGCTTTATGGCCAATGGTGGGACGCTTTGGGAGCAGTATTTTGAGACCGGCTTCTGCCGGCTGGAAACCGGCGTTTCGGCGCGGTTTGCAAAACTTCCACTCGCCTTGGCGGGAGGCGATCCATACATTTCGCGGCTCTGTTTCAGGGGATACAGTGATCAGTAATCAGTTCTGCCGACGAACGCACTCACCGGCCACTGACCACTGTTTCACTGATTACTGATTACTGATTACTGATTACTTTCTCACGCAGCCAAATGATGACCAGCAATCAAATCCGCCAGTCGTTCCTCGACTTCTTCAAGTCGAAGCAACACACCATCGTGCCTTCGTCCAGCCTCATGCCGGACTCGCCGAACCTCCTTTTCACCAATGCCGGCATGAACCAGTTCGTGCCCATCTTCCTCGGGCAGACGAAGTGTCCGTACTCGCCCGGGCGCGCGGCTGACACGCAGAAGTGCATCCGCGCCGGCGGCAAGCACAACGACCTCGATGACGTCGGCCTCGACACCTATCACCACACGTTTTTCGAGATGCTCGGCAACTGGTCCTTCGGCGATTACTTCAAGCAGGACGCCATCAACTGGGCCTGGGAACTCATCATCGAAGTCTGGAAATTTCCCCCGCAGCGCCTTTACGCGACCATTTACCAACCTGACAAAACGAAGAACGATCCCGCTGACCGCGATCAGGAAGCGTGGGATTTGTGGGCCGCGAAATTCCGCAGCGTGGGACTCGACCCCGACGTTCACATCGTCAACGGCAACAAGAAGGACAACTTCTGGATGATGGGCGAGACCGGCCCGTGCGGTCCCTGCACCGAGATGCACGTGGACCTGCGCCCCGGTCCCGTCGCCACCGACCTCGACGCGCAGAAGTCCGGCGCGCTCCTCGTCAACGGCTCCGACGCCCGCTGCATCGAGATTTGGAACAACGTCTTCATCCAATACAACGCCCAACCCGTGGGGACCGCGCCCGCCCCGGGCGTCGTTTCCCGCGCCCTCGCGGGAAACAGTGGGGCGTCCGCAAGTTCCGCAACGCCTGAAGAAGGAGCGCGCTCCGGTGTGACGGGCGGGGCGCCCGTCACAACGCCCGGGGCGGGCGTGGTCCCCATCCAATTCGTCCCTCTTGCCGCCCAGCACGTGGACACCGGCATGGGTTTCGAGCGCGTCACCAGCATCATCCAGGGCACGAAGAACCTGACCGACTTCCAGAACGCCACGATTTCCAACTACGAGACCGACATTTTCCGCCCTATTTTCGACGCCTTGGAGAAAATGAGCGGGAAGAAATACACGAGCACGCTGCCTGGGAGCGCCAGCGTCTCGCTGGCGAGTTCATCAGAAGCCACAAGCCGGCTGGAAGCCGGCGCTCCCAGCGCGGAACAAATCGCCATCGACATCGCCTTCCGCGTCATTGCCGACCACATCCGCACGTTGAGCTTTGCCATTGCCGACGGCATCCAGCCCGGCAACACCGACCGCAACTACGTCCTGCGCCGCATCCTGCGCCGGGCCGTGCGCTACGGGCGCACGCTCGGCTTCCACGAACCGTTCTTCTACAAGCTCGTGGACGTGCTCGCGCAAACGATGGGCGACGTGTTCCCGGAAATCCGCACGCGCAAGCAAGTGGTGCAGGACACGATTCGAGTGGAGGAGGAGAGTTTTAACAGGACGTTGGATAAAGGCATCGCGCTCTTCAACGACGAGGTCGAGAAATTGATGGCGACTGAAAATTTGGGGACCACGCCCGCCCCGGGCGTTGTTTCCCGCGCCCTCGCGGGAAACCGTGAGGCGTCCGCAAGTTCCGCGACGCTCGAAAAAGAATCGCGCTCCAGTGTGACGGGCGGGGCGCCCGTCACTGCGCCCGGGGCGGGCGCGGTCCCCGGTTCAGGGGCCAAATACTCCAAGCGCCGCCTCCCCCACTTCGAGCGCCCGTGGGGCAAATACATGGTCACCTTCTCGACGCGCCAAAAGCGTCAACTGACTCCCGCCGAACGCGACCTCGTGATGGCGAGCATCCTCTACGCACACGAACACCGTCAGTATCAACTCTTCGCCGCGTGTGTGATGCCGGACCACGTTCACCTTTTGTTCGAGCCGCAAATCAAGGAGCAGGACCAGGAAGGCAAACCGGTGTTCTACCCGCTCGGAGAAATCATGCACGGCATCAAGTCCACCACCGCGCACCGCATCAACAAAGCCGCGAAGGTCACGGGCGTGCATGTCTGGGAAGAAGAATCGTTTGACCGCTTGATGCGCGGCGATGCCGACTTGGAAGAAAAGTTCCACTACATCTGCCGCAACCCTTGGGACAACGGCGTGGTGCCAATGACGGAACCATACCAATGGCTCTGGACTCCTGAAGCACCCGCGACTTCTGTGGGGACCGCGCCCGCCCCGGGCGCAGTTCCCCGCGCCCTCGCGGGGAACCGTGAGGCGTCCACCAGTCAGAACGCTTCCGACCAGTCCACGCCCTCCCGAGTGGCTGGCGGGGCGCCAGCCACTGCGCCCGGGGCGGGCGCGGTCCCCGGGCGTGGTCCCCAGATCTCCGGCGCGTTCGCGTTTCGTCTTTACGACGAGCAGGGCTTCCCGCTCGACCTCACCGAATTGATGGCGCGCGAACGCGGGTTGAGCGTGGACACCGCCGGCTTCGAGAAGTTGATGGACGAACAGCGCGCCCGCGCCCGCGCCGCGCAGAAGAAGGAAGTCATTTCCCTCTCCCAGATTGAAACCACCACGCCCACGCACTTCCTCGGCTACGACCACAATCACACCGGCGCGGACGTGCAGGAAGTCGTGGCGCTCAAAGACAAGACGGCCGTGGTGCTGAACAACTCCGTCTGCTACGCCGAGATGGGCGGCCAGGTCGGCGACACCGGCGAACTCACCGGCAGCGGCCAGCTCTGGCGCATCACCAGCACGCAAAAGAGCGGCAACACCTGGCTGCATTTCATCGAGGGCGGCGACGCGCCCGCGCCCGGCCAGCACCTCACGATGCAATTCGACGCCACGCGCCGGAACGCCATCCAGCGCCATCACACCGTCACGCACCTGCTCCACTGGGCGCTCCACGAAGTCGTGAGCCACGAGGCGTCGCAGAAAGGTTCCTTCGTCGGCCCCGACAAGCTGACCTTCGACTTCAACAGCGCCGCGCTCACCCCCGCGCAAGTCGCGGACATCGAGAAACTCGTCAACGAACGCATCCTCGAAAACGCCGTCGTCTCGTGGACGGAAGTCCCGCACGCCGAAGTGAAGGCGCGCCAGGACGTGCTGCAATTCTTCGGCGACAAATACGGCGACACCGTGCGCGTGGTGCAAATCGGCGGCAGCGCGAACAAGCTCGACGGTTACTCGATGGAACTTTGCGGCGGCACGCACACGCGCGCCACGGGCGAGATCGGCCTCTTCCGCATCGTGGGCGAGAACGCCATCGCCGCCGGCGTGCGCCGCATCGAAGCGGTCGCGGGCTTGGAAGCTTATCGTTTGGCAAATGATCAACTTCGCCTCCTTCGCACCGTCGCGGGACAATTGAATTCCCCCGTCGCCGAGTTGGAAAAGAAAACCGAAGCCTTGCTCGCGCAGCAGAAGGAATTGGAAAAGCAGTTGCGCATCTCCGTGCAACGCAACGCGTCGAACGCCGCGAGCGAATTGCTCATCCACGCGCAGACGGTGAACGGCATCCCGATCATCGCGCACAACCTCGGCGACGCGGAGGGCGATTTCCTCCAAGCGATTGCCGATGCGTTGAAGGGCCGCTTCCCTGGCGTCATCGTCCTCGGCGGCGGCGCGGAGGATAAAGTCACGCTCATCGCCTGCGTCTCGCCGGAATACACCGCGAAAGTTCAGGCCGGAAAAATCATTCAAGCGATTGCGCCCATCGTCGGCGGCAAAGGCGGCGGCAAACCCGACCAGGCCCGCGGCGGCGGCAAAGACGCGGCGAAGGTGGACGAGGCGCTGGCGAAGGCGAAGACGTTGCTGGGCTAAGCCGGAACCATGCAGTTGAAAAAACCGGGGAGCACAGCCGCCCCGGCTGTAGTTCAGCGCGCCCCCGCGCTGAACCCGACGCGCGGGACCGCACCAAACGGTGAGTGTTTTCCGGCGCCCTCCGTGGACCGCGAGGCGCGGCCCACGGCGCCCGGGGCGGGCGCGGTCCCGCGATCAACTGCATGGTTCCGGCTAAGAAGCGCGGCTCGTCGCTGTCCGCAGAGCGCGCCCGTCCTCGGGCGCGCGCCGAAAAACTTCTTCACTCCACCAAACAAAACAGGCGGCCCGAGGTCGGGCCGCCTGTCGTGAAAAAAAGCGCGAGGCGGTTACGCCTTGGCCAGCGTCGCCGCCGGCTTGTTCTTCAGAGCCAGCTTCGCGACCTCGATGATTGACGCGAAGGCCGCCGCGTCCTGGGCCGCGAGGTCCGCGAGCACCTTGCGGTCGATTTCACACTTCGCGGCTTTGAGACCTTCCATGAAGCGGCTGTAGGTGAGGCCGACTTCGCGCACGGCGGCATTGATGCGCGCCTGCCAGAGGTAACGGAACGTGCGCTTGCGCACCTTGCGGTCGCGGTAGGCGTACTGACGGCCATGATCAATGGCGTCGGAAGCGTAGCGGTAGAGTTTGGAGCGCTTGAGGCGGAAGCCTTTGGCGGCCCGAATCATTCTCGTGCGGCGTTTGCGGGAGGCGGCGGCGTTAGTAACTCGCATGGCGGTAAATCGTTAAAAGTTAGATCGTGAGATTAAAATTAGCGCGTGAACGGGAGGTTCTGCTTGATGCGATACACGTCGGTCTTGTCGGTGACGACGGTGCCGCCGAGGCCGCGGCGGCGCTTGGCGCTTTTGGATTGCAGCAAGTGGCGCTTGCCGGCGCGTGAGCGCATGACTTTGCCCGTGGCGGTGATTTTGAACCGCTTGGCCACAGCTTTTCTCGTTTTGATTCCCTTCGGACGACGCATAAAATTCAGCTTTCGGTAATAAAGAGCGCGGAATATAGAAACCGTGCATTCACCGTGCAAGCGGTTATTTCGCCTTTGTGGGTTGTCTGGTCCCCTCAATGCCGGAAATGCCGCGCGCCGGTGAAGACCATCGCCACCCCACGCGCGTCGGCGGCGGCGATGACCTCGGCGTCGCGCATGGAACCGCCGGGCTGGATGGCGGCCGTCGCGCCCGCCTCGGCGGCGGCGATCAATCCGTCGGGAAACGGGAAGAACGCATCACTGCACACCACCGAGCCGGTGAGGGAAAGTTTCGCCTCGCCGGCCTTCCACACCGCGATGCGGCTGGAGTCCACGCGGCTCATCTGCCCTGCCCCGATGCCCAGCGTGCGATCCGCGCCGGCATAGACAATGGCGTTGGACTTCACATGCTTCACGATGCGCCAGCCGAAGAGCATGGCCTGCATCTCGGCGGCGGTGGGCTGGCGCTGCGTAACGACTTTCAAATCTTCGGCGCGCGTGATTTTCAAATCACGCTGCTGCACGAGGAACGAGTCCGCACCCACGCTGCGGACATCGATCGCGCCGGGACTGTTCACCGGCCGGAGCAGGCGCAGGAGGCGGAGGTTTTTTTTCTTCTGGAGAATGGCGAGCGCCTCGGAGCTGAAGTCCGGCGCGACGATGACTTCGGAGAAAATTTCCGCGATGGCCTCCGCGCAGGAGGCGTCGAGCGGCTGGTTGACCGCGATGATGCCGCCGAAGGGTGCCTGCCGGTCCGTGGCGTAGGCGCGGTCCCACGCCTCGCGCAAGCTCGCGCCCTGGCCGACACCGCAGGGATTGGTGTGCTTGAGAATGGCGAGCGTGGGCGCGGCCCCGCCAAACTCGGCGATCAATTGCGCCGCCGCCGTGAGGTCGAGAATGTTGTTGTACGAAAGCTCCTTGCCGTGCAATTGACGGAAGTGGTCGTTGAACTTCCCGTAGAGGCTCGCGGCCTGGTGAGGATTCTCGCCGTAGCGCAGCGTTTGCGCGAGGGGCGCGCTGAGGGTCAGGGCGGAGGGAAGTGGGGCGGCGCCGCCCGCAAACTCCTTGCTCAAGTGCGCCGCAATCGCGCCGTCGTAAGCCGCCGTGCGCGCGAACACTTTCGCGGCCAGCGTGCGGCGCAGTTCCAGAGTGGTCTCACCGCTGGCCTGAACTTGGGCTGCGACCGGCGCGTAGTCCGCCGGATCGACAATGACCGTCACGCTGTCGTGATTCTTCGCCGCGCTCCGCAGCATGGACGGCCCGCCGATGTCGATGTTCTCAATCGCCTCGTGCAGCGCCACGTCCGGCTTCGCGACCGTCTCCTCGAAGGGATAAAGATTCACGACCACGAGATCAATGGGCGCGATGGCGTGTTCGGCGGCGGCGGCTTCGTGCGCCGCGTTGCCGCGTATGTAGAGCAGCCCGCCGTGAATCTTCGGATGCAGCGTCTTCACACGCCCGTCCATCATTTCGGGAAACCCCGTGTGCGCGCTGATGTCCTTGACGGGCAGGCCGGCGTCGCGGATGGCCTTGGCCGTGCCGCCGGTGGAGATGAGTTCCACATTGGCGGCGACGAGCACGCGGGCGAAGTCGATGAGTCCGGTTTTATCCGAGACGGAGAGCAGGGCGCGTTGAATTTTTCCCATAAATGAGGCGGGCAAAATCTCAGAAGCATTTCAGCCGAGGCAAGCGGGAAACGTGTGAATCATGGAAAGCCAAGCCGTCGCCTGGCTGTCCCACCGACGCGAGACTGGAACGCTGGCATTACGTCTCGTCAGCCAGCGTCCGATCACGTCGCCCGGTCGGCACGCCTTTCTCGCCACGACGGCGCGCACGTGGTTTTATCCGCGCGTGCAACGCATCATCGTCATCACCGGTACGGACACGGGCGCGGGCAAAACCGTGCTCACCGCGTGGCTTGCGGCGCATCTGCGCGCGCGCGGCGCGCGCGTGGCGGCGTTGAAACCCATCTGCTCCGGCGGACGTGCGGATACGCGCGCGCTGCGAGACGCGCTCGGCGGCACACTGACGCTGGATGAGATCAACCCGTGGCACTTTCGCGCGCCGCTCGCGCCGTTGCTCGCGGCGCGAAAAGAACGCCAGCGGGTTCAACTGAGGGAAGTCCTCGCGCACATCCGTTCCATCGCTCGCCGGTTTGACATCGTGCTCGTCGAGGGGGCGGGCGGGCTGCTCAGTCCGCTGGGTGAAAATTTCAGCACGCGCGACTGGATCACGGCCTTGCGCGCGGAGGTCATCATCGTGGGGCGCAATCAACTGGGCGTGGTGAACCACCTGCGCCTCACGCTGGAGGCGCTGCCGCCGGCCTGCGCCGCACGTGCGAAAATTGTCCTGATGTCTCCGCCGCGCGTCGATTTAGTGAGCCGGACCAATCTGGCGCTGGCGCAGGAGTTCATGCGACCGGCACCCGTCTTCGTTTTGCCGTGGCAGGAAGCGCGGGACGCGGCGGTCGCCGTGAGGAACGCTCGCGTTCGGCGAGTGCTGCGGCAGTTGCTTCCTTGAAATCGCGCGATTCTGAACTTCGCAAGCCACGGAACTATCGCTACTCACGGCACGGCAAGACGGATGGTTTGGTTGGTCAAGGCGGCGACATGTCTCTGAAGTTGTGCGCCTGCCATCTGCTGCACGCTGCCGTCGCCGAGGCCGATGTCACCAGCGTTCTTGTGAATCTCCTTCGTCCAGCCGACGGCAGCGCCGGGGGTGAGGACGCGCAGGAAGCCATTGCTCAACGTGCCGCCGGTGATGTTGCGGTCGCCGCTGAGGATGCTGTTTGGCGCGTCCCCCCGTGCTTCGAAGCCGACAAAGTAGCTGAGATTGCTATTGGACAATTTTCCAAAATCAGAGACGGGCAACCGTTCCGAGTCCGCCGGGCAAGCCAGCACTATGGCCGTGACCAGTTCGTTCGACATTGCTTGGTAGTGGCGGAAAACTTCGGGCGAATTCACCCACGCCAGCGAGCCAGCGGCATTGGTCGAAGAAAACGGGTAATGCTCTTCATGATCGTTGGCCCAGAGTCGTGAACCCAAACCAACCTGCTTAAGGTGACTGATGCATCGAATCCGGTTGGCTCGGACTTTCGCGCGAGCCAGGCCGGGGATGAGAAAGCACGCCAGCAACGCGACGATGGTCACCACCACGAGCAACTCGATGACGGTGAAAGCTCTTTGGCTCTTAGTTTGGTAATTCATGGCACGGCGAGACGGATGAAGGCGTTCGAGGTGGCGGCAATCTGCGCGCGCAATTGCATCGTCGTGACTCGATTCACGCTGCCATCGCCCAGGCCGATATTCCCTTGGTTCTGATGAATCTCCTTCGTCCACTCCGCCGCCGAGTTCGTCGAGAGCACACGTAGAAATCCGTTGCTGAACGTACCGCCCGCGATATTTCGGTCGCCGCTGAGAATGCTGTGCGGCGCGTCCTCGCGTGCGTCGAGGCCGACGAAATAGCTGAGGTTAGTGTTGGAAAACTGAAGAAAATCCGTTGCTACCTTGCGCTTCTTGTCCGCCCGGCAAACTAAAACCTTTGGCGTGATCAGCTCGTTCGAAATGACTTGGAAGTGACGGAACACTTCCGATGAATTTACCCAAGCCAATGAACTGTCGGCGTTCGTTGAAGCGAATGGAAATTTGTCCCCGTGATCATTGGCCCAAACCCGATAAGCAATTCCCAACTGTTTGAGGTTGTTCACGCAGCCGATTCTCATCGCGAGTCGTGGATTTTTTCTTGGTAGTAGGGCCGGCATGAAAAGGAAGGCGAGTAAAGCCAAACACCCCACCACTATCAGGGCTTCTATAATCGTGAATCCTGCTCCTGATCGCTTTGTTGCTTTCATGTAATTGCGAAACGGATTACCGCGTTTGTCATCCCGGCCAGATGTTGTTGTAAGCCGTCCGTGCTGAATTGCGAGACGCTCCCATCCGCCAGCCCCACGTTGCCAGCGAACTGATGCATCTCCGCTGTCCAGCCCGCCTCGGTGCGTGGCGTGAGCGTGCGCAGGAAGCCGCCGCTCCACGTCCCGCCGGTGAGGTTCCGGTCACCGCTGAGGATGCTTTGCGGCGCGTCTTCGCGCGCGTCGAGGCCCACGAAGTAGCTGAGGTTCGTGTTCTGCAACTGGTGAAAGTTGGTTGCCGTCGTCCGTGTTTTGTCCGTGTGACAGTGCAGGATTTTAGGTCTCACCAGTTCGTTTGACGCAGCTTGGAAATGCCGAAACACCTGTGGCGTGCCTGCGAACGGGCGTGAACTTTCTGGGGCCGTCGAGACAAACGGAAATTCATCAGCGTGGTCATTGGACCACATCCGAAACCCGAGCACGACGTGCTTGAGGTTGGTCACGCAACCCACCCGGCTGCTGCGGGTGTAGCCGCGCGAGAGCGTGGACAAGTAGAGCGCGCCCGCGATGGCGAGAATGGCCAGCACCACGGTCCCCTCGACCAGCGTGAGGCCGGCCCTCCGACGACATGGACGGGGCAGACGGATTTTCATGGGCGCAACGGTGTCGAGTTCAGGCCGCGTGAAGCAAGCAAAGCGAATGCCGCGTGGCGGGCGCGGAAGTTAGCCGGGCCAGGGCGTGCGGCGGGCGCGTTCCTCACGCAAACGGGTGAAACTTCACGCACGGCGACGGTGGCGGCAGGCATCCTTGCCTGCCAGTGAGCCGCGGCTTCCAGCCCGGCGGAGCCAGTGTGAAAAGGGAAAGGCGTGATCCAATTATACGAGGCACTCAGGCGTTCTCACACCTTCTCCGGGCGGCTGGAAGCCGGCCCTCACTGGCAGCCAAGGATGCCCGCCGCTACTTCGCCAGCCGTGCCAGGCTCTCCGCCAGCACGCGCACGCCGCGCTCGATTTGTTCCGGCGAGGAAAATTCATCCGGGCGATGGCTGTAGCCTTTGAAGCACGGGATGAAAATCATCGTGGTCGGGCAGACTTGCGCCATGAAGAGCGAGTCGTGGTAGGCGCGGCTGATCATTTTTTTCACGGAGAGTTTGAGATCGCCGCAAACTTGCACCGCCGTCTCGACCAGCTTCGTGTCGCAGATGGCGGGCGGGTCAACATTGAGCCGCTCCATCGTGAATTCGATCTGACGGCGCGCGCAGATGTCTCGGACGGCGGTTTCGATCTGTTGCAACGCGGCATCGCGCGTCGGCACCAGCGTATCGCGCAAATCAATCTCCAGCCACGCGCGGCACGGCACGCTGTTCACCGCGCCCGGTTCGATGCGGAAGACGCCCGTGGTGCCAACCGTGTCCGGGCTGCCGCTCGTCGTGGCCGCGCGCTCGACAGCGAGCGCGATTTCCGCGCCCGCCAGCAACGCATCGCGCCGGCCCGGCATAAGCGTCGCGCCCGCGTGACCGCCCACGCCGGTGAGTTGCAGTCGCAGGGTGCTCGGCGCAGCGATTTTTTCCACGACGCCAATGGCGAGGTTCTCCGCTTCGAGCACCGGCCCTTGCTCGATGTGCAACTCGACGAAGGCGGCGTAGGAATTTTTCGGCAACTTCACGGAACTCAATTCACCTGCGCAGCCGCCTTGCGCGCGCCAGTGGTTTAAGTCCTTTCCGTCCTTGTCTCTCAAAGCATCGGCCCGCTCCAAAGACAGCACGCCTCCGAGCAAACGACTGCCGAGACAACCGATGCCAAATCGCGTCGGCTCCTCGGAAGTGAAGATGATCAGTTCGATGGAACGCTGCGGCTGAAAGCCCGTCTTCTGCAACGCGCGCGTCGCCTCGATGGCTCCGAGCACACCGACCACGCCGTCGTATTTGCCCGCGTTCGGAATGGCGTCGATGTGCGAGCCAGTCGCCACGGCGGGGAGGGATTTATCCGCGCCTTCCCAGCGCGCGAAGATGTTGCCCACGGCGTCCTCGCGCAGCTTCAGTCCGGCCTCGACGCACAGATTTTTCACGAAGGCGCGCGCCCGCAAATCCGCTTCGCCAAACAGCACGCGCGTGACGACGGGCGGGGGGTTCTCGGAGATCAAAGCTAGTTCATCGATCTCCCGCTGAAGCCGGGCGATGTCGATGGGGAGTGGATTTTTCATTTGGTAGGGACGCGCTGCCGTGCGCTCCGGGCCGGGCCGCGCGCAGCTCAGCCCGACCGAACATCAAAGCGGCGCGCGGTTCACATCCTTGTAGTAGATGTAGCTCGCGGGACTCTTGCCCATCGCCACGAACCATTGCGGACAATACGGGGCCATCCAGATCACGTCGCCCGCCGTCACCGGATGATAATCCGCGTCGAGCCGGTACACGCCCTGGCCGCGCAGCATCACGAGGCCGTGCTCCATGATGTGCGTCTCGACGAAAGGCAGCGTCGCGCCGGGCTGGTAGGTGAAGATGTTCACGGCCATGTCGTACTCCGGCTGGTCGGGCAGCAGCACCTGCAAGCGAGCGTCGTCGTTCCCGAGGAAGGGATTACCGGGAACACTCGTCTCGTGACCGACACCGGGGCCGGGTTTGTTGACGCCAGCGAGCGGCTCGAAGCGTTTCTGGAAAATTAAAAACTGCGTTCCCGGCTCGGCTCCGTGGAAATGGAAATCGTGATTCGCCGGCACGAAGGCGTAGCTGCCAGCCGTAAGTGAATGTTGCGCGCTGCCGAGTTTCGCGGAGCATTTCCCCTGGAGGACATAAACGAAATACTCGTTGACCCCGGCGTTGCCTTTGCCCTCGCCCTGCGCTTCCAGCGTGATGAGGAACTGGCAGAACTTCGCGCCCATCGCCGGAGAAATCTGGATGATGCACACGCATTTGCTCCAGCCCGGCAGGTAGCTCGGCACGAAGCCGGCGGGCGTGCGCAAGGCGTAGCGTTCCTTCACCACGTCGCGGGTTGATCCAAATAGTTCGCTCATCGCTGCGGTTTTAACAGACGTCCCGCAGGCGTCGCGACAATTTTGCCGTCGTGGAAAATTGTTTGTCCGCGCAGCAGCGTCCTCACGATTCGTCCGCGCAGTTTTCTTCCGGCGTACGGCGTTTGTTTGTGGCGGTAGAAAAGCTCCTCCAACTTCACCTCGAACTCGCCGGCTAAATCCACGAGCGCGAGGTCGGCATCGCCACCAATTTCAATTTTCCCCTTCGACTTCGGCAAGGCGAAGCGCGTAGCGACATTGCGTGAGAGCAGATCGCTGAGGTGCGACAGCACCGCCGTAGTGGGACTGGCGCCCTCGCCAGTTGTAGTCCAGCAGGCGCCCCCGCCTGCTGAACTGCAAGCGGGGGCGCTTGCCGGACTAATGACAGGCGGGGGCGCCTGTCCCACTGCCTTGGTCAGCAACAGCGGCAGCGTGTGCTGCACGCCGGAGATGCCGCCCCAAACTTTGAAGAAGTTCGCGTCCGTTTTCATGCCCGGCGGCGAGGGCGAATGATCCGAACCAATGGTGTCCACTTCCCCGGCCAGCACGCGCGCCCAGAGTTCGCTTTGCTCGCCAGCAGCACGCAGTGGCGGCGCGCACTTCGCGACCGCGCCGAGTTTTTCCAAATCATCTTCCGTGAGCGCGAGGTAGTGCGGGCAAGTTTCCGCGCTCACATTCACGCCGCGCCGTTTCGCCTCCGTGATGAGTTGAATCCCGGCGCTCGAACTGACGTGAACCACATGCAGCGCGCAGCCCGTCTCACCCGCGAGATCGATGGCGCGGCGAATTGCGTCGAGTTCCGCCGCGATGGGCCGCGAATCGAGATAGTCACGGATGGAAGTCTTGTTCTGGCTGATGCGTTCCTGCGCCAGTGCGCTCGTCATCGACTCGCTCTCGGCGTGAACGGCGACGGGCAGTTTCAACGCCGCCGCGCGCTTCATGCCTTCGCGCAGAGTCGTGTCGTCCGCGCGCGAGAAATCTTCGGTACCGCTGTCCGCCATGAACGCCTTGAAGCCGATGACTCCAGTCGCGGCGAGTTCCTCCAGACGATCTACGTTTTGCGGAACCAACCCGCCCCACAGCGCAAAGTCAGTGAGGGATTTTTTCTCCGCTGCTGCGCGCTTCCGCGCAAAACTCTCCGCATCCAGCGTCGGCGGATGCGCGTTCAGCGGCATGTCGAAGAACATCGTGCCGCCGCCCGCCGCCAGCGCGCGTGAGCCGGTCTCGATGCCTTCCCAATCCGTGCGGCCCGGCTCGTTGAAGTGAACATGCGCGTCAATGACGCCGGGGAAAATGTGCAAACCCGTGGCGACAATTTCTTCGCGTGCTGTTCCCGAGATGTTTGGCGCGAGCGCAACAATCGTTTTGCCCGACACCGCCACATCCGCTTCCTTCAATCCGGTCGAAGTCACCACGGTGCTGCCGCGCAGGATGAGATCGTAGTCAGGCATGGCGTTCCGCGAGGAGTTGGAGGAAGTCGTGCATCACGTCGAGCGCCACGGTCACATCCTCGGCGCGCGCGGATTCGTCCGGGTGATGGCTGAGTCCGTCGCGGCATTGCACGAAGAGCATTACCGCCGGGGTGATTTTTCCCAAGACCGCCGCGTCATGGCCCGCGCCGCTGGGCAGTTCGATGACTTCCGACTGATGCTTTTGCGCCGCGCATTTGAGCAAGGCCGTGAGTTCGGAATCACACGGCACCGAGGCGGTCTCTTGCACGAGCTGCCACTTCACAAAAATGCCGCGCTGTCTTCCGATGTTCTCGGCCGAGCCTTGCAAAAACTGGACCGCTTCCTGACGCCGGGAGTCGGACTGGTGCCGGACATCCAGCGTAAGCTCCGCTTCGCCGGGGATGACGTTGCTCGCGCCGGGTGCGACGTGAATCTGGCCGACAGTCACGACGAGTCCGGTGTCATCGTATTTCCCGTGCCCCTCCACGACGGAAATAAAAAACGCCGCCGCGCATAGCGCATCCCGGCGCACCTTCATCGGCGTAGTGCCGGCGTGTCCCGCCTGGCCGGTAAAACAAATCTTCGCGCGGCTCTGGCCCGCAATGGCCGTGACGACGCCGACAGCGTGATGAGCCTGCTCCAGCACCGGCCCTTGCTCGATGTGAACTTCCGCGTAGCCGAGCAGTTTGTTTGGATGGCACTGCGCGGCGGAAATTTTTTCCGGCGCTCCGCCGAACTGGCGCATGGCGTCCGCGAGTGAAACGCCGTTCTCATCCACGCGCTGCAAGTCTGCCTCCGTCAACGTGCCGGCCAGCGCACGGCTCCCGAGATAAGTGGTTTGGAAGCGCACGCCCTCTTCGTCGCAGAAGCCGATGACTTCGAGCGCAAATGGCAGACGAGTTTTGCTCCCGTTCAACTTGGCCACGCACTCGATGGCGAGAATGACCCCAAGCGGCCCGTCGAACGCGCCCGCGTTCCGCACGGTGTCGAGATGCGAGCCAAGAAGAAAAGTTTTCGCGCCCAGGCGCGCGGCTTCGTAGCAGCCAATTAAATTTCCAATCGCATCCTCGCGCACCGTCATTCCCGCCTCGCGCATCCAGGCACCCACGAGATCATTCGCGCAGCGCATGGCGGGCGAACCGTAGGTGCGCGTGATTTGCTCCGGCTCATCGCTGAGGCGCGCGAGTTCCGCCAACCGCGCCATGATCCGCTCCGCGCCTTCATCGACCTTGGACTTTGGACCTTGGACTTTGGACATCACTCAGCTTCCGCGATAGGTGCTGTAAGCCCACGGAGAGCACAGCAGCGGGACGTGATACGACGCGGTCGCGTCCACGATGCCGAAGCGCACGGGAACGGTGTCGAGGAAGCGACCCGCGCTAGGCGTCGTGGTCTTGGCCGCGAAGTAGTCGCCGACAAAGAACACGAGTTCGTATTGGCCGCCCCTCATTTCATCCGCTGCGAGCAACGGCGCATCCGTCCGCCCGTCGCTGTTCGTGAAAACGGTTTTCAACAACGCGCGCGTGCCGTCCAGCCGCCACAGTTCAATTTTCATCTGCGGTGCGGGGCAGCCGTGGGCCGTGTCGAGAACGTGCGTGCTGAGTTGCGCGGGCATAAATCAATTCAACGTGCGGCGGTTTGTAACCGGCAGAAGGGGCCGGAGTCAGGAGCGGGGTTATGGAACTGGCGAGAGGTTCCCGGACCGAGCGGCCCCTGCCGGTTGCAAACCGGCAGCACGTTGTGTGCTCCGTCCCGCGGCTCTCCCCATTCGTGTCGCTTCGTGTCCATTCGTGGTTTCAGGTTGTGAGCAAATCACGCAGGCGAAGCTCGGCGATTTTGAAAATTTCCGCGAGGGCCGCCTCCACTTCCTGCTCAGGTGAATTGTGCAGCCGCACCGCGAAGCCCGCAAGAATCGCCTCCTTCTTGTTTAGCCGCGCGCAGATGACGAACGGGAAACCAAACCGCGCCTGGTATGCCGCGTTGTTCATTTGAAACAGCGCGACTTCCTCCGGCGAAAGATTGTGCAGTCCCGCACTCGCCTGTTCGCCCGTGGATTCGCGCGTGAGCGACCCCGCCAAGGCGGCGCGGCCGACGAGATCAGGATGCGCGCGAATCAAGGCCAGCTTCTGCGCCTCGCTGGCACCGCGCACCAATGCGCCCATCGTCGCGTGCAAGGCGGCCACGCTTCCGAACGGACGCCCCACCCACGCCGCCTCCGCGATCCACGGCGAGTGCTCGAACACCGGCCCCACGACCCGGGTGAAATCAGCGCGAGAAAGGGAATTGAGTTCGGCGAGCGTCACATGATCAGCACCAGGACCTTAGCGCGGGCACGCGGCGGCGGCAACGCTTTGCTGCACGTTGCGCAGGTCAGACACATCCAAGGTGGAAGTCTGGGCGCGGCCTATGTCAGGCGCGTGAAGTGAGGGCGGGAAGCTGAAAAACCGACACGCTGAAAGCCTGAAACGAACGAGTCCAGGCGATTAGATTATTCAAGAACAGGGCGCTCCAGTCCGCCGCCGCGCGACGGCTCGCACAGCGAACCGTTCCTTGGGGTGCGGCGCCGACCCTGTTTGAAAGCAGTCGGACCGGGCAACTTGCGCGGTCACGCTTCGTCTCCATTGCAAAACGCCGGAAGGAACTCATCGAAAGCGATGATTTCAAGGGGATAGGCGTGGCACCGGCAGTGCTGAAATGAGGGCAGAGGAACAAACTCTAAAATGATTATGAAAACGAAAACACAATGGATCGGCTTGATGTGCGCAGTGGTGATCGCGGTGGCGACGATGGGTTGTGACCGGACGGTCTCGCATGAAGAAAGCTCCAAGGTCGGCCGTGACGGCACGGTGACGACGAAGGAAAAAACGGAAACCGTCAATCAGGACGGCACCGTCACGAAGAAGGAAGAGTTCAAGAAGTCCACGCCGTAACTCAGTGGCTTTTGGTTTGTTGAGTAGCGGCTAGTTTTTAAACAGTCTGGCCTTAATTCAGCACAGGCAACCCGCGCGCAAGCGCGGGTTGTTTTGTTTGGGGGACAGGTGCGGCGCAGACTGGCTTCAACCGCGCGCATGAATCCACCCCATCGTTTTCTCCGCCAGCTTGTCAAATGCGGTCACGCAGAGTTCGAGGTGCTGTTCCTTCGTGTCCTCGATCTTGTTGTGGCTGATGCCGTGGAGGCTTTGGACGAACATCATCACGGTGGGCACGCCAGCGGCGGCGACTTCGGCGGCGTCGTGGAGCGGGCCGCTGGGCAAACGATGGGATTGGCCGCACGTTTCGCGGATGGATTCGTCGCAGAGCGTGATGAGTTCGTCGTGGAACGGGCGCGGGGCGATTTGCCAAAGACGTTCCCAAGTGACTTTCACGTTGCCTTCTTTCGCGAAGCGTTCGCTGGCGTCCTTCGCTTCCTGCAACATTGTGGCGAGCTTCGTGGCGTCGAGATGGCGCTGGTCCAGCGTAATGCGGCATTCCTCGACGACACTGGTGACAATGCCGGGCTTGGTCGTGCAGGAGCCGATAGTGCAGACGCCGCTGATGGGGTCCAAAGTCCCGGGTCCAAAGTCCAAGGCCGGGACCGCAGTGTCGTCGAGCGCGGCAGACTTTGGACTTTGGACCTTGGACTTTGGACCGCCCCCGCTCCGTTCGGCGATTTGGTAAATCTCGGGACTCATCTTCGCAGCGGCGAGGAAGGCGTCCTTGCGGCGATTCATCGGCGTGCTGCCGGAGTGCGCGGCCTGGCCGTGGAAGGTGATGGCGTGCCTCTCGACACCAAACGTGCCGAGCACTGCGCCAAGCGGGAGATCGAGGTCGAGCAACACGGGGCCTTGCTCGATGTGCAACTCGATGTAGGCGGCGGCGTTCTTGAGTTCCTGGCCGCTCTCTTTCACGCGCTCGAAATCCACGCCGATGTTCTTGAGCGCGTCGGGGAAACTGATGCCGTCCTTGTCCTTCAGGCCGCGCGCCTCGTTCATGTCGAGGTTCCCCGAGCAGGCCGATGAACCGAACAGACTCTTGCCGAAACGCGCTCCTTCCTCATCCGCCCAATCCACGAGGCGTACCGTGACGGGAGGTTTGCCGCCGTACTGAGCATTGATGCGCCGGAGAATCTCTACGCCGGCCATGACGTTCAGGCAGCCATCGAGCCAGCCGCCGTTCGGCACCGAGTCCATGTGTCCGCCGATGAGCAGGCATTTTTCGGACGCGCCGCGCAGGGTGGCCCACAAATTGCCCGCAGCGTCCGTGCGGACCTCGACCGGCAGCTCCATCAGCTTATTCCGAAGCCACGCGCGCGCCTCCAGCCACGGCTGGGTGAAGGCGACGCGCTGTGCGCCGTGTTCATTGCCGGTCAACGTGCGCAATTCTTTCAACTCGGCCACCGTGCGTTTCGGATTGAGCAATGAATTCATGGCGAAAGATAAAAGCGGCCCTGAAGCGACCGCACTCCAAACGCTGGCGCCACCAAGCCGTAGCGCAGATTTGCAATCTGCCGTATCGCCGAGTTGCACTCGGCAGGCCGTTGGAAAGTTCCAGCGTGTTCAAACTGGCCGCAGCCCCGCAGAATCCAATTCTGCGCTACGGCAGATTGAAAATCTGCGCTACGGCTATGAAATGTTGCGGTTAGAGAGTGCATGGCTGTCCCGCCAAAACGAACATTGTGATGGCGACGATGCGCGTTGTTGAGTAGCGTGCCCAAGCCGGTTGAACTTGGAAAGTTGAACTTATGCCCACCCTGCAAACGACAGTTGATGGATTGAAGTTGCCGAACCCGTTCGTCATCGGATCGGGACCGCCCGGCACGAACCTCAACGTCATCTCCCGCGCCTTCAAGGAAGGCTGGGGCGCGGTCATCGCCAAGACCGTTTCGCTCGACGCGAGCAAGGTCGTCAACGTCACGCCGCGTTACGGCAAGCTGATGGCGGGCGATGGCAAGGAAGTCATCGGCTGGGAAAACATCGAGCTGATCAGCGACCGCCCGTTCAAGCTGTGGGAGGAGGAATTCAAGAAGTGCAAACAGATGCACCCCGAGGGCGTGCTCATTGCGAGCATCATGGAGGAGTACAACAAGGACGCGTGGATTGAGATCGTGAAGCGCTGCGAGGCGACGGGCGTGGATGCCTTTGAGCTGAACTTCTCCTGCCCGCACGGCTTGCCCGAGCGCAAGATGGGCGCGGCGATGGGGCAAGACCCGGACATCCTCGAAGAAGTCTGCGGCTGGGTGAAGTCTGCGGCGACGAAACCGTTCTGGGCAAAGATGACGCCGAACATCACGCACATCGAAGACCCGAGTCGCGCGGCTTTGCGCGGCGGCGCGACGGGACTCGCGGCCATCAACACCATCCGCAGCGTTATCGGTGTGAATCTCGACACGCTCCGTCCCGAGCCGACGGTCGAGGGCTACACCACGCCCGGCGGCTATTCATCGAAGGCCGTGAAACCCATCGCGCTCCGCATGGTCATGGAGATCGCCACGATGATTCGTAGTGAATTTCCCGGACGTTCGCTCTCCGGCATCGGCGGCATCGAAAGCGGATACGATGCGGCGCAATTCATCCTGCTCGGCGCGGACACCACGCAGGTCTGCACCGGCGTCATGAAGTTCGGCTACGAATGCGTGAAGCCCATGTGCGAGGAGCTGCTTACCTTCATGGCCAAGCACAAGTTCGAGACGCTCGCGGACTTCAAAGGCAAGAGCCTCGACTACTTCACCACGCACGCCGACCTCGTGAAGCGGCAGACGGAGCGCAAGGCTGCGCAGAAGGCGGCGGCTGCGAATCCGAAAGTCGTCAAAGCCGATGGCGAATGGAGCGGAGATTCTTTCGTGCAACAATCCGACGCCTTGTCTAAAGGATAACGCCATGCCCACATGCCCGAACTTTATCGGCGGCGAATGGCGCGCGCCGTCGAACATTGCCACCACGCCGATCTACAATCCTTCGACTGGCGAAGTGATTGCCGAATGTCCCATCGGGACGGCGGCGCATGTGGACGAAGCGGTGCAAGCTGCGGCTGCTGCGTTCCCCGCGTGGCGCGACACGCCGCCGGTCGAGCGGGCGCGGCTGTTCTTCCGCTACCGCCAGTTGCTCGAAGCGAACTTCGACCGCATCTGCACGAGCGTTTCTCGCGAGCACGGCAAGACGCTGGTCGAAGCACGCGGCAGCATTTTTCGCGGGTTGGAGAATGTGGAATACGCGTGCGGCATTCCGTCGCTGCTCATGGGGGACACGCTGGAGAACATCGCGCGCGGCGTGGATTGCGAGACGATGTTGCAACCGCTCGGCGTGTGCGTCGGCATCACGCCGTTCAATTTCCCTGCGATGGTGCCCATGTGGATGTTCCCGACCGCGCTGGCGTGCGGAAACACCTTCGTGCTCAAGCCGAGCGAGAAGGTGCCGCTCACGGCAGTGCTGATCATCGAACTGTTGGAACAAGCCGGCTTGCCCAAAGGCGTGCTCAACATCGTCCACGGCGGACGCGAGGTGGTGGACGCGCTACTCACGCATCCGAAAGTGAAGGCCGTCTCGTTCGTCGGCTCCACACCCATCGCACGCTACATTTACGAGACCGGCACCAAGCACGGGAAGCGCGTGCAAGCCAACGGTGGCGCGAAAAATTACATCGTCGTGATGCCCGACGCGGACGTGCCGAAAACCGTCGAGGCGCTTTCAGCGGCGGCGTTCGGCTGCGCGGGCGAGCGTTGCATGGCCGGCTCGACAGCGATCACGGTGGGCGCGGCAGCGGAGCGATTGTTGCCCTCGCTGGTGGATGCGGCAAAAGCCATTCGAGTCGGTCGCACTGACATCGCCGCCTCTCAGCCGGACATGGGACCCGTCATCACCGCGCAACATCGGGAGCGCGTGATGAGCCTCGTGGCCAGTGGCGAGCAAGAGGGCGCGAAGATTTTGTGCGACGGACGCAGCGTGAAAGTTCCCGATGCTCCGAAGGGCTTCTACCTCGGCGCGACCATCATCGATCAAGTGCAGCACGGCATGACTCTCGCCCGCGAAGAAGTCTTCGGTCCGGTGCTGAACGTGATGCGCATGGACGACCTCGATCACGCCATCGAGCAGGCGAACAAATCTGCGTTCGGCAACGGCGCCGCCATCTTCACCAACTCCGGCAAGGCCGCGCGCGAGTTCAAGCATCGCGTGAAGGCCGGCATGATCGGCATCAACGTCGGCGTGCCCGCGACGATGGCGATGTTCCCCTTCACCGGCTGGGAAGAATCGTTCTTCGGCGACCTGCACATCCAGGGCAAGGAAGGCGTGCAGTTCTACACGCAGCAAAAAGTCGTCAGCACGCGCTGGTTCGGCGAAGGCGTGGGTGATGTTTGGAAAAAATGACGGGCCGCGAGCGGAACCCCGGCGATTCATGATTGTCCATCAAGTCAAAGTTTTTCCCTCCAGGACGCCGCTGCCCAAAAGCGAACAACTTGCCTGGAAAATCGCCGCCGTCGCCTCCGACCGCGCGCCGCTCTTGCCCGAAGTCGCGGAGATGATCGTCAACCGCGTCATCGACAACGCGGCGGTCGCCATCGCGGCCATCAACCGCCAGCCCGTTGCCAACGCGCGCACGCAGGCACTGGCGCATCCGCGCGATGGCGGCGCGTCAGTTTTTGGCGTGCCGGTGGCGCAACGATTCGAGTGTGAATGGGCGGCGTGGGCCAATGGCGTGGCAGTGCGCGAACTCGACATGCACGACACGTTTCTCGCGGCAGATTACTCGCATCCGGCGGACAACATCCCGCCTCTGCTCGCCGTGGCGCAGCAGTGTGGGCGCAGCGGCGCGGAACTCTTGCGCAGTCTCGCCGTGGCCTACGAAATCCAGATGGACCTGGTGCGCGGCATCTGCCTGCACGAACACAAGAAGGATCACATCGCGCACCTTTGCCCGTCGGTTGCGGCGGGTCTCGGCGCGATGCTGGGCCTCGACACGGACACGATTTATCAAGCTGTCCAGCAAGCCGTGCATGTCGGCTTTTCCACGCGCCAATCGCGCAAGGGCGAGATTTCGAGTTGGAAAGCCCACGCCCCCGCGCACGCCGCCAAGCTCGCCATCGAAGCGGTGGACCGCGCGATGCGCGGCGAGAAAAGTCCGTCGCCGATTTACGAGGGCGAGGACAGCGTGATCGCTTGGATGCTCGGCGGCAAGGACGCGAGCTACGAAGTGTCGTTGCCCGCGCCCGGCGAGGCGTGCCGTGCGATTCTCGATTCCTACACCAAGGAGCATTCCGCCGAGTATCAGGCGCAGGCCTGGATCGATCTCGCGTTCCGGTTGCGCGGAAAGATTCCCGACCTCAAGGCCATTCGCGAGGTGATGATTCACACGAGCCATCACACGCACGCCGTCATCGGCACCGGCGCGAACGACCCGCAGAAGTTTGATCCGCACGCCAGCCGCGAAACGCTCGACCATAGTCTCATGTTTATCTTCGCCGCCGCGCTGCACACCGGCTTCTGGCATCATGTGAAGAGCTACGCGCCCGAAGTCGTTCGCCATCCCGACGTGATCGCGCTCTGGCAGGAAATCAAAACGATTGAAGACCCGGCGTGGACGGCTCGCTATCACGCGACTGATCCGAACGAGAAGGCTTTTGGTGGACGCGTCGAAATCACTTTCGCCGATGGTCGTAAACTCACCGACGAAATCGCCGTGGCCGACGCGCATCCGCTCGGCGCCCGCCCGTTCGCGCGGGCCGGCTACCTCCGCAAGTTCCAGGCGCTCACGGAGGATTTGATTTCTCGGGAAGAAAGCGAGCGGTTCCTCAATGCGGCCCAGCGCCTGCCCGAACTGAAGTCCGCGCAACTCGCCGAACTCAACATCGCGCTCCCGCCCGGACGGCTGACTTGCGCCGTGCGTGATCAACGTGGCATTTTCTGACGCAATGCTCTTCGCCAAAAAGTCTTCCGCCGAGAAACGCGCCGAGTTCCGCGCCGCGCTGAAGTCTGGCCGGCTGCTGCGTTTTCCCGGTGCGTTCTCGCCGCTCGTCGCGATGCTCATCGAGCGACAGGGCTTCGAGGGCGTTTATGTTTCGGGCGCGGCGTTGGCGGCGGACCTGGGACTGCCGGATGTCGGACTGACCACGTTGAGCGAAGTCGCGCAACGCGGACGGGCCATCGCGGGCGCGACGGAGTTGCCAGCGATCATTGATGCCGACACGGGATTTGGTGAGCCGATGAACGTGGCGCGCACGGTGCGTGAGTTCGAGGAACTCGGATTGAGCGGTTGCCACTTCGAAGATCAGCAGAACCCAAAACGCTGCGGCCATCTCGACGGCAAGGCGCTCGTGCCCGCTGGCGACATGGTGAAGAAGATTCGTGCGGCGGTGACCGCGCGGCGCGATGCGAACTTTGTCATCATCGCCCGCACCGATGCGCGCGCTTCCGAGGGACTCGACGGAGCCATCACGCGCGCCAAGACTTATGCGGACGCCGGCGCGGACATGATTTTTCCCGAGGCCTTGGCGGACGAAAGCGAGTTCGAGAAGTTCCGCCAGGCCGTCAACGTGCCGCTGCTCGCGAACATGACGGAGTTTGGCAAATCGAAATTGCTGACGACCCAGCAACTCACCAGCCTCGGCGTGAACGTGGTGATTTATCCCGTGACGACGTTGCGCCTCGCGATGAAGGCGGTGGAGGACGGGCTGGCGGTGATAGCGAAAGACGGGACGCAAGCAGCCTTGCTCGATCAGATGCAGACGCGCGCTGAACTCTACGAGTTGCTGCGCTACGCGGATTACCAGCAGTTCGACCGGGACGTGTTCAATTTCAAGTTGTGAGTTCCGCCAGGGCGACGTTTGCCAAAGAGGTTAAACCAGCGGGTCAATAATCGGCACGCCGGCCGGCTCGAAATGCCGTTTGTTGTGCGTGACGACGGTGTGGCCGTGAAAGAGCGCCGTCGCCGCGATGAGCGAATCCTCGCAAGTCATCGTGCGATTGCTGGCCTTCAACTCGGAGAGCAACTCTCTCCACCGGACCAGGACCGGCTCGGTTAATGGCTCCGTGGCCGGCCCGAACTTGCGCCGCGTCTCGTCCAGCCAGGCCGCCAGACCTGGCCGGTGCGTCTCCGGGGCTTGGTTCAACCCGTGTTGAAGCTCGGCGAAGGAAACAACGCTGACGAAAATCGGCGCATCATTTTCCTCGAGCCAGGCCACGAGCTTCGCGGGTACGCGCTTTCGTTCCAGCAGCGAGAGCAGGTCCGTGTCGAGCAGCACGCTCATTTGAAGGGTAACTCGTGGCGTTCCGGTGCGGGCATCGGGTGCGGGCATCGGGAAAACTGCTTGAGCAGATCCTTGCCGGAGAGGCCGCGACGCTTGGCCGGCTTGGGCGTCAGGATGATGCTGTTGTGCCCGTCACGCATCGGCCGAACTTCGACGACCCCGCCCAGCGACAAGCCGGAAGCCTCGCGCCACCACTTGGGCAACGTGCCTTGTCCCACTTTGGTCACGGTCATGGTGTCGAGTTCTTTCATGGGCTAAGGATTCATTAAACCGTGGTTTGCGTCAACGCTTGGGCCGCCCCTCTCCCCATTGCGCGGTGCCTCAACTCAATTTGGGGAGCAAATCAAAGGTTGCCGGCAAATTCAAAAGCCGGACACTGCCTTGCCCTGCGGCTCCCAGAGCCGCGCTCCAGATCGGAAGACAATCATGAGCGCCGAAGAATCACACATTAATCGCGGCCTCGAAGGCGTGGTCGTGGATACGACGCGCATCTCGAAGGTGATGCCGGAGATCAATGCGTTGGTCTATTACGGCTACCCGGTGCAGGAGCTGGCGGAGCAATGCACCTTTGAAGAAGTCGCGTGGCTCATCTGGCACGGGGAGTTGCCGACGGCGAAGCAGCTTGCCGAGTTTCAGCAAGAGGAGCGCAGTCAGCGGGAACTCAGTGCGGACCTGCTCGCGCTGTTGCAGAGTTGCCCGAAGCGCGCGCATCCGATGGACGTGCTGCGGACGGGCGTGAGTTTTTTCGGCATGGAGGACGCGGAGCCGGAGAAGCAGGACGCGGCCACGAACCTCAAGCGCTCCATCAGCCTGCTCGCGAAAATCCCGACGATGGTCGCTGCGTTTTACCGGCTGCGCCAAGGGCAGGAGGTCATCGCACCGCGCCGGGATTTGCCCTTCACCGAGAATTTTTTCCACATGGTTTTCGGCGGCGTGCCGGTGCCCCCCGTGGTCAAGGCGTTCGACGTGTCGCTCGTGCTTTACGCGGAGCACGGGTTCAATGCTTCGACTTTCACGGCGCGCGTGGTGGTGTCGAGCCTGTCGGACATTTACAGCGGCGTGGTGGCGGGCATCGCATCGCTCAAAGGTCCGTTGCACGGCGGCGCGAACGAGGCGGTGATGCAGATGCTGCTCGAAATCGGCGAGCCGTCGCGCGCCCGCGAGTGGATGCTCACGGCGCTGCGCGAGAAGCGGAAGGTGATGGGCTTCGGTCATCGCGTCTATAAGAGCGGCGATTCGCGCGTGCCGACGATGAAGAAATACGCGCGCCAGATGGCGGAGTTCACCGGCCAGACGAAGTGGCTCGACATCGCGGACATCCTCGAAGCGACGATGATGGAGCAGAAGGGCATGCACCCGAACTTAGATTTCCCCAGCGGCCCGGCCTACCACATGATGGGTTTCGACTCGGACATGTTCACGCCGTTCTTCGTCCTCGCGCGCATCACGGGCTGGACGGCGCACATCATGGAGCAACTGGCGAACAACCGGCTGATTCGACCGTTGTCGGAATACACTGGCCCCGGAGAGCGGAGGGTGGTGCCATTGCGCGCGCGTGAAACCGGCGGGACAAGTTGAAATGACGAACGACGACTAACAATGAAGCTCCAAACTCCAAGCTCCAAGCTCCAGAGAAACACCAAATGCCCAAGCTTCAACCGGCGCAGCGAGCGGGTGGGATTGGTGTTTGATGTTTGGAGCTTATCTGGAGCTTGGAGCTTGGAGCTTGGAGCTTTTTCCTCATGAGCCTGCTGATCAAAAACGGCGAAATCGTCACCGCCGATTCGCGCTATACGGCGGACATCTGGTGCGAGGGCGAAACGATCACGCGCATTGACCAGAACATTTCTGCGCCGTCCGGCGCGGAAGTGATCGATGCGAGCGGCCAGTTCGTCTTCCCCGGCTTCATCGATCCGCACGTCCACATCTATCTGCCGTTCATGGGCACGTTCGCGAAGGACACGCATGAGACGGCGAGCAAGGCGGCGCTCGTCGGCGGCACGACGACGTTCATCGAGATGATTTGTCCAGGGCGCGAGGAGAAGCCGCTGGAGGCTTTCGAGCTGTGGCTGGGCAAGGCGCGCGGGCAGAGCGCGTGTGATTTCACGTTCCACATGGGCGTGACGCGCTTTGATGACGTCGCCGAAAAAGATTTCCGCGAAATCGTCAAGCGCGGCATCAGCAGCTTTAAAGTTTTCCTCGCCTACAAGGGCGCGCTCGGCGTCACCGACGAGGAACTCTACAAGACGTTGCGGCTCGCCAAGGAACTCGGCGTCATCACGACCGCGCATTGCGAGAATGCTGACCTGATTCTCGAACTTCAGAAAAAGCTGCTCGCCGAAGGCAAGACCGGCCCCGAATACCATTACTGGAGCCGTCCGCCCGCGGTGGAAGCGGAAGGCGTGCATCACCTCATGACCTTTGCCGAGATGACCGGTGCGCACGTCTACATCGTGCATCTCAGTTGCGATGAAGCGTTGCGCGAAGCGATGCGTGGGAAAATGCGCGGCGTGAACGTCTGGGTCGAAACGCTGATTCAATATCTCGTCTGCGACCGCACACAGGCCGAGCCGGATTTTGAAGGCGCGAAATTCGTCATGTCGCCGCCGCTGCGGGACAAGAAGAACCAGGACGTGCTGTGGAATGGTTTGCGGCAGGGACTTGTCGCCACGCTCGCGACGGATCACGCGCCGTTCGACTTCGCGACGCAGAAGCAGATGGGGCGCGGCGACTTCACCAAGATTCCCAACGGCATTCCGTCGCTGGAGGATCGTATCAATCTTTACTTCACGCACGGTGTGCAGCGCGGGCGCATCGACCTGCATACGTTCGTGAACACGGCGAGCACGCAGACGGCGAAACTCTTCGGACTCTTCCCGCGCAAGGGAACGATTCAACCCGGCGCGGATGCGGACTTGGTTGTCTATGACCCGAACTATCGCGGGAAGATTTCCGCGAAGACGCACGCGATGAACCTCGACTACAACGCCTTCGAGGGTTGGGACATCGAAGGTCGGCCAAGTGCGGTCACGGTTCGTGGAAAGGTCGCCGCACGCGATGGCAAGTTCGTTGGTGAAGTCGGACGTGGAAAATTGCTCGAACGTGAACCGAACCATTTTTGAAAATTTTAACCACGGATGCACACGAATAAACACGGGTGGAAAAACGGCGGCGTGGCTGATTTGCCATTCCGAATCCGTGTCCATCTGTGTCCATCCGTGGTTACAACTTCTCTTTTCTGATTTATGGACCCATTCCTCCGCGCAGCAATTGATGAAGCGAAGAAGGGCCTCGCCAGTGGCGGTATCCCCATCGGCTCGGTGCTGGTGTGCGACGGCAGGATTCTCGGCGCGGGCCACAATCAGCGCGTGCAGCACGGCAGCGTGATTCACCACGGCGAGATGAACGCGCTGGAGCACGCCGGGCGGCACCCCGCCTCGGTCTATCAGCGCTGCACCATTTACACCACGCTCTCGCCGTGCCCGATGTGCAGTGGTGCCATCGTACTCTACAAAATTCCGCACGTCATCGTGGCGGAGAACAAGACGTTCATGGGTGCGGAGGAATATCTCCGCTCGCAAGGTGTGCGCGTGGAGGTGCTGCAAAATGAGGAGTGCATTCAACTGATGCGCGACTTCATCGCCCAAAATCCTACGCTCTGGAACGAGGACATCGGCGTGTGACTCGGCCCACGATTATCGAGAACTCCGTAGCGCAGGTTTGCAACCTGCGGACGCCATGACGTGTCGAGCGCGTCCGAACTCAGAACGGTCTGCCGATGGCAAATCGGCGATACACGCTTGCGAGACCGCGGCCGGCAGACACCGGGTGCGATTGGAAGCGGCGGGCAGTCGTAGCGCAGATTTGTAATCTGCGGTATCGCCGAATTGCATTCGGCAGGGCGTCGGCGAGGGCGACGGCGTTGGAATTCGATCAGCCTGCGGATTGAAAATCCGCGATACAGCAGAATGCAATTCTGCGCTACGCCGCCGGTCTTGACCGCCACTTCCATTCACACCCGCAGACACCGACACAATTGACATGAACGCGAGCCGTGAGACATGATTGTATCACGATGAAAACCGCGACGGTCCGAGACATTCGCAACAATTTCGCCCGCGTCAGCGCGTGGATTGAACACGGCGAGTCGGTGGAAATCACCAAGGGCGGCAAAGCTTTTGCACGGCTCGTACCGGCCAATGAAGGCAAGCCGCGCAAGCTGGTGAAAGTGGATTACGCCAAACAACTGCGGAAGACGTGGGGCAGCCGCGTGTTCAGCGCGGCGGAAGTGGCGGCGATGCGCGCGGCGGAACTGGAAGGCGAGCAAGGATGACTGCCTTTCCCGACACGTCATTTCTCTTCGCGCTCTATCGCGCGCAGGACAACTCAGCGGTAGCCCGAAAGTATTACGACGCGATGACGGAACCGGTGGCCGTGTCCAGTCTGCTGCTCTACGAATTTCGGCAGGCGATGCGGTTTCACGCTTGGCTAAATGCGCAGAACCCGAAAAAGGGCGTCCCGGTGAAAGAGGCCGAGGAGGCCTTGATCGATCTGGAACTCAATCTGGCTAGTGGTGCGCTGCAAATCACGTCGGTGGATTCAGCCCATGTCCACCGCGTCGCCGAGCGACTGTCGGCGACCTACACCAAAGCCGGCGGTCATCGCGCCTTCGATATTCTCCACATCGCCACGGCGCTCGTCCTGGAGGCGGAGGAATTCATTTCGTTCGACACCAACCAACGCAAACTTGCCGCTGCCGAAGGTTTGAAAGTGAAACCATGAAATCCGCGCGGCAACGCAATTGCTCCTCGCCCAACCATTATGAAAACGCCCACGCTCCCTCCGTTCGCCTACACGCCCAAACCCTACACCGGCCCATCCGCCGATGATGTGCTCGCGCGGCGCAAGGCGGTGCTGAATCCCGGGCTGTTCCTCTACTACAAGAAGCCGATCATGTTCGTGGAGGGGAAGGCGCAATACATCTTCGACGAGAAGGGGCGGCGCTATCTCGACGCGCTCGGCGGCATCGTAACCATCAGCGTCGGGCATTGTCATCCGCACGTCGTTGCGGCGGCGAACCGGCAGAACGAAACGCTCCAGCATTCGACGACGATTTATCTGCACCCGAACATCGTGGAGTTCGCGGAGAAGCTGACCTCGAAGATGCCGTCGCCGCTCAAGGTCTGTTACTTCGTCAACTCCGGCTCCGAGGCCAACGATCTCGCGCTGATGATGGCGCGCGCTTACACCGGCAACTTCGACGTCATCGCATTGCGCAACTGCTATCACGGCGGCGGCCAGTCCACGATGGGACTCACGGCGCACTCGACGTGGAAGTTCAACGTGCCGCACAGCTTTGGTGTGCATCACGCCATCGCTCCCGACCCGTATCGCGGGCCCTACGGACGCGACGACTCGGAGGCCGGAAAGAAATACGCCGCCGACGTGAAAAGCGTGATCGACTACGCCACGTCCGGCCAGGTTGGCGCGTTCATCGCCGAGTCCATTCAAGGCGTCGGCGGCTGCATCGTGTTTCCCGATGGCTATTTGCAACAGACTTACGCCCACGTCCGCGCGGCGGGCGGCGTGACCATTGCGGATGAAGTGCAGGCGGGCTTCGGGCGCACCGGCACGCACTTCTGGGGCTTCGAGACGCAGGGCGTGGTGCCCGACATCGTCACGATGGCGAAGGGCATCGGCAACGGCTGCCCGCTCGCGGCGGTTGTCACCACGCCGGAGATCGCGGCGGTCGTGAGCAAGCGCATTCACTTCAACACCTTTGGCGGCAACCCCGTCGTGTGCGCGATGGGCAAGGCGGTTCTCGAAGTCATCGAGAACGAAGGCTTGCAGGAAAATTCTCTCAAGATGGGCGCGCACCTCACCGCCGGACTCGAACGTCTCAAGGCCAAGCACAACATCATCGGCGACGTGCGTGGCAAAGGTCTCATGCTCGGCATCGAACTCGTGAAAGATCGCACGACGAAAGAGCCGGCCAAAGCCGAGTGCGCGCAAGTGCTGGAGACGTGCAAAGACCTCGGCCTGCTCCTCGGCAAAGGCGGCTTGCAAGGCCACACCATTCGCTTCGCGCCGCCGATGATCATCAACCAGGCCGACGCGGACTTTATTCTCGAATGTTTGGATGAGTCGCTGTCGGCGCTCTGAAACAGCTTTTTTAGCCACGGATGAAACACGGACCTACACGGATGGAATCGGCCAGAGCAGGTCGCCCGCTGCTGTCCATCCGTGTTCTTCCGTGTTTCATCCGTGGCTGGTAAATTTCCCCGCATGAAACTCACCAACCACCTCTACGGCAAAGCCCACGTCCGCGTGCTCAAAGTCATGCGCGACGGCGCGAAGCATTCGCTCAAGGAACTCGACGTGCAGGTGATGCTGCATGGCGACTTCGACGCTTCTTACACGCAGGCTGACAACAAACTCGTCGTCGCGACGGACTCGATGAAGAACACGGTGAACGTGTTCGCGAAGGAGAAGCTCGGCGCGGAGACCGAGCCGTTCGGCATCGCGCTCGCGGAACATTTTATCCAGACCTACGCGCATGTGGATCGCGCGGAGATCACGCTTGCGGAACATTGCTGGGAACACCTCGCCATCAACGACCAACCCCACCCGCACAGTTTCACGGAGCAAGGCGCGGCGCGGCCCACGGCGCGCGTCGTGGCCACACGCGCGGGCACCACGGTTGAATCCGGCATCGAAAACCTGCTCATCCTCAAGAGCACTGCGTCCGGCTTCGAGGATTTCCTGCGCGATAAATTCACCACGCTGCCCGACACCAGCGACCGCGTCTTCGCGACAAAGTTGAAAGCCGTCTGGACCTTCACTCGTTCGCCCGCGAGCTACGCGGCTACGAACCAAATGATTCTCGATGCCATGCTGCGCGCCTTCGCGGAAAACTTCAGCCCGTCCGTGCAGGTCACGCTCTTCCAGATGGGCGAGGCGGCGTTGCAGGCCGCGCCCGAAGTGAAAAAGATTCATCTCGCCATGCCGAACAAACACTGCCTGCTGATCAATCTTTCGCCCTTCGGACTCGAAAACAAAAACGAACTCTTCGTCCCCACCGACGAGCCGCACGGACAGATCGAGGGAACGATTGAGCGCTGAGTCGCGGTCGTCTTTGAATCCTGAATGGATTCTATCATTCAGCCCAGGGTTGCGAGGCACGAGCTACCCTGGGTTCGGTTCCCAAGTCGGGTTCAACCCTGAAAGGGTTGCATCATCGGATGTGCGCGGTGCCCTCTATTACGGGTGTGATTAGAAGTGGCGGTCAAGACCGGTCGCGTAGCGCAGAATTGCATTCTGCTGTATCGCGGATTTTCAATCCGCAGGCTGATCGAACTTCCAACGCCTTCGCCTTCGCCGACGCCCTGCCGAATGCAATTCGGCGATACCGCAGATTACAAATCTGCGCTACGACTGACCGCCACTTCCAATCACACCCCTCTATTACTCTGCTGCAACCCTTTCAGGGTTGAGGAAATCTTGCGGTCATCACACCCAGGGTAGCTCGTGCCTCGCAACCCTGGGCTAAGTGCTCCAATCCTTTCAGGATTGAGGAATCGCTCGTTGAGTTGTGGGTCATGACAAGGCTTTCGGCTCATGCCCGTGTTTTGCCGTCAACGAAATCGCCACCTTGCCCGGAAGCGGGTGGCGGCTTTCGTCCAGTCGGGCTAAAAATTCCTGCGCCCGGCCGCAGCGCCGAAACCTGCCGGCCCCGATTCCCGCCCAAAACAAAACAACCCGCGTCCCATCTCCCGCTGGCACATCACTTGCCACTGCTTGCAATTAACTGGTGATCACCCGGCTCACCGTTCCCGACGAACGGCTCCGGCGGACACCCAAAACCCGGACCCGATTTTATGCTCGTGCGCCCTGCTGATGCTTCGTCCCGCCTCTCGTGGCGGGAAGCCGTCCGCCACCCGATTGTCACCCCGGTCACGGCGTCGGGCCAAATTCTGCCTGAAGAAAGTCTTGTCCGCCCGTGCGCCCGTTCCCATAGTGCCATCGTTCGTATGGAGACACCCAAAACTCTAAATGGCCAAGAAAACCCATGAACAAATTCACACTCCCCGTCCTCTGTCTCGGCCTCGCGCAATTGTCGGCCCAAGTCATCCTCAACGAAACGTTCGCTTATCCCGATGGCCGGTTGACCAATGTCTCGGGCGGATTGTGGGTGAACAACTCCGGGACCGCCCCGCTTAACGTCACTAACGGTTCGGCCATTCTCCGCCAGCTCGACACCTCCTCACGCGAAGATGCCTACCGCGGGCTGAGCACCACGTTCAACCCCGCCACGGACAACACCTCCACGATTTACGGCTCCTTCACCATCAGCTACACCATCCTGCCCACGGCGGGCGACAGCGACGGTTCCTACTTTGCGCATTTGCGCTCCTCGGCCAACGGGCTGTACGGGCGCATTGGCGCGACCACGGCGGGTGCCGCACCCGGCTCCTACCGGCTCGGCATTGCCAACGGAACATGGAGCGCCGCCGCCAGCATCGAGGTGGCGCAAGACCTCGCCCTCAACACCAGCTACCAAGTCGTCTTCAGATTTGACCTCGCCACCGACCAGGCCACCCTGTGGGTGAACCCGGTGGATGAGAGCAGCCCAGGCGCGACCGCCACGGACACGTTCAGCTACTCGGGCGTCATTGATTCTTTTGGTCTTCGCCAGGGCACCACCGGCACCGGCCGTCCGGGCGAACTAAATCTCGACGACCTGATCATCGGCCAGACTTTTGCGGACGTGACCACGGCGGTGCCGGAGCCTTCGATGTACGCGTTCATCGGACTCGGATTGGCGGGATTCTACATGGTGCGGCGCTTGCGGCGGAAGTGAGCGTGAGCGGCCCTGTGCCGAATTTGTCACTGAATCGTGGGGTGAGCGGTTTGGGTGGGAGGATATGCTCGCTGCGTCTTTTTGAGAGAACGTCAGGGTGAGACCCAGCGCGAAGGTGGATGACCCGCGAAGTCCCGAGTGGTTCGATGATTAACAAAAACAAGTTATGAAAACCTCTTTTTTTCCTCTGATCGCGAGCTTGATGTTCTTTTGTGGAAACATCTGTCATGGCGCTCTAGTCAACGCGTGGTTCAATGAAGTTCATTATGACAATGTCGGAGACGACTCAGGGGAGTTCTTGGAAGTAGCGGTTTCGAGCGATTTTACTGATTTGGGTAATCTGGTTGTTACGCTCTACAACGGCGAAACAGCTAACGCAGGGGTTCCGTATGGTACTGCCACAGCTCTTTCTAGCTTCACTGTCGGTCAAACGTCCCAAGGCATTCGCTTGTACTACATCACCTTTCCGCTAAATGGCCTTCAGAACGGGTCTCGTGATGGTTTCGCTTTAACTCATTTAGGAACTGTAATTCAAGTTTTGAGCTATGAAGGTACGTTCACAGCTTCGAGCGGAGTGGCCAATGGCCAAACCTCTACGGATATAGGTGTCAGCGAAACCTCCAGCACTGCGGTGAGTGCCTCGTTGGGCCTGCAAGGGGCAGGTTCAAGTTACGGGGAGTTTTCTTGGACAACTTTCTCCGATGACACTCCGGGAGCGTTTAATACTGGGCAGACAATCAATCCCGTCCCCGAACCTACCACATGGGCCGGCATCATCTTCGGCGCGCTGTTTTGCGGCGTGCAGGTCGTGCGCCGGTTGCGCACCGTTCGTCGCTAATCCTGACGAAAGAGGTGGCACGGACAACCTGCCCGTGCCGCCGGGTTACCAGCCCGGCGGAATGAGAGGGCCGCTCCGGTTGGAATGGAACGTCTGGAATAATTCTGTTCGCCCTTCCGTTCCGCGCGCATCCGATTTATCCGCAGGGCTACACCATCGAGACGGTGGAACACGCTCCGCCCGCGACGTAGCGACGCGGGCGTTCCGGTTCAGTCGCGCCTCCCCCTGGCCCGCACGCCCACGGTGCTGAGGTCAATGGGCTGGAAGCCCAGCCTGGCCGCGGGTGAACCCGGCTGAAGCCGGAAATCATTCCGCGCCGCATCGACAAACAGCGGATCGGCGAAGATGGAATTGGTGTCGTGCCCGCGGGCGCGCCATTGCTTCAGGGTGGCACCGCTGAACCGCGCCGCATTCGTCTGCCCCGCCCAGCGCGTGTCCCAGTAGAGATTGCCGTTGAGGACGAACTGGTCGTTCTTCCAGGTGCTGCCGAGCAGGTGGCCGGAGTTGAACAGCACAATGTTGTTCGTGAAGAAGAAGGAGGTGTGCGCCTCTTCCCGCGAGCGCATGAGCTGGTTCTCCACGTTGAAGGCGAAGATGTTGTTCCGAATCACGTTCTTCTTCCCGTAGTGCTGGTGGAAGCCCGCGCTCTTGCAGCGATAGACGATGTTGTTCTCCAGCACGAGGCCGGTGCTGCCTTCGTCGGTGTAGAGGCCCCAGCCGCCGTAGGTGAACGAAGCGACGTCGTGAATCAGGTTGTTCCGCACCACCGTGCCGGGCTGCGGCCCGAGCGTATAGACCGCGCCCATGTCGCTGAGCAAGCCCTGCCCGATATGGTGCATGTGGTTGAACTCGATGACGTTCGCGTGGCACGGGCTGTCGCGATAGCCCCACGTCCAGCCGACGGACACGGCGGTGTAAAAGAGGTCGTGAATGTGATTGTGGGCCACGCGGTTCGTCGCGCTCTGGAGGATGAACACGCCGACCGCCGGCGGATACAGCACGCCGAGATGATGCAGGTGGTTGTCCGTGATGACATTGCTGTGGGTGGCGTCGAAGGCGTTGGTGCGCGCGGAGGTTTCGCCCACGCGCACCCCGCCCGCACCGACATCAAAGATTTCGTTGCCGATAATCCGGTTCCGCCGGCAGCCGCGCCCGAGGTCGATGCCATAGCCCGCCAGCCGCGTGAAGGTGCAGTCCTCGATCACGCAATCCGTCATGCCGTCGCCGAACAGTTCGCCGCGCACGGCGACCGCCGCCTGCGTGTCGCGATAGCCGGCGGCGGAAATGGACCAGTCGGTGTCGGCAAACGTCAACCCGCGCAGCACGACATGGCGCACGGCCCTCTTTCCTGCGATGTCGCCCTGGAACTGCACCAGTTCCTGCAAGCGCGGCGCGATGATGTCCATGGAGTTCGGATTCTCGCCGGCCTTGAACATCGCGGTGACCACGCCGCTGTTCCGGTCGAGCCGCCATTCGCCCGGCTGGTCGAGGGCGTCGGGCGCGTTCTCGATGAAGTAGCGCGCCCCGCTCTCGCGCGTGTACGGAGCGCCGCTGCCCGAGAGCGTCACGACATTGCTCTTGGTGTTCACGGTGCGGATGAACTGCCGGATGTTGGTCCACTTCTCATAGACGATGACTTCCACGTCGCCCGCTTCGGCCCAGGCCGGCTGGATGTCCCCGGCGCGGAATTTGAACTGAAACGGCTGGTCGTGAAAGCGTGCGCCGTCCATGCGGAGCAACTCGCCTTCATTCGGCGTGCGGGCGCGGACGGCGCGCTGGTTGTTGATGAAGAGCGAGCGGAACAGCCAGTTGGTGCCGAGCTGCGCGCGCGCCTCGGCCTGCCAGAATCCGGGCTGACCGGCGGCTTGTTTCCAATTCCTGAGCGGCACGCCGCCGCTCAACACGGGCTTGTCCTGGCCGAACGCGGCGATGGTGAAGGGCTTGGCCGCACTCGCACCTGAGTCCTCCGGCGTGAACACGATTGGCTCGGCCAGACGATGCACGCCGCCGTGGAGAAAAATCGTGACGCCATCCGGTGGCTTCGCCGCGCGCGCCTTGCGCAGGGCCGCACCCAGCGTGGCCAGCGGCCCGTCCCCGGCGCGCCGCGTGAGGGCACCGGAGGCGTTGTCGCTGCCATTGGTCGCGACGTGCAGGACGAGCGGAGCAGCACTGGCCGACCACGCGAGAAGGATAGTGCCGGCAATCAGAGTTGAGCGATTCATGCACCCCGTCTGACGGCGCGCTCGACGGCGGCTTCAATCCTTGGCCGAACCGTTATTGAAACCTGGGGAACAGATCGTGCGCAGGCCAGTCACGCACCACGGCGGAAGCGCGATGCAGGGCGGGATCAATCGAGCCATCGGGAAGGTTCTTGTCCTCGGAACGTTGATTAAACAGCGCGGCCCAGCTCAGGCCGTTGGCCAGGCGCACGAGCAGCGTGTTCGTGCCGGGCAGGCTGCCGCCGTGCCAGTAGTTGGCCCGGCCTTCTTGGCCCACGGGCCGCACCGACCAGCCGCAGCCGTAGTAACTTTTCTCCAAAGTTCCATCCGCCTGGCGCGAGGCGGGCGGCGCGGGTGGCGCATACATCGTGGTGAAGGATTCCTTCTTCAGCAGTGGACTGTGCGCCGGATCATCCAGCGCCGCCGCGAAGCGAGCGAGGTCGATGGCCGAGGCGAGCCAGCCGCCATGCGCGTCCATCGCTTCGAGATGAAAGCCGCCGTAAGGCCACGGCACGCGGCGCGGTTCGCCCGGAAAGACATTGTCCGCCTCGGCGGTGTCGTTCGGGTAATAACGCACTTCACCGGGCGCTGACCTGCCATCGAGCGACGCGCCGATGCGCATCTGCTTGATGCCAACAGGCGCGAGAACTTTTTCCTGCACGAACTTTTCGTAAGTCTGGCCCGTGACTTTCTCGATGAGCCTTCCGAGCACGCAGTAGCCGTAATTCGAGTAGGCATAGCGCGTGCCCGGATCGAAATCGAGCGGACGCGAAAGCATGTAGCGAATGACATCGACCGACGAGGCGGGCGGCGGCGTGAGATTGGCGCGCGCGATGCGGTCTGAGCGGAACATGGGATCGAAACTTTCGTCGCGATCCCAGCCGCCGGTGTGCTGGAGCAACTGGCGTATCGTGATGTCCCGCAAGCGCGGCTCCGGATCCACGAACGACTGCACGGCGGGTTGAATCCCCAGCAGCGGAAACGCCTTCGCGTCGAGCGAGAGCTTGCCGTCCTCAACGAGCTTCAGCACGGCCACGCCAGTGATGGGTTTGGAAATGCTGGCGATGCGGAAGAGTGAGTCCGGTTGCACGGGAAGTTTCTTCTCCCGATCCGCCCAGCCATAACCACGCGCATACACGAGCCGCCGATCTTTCACGACGGCCAGCGCCCCGCCCGGCACGCCGCGCGCGGACATGAACGCTTCCATCTCGCGATCAAAGGCGGTGGCGAGGTCGGACTTCGTCTCTGATTTAACTCTTGAAACACATCCCTGTGAGGCCGCCGCCAGCGTCAGCGTGCCTGCCTTGATGAATTGCCGTCGGTTCATGCCGAGGTTCGACGCAACTTCGCGGCCAGACGCTGAACTATTCTTGGATCCGCACCGTTGAAAAGTGACGGGGGCGATATGGCCAAGCGGGATTGAAAGGGGCGGGCCGGCCAGAACCGGTGGGGCCGCAGGCTTTGGGACTGCTGCGAGCATCTCAGCTTTGGATTTCAAGCGGAGCGTCGGCCTCCCAGGGACGCGCCTCCGGCGGGGATCCAGAGCGGCAATTCTGGCCGCAGTCCCAAAGCCTGCGGCGCCACGGGACAGCTCGACCGGCTCGGCTTGACTGCCCCTTCCAATCGCACCCCGCCGCAATCCATGCCTTGACCGTTGCGCCGAGTTCTGTAGCAGTAGCGCCTCACACTATGCACTTGATTGCCGCAGCCGCGCCCGCACCCAACTGGTGGCCGTTCGTCACCCTGTTTGTCTCCGTCGCCCTGATCATTTTTCTGATCACCAAGCTGCGCCTGCACGCCTTCGTCGCGCTAATCCTCGCCGCCTTTGTGACCGGGTTTCTCACGCTGAGTTTCAAGCCGGACGCCCTGAACAGCATTTCCCCCGCGATGCGCGAGGATGCCAAGGCCAACTCCTGGGTCGCGGCCGTGGAACTTTCCTCCATCGAATTCGGCAAAGCGGCCGGGGCCATCGCCATCTCCATCGGGCTGGCCTCGATCATCGGGCTGTGCCTGATGGAAAGCGGCTCGGCGGACAAAGTGGTGCGGCGATTCCTCGGGGTCTTTGGCGAGAAGCGTGCCGGGCTGGCCCTGCTGGCCAGCACTTACGTGCTCTCCATCCCGATCTTTTTCGACACCATGTTCATGCTCATGGTGCCGCTGGCCAAGGCGCTGCGGCTGCGCACCGGGCGGGATTACATGCTCTATCTGATGTGCATCTGCATGGGCGGCGTGGTCACGCATTCGCTGACCGTGCCGCATCCGGGGCCGCTGGCCATGGTGGACAACCTGCGCGTGGATGCCGGTCTCTCGCTGCTGGTCGGCATCGCGGCCGGCATCCTGCCGTGCATCTTCGGCTACTTCGTGGCGCGCTGGCTCAACAACCGTTCGGAGATTCCGCTGCGCGAAACGCCGGGCACCACGCTGGAAGAGTTGAAGGGCATTTCCGACAAGCCCGAAAGCCAGTTGCCGTCCTTCTTCTGGAGCATCACGCCCATCCTCCTGCCCATCTTGCTCATCAGCTCCGCGTCGTTCTTCAAGATCATCAAGGGCACGGCGGTGCAAGGCTGGTTTGGAGACGCGGCCAATTTCGACAGTTTCTCGAAGATCGCTTTCTTCGTCGGCAACAAGAACATCGCGCTGGGCATCGGCACGATCCTCGCCCTGTGGGTGCTGGCCCGGCAGCGGGGTTTCACTTTCGCCAAGATTGGAGAGTTGCTCGGACCACCGCTCGAAACGGCCGGCGTCATCATCCTGATCACGGCGGCCGGCGGCGCTTTCGGCGGCATGTTGCGCCATGCCGGCGTGGGCGACGCCATCGGAGAGTTGGCCAAGATGTATTCCATCCCCCTCCTGCTGCTGGGCTGGCTGACGGCCGCGATCATCCGCATCGCCCAAGGCTCGGCCACCGTGGCCATGCTCACGACCTCGGCCATCATGTGGGACATGATTAATCCGGGCAGCGGGGTGGCCGCCGGACAGATGGTCGCGGCCATGGGGGCCAAGCTGGGTTATCACCCCATGTACATGTTTCTCTCCATCGGCTTCGGTGCCTTCTGCGGTTCGTGGATGAACGACAGCGGCTTCTGGGTGGTGAGCCGCCTGAGCGGCATGACCGAGAAGGAAACGCTCCGAAGCTGGACGGTGATGCTGACCGTGACGTCCGTGATGGGACTGGGGCAGGTGTTGTTATTCTCGAAACTGCTGCCGCTGGTCTGAGCGCGGCGCATCTGGACACTGTTCTTGCCAGGCCGCGAAGCGGCTGCGGAAATTAGCCAGACACGAAGTGTCTGGGGCCAGACTTATTCGTGGTCGCGTCCTGAAAGGACGCCGGCTTTCCGCCGTCCCTTCGGGACGGAAACGAATTTTCCGCGACGGACCCGGCACTTCGTGCCGGGCTAATTTCCGCCGTCGCTCCGCGACGAAAGCCCCCGCCATCCGCCCAACCAGGACCGTGTCAAGATGCACGCTGGTCTGAGCGCGGCGCAGGCTGAAACACCGCGTCACGGTTAAACTTCTGGATACACCCACGGCCCGCGATAGGGGCGGCTCAACAGTTTGTTCGCGTCCGGGTCGCCGATGATTTGTTCCTTCGCGGCGTCCCATTCGAGACTGCGGCCAGTGCGCCAGGAGATCATGCCGAGCAACGGCAGCACCGAGGCGCGGTGGGCAACCTCAATGTTGGCCACGGCTTTCTTTCCGCTCTCGATGGAGGCGATGAAATCAGCCCAGAGCAGTTTCATGTTGTGGCCGTCCGGCTGTTGCAATTGTGAATCCTCGTGCTGCGTCTGCGCCTTGGAGTCGGTGGGATAAAACGTCCAGCCATCCTGCCAGCCGATGTGCAGCGTGCCTTTGGTGCCGTAGAAGTAGGCGCCAATCTTGTGCTTCTCCGCCTTGTTGTCGGCGAAGCGGCGATGCTCCCACACGCAGGTAAAGCTCTCGAAATCATAAACCGCGACCTGATGATCCGGCGCGTCGCTGGTCTGTTCCTTGTCGTTCAAAATCGCCGCGCCCGCGATGGGCCGGCCGCCGGAACAGAAGACGCGCTTGGGATATTTCTCGTCGCTCCACAGGAGAACCTGGTCGAGCCAATGCACGCCCCAGTCGCCGAGCTGGCCGTTGCCATAGTCGAGGAAGTTGCGCCAGCCGCCGGGATGCAGCTTTTGATTGAAGGGCCGCTTGGGCGCGGGACCGCACCACAGGTCCCAGTCCATGCCGTCCGGCGGTTCGCTGTTGGCCTGCGGACGTTCGCGACCGCCCCCGCCGTGGGCGAAGATGCGAACCATGCCCACCTCGCCGACTGCGCCCGACTTGAGAAACTTCATGCCGCTGACGTGATGCGGCCCGATGCGCCGGTGCAATCCGACTTGCACCACGCGCCCGCTGTCCCGCGAGGCGCGCAGCATGGCGCGGCTTTCGTTCACGGTGTGGCCCGTGGGTTTCTCGACGAAGACGTGCGCGCCCGCCTTGACCGCCGCGATGGTTTGCAACGCGTGCCAATGATCCGGCGTGGCGATGAGGACGATCTCCGGCTTCTCCTTCTCCAGCAGCTCGCGGAAGTCGTTGTACGTTTTCGGCTTGTCGCCATTCAGGTCGGTGACTTGCTCGGCGGCGACCTCACGGACGTTCTCATGCACGTCGCACAAGCCGACGACCTTGATGCGCCCGCTGGCGATGGCTTCCTTAAGAATATTTTTTCCCCACCAACCGCAACCAATGAGTGCGGTGCGAAATTTCTTCGCCGGATCGGCTGCGCGGATGAACGGCGCGGCGGAGAGCACGGTGCCGGCGATGGCCGCCTGCTGGATGAAGCGACGGCGATTGAACAGAAACGTATTTTTCATGGCGCGCAAAAGTGTGGGCGAATGTTTGGCCCACTCTTCGGCGCAAGTCACGGCGGGATTATTCAACCGAGTGCGATAGGAGCGCGGACCGCCGAGTCCGCGTGGTCGGAATGTGGAACGGCCAAGTGGGTGCCTCACGCAAAGGCCGCCAAGGGCGCAAAGAGAAAAGTCGGATGATGTTATGAGACACGGGGACAACCAATGAGTCACACGATTTGAAAGCGGCGCTGAAGCGTCCGCACTCCAAACGTTCCGCGAGTGAAGAGGTGTCCGATGCTGCGCGCCAGCGTTTGGAGTGCGGTCGCTTCAGCGCCGCTTTTCCCCTTTGCGCCCTTTGCGCCCTTGGCGTGAGGCCATTCCCGCCCCGCTGAACACGCGGACTCGGCGGTCCGCGCTCCGATGGAAATTCTATTTTCTTCCGCCCGTGCCCTCACAATAGTCCGCCCGTGCCCGCGCCTTCACCTGAACGAGAGGACTTGCCGCCGCCGGATGATTCGGTGATTGGCCGCGCCTTTCTGCGTTCGGTCATCGTCATCGCCGCCGTGGTCGTAGTCGGCGTGGTGTTTCTCTTCTGGTGGTCGGGGCAGAAGGAGAAGCCGGGCGAAAGGAAAACCGAACTGAACGCGCCGGAACTGCCCCGCGCCGTAGCCGATGTGCCGACGGTGAAGTTCACGGACGTCACCGCAGAGTCAGGAATCCAGTTCACGCACCACAACGGCGCGTCTGGCGACAAGTTGCTCCCCGAAACGATGGGCGGCGGCGTGGCGTTCTTCGATTTCGATCAGGACGGCGCGGCGGACTTGCTGTTCGTGAACGGTCGGGATTGGCCTTGGAGAAAAGAAGAAAGTGGAAAGCAGAAAGCAGAAATGTCCGGGAGCGCAGTGGCTCTCTATCGCAATGACGGGCGTGGCCACTTCACCGACGTGACGGCTGGCTCGGGCTTGGACGCGAATTTCTACGGCACCGGCGTCGCGGTCGGTGATTACGACAACGACGGGCTAGCGGACGTGCTCGTCACGGGCGTGGGCGAGAATCATCTCTTCCGCAATCTCGGCGGCGGCAAGTTCGAGGACGTGAGCGCACGCGCCGGACTGGCGAATGAACCGACGCGCTGGAGCACGAGCGCGGCCTTCGTGGATTACGACAACGACGGGCGGCTGGATTTGTTCATCTGTAATTACGTGAAGTGGTCGCGCGAGATCGATCAGGGGGTGAACTACACGTTGGCCGGAATTGGCCGCGCCTACGGGCCGCCGCTGAACTTCGAGGGTTCGTTTCCCCTGCTCTACCACAATGAAGGCGGCGGAAAATTCCGCGACGTGTCGCGCGCGGCGGGCTTGCAAATCACGAACGCCGCAACCGGCGCGCCCATCGCCAAGTCGCTCGGACTCGCGCCCGTGGATTTGAACAACGACGGCTGGATCGATTTCGTGGTGGCGAATGATCAGGTGCAGAACTTCGTCTTCAGCAACCGCCACAACGGGACGTTTGCCGAAGTCGGCGCGCAATCCGGCGTGGCCTTTGATCCGTACGGCCTGGCGCGCGGCGCGATGGGCATCGACTCGGCGCGTTTCCGCAACGACAACGCGCTCGGCATCGCCATCGGGAATTTCGCCAACGAGCCGAACGCACTCTACGTGGCGCAGAACGATTCGCTGCTCTTCGCCGACGAGGCCATCACGGAAGGACTCGGACCCGCGAGCCGGCAGTTGCTCAAGTTCGGCCTGTTCTTCTTTGACTACGATCTCGACGGCCGGCTCGACGTGCTCACGGCCAACGGTCACATCGAGGAAGAGATTTCCAAAATCCAGAAGAGCCAGAGCTATCGCCAGCCCGCGCAATTGTTTTGGAACGTGAGTTCGAGGAAAGGCGCAGCCTTCGTGCCGGTGCCGCCGGAAAAAGCGGGCGCGGATTTGTTCAAGCCGATCGTCGGTCGTGGCTCGGCCTACGCGGACATCGACGGCGATGGCGACCTCGACGTGGTGCTGACGCAAATCGCGGGTCCGCCGCTGCTGCTGCGCAACGACCAAAAGCTCGGGCATCACTGGTTGCGGTTGAAACTCACCGGCACAAAGTCCAACCGCGACGCCATCGGCGCGTGGGTGAAGGTGCGCGTCGATGGCCGCACGCTCGCGCAGCAGGTCATGCCGACGAAAGGCTACCTTTCGCAGTCGGAGTCGGTGCTGACCTTCGGCCTCGGCAACGCCACCCGCGTGGACGCGGTGGAAATCACTTGGCCCGGCGGCGCGGTGCAGAAGGTGACGACACTCAGAAGCGATGCGGTGAACGTCGTGCGCCAGGTGCCGTGAGGGTGCGGCGGTTCCATCGAAGGACAGCCACCGTCTCGTCTCCGTGTCCAGGCAGACCAGTCGATCACGGTGCGGGTGCTCGCGGTCGCGGCTATCGTGGAAGCAAGCGCGGATCGGCAAACGTGGCCGCCCATCCAAACCCATGCTCCATTGAACAGAATGTTTCTCCTGATTGATCTGGCCGCCGTTGAATTGGTTTTATCGCGTTCGCCTCGAACCGTGAGCATCCTGCCCGGCAACGCGCCATCTGGATGTTCAACACGGAGCGAACCGGCCCGGAGGTGATTTAATGACTTCGGAGGCGATGCCGATGGCTTGTCTCAACGGTTGCGACCAGCGTCCGCCACTTGAGGGGAACCCCTTGAAGCGAAGAGCGGCAGCGCCAAGGTCTCCGCCTTTGGCATTGGCATGAAACATTCAACACCGTCGGCGCGTTGCTTCCTCAACGGCCATTGTCTTTCTTATCTCCAATCGCTCGCCGGGCGGAGGCCGCTGGTGGCCTGCGGCACAATTCAATTCACTCCTGCTTCTTTTACAAACGAATGAAACGACAATCGCTCCTCGGCGCGCGCCGTGTTTGCAGCGCCCGTCTCCTCCTTTGGCCCACCCTGACGCGAGGCGTGCGCCTGGGGTTCGCCGCCTCGCTGGCTTTTCTGCTCGCCACGGATTCAGCCACGAGCGCGCCGCTCACGGTGCCGCCACCGGCGGAGTTTTGCGGCACGATGCAGGCATGGATGGCCAGCCCCCAAGGCAAGGCCTTCAGTCTGAAGGCCAGCCTGACGGGGACCTGCCCTACGGCAGGGGCCTGCGACACCCCGGCGAATCGTGACGCGGCGATTCCCAATGGCAGCACCGCGGTGAAGCTCGTGCGCTTGCGTTTCCAAGTGCTGGCAAATGACGACGGCAGCAACGTCGCCGTCACGCCGGCGGAAATCGCCGCGCAGGTGGTCAAGCTCAACACGGACTTCGAGGCCTCGCGCATCCAGTTCGTGTATTCGATTCGCACGAACCTGAGCACGCTCTACCGCAACTGCCCCAGCAACGCGGAGCCGGCGCTGAAGGCGGCGTTCAGCGAGAATCCCGCCCAGCAGTTGAATGTGTTCGTCACGCGCTACACTTTTGCAAATTGCGGCATCGCCACGTTTCCCTTCTCCACCTCGTCGCTGACGAGCAACGGCGGAATGTTGCTGCAAGACTGGTCGGTCGCGCCCGTCCGCACCGGGTACGCGGCTTCGTTCTTCGGCTGCTCGAGTCACGAGATGGGCCACATGCTCGGACTGATGCATACGTTTCGCGGCACGACGGAATGGACGACCGATTGCCAGAACTGCAAGGAACTCGCGGGGCGCAACACCTTTGATGGCGACCGCACGGGCGATTTTTGCTCGGACACCGCGCCGGACCCAGGGCTAACCGTCATCACCGCGCCGTGCAATCCCACCGGCACGGACAGTTGCAACACCCAGTCGTACACCAACATCGATACGCTGAACATCATGAGCTACTACATCGGCTGCCAGTCGCGCTTCACGCCGCAGCAGATGGGCCGGATGCACTGCTGGATGGGTTCATCGCTCTCCTCGACCTACTTCTTCGACACGGTGAATCCAGGTGTTGCGGTCCTCACGCCCACGAACGGCACGGTGGCCTCAAGCGTTTCCATCGCGACGGGCACGGCCTCGGACGACAATGCCGTCAAGCGCGTGCGCGTGGCGCTGGCCCGCACGGCGGACGGCTGGTGGTGGGATTGGGTCAATGGTGTGTTTGCCACAAACGTGTTTGATTTCGTGCGCCACACCAGGTGGGCCGACGGCACGACGACCTGGACGAAAACGCTGCCGGTGCTGCCGTCGGGTGCCTACCAGGTCCACGCGCAATCGATCGATCTCGCCGACCATGCGTCCGTGTGGCAGGTCAATCAGTTCACCATCGACACCTCCAGCCCGACCATTGCCTTCAGTCCGCTGACCAACCAGCAGGTCGTCTTCAACTTCGAACAACTCGGCGGGAACATCAGCGAAGCCGCGACGGTGAAGTTCAAGATCGAGTGGTTCAAGGCGGGCGGGAACGAATTCTGGAACGGCGTGAACTGGAGTTCGCTCGCGGGCGCTGGGGCGGAACTGGCCGCGAACGTCGTGGGCCTGAACTGGACACCGGCACCGGGGACTTTGCCGTCGCGCGCGCAACTCGCCCAAGCGAACTACATCATTCACGCCTACGTCACCGACGCCGCCGGCAACACGAATTACCACAACCTCGTCCTGTCCCGCTCGCCGCTCGATACGACCCCGCCGCTCGCGACCATCAACATTGGCGAGGGCGAGGTCTTCACGAACAACTTCCTCTCCGCGCTGCAAGGGCTGGCCGGCGATGCTGAATCCGGCGTGGACCTCGTGACGATGTACTTCGCCCGGCGGGTGGCGGGTGGCTTCGAGTATTGGAACGGCAGTTCGTGGTCAGCCTCCTCGTCCGCCATTACGTTGAGCTACCAGGATTTCGTTTGGGGAATGCCGGGTGGCACGCCGCAACCCAGCGGCGCGAATTTGCGCAACGGCAGTTACAACATCCAGGTGATTGCCCGGAACCGCGAGGTGCCCGCGCTGAGCGGTTCCGTCTCCGTGAACTTCATCGTGGACTGGCACCCGGTTTACACCTGGACGGCCGGGAGCTTCAGCGATGGAGATCCAAACAATAACAACAACAACTGGGACAACCCGGCGAACTGGAGTCCGTATGGCCTCCCGCCTGCGGAAGCCAGCGTGTTCATCAACGGCAACCCGGAGGCGCGACCGTTCGCGTTCATCAACGTGTATGGACTCACGCACTCGGGCGGCACGCTTTACAGCTCGAACCTCAATGTGAAGTTTCTCACCCAGCACGGGGGCCGCATTCACTGCGAGAATGTTCTGCAACTCGGCAGCAACGGCGTGTTCCGCTGGACTGGCGGCGAGTTTTACGGCGGGGCCGCGAAGCTCGGCTCGCTCAATGTGCCCACGAACGGAACCGTGATCATCACGAACACTGCGGGCAAGGCCGTTTACTCCGCCACGTTCAACAACTCGGGCACGGTGCGCTGGTCCGAAGGGCACATCTATGGCGACGAGTCGGTCATGAACAACGGGCCGACCGGGTTGTGGGAGGCGAGCGGGCCGTACGCGCTGAACCTGTATCCCAACTTTGGCGCGGGCAACCGCGGCTTCGTGAACCACGGCACGTTCCGGAAACTTGGCGCGGTCGAAATCGCGCACCAGGGATACTTCCACAACTTTGGCGTGCTCGAAGTGCAGGCGGGATTGTTCACTCTCTACGACTCGATGCGCTGGGAGAACGGCAGCCGCATCAGCGGCGCGGGCACGGTGCGCCTGATCAACGGTTGCTGCGGGGCGACGGCGCAGCTTTCCGGCACGTCCACGCTCGAGGCGATTTTTGAACTGTCGGAATACAACACGCACCTGCGCGGCCCCGGCGTGGTGAACCTCGGCAGCACGGGCGTCGTGCGGCTCATCAATGGTTACGTGGATGACGCCGTGACGTTCACCGGCAGCGGCACCGTGGACTTCGTGCGCGCCGGCTTCACCGGCACGGCCACGATTGATCCGGGCGTGACCGTGAACATGACCAGCAACGAGCGGAAGCAAATCGGGGCCAGGCTCCTCAACCGCGGAACGATCAACTGGAGCGCCGGATGGATCGACGGCGGCATGCTGGAGAATGCCAGCGCCGGCCTGCTGACCGTGCCGCCCTCCGGCGTGGTGACGATTTATTCCTGTGTGTTGACGAACAATGGAATGCTGCGCCTCGCGACGAATGCGCAGTTCTGGGGCGGCAACAGCTCGCGCCTCGACAACCGCGGCGTGGTCGAAATGCTCGATGGCAGTTACTTCGCCTACAACAACTCGGGCGGCAGCATCGCGTTCAACAACCTGCCGGGCGGCGTGCTGCGCAAAGTCGGTAGTGGCGTCGCGCAATTCGCGGGCTTCTACGGCGGATGGGTGCTCAACAACACGGGCAACCTCGATGCGCCCGCCGGGACGCTCCTCCTGCAGAACTACAACAAGAACCTCTACACCGGCGGGACGACCACCGGCGCGGGCCGCGTCAAAGTCAGCGCCGGCCGCATCACGCTCGCCGGCGTCACCCAGCTCACGTCCGGCTCGACGCTGGAGCTGGCCACCGGTGCGGAACTCGTCGGCACCGGAGCGCTGGCCGGCCCCGGCACGTTTGTGTGGTCGGGCGGCTCCGTCACAGCGGGCGCGAATGCCTCGCTCGAAACGAATGTGCAAATGGTCATCAGCTCGTCCGATGACAAATGGTTGAACGGCGGCTCCGCGTTCACGAATCACGGCACGGTGACGGTGCTCGGCTCCGGTAGGATCACGTTCTCCAGCGGCTCCGTCTTCAACAATCGGGGGTTGTTTAATCTGCAAACCACGAATGTCATGTTCTTCTACGACAACGGCGGTGCGTACCCGGCCTTTCGGAATCTGCCGGGCGGCACGCTGCGAAATGCGGGCGGCGTGACCGATTTCAACCCGAGTTACGGCGGCATTGCCTTTCACAACAGTGGACTGGTGGAGGCGACGGCCGGCGCTCTGAAACTCGGCGGCGGCGGCACGAGCGACGGTGAGTTCCGTGCGCAGGCGGCTGGCGTCATCGAGTTCACGGCCGCGACCCACACTTGGAACACGGGCGCGAAGGTCAGCGGCAATTCCCTCACCCGCATCGTCGGCGCGGCGGTGAATCTCGGCGGCACCGTGGACGTGAGCAGCACGCTGGAACTGACGACCGGGTCACTCGGCGGCGCGGGAGTGTTCACGGGCGGCGGATTGATCCGCTGGAACGGCGGCGCGATCTACGCGACCGCGACCTTGCCCGCGACGATGACCATGAACATCCAGAGCAGTGCGGGAAAATATCTCGGCGGCGGGCAACTCCAGAACTTTGGCACCGTGAATCTCCTGGACGATGGCGTGGTCACCTTTGGCACCGGCGCCAGCTTCACAAACAGCGGCGTGTTCCACGCGCAAGGCCGAGCCGCCCTCGACTACAACAACGCCGGAGCGCTCGTCGTCTTTTACAATCAGCCGGGCGCGGTGTTGCGCCAGACCGGCGGAATGACGAACACGTTTGCGGGCGCTTACGGCGGCGTGCGCTTCTACAACCGGGGCGCGCTCGACATCCAGGCCGGAGTGTTGCAGCTCGACAATGTCACCAAGGTCTTGGGCGATGGCGGCAGCGTGAGCGGCGCCGGACGGGTCCGCTCCCTCAACGGGACGCTCTCAATCGATGGACTCACCACCTTCAGCGGCGGCACGGTCGAGCTGGCGGCGGCGAATCTGAGCGGCCTCGGCGCGTTCCAAGGCACCGGCACCTTCGAATGGTCGGGCGGCGCGCTGGTGGGCGTGAATTTCACGACCGGCTCTGGCATCACCACGCGCATCACTTCGGCGGCGGGCAAATGGTTCACCGGCGGTTCCGTGGTCACGAACTTTGGCACCGTCCTCGTGACGGCCCCGGCGGTCACCTTTTCCCAAGGCTCCGCCTACCACAACGCGGGCTGGTTCGAGATGCAGGCGAACTCCACGTTCGATTACGACAATGGCGGCGCCTACCCGGCGTTTAAAAATCTGCCGGGCGGCACGTTCCGCAATTCCGGCGTGCTGGCAAATTTTCATCCGAACTACGGGGGCATTTCCTTCCACAACCACGGCCTCGTGCATGGGTTGGGCGGCACGTTGCAGTTCGGCGGCGGCGGCGGCACGAGCAGCGGCGAGTTCCGTCCGGAAGGCGGCGGCGTCATCGAGTTCACAGCCGGGGCGCACACCTGGAACAACGGCGTGAACGTCAGCGGCAATGGTTTCACCCGCATCGTCGGCGCGGCGGTGAACCTCGCCGGCACCGTGAACGTGAGCGGCACACTGGAACTGACGACCGGGTCGCTCGGCGGCGCGGGCGTATTCACAGGCGGCGGACTGATCAACTGGAACGGCGGCGCGATCTACGCGGCCGCCACCTTTCCGGCCACGATGACGATGAGCATCCAGGGCAACGCGGAAAAATATCTCGGCGGCGGTCAGCTTCAGAATTTCGGCACTGTGCAACTTCTGGACGCAGGTCCGCTGACGTTCGGCACCGGCGCGCGCTTCACGAACAGCGGCGTGTTCGTCGGGCAAGGGAATGCCGCAATCGGCTACAACAACGCCGGTGCCACGACTGAGTTCTACAACGAACCGGGCGCGGTGTTCCGCCGCGTGAACGGCGCGACCACGAACACCTTCAGCCCGGCCTACGGCGGCGTGGCCTTCTACAATCGCGGGACCCTCGATATCCAGGCGGGCATGTTGCGCCTGCAAAACGGCTGGAAGGTCTTGTATGGCGGCACGGTGATCTCCGGCGCAGGACGCGTGCAAGTGGACGGCGGCACGATCACTCTCGCGGGGACCTCGACCTTGAATGGTGGCACGCTGGAGTTTTATGCCGGCACGATGAACGGCGCGGGCACGTTTGCCGGCAACGGCGTCTTCGATTGGAGCGGCGGTTCGATATACGGTGCAACCATCACGAACAGCCCGTCCACGCTCATCCTCGCGAGCGCGGGACCGGGCCGATGGTTCGGTTTTTCACGACTGGAGAACCTCGGCACGCTCCGGGTGCTCGATCCAGGCGCCTTCACGATGTCGCAAGGTGCCGTGCTGAACAACGCCGGCCTGTTCGATCTGCGCACGAACACGGTGGTCTTCTACGACAACAATGGCGCTCCGCCGTTCTTCAACAACCTGGCCGGAGCGACCCTCCGCAAATCGGCCAGCACCGGCGTCGCCTATTTCTCCGGCGCTTATGGCGGCGTACGTTTTCAGAACGACGGGGTGGTGGAAGTTCGCGCCGGAACGCTCGGGGTTGATAGCATTCACGCGATGGGCGGCGGCGCTTCGACACGGGTCGAACTGGGCGGCGTCACACCGGGCACGGGCTACACGCGCGAGACCTACGCCGGCGCCGCGAACCTCAACGGCAGCTTGGAAGTGTCGCTCCGCCCCGGATACGCCCCGACGAATGGCGAAAGCTTCAACGTCATCGGATACGCGGCGCGGAACGGCGCTTTTCAATCCATCGCGCTGCCGGCGTTGCCCGCGGGCTGGGAGTGGAAGACGCGCTATGACGCCACCGCGCTGACGCTCAGCACGAAGTTGACCCCGGCCTGCTTGAACCTGACGAACGGCTTGATCGCCTGGTGGCCCGGCCACAGCGGAACCAACCTCATGAACTCAGGCGACGTCGCGCCGGTGAACGGTGCGACCAACTCCCCTGGCTACAACGGCACCGCGTTTCTCCTCGATGGCAACAACGACTATTGGTCAGTGCCGGACTCGACGAATTTCCGGCCCGCGAACCTCACCGTGGAAGGCTGGGTGAACTTCAGCGGCTACGGCGGGCTGCGCACCTTCTTCGGCAAGCCTTACGGTGCCGGGGTCTTCGACTCGTTCACCGTGTGGCTCCAGGACACGACGTTGCACGGCGTCCTCACCACGCCCAGCGGGTTCGGTCCGATTCTGAGTTATCCCCTCACGCCGCAACTTGGCCGCTGGTACCACATGGCCTTCACGTTCGACGACACGAACGACACGCAGACGCTCTATCTCGATGGCGTGGCGGTGGCAGCCAGCGCGGTGACCGGCCCCATCGTTTACGACACGCGCCCGTTCATCATCGGTGCGGACATCGAGAATGGATCGCCCGCCTTCTTCCACCACGGCCAGATCGACGAAGTGACGCTCTACGACCGCGCGCTCTCCGGAGGGGAGCTCGCTGCAATCTACGCGGCGGATTCGATTGGCCGCTGCGCGTTGGCGATGCCGCCAGCGCCCGTCGTGCGACTGCTGAACCCGTCGTGGAGCAACGGTGTCTTCCAGGCGGTGATCACCGCGCCGATGCCCGCGGCCAGGGCTATCGTGGAAGCGAGCGGGGATTTGCAAACGTGGACGCCGATTCAAACCAATGCTCCATTCACCGGCATGTTTCTCCTGGTTGATCCGGCCGCCGTTGCACCGGCGCATCGGTTTTATCGCGTTCGCCTCGAACCGTGAGCATCCTGCCGGGCCACGCGCCGGCTGGATGATCAACATGGAGCGAACAGGCCCGGAGGTGATTGAATGACTTCGGAGGCGATACCTCTTGCTTGTCTCAACCGTTGCGACAAGCGTCGCCACTCGATCGGAACCCCTTGAAGCGAAGAGCGGCAGCGCCAAGGTCTCCGCCTTTGGCATTGGCATGAAACATACAACAGCGTCGGCGCGTTGCTTCCTCAACGGCCATGCTCTTTCTTATCTCCAATCGCTCGCCGGGCGCGGGCCTCTGGCTTCCTCCGCCACAATTCAATTCACTCCTGCTTCTTTTACAAACGAATGAAACGACAATCGCTCCTCGGCGCGCGCCGTGTTTGCATCGCCCGTCTCCTCCTTTGGCCCACCCTGACGCGAGGCGTGCGCCTGGGGTTCGCCGCCTCGCTGGCTTTTCTCCTCGCCACGGATTCAGCCACGAGCGCGCCGGCGAATCGTAACGCGGCGATTCCCAATGGCAGCACCGCGGTGAAGCTCGTGCGCTTGCGTTTCCAAGTGCTGGCAAATGACGACGGCAGCAACGTCGCCGTCACGCCGGCGGAAATCGCCGCGCAGGTGGACAAGCTCAACACGGACTTCGAGGCCTCGCGCATCCAGTTCGTGTATTCGATTCGCACGAACCTGAGCACGCTCTACCGCAACTGTCCCAGCAACGCGGAGCCGGCGCTGAAGGCCGCTTTCAGCGAGAATGCCGCCCAGCAGTTGAATGTGTTTGGGAATTGCGGCATCGCCACGTTCCCGTTCAGTACCGCGTCGCTGACGAGCACGGGCGTGAATCTCCCCTTTTAATACGGCACAACCACGAACTTTTTTCCGATTGTATCACCTATGAACTCTTTTTTTATTTTCCGCGCCTTGGAAAGCTTCGGGCAGCAATTCTGTTGTTGGCGGGGCTGGCATCGCTCTGCCACCCCCCCGCAACGGAAGCAAAGCCCGGTGACGCCTCGCCGGACGGATTCTGGATCGAGCAGACGCCGCAGCCAGCGGCGCGGGCCGGTCGCCAGCCCCACACCAAAGCGAACTCTTACCGGGCCTTCCGCGTCAACTTCGCCAAACTCCGCACCGAGTTCGCGAAAGCGCCGCGCATAGGAGCGCTGACCGCCCAGCCGCAGCCGGTCATCGTGACGATTCCCACGCCCACGGGCACATTCGCGCGGTTTCAAATCGAGGAATCCCCGCTGTTCAGTGCGGAAATGGCGCAGCAGCATCCGGGATACACCAGCTACTCGGGCCGCGGCTTGGACGACTTGGCCGCCACGATTCGCATCAGTGTGACCCCAAACGGCCTCTACGCGCAGGTGCTTTCGCCGGGCAAGATTTTCTATGTTGATCCTTTCGACGCGTCCGACACGGAGTTCTGCGTGAGCTATTTTCGGAGCGACGCCCGGCCACAGGCCCGCTTCCAGTGCGGGACCGAACCGATGGCGGAGCAACTCCAGCAGCAGGCGGTCATGGCGGAAAAGGCCAGGGACGCGGGCGGCGCCACCGCCCAGTTCACTTCGGGCAGCACCCAGCGCACTTACCGTATGGTGGTCATGGCCACCGGTGAATACACGCAGTACCAGAACGCCAACGGGCCGGGCGTGGTGACCGCGATCTACTCAGCCATGGAACGTGTCACCGGCATCTACCGCAGCGAGCTTTCGCTCGGCTTCTCGGTGGTTGGAATCTATTTCTATAACGATCCCAACACCGATCCCTATGACGAGACTAACACCACTCAATGCCTGAACGCCAACCAGACGACGGTTGATTCCCTCGTGGGAGACGCCAACTACGACATCGGACATCTGTTTGGCGTGAACATCAGCTCGGCGGCGACCATGGGCGGCGTTTGTCAGAGCGGCCTCAAAGCAAAAGGTGCCACGGGGCGCAATCCGCCGGTGGGTGATCCCTTCGTGGTGGATTACGTGGCCCATGAGATCGGGCATCAGTTCGGCGCGAACCACACCTTCAACAGCACATCGGGCGCGTGCAGCCAGAGCACTCGCACGCCGAGCTCGGCTTATGAGCGCGGGAGCGGGACGACCATCATGGGCTACGCCAACATCTGTCCGCCCGACGATACGCAGACGAATTCGGACCCCTATTTCCACGTCCGCAGCCTCGAGCAGATCAAGAATTACACCACGCCGGGTGTCGGGTTGGGCGATTGTCCGCCCGGCATCAGCACCGGCAACACCATTCCCTCGGTGAACGCAGGGCCGAACTACACCATCCCAAAGCTCACGCCGTTCAAGCTCACGGGCAGCGGATCGGATGTGGAGAGCGCGGCTGTTTCATTTTGCTGGGAACAGCGCGACCTCGGACCCGAGCAATCGCTCGCCGCAGGCGACAACGGGGCCAGCCCGCTCTTCCGTTCGCGCAGCCCCGTGGACGGCACTTCGGCGCGCATTTTTCCGCGCTTTGCTGAACAAGGAACGAACTCCGATCCGCTCTTCCATGAAGTCCTTCCCAGCTTCGCGCGGGTGATGAATTTCCGGCTGACGGTGCGTGATCAGGCTCCGGTCGGGGCTTTTGCCACGGACGACATGACCGTGACGGTGAATGCCAGCGCCGGTCCCTTTGCGCTCACGTCACCAAACTCCTCCGCCGTTGTCTGGACCGAGAACTATCATGAAATTGTGACGTGGTCGGTGAATGGCACCGACCAGGCACCGATCAATTGCGCCACGGTCGAAATCCGGCTCTCGATAGATAACGGGCAGACGTATCCCATCGTGCTCAGTGCGAATGAGCCAAACGATGGAGCGGCCGAGATCGTCGTGCCGGGTCTCGCGAGCAACGCAGCGCAATGCCGCGTGATGATTCGTGCAGCAGGCAACATCTTCTTCGATGTCTCCGACGCACCGTTTCCGGTGTTCGTTGATTCCACACTGCCAACCATCACGTTCAGCCCGCTCACCAACCAACAGGTGGTGTTCAACTTTGATCAACTGGGCGGAACGATCAGCGAAGCGGGCACCGTGCAGTTCAAGATCGAGGAGTTCAACGGCGGCACGCATCGCTACTGGACTGGCAGCGCCTGGATCAATGACGCGAACAGCCCGAGTGTGCTCCTAAATGCGAACGTCGCGGGCCTGGCTTGGACGCCGGCCGCGACCTTGCCGACGCGCGGGCAGATTGCTTATCAGCTTTTTCTCATTCACGCCTACGTCATCGATCTCGCGGGCAACAGCAACTACAACAGCCTCGTCATCTCGCGCTCGCCATCCGATACCACGCCGCCGCTGGTGAGCATCAACATTTCCGAAGGCCGGGAGTTCACGAATAATTTCCTGCCGCCCATCGCGGGGTTGGCGGCTGATCCTGAAACGGGCGCGGATCTTGTGACCATGTATTTCACGCGGCTCGTGCCCGGAGGCGGTTACGAGTACTGGACCGGCGCGGGCTGGACGGGGACCGGAACGGCGCTCACGATGAATCTCCAAAGCTCTCCGCTGTGGCAGATGGCCGGGGCCGTGGCGCAACCGAGCGGCGCCAATCTCCGCAACGGCAGTTACACGATTGAAATTGTGGCGCGGAATCGCGAAGTGCCGCCGGTGAGCGGAGCCATGTCCGTCAATTTCACCGTGGATTATCATCCCGTTTACACTTGGACGGGGGGAAGTTTCAGCGATGGCAACCCGAACAATAACGACCACCTCTGGGACAACGCGGCGAATTGGGATACAGGTGTGGTGCCGCCTGCGAGCGCAGTCGTCATTATTAGCAGTGGAACCCCCGACAGCACTGCGATGGGTGCCTTCGATATTTACGGTGTAGATTTGTTCGGCGGCACGCTCACGTCATCCGGTATTTCAATCAAGAAACTAAATCTGACGGGCGGGACTCTCGCAGGGACAAACACGATTACCGCCAATGGCTCGTTCAACTGGAGCGGTGGAACGGTCTCAGCGACGGTTGGTATTCCATCCAGCGCTGCCTTCAACATCAGTGGCGGGGCGATCAAGGTGCTCGCCGGCAACAGCGTCATCAACACCGCTGGAAATACGACTTGGACAGATGCGGGCCTGGTCTATGCCGCAGTTAATAGCGTGGTCAACAATACCGGCAGCTTCGTCGCAAAGAACGATTCGCAATTCTACAATTACTCCGGCGGCACGCCCGTTCCCGTGTTCATTAACAGCGGGAGCTTCACCAAAACCAACAGCGTTGGGACGACCGCCTTCGCCACCATCAACGGCGGCGTGGCTTTCAACAACACAGGCAGCGTCAATGTGCAAAGCGGCAGTCTCTCGCTCGGCGGCGGGGGAACTTCGGCCAATGAAACATTCGTGGCAGCAGCGGGATCTTCGGTGGATTTAGTTGGAGGCAATTTCTTTTTTAATGGCAACGCAACCTTTGCCGGCGCAGGCACCAATCGAATCAACGGCGGATCAGCCACGTTCTCTGGCGGAACGAACACCTTGAGCGGCGGAACCTTTGAACTCTCAGCCGGGACTCTGGGCGGTACCAATACTTTCAGTGGCGCGGGAATCTTCAGTTGGAGCGGCGGCACGATCTCCGGCCTGCTCAATCTTCCAGCGAGCTTCGCCTTCAACATCAGCGGTGCGGCGATCAAGGTGCTATCCCCCAACAACGTCATCAATACCGCAGGCAATGCAACTTGGACGGATGCCGGCTTGGTCTATGCCGCATTTAACAGCGTGCTCAACAACACCGGCAGCTTCGTCGCGCAGAACGATTCGCAATTCTACAATTACTCCGGCGGCACGCCCGTTCCCGTGTTCATTAACAGCGGGAGCTTCACCAAAACCAACAGCGTTGGGACGACCGCCTTCGCCACCATCAACGGCGGCGTGGCTTTCAACAACACAGGAACTGTCAACGTGCAAAGCGGCGTTCTCTCACTCGGTGGAGGGGGAACTTCGGCTAATGGGATAGTCGCCATCGCTGCCGGTTCGCTTGTGGATTTGGTTACCGGAGATTTCTATTTCAATGGCAATACGACCTTTGGCGGCACAGGAACCAATCGCATCAGCGGCGCGTCGGCGACGTTCAACGGCACGAACACCTTGAGCGGCGGAACTTTTGAACTTTCCGCCGGGACTCAGGACGGTACCAATACTTTCAGTGGCGCGGGAATCTTCGGTTGGAGCGGTGGCACGATCTCCGGCCTGCTCAATCTTCCCGCGAGTTTCGCCTTCAACCTCAGCGGTGGGGCGGGCAAGGTGCTGGCCCCCAACAGCGTCATCAATACCGCAGGCAATGCAACTTGGACGGATGCCGGCTTGGTCTATGCCGCATTTAACAGCGTGCTCAACAACACCGGCAACTTCGTCGCGCAGAACGATTCGCAATTCTACAATTACTCCGGCGGCACGCCCGTTCCCGTGTTCATTAACAGCGGGAGCTTCACCAAAACCAACAGCGTTGGGACGACCGCCTTCGCCACCCTCAACGGCGGCGTGGCTTTCAACAACACAGGCAGCGTCAATGTGCAAAGCGGCAGTCTCTCGCTCGGCGGCGGGGGAACTTCGGCCAATGAAACATTCGTGGCAGCAGCGGGATCTTCGGTGGATTTAGTTGGAGGCAATTTCTTTTTTAATGGCAACGCAACCTTTGCCGGCGCAGGCACCAATCGAATCAACGGCGGATCAGCCACGTTCTCTGGCGGAACGAACACCTTGAGCGGCGGAACCTTTGAACTCTCAGCTGGGACTCTGGGCGGTACCAATACTTTCAGTGGCGCGGGAATCTTCAGTTGGAAAGGGGGAGCGATCTCCGGCCTGCTCAATCTTCCAGCGAGCTTCGCCTTCAACATCAGCGGTGCGGCGATCAAGGTGCTGGCCCCCAACAGCGTCATCAATACCGCAGGCAATGCAACTTGGACGGATGCCGGCTTGGTCTATGCCGCATTTAACAGCGTGCTCAACAACACCGGCAACTTCGTCGCGCAGAACGATTCGCAATTCTACAATTACTCCGGCGGCACGCCCGTTCCCGTGTTCATTAACAGCGGCACGTTCCGCAAGACCGGCGCGACCGGCACGACGACCTTTTCGTCAGTCAACGGCGGGGTCGCGTTCGACAACCACGGCATAGTGGACTTGCGCACGGGCGTCCTGAGCCTCGGCGGCGGATACACCGCGTCGGCCACGAGTCAGTTAAAGCTGGCGCTCGGCGGTCTGGCTCCGGGCACGCAATTCAGCCAACTGACAATCGGCGGCGCGGTTGCCTTCGCCGGAACACTGGGCGTGTCCTTGACCAATGGCTTTTCGCCCACGAACGGCCACTCGTTCGCCCTCGTGAATTATGGATCACGCACCAGCCAGTTCAGCGCCCAGCAACTCCCGCCCCTGCCGCCCGAATTCCAGTGGAGCGTGAGCTACGGTGCGACGGCGCTCACCTTGACCGTCACGCGCCCGCACCGGGTTTCGTCGCCGGTGAAACTGGCGAACGGCCATTTTCAATTCACGCTCTCGGGCTTGCCGGCCACCCGGGCCATCATCGACGCGAGCGAACACCTCAGCGGGTGGGTGCCGATTCGAACGAACGCGCCCTTCAACGGGACGTTCCTGTTCGATGATCCGGATGCGGTCAACTACACGAACCGTTTCTATCGCATCCGCGTCGAGCCGTAAGACGACGCGCCGGTCTCAGCGGGAAAAGTTCAGGCACACGAGATGATCCTCGCTGCGCAGGTAAAGCCTCTTCCCCGCCAGCACCGGCGCGGCCCAGCAGGGGAAGTGGAGTGACGGCACCTGCCAGCGCGAGATTTCCTCGCACTCCTTTGTGTTTGGTTTGAACAGGCCGAGCATTCCGCCTTCGCCGAGCGTGATCAGTTTGCCCTCCGCAAGAACGGCAGAACCGCGGCCAAAGAGCGGCGGCGGCGCGTTGCTGCGAGGCGGCGTGGTCATCAAGTAGTGGCGTCCCGGCCCGGCGTCACCGATTGAAATTATTGCGGCGGTCTGCCGACGCGCCGCTACACTCCACTTCCATGCACTCAGAATACATTGAACGTGTCGTGGATCTCACCGACCCGGCGCTCAACCGTCTCTACAATCTGACCGTGGAGGAGGCGCGCGCCCGCGTGTTGGCGAATGACGCCGACGGCGTGCGCGCCATCGAAGGTTCCTTCGCTTTGCTCGCGCGGGACGGCAAGACGGTGCGCATGGCGCGCTCACTCGACCGCCCGATGCGCTACTTCCTCGCCAAGCGCGAGGCCGGTCCCGCGCTCATTGTCGCCGACCGCATTGACGCGATTCACGAACAACTCAAGCGCGAGGGACTGGCCGAGCAATTTCATCCCAGTTACACGCGCATGGTGCCGGCGCATTACATCATCGAACTGCAACTCATCGGCTGTCCCGATCCTGATCCGACCTACACGCGCTTTTTCAATCCGCAGCGGAACAAGCTCTCAACGGACCTGGATGAGATTGGCCGCACTTACATCGGCGCGCTGGCGGAGGAGATTGGGAAGTGGCTGCAGCGGACAATTAGTGGGGCGGGCGTCCCGCCTGCCACCAGTCCTGCGAGCGTCTCGCTTGCAGAAGCAACTTCAGCCGAGACGGCCAAAGGACGGGAGGCAGCCGGGACGGCTGCCCCACTAGCGGCATCGGGCGTTGGCGTCTGCTTCTCCGGCGGCATCGACAGTGGGGCGGTGTTGCTCACGACCTATCACGTCCTGCGTCAGAAGGGGCTGAGTCCGTCGCGGCTCAAGGCGTTCACGCTCAGTTTCGGCGACGGGCCGGACTTGCAGCAGGCGCGCGAGTTTCTGAAACGCGTTGGCCTCGAAATGCTGCTCGAACCTATCGAGGCCGATCTCTCCAGCATCGACGTGCGCGAGACGATTCGCGTGCTAGAGGATTACAAGCCGCTCGACGTGGAATGCGCCTCGATGGGGCTCACGCTCTGCCGTGGCATTCGCGAGCGTTATCCGGATTGGAAATGTTTGCTCGATGGCGACGGCGGCGACGAAAACCTCAAGGACTATCCCATCGAGGAGAACAAGGAACTGACCATCCGCAGCGTGGTTCACAACACGATGCTTTATCAGGAAGGCTGGGGCGTGGGGCGCATCAAGCACTCGCTCACCTACAGCGGCGGACTGAGCCGCGGCTACGTCCGCACTTACGCGCCGGGGCGGCATTATGGCTTCGACAGCTTCAGCCCCTTCACGCAGCCGAACGTGATCGAAGTGGCGGAAGGCATCCCCTTCATCGCGCTCACGGATTACAACGTGGAAAAACTCTACGCGCTCAAGGGCGAGATCGTGGCGCGCGGCGTGAAGGCGATCACAGGGATCGACATGCCGGTGTTTCCCAAGCGCCGCTTCCAACATGGCGCGCTGCCGGTCGAGCAACTACGCCAGCGCGTGCCGCAGCGCGAGGTGGATTTCCGCAAACAGTTTCTCGCGATGTATCAATGAAGGCGGCCCGTTCCTTGCCGATGGTCTGCGACACCAGAAAGTGTCGTCGGGACTTCCATGTTGGAAATTCCATCAAGAGGTTGGTCCTGCTCCTTTGGGTCGCGATGGCGGTATTGGCCCCTGCTGCCCTTCCCGCTGTCGAATGCCACTGCTGCGACACCGTGGTTCTGCTGCACGGCGTGGGCGGTGCGCCGTTCTTCATGAAACGAATTGAATGGGCGCTGGAGAGGGACGGCTACAAAGTGAAGAATCTCTCCTATCCTTCCAGGCGCCATCCCGTCGAAGTTCTGGCGCGCGAACATGTCGCGCCCGCTGTGCAACGTATTGAAGTCGCGCCCGGTGGACGAATCCACTTCGTCACGCACTCGATGGGTGGCCTGGTTCTCCGGCAATATCTCGCGGAGCATCTACCAGAAAACCTGGGCCGCGTGGTCATGCTGGGTCCTCCGAATCACGGCATCGAAGTCACCGACCGGCTGGGCGCGAGCCGGTTCTACAAGTGGGTGCTTGGCCCCAGCGGCCAGCAACTCGGCACGGGCGCGGAGGATTTACCGCGCCTACTCGGTCCGGTGAAGTTCGAGTTGGGCGTCATCGCCGGCAATCGCTCCCGCAATCCCTTTTTCTCGCCGCTGCTGCCCGGTCGCGATGACGGCATGGTCTCCGTCGCCAGCACGCGGGTTGAAGGCATGAGTGATTTTGTGGTGATGCGCTACGCACACAACGCGTTGATGTGGCGGGGCCCGGTGATCAAACAGGTGAAGGCATTTCTAGAAGCGGGGCATTTTCGCCACGAGGCCACGGCGGCCACGAATTGAAAGAATCACTTTCAACACCCGCTCATGCGCGGCCTTTTGACCCGCTGCGCCCGCAAAGTTTTTTCGTTGAACGCGAGCACACGGTGTCGGGCGAGGTGGTCCATGTCGCCACCATCTTCCTGACCAATCGCGAGTGTCCCTGGCGTTGCGTGTATTGCGATTTGTGGAAAAACACGACGACCGAGACGGTGCCGGTCGGGGCGATTCCGGTGCAGATTGAGTTCGCGTTGAACGAACTGGGGCGCACGGCGGAGTCGCGGACAGCCATGTCCGCAGTGGGTGTTCAAGGCGGACATTCTGCGGACATGGCTGTCCGCAACTCCGCTTCGCAGATCAAACTCTACAACGCCGGGAGCTTTTTCGACCCACGCGCGATTCCGCCGGAAGATTTCCTCGCCATCGCGGAGCGTGTGCGCGGATTCGACCGCGTGATTGTGGAATGCCATCCGGCGCTGGTGGGCGAACCCGCGGCGCGCTTCCGCGACTTGCTCACGCACCACGCACCACGCGCCACGCTGGAAGTCGCGATGGGCCTCGAAATCGCGGACGACGCCATCCTCGCGAAGCTGAACAAGCGCATGACGCTGGCGATGTTCCGGCGCGCGGCGGAGTTTCTGCGTGAACACCGCATCGCGATGCGCGCTTTCATCATCGTCAAGCCGCCCTTCGTGCGGAGCGAGGACGACGCGCTGGACTTCGCCAAACGCTCCGTGGATTTCGCCTTCGACTGCGGGGCCACGGCGGTGTCGCTGATCCCCGCGCGTTTCGGCCCGGAGGAATTGCGGTCGCTGGCGGAGAGCGGGGACTTCGCGCCGCCCAAGCTCGCGACGCTGGAGTCGGCGCTGGATTACGGCGTGGCTCTGGGACGGGGCCGCGTGTTCGCCGACTTGTGGGATCTCGAACAGTTCGCGGATTGTCAGGAATGTTTTCCCGCCCGGCGCGCACGGCTCCACCAGATCAATCTCCAGCAACATCCGACGGCACGCGTGGTTTGTGAATGCGGCCGGTGAGAAGAAAGAACAGAAGGATTGGCCGCAAGAGAACGCAGAAAACGCCGAGAGCGCATGGAAACAATATCAACGGGCGGGCATCCGCAGAGGCCCGGAGGGCCGGCCAGAAATTAGCCGGTGGCGTGAGCCACCGGAACAAGGCGGACAACGGAACCAGCCCCGGCAGGGGCGAAAGAATCTTTGGGAACATCGCTGGCTTCCAGTTCCGCCCCTTCAGGGCTTGCGGCTCGTTTGGCTTTTCCGGTGGCTCACGCCACCGGCTAATATCCAGCCGGCCCTCCGGGCCTCATCTACTCTGCCGAATTGCACTCAATTCGGGTCCGCAGCCCTGCGGAGTGACGGCTCACCAGCCTCGATGTCCATGACTTGAATCCGCCTCTTTGCGTTCCCTGCGTTCCTTCGCGACCATTCCCTCCTGGATTTAGTTTCAATGCCTGGCCCAAGAACTTCGTCGATTTCATCGCGGGTTGCCCTTAGCTTTGCCGGGATTCCCGAACACAACACCATGATGCTGAAACGAGTCACGAGTTCGCGCGCCGCACGGTTCGTCGCGCTGATGCTGCTGGCGTTCACGCCGCCGGGCTTTGCCGCGAGCAATCCCAAGGCGGCGAAGATCGATTTCAACCGCGACATCCGGCCCATCCTTTCCGACAACTGTTTCGCCTGCCACGGCCCGGACGACCAGGCGCGCAAGGCCAAGCTGCGGCTCGACACCAAGGAAGACGCCTTCCACGCCGCGAAGTCCGGCGAGTTCGCCATCGTGCCCGGCGACTTGAAGAAGAGCGCGCTCGTCGAACGCGTCACCACGAAGAACGAAGACGACGTGATGCCGCCGGTGAAGACCGGCAAGAAACTCACCGCCACGCAAATCGATCTGCTCAAGCGCTGGATTGCCGAAGGCGCACCCTGGCAGACGCATTGGGCCTACGAAAATCCCAAGCGCCCCGCCTTGCCGGAAGTGAAGGACAAGAAGTGGGCGAAGAATGAGATCGACCGGTTCGTACTCGCGAAGCTGGAGAAGGAAAAACTGAAACCCGCGCCCGAAGCGGACAAGACCACGCTGATTCGCCGCGCGAGTTTTGATCTCACGGGCTTGCCGCCGACGCCGGACGAAGTGGACGCTTACCTCGCAGACAAATCACCAGCGGCCTACGAGAAGGTCGTGGACCGATTGCTCGACTCACCGCGCTACGGCGAGCACGCGGCCCGTTACTGGCTGGATGCGGCGCGCTACGCGGATTCGCACGGCTACCACATTGATTCCGAGCGCAGCCTGTGGAAATACCGCGAGTGGGTCATCAACGCCTTCAACAAGAACATGCCGTTTGATCAATTCACCACCGAGCAGATCGCGGGCGACTTGCTGCCCGAGGCGACGGTGGATCAGCAGATTGGTTCCGGCTACGTGCGTTGCAATCTCAGCACCGGCGAAGGCGGAGCCATCGTGGAGGAGTATCAGGCCAAGTACACCTTCGACCGCATGGAGACGACGAGCACGATCTGGATGGGCCTAACCATGACCTGCGCGCGCTGCCACACGCACAAGTATGATCCGATCCGGCACAGCGAGTACTACGGTCTCTACTCGATCTTCAACAACCTGAACGAGTCGGTCATGGACGCCAACGCGCCCAATCCCGCGCCTTCGATCAAGGTGCCCAGCCCGGACCAGACGAGGCGGCAGGATGAATTGAAAACCTTGCTCGCGGATGGCCGGAAGAAACTCGACGCGCCGAGGCCGGAACTCGATACGAAACAGCCCGCGTGGGAAGCGCAGTGGCGCAGCAAGCTCAGCGAAGGCTGGACGGTGTTGAAACCGGAGTCGGTGAAATCCACGAATGGAACCGAGTTCACCATCGGTGCGGACAACTCCGTGCTCGCGCGCGGGACGAATCCGCCGAGCGACAGCTACGAGGTGCAATTGAAACTCGCGCCCGGCAGCCTCGCGGCCCTGCGGCTCGAAGCCTTGCCGCACGAGTCGCTGCCGCTGAAAGGTTCGGCCCGTGCGGACGACGGTAATTTTCGGCTGGCGGAGATCGAGGCGGAGATTGTTTATCCGGGCACGAACTCCAAGCCCGCGAAGATCAAATTTACGCAGGCGCTGGCCGACTCGGCGAAGGCCGGCAACGAAGTCGCGCTCGCCATCGACGCCAAACCGGAAACGGGCTGGCAGACGGACACGAACGGATTGCTCGACGCGCACGCTGCATTGTTTCTGCCCGCCGATCCCATCGCGATCAAATCGAACGCCACTCTCACGGTGCATCTGCGTTTCACCGCCTCGCAGAGCAAGCGCGCCCTCGGCCACTTCCGCCTGAGCGCGGCGCAGAATGATCAGTTGGTGCAACTGCTCTCGCCGGCGAAGGCCGAGCCGTGGCAGGTCCTCGGGCCGTTCAAAACCGAGAGCACCGCGCAGGGATTCACGAACGTCTTCCCGCCGGAGACCGCCGTGGACTTGAAGAAAACTTACGCCGGTGTGCGCGATGAAATTAAGTGGAGCGCGAAGCCGGATTTCGCCGACGACAAAGCCAACTTGCTCGTGCAAGATTTGCACGGACTGCACGGCGCGTTTTATCTCCATCGCACCATGACGCTGCCCGCGCCGCGCCAGGTCGAGTTCAGCGCGCGCGCCGACGATCTCTTCAAGCTCTGGGTGAACGGCAAACTCGTGGCCGAGCGCAGCGTGAAGGAAAAAGCCGGCGAAGACCCGGTGAAGGTCGCGGTGAGTTTGAAGAAAGGGGAGAACAAGCTGCTGTTCAAAGTCGTCACGACGCAGGGCGCAGCCTACTTCACTTTCAAGGACAACATTGATGACGAACACGCGCTCCCGGCGGACGTGGCCGCGCTGTTCGCCGCGACGAAAAACTTCACCGCGCCCCAACAGGCCAAAATCAAAAGCACCTACCGCCGCCTGCACTCGCCAGAGTTCAAGGAGATGTTCGAGGAAGTGGAGAAGTGGACGGACGAGAACACCGGCCTCGAAAAATCCATTCCCACGACGATGGTCGCGAAGGAGATGGAGAAACCGCGCGACACGTTCGTGCTCATTCGCGGCGAGTACGACAAGAAGGGCGACAAGGTCGGGCCGGGCGTGCCCGCCGTTTTGCCGCCGTGGCCTGCGGGACAGCCCACGAATCGCCTCGGCTTTGCGCGCTGGCTCTTGCTGCCCGAGCACCCGCTCACCGCGCGCGTGACGGTGAATCGTTTCTGGCAGCAATACTTCGGCACCGGCATCGTGAAGACGACGGAGGACTTCGGCGTGCAGAGCGACAATCCTTCGCATCCCGAACTGCTCGACTGGCTGGCTGTGGAGTTCCGCAGCGTGCCCCCGGCGTCCCGCCGGGAAGGAACGCTGGAAAACCAGAACGTCGCTCGCCAGTCCAGGGACGCCGGCAAATCGGACGCCTCCACCCGGCGGGACGCCGGGGGCACAGCGTGGGACATCAAACGCCTTCACCGCCTCATCGTGACCTCCGCCACGTATCGCCAGTCCTCGAAGGTGACGCCGCAAATGCTCGCGCGTGATCCGGAGAACCGCCTGCTCGCGCGCGGCCCGCGGTTTCGCGTGGATGCCGAGTCCGTCCGCGATACCGCACTCTACATTGGCGGCCTGCTCGTCGAGCGCGCGGGCGGCAAGAGTGTGAAGCCGTATCAGCCCGGCGGCTTGTGGGAAGCCGTCTCGTTCAACAACTCGCAGAAGTACGTGCCCGACACCGGCGACAGCCAGTATCGCCGCAGCATGTACACCTATTGGAAGCGCCAGAGTCCGCCGCCGAACATGATGATCTTCGACGCGCCGACGCGCGAGTATTGCGTCGTCCGCCGTCCCCGCACGAACACGCCGCTCCAGGCGCTCGCGCTGATGAATGATCCGCAAATCGTCGAGGCCTCGCGCGCGTTGGCGGAGCGCATGATGACCGAGGGCGGTCAGGACGCGGAGTCACGCCTGGCGTATGGATTCCGCCTGGCGACGAGCCGGAAGATTGCCAAGGACGAAGCCAAGGTGTTGCAGCATGTGTTCAAGCAACAACTCGCCGACTACCAGAAGGACAAGGAGGCTGCGGAAAAGCTGCTTGGCCTCGGTGCGTTCAAGGCCAAGCCCGAACTCGACCACGCCGAACTCGCCGCGTGGACGATGGTGGCCAACACGATCCTGAACCTCGACGAGACGATTACGAAGAACTGATGAACGCGACTCTTCCATTGTGCGTTCCGAAAGCGGCGCTGAAGCGACCGCACTCCAAACGCTGTCGCGTAGCATCAGACGCCTCGACAGGCGCGGAGCGTTTGGAGTGCGGTCGCTTTAGCGCCGCTTTTCCCCAGACCTTCGCCACACACGAACTCAAAACTATTTCCCCATGAACCCCATTCGCGAAAACCAACTGCTCGTCAATCGCCGCCACTTCTTCGGCCGCATGGCCACCGGCATCGGCACCGCCGCACTCGCGTCGCTGCTGAATCCCAATCTGTTCGGCGCGATGGTCGGCGAGCAGAAGCGTTACGGCGGCCTGACCGGCATCCCGCACTTCCCGCCGAAAGCCAAGCGCGTGATCCAGCTCTTCATGGCCGGCGGCCCGTCGCAGATCGATCTGTTTGACCACAAGCCCGCGCTGGAGAAGTTGCACAACACCGAGTTGCCGGATTCCATTCGCATGGGCCAGCGCATCACCGGCATGACCAGCGGCCAGAAGAATTTCCCGTGCGTGAAAACGCTCTTCAAGTTCTCGCAGCACGGCAAGGCGGGCACCTGGTTTAGCGACGCGATTCCACACATCGCCGGCATCGCGGACGACATCGCGGTCATCAAGACCGTCAACACCGAAGCCATCAATCACGACCCGGCGATCACGTTCATTCAGACCGGATTTCAGCAACCGGGCCGGCCCTGCACCGGCGCGTGGTTGAGTTACGGACTCGGCTCGATGAACGAGAACCTGCCCGGCTTCGTGGTCATGATTTCCAACGGCAAGGAGAGCGACCAGCCGCTCTACACGCGCCTGTGGGGTTCGGGATTTTTGCCGAGCGAATATCAGGGCGTGCAATTCCGCGGCACGGGTGACCCGGTTTTGTATCTTTCGAACCCCGCCGGCATTGATGCCACTGCGCGCCGCCGGATGCTCGATGCCACGGCGAAGTTGAACGCGAAACAATTTCAAGCCTTCGGCGATCCAGAGATCAACACGCGCATTGCCCAGTACGAAATGGCGTATCGCATGCAAACCTCGGTGCCGGACCTCACCGACCTCTCAAAAGAATCCGAAGCGACGCTGGAGATGTACGGACCCGACGTGAAAAAGCCCGGCACGTTCGCCTACAACTGTCTGCTCGCGCGCCGCATGGCGGAGCGCGGAGTCACCTTCACGCAGCTTTATCATCGCGGCTGGGATCAGCACAGCAACCTGCCCAAGCGCATGCGCGAGCAATGCAAGGACACCGACCAGCCCAGTGCCGCGCTGGTGAAGGACTTGAAGCAACGCGGTCTGCTCGACGACACGCTCGTCATCTGGGGCGGCGAATTCGGTCGCACCGTTTATTCGCAGGGCAAGATTGAGAAGGAAAATTACGGCCGCGATCATCACGGCCGCAATTACGCCGTGTGGATGGCGGGCGGCGGCATCAAGCCCGGGATCAGCTACGGCGAGACCGACGACTTCTGCTACAACATCACCGAGAATCCCGTCCACATCCACGACCTGAACGCGACCGTGATGCACTGCCTCGGCATCAATCACGAGCAACTCACCTACCGTTTCCAGGGCCGCGACTTCCGCCTCACCGACATCCACGGCGAAGTGGTGAAGGGCATTCTGGCGTGAACGGAACCGTTCGCAAAACCGGATTGCTGCTTTTGGCGGTCGAACGTTTTTGTCCTCCTGCGGGTAGCTTGAGAAGCTTGATTCAATGCTTGTGGAATAGATTCAATCCAACTGGTCGCAGAAATGGCAAGCCATCAGGAATAACCAAGGCAACTGACCCCGCTGGAGCAAACCCACGTTGTAGGTGAAGGGAACGGGAGTCATGTCCACAATTTGCTTGAGGTCTCCAATCACGAAAGACTCGCGGTGGAGCGCCTCGGTGGCAGGGAGCACACAAGCGCGAATCAACGATACCAAAACCTCGACAAGGCACGTTGGTCCGCCGAGGTGTGCCCACCAGTCCAAACCAATACGCACGGCGGCATTAACCTGAATTCCGTCGATCATGCAGCGGCAATCCCAACGATTGTCAGGCGACTGAATGATTCGACCGTGTAGAGTTTTTGGAACCTTGTCGCGGAGATTGCGAAGGATGTGCCAGTCCTTCTTGTTTGACTGTTTGGCCGTTCCGTAAAGGACACCGTAGGTAAAATCGAGTTCAGAAGTACCCGCTACCTTCGCCCAAGCTGAGGCGTGGCTGATCACGGCGTCGGCGAAGTTCTCACTCATTTCATCGTTCAGGCACCGAGGACCGCTTTTTAACGTCGCGACCGCATAAGGGACGCTGCCCGGTTTGCATCCGTCGAGAGCGGAGTTGGGCGTGTGCATTTCGCTCGGCACACATTCCCAGCCGTAGATTGGCAACGCTACCTCTTCAACCATTCGGCCTGCGGAAGTTTCCATGGAGGAAAATTGCTTGGCCGGAAGAATGTCACGTTCGATTTGATGAACGTGTGAATAGCCTTTGTGGAAAGCGTGGATGAGAAGAACGAACGGGCTGGTGTTGAATCTTCGAAAGTTGGACTCCGCAGGAAGAAGAGAACCCGTGTGCGTGGAGATTTTTCTGCGGAACGCAGTTTCCAACGCCAGCACCCGCTCTCGCGCGGCAGGTTCTCTATCAATCGTCAGAAGCGTCGTGAGCAATTCGCTCTTCTTCAACACCGTGATCCCGGCCTTCGGAATGCCAGTTGCGCCTTTTGCCATGATTTAGCCTTTCATGCTGGCGACTTTGCGCCTGGTCTTCGGGGCGGCATACGTTGGCGATGTCTCGTCTTCACCCCATACGAGCGTCTCCCCATCTTTGAACCATTGCCGGGTACGGATATGGGACTGGACGTAAATTTTGCGAAGGGATTCCTTCGCCTTGGGATAAGCTTTCCAGTCTCGGGATTTCAGTTGATCGAGATGCCCGGCGATCAATTCACCGGCAACCTGAGCGAGACGCACGGGCACCGCGTTTCCCACCTGAGCATACTTCTCGCTGGTCGTGCCGCAGAACTGCCAATCATCAGGGAACTCCTGGATGCGCGCGTATTCACGGAGTGAAAGCGCCCTTGTCTCAATGGGATGACACAAGGCTGTGCTCGCATGGTTGGGCATCGTCACCAACGTCGGACACGGCAGATCAAACGTAAGTCGCCTCCACCACCCGGAGCGCCCGCCTTTCGCAATCCACGCCATGCCCATTGACTCCTTCTGAATGGCTTCCGGCAAGCTTCGCCAGTTGGAGCCTTGGGGAACCATCGCAAGGTAGCCCTTTTTTCTAGGGCTAAAATCGAGAATTTCTGGATTCTCCTCGGTCAATGTTCCGATGGCGTCCCTCAGAGTTTTCCACGACTGCAGCGCTTTGGATTCGGACTGAAAGAGGTCCAGGTGCTCCTCATCAGAATGATCGGCACTCGATCCGTGCGTAGGTTCTGGGAAATCCACGACTGCGTTGAAGCGATTCCCGATGAACAAAGCCCGCTCGCGTATCTGCGGCGCTCCGTAATTAACCGCGTTCACCTCGAAGCAATCCATGTGGTAGGCGGCCCCTGACAAGTTCTGCAAATCGTCGCAAAACAGTCGCACGACCGAACCTGGCCGTTCATCAGCTTCGAGCTGTGGGCCGCCGTGTTCAGGCCGTTCGCGAATGGGGCGATGCTTCAGAGCGGCTGACATCAAACCACGCACGTTCTCCATGAGGAAAAACTTCGGCTGAAATTCACCGACAAAACGCAGGTAGTCCCAAAGCAAAGTGCCACGAGGGTCTTCGACCGCCGCTCGTTTCCCAGCTGTACTGAACGATTGGCAAGGCGGACCGCCCACCAACAAATCCAAGCTGCCCGGCTCCAATCCCAAAGCGTCGCGCAGTTGTTTGGCGTCAACAGTCTTGATGTCCGCTTCAACCACGCGCACGTTCTCTCCGAGATGTCCCAACTGTTGATTCGATCTGATGGTTTCGCAGAACGGCACCACCTTCTCCACGCAACCCAAGAGATTGAAGCGCCCCGTCTTGGCAAGTCCTACGTCCAAGCCCATGCCACCAGAAAACAGAGAGAGAACTGTGTGTTTCGTCGGTGCCATGTTTTTTTCGTTGCTGGCGGAAGCGTATCGAACTCACATCTTCGCGTAAACTTCTGCGCCTTTTTTCAAGAGATCCTACGACTTGTTTGTCATGCCTTGTTTGGCAATTTTCATCACGCAAGATTGTCCGCATTTTCCGGCGTTGACCATCACGAATCCGGCGCGTGCGTTTGGACGTAAAGGGACATAGCCAGAAGGCACATGGGAAGGCAATGTTGAGACGCGATGGAAATCACATTCCAAGTTGATCCTTGTCGCGAGACCGGCGGTTTCGTGGCGCGTGGGATGCAGCCGAAGGCGGCAGTATCACCACGCAGGGTGACACGTCGGCGGAGTTGCAATCCATGATCGCTGACGCCATCCAGGTCTACTTTCACGACCAACCGAAACCCGCGCGCATCCGCTTGCACTTCAGTGAAGATCCGGTGCTGGCCGTGGCGTGAAAATTCCGCGCGACGTCAACGGAACCGAGGCGGCGCGCGCGCTCAAGAGATTGGGCTTTGAATTTCAGCGGCAGACTGGTTCCCACGCCTAGCACAAACCGATCAAGCCCGGAACGCTCAAAGGACTCATCGAACAAGCCGGGCTCACGGTCGAGGAGTTCGTGGCGCAACTTTGATTCGCCGCGTGACCAGACTCACTTCCCTTTACTCAAGCAGTACAGCTTCGTCAGCGTGCGGATGAGCAGGCGGTCGCCGGCGATGGCGGGCGTGGCCATGCACATTTCGTCGAGGGAGTTTTTGTGCAGCAGCTTGTATTCGGGGCCGGCGGCGAAGACATAGGTGTCGCCGTCTTCGCTCAGCGCGAAAATCTTTCCGTTCGCCGCCCACGGTGACGCGGTGAAGGCGGTGTTGCCCTCGGGGCGAATGCGTTGCTTGTCGTAAACCGGCCGGCCGGTGCGTGCGTCGCGACAGCTCAGGAATCCGAAGTCGAACAGCACGTAAAAGTGATCGCCATAGACGAGCGGCGAAGGATTGTAGGGCGCGGCGGTGGGCTGCGACCAGGCGATGAAGGCGTTGCTCGTCTCGCCCGGCTGGAGGCTGATGTCGCCGGACGCGCCGGGCTTGATGGCGAACACGGGCCGCGTCTTGTCGCCGACGTAGCCGGAGCAGACGTAGAGCAGGCCGAACTTCGAGAACGGCGTGGGGATGACAATCGTGGACATGCCGCCGAGTTCCCAGAGCAACTTGCCGTCGAGGTCGTAGGAGCGGACGCGCTTGGTGCCGCAGGTGATGAGTTCGGTGCGCTGTTCGTTCTGCCAGAGGTAGGGCGTGGCCCAGTTGCTTTTCTCGTCGCGTTCGACACGCCAGAGCTGGTGGCCAGTCTTCGCATCCAGCGCCACGGCGAAAGACTTGTCGTCGTTGTCATTCACGATAAACACGCGGCCATTATGGACCGCAGGCGAGCCGGCGGAACCCCAGCCATTGCGCGTCTTCACCGGCGGCCAGTTGGTCTGCCAGAGTTTTTTGCCGTCCATGTCGTAGCAGAACAACCCGACGTTGCCGAAGTAGGCATAGACGCGCTCGCCGTCGGTGATGGGCGTTTCGGACGCGTAGCTGTTCTTGATGTGCAGTTGATTCGGCGGCGTGCCGCGCTGCGCTTCCTGCCGCCACAACTCGCGCCCGGACTTGAGGTCGTAACAGAGCGTCAGCCAGGTGTGTGCGCCCTTCGGAGGATCAATGTGCTCGCCGCCGAAATAGAGACCCTTCTTGGGCGCGAGCATTTCTCCTTCACTGACCACGGTGGTGACAAACACGCGCTCGCCCCAGACGATGGGTGCGGACCAACCGCGTCCGGGCACTTCGATCTTCCACGCGACATTTTCGTTGGTGCTCCAGCGGTCGGGCAGATTTGGATTATCGGCCACACCGAGCGCGCCGGGGCCGCGGAACTGCGGCCAGTGGGTCGTGGGCGCGGCCGCTTGGGCGGGGAGAGAGAACAATATTAACGCGAGCGCGGCAAAGGGCGGCCTTGGGAATTTCACGCTCAGAGCTTTGTGGACGCACAAGATCGTCGCAAGGAAAAGAGCCGGCCGTTCTCGCGCAGTTCCTGCGGTGCCGCCTCTTGGGCCTTGCAGTGTTGGCTGCGGGCCATTGAAGTGTCGCCGTGGTGAGATTCGCCCTGCACTTATTGTTCTTCCTCTCCGGCACCGCCGCGCTCGGCTATCAGCTCGTGTGGGCGAAAATGTTTTCCACCGGGCTGGGGCACGAGATGCCGGCGGTGCTCGCCATCATCGCGGCATTCATGGCGGGCATGGCGTTGGGCGCGTGGGGGCTGGACCGTTTCATCCCGCGCAGCGCACGCGCCGGTCTCTGGCTGGGGGGGCTGGAACTGGCCATTGGCGCGTGGGCGCTGCTGATGAGCTTCTTCATTCCGTCGGCGAATGAGTTTGCGTTGCGCCTCATCGGACTGGCGCCGGGCGCGTTCCAGCACTGGTTGATTGCGTTCCTTATTCCCGCGCTCGTGCTGCTGCCGGCGACGGCGGCGATGGGTGCGACGTTGCCGGCGATGGAGAAGTTTCTTTCCGCGCTCGCGCCGCAGAACGAATCCATTGGCAGCGTGTACGCGGCGAACACGTTCGGCGCGGTGGCGGGGACCTTGCTCGCGCCGTTCGCACTGATGCCTGCGCTGGGGTTCAGCAGAACGTGCTGGGTGCTGGCGGTGGTGAATGTTGCTGCCGCGCTCGGCGCGATAGCACTCGGACGGAGCGCGGACAGCCATGTCCGCGCGAACTCACCGGCCACGAGGCCCAAGAAATCTGAACACGCGGACTCGGCGGTCCGCGCTCCGCTCTCGTCGCGACGCGTCACCGTTTCGCTGTTCCTCACCGGACTGCTCGGCATCAGTTACGAAGTGGCGGGGGTGCGCGTCCTGTCGCAGGTGCTCGAAGGCACGGTCTTCACTTACGCCGCTGTGCTCGCGGTGTTTCTCCTTGGCACGGCGGCGGGTGCGGCGGCGTTCCATCGCTGGTGGCGCGGCGTGGAGCCGAGGTTGTTGCTCGGGCGGTTGCTGGTCGCGACGGCAGGCGGCGGCTGGCTCGGTGTGCTGGCGTTGTCCAAGATTCAATTCATCTACCCGGCGCTCCGCACGCTCGGCGACGCGCCGGTCGCCGTGTTGACCGCGGAACTGCTGGCCGCCGCCACGGTCTTCGCGCTGCCCACGTTTTTCATGGGCGCGGTGTTCAGCTTGTTGCTCGGCCAGGCGCGTGCTCGCCGGCAACGCATCGGTGGCGCGCTGGCGGTGAACACGCTCGGCGGTGCGCTCGCACCAGTCGCGGCGGTGCTGGTGCTGCCGATCACAGGAACGAAGTGGGCGCTTTTTCTCGTGAGCGCGGGCTACCTCGCCGCGTCTGTAGCGGCGTCTCGTCAGAGCGCCGCTGAATCAAAACTAAAAGATGGCGGCGCTCTGACGAGACGCCGCTACAAAGTTTGGGCGGGGGCGAGCGCGTTGCTCGGGGGACTCGCGATCTTCACGCAGCTCGACATCGTGGACACGCCGCCCGGCAGCCGCATCATCGCGCATCGCGAGGGTATCATGGCCGCCGTCGCCATCACCGAGGACGCCCGGACCAACCGCACGCTGCGCGTGGATAACCGCTACCAGATGGGCGGCACGGCGGCGGCCGACGCGGAGTACCGGCAGGCGCATCTGCCGCTGCTACTGCACCCGCATCCGCGGCGCGCGCTTTTTCTCGGCGTGGGCACGGGCATCTCGCTCGGCGCGGCGGCGCTGTATCCGCAACTGCAAGCCGACGCCGTGGAACTGGTGCCGGAAGTGGTGGAGGCGATGAAGTTCTTTGAGGCGAAGAATTTTTCCGCCGCGCAGAATCCGAATTTCAAACTGCATACCGCCGACGCGCGACGCTTCGTCCGCGTGAGCGAGCAAGCTTACGACGTCATCATCGCGGACCTGTTCCATCCGTATCGTGACGGCGCGGGTGCGCTCTACACGCGCGAGCATTTCACCGCCGTGCGCGAGCGGCTCGCGACCGGCGGGCTGTTCTGCCAATGGCTGCCTCTGCATCAGCTTGATGAGCCGACGTTGCGCGTCATCACCCACACTTTTCAGAGCGTGTTTCCCAACGGCGAGGTGTGGCTGCTGCGTTTTAATGTCGAGGTTCCCGTGGTCGCCTTGATCGGTCGTCGTGAATTTTCGGCCTGGCAAACCAATCTTGTGGAGTCGCGGTTAGGCGAGGCCCGTCTCGCCGGGGAACTGAAGCGCATGGCGCTGACGGATTCGCTCCGGCTCCACGGTCACTGGCTGGCCGGGCATGAAGAACTGGATCGTTTTGCCGGAGGCTCGCCGCTGAACACCGACGACGATCAGCGGGTGACGTTCATGGCCCCGCGCCAGGCCTATCAACGCGCGCCTAAACCCTACGCCAGCCTCCAGGCGCTGCTCGACCTCTCGGAAGGAAGCCTTGGCTCGGCGCGGGAACTCACCGATGTGGAGCGGCGCAGCGAACGCCTCGAACGCTACCTCGCGGCGCGCAATGTCTATCTGCGCGGCTTGATTCACAACTCCGAGCAGCGGCGTGACGCGGCCCTCGACGCCTACATCGAAAGCGCACGGCTCAGTCCCGACTTCACCACCGGCTACGCGCAGGGTCTGAGCATCGCGAATGTTCTCGCCAGTTCCGATCCGGCGCGGGCGCGGAACATTTTGGAGCGGCTGATGGAAGCGCAGCCGGAGCGTCCGGTGGCGCGGCAGATGTTGGAACGACTGTTTCCGAAATGACGGCGGCGGCGGCTTGGGCGCTGGAGCAGCAGCGCAACCATCACTTCGTCACGCGCTTCGGCTTGTTCCGGTGCGCGCCCGCGTAAAACTTTTTGTGCATCTCCAGCAGACGGTTCAGTTCCTGAATCGGCTCAGGATGATCCTCCACGCGCAGATCGACGTAGCGATCATTTTGACCCGCGTAGCCGCCTTTCTCGCGCACCACGAGCAGCGCGGCGGACTGCCGCCCGCGCTTGTCGCCGCCCGCCTGCTGCCCCGCGTCGAGCGCGGCCATGAGCCAGTCGGCGAGTTCGCTGTTGGGGACGGTGCGCGCCTTTTCAAACGCGGACGCCATCGCCTTCACCACGCCTTCGTCGGAGAGAATGTTTCCTTGCGCGCAAAAATTTGTGCCTTCGAGGTGTCCCGCCCACGCGTTGCACTTCGCGCCGGTGAAACTGGCCGCGCGGCCCTGTGCATCCACGACGCCGGCCTGACGCTGGTCGCGGCCGGAGTCGGCCTCCGTGAGTTGCCGCAAAGTTTCCTGCGCGCTCTGGCCGGATTCCAATAACGCCAGTCCATCCGATCCGTAGCTCGTGTTCGCGTACGACTGTGTGGCGATGGCCCCAACTTTAGCCTTCGCCCACGGGACCACCGAGCCGACGCCAAAGAACTTGCTCTGCACCGCCACGCCGAGATCGCCCGTGGCCGGATCGAAACCCACGATGGAAAAAGTCGCGACGGGCGGCAGATTCGAGACAGCCGGCGATTCGGCAGCGCGGCTGGAGCGGAGGCCGTCCGCCAAGGACATCAACACCATCAGCGCGAGAATTTTGCCAGCGAGCGTCTTCATGCTGAAAGCGATTAGAGGCCCCGGCACCGAAATGCGCAATCGGCGAAGACGGAAGGTGTGGACGGGGGATCGCCGCTAACCATGCAACGCAGCGAACGGCAGCCTCGTGTTCTGCGGCAGGCCGTAGCGGCCTTCACCGCGTATGGATCGTTACGTCGCAACGAGTGCAGCGACATGGTGTTCAATTCCAGATATGACCACATCACCTCCATTTGTCGGCAAGTTCGGGAGAGGCGCGGCATTCTTCTTCGCTGCGCTCGGCAGTTCCGCCGCCATGCGTTTGCTCATTCGCACTCATCCCTCAGCTTTCAACCCTTGGCTTGGTCTGCTCACCCTGACGGTCGGGGTCACAGTCGCCTGGCTCGCGTTGCGTTGGTGGCGCGAGGCGGCTCCGGTTCGTTGCGCCACGATGGTCGGCTTGTCGGCCGGCTGCGCCGGAGCCGGATTGTACATCCTGCTGGGTTGCCTGCTGGTGAAGTTGACGCCAGCCGGTCTGGTTCAGGAGAGCGGTGACCGCGCGGCATATCCGCTTGCTGTTCCGAACCGCACTCTCGCACTTCCCTGAATAATTCCCCGCGCATCCTTGTCTCTTTCTCCCAACATGCAATCAACACGCTCCTTCAACCGCCGCGCGTTCGTGAAATCCGTGGCGGCCAGTTCCCTCGCCCTGCCCTTCTTCGTCCCGCGCCTGTTCTCCGCGCCGGCCTCGGGCCGCGTGCGGCACGCCAGCTTCGGCGCGGGCGGCATGGCCGCCGCCGACCTCGGCGAAATCACCCGGCACGCGAACGTGGACTTCATCGCCGTGGCCGACGTGGAGCCGGCCAAGGCGGACGCGTTGAAAAAGAAATTCCCCGAGCTGCGCGTGTACGAAGACTGGCGCGTGATGCTCGACCAGGAAAAGGATTTGACCAGCGTGAACGTCTCCACGCCCGACCACATGCACGCGCCGATGGGCATGAGCGCCATGCGCCGCGGCCTGCACGTCTATGGCCAGAAGCCGCTCACGCATGACCTCTACGAGACGCGGAAGCTGACGGAGTTCGCGCGCGACCAGAAGCTGGTCACGCAGATGGGCATCCAGATTCATTCCAGCAACGTGTATCGCCAGGCGGTGCTGCTGGTGCAGACGGGCGCGATTGGCAAGGTGAAGGAAGTCCACACGTGGAGCAGCAAGAAGTGGGGCGACACGGCGGTGAAACCGGACCGCGTTGATCCTGTGCCCGCGGGATTCAACTGGGACGCGTGGCTGGGCGTGTGCGCGGACCGGCCGTTCATCAAGGGCTGGTATCATCCCGGCGAGTGGCGCAAGCGGCTGGACTTTGGCACCGGCACCTTCGGCGACATGGGCTGCCACATTTATGATCCGGTCTTCAAGGCGCTCGCGCTGACTGCGCCGCTCTCCGTGCGCAGCGAAGGGCCGGCGCCGAACGCACATTCCTGGGCCGTGGACGCGGTGATTCATTACGTCTTCCCCGGCACCCAGTTCACCGCAGGCAAGACCGTGAAGGTGACGTGGTATGACGGCGACGCGCGTCCACCGCAGGAAGTGCAGGAGCTGGTGAGGAACAAAAAAGCGCCGGCGGAGAAACCGTGGAAGCTCACGGATCAAGGGAGCATCATCATCGGGACGGCGGGCGTGCTGCTCATCCCGCATGTGGATCGGCCACGGCTGTTCCCGGCGGAGTCGTTTGCGGATTTCAAATTGCCCGCGACGGAGAACGCCAATCACTGGCATCAGTTCGTGGACGCAATTCTCGGCAAGGACAAGACGTCGGCGAACTTCGATTACGCCGGCCCGCTCACCGAAGCCGTGCTGCTCGGCAGCGTGGCCTCGCGCTTCCCGCACACCACGCTGGATTGGAACGCGAAGAAGATGACCTTCAACGTGAAGGACGCGAACCAGTTCGTGCGGAAGAAGTATCGCCAAGGGTGGGATGTGAAAGGGCTGTAGCCCCTCACCGCGTTTCCTGCAAAAGTGTTTCTTGGCGAAGGCACGGCCCGAGCCAGTTTTCAGATAACGCTCGAACGCCGTCGCACGTTCCCAATCACGAAAAGCGACGGCGGTTTTAACTCCCCACGGTTTGAGCTTCGAGGTGTGGGAGACTTCACCAGCATGGTGTCGGCGCAAGCGGCCGTGAAGGTCATCGGTCAGACCCGTGATTCGTCTTCGCCATCACTGGTTGAGACGCGATTGAGAGACCATCGCCCACGCCTTCAGCGCATCGTTGCCGCGCAGCCGTATCCGAAGTTGCGACTGCTTGTCGAGTTGCAGGCGGCGCGCGACGCGAGCCAGTTGCCCGAACTGCCGAGTGAGGAGACGCGAAAAGCGTTGAATGATTTGCTGGGTGGGCCGCATCGCTGCGCCTGCGACACATCGTCGATGATGGCGCGGTGTTTTATTTGAACGGCGCGGAGGTTCACAGCGTACGCATGCCCGCCACGCGTCCGCTCTCCTCCACCAACCTCGCGGCGGGTTCCATCGGCGGGGCGGTTTATGAGCCGGCCACGAACCTGGGCGGCGTCACGCTTTCCATTTCCAATCTCTCCGCCGGGCAGAACGTGCTGGCGGTGGAAGTGCATCAAGGAGCGGTCACCAGTTCAGACATCGCGCTCGCCGCCACGCTCGAGGCGAGCATCGAACGCTTCGCGCCGGCCGTGCGGCTGCAAATCCCCGGCGCGCTCTCGGAACTCGCCGGCGTGATCGCCAACGGCGGCACGGCGACGATTGACGCGCCGCTGCCCACGAACCTCGTCGTGACGCTCGTGTCGAGCGCGTCGAATTCCGTGGTGGTGCCGTCGTCGGCTTTGATTCCAGCGGGCGCGACCACTGTTTCCTTCAACATCACGGTGCTCGACGACAACCTGCTCAACGGCACGCGGGCCGTGGTTCTCTCCGCGAGCGCGTCCGGATACTCGATCACCCGCGGCACGGTGGTGCTCACCGATGACGAAGTCGCCACGCTGACGCTGACCTTGCCAGCCGGCATCATGGAGGGCACAAGCGCGGCCGCGACACTGACGCTGGATCGCGCGCCGACCTTTGCCGCTGCCATCTCCCTCGTCTCGACCAACCCACCGCTGAGTTTTCCGGCGACGGTCACGATTCCGGCTGGTGCCACTTCCGTGCTCTTCAACGTCACGGCGACCGACGATGCGTTGGTCAACGGCACGCGGCTCGCGAGCGTCACCGCGCAATTTCCAAACTGGATTTCCAGCACCGCCGCCGTGTCCGTGCTCGACAATGAATCGACCAATCTTTTCTTCAGCGTGCCAGTGCCGGTGAGTGAAGGGGCGGGCGTGCTGACGAACAGCTTCTTCATCGCTCTTGGCGGGACTGCGGTCGCGCCGGTCACCGTCCAACTATCTTCGAGTGACCCAGCGCAACTTGCCGCGCCCGCGTCGGTCGTCATTGCTGCCGGGCAAAGCAACGCCAGCCTCTCCATGACCGTTTACGACGACCTGCTCACCAATGGAACGCGCGCCGTGGCGCTCTCGGCGTCCGCGTCCGGCTTTTCGACTGCGCAGACCAACGTGTTTCTCACGGACAACGAGACGCCGCTCTTCATCGAGTTGCCCGCTGTGGCGCGCGAAGGCGACGCGGCGGTGACGGGCCGCGTGTTCGCCGCGCAGGCGATGCTGTTCAATACCACGGTGGGTCTTCGGTCGAGTGATGTGTCTTCGCTGACCGTGACGACCAACCTCGTCATTGCGGCGGGCCAGACCTCGGCGGTGTTCACCGCAACGTTCCCCGATGACAACCTGCTCGACGGCACGCATCTCGTGACGGTGAGCGCGCACCTGCCCAACGCGACCAACGGCGTGGCGACGGTGCAGGTGCTCGACAACGAAGCCACGAATCTCGTGGTGCTGCTCCCGGCGTCCGCCGTGGAGGGCGACGGCGTGCGCACCAACGCCGGACAAGTGCGGCTCGGCGGCATCGCCGCCTCGAACGTGGTAGTGGCGCTGACCTCGACCGACAGCAGCTCACTGGGCTTGCCCGCGTCCGTCACGATTCCCACGGGTGCGAGCAACGTGACGTTCGATCTGAACTTCCCTGACAACGCGCTGACCGACGGCACGCGCACCATCGGTGTCGCGGCGAGCGCGCCGGGCTTTCTCAACGGCACAAACGCGCTGACCGTCTTCGACAATGATCCGCATCATGTGACGTTCAGCGCGATAGCGACGCCGCAATACCTCGGCAGCAACTTCACGGTCACGGTCACAGTGGAGGATTTCAGCGGGCGGCGGGTGACGAACTTCAACGGCACGCTGGCCCTCGCGTCTGCTTCGCTCAACGGCCCGGTGCCGATCACACCGGCGACCATCGGCCCGTTCACGAGCGGCCAGTGGATCGGGGCGCTGCGCGTGGACGCGGCGGCGCGTTTGGTTTCTTTGTCTTGCACTGCTCTGGGCGGCGTGGGGAATCCGTTTCACGTCGAGCCGTGGCCGTTCCGTTTCATGACGCAGACCGTCGCGGACCTCGGCTACCGCGCCCAGTCCGGCGCGCTGCTGGCCTCGGTGCCGCCGGACGGCGGCGTGTATTCCAACCAGTTGATCGTCATCAACCCCTTCACCGCCACCGTGACCAACAGCTACGCGCTCGGCTACGACCCGCGCCAGATCGAGGTCGCGCCCAACGGCCAGTTCCTCTACGCGTCGGTCAGCAACCGCACGGCGTTGCGCCGTTTTGAACTGGGCGCGAACACGAACGGGATGCTGATCAATCTCGGTCCCGGTGCCTTCGGCGCGGCGCATGTCACGGACTTCGCGGTGCCGGGCGGCGGCGGCAATCTCGTCGCGGTGACCGGCCACGACGACGGTGGCAACAACGTGCCGATCCGGCTCTACAACAACGGCGTGTCGCAGGGCCTGCCGTCGTTCGGGCTGGTGTCGCCCTACTTCGTCGAGGCGTCGTCAAGCGCGGCGGTTTTTTACGCCTTCGAGGCGAACAATTCTTTTCCGTTTGTGCGCTTCACGACGTCGAGCGCGTCAGTCATCAGTGGTTTGCTCGGCCAGTACATCCAGTTCACCGTGCGCGGCAACGTGGCCTACACCACTGCCGGCCGCGCGGTGAACGGGGACACCTTTGCGTTGGTCGGCGATTATCCCGGAGCCAGCGGCCCGGTGGAAGTGGACGCAGGTCTGCGCCGGACCTTCTACATGATGCAGACTGGTTTTCAACAATACCGGATCGTCGCCTATGACCGCGATTCACGGACACCGCTGGCCGCGTTGACCGTGCCGCCGCTCAACGCCGGACCGGGACGCTTGCTGCGCTGGGGCACGAACGGCCTCGCCTTCAACACCGGTGGCGGACAGATCTGGTTTATCGAATCGAACCTGCTGCTGCCGACCAACCCGCCCGCCGATTTGGTGGTCATGCAATCCCTCGCGCCGCTGCCCGCCGTTCTTGGTAGCAACATGACCTACACGGTCACGCTCTCGAACACCGGGCCGGGCGACGCGACATTCGTGCGGGTGAGCAACACGCTGCCGGCCAACGTGGTGCTCATGGGCACAACTGCCACCAGCGGCGTCATTACACAAATGGGCGCGACGCTGACGTGGAGCCTGAACTGGCTGCCGGCAAATACGGCGGAGACAATGACCTTCACTGTGCAACACACCGTGGGCGGCTGGCAGACGAACGTCGTCGTGGCCACCGCTTACGAGGCGGATCCTAATTTCACGAACAATGTCGCGCGTCTGCCGCTCTTCGCGCAATTGGCACCAGGCGCTGACGGCGCCATGGCCTTCAACCTTGCCGTCGAAGACCTCGTGTATGATGCGGCGGCGAACCGGCTGATCCTTAGCATCGGCGCAGGCAACGGTGGACCGACGAACGGCCTCGACGTTCTGAACCCCATCACGGGCGTGGTGGAAAGTTTCACGCCGCTCGGCACGCGGCCCACCAAGCTCGCGCGCTCCGGCGACGGACAATTCCTTTACGTGTCGCTGCCTGATCCCGCCGTGGTGCGGCGGCTCACGCTGCCCGCCCTGTTATCGAACCTGCAATTCCCTCTGGGCGGTGAAGTCATCTATGGAGTCACGTATCCGTGGTTCGCAGGCGAACTGGTGGTCTTGCCTGATCAGCCGAATGCGGTCGCGGTGTCTCGCGTACGCCAGGCCGGGCCGCTGGCGGGGGAGTTCAATCAAGGTGTCGGCATCTTCGACAACGGCGTGCTGCGCAGCAACGTGACCGGAACGTGTCGCTGCACGTATGCGCTGGAATTTGCGGGCGCGGGCACGCTCTCGGCCTCGCGCGGCGACGGCACCATCGACAAGCTCGTGGTGGATACCAACGGAGTCGTGCTCGCGCAAAGCGCCACGCTCGCTCGTAACAGTCCCGAACTGAGCGCGGCGTCCGGACTTATGTACGCCGCCGCCGGGCGCGTGTTTGATCCCGTGAGCCTGCAACATCTCGGCGCGTTCAGCGGCGCGGACACGGGCGTCACGGTCGCTGCGGACGAGGCGAATCATCGTGTGTTCTTCGTCGCGCGCAGCGGGGCCAATTGGGCGCTGAACGGTTACGACACTCGGACGTTCAGCCAGCTTGGATCGATCCTGCTGACCAATGTGTCCGGCACGCCCGCCGGACTCCTGCGTTGGGGCACGGATGGCCTGGCCTTCCGCACCACGGGCGGCCAGCTATTTCTCGTCCGCACGCGAATGCTGGACACGGGCGCGACCGCCGACCTCGCCGTGACGCAGACGCGTTCGACCAGCGCGGTGACCACGAACCAGTTCGTCACCTTCACCGCCACCGTGACGAATGTGGGCGTGGCGAGTGCGGCCAGCGTGCGGTTCACAAACACGTTCAGTGGCGCAAGCGTCCTTACGAACGTCACGGCTTCCTCCGGCAATTGCACGGTGGCCGGCGGCACCGTGACGTGCGACTTGGGCACGCTCGCGACCGGCCAGGGCGCGGTGGTTTCCTTGTCCGCGCTGTCTTCTTCCAACGGCGTGATCACCAGCCTCGCGAGCGCGAACACAACGGCGAACGAAACGGTGTTCACGAACAACACGGCGCTCACGGTCGTGCCGGTGGGTGGCCTGAGCGTGCTGACGTTGAACGTGCCCACGCTCGACCTCGCCTGGGACTCCGCGCGCGGACGCTTTCTCGCCACGTGCCAATCGGCGGCGTGCTGACGTTGAATCTGACGGTCACGAATCGCGGGCCGTCCGCCGCCTACAATCTCGTGGTTACGCAGGGCTTCTCCCTCAGCGCCACCTCGCTGCTCGCGGGCGCGGCCTCCGGCACGATCACGACGACGACTTCGCTGCTGACGTGGACGCTCTCGACGCTGGCCACGAACGCGAGTGCGAGTTGCAGTGTCACGGTGCGCGTCGCGCAAGCCGGCACGTTGATGACCCGCGCCGCCGTCACGCACCCGGCCAACGATCCTGCGCTGGTCAACAACCTGGACTGGGAGATCGTGACCGTTGGCCCGTCGAATGCGGTGCGCATGTTGCCGTTGATGGCGAACGAACTGGTCTTCGATTCGATGCGCAGCCGGATTTATGCGAGCGTGCCCGCGTCGGAATCTTTTCTCGGCAACAGCGTGGCCGCGCTCGACGCGGACACCGGCGAGCTGCTCGATGCGTGGTTCGTCGGCTCGCAACCAAACCAGATCGCCCTCTCGGACGACGGACATTTTCTGCATGTCGGTCTCGACGGACGGATGAGCGCGCGGCACATTGACCTGACCGCCGGGCTGGCCGGCCTGGAGTTTCCGTTCAGCACCGGTCTCACCACCGCCACCGACCTTGAGGTCCAGCCGGGGCATCCCGAGGTCGTTGCGGCCGCGCTGTTGACTCCGAATAATGCCTACCCCGTGGCGGTGCGGCTCTACGACTGTGGTGTTTGGCGGTCGAACGGACCCGCCGGCCCGCTCACGCGCTTCTTGGAATTTTCACCCGATGGCCAGAAGATTTATGGTGCCGTCCCGTCCGGTCAGGGCTTTGGTTTTGTCCGCTACAATGTTGCGGCCGATGGACTCTATCCTCTGCCCGTCGATCAGAATTTTTCCGGCGACGACGAGTTCGAGCAGGACAATGGGCTGATCTACCGGCAATCGGGACAGGTGATTGATCCGAATGCCATGACGCTGCTCGGCACTTATCCGACGAGCGGCCCGGTGCTGCCGGATTCAGCCGTGGGGCGCGTCTATTTTCTCGCACCTGGCGGGAGTGGGTGGGAGTTGCGCGCCTACGAGCAGGGAACATTTCTCGCGCTGGGAGTGACGCCGATTCCTGGCGTCCAGGGAACGCCGTCCAGCTTGATTCATGGCGGCCGGGATCGGATCGCCTTTCGCACGAGCGCGAACCAGTTCGTCCTCGCCCGCACGGCGCTGGCCGCGCACGACGCGCCGGCGAATCTCGTCGTCCGCGGAAGCGTCAGCCCATCGGCGGCGGTGTTGGGCAACGCTTTCACCTACAGTCTGAGCGTGTCCAACGCCGGCCCGAATCCGGCGGCCAACGTCGTGGCTCGTGCGGCTCTGCCTGGCCTGGTCGGTCTCGTGTCCGCGTCGGCCAGCCAGGGATCGAACTCCTTCGATGGCACCTATCTGTCGTATGCGGTTGGCACGCTGGCTTCCGGCCAGCAGGCCATTCTGTCCATCACCGTGACGGGCGCAGCACCGGGTTCCGTGACCAACCGCGTGCAGGCCTTCGCCACCGCCGTCGATCTGAATCCCGCCGACAACGCCATCGAGTTGGTCAGCGAGGTCACGCTCCCGGTGATGAACATTGGAGATGTCACCCTGCTCGAAGGGAATTCCGGTTTCAAGAACGCCGCATTCATCGTCTCACTCTCGGCACCCATTCCGCGCGTGGTGACCGTGAACTTTGCCACCAGCAACGGCACCGCGATCACGGTGTTCGATTACCAGGCTGTTTCCGGGACGCTCACCATCCCGGCCGGGGCCACGAACGCGTCGATCATCGTTCCCATCCTCGGAGATACCACGGTGGAACCGGCGGAAACTTTCTTCGTGAATCTATCCAATCCCACCTTCGCGAACCTCGGCCGCGCGCAAGGCCTCGGCACGATCCTCAATGACGACGCGCTGGCGAGCGGGGTCAGTTACTTTACGTGGGGAACAGTGGCCCCGACAAAGCTCGTGAATTTGTCGTTTGCCGCCGCGATCACGGCCCGCGATGCGCAAGGCGGCGTGGCGACCAATTTCAACGGGGCGGTCACGCTGGCAACGCTCGCGCCACCCGTGCCGCTGACGAACGGAAATTTTGAAACCGGCAGCCTCGCTCCCTGGACGCCGGTGAACGCCGGAACCGATCCGGGGCCGTATCAGATCGTGTCCCTGGATGTTCCGGGGCGCGGGACAAACTCGCTGGCCTTTCGTCTCACGCCCAACAGTGGATCGCCCGATGGCCTGCGCCAAAGAGTGCCGCTCACGGCTGGCACTCCCTATCTTTTCGATCTCGACATCGCCCAGAGCCTCGACGCCAACGATCCCTATTTCAACAACGGCGGCGAAACAGAGATTCGCATTTTCGTGGCCGGAACCGAGGTGGCGGGATTCAACTTCATCCAGTTCGGAGTGATCGTGCCCGGGCAGATCATGCGCACCAACCTGCATGGAGTCTTCACGCCGCAGACCAATGGCGTGCATGAAATCCAAATTGCGATTTACCGGAACTGGGGGCCGTCGGGTTATCTCTGGGGCAACGTGGACAACTTCCGGGTCGCGCCCGGAACCTTTCCGCCGCCCAGCCCCGGCTTCACGCTCGACTTCACCAACGGCGTCTGGGCCGGAAAAATCTCCCTGACCAACCCCGCCTCCGGCGTCTTCCTGCGCGCAGACGACGGTCAGGGACACACCGGGGATAGCGCCATGTTTTCGGTGATCGGCGTTCCTGTCATCCGGGCGCTGGTCGGAACGAACGGAATTTTCCAATTCCGTTTCTTCAGCCTCAGCAACCGGACCTATCAGGTGCAATACAGCAGCAACCTGGTCCAATGGATTTCCGTGACCCCGCTCCTCAACGGCACCGGCGGAGAATTGCCCTGGACGGACAGCGGCCCGCCGCAAACAGACAGCCCCCCTTTGAACACCCCGCGTCGTTTCTATCGGGTCATTCTCCGGCCCTGAATTGGCGGGCGTCGTCGCGGTCAGTTGTCCCTTCACGCGCTTCAACCCGTCCGTAAGCTTTGCCGTCGATGAGTTCGCTGCTGATTACCGGCGGTGGCGTGAAATGATCCTGCCAATCGTTTCGATGCCGTTGCAGACGTTCTGTTGCGCGATGGCAAGCTGGGGGCCATCGGCACCGACGCTTCAAAGCAAGCCGGCCCAAACTGCGAACGCGTGCGCCGCGCGCTACCACGCCCAATAGCGCCGCACTTCCAAGCGCCCGCGTGCGCGCGATGCGCGGGTCGGGCACCTCTTCGAGGATCGTGATGAGACTGACGATTTTGGTTTTGGGAAGGATTTGATGCTTCAGCATCCCGTCTCATCTATGCAGAATCAGGCAAAGTACAAGGTTAAGTACAAGGTTAATTTCCTCCCCGACAATTTGATGCGTCAGCCCTGTATGGGGCTCGGGTTAAATGGTGGAGGCGCCGGGAGTTGAACCCGGGTCCCAAGTAGGTGAACCAGCCGCGACTACATGCTTAGCCCGGGGAGAGTTGTCGGCGATTGGCTAACGCCCAGACACGAAACCAATCACGTATTCAGCATGGATTTATTTCGGACGACCCGCGCGCTGTCCCCGCGGGCCGCCTAACCTGCTGCAGCGTTCTTCACCTGAGCAGGTGTGCGGTGAGAACGTCGTGGCACTTAGGCCGCGAGAGCCAATTCTTCGTTAGCTTTTATGTTTTGGTCCGATGATTTACGAGGCCCACGAACCATCCTCGGCATGCCGCCTCTGGCGCATCTTCATGGTCGAAACCAGTACGCCCCCATCCAAAGCAGAACGGCGCGAGTATCCGTTCTCGAAACCAGCCGGTCAAGGAACGGGTGACGTTTGGCGAATGATGCGAAACGGCTTATCCAGAAACGACGGTCATCGCTTCACGCCTTCGCGTAAACCTCCGCGCCCTTCTCCACAAACTCCTTCGACTTCTCGTCCATGCCCTCTTCAACGCCTCTTCCTCGGCGATGCCCTGTTCCGCCGCATATTTGCGGACGTCTTCGGTGAATCTTCATCGAGCAGAAGTGCGCGGTCTTTGCGCCTTCCTGCGGCAGCGTTTCGTCGTGGAATTCGCGCGCGGTCACGGGGTCGAGGCTGAGGTTGAATTGATCTTCCCAGCGGAATTTAAAGCGCGCTTTGGAGAGGGCATTGTCCCGATACTGCGCGCCCGGATGTCCTTTCGCCAAGTCCGCCGCGTGTGCGGCAATCTTGTAGGCAATCACTCCATCCTTGACGTCTTTTTATTGGGCAATCCCAAATGCTCTTTCGGGGTCACATAACAAAGCATCGCGCACCCATACCAGCCGATCATCGCCGCGCCGATGCCGCTGGTGATGTGGTCGTGGTGCGACTCCGCAGGCTGCGCCGCAACGACGCCGGGCGCACCGATTTTGGAATGGCATCCTGCCCGGCTGCCTCAGCGGTGGTGAGCGGCCCGAGCGTGTAGAACGGCGCTTCGCTGCACAAACGGGAACGTCTGCGGCGAGTCGCCAAAGACCGCAGGCGGGTCGCCCGCGCTACCCTGGCCATGTTTTTCTCGATCATGTGCATGGGCACGTGGCCCGTTGGCCCGTGCGGCTCGCACCCTTCGTTCATCACTTGCACGCCTTTGGCCCACGCGCGCTTGGTGAGTTCGCCCTGCACTTCGAGTTCGCCGAATTGCGCCTGGTCATTAGCGTCCGCGATTGAACCGGGACGCAATCCGTCGCCGATGCTGAAGGCGAAATCGTAGCGATGATGGCAATAACTCAATTCAGCTTGGGCAAAATTTCTCAAATCTGACTCGCGGTAAAATATTCAGCCCTGATCACTCTCCAGCAACCTTAAAGGCAACGGCAACCGCTCCGGCTGCACCCTTGGACCAGTTCCGCTGCCCACCGTTGGGATTGAACAGTTCCGTGGCACGGTCTCGCCACTTTTGATCCGTCGCACAGCCGAGCGCCTTCTTGAGGCTTTGGGGCGCAACCTTGACGACGCGGTGGCCGCGCTGCGCCGCCGCCAGTTCGATCATCGCCTCTCCCTTGATCGCTTCCAGACAAGAACCAAACCGACCCGATGAGCATTTCAACAGTGCAATGACCGAACCAGCGCCCCTGCCCTTGCGGTCAAGAATGGTGCTGAGACTTTGCAGCAGTTCGGTCAGATCGTCCCCGGAACGGACCTGAAACGGAATCGGTCGGATGGCCGTGACCACGAACTTGTCGCCCGCGCCCTTGGCCTCCGCAATGATGACTGCGGACTTGGTGGCGCTTACCCCAAAAATCATGTGGGCATAATCTCAGAGGAATCGGCGAGGGTAAAGCGTCGCTTGGGCCAATGGGCACGACATACCAGCCGATCATCGCCGCGCCGATGCCGCTGGTGATGTGGTCGTAACCGGGCGCGATCATGCCTTGAGCCGTTTGAAAACCAGGTTGATGCCTTCTGCGCTGAACTCCTCCGCAGCCAACCTGCCGCCAATCCATTCCTTCATGTCCGCGTGTTCGGGATGTTTCGGGTCGGCCACAATTTCAAGCAGGTTGTAATAGCCACCCATTCCGCCACAATCTTCCGGCGGACAGGCGTTCGCGCCCGCGAGACACACCGGGTGCTTGAATGCCGGATCAGGCGGCAAAATCTTTTCCGCCACGACCTCGTGCTGCCAGCCATCACCGAAGTCGTATTCGTAGATGAACTTCTGCTTCGCCGCCGGGGCGAGGTCGGCCACGGTGTAACGCTTCTCGTTCAACGTCTCGCTGCCCGGGTCGGCAAATTCCGGATCGGGCCGACCGTAGAACGTGCGGGCAAACCCAGAACCCGCGATGAACTGATGCAAATGACTGTCCGTCCAGCCCATCGCGATTTGAATGACGTTGTGCAAACGGTCGAGCGTCATGTCCCCACGCAGGATGACGCGCCGCCAGATGGGCGGCTTGGACCACTTGAGCGTGATCTTGAGTTGGTAGAGCGGAACGCCGCCGCCGGGCTGAACATCAGAAATGTAATTCAAGGGCGGCATTTTATGCGCTGCGTTGCTGGCGGGCAATCAGATGGTGAGTTGAAGATTGAGGCGAGTCGCCTCAATCCGCAGGCGGGTCGCCCGCGCTTCCCAGCACGCCTTTGGCCCACGCGCGCTTGGTGAGTTCGCCCTGCACTTCGAGTTCGCCGAATTGCGCCTGGTCGTTCGCATCCGCGATTGAACCGGGGCGCAAGCCGTCGCCGATGCTGAAGCTCACGTCGTGAACGCCCGTGCGGCTCGCACCGCGATGATTTCGGTCTATTGGCCAGTGCGGCTCGCACCTCGGTTCAACTTGGGCAAAACTTTTCAAATTCAACTCGCGTAAAAATTTTCGGCATCGCCTGCTCATTTCGGCGCGAGGAGATTCTTCAAGGCCTCCGCCAGTTGGCCCTCGGTGAACGGTTTGTCCAGGCGGCTCGTCACGCCCAACAGCTTGAACTCGCCGGCCAGCGCGTCCTCCATTCGCCCGCTGGCCACCACGACCGGGATGTCCGGCAGCATCCGCCGGAGCGCGCGGACAAACGCCAGACCGTCCATGTGGGGCATGTGCAAGTCCGTGACGATGGCGCGCAATTCTTTCCGGTGTTCCGCCACCTGGATCAACCCATCCGCGCCGTCGGTGGCGGTCAACGGCTTGAAGTTCAGACGCCGCAACACCGCGCGCGCCGTCTCCCGTACAGCGGCTTCGTCGTCCACAAACAGGATGGTTTCCCCCTGCCCGAGAAATTCCACCGCCGCTTTGGTGACAAGTTTCGTCTCCCTCCCGGCACCTTCCGCGGGCAGATAGGCGGTGAACGTCGAGCCTTGTCCAGGTTGAGAATAGACCTGCAAGAATCCGCCGTGGCCTTTCACGATGCCCAGCACGGTGGAAAGACCCAGGCCGGTTCCCTTGTCCGGGCCTTTGGTGCTGAAGAACGGATCAAAAATCCGATCCAGAATTTCCGGCGGGATGCCCGTGCCGGTGTCGCGCACCCGCAGCAGCACGTAGTCGCCGGGTTTGGCGTCCGGGATGGAACTGGCATAGGAGGCGTCCACTTCCATGCGCTGCGCCTCCAGCGTGAGCGTGCCGCCGTGGGGCATGACGTCGCGGGCGTTGACGCACAGGTTCAGGAGAATCTGATGCAACTGCGTGGCGTCGCCCAGCACCGTCGGGAGTTCTTTGTCGCATTTGACCACCAACTGGAGGTTCTTGGGGAAGCTGCCCTTCATCAGGTTCTGCATCTCCTTGACCAAATGGCCGGGCTGGATGGAGACGCGCTCGCCCTCCGCGCCTTTGGCAAAGGTCAACAATTGCCGCACCATGTCCGCGCCGCGCTTGGCGCTGGTTTGGAACATATCCAGGATTTGCGACTCTTGGGGATACTGCATCCGTAGCAACTCCACCCCCATCATGATGGGCGCGAGCGCGTTGTTCAGGTCGTGCGCCAACCCGCCCGCCAGCGTGCCGATGGCCTCCAGCCGTTGGGAGCGGAAGGCGAGGCGTTCGTTCTTCCGACGCTCGGTGACGTCTTCCGAGACACCGACCACGCGGTAAACGGCGCCAGCCGCGTTTTTGACGGGAAACGCCTTGTCGTGAATCCAGCGCACACTGCCGTCGGGCCGCAGGATGCGATACTCCTCGTCGTAGGTTCCGACGACTTGCTTCGTCGTGGCCGCCTGCCGCACCCGCTCGCGATCTTCCGGATGGATCGCCTCCAGCCAATTGCCCGGCGCTTGGTAAAGGCTCTGGCAGGTGCGCCCCCATATAGCTTCGTAACCGGGGCTGATGTAAACCATCGGGCTCTTCGCCACGTCGGTCATCCAGAACACTTCCCGGATGTTCTCGGCCAACTGGCGGAAACGCTCTTCATTCTCCCGCAACGCCTCCTCCGCCTGCCTGCGCTCGGTGATGTCCTGCACGGTGCCGACCATGCGGAGTGGCCGGCCGGCGGCGTCGCGGTGGATGATGCCGTTTTCATGCACGTAGCGCTCGCGGCCATCCGGCAGCACAATGCGGTGGTCGATATCGTAGGGGGCCCCGTCCCGGACGGCGGCCTCGACTGCGGCCACGACCCGGTCGCGGTCGAGCGGATGCACCCGCTCGAGGAAGGCGGGATTGGTGGGGCCAAACTGCTGCGGTGTCAGGCCGAAGATGTGGAAGATTTCGTCGGACCAAGAGAGAACGTCAGTGGTGATGTCCCAATTCCAGTTGCCGAAATGGGCGATGCGCTGCGCCTCCAGCAAACGCGCCTCGCTTTCGTGCCGCGTCGTCTCCGCCTGCTTGCGCGCGGTGATGTCTTCGACCACGGAAATGAAATACTGCGGCGCCCCAGACGGCTCGTGAACTAGGGAGACGGTCAGGTTGATCCAGACCAGGGAGCGGTCCTTGCGCAGGTAACGCTTTTCCATCGAGTAGCTGCGAATCTCGCCCGCCAGCACCTGCTGCACGAATTCCAGGTCCGCATCCAGGTCCTCCAGGTGGGTGATGTCTTGAAATGTTCGGGCCAGCAGTTCGTCCCGCGTGTAGCCGACGATCTCGCACAGCCGTTGGTTCACGTTCAGCCAGTGGCCATCCGGGGCGACCTGTGCGACGCCCACGGCGGCCTGTTCAAACAGAGATCGGAAACGTGCCTCGCTCGCGCCCAAAGCCTCCTCCGCCCGCTGGCGCTCGGTGATGTCGCGCGCGATGGCGATGAAGCGCGGGCGCTCGCCAGCCGGGGCCACGTATTGCAGGTTGAGTTCCACCGGGACGACATGCCCGTCCTGGTGCCGGTGCCGCGCGATGAATTGGTGCGAGCGGACTTCGCCTCGCAGCAGCGGCGTGAGCATCTCCCGAAAACGCGCCTCGTTGAACTCCGGTTTGATGTCCAGCGGCGTCATCGTCAGCAACTCCTCGCGGGTGTAGCCGACTTGCCGGATCGCGCCCTCGTTCACGTAGCTGAAACGAAGCGTCTCCGGGTCGAAGATAAACGCGCAGTCCTCGGTGGCGTCCAGCGTGGCCAGCGCCTGCCGCATCGCCTGCTCCGCTTGGACGCGCTCGGTGATGTCACGCGCGGTGCAGATGAAGCGCGGGCGCTCGCCGGGCGGGGCGACGTATTGCAGGTTGGCTTCCACCAGAACGTCATGCCCGTCCTTGTGCCGGTGCCGCAACGGACAACTCATGGTCTTCGTTTCCCCGGCGACCAGCGTGGCGAGGGTCTGCCGGAAGCCGTCCTCCTTCAGATCGGGCTTGAGATCCAGCGGCGTCATCGTCAGCAACTCCGCGCGCGTGTAGCCGACCTGCTGGATCGCGCCCTCGTTCACGTACGTGTAGCGCAACGTCTCGGGGTCGAAGATGAACGCCGCCTCATGGCTCACGTCGAGCGTGGCCAGCGCCTGCCGCACCTCAGCCGTGCGTTCCTCCACCCGCTGTTCCAGTTCGGCGTTGAGCCGGGCCAGGGCCTCTTCCGCCCGCTTGCGCTCGGTGATGTCCGTCCGAATGGCCACAAACTGGAACGGCTTCCCCTCGGGATTCAGGAACGGAACAATCGTCGTGTCCACCCAGTAGAACGAGCCGTCTTTGGCGCGGTTATTGATTTCCCCTTTCCACACCCGGCCGCCGGTGATGGTCGTCCAGAGGTCGCGCATGAAGTCCTTGGAATGATGGCCGGAGTTGATGAGGCGATGGTCCTGGCCGAGCAATTCCGCGCGCGGGTATTGGGAGAGCGCGCAGAACTTGTCGTTGACGTAGGTGATCTTCCCCTGCGCGTCAGTGATGGCGACGATGGAATGTTCATCCAAAGCCAGTTTCACGTCCTTCAACTCCTTCATCAAGGCGTCCTTCGCCATCTCTGCCGCACGCTCCTCGCTCACGTCGCGGAAGACGAGGACCACGCCGAGAATCCGCCCGTCCATGTCCCGGATGGGCGCGGCACTGTCGGCGATGGCGCACTCCGTGCCGTCGCGCGCGATGAGTACGGTGTGATTGGCCAGACCGCGGATTTCCCCCGTGGCCAGCACGTCATCCACCGGGATGACGGCGGGCTGGCGCGTCTCCTCGTTGATGATGTGGAAGACCTCACCGACGAGCCGCCCTTGCGCCTCAGCCTGTTTCCAGCCGGTCAGCTTTTCCGCGATGGGATTCATGCGCGTGACGCGCCCCCCGGCATCCGTGGCCAGCACGGCATCGCCGATGGAGTTGAGCGTGACGGCCATTTGTTCGCGAGCCACGTCGAGTTGGGCGGTGCGTTCGACCACGCGCTGTTCCAGGGTCTGATTCAACAAGCGGATTTCCTCCTCCGCCCGTTGGCGCTCACCGCGCAGCCGTTTGCCCTCCAGCACGTGCGTCACCGCCGGTCCGAGGCGCGTCAACCGGTCCTTGAGCAGAAAATCGTCCGCGCCTTGCTTGATCGCGGTGACGGCGATCTCCTCGCCCACCGCGCCCGAGATAAAGATGAATGGAGTGTCCAGTCCACGCTCGCGCAACAGCACTGCCGCGCGCAGGCCGTCGAAGTGCGGCAGGCTGTAATCGGCCAGGATCAAATCAGGCGCGGTGGCCAGTGCGGCGAGATAAGCCGGCTCGGTCTCCACCCGCTGCCACTCCGGCTCAAACCCCGCTTGGCGCAGTTCGCGGAGCATGATCTCGGCATCCGTCGGGCTGTCTTCCAGGATCAGCACCCGGATTATTCTCGGACTGGTTTTGGGGTCGGTTGGCATCGCCGGTTTATTTGGGTTGTTGATTGATGAGCAGCCAATAATGGCCCGCCGCCGCCACCGCCGCGGAGAAGTTTTCAAAGTCCACCGGCTTGACGATGTAGCTGTTGACGCCCAGGTCATAACTCCTGATGACATCCTGTTCTTCACGGGACGACGTCACCACGACCACGGGGATGCACCGGGTTCGCTCGTCCGCCCGCATGGCGCGCAGGACTTCGAGGCCATCCACCTTCGGGAGCTTCAAGTCCAGCAGAATGACTTTGGGGCGTAGATTCGTATCGCGGCCCGCATAAGCACCGGCACCAAAGAGCCAGTCGAGCGCCTCCTGGCCGTCCTTCACGTGGACAACGTGATTGGCCAGGTGGTGCTTGCGCAGGGTTCGCAAGGTCAGTTCCGCATCGCGCGGATTGTCCTCGACGAGTAGGATTTCGACGTCATTTAAGTTTTCCATATCAGGTTTCCTTTCGGGTTGGCAGGGCAAAGTAGAACGTTGCGCCCGCGTTGAGTTTTCCTTCCGCCCACACTTTGCCACCATGCCGGTGGATGATCCGCTGGACCAGGGCCAGGCCCACGCCGGTGCCTTCAAATTCGTCCTCGGTGTGCAACCGTTGAAAGACGCCGAAGAGTTTGTGGGTGTAACGCGGGTCGAAGCCGACGCCGTTGTCCCTCACGTAGTAGGTGTTGAAGCCGTCCCCGGTCGAGCCGCCGATCTCAATCGAGGGCGACTCCGCGTGGCCGCTGAACTTGGCGGCGTTGGCGATCAAATTGAACAATACCTGTTGCATCATGGCGCGGTCGCTGTGCGCTGCGGGCAGCGGTTTCAGTTCAAAATGTTTCACCCGCTCCCGGACGGCCGCGTCGAGGCTCGCAAACACACTTTGGGCTAGGGTGGTCATGTCGAAGCCGGTGGCTCTCAGTTCCTGGCGGCCCAGGCGCGAGAAGTCCAGCAGGTCATCAATCAGTTGGCCCATGCGCTGGGCCTCGCCGCGGACCACGTTCAGCAACCGCCGGCCCTCGGCATCCAGCTTGGGACCGTAATCCTCCAGGACGATGCGGCTGAAACTGTCCACGCCCCGCAGCGGCGCGCGCAGGTCGTGGGAGACGGAGTAGGAAAAGGATTCGAGTTCCTGGTTGGCGGCTTCCAAGGCGTCGTTCGTCCGCTTGCGCTCGGTGATGTCCGTCCGGATGGCTACATACTGATACGGTTTGCCGTCTGGTTTGAGGAACGGCACGATGGTCGTGTCCACCCAATAGAACGGGCCGTCCTTCGCGCGGTTTTTGAGTTCCCCTTTCCACACCTTGCCCTGGCCAATGGTCGTCCACAGGTCCCGGATGAATTCCTTGGAGTGATGGCCGGAATTGATGAGGCGATGATCCTGCCCGATCAGTTCCTCGCGCGAGTATTGGGAAATGGCGCAGAACTTGTCGTTGACGAAGGTGATCTTCCCCTGCGCGTCGGTGATGGCGACGATGGAGTGCTGGTCGAACGCCAGCTTGACGTCCTGCAACTCCTTCACCAAGCCCGCCATATGCTTCTCCGCCTTGTGCTCGGCCGTCTGGTCGCGGAAGACCAGCACCACGCCGCGCAACCGTCCCTCATCGTCCCGGATGGGCGCGCCGCTGTCCGCGATGGGCGTCTCGCGCCCGTCCTTGCGGATGAGCAGCGTGTGGTTGGCCAGGCCGACGACGATGCCCTCGCGCAACACGCGCGCCACCGGACACTCCACCGTCTGGCGCGTGTGCTCGTTGAGGATGCGGAACACCTCTGCCACGGGTTTGCCCTGCGCGGTGGCGGAGGTCCAGCCGGTGAGTTCCTCGGCCACGGGATTGAGGCGCGAGATGCGGCCTTCGGCATCCGTGGTGACGACGCCGTCGCCGATGCTGCTGAGCGTGGTGCGGGCCTGCTCCTCCTGTTCCCGGGCAAGCCGTTCCGCCGCGCGGCGCTGCCGGTTCTCACGCACCGCAAACAGGCCCGTGACGCCGACCAGCAGCATCCCGGCGGCCGCCGTGCCGCCGGTGATGAGGAACGACCGGTGCACATCCGCCTGTTGCTGCGCCTGCCGTTGGGCGAGGAGCACCTGCGCGGCGTCCGTGAACTCGGCCATTTGGCGCTGGATGATCTCGATGATCCTCGTGCCACGGCCGCTCTTGAACAGGGCGAGCGCAGCCGGGGCATTCGTCCCGTGCGTGCGGACGAGTTCCTCGGCGGACTGCACGCGTTCTGCGATGCTCCCTTCGAGTTGACGCCAGCGCGCCTGCTGGGCGGGAGTGCGAAGCTGCACGCGGACGTGGCGGAGTTCCTCGGGCAGCGCGTCGCGCGCCTGGGCCATCTCCTGGAGCAGGGCGGGGTCACTCGTGAGCAAATAACCGCGGGCGCCCGCAGTGAGGTCCGAGAGGACGGCCGTCACATGCGCGGCGTGCTTGAGGATCTCGAGGGTGTGGGTGACCCACTCGGACGACTCGTTCATCCGCCCGAGGCTGCGCAGGGACAGCAGGCCGCCCGCCGCAATGAGCACCAAGCCCAGCGCCAGCCCGGCGAGGATGCGCGCCTGCGCGGAGTCGCGCGCGGGCTTGGCGGTGGGTGGCGGGTGCTCAGTCATGGTGGCGCTCCGGGTGTGGGTTGGCGGCTGTTAAAGTGGGACAGCGGTAAAAAGCGTTATGCTGCGTGACGGGTGAACCCGGGCGCACGAAGCCTGCGGAGAAAACTTTCTGGCCGCCAGCGCGCGCCTTCGTTCCACAAAAGGATTTTCCCGTCGAGGTTCTTGCCGATGATGGAATACTCGGTGGACGATTCGAGGATGTTGCCGATGAAGTCGAGCACCTGCTCCGCGGATCTGATGAGGGTGCTGTCAAAAAGTTTGGGTGTCATGTGTTCGATGGATCAGTTCATGTTGAAACGAGGAATATGGGATTCTTGTGCTCACTCCTCTGCGTAAAGTTCCGCGCCTTTTTCCACAAACTCCTTCGACTTGGCTTCCATGCCTTGCTTGAGCGCTTCTTCCTCGGCCATGCCTTGTTCGACGGCGTATTTGCGGGTGGGTTCGATCTTCATGCCGGTTTCTCCACCACCTTGCCGTCCTGCCACACAATCACCGGCAGCTTGAAGGCGCGATGCTGGGCTTTGACATTGCGGGCGGCGCGTTTCAGCGCGCGCTCGGCACGGATGGCGAACAACGGTGTCTTCACCGCTTTGCGTTTGGTTCCGTTCCTTCATAGGCCGAGCAAGGTGCGCACGGACTGAAGGTCATCCATGCTGGAAATAGCGAGGCGTTTCGCGGGCAGGCTGCGGCTGTCCCAGACGGCCCAGCGCGTCGCCAACGGCAGATAGTCGTCCGCCAGGTGAACAAGACTGCGCTTGAAGCGGCGGCGAATGTCGCGCTCGAGGCGTTGCGCGAAGGGCACAGTGCGCCGGACGTTTATGTCGAGATTCTCCAAAACTCGCTTTACGAAGTGGGCCGCCGCTGGGAATCGAATCAAATCACCGTCGCCGAGGAACACATGGCCACCGCCATCACGCAATACGTCGTCGCGCAAATGTATTCCCGGCTCGCCCCGTCCGATGTCGCCCGCGGCAAGATGATCATCGCCGGCGTGGAGGGCGAACTCCATCAAGTCGGTGCCAACATGGTGGCCGATCTCCTCGAAGCCGACGGCTGGGACGTGCGTTTCCTCGGCACCAACATGCCGCACGACGGCATTCTGAGCGCGATCGCCGAACATCAACCCACCGTGCTCGGCATCTCCGCCACGATGATTTTCAACGTGCCCAAGGTGCGACGGCTGATTGAGGACGTGCGGCAGAAATTCGCCGAGCGGGCACCGCGAATCATCCTGGGCGGAGCGGCCTTTCGCGCCGCGCCCGCGCTCAGCGCCGAACTCGGCGTCTCCGGCTTCGCCCCCGACCTGCGCTCCGCTCGGACTCTGGTTAACCAACTTTCCGACTAAAATCACCTACGGCATCGAGGGATTGGCGGTCTGGAAAGAACACCGCGCAGAAATCCAGTTAAGTGCAGCCCCAAGGTAATCCCGCAGGGCGAGCCAACCTTGAGGCTCAACCCTTCGGCGGCCACTCCACGCCGGCGAGTTCCTTGGGCAATTGCGTCGGGTCAACCGGATAGATGAGCGAGAGATCCATCTGGGAGGATTTTGAGCCTTGGAGAAATTCCAGTTCCTCCGGCGCGCCGATGATGAGCCAGAGCACCTCGGTGTCGGTGTCGTTGAACACCTGCCGCAACTGGTCCGGCCCGACCAGCACACCGCCGTGGCGCGGCACCGTCAACGTCTCGTCGCCCACGCGCAGGCGGCCCGTGCCTTCCAGGACGAAATAAAATTCCTCCGCCCGGATGTGCTTATGCAGCGTGTTCGCGCTCTTGGGTGGCAACCGCCAAAGCCGCGCGCCGAGAGTCTCGCTGCCAGTGCGCTCCAGAAAATCCGCGTTCGGGATGCGCATCAGGTTGGATGGCCGCCAGTGCAAATCGTCTGGTTTGACGAGATGGTAACCTTGGATCGGTTTCATGAAATTATCAGGGAACGATTCAAGGGCGCACTATTGTCCTGCCCGCCGGCACAGCCAATGGCACCCCGGACGACACCGGCACACCAAAATCCGGAGACCCATCCGCCTGCCAGACGAATTTCTGCGCGCGCAAATTGCGGTTCCAGCGGGCACCGGAATGTTTTGCGGCGTGATAGATGATCCAGTCTTCCGTGCCATCCGGTGACTTCACAAAGCAACAGTGCCCAGGGCCGAACACATCCTTAGTCCGCGAGAACACGGGCGCGGGTTTCTTCACCCAAGATTCCGCACGCAACAGGTCACCACCGGTGAAGGCCAACTGGCCGAGGCAATAGTTATCCGCCCAACTGCCGGCGGCGGAATAGATGATGAACAAACGGCCGTCATGCTGGAGCGCCTGCGGTGCTTCATTGATGGACGGCGGACCGTCACGTTTTTCCCAATCATGTTCGGGAACCGAAAGGCAAACGCGTCCGCCTTTCACCGTCAACGGGTCGGACAATTCGGCGATGTAGATGCGCTGGTCCACATTGCTGCTGCCCGCCCAGCCGGACCAGATGAAAAACAGACGGTTGCTGAAGGTAAAGACGCTGCCGTCAATGGCCCAACGGTCCTCCGGCAATTTCAATTCGCCCCGGAAAACGAACGCGTCCTGGGGATTCTGCGAGGTGCCTTCCAGAACGTACATGCGATGGTGATCATTGTTGCCATCATCGGCGGCGATGTAGATATACCATTTGTCGCGGAGATAATGCAGTTCCGGAGCCCAGACATTCTTGGAATACGCCTGGCCGACGGGCGGTGACCAGACGGTTTTGAAAACGCTTTTTCCGATGTCCACCGGATTAGTCAGGCGCGCCACGCTAATCTGCCCGCGCTCGGCCTGGACCATAAAATAGTCGGCACCCTGCTGGATCATCCACGGATCCGCCCCGGATCTCGCGATGGGGTTGGTAAACATTTCGACCGCCGCCGACCTACCTGCCACCAGGGTGAACAGCCAGAAAAGGTATGTGAATCGGATGAACATGCGGAGGCTAACTTCAGACCTTGAGCCAGCCACGAAACCCTCTGGCGTTGTAGTAAGACTGCGCGCCGTTGTGCCCCACGAAGACGCGATCATAGCGGCATTCACAATAGAGCGCGCCACCGTGTGCCCGGATATCCGCCGGGGTTTTCACCCAACTCGAAGTCTTCAGGTCGAAGCCGCCCAGCTTCTGGAGTTCGCGATATTGCTCCTCCGTCAACAACTCGGTGCCTATGTCCGCGGCCATGTCCACCGCCGTCGTCTTCGGCCGATGCTCCTTCCGCGACTCCCACCCTTCCCGGTCGTAACAAACGCTCACGCGGCCTTTCGGAGTTTCCGGTGAGCAATCAAAGAAAATGTATTCGCCCGACTTCTTGTCCAGACCCACCACGTCCGGCTCGCCGTCCGTCTTCTCCATTTCACTGAGTGACCAAAGCTTTTCCGGATTGGCTTCCAATTTGGCCTGCACCTTCGCCCACTCCAGCCCCTTGTGGCGGCTCATGTTTTTCTCAAAACGGGTTTTCAATGCGGTGAGAAGTTCTTCGCGTTGTTTTGGTGACAACTCCTTTTTATTGCCAATGATGTTGTTCATAACTCAATTCAACCTGGGCGAAATTTTCCAAATTCAACTCGCGCTAAAAGATTCCGTGAACTCGGCGAATCAACTCTGCGGCAACACATCCGGGTAAGGACCAAGAAACCGTTCGCCGTTGAAATGAATCAAATGGTCGGGGTCTTCGGCTATCCAGACTTCTGTCTCCCATGAAAGCTGCGTGAGGATACTCCGCATCGCCTTGCGGTTGGCAAACGCAGTCACGAAAACCAAACCCGCTTTGCAGCCAGCAAACAAATCTTTCAACTCGCTTCGGCGCTTGCGGTCCACTGGCCCGGCGCGGGTGACGAGATTCATTTAGACTGTTTTGGTTTGTGCGGCCCCATGAACGAATCGCCGTTGAAATGGACAAGGTGATCAGGGGCATCCGCGATCCAGACCTCCGTCTCCCATGAAATATCCGCGGCGAATTTGCGGAAAGTTTCACGGTCTAGAAACGCGGTCACATACACGATGTCCGCCCGGCACCGGGCGGTCAGGCGGCCGAGTTCCAGATGACGAAGGGGAGATACCGGACCGGAACTGTGAACCGCCTCGATGAGATAGAGCCAGCGACGTTTCGACGAGTAGGCAACGATGTCCGGGAGTTCTCCGTGGGAGAGTTCAAAGAAGTCGAGAGCCTTCAACCGCGCCTCATTGCGAACGAGGTATTTGCTGGCGGCATCACCGACGTAGAGGACTTCCGCGCCGTAGCCGTAGCGCGGAAGGAATTCTTCGATGATGGCGCGCTTGACGCGCCGCAGGGGCGACGTTCCATGCTCAATCTGGCGGCTGCGCGGAAGCACGACAGGGAAGCGGCGCAAATTTCGCGGAGGAAAATTTGGGTCTGTAATGCACGCGCGCATGATTTACAAAACGATGCTGCAGACATGTTCACCCTTTGTCTAGGATGGACAGCGCACGCTCCGTGCGTGCGATTTCATTATGAAAACACGCGAATTCCGACGCTGGCTTGAAAGCGAATACCTGCAACGCAACGGAAAACCGCTGGCTGCCGGCACACAGGTTTCACGTTCAGCGAATTGCAGCACCGTGGAACAATACGAGGGGAGCTTGGATGAGCATTTTGACCGCGATGGCTTGGCCGGACTGCTCCGCAAGCTGTCGTATTCGACAGAGGAACGCGAAGGAGGTCAGTCAGCCCGCCATCGCATTCCCATTGATGGTGATGCTGTAAATGGAAGCACGACGTATCGCTCGGCAATTCAACTCTACCGCAAGTTTCGTGTCGCGACTTTTGCTGGACAGTCGATTGCCGACGCGGTGCCTGGCGAAGACGCTCTGCTGTCGGCGGTGATTGCGGAATCGCTGACAAGGACTGAACGGGAGGCTCTCGTGAAAAGCCGCATCGGCCAAGGGCGCTTTCGGAGTCTGGTTTTGGAAATCTGGGACTATCGCTGTGCGGTCACGCGCAGCGGGCTTCTTCTCACGGCTTCGCATATCAAGCCGTGGAAAACGGCGACGAACCACGAACGTCTCGACGGATGGAATGGCCTCGCATTGTCTCCCACCTTTGATCGCGCCTTCGACGCGGGACTCATCACTTTCGAGGACAATTCAAGCATTCGATTGTCGCCTCGGTTGCCCGCAATTGAAGCAGGTCGGCTCGGCATCAAGCCGTCACTTCAAGCCGCTGGATTGCAAAGAAAGCACAGCGCGTATCTCGGCATTCACCGCGATAAGGTTTTCCTCAAATAGCGAAGGCAGCGACCCAGCTTGCGCCCGCAAGGTTTCGACAGGTCAGAGTGCGCGCGGGAGCATCGGGATGGAGGTCACGCGGACGGACACACGCGGAAGCCTTCTCGTAACGCCCAACGTAGTCATCCATGCTTGCCGTTAGAAACTTCGACCCGGGCGGAACATCGAACATCATGTCCCCGATAGCGTCCGCTACGGTGACGCGGCTCTGCTCCGGCTCTGGAAAACAAAAGCGACCGCGGTGCCCGACCACGATGACCCGCTCGCGATTCTGCGGGACGCCGTAGTTCACTGCATTAAGGAGTTGGTATTCCACGATGTATCCAAGGTCGCGCAGAGCCGTGGTGATCTCATCGAAATACCAACGATTGCCGTAAAGAACCCCGCGTACATTTTCAAAAAGCCAGATTTCCGGCTGGAGGCGGGCGATGGCAGAGATAAACGCCGGAAACCCGTCGCGTGCGTCTTTCAATCCGAGTTGATGCCCATTGACGCTGAATGGCTGGCAGGGCGGACCGCCAATCACAACGCGAGCCGCAGGTAGAGACGTTTCCGGTGTGAGCGTCATTTGCTCGCAGTGCCCTTCAAGATTGCGCCGGTAGGTCGCGCAACAATCCGCGTCTTTTTCAAAGCCAATGGTGGAAAACCCTTGCGCCTCAAAACCGAGGCCCAAGCCCCCGCAGCCGGCAAACAAGTCCAAAACCAGCGGCTCGCCGCCCTTCTCGGGCCGCAGTCTGTGATTCAGTATTTCTGGATACGTCATGGTGTTGTATTGGAATACGCGACTATCACATCACCATGCAACATGAGCGTGATGGCGACCAGCTCGCCGCCCTTGTCCAGCAACCGGGTGATGAGCGCCACAAACCCCGCATACAGATTGCTCGCCTCGATGCCCGCCGACCGCAGCAACAGCCGCGTGGAAGAATCACTACGGATTTTGCGGCAGGGCGGATTGATGATGGCGGTGTTGAAGCGTGCCGAATCCGATGTGAATAAATCGCTCCGCACCATAGGCACGGCGGCGGCGATGAAATCCTCGTTCAAGACCGTGGCCGAAAATGAAATACCAACGCGCTCGCACTCGCGGCGGCAACCGTCGAGCGTGACCTGCAACGGCTCAATCTGCGCCGGGTCAACTTCGTAAGCTGTGATGGAAATCCGTTTGGGCTTTCGTGGCTGGCAACACAACCGCCCGACTAATGCGGCGGATAACGCGCCCGCCCCAGCCCCGGCGTCGAGCAAGCGCACTTCGCTCCGGTGAATCTCGAACAGCGACGCCATAAACTCCGCGACTGGATTCGGTGTCAGGAACTGCCCGAACTCGTGCTGCTTGTCCAAGCCATGCTGCGACGCCGGAAAAATCGGCGAAAGGATTGTCAATTCACCGGCGGTGACGGTCGGATGGATAGCGGTTGTCACAAGCTCTGAATTGAGATTACCAGTTTCACGCCTTCGCGTAAAACTCCGCGCCCTTCTCCACGAACTCCTTCGACTTGGCTTCCATGCCTTGCTTGAGCTCTTCTTCCTCGGCGAGGCCTTGTTCGGCGGCGTATTTGCGGGTGGGTTCGATCTTCATGCCGGTTTCTCCACCACCTTGCCGTCCTGCCACACGATCACCGGCAGCTTGAAGGCGCGATGTTGGGCTTTGACATTGCGCGCGGCGCGTTTCAGCGCGCGCTCGGCACGGATGGCGAACAGGGGTGTCTTCACCGCTTTGCGTTTGGTTCCGTTCTTCTTCATAGGCCGATCAAGATTTGCACTGATTCAAGGTCATCCATGCTGGAAATAGCGAGGCGTTTCGCGGGCAGGCTGCGGCTGTCCCAGACGGCCCAGCGCGTCGCCAACGGCAGTTAGTCGTCCGCCAGGTGAACAAGACTGCGCTTGAAGCGGCGGCGAATGTCGGCGGCGGGAACGTGGTGACCGCCTTGTTGCACGCGTCGTCGCACGCGGGCGATGGCCTGCGTCGGACTGGAGAGCCAGAGGTAATGCAACTCGATCTCGTAGCCGAGCTGCCGCGCGCGGCGGAACAGGCGGATGTAGGTCTTGCCGCTCAGGGTGCTTTCGAGCGCGAAGGTCTCGCGGCGGCGCAGGCATCGTCGAGTTGCGTGAGTAGCAAACGCGCGGCCCGGACTGCGCTCGCGCTGGGTTTCAGCGGGGAAAGGCCGCGGGCTATTTCATCGGCGTTCAGGAAGCGCAGGCACTTTACTTCCTTGGGCAGAAACTCCCTGGCGAACGTGGTCTTGCCCGCGCCGTTGCAGCCGGCGAGGACGTAAATGGTTGGCGGTTGCGCCGACATGTCGTCACGCCTTCGCGTAAACCTCCGCACCTTTTTCCACGGACTCCTTCGACTTCGCTTCTCCAGCAACCTTATAGGCAACGGCCACCGCTCCGGCTGCACCCTTGGACCAGTTCCGCTGCCCACCGTTGCGATTGAACAGTTCCGTGGCCCGGTCTCGCCACTTTTGATCCGTCGCACAGCCGAGCGCTTTTTTGAGGCTTTGGGGCGCAACCTTGACGACGCGGTGGCCGCGCTGCGCCGCCGCCAGTTCGATCATGGCCTCCCCCTTGATCGCTTCCAGACAGGAACCGAACCGACCCGATGAGCATTTCAACAGGGCAATGACCGAACGTGCGCCCCGGCCCTTGCGGTCAAGAATGGTGCTGAGACTTTGCAGCAGTTCGGTCAGATCGTCCCCGGAGCGGACCTGAAACGGAACCGGGCGGATGGCGGTGATCACGAACTTGTCGCCCGCACCCTTGGTCTCCGCAATGATGACTGCGGACTTGGTGGCGCTAACTCCGAAAATCATGCGTGTCCCCGGAGTTTCTTCGACCGCATTTTGGGAACGTCCTTGGTCTTCCCCGCCAGCCGCGCCCGCGCGAGACGGACGGCCTCGTGAAGCTTGCGCTCCAGCACCCGCTTCGGCAGCAGCTTCGTCCAGAACGTCGCGACGTGGATGCCGCTCTGTGCCAGTTCCAGCAACTCGATGTGCTCCTCGTTCTTGCCCGCGCACAGAATCATGCCCAGCGGCTCGGCTTCGCCCGGCTCGCACGCATGGCGCTTGAGCGGAAGCTCCATTTGCCCTTTGTCCGCCGCCTCGAACTCGCCGATCTTCAAATCAATCGCCACCAGCCGCCGCAGTTTCCGGTGATAGAACAGCAGGTCGAGGTAGTAATCCCGTGCGTCAATCTGCATCCGCTTCTGTCGTTCGAGAAAAGCGAAGCCGACGCCGAGTTCGAGAATAAACGACTCAATCTCCCGCAAGATCGACGCCTCCACATCCTTCTCCGCGTAAGTGTCCTTCAGCCCGAGAAAATCCAGCACGTAAGGATCGCGGAACACGAGGTCAGGCGTGAGCTTGTCCTCCTCGCGCAACGCCGCCAACTCCTGACGGATAAGCTTGTCCGGCTTCTTGGATAATGCCGTCCGCTCGTAAAGCATCCCGCCTATCTTCTTCTCCAGCGTGCGCGTGCTCCAGGTTTCGATGCGGCACATCTCGGCGTAGAAATCGCGTTTCAGTTCGTCGTCGAGGTAGATAATGTGCCGAAAATGGGTCCATCCCAATTTTGTCCGCAGTGCGGTCAAAATGTTGGGATCAGGAAATGCCTCCGCAAACTTCACCATGCGAGCGAGATTACGCTCGCCAAAACCACGGCCAAACTCGGTCGCCAATTTTGCACTCAATGCGGACAAAATTTGCTCCCCGTAGCCGGCGCGCTTCTCCTTGAGGACATCCTGTCGAATGCGATTGCCGATCTCCCAGTAAAGCAACGTAAGCCCAGCATTGACCGTGCGGGCCACGCCTTCCCGGGCCGCCAGGATGAGTCCGCACAAATCCGCCTGCAGCGGCGTGACGCCTCGTGCGGGTTTGGCGGAAACTTTGGTGAGCGGGAGCTTCTTGGGCATGGCGACCTCCACCGGTTACGCGACGAACTCCGGCGTGAACTGCCCGCGCCAGTCCCGCAAGGCGGGATTGCTCCGCGTCTTGCGGACGACATCCAGCTTTTGGCGGGCGAGCGTTTTCATGACCTAACTTTGCGAACCCCGCTTCTGGCTCGTCGGTAACTAACAGGCGCAGCATTCCGCTTTGTAGTTTTTGCAGACCGCTTGGTTGTCAGCCTTTCAAGCAGCGCAAGCTGTCTCTCGTCTTGCTTCACATGCTTTGCTGTTTGGATTGATTGAGAATCAAGCAATCGCAGCGCGGCCAAATCCAAATCCGTCAGACTGCTCGACAGGGCGTCGGAAAGTTGTTCAGTAGTTCGTCCAGCGCACGTCTCGACAAAAAATTGGCTGATGAGAATGACGCGCCGGTCGTTGACCGAAAGCGTCAGGCCGCAATCGTTCAGCCGTTTTGCTTTGGCTGTGGCGTGCTCGACTGCCCGTTGAAACGCAATCTTGGTGTCAGACTTTTTCCGGCTGTCGGCAGTTTGCTTTCGGCAAACCAGAACGACGTCGAGTTGGATTGGCTCTTTGGCTTGGGACTTGGGCGCGGCAACGGACATCTCCGATTTGACGGGGTGACAGTTGACGAGCGAGAAGCCGGCCCCGACCACGGCGTCAGCCAATGAAGTCCAGCCATCCATTCGAGAATGGTGGTAAGTGAAAACAAGCAAACCATCGTCTCGCAGCACCCGGCAAGATTCGCTGAAGACAGCGCGCAGCTTCGCAGCGAACTGCTCTGCGCTTGTATCCTGAACTTCTTCGGCATGGCGCGTGGTGTTTCGCTTACCGACAAAAGGCGACGGACCGAGTTGTTGCCAGGCAAAAAAGAAGTCTGCCAGTTCCGAGTAATGCACGTTGTCGAAGAACGGCGGGTCGGTCACGACCAAGTCCACGCTCGCAGCGGCAAGTCCGGTTGACGACGAACTGCCGCAGGAAAGATGGATAGCGCGAGGAGTTGTCTTTGGTGATGGCGGCCACTTCGTTTCGACTCGACCACTGAACGGGACACTCCCACCGAAAACACGCTTTCCCTTGCTGCTGCCGTTTGTTCGCTCTATTTCCAACTCGAACGGTGCTGCATGATACTCAATGGCCCGCACCAGCCGTGATTTGAACAGCGTGGAAAACGAACCGGAGCTTTTTGACGTGCCCCATACATTTCCCTCAATCGGCACTCGTTCCGGTTTCAAGATGTGGTGCGCGAACATGTGCCGGATTGCTCCCGTGCCCTCTCCTTTGTAGGAAGCGAACATGTTGTTGAACTCCAAGACGCCGGAGAAAACGGTTCGCAAGGCGGCTCGCGCGGCATCGTCAGGCAATTCCAGAATGGCTGCGTGAAGCCAGCCGAGCGCGAGCAATTGGCGGTCATTGAAAAACTCGCGCCATGACCGGTAAGCGTAGTTCAGCACTTGGCGTGTGTTGTAGCCGTCTTTCAGTTCCAACGTCGGCAGCGGGAGATTGCTCCGATTTAATTCCTCCGAGCATACCTGATAAGCCAGTTCATCTTTACGCGTGACGGGCAAGTAGAGCTTTTCGCCGGAACTGTTGAGAACGAGCTTGGCGAACATGCGATGCGCTGGCGGATGCCCCATCGCCTTGACCGTTTTCGCGATGGGAAAGACATGGCGGCATTTCCGGCAAGTTCCCGACGCGCCCTTGGCTGGACCTGAATGCAAATCAAACTCATGTTGGCAGTGCGGACAGCGGGACTGCTTGTCGTTGACGTCCGCTGGGAAAATTCCCGCACACTCTGGGCAGATAACGCGGACTTCTGGTTTACGGTCGGGATAGGCATTGCGAACAAAAATGTAGGTCGGAAACAAATCCACGTTTGCCGAGCAGGCGGGACAGGGAAGCGTCTTGACCCAGAAATAATAAAGCGCGTCGCAGACGTGTCCCTCTGCGTCAGCGGTCTGGTAGAGCGCACGGATGCGTTCGCCAACACCGGCGGAAAGTTGGATGAACGCCTTCATCAGAGCATCGCGGTCGAGCGGGCCGAGCGATACCCGAACAGATTCACACGCGACAGGATTGATGTCGCGACCCAGCGCTGTGAAACCGAGTTTGTGCGCCTCACCAATCGTCGTCCCGCTCCCCATGAACGGGTCGAACACCGTCAAGCTGGCAAAGTCATGCTGCCGGTAGAACGCTTCGACAAGGTTTTCGGAATCCGGTAACGCTGAACCGAGCAAGATGCCTCGGAATACAGACCCGAGACGCTTCGCCCACCATTTGTGAATGTGGTAAATGGGCCGATAGACCTCCTTGCGCCAACTCTCCATCTCCGCAAGTTGGGAAATGAACTCGAAAGGAAACGAATCGGATTCGATCAGACGACGCGGAGAACCCCCGCCCTTTCCGTTGGATTGAAGATGATTATTCATCCGCCTCCACAGCTTCCGCAGCTTCCGCGACCTCGGCGATGACTTCGCGTGGCGGGCGCATCGCGACCGTTTCAGTGGCTGAACCCTTGAGGCGATAGGCGATGAACGCGTGTTCCTTGCCCGCTGCCGGGTTGTTTACCGAATCAGGTTTTAGTGTGTTCGTTCGCAAGTCGAACGTGTAACCGACAATCAACTTTTCAGATTCCCGCCGCACAAGTTTCCCAACCGCACTGAAGCGAGAGTCCATGCGAAAGTCGGCGGGCAGAATCAGCGTTTGGTTGTGTGCCGTGCCGGTCGTAAGGCCAAACGGTGTCGGTGCAACATACATCTTCCGGTCGCGAATCATGATGTCGCCGTAGCTGCCGAATCCTTTCACACTTTTGTTTTTGTGAACGTAGTTGTGATCGGCGTTGAGGAAATCGCCGTGACACACAACAAGATCGAGCACTGGATACGAGTCACCATCCGGTTCGGCTGGGTAACGACCGAAGATGTAGAAAATGGTGCGTCCATTGTGACTGCCGGATGGAACTTGACTGTTGCAGTCGTAGTTGGCTTCACGTCCTGGATACGCCAAGCCCTTCACCTCAAATCCGTCAGTCGAAGCGACGAGTCGAAAATCTGGATAGGTATTCCGACCGCCGGCCTCAAAGTTCAATGCCGTCTTATCGAGCCGCGCCTTGAACCAGTTCTGGAAATGGAATTCTTTGTCCTGACGGCTCTCGCGGCTAATCAGCTTGTTCGTGCGAATGGCTTCGACGCACTGGGCGAAGATTTCGAGGCATGGTTGGCCGGTTGGCATAGCGGTGATTGTGGCGAACTCACGCCTTTGCGTAAAGTTCGCTGCCCTTCTCCGTGAACTCGCGGCTCTTTTCTTCCATGCCCTTTTTCAACGCCTCTTCTTCCGCGATTCCTTGTTCCGCCGCATACTTCCGCACGTCTTCCGTTATCTTCATGCTGCAAAAGTGCGGGCCGCACATGGAACAGAAGTGCGCGGTCTTTGCGCCTTCCTGCGGGAGCGTTTCGTCGTGGAACTCGCGCGCGGTGACTGGGTCGAGGCTTAGGTTGAATTGATCTTCCCAGCGGAATTCAAAACGCGCCTTGCTCAACGCGTTGTCGCGGTATTGAGCACCCGGATGTCCTTTCGCCAAATCCGCTGCGTGTGCGGCGATCTTGTAGGCGATGACGCCGTCTTTCACGTCCTTCTTGTTCGGCAGGCCGAGGTGTTCCTTGGGCGTGACGTAGCAAAGCATCGCGCAGCCATACCAGCCGATCATCGCCGCGCCAATGCCGCTGGTGATGTGGTCGTAGCCGGGCGCGATGTCGGTGGTGAGCGGCCCGAGCGTGTAGAACGGCGCTTCGCTGCACCACTCAAGTTGCTTGGCCATATTTTCCTCGATCATGTGCATGGGCACATGGCCCGGGCCTTCGTTCATCACTTGCACACCTTTGGCCCACGCGCGTTTGGTGAGTTCGCCCTGCACTTCGAGTTCGCCGAATTGCGCCTGGTCGTTCGCATCCGCGATTGAACCGGGCCGCAAGCCGTCGCCGATGCTGAAGGCCACGTCGTAGGCGGCCATGATGTCGCAGATGTCGTCCCAGTGGGTGTAGAGGAAATTTTCCTGGTGATGCGAGAGACACCATTTGGCCATGATGCTGCCGCCGCGCGAGACGATGCCGGTCATGCGGTTCGCGGTCATCGGCACGAAGCGCAGCAGGACGCCGGCGTGAATGGTGAAGTAATCCACGCCTTGCTCGGCTTGTTCGATGAGCGTGTCGCGGAACAGTTCCCAGGTGAGGTCTTCGGCTTTGCCGTTCACTTTTTCGAGCGCCTGATAAATCGGCACTGTGCCGATGGGCACGGGCGAGTTGCGCAGAATCCATTCGCGCGTGGCGTGGATGTTCTTGCCGGTGGAGAGGTCCATGACGGTGTCCGCGCCCCACTTGGTGGCCCAGCGCATCTTCTCGACTTCCTCCTCGATGCTCGACGCGACGGCGCTGTTGCCGATGTTGGCGTTGATCTTCACGAGGAAGTTGCGTCCGATGATCATCGGCTCGGACTCGGGGTGATTGATGTTGTTCGGAATGATGGCGCGACCGGCGGCGACTTCATCACGCACGAACTCCGGCGTGATCTGCGCGGGAATGCGCTGGGGGAAACGGCGGAAGATGCTGGGAGAGTAATCAGTAATCAGTGATTCAGTTTTCAGTGAAAGCTGCGCGCTGCCGGCGTGCTGTTTGTTGAGGTCGTTGCGAACCGTGTCGCTCCGAAGGTCTGAACACTGTTTACTGATTACTGAATACTGTTCCCGTCCCATGTTCTCGCGGATGGCGATGAACTCCATCTCCGGCGTGATGATGCCGGCGCGAGCGTAAGCCAGTTGCGTCACGACCTTGCCCGCTTTGGCGCGGAGTGGGCGACGGCGGTTGCTGGTGAGCCCAGGAAATTCCACGAGGCGATTCTTCTCCGCCTTGCTCGCGTATTCGGCGTGCTTGCCAGAAAGATAACCATCGTCCTGCGGCTTCACTTCGCGCCCGTCAATCTCTTCGACGTCGCCACGCTTCAAGATCCAATCACGCCGCAGCGCAGGCAAACCTTCATCGGACGTGCCAGCAAAAGCTTCGTCGCCCCACGGCCCAGAGCAATCATAGACGCGCACGGGGTCATTCGCCGTGACCGCACCGGTGTAAGACTTTGTCGGCGACACTTCGACCTCACGCATCGGCACGCGAACATCGGGATGAATCGTGCCAGCCACGAAAACCTTTTTGCTGTTGGGCAGTTGTTCGCTGCTATGCGGTTCGAATGAGTCTTTAGTCGCGATCATAATTCAAGAACGAGGAGCCCGGAGAGTGGTTCAATCCTTGCGCCGGCATTATCCGGATCAAGTTACGGGTCATCGACGCTCGCGCATCGAACTCTCAGCGCCACCACGGAAATCACCGCGATGATTTGGCTCCCCGAGTGCCGCGACGATGGTGCGGCACTCGTGCTGAGTCAAGAGACTAGGCAGCCGCAGAACCGTAGCGCAGATTTTAATCTGCTGTATCGCCGAAATTTAATCGGCAGAGGGTTGAAAGTTTCCGGGACGCGAAAATTGTCGTTGCGTCCGCAGGTTGCAAACCTCCGACTCGGCAGAGTGCAACTCTGCGCTACACAGACAATGGCCGCGAACGACGCGCTGCCCACAACGCGAGCGTCACGCAGAGCGCCAATCCAATCAGAAATCCGAAGCGCGTGCCCAGCGGCGCGGTGCGTGCGACTTTTGTTTCCAGATCGATCCGCAAGTCAGCCCATATGTCCACCTGCACGGCGCGTTTGAAGGTCAGCACCCGGCCCTGCTCCGGCACAGCGGCGCGAATGGCGGCGGGCGCGGCGACCGCTGCCTCCTGCTGTTGAATTAAGCGCGACGCCAGGCGGCTCAAGGCGTTGTTGTCATCAGCAGTGTTGTTGTCGAAAATTTGCTTCGCTTCGTCTTGCGAGTAATTCCCATCGCGACGCTGGCGCAACTCGCGCACCTTGGCCGCGACGCCGACGGCGGGCGCGCTGGCGTTCTGGCGCACGTTCAGGCCGATGAGCGCCTGTTGCATCTTCACGTTGTGCAGTTGCACACGCGCGTCTTCGTTGAACGCTTGGTCGTGTTGCGACAGACCGTAAGCGTTTTGAAAGGCCAGCCGCGCCTGCTGCGGTGCGCCTTGCGAGAGCAGGCTGTTGCCGAGCTGCAATTGCTGCTCGGCCACCTTCGTCTTTTCGCTGCGCACGGCGGCTTCCTGCTGAAGATACGAATTCAAATCCGCGAACTTGCTCCAACCCGTGCCGCGCGTCTCGCTCAGTTGCAGCGTGCCCTTCCAGTCTTTCAACTCCCACTTGTCGTTCAGGAAGATCTGCCAGGTGATGTCCTCGAGCGGCAGATCGAACTTCGGTCCGAGCAGTTGCAAATCGAGCTTGCGTGAACGCGCCGTGCCGACATCACTGCTGTAGAAAAATTCCACGGCAATCGCCTCATCCGGCTTCGACTGCTGTTCGAGCGGAATCAAAATGCGGTCCTGCTCCAGCCACGGCGCGACGCCGTTCTGATTCACAAACGCAAACCAGAACTTTGCCTTCGCCGGCAGTGTCAGGTGCAGCAAACGCTTGTCGCCCGGTACGAGATCGAGCCGCACATGCGTGAGCATCATGCCGTCGTCCGAGACCACCGACTTGAGCAGGACGTGATTGACGCGCGCGGGCAACAGCTTCGCCGCTTCGTGACGGCGAACCTTGACCGCCAGTTGAAACGCCGGTTCTACAAGTCGGAACGTGACGTTCGCCGCGGTCGTTTGCAGGTCCTGGCGCAAGAGCCGCGGAACGCTCTGCCACTCGCTCAACTGCAAGGCGGATGGCAGCGCGCCGAGTTCCAATTGCAAACGCCCGACCGATTCCACCGTGACGTAACCGCGCTGGAGATTCACGCCCGCCGCCTCAATGCCGCGCAACGCGATATCACGCGACGCACCCGGCGTGAGTGTCTGATACGTCACTTGCAGCAAATACCCGCCGATGATGCGCCGGTGTAATTTCACCTCCCACTCCTGCAACTCATTCGTCACTGATCCGGCGCGCGGCAAAAAGTCGGCGACCTGTTCGCCGCGAAACTGCACACCCTCCGCATTCGTCGGCACCAGCACGCGCAACACCTTCAGCCCCGTGTTCTCGATCTGATACTGGAGGTTGGCGGTGACTTTGATTTGCGCTTCGCCCATCGCGACGTGTTGCAGGCTCTGCACCTGCACCCACGGATCGACCTGTTCCATGTCGAGCGCGAGCGTCCATTGATCCTGCAACAGGCGGAACGCCAGCACGCCCTTCTGCCGGATGCCGGACTTCTGCGGATCGAGCTGCGTCAAGCCATCGCGCGCGCCCGCCTGCAAGCGCATCCCCTGCTCCGGCACGATGACCAGTTGCCCGCGTTGCTTGTTTGCTTCGCGGAGCAATAAGCGCGGCACCGCCCAGCCGTTCGTCGCTTTCACGCCCGGCCCTGCGAGACTGATGGACAACTGCTGCGCGCCCTCCGTCTTGCCGCGCAGGTGCAGCGTGATGATGCGGTTGGTGTCCGTCTTCAATTCCGTCCAATGGCTCACCGCTGCACCACTGATCGATTCCACGTCGAGTCCAGCCGGCAACGGGAAGCTCAGTCGAAAAATTCCAGCACGTGTGATTTCCACGGCGAGCGTTGCCGCGAGCAACGTGCGGTCTTCGCCCAGCGACAAGGTCTGTTGCGACTGCACCCGCACGTCCGGCTCCACAGCGGACACCGCGATCACCGCGCCCGCTCCTGCGTCGGCGTAACGAAACGCGCGGCGCAAGGTGAGCCCGGGGAATTGCGCCTGCGCACGGCTCAGGAGCCAGGATTGAAAATCTTCGAGATTGATTGCGGTCAGATTATCGGGCGTCACGGTGTCGAGTTGCACATCCGAACCTGTGGCCATGCCCAGCATTCCAATCTCGCCCGCTGCATTGGTCAGCGAAATGAGTCCCATGCGTTGCTGGATCGGCAGCGGTCCAACAGCGGTTTGTGATCGGATGACGAGCGAGAACGGCCGCGCCTGCGCCGGCTTGAGCGTCACGCGCAATTGCCGCGAGTCGGGATCGAAGCGCCACAATGAAATCATGCCGGGCCGGTTCGTGGTCGTCGCATCGATCACATCGGTGATGGTCGCATTGGTCGGCACGCTGAAGATCAACTCGTTCAACTCACCGTGCGCCGGACGAATCTGCGCGAGATGCTGCCCTTCGATTACTCCAGCGGAGGGGATGTAGAGCTGCGCGATCTCGGCGTAGAACACCGCCTTCTCGCGCTTCGTGTCGCGGCTGCGCGGCTTCCAGCCAATCCACGCGTCGCTGACCGGCGGCAGAATCAACTTCGCCACGGTGTTGCTCGCAGCAGCGGACGATTGCGGTTCAATCGAAACCGCAGACGGCGCGGTCACATCCACATCGAGATTTACCAGCGTGAGCGTGAGTTCATTCACCAACCCGCTTTGCGTCGGCAGGGTGAAGCCGCTCTCGCCGGCGCGCAGTCCGGGCTGGAGCTGGTAATCGAGTTCGACCTCGAACGCGCCGTCTTGCAGCGCGAGCAGCTCGTGACGGCGCACCATTCCCGACGGTGCTTCGATCAACTTCAGCCCGTTGGTCGGGAAGCTGATGCGCGTGAGCACGGCGGGCGCGGAGAGAATCGGCAGCCGCTGTCCCTTGAGCGCGCTCCAGCGAATCTTCGCGCTGGCGAAAGCGAACTTGTCTTCCACGCGAATCTGTTGACGCACGGATTCCGCAATCGACGGCACATCAAATTGCGTTCGCTTCTTACCAATGCTGAGAACTGGCGTATCCAGCGCGGCGAGCAGAATCGGCGGCTCCCACGTAGCGCAGACTTGCAGTCTGCTGTATCGCAGATTTTCAATCTGCTGGGCGCGCGGTTTTTCCAATGCTTCAGCAGTCGTGACGCCCTGCCGACTGCAAGTCGGCGATACAGCAGATTGAAAATCTGCGCTACGAAGCGGCGCGCTCGCGAGCGGAGGGATCTTTGCCGAAGTATTTCCACCCAACATCAGCGAGCAGAGTAAGACCAGCGACACCACAACGGGCGTGGCGGCATCAGGAGGAATTGTCTCCCTGGGCTTCACGGGCAATTGCCACAACCGCTTCATCGTCGGCAGCACCAGATGCAGCAGCACGAACGCGATGAGCAGGATGAAGAACGCGGGCACGCCATTCGACCAGCGCAACGCAGCCCAGAAGAGCAGCGTCCATCCGGCGGTCACCGCGATTGATTTGCGAGACTTGTCCTGCGTGATGAATGCGAAAAGGAAAACCGGAACCGCCAGCAGCGCGGGCCACGCCTGGCCCAGACCGCGAAGAATCGACGGCTCGTCCGTGAGATTCGCCACTTCGATCTTCAGTTCGTTGCCCGCCTGTTGAATGGGCGCGACGAAGGTCAGAGTTTGCGACGCCACATGCTGGCGCTCGCCCATCGCGGCCACTTTCAGGAGCGTGACGATGCCCACGGTGATGGCGACCACGCCGATCAAAATTCCGAGCACGTGCTGCGCGCTGAGCTTGTACACGCCCGCGCGGCTCGACCAGCGCCACACCGCAAGACCAATCACCAGCAGCGCGAGCGCGACAGCCAGAGGAAACAACGCCTCCAGATTGCTGAGGAGTTGGAACAGATCGACGAATCCCGAGTGGTCAGAAATCCCCTGTGCCGGTGCGAGCGAACCCTCGCGATAAACGAGGCGCTGGCCAGTGTCGGGCTGGACTTTCCATTCCGCGAGCAGCACCGGCGCGCCCACGATGGGCGCGGCCACGGTCACACGCTCAGGATTTTCCGAACGCGACGCGAGCTTGAGTTCGACGAGGCTGATGGCGTTCGGGTCCGCGCGGCCGGGCAAAGGAATCAGATGCGCCTTGCCGTCGAGCGTTGGCACCGCCGTCACGCCATTGACGGTTGCGGCCCACAACTCGGTGCCGGGCGGAAGCGTGAGTTTGAAATTTGGCTGGCCGCGATTCTTCACGAAATATTTCGCGCTGGTCACGACCTGGCCCTGCTTCGAGATGCGCGTCTCCAGCGCCGCGCGATCCGCGACCTGGCTCAGCGTGTCGCCCTGCGCGAGCGGACTGAGCACGAGTTGCAGATTGAACGGGCGCGCGTTGTAGCGATAGGCGGCGAGAATCGGTGCATCGAAGAACAGACGATATTCCGCTGGCACTTCCGCCGGTTCGAGCGCGAGCAATCCCGCCGAGATGTTCGCGGGCTTCACCTGAAATTGATACGCGCTGACCACGATGGTGTGGCCCTGCTCACTCTGCGCATCAAGTGGCCGCGCACCCGTGAACGCGAGCGTGTCGCCCTGGCCGCGGAACGGACGTTCGTACGACGCGAGCAACGTGTAAGCGCCCGAGACCGGCGTGTGCAGATGAATCTCGAACCCGCCATTGGTCTTCTGCCAGTCGCGCACGTCTTTGCCGAGGAACTCGATGTTGAAATACTCGTTGGTCAGTTCGATGCGGAAGGCCGACACCGGCGCGCCGGAAATCTGGTAGTTCAACACGCTGCTGCCGTAGGCAATGCGCTCGCCGATGGAGAAGAGATGAAACGCATCGACGGTGATGGATTGCGGCAGGCGCTCGACACGCACCGTCGCCTGCCACGCGGCCTCGCTCACGCGCAGTGCGGATTGAATGCCGTTCACCTTGCGCGGGAAAAATGCGGTGGCGATTTCCGTGAGTCCCTGCGTCGTGGCCGGAGTAACGCGGAAACCCGCATCCGTCGAAACCGCGACATGCCCGCGCACTGACTTCGCCTGCGGCACATCAATGCGCGGCAGCACCCACGTCGCCGCGCCCAGCGCCGTGTTGCGCTCCAACCGCAGTTGCACGATCTGGCGCCCGCTGATCGGCTGGCCATAGACCAGGCGCAGTTGCGCATCGTTTGCCTGATCCTTGAGGAAGTAATCGCTCATGCCAGCGGCCGCGACGCGAGCGAGAGCGTAGCCCTTCGGCACGTTGAGGAGTAGTTCGCGCACGGGCGCTTCGCGGATGTCGAGTTCCAGTTCCGCGTCGATGGTCGTCTCGTTTTCCGCGAGGTGATAGGCGAGCAGATACGAGACGGAAATCTCCGGCAACACGTTGTCCGCGCTGATGCGGAGCGTGTGGTTCGCGCCGGAGAAACGATGCACGAATCGCTGCTTCGCGTCCGTGCGCAGAACCGCGCGCGTGACATCGCTCTCGGGAAACTGCTCAGGAGAAACTTGCGACAGGCCCGTGGCGTTCACGACTTCGAGGCGCACCGCACCGTCATTCACCACGCGGTAATATCCGGCGAAGCGCGTCGCGCCCTCGGGTTGCAACTTCATCGCTTCAAACGCTGCGGGAAAGGCGGCGAGCGGTGTCTGCATCTGCACCTGCACGGCGAAAGCGTCCTTCTGCGGTTGGTTGAACTGCACGATCAGGCGGCGGTCGCGCGTCTGCGGAATTGGTTCGAGCTCCCACTTCAACACCTGCTCGCCCAACACGCGCGTCACTTCGCCGTCGCCGGTCAGCAGCAGGACGAGGCGCGAGAGTTCGCCCTGCATCACGCGGCCTTCGACGAGCGCGAACTGCCGCATCAATCCCGGCGCGACGGAAATCTGCGCGAGCATTTCCGCCGAGTAGAAGAGCTTGCCCTCGCTCTCGGGGCGCGAGGTTTTCCACGAGAGTTGCACCTTGCCATCCGCCGGCAAAAACGTGACGAACTCCGTGCCCTTCCGTTCCGGCTTCGCGCCGCCCGCGAAACGAAACTGCGTGTCCGCCGGCAGACCTTGCAGCGCCAGCGGCTGCAACGCGCTCGCCGCGACGCGCAAGTCGATGCTGTTCCACATATCCGCGTGACGCACAGCGGCGTTGAAGCGCAGGCGAATCGGATACTCACCCGGCTCATCGAACACGGCGATGAAGCGGCCCTCCTCAAACTTCATCCGCCATTTGGGATGCTGGTCGAAATCCGTCAGAGCCACGCCGCCAGAGAGCAGTTCCACTGAGCCGCCTTTAGGACTTTTAACGCGCGCAATAGCCGTGAGCGTGAACGCCGCCGAATCGTCGCCCATCTGCGTGGTCAGTTTGAAATTCGCCAGCGTCACGCGCCGCGCCTCGGGATCGCCGGTGGTGATTTGCAACGGCAGCGTGTAACCCGCGCCCTGAAACCGGAACGCCAGCAGTTCGTCCTCGCTCGCTGTAGCCGCCGCGCGCATCGCCTCGGGAAGATATTTGCTTTCGATGGCGATGACGCCCGCAGGGCTGATCGCTTTCACGCTCACAACCGGATCCGCTTCAATTCGAACGTAGCCTTGCGACAACGCGGTCGGCGTGGAACTCAGCGTGAGCGGCGTGAGCGACTGGGGCAGCGCGTCCAGTTCCGTCTCCGCCACGACCATCACGACGAGATTCGTCTGCGCGCGCTCGGCCTTCTTCGGGCGCAACACCAGCGAGCGGCTGCCGTCGGCCTGACGCCGCAAGCTCCAATCGAGCAAGCCTTCGCCCGTGACCTGTTTCACCTCGCCGTCGCCGGTGAGCACGAGCGGAATTTCCTTCGGCTCGCCCTGGATGATTTCAATTTGCACGCGCACGACATGGGAAATCTTTTCCAACCCCACGCGCATCGAATGCTGGATCGTGGTCGCGAAGATGGCCTTCGCCGGATCATCCGCCGCACCTTTCAACGTCGCCTCGATGACGATGCGTCCGCCGCCCTCGCCACTGGTGAACGAAGCATTTTTGACCTCGGCAACCGCATCAGCCGCCAACGCATGGTGGGCGCACGCGGAAAGCAGGCCCGCCAGAACGAACGCGCGCCACCCGTAGCGGCGTCTCGTCAGAGCGCCGCCATCTGAAAAAAAGAAGTTGGCGGCGCTCTGCCGAGACGCCGCTACGAGGAGTTGGGGTGACGAGCGTTGGTTCATAAATCACTTCCCTGAAATGCTTTTCGCCTGGCGGATCATCCACTCCAGTTTCTTCGGGCGCGGGTCCGCGCCATAAACTTCCGGCACGCCGGACATCAGGCGCAGCAACCGGTCGGTTGTGACCTCACCAGCGAAGGGACTGCCCGCGAGCCATTCGGAAAACGCGGACGCACTCGTCGCCAGCCGCAACGCGCTGCTCGACTGCTCCAACTCCACCGCCGAGCCGAACGGCACCACCCACTCGTGCTCGCGATAGTCGCTCGTCTGCGGGATGCGGAAGCGCGCGCGCACCGTGGCAATCGGCCCCTCGCCGCGCGGATTGGTCTCGATGACGTAGAGCGCGTTGCCCGCCTCGGACGCGCTGATCTCGGCGGCATCCACCTTGTTGTCGCGGAACTGTTCCTTGGTGAGTTGATGCTTCGCGTAGCCGACCTGACGATACGCCGTCACGCGCTTGGGATTGAACTCGACTTGCACCTTCACGTCCGACGCCGCGACTTGCAGTGCGCCCGCGAGTTGCGCGGCGAATTCCGTGGACGCTTCCTCCGGCGTGTTCACGAAGCCGTAGCGGCCGTCGCCATTGCGCGAAAGTTGTTCGAGCAAATCGTCATTGAAACCTTCCCAGCCGATGCCGAAGCAATCGAGCGCCACGCCCTGCTTGCGGAAACTTTCCACCTTCGCCTTCAACGTCGCTGGCTCGACGTTGCCGAGATTCGCCGCGCCGTCCGTGAGCAGCACCACGCGATTCATCGCCGTGGCCGCGTAATGCCGCAGCGCGGTGCGATACGCGAGGTCGAGCGCCTCTTCGAGATTCGTGCCGCCCTCGGGTGTGAGCGCGGCGATCTTGTTCGCGACCTCGGCGGCTTGCGCGCCCGTCACTCCGTCGGCCCAGAGCCGCGCCGTGCGCGAGAACGTGACCACGCTCAACTTGTCCTGCGGCTGAAGTTGAGCCGCCAAGGCGCGCAACGCCTCCTGAATGATCCGCACGCGATCCGCGCGCTCCATCGAGCCGGAGTTGTCGAGCAACAGCACGATGTTCAACGGACGCCCGCCGTCGCGCCCCTGCGCCGCCGTCTTCACCGAGAAACGCAGCGCGTCGCGGTTGTGCGCGAACGGATAGCGCGCGCGCTCCCACGCGAACGCGACCGGCACGCCCGCCATCGGCATCGGGTCGCGATAGTCGAAGGCGTTGATGAATTCCTCGCTGCGAATACCCGCCCCATCCGGCATCGCGCCCTTCTCCAAACTCGCCGCCGCCAGCTTGAACGACACGTCCGCGACATTGAGCGAGAAGGTGGAGAACGCATTGTCGCGCGTGAGGACTTCGGGCTGGGGCGTGGGCGCGGGTGATGAAACTTTTTTCACCAGCAATGGTTCAGAAGCGACAGCGGCGGACTTAACGGAATTAGTCGGAAGGACGTTTGTGCCAGCGAACGAAGAGAAATTTGCTGCGCCCAGGCGCTTGGCAAATCGAACTTCACCAACGCCCGCGCGAAGGCCTCCATCAGCAGCGGCGAGTGTATCCAAAACAATTGGGGCTGCTGCCTGCGGTGGAGCGCCATTCACATCACGCCCATCAACGCTCGTCTGTGCCTGACCCGGCAGTTGGACTTCGACGCGCGGCTTCAAGCGATTACCGATGGCCTTGCCTGCGCGTGGGAGTGGGTCACCAACGTCGCCGCGGCCGTTGGCTGCCGCGCCGCCGCCTGAAAAATTCCACTGAACTGTTTTGTCGCCAGCGGTTGCGGGGAATTCGGTGAAATAGTTCACGGTGGTGTCCGCTGAGACCGAGTCTCCTATGAAGCCGCCGTTGATCATCAGGGAAACAGTCGCGTCGCTGGACGGAGCCGCATTGAAAGTGACAACTGCACCCTCAACCGCCGGGCCGCTGATCGGGGGGATGGGATCTTGCACGGGCGCAGGCGCAATTTCGTTGAGGACGTAGAATCCACTCGCGCTGGGCGTGGTGGAGATCGAGGGCCGGTTCGCCGACAAACTATCCTTGGCCGCTGACATGCCCGCCAAGCCACCGGACGACGGCGCGCTTTGAATCTTCTGCTTCATCCCATCGAGCACCTCGGGCGTCAGGACGAAATCATCCGCGCGGCCAAAACGATCCTCCACTTGCTTGAGCTTGGATTCGATCTGGACACCCAGCGCTTCGGACCTGGGTTGGTTGGCATCCACGATACGTTTGCGGAAGCCAAGCGGTGCAGGCGTCAAGCCGGCAAGGCCCTCGGTCTTTTGTTCCACGGCAGCCAGGCCGCCCGCGTCGGTCACACCGCCTCCTCCGACAAGACCGGCGCGCGCGGCACCGTTGTTTCGGCCTCCACCTCCCAATCCACCTCCACCACCGCCACCACCGCCTGAAAACGAGTCTGTCCCAGTGAATGGTCGAGCGACCGACGAACTCCACGCCGACTCCACTTCACCGAGCAATTTCTTGTCGTTGATTTCCAGCTGGCCCGCCTCGCGCGCATACATCTCTCCGAGCGGAGCGGACTTCTCCGCCAGTCCGGGCGTGGCTGGAGTTTCGGCTTGTGGAAGTTGAATCCTGCGCGCCTCGATGATCGACTGCGCTTCTTCGACTGCAAGGTTGCGGACGGGCGACGGAGAGTTGAGTGCAACAGCGAGCGGCGAGGGAATCAGATTGAAGCCGGGAGCGAGAGTCGTGTTCGCGTAGCCCGCAGCGTTCACCGAATACACGCTGCCATCGCCATGAACTGCGGGCGAATTCGGCGGCGGAACGGAAGGAGGATTTCCTGCGGCAGCGACCATTGGGCGATCCCAATTATTGTCCGCCCACAGCGTGCCGAGGTTCTCGGGCATGGGTTGAGCGACGACACCATTTCCGCCGACGAGTCCGGCCACTTCGAAACGGTAGGTTGCCGCTCCTTGGGACGCTGGCATCGCCGGGGTCGGAGTGGCGTTCTGGTTGTCACCAAAAAAACCGCTCAGGGTGCCGGAGAAGACTTCACCGGCGCGGCCCAGTTCACGATTCACACCCGAGCGGGCCAGCGATTCAGTGCCCGCTTTTTCTTTCCAGCCCGACGTGTCCAACTCACTGAGGTTTTCCTTCAACGAGCGGGCGTCGCCATCCGTCTCAGCCAGTGCGGGCAGCGCGAGGGCGACGGCGGGGAGTTTGGCGGCGGGCGCAGTGGGTTTTGTTTTGATTCCTTTCTCGTCGCGAATGGAGAGGGAGAAATTCTCGGTGAGGGCGAGTTGGCTTTCCCCTTTTCTGAGAATTTCCATTCCACCCCGGCCGGAACGGCGGTCGGACATTTCGCCTTTGAAAGACAAGCCGACGACAGCGGTCGCTGACTTTTCGGTCGCACCGTATCCAGGAAGCGCGGTTCCAGGAAGCGCGGTGAACCGTTCCGCGCGCGAATGTTGCTTCACCCGCATCGGCAGCAGCACCGCCGCGATGAGCAATCCCACCAGCGCTGCCGCCAACGCGAGCGGCAGAAACCGAAGATTGCGCGAGCGACGCGGCGCAAGGGCGAGCGGCGCGGTGGCCGGAGTCTTGAACGCCGCCAGCAGTTTTTCGCGTCGCTGATCATCCAGTCGTAATGGAGTGCCCTCGGTGGAAGTCTTGCGCTCCATCGCCGCCGTCTCGCGGACGAGGGCGATGGTTTGCTGGAAGCGGTCGTGTTCGCGCGCGAGTTCCGCGTCCGTCGCGAGAGCGAGGCGCACGGCCTGGGCTTCCGCCGGGGACAGTTCGCCGAGCAGCAGCGCGGTGAGGCGCAGGGCGCGTTCTTCGGGCGGGAGTTGGGAGAAATCTGAGTTCACGACATACGCTCCTTTCTGCATTTGGAGTGCGGTGACTTGTCACCGCCTTTTGGCGTCGCGACTTGTCGCGCCGCGCGCTGGCGACAAGTCGCCAGCGGGGAAGGCGGTGACAAGTCACCGCACTCCAAACCAAAGCCGCCCCACTTCCTCACGACACCACCCCACTCTTTGCCAGTTCGGTTTCAATCGCCTTCAACGCGTGATGCAGCAGGTAGCCGACGTGGCTCACGGTCAGACCGGTACGCGCGCTCATCTCTTTGTAGGAAAGATCGTCGTCGAACTTCAGGCGCACGAGTTCGCGGCTGCGCTCGTCCAGCGCGCCGAGGCACAGCCGCACGAGGCCGATGTGTTCGAGGCGCGTGATGTATTCGTCGGGCGAGGGCTGCGGATCAGCGGGGTCGTGCGCGACGGAGGCGGCTTCGCCGGGCGCGGGATGGAGCGGGATGACCTTGCTGTCGCGGCGATGCTGATTGAGCGCGAGATTGTGGACGGTGCGGAAAAGCCAGCGACGCGGGTCACGGACGGATTTCCAATCCGCGTGACAGCGCACGAAAGCTTCTTGAACAACGTCCTGGGCCATAGCCGGTTCTTTGAGGAGGCGCAGGGCGTACGCGAGCAGCGGCGCTTCGAGCGCGAGGAACGCCTCCTCAATCGAGTTAAACTCGGAAGCATCCGACCCGCCTGTTTGCGCCCCGTCCATGTTGATTACCTGGTCGGGCTGGCTCACTGCGCGATTCGACTGACCTGCGACATCCGCAGGTATGACACTGAGGAACACGATTTCTTAGACGAAAGTTTTCGGGCGATGCTCTGGGGCGCTGGGAGCACTAACCGAAGCGCGGACTCTTCAGTCCGCAGCGACACTCCGCCGGCGAACGTGTGCTTCCACGCCCAAACTTTTTGCCGTTCCGCGCCGCAGCGGGCTGGAAAGCCCGCGCTCCGGGCCATTGCCACTTTGAATCTTGAACTTTGAACCCCGCTCCCTAGCCTTCCGCGCATGTCGGCTCAGGGTTTTGATGTAAAATATGTCGCGCATCTCGCGCGGCTGGCGCTCACGCCGGAGGAGGAACAAAAGTTCCAGGCGCAGCTTGGGAACATTCTCGGCTACATCGCCAAGCTCAACGAGCCGGACGTCTCGAACGTGGAACCGACCGCCCACGCCGTGCCGCTGGTCAACGTGACGCGCCCCGACGTGGTGCGCCCTTCCCTGCCCCACGACGAGGCCATGCGGAATGCGCCCTCGCAAATCAACGGGCTGTTCCAGGTGCCGAAGATTGTGGAGTAGGCATGGCGTTCAAAGTTCAAGGTTCGGGGTTCCAAGTTCAAAGTTCCGCAGCCGCCGACTAAATCATTTTCGATGCTCCACCAACTCACCATTTCCGACCTCAGCACCAAGCTCGCGAAGCGCGAAGTCTCCGCGCGCGAAGCCATGCGCGCGTGCCTCGACCAAATCCAGCGCGTGGACGGACAGGTCAAAGCCTTCCTCAGTCACGATGAAGCCGATGCGCTGAAACAAGCCGATGACGCCGACAAGTTGATCGCGGGCGGCGCGACGCAGAAAACACATCCGTTGCTCGGCGTGCCACTCGCGATGAAGGACGTGCTGGCCGTGCGCGGCCACCCGCTGAACTGCGCCTCAAAAATCCTGGGCAACTTCATCTCGCCCTACGACGCCACGGCGATCACAAAACTGCGCGAGGCGGGCGCGATCATTTTCGGGCGGTTGAACATGGACGAGTTCGCGATGGGCAGTTCGACGGAGAACTCCGCGTTCTTCACCACGCGCAATCCGTGGGACACGTCGCGCATTCCCGGCGGTTCCTCAGGTGGTTCGGCGGCGGCGGTGGCAGCGGATGAATGTTTCGCCGCGCTCGGCACGGATACCGGCGGCTCGATTCGCCAACCCGCCGCGCTCTGCGGCTGCGTGGGGATGAAACCCACTTACGGGCGCGTCTCGCGTTACGGGCTGGTCGCCTTCGCCTCGTCGCTTGATCAGATCGGCCCGTTCACGAAGGACGTGCGCGACTGCGCGACGTTGCTGGGCGCGATCAGCGGTCATGATGAGCGCGACTCGACGAGCATTCCCGAGCCGGTGCCGGATTACGCCGCCGCGCTCGACGGCAACATTCGCGGGCTGAAGATTGGTTTGCCGAAAGAGTATTTCATCAGCGGTCTGAGCCAGGAAGTAAGCGACGCGGTGAGTGTCGCCGTGAAAAAGCTCACGGAACTGGGCGCGGAAGTCGTGGAGATTTTCCTGCCGCACACCGAATACGCCGCCGCGACGTACTACATCATCGCGCCCGCCGAGGCCTCGGCGAATCTCGCGCGCTTCGATGGCATCCGCTACGGCGCGCGCGTGGCTGGTGCGGACCCTTTCGAGCTTTACAGCAAGACGCGCGGTCAGGGTTTCGGCGCGGAAGTGAAGCGCCGCATCATCCTCGGCACCTACGTTTTGAGCAGCGGCTACTACGACGCGTATTATTTGCGCGCGCAAAAAGTTCGCACGCTCATCCGCCAGGATTTCATCAAGGCGTTTGAGAAGGTGGACGCCATCGTTACGCCGACCACGCCGACGCCCGCCTTCAAGATTGGCGAGAAGAGCGACGACCCGATCCAGATGTATCTCTCCGACGTGTTCACGATCTCGTGCAATCTCGCGGGCATCTGCGGACTGAGCCTGCCCTGCGGCTTCAGCGCCGAGCCGAAGCTGCCCATCGGATTGCAATTGCTCGGAAAACCTTTCGGCGAATCCACCATCCTGAAAATCGCCCACGCCTACGAACAGGCCACGTCGTGGCATCAGGAGAAGCCGCCGTTGTGATTCGCCGGGGGCCGAGTTCCCGTTCAAGGCGGAGTTTTATCCCCGGTTGGTGAGGTGAACACGCGGACTCGGCGGTCCGCGCTCCGATGGATGGCGGCTTCACGCCGTCGGCTTTTTCCAAATCGGCACCACGCGCTTCATTTCGTCGATGAGCCACTGGGCGGCCGCGAAGGCTTCGCCGCGATGCGGGGCGATGACTTCCACCCAGAGCGAGGCTTCATTCACCCGCACCACGCCGAGGCGATGCACGAGGCGCACGGATTCGATGGGCCACCGTTTTTCCATCTCGTCGAACAGCAGTTGGAACTGGCGCTCGGCCATCGGCCCGAAGGCTTCGTAATCAATCGCCGAGATGGCCGCGCCCTCTTCCTGCCCGCGCACGACGCCGGAGAAGTTGACGACCGCGCCCATGGCGGAAGACAGGACGCGTTGCGTAACGAGCGCGGCTTCGTCAATCGGCGCGGAGGAGATGAGCAGCCAGCGTTTCATTCAACCTCCCTGCACTGGCGGAAACATCGACACTTCATCGCCCGCTTGGAGCACGTAGCTGCGGTTCTGGTAATCCACGCCCACCGCGATGAGCGTGGAGTTTTTCATGGCGGCGAGTTTCGGGAAGCGTGTGCAGAGTTTCTGCTGCAATTCCGCGAGGGTGCCGCCGGGCGTGATCTCCTCCACCACCTCCGCGCAGCCGGTCAGGTCTTTGAAGTAGGAGTAGAAGTGGACGGTGACGGTCATGGCGGGAAACTAATCGTAAGCGAGCCGGTCGAAAATATGATTCAGGATATTGATCGAGTCCTCGTTGTTTACCGTGCCAATTTTCTTCGCGGAATCGCGCCGGCGCGGCACAGAGAGAATGAGCATGTAAAACGCGAGATGGATTTCACCGTGGAAGCGGACGCGAATCGCATCGCCCGCCCGGGACGCTGCGGTTGCAGCCTGAGTTTCCGGAACCAACGGGACGAGCCATCGGTGCTCGGTCTCCGCCAGCCGGGGCGAAGAAACTTCCACGGCCAGCGTCCCGTCGGCTGCTTGGAATACCCGCAAGTGCATTCGTGAGTCGAAGCGTGAAATCCTGTCGTGCGGTCAAAAGGCGCGCGCGAATTTCTGGTAAATTTTGTCGAGGAACTCCGTGCGCTCGGGGCTTTGCAGGCTGTTCACCAAGGCCAGCAGCCGTTCCCGGCGCTGTTGAACCGCTGGGGAGTTCAGCGCGGGGCGGGCCGTTTTCGCCGGGCCGGACACGCGAACGGATGATGTTTTGCGAGAGCGGCGGGCGGGTGGTGTTCGGCCAGTTATCATGGCGGGAACGTAGCACCGGCCAACCGGACTTCGAGAAAAAATCCTGCGGTTACGTCTTCGCAGTCTTGGCTGGCGGCGCATAAGCCTCCGGCCGCAGCACACCCACGAACGGCAGGTTGCGATACTTCTCCGCGTAGTCCAGCCCGTAGCCGATGACGAAGTAATCAGGAATCGAAAAGCCCACGTAATCCGCGCGCACTTTCTCCGTGCGGCGCGCTTTCTTCTCCAGGAACACGCACACCTTCATGCGGCGCGGCTTATGCCCTTTCAGAATCGCCAGCACGCGCTTGAGCGTGCGACCGGTGTCGAGGATGTCATCCACGACCAGCACGTCACGGCCCTTCACGTCGAGGCGCAATTGCTTGGTGAAGACGAGTTCGCCCGCCTGCGTGCCTGCGCCGTAGCTCGACACGCCGATGAAATCGAGCCGCAGCGGCAGCGACAGATGCCGCACGAGATCGGCGAGGAACATCACCGTGCCATTGAGCAGTGAAACGATCACGAGGTCGCGCCCGGCGTAATCGCGCTGCAACTGCCGTGTGAGTTGCTGCACGCGCTTGGCGATTTGCTCCTCAGTGATCAGCACGCGCTCGATCTCGGGAAACGCGGCGTGAATCGGACTCTTGTTCGCGCGGCGTTTTGGGGTCGGGACTGGCTTCGCTTTCATGGAAATCAAATGTGCTTCGAGTCGTCGTGGTCTTTCTGCGTGTAGCCGGATTCCTGGCGTTGGAAATTCACCTCGTTCTTCTTCACGTAGGCGGCGAAGACGTCATCCGCGCTCATGCCCAGCACCTGCGCCATGCTGATGAGAAAGTGAAACAGGTCCACGACTTCCACGCGGGCGTTCTGCTCGTCGAACTTCTGGTACTTGGCCCACCACTTCCACGGGACGCTGTCGGTCAATTCGGCCATCTCCTGCGACATGGCGCGGCAGTAGTTGAGAATCCACTTCGTCTTCTCCTCCTCGCTCATCCCGTCGGTGCGCACGCCGATGCGCTCGTTGAGCGATTTTTGCATTCGGAAAAGTTCGCGAAGCTGGTCGGGTTGATCCATGCGCGCGAGGTTCAAAGGTCAGGCGTGAAAGTTCAAGGGGCAAAACTTGGCGGCGCGCGGTGGCGGTCCGCCGCCACGTCCGATGACCGGCAGCGTTCGGCTCGAAGGAAATTTTCATGTTCGGACACTTTGCTGCGGCTTGAAAAGCCGCGCGCCAGAGCCTCCGTTTTTTCCTCCAAAAAAAAGAGTGCATCCAAAAATGGTTTCGGCTCGTATGCCATTACCAAACCAAACGCAGGTCCAACTCTATGAAAACAAACAACGGGCTTCTGGCTGTCTTAGTCGGAGGAATGATCCTCGGCTCGGCCGCCTTCTCCCACGCGCAGTCCCTCATCTACGGTCTCACATCCACCAACTCGTTGGTGGTCTTCAGCAGTTCCGGCTCGGTCGCCAGTGGACCCATCATCACCGGCGTCGGCGTCGGCGAAGAAGTGGTGGGCATCGATTTCCGGCCTTTCAACGGAGAGCTTTATGCGCTCACCGCCGACCCGGGCAACACGGGCCGGCTCTACACCGTGAACCCTGTTTCGGGCGCAGCATCGGCGCTCACCCTCGTCGGCGCGCTGACGAACATCACCGCCCGCGCCGGCATCGATTTCAATCCCGCAGCCGCCGCCGGCGTGAACGCGCTGCGCATCGTGACCCAGGAGCGCGACAATTATCGCCTCACCTTCAGCGGCACGACCGCCACGGTGAATTATGATGGCAAACTGAACACCACCAACGTGGTGGCCGGCACCAACGCCATCGCCGCCGCCTACAACAACAATCGCGGCGGTCTCCCCGGCGCGGGCGGTGCCGGCGGCACCACGCTTTACATCCTGGAGGCGGCCACCAGCTCGCTCTACGTGCAGAATCCGCCGAACAACGGCACGCTCGTGGACGCCAAGCCGCTCGGCGTGAGCTTCGGAACGGCGGGTGGATTCGACATCGACACGCTGAACAACCGAGCCTACGCGGTGCTGGATGCAGGCCCGCATGGTCTTTACGAAATCAGCCTCGCCACCGGCGCGGCCACGCTCGTCCGCACCTTGCCAAACAACATCATTGATCTCGCCATCACGCTGCCCGTCTTGCTCCCGCCCACGCTCATCTACGGATTGACCGCCACGAACACGCTGGTGCCGTTCACCACGGATTCGACGAACGTCGGCGCGGTGCTGCCCGTCACCGGACTCGGCGTGGGCGAAACCGTGGTCGGCATCGACTTTCGTCCGTTCAACGGCCTGCTCTACGCGGTGACGCGCGACGGTGCCAACGTGGGCCGCGTCTATACTGTGAACGTGCTTTCCGGCGCGGCCTCGGCGCTGACCATGGCGGGTGCTCCGCTCACGCTCACGAACAGCGTGGACATCGACTTCAACCCCGCCGCCGCCGCCGGCGTGAACGCGCTGCGCATCGTCACCGGCGCGGATCAAAACTATCGCCTCACCTTCAGCGGCTCCACGGCCACGGTGATCGTGGACGGCGCGATCAATCCCGGCAGCGCGGATCTGATGGCAGCGGGCTACGTGAACAATCGCGGCGGACTCCCCGGCGCGGGCGGCGCGGGCGGCACCACGCTTTACGTCGTGGATTCCGTCTCCGACACGCTCTTCATCCAGAACCCGCCGAACAACGGCACGCTCGCCACGCCCAAGCCGCTCGCGCTGGACGTGGACGCGGCCGGCGGTCTCGACATCCTCACCACCACGAACCGCGCGCTCGCCCTCTTCGGCGTCAGCGGCACGAACGGATTGTATGAAGTCGATCTGGCGAACGGCTTTGCGAACTTCATTCGCCCGCTGCCGGCGTCGCTCGTCGATCTCGCGGTGCCGATTCCTGCGCTCATCAACGCGGTCAGCAATTTCCCCGGCACGAACATCGCGCTCGTGTTCGGCGGCGGCGTCGGCCCGTTCAACGTGCAGAAGGCGAACGTGGTCAATGATCCGTTCTGCTCCATCACCACCGTGGCGAGCGGCCCGGTGACGGTGGGCAAGGACGGCCCGCAAGGTTTCTACCGCGTGCGCGATCTGGCGAACGCCAGCCTCACGCGTTTTACCGCCAGCCTGAGCGGTCTGGCGAACGGCAACGGCTCGACCGCCTTCGGCCTCGGCACGGTGGACTTGAATGGCGACGTGCTGACTTACGACGTGGCTTACGCCGGCTTGGCCAGCCCACCCACTGCGGCGCACGTCCATCTTCCGGCGGCGACGACGGGTTCGGCGGGCGTGGCTTTCAACATCACGCCCGTGGGCGGACTCGGCACGACCGGACGCTACGCCGCGAGCGTGACCTTGACGCTCGCTCAGAAGACCGCCGTGCTCGCGGGTCTGGCCTATTTCAACATTCACAACACTAATTTCCCCGGCGGAGAAATTCGCGGCCAGATCATGCCGGTGGCGCAGAAGGTCGTGTTGAGCGGCGTGGCGGAACGTCCAACCGGCAACACCTCGCCCGCCTTCGGCGTGGGCGCGCTCACCATCATTGGCAATGAACTGGCCTTCGACATCAACTACCAAGGGTTGACCGCGCCCGCCACGGCGGCGCATTTCCACGCGGCGGCGGACAGCGCGGGCACGGCGGGCGTGATCATTAACTTGAGCAGCGGCTTCGGTACGCTGGGCCGGGCCGGCACACTCGCGGGCCGCGTCACGCTCACGGCGGCGCAATACCTCGCGTTCGCCGACGGCAAAGTTTACGTGAACATCCACAACACGAATTTCCCCGGCGGAGAAATTCGCGGCCAGGTCTCGCCCTACATCGGTGAACTGCCGTTCTCGGCGGCCCTCACGGGCGCGGCGGAGAAACCTTCGGCGGTGAGCACGCCCGGCTCGGGTTTCGTGGAAGCGGCGCTCGTGGGCAACACGCTCTCCTTCGTGCTGGCCTATCGCGGCATGACTAGCGCCATCACGGCGGCGCACATTCACGGGCCGGCGGTCTCGACGCTCACGGCGGGCGTGCTGATTGATCTGCTGCCCTACCATCGCGGTGGCTACTCGACGCAGGGCGTGTTCAGCGGTTCCGTCGTTCTGACCCCGGCCATGGTCAATGCACTGTTGAACGGCGATCTTTATTTCAACCTGCACACGGCGGTGAATCCCGCCGGCGAAATCCGTGGCCAGCTCGCGCCGATGGTTTTCCCGGTGGCGATGAACGGCGCGAAAGAAGTCGGCCCGGTGGCCACGCCCGCCACCGGCTACGGTTACGTGGGCTTGGTGGGCAAACAGGTCTCCATCGGCCTGCACTACCGCGACCTGATTGGTAACATCAGCAACGCGCACTACCACGGCCCGGCGGACACGGCCAACTCGGCGGGCGTGCTGGTCGGGCTGCCGTTCACGGCGGGCAATCCGTGGGGCTTCATCCTCAACTCGCAGACGTTGACGGACGCGAACGTCGCGCACTTCGCGGATGGCTTGGTGTATGTGAACATCCACAGCTCGTCGTTTGGCGGCGGAGAAATTCGCGGGCAGGTGCTGCCGTAGTTCGCGCGGAAGTTTTAAGTGGAGAGAGCAAGGCGCCGGTCGGAAACGACCGGCGCTTTTTTTTGCCGTGGCGGCAGGTATCCTGGCCGGCCCGGGAGCCGTGGCTTCCAGCCCGGCGGAAAAAACTGGAACGGGAGTCACGCGGGAAGATTTTCCAGCCGCTGGGAATTCATGCTTTGGTCCGGGCGGCTAGGCCCGCACGGGCCGGCAGGGATGCCTGCCGCCACCGGTTAAAATTTCCGCGCAGGAAATTCGCGGGTCAGCGGCGGACGGCTTTGCGGCGCGTTGTTCCCGGAACCGTAAGGCGATCCCGGGCCGGTCGCAGGCAGCGGATTGTAGCGTTTGTTGATGTCCTCGATGACCGGCCCGCGCAGACGCTCGCGCTGCTGGTTCAAAGTGGACATGGGATCAGCGGAGCGAGGATCAAATCCGCTCCCGCCCACGGTCGGCATGGCCAGCGCGGCGGGTTTTGCGTCCGCCGCGTTCACCACGGGCTGCAACGAGTTCGGGCCTTGGCCCCCGAGGCCGGCATTGGGGTTGAGCAACTGCTCGAAATCCATGCGGCGCTGCAATTGCGCCGGGGTGGGCTTGTCCTGCGGACGCCCGCTGGAGGCGTCGAAGAAGGGCGTGCCTCGGCCGCTCTCCGGGCCAAACTGGTTGTCCTCGCGCTGGGCCTGATACTGGCCCGCACCCGGTCCGCCGCGTTTGGAGTCGTGGCCCCGGCTGGCCGAATCGCCGGGCTGCCAGTCCAGTTCCGTGACCGGGGAGAGGCTGCGCGACTGGTCGGAGCGCATTTGTGCGGACAAGTCCTTCCCGAAGGGTGAAACGGCGGGCTTTTTTTCCTTGGCGGGCGCGAACGGATTGTTGCGATCCATCAGGGCTTCCTTGCGCGCCTTCTCCTCCTCGGGATCGGTGAACATGGCCGGCGTGCGGAGCAGCGGGTGCGTCGAGTCGCGTTCCACATCACGCGGTTCCTGGCGCATCATGGGCGTTCGCCGGAGCGGCGGCGGGGCGGCGACGCCCTGTTCCATACTCGGGTCCGAAAAATCCAGGCCGCGCTGGCGTATTTCCGGCAAATCGTTCTCGACCTTGGGCGGCACGGCGATGGCAATGGCCGGTTTGGAAAAACGAATCGCGTCTCCCGCCAGCGCCGCGCAGGCCGCGCCCACGCCGGCCAGCGTCACCACCGCGCGGCCCGGTCGCAAAATGTGTCGTCGAAAGTTCATCAATAAAAGCGGCGCACCGTAAGCGCGCGGCGGTTCTCCGGTCAAACGTGCATTCAGTTGACCCCAAGGGGTGATTTCCGTTCAAAGCAACCGCAGCCAACAACCTGTGAATGCTCGCCGACAAGAAACCTTTGAACACCGGGCGGCTTTCCACTTTCCTATCCCCGTGCTTGATTCCGTTCACCCAGAGGCCGGCGCGACGTCGGCTGATTTGCGCAAGGGCCGTCGCAAGAAATCCGCCCACGAGGCGCGCGCCGTCTCGTCCGTGGACCGCCTGCCACCGCATTCCGTCGAGGCCGAGCAAGGCGTGCTGGGCTGCGTGTTTCTCATGCCGCACGAGTGTCTCGGCGAGTGCGTCGAGAAGTTCAAGCAGGGGCCGGACATGTTTTATGACCTGCGCCACCGTGCCATCTACGAATTGCTCGTCGAAATGTATGACCGCAAGGAAGCCATCGACGTCATCACGGTGCAGCAGCGGTTGAAGGACAAGAAGCAGCTCGAAGGCGTGGGCGGCATCGCCTACCTCGCCACGCTGCCGGACATGGTGCCGAGCGCGGCCAATCTTTCCTTCTACGTCAACATCGTCCGCGAGAAATACATTCTGCGGAAGATGATCACGACCTGCACCGATGTCGTGGCGCGCGTGTACGAACACGAGGGCGAAGTGGACGCGCTCGTGGATGAAGTCGAGACGGAGATTCTCCGCCTGAGCGAGGAGCGCGTGGAGTCGCAAACCCTGCTCATCAAGGACGTGGTTCACCAGGCCATCAATCGTCTGGAGCAGTATCACGCCAACCAAGGCATGCTCACCGGCATCTCCACCGGCTTCCCCGATCTCGACAAGATGACCACCGGCATGCACGGCGGCGAAATGATCGTCGTCGCGGCGCGTCCCTCGATGGGCAAGACCTCGCTGGCGATGAACATCGCCGAGTCCGTGGCCATCGATCAGAAGCTGCCGGTCGGCGTGTTCTCGCTGGAAATGAGTTCCGAGGCGCTGGTCTTGCGCATGTTGTGTTCGCGCGCGCGGGTCAACTTGCGCAACGTGCGCGAAGGCTTTTTCTCCGAGCGCGATTTCCCAAAAATCACCAGCGCCGCCGGCAAACTCGCCGCCGCGCCGCTCTACATTGATGACACGGCGGGCCTTTCCATCCTCCAGTTGCGGGCCAAGGCGCGGCGCATGTGGCAGCAGTATGGCGTGAAGCTTTTCGTCATTGACTACCTACAACTGCTTCACTCTACTGCGCGCCGAGCCGAGAATCGTCAGCAGGAAATCGCGGATATTTCCAATGGCGTGAAGTCGTTGGCCAAGGAACTCAACGTGCCCGTCATCGTGCTGGCGCAGTTGAATCGCGAGATCGAGAAGGAAAAAAACCGCAAGCCCCGCATGTCGGATTTGCGTGAGTCGGGCGCGATTGAACAGGATGCGGACTTGATTGGTCTGCTCTACAAGCCGTCCTCCGGGGACGACGATGAGGGGCCGAACACGGAGCAGGAATCGGTGGCGGTGAACCTCCTGATCGCGAAGCAGCGCAACGGACCGACAGGCGACGTGAGCCTCACGTTCCTGAAAACGTACACCCGGTTCGAGAGCGCCGCGAAGATCAGTGCTGACGACAGTTCGGCTGAATAGCTGTAGATGAACAAACTCTTTCGTTACGCGGCGCTCGCGCTTTGGCTCGGGCTTGCCTCCATCCTTTCCGCCCAGACTCCTTCCCAGGTGAAGAAGGTCGAGCTGAAGCAAGTCGGCCCGCAGGAGGTCAGCGAGCAGCTCATCCGCGCGAATATCCGCGTGCGCCCCGGCGATCCCTACAGCACCGTGGCGATCATTGATGACATCCGTAATCTCTACGGCACCGGCCACTTCCTGAACATCCGCACCATTGAGGAGCCGTCGCCCGAGGGTCTCACGCTCACCTACGTTCTCGTCGCCAAACCGCGCGTCACGGACATCCGCTTCGTGGGCAACTCCAAGTACGACAACAAGCAACTGACCAAGATCATCAAATCCAAGGTCGGCCAGTTGCTCGACGAGCGGCAGTTGTTCGCCGACGTGCAGGAGATCAAAAAGAAGTACCAGAACGCCGGACTCCAGCGCACAGAAGTGAAGTACGTCCTCAATCCCGACGAGAACGCGGGTCGCGCGACCGTGACCTTCGAGATCACCGAGACGCCGAAAGTCCGCATCGTGGACGTGGTGTTCGACGGCGCGAACCAATTCACGCAGAAGAAACTTCGCAAGCAGATCAAGACCAAGCGCTGGTGGTGGCTCGGCGTCTTCACTGGCGCGGGCAAGCTCAAGGACGATCAGTTAGAGGACGACAAGGACGCGCTCATCGCCTTCTACCGCGACCAGGGCTACATCGATTTCGAGCTGAAGGAAGTGAAGCAGGAGTATTTCACGGCCAAGCGGCTGATCCTGCACTTCATCCTCAGCGAGGGGCGGCAATACAAGGTCGGCGCGGTCGGCATCAAGGGTGCGGCCATCTTCACCACCAACACGCTCAGCGACACCCTGAAGATGAAGGTCGGCGACATCTTCACGCCGTCCGGGCTGGCGGCGGATCGCGACGCCATTGAGGATTATTACAGCTCGCGTGGTTACATCGACACGCGCGTGCTGCCGCGCAAGAACCCGAACGTGGACACCGGCACGATGGATGTGATTTACGAAATCGCCGAGAGCGAGAAGGTGAAAATCGGGCGCATCGACATCAAGGGCAACGAGCGCACCAAGGACACCGTCATCCGCCGCGAACTCGCGGTGTCGCCCGGCGAGACCTTCGACATGGTGCGCGTGCGCCGCAGCAAGAACCGCCTGATGCAGACCGGCTTCTTCGAGCGCGTCGATACGCGGCCCGAGGATTCCGACGTGCCGAACGAAAAAAATCTCATCGTGGGCGTCGAGGAAAAGAACACCGGCCAGTTCACCGTGGGCGCGGGGTTCAGCTCCGTGGAATCGTTCGTGGGCTACGTCGAGGTCTATCAGGGCAACTTTGATCTGTTCAAGTGGCCGACCTTCACCGGCGCGGGGCAGAAGTTCCGCGCGAAGCTGGCGCTCGGCACCTTGCGGCAGGATTACGAAGTGTCGTTCATTGAGCCGTGGTTCCTCGACCGCAAGCTCTCGCTCGGCGTGGATTTGTTCTATCGCGAGATTGCCTTCTACAGCGACCTCTACGACCAGCGGCAGGCGGGCGGCAAGGTCAGCCTCACGCGCGCGCTGGGCAGTGAATTCCTGATCGGCAGCGTGAGCTACACGCCGGAAATCATCGGCATCCTGAGCGTGGACAGGGATTCGCCGACGACCATTCTCGACACCGAGGGCAGTTATTTTCTGAACCGCTTCCTCACTTCCATCGCCTACGACACGCGCAACAACTCGCTGCTGCCGAACAAGGGCCAGCGCACTGAACTCTCCGTGGAACTCACCGGCGGCGACGCGAATTTCTACAAGCTCGAGGCCAAGACCGCGTGGTACTTCCCCGGCTTCTTCGAGGGCCACGTCCTCGAAGTGGGGCTCAAGGGCGGCGTGGTCGATGCGCTCGACAGCTTCGGCGAGGACGCCGGGCCGCGCCGGTTTTACACCGAGAAGGATCCTATCACCGGGGCCACGGTCTTGAAGTCCGTGAAGAACCTGCCGCACAACGACGTGCCGTTCTTCGAGCGCTACTTCCTGGGCGGCGCCTACTCGCTGCGCGGCTTCAAGTATCGCGATGTTTCTCCGCAGGAACGCGGACGCGGCAGCGTGGGCCTCGAACCGGTCGGCGGCAACAGCTTCTTCTTTGGCTACGCGGAATACAGCGTGCCGATCATCGAGTTCCTGCGCGTCGCGACCTTCTACGATATGGGCAATGTTTATTACGATTCCTACGACTTCAAACTCAGCCGCTACGCCTCGGACTTCGGCTTCGGCTTGCGCCTGAACATCCCGCGCCTCGGCCCGCTGCGCTTTGACTACGGCATTCCCCTCAACGACCCTGATGACCGCGGGGGTGGTGGACGGTTCAACTTCACCGTCGGCTACTCGCGCGAATTTTAACCTTTGCTGAACATGAAAAAGACATTGCTGATCCTGAGTTCCTGTTTCCTCCTCGCGCTGGGCGCGTCCGCCGCCGAGGCGCAGAAGATTGCCACCATCGATCTCCGCAAGGTGTTCGACGGCTTTTGGAAAACCAAGCAGGCCGACGCCAAGCTCAAGGAGGACGCGGGCGAACTGGAGAAGGACCGCAAGATCATGGTCGATCAGTTCCAGAAGAACGAAGAGAAGTACAACAAGACCATGGAAGGCGTGAAAGACCTCGCCCTCTCCCCCGCCGAACGCGACAAGCGCAAGAAGGACGCCGAGAACGAGTTGCTCGGCCTGCGCGACATGGAGGGCCGCATCAAGCAGTTCGACGCCACCTCGCGCGCGCAACTCGCCGAGAAGCAGCGCCGCATCCGCGACAACATCCTCACCGAGATTCGCGAGACGGTGAAGCTCAAGGTCAAGGCCGCCAACTACACCCTCGTCCTCGACAGCGCCGCCGAGACCCCGAACGGCACGCCCATCCTGCTCTACACTGGCGGCGGCGATGATCTGACCGACGCGGTGCTCAAGGAGTTGAACATCAACGCTCCGGCCACGCCGGCGGCCAAGCCGGCCAAGTAACCGGCACGATCCCGTTTTGAATCGAGCGCCGATTTCCAAATCGGCGCTCTTTCATTTTTGGCAATCCTCGCGGGCTGAGGTCAGCTTCGTCTCTCCATCCCGCTCCCGGCCTTACGCGCTTTCGCTTGCTCGTCACTGGGCTGAATTGCTGGCGTTCCAACCGCGCGCCGTTTAATTCCAACGGATGTCTTTCACCCGTCCCTTCAGTCTGCTTCTGGCGTGGTTTCTCGTGGCGGGCTGCGCGCCCCGAAGCACTCTTCCGCAGAGCAATGCTTTCGTCCTCAGCGCGCCCGCGCACCGGCTCGTTTATCAGCGCGGTCTCGACGGCTCCGGCTCGCTGCCGATCTCGGGAACCTGCGCGTGGCCCGGTGCCGTGGTGGAAGCGCGCGGGATCGAAACGGAGTCCGGCGCTGAAGAACAAAAATGGCAGCGCGTCGCCGAGGTTCGTGCGGACGGCAATTTCGGCGGACAGTTAAAAATCAAGGGCGGCTGGTATCGCCTCGAAGTGCGCGCCACCCACCGCCGCCAGCACGCCACGGCGGTCGTGGATCGGGTGGGTGTGGGCGAAGTCTTCATCGTCGTCGGGCATTCCGTGGCGCATGGCGGACGCACCAATCTCACCGGCGCGACCAGCGATCGCGTCAACACCATCGCCTGGCCCACGAACTCCGACGCGCCGCGCAAGGAATACGAACGCACTGCCGACCCGCAGCTTCTCCCCCGCCCCATCGGCGCGCACTTCGCCGGCGGCGTGCGCCCCGCGCCGTTTGGACACGGCACTTACTTCTGGGCGCAATTCGCCGACCGCGTGGCCAGCGCCCAGGGTGTGCCCGTGCTGCTGCTCAACGCCGCCTTCGGCGGCACCAGTCTCGAGCATTGGGCGAAGTCCGCGCGCGGCGAACCGTTCGAGCACAGCTTCGTGAAGTCACCGCTCCGCATGCCCTACATCAATCTCCACCACGCGCTCCGCCGCTACGCCACCGTCACCGGCGTGCGCGCCATCCTCGCCGACCAGGGGCAGAACGACTGGCCGGAGAATGACGCGGGCCAGGTATTCACGAACTACGTCGCGTGGGTGCGACAGGCGCGGTCGGATTTGAATTTTCCGGAGCTGGCCATCGTGGTGAATCGCGCCAGCCCGCCGGGCCACCGTCCGATCATTCGCCGCGTGCAGGAGCAAGTGATTCGCGAAGTGCCGCACTGTTACGCCGGCCCCGATTACGACACGCTGCGCCAGAGCGACCGCTACGACGCCGTCCACTTCAGCGCCTCCGGCCTGCCCCACGCGGCGCAACTCTGGGCCGACGCATTGACGCCAGAGTTTTTCCAGCAAGCCCTTCCGTATCAGCCCCCGCATCCTTCACCTTAGGATTGCGGTGACGAAATAATCGCTCGCTTGGGAAGGCAGCGAGTCGAACGGTGTGGGTGTTCTTGGCCCTCATAGCAAATCGACGCTGAGTCTCGAAGCGACCGGCCACAGGGAGGCCGGTATTGGTATGAACGCCATCGGCAATTTCCACCTGCTCACTGGAACTTGAGATCGGTCTCCGGCAGCAGGGCTTTGATCTTGGCCTGCGTTTCGGGGGTGAAGGGCTCTTTGCCCGGCGTGAGGCGCAAGGATTTGAGGAAGGCGAAGTCCTTGAGCAAAGGCAGACGATCATCCGGTAGAAGCAGGCTACCCAGTTCGAGGGATTCGAGCTGCGTCACGGTGGCGAGCAGCTTGAGATCGTCATCGGTGGTGGCCTTGCAGTTCGTGAGCGTGAGCCGCTTCAGCGTTTTGATCTCCTTGATGATGGGCAGCGACTCAGACTTGTCGAAGCCTTCGCCAAGCTGGAGGTATTCGATCGGCAGCGAGGTGATATTTTTCAGCGCGGCAGGCGTGGCGTGCGCTCCCAGTTCGAGCCCCTTGAGTTTGGTGAGCTTCGCGAGGTTCGGTGCCCCGGCGTCCGTGAATTTCGCGTGCGCGAGGCTGATGCTTTCGAGATTCGGCAGGTGATCGCAGAGTTCCTTCAGCCCTTCGTCGTCGATGCTGCTGCCGCGATGGCTGACTTTGACGAGCTTGGTGAAGCCCTCAAACTTGGCGTAGGCGCGGCCGGTGATGGCGGTGCCCACGAAGGAGAAGGTTTCCAGGTCCTTCAGTCCGGCGAGCTGCACCATGCCGGCGTCGGTAAGCTTGCCGTTGTTGGTGAAGCGCAGAGTCTTGAGGCGCCTGAGCTTGGCGATGTGCGGCATCCACTCGTCGTTGAACTTCGTGGAGATGACGTTGAGCGACTCGAGCGTGATGATGTGGCTGAGGTGCTCGAAGAAGGCGGCGTCATACGGATCGTCTTTGCGATGATCGTGCGGTCCTGCACCTGGCACGGCGAGATCGATGAGTTTGAGGCTCTGGCCGTCCTCCGTCTTTTCCACTTTGCCTTTGGCGGCTTCGACAATGCGGGTGACGGCTTCGACGTGTGGATCGAGGGCGAGGGCGGGGGCCGAGAGAGTGAGGGAGGCGAGGAGAATGAGGTAAGGTTTCAGGGTGTTTGGCCTCATGAGTGGTCGGGAAACTTGTTCGTGTAAATGGCAGGCTTCGTTACTCGCGTCCGTGGAACTGTTCTTCCAGCGGCAGCGCGATGACTTTCCACGCGGCCGGATAGAAGCGGATGATGCGGCGCGGGCGATAGCCTTCCAACATCATGCCGCATTTCACTTTAATCGTTACACCACTGCATCCGGGTTCGATGGGCACTCTTCCGATGTAGATGATGTTGCCGCCTTTGCGGTCGTTGAGAGGATCGTAGGTCATGAGGCTTTCGCGCGCGACGGCGATGCCGCCCTTGGGGGCTTTCGGATCGTCTTCTTTCGCAGAAAAAGGCCAGCCCTGCGGCTCTTCGTTGATGCCTTTCAATTCGTCGAACAGCTTTGGATCAACCCCGTCGAAGAAGGTGATCGTGACGATTTGTTTCTCGTCATCGACGGCAGTCACCCAGCCGGGCAGACCGCGCTCGCGGATGTGGTTGCGATGCCGTTCGAGTTGGTTCGCGGTGACCAGTGCACGAGCCGGTTGGTCGAGCCAGACGTCGGTGATGCGACCAGGACCGTAAAGCGTGACCCAGGTGAGGTTGAAGAGCACGGTCTGGCCCGGCTGGATAGCTTTGAGATCCGCGATGGTGTTGGCTTTGAATACGCGCGTGCTGGTGAGCAGATTAAAGAGTTTCGGCTGGCCGCTGGGCTGGCCGTTGTCCTGAAGTGTGGCGGTGAGCTTCTTCGCATCGAGATCCACGCTATCGATCTTCCAGAGCTGCTTCTGTCGAGCGTGGAAAGTGAAATCATCCTCGATGCGGAAGCAGCGGCGAAACTCCCACTCGGGCGTCTTGCGGTTGTGAGCGGTGTCCGGGAGTGGCGTCTTGTCGTCGGGATCGCTCTGGTAAAACAAGCCGTGCAGGTGCGTGCCGAGCGGGATGTCCTGCAACGCAGCCGGCGCTCCCTGATACCAAATCGAGCCATACGGCAGCATGGTCGCATCCAGCGGCAAGTCCACAATGCCGGCATCCTGGCTGTCGTTGCGATCCACCCGCATCCGAAATCGACGCTCCAAGTGATCGGCATGGATGAGTTCACCCGCGACCGCGTGCGCGGAGCTGTCCGGCGGGAACTGCCCTTCGACGAGTTGGAACCAGTCCGGCTTATCACCGGGCTTTCTTTCCTTGGGAGTTTTGCGCTTCTCGCCCGCCTTCACCGGGCCATCGGCATCGGTGCGAAACGTGGGTTTGTCCTCGGCGTGGAGGAGCGAGGCCGCGAGGCACAGGGCGACGAGAAGGCGCATGGGAAGTTCAGCCATCATCTTTCTGATTTCAGTTTTTTGTTCTCCTCGCGCGGATCACGCCACGTCACGCCACGATTTGCGAGATCGGCGCGATGCTGTCGTGGAACCGGTCCACTTTCACATCAGCGCGTTGCAGCATGGTGAGCAGCAGGTTGCTCACGCGGGCATCGCCATCGACGGGGCGTGAGCAGATCTGATAGTGGGCGGTGGCATCAGCGACGTCGTATTTGCTGATTTTCGGCAGATTGAAATCCACGTGCGTGCCGTGCTTGTAGCCGAGCGCTTTGCCGCCCGCGAGGATGGTCGGCAGGTTGGCGTTGCCGTGGCTGTGGCCATAGGCCATGCCGCTGCCCCAGAGGACTTGCGTGGTGTCGAGCAAGGGCGTGTCGCCTTCCTGGTGCTTCTTGAGCTGGTCGAGGAAGTAGCTGAACTGGCCGACGAGGAAGGTGTCGGTCTCGGTGAGGCGGCGAAGCTGCTCGGGGTCGCCATTGTGATGCGAAAGTCCGTGGCGCGTCTGCAAAATGCCGATCTCGGGGATGCCGCTGGTGTTGCCTTCGCTGCCGATGCCGCAGGTGATGACGCGGGTGGAATCGGTGCGCAGCGCCATGACCATGAGATCGTAGAACAGGCGGTAATACTCGCCCGCCGCGGCCATGCTGAGCCTGCGCTGGAGGCGCGCGGCTTCGTCAGCGGGGACGACGGGCTTGGCGACGTTCAGCCACTCGTCGGCGCGGCGGGTGCGTTCCTCGACCTGGCGCACGGCGGTGAGGTATTCGTCCAGCTTGCTGCGGTCCTCGCTGCCGAGCTTGTTGTTCACGCGCTTCGCGTCGTCGGCCACAATATCGAGGATGCTGCCGCGGCGGCTGAGGCGGCGGCGAATGGTCTCCTTGCTGTCCTTCTCGACACCGAAGAGCGCATTGAAAATCTGCTGCGTATTCCGCTCGGCGGGAATCTGGATGCCATCCTTCGACCACGCGAGCGAGGTGCCCTCGATGGCCATCTCCAGCGACGAGAAGCGCGTCGCGGCTCCATGCACCTCGGCGATGAGTTGGTCGGCGGAGACGGTGTTGCGGAAGGCCCCGCCATCGCCCGGGACGTTCGCGCCGGTGAGCCAGACCTTCTCGCAGTTGTGATGCTTGCCCAGCACCATCGGGTGATGCAGGCCGCTGATCGGTGTGATGTCCGCACGATGTTTCTCTAGCGAAGCGAGCGGCTTGGTGAATTGGTAATCGGCACCCGCCTTTTCGATCTGCCACGTCAACGTGTTCACGCCATTCGGGATGTAGAGAAACACGCTGCGCTTCGGCTGGGCGGCCACTGCGGCGGCACGTGCGCTGGCCGGCAACATGGCATTGAGGAATGGCAGGGCGATGGTGGCGCCGAGTCCGCGCAGGGCCTCGCGGCGGCTGATTTGCCAGTGGTTCAAGTTCAGGTTGCTCATGGTGGTGTTCAGCGTTTTTGGAAAAGGTCGGAGGTAACGAGGGCGGTGACGATGTCTTTCACCCGGTAGTCTTTGGCCTTGCCCGCAGCGGCGATGGCTTTCAGATCATCGCGGTCGCTGAAGGACATACTGCGGCGCAGGCCATAGGTGGCGAGCTTCTCGATGAAGGTGTGATTGAAGGCATCGAGGTCGCCGAGGAGCAGCTTCTTGAAATCATCGGCGGTCTGATAGCTGCGTCCGTCCGGCAATGAGCCAGCGGCCGTGACTTTGGGGTTCGCTCCGATGCCGTCGGTGACTTCCTCGGTGCGCCAGCGGCCGATGGCGTCGTAGTTTTCAAAGGCGAGGCCGAGGGGATCAATCTTCGCGTGACAGGCGGCGCAGTTGGCGTCGTGGATGTGCGCTTCGAGCTTCTGGCGCAGCGTGGCTTTCGGGCCGGTGGGATTCGTCGGGATGGGATTCACGTTCGCAGGCGGTGGCGGCGGTGATTTGCCGAAGATGGCCTCCATGACCCACACGCCGCGATGCACGGGGCGATGCCGCACGCCATCGCTGGTGAGCGAGAGAATCGACGCCTGCGTGAGCAAGCCGCCGCGATGGCTCTTAGCGGGCAAGGAGACGCGCTGGAATTCGTCGCCGTCGCCGAGTGTCGCCTCGGGCAGACCGTAGAACTGCGCGAGCTGCGGGTTCATCATGCTCCAGTCCGAGTGCAGGAACTCCCGCAGCGAGAGGCCGCTGGTGAGCACTTCGCGGAAGAAGGCCTTCGTCTCGCCGACCATGCTACTCTCCAGCGCCTTGTCGTAGTCGGGGTAAAGCTTCTTGTCGGGCTGGAACATGCCGACCTTTCTCAAGCGCAGCCATTGCGTGGCAAAGGAGTCCGTGAAGCGTTGCGCCCGCGCATCGGCCAGGAGACGCGCGACCTGCTGCGCGAGCACCGTCTTGTCGCGGAGCTTGCCCTGCTCGGCGAGCGCGAACAACTCGGCATCGGGCATCGTGTTCCAGAGCAGGTAGGACAAGCGCGACGCGATCTCCCAGTCATTGAGCGTCTGACGCAACGCGTTCTCGTCGCCCTCGGCGATGAAGAGGAAGCTCTTCGAGTTCAAGATGGCGAGCATCCCCGCTTTCACCGCATTGCGGAAGGTCTCCTTCGCATCGAGTTCGCTCTGCACGATGCGCAGGTAGTGGCTGATCTCCTCGTCAGTGACGGCACGGCGAAAGGCGCGCTTCGCCAGCGTGGCGAGACAGGCGCGGGCCTGCTGCATGTTGCCGTCCTCACGCGGCATGTAGTCGTCGCGGAGTTGCTTCTCTTGGTCCTCGATGATCGGCCCCTTCCACGAGATCGAGTCCATGATGAGGAAGGGATAGCGCGCCTGGCCCGCTTCATCGGTGAGCTTCATCTGCCAGGGAATGCGGCCGATCTTCGTGCTGATGAAGGGCACCTCGCCATGCCGGCCCGAGCGCGGCGTATTCGGTGGACCCGGCACATCGTTATACACCTCGATGTTTGGCCGCCCCTTCGGCAGGTGCACGCGGAATGTCACGGTGACCGGCTTGTCCTCGGGCGCGACGATGTCCTGCTCAAACAACACGCGGTCCAGCTTCGCCTCATACACCTTGAGGCGCGGCGCACGGCCTTTCTCCGGCTTCAAGCCGCTGAGCGTGTAGCTGATCTCATAGATGCCCGGCTCCGGCAGCGGGTCCTTCAGCAGCGAGTCGCGGAACATGTCGCCCGGCCACATCTCGAAGCGCACCTTGTCCAGCAGGCCCAACTCACGCAGCCGCTCCCGATGTCGCCCGTTGATCTGTCCTTCGGAGATCGCTGGCTTCGAGCCGCCGAAGAGCGGCGCAGGTTTCGCGTTCTTCGGCAGCGGATCGGGATACGCTTCATTGAGAATGGTCTCTGCCGCCCCGAGATACTTCTCGATGTTCGATGGCGACAACGTCAGCACGGAGCCGATGCGTTCAAAGCCGTGCCACTCCGGGTCTTCGAGGAGGTTGCCGGGATCATTCGCATCGAACTGCACGCCGATCAGATCGCGCACCGTGTTCACATACTCGTCCCGCGTGAGGCGGTTGTAACTGACCCGTCCGCGTGCGGCCATGCGGGCGGATTCGCCTTCCTTCATCCGATCTGCGATCCACTCCACCACCTTGGCGGTCTCATCGGCGCTGGGGCGCACCTTCACTTTTTTCGGCGGCATCTCCCCCGTGTTGATGCGCTCCATGATTTCCAGCCACTGCGGCGTGTTCTCGAACCCCACCTTCGGCGAGAGATTGTCCACCCGGAACTCCCCCTTCTGCACATCCGCGTCGTGGCACTCCACGCAGTGCTTTTGCAGAAACGGCCGCACCACCTTTTCTAGGTCACGCCCTTCCGCCGCCCGCGACGAGACCGGAGCCAACAAGGTGAGGGTGACGCCGAGGCCGAGAACTACTGATGAGAAATTGCTTTTTGCGCGCCCGCGCGTGCTCAGCGCTGCGCGGATAAGGAAGAATTGGTTTTCGATCCCGGCCACCATGATTCAACCCTTGCAACCGGGCCCTGGGTTGTCAACCACCTGAAAGTCATCACCAGCATTGCACTGCGCGCGCTTTGTCACCAGTGGCGGCTCAGCACAAACATGCAGTCGGTAGATGCTTAACTCCCACCTGATCCTGTTATTTGATCCCGCAACCTAGTCAGATCACCATCCCAAAAACAGTGCCACCTGATCTGTCCTCCCAGCATTTGGCAATCGGAATGAATGCCCACAAATGGTCGGGCGACTCGCCCATTCTAGACTCCACGACGGCGGGTGCTCTGCGAAAATTGCGACGCTACTTAGTCCAGGAGATTTCATGGGTGAACGATGCTGAAGAGAGGTGAAGAACGGTGGATGCGGCAGCGACTTTTAGTAACACTTTTTTCGGAAAACAACTCAACATTTGCAGGGCTTTTGAAGTTTTCGGAACGATTTCTGAAATGGTGGCTGGAGACGGAATCGAACCGCCGACACGAGGATTTTCAATCCTCTGCTCTACCAACTGAGCTATCCAGCCCACCGGGAAGGGCCGCTATTGATAGGGGCAAAAGATTTTTCTGCAAGGGATTTTCTGCTGCCAATCGGTCGGCACTGCGGCATGGTTGGCCCATGATCAACCCGTTGCCCCTGCTCCTGGCGCTGCTGCTCCTCGGCGGAGCTGGCCTGCGCGCCGCCGACAAAACTTTCGACATTTACTGGATCGATTCTGAGGGCGGCGGCTCGACGCTGCTCGTCACGCCGGCGGGCGAGTCCGTGCTGATCGATTCCGGCAATCCCGGCGGACGCGACGCGGGCCGCATCTTCAAGGTCGTCACGGAAGTCGCGGGTCTGAAACGCATCGACCATCTCGTCACCACGCATTTTCACACCGACCATTTCGGCGGCGCGGCGGAACTGGCGGTGAAAATTCCGCTCGGCACCGTCTGGGACAACGGCATCCCGGAGCAGGACCCGGACGGCGGAGCGAATACCAATCGCTGGCTCGCGGCCATCAAGCCCTACCGCGACCTGAAGGCGGACGCGCGGCGGGTGATGAAGCCCGGCTCGCTCGTGCCGTTAAAATCTGACGGCGGAATTCAGCCGGTCCTGCGCTGCCTGATTGCCGCCCAGAAGGAACAGGAGTTTCCCAACGCGCGCTTCATGAAGAACGATCATTGCGAGGCGGGCCGCGAGAAAGCGGCGGACAAGTCGGACAACAAGAACAGCATCGCCCTCCTGCTGGAGTTCGGCGCATTCCGATTTTTCGACGGCGGCGATCTGACGTGGAACACCGAGGCCGCGCTCGTCTGCCCGTTCAATCCCATCGGCGGCGCGGATGTCTTTCAGGTGAACCACCACGGACTCGACGTGAGCAACAACCCGCTGCTCGTCCAGTCGCTCGCGCCCACGGTGAGCGTGATGAACAACGGCGCGACCAAAGGCACCGGCCAGGAAACCATCGCCACGCTGCGCGCCACGAAGTCCATCCAGGCGCAATACCAAGTTCACAAGAACGTGCGCGCGGACGGCGAGAACAACACGGGCGACGAGTTCATCGCCAACCACGCGCGCGAGTGCGCGGGCGACTACATCAAGCTCTCCGTGCGGCCGGATGGGAAATCCTACGTCGTGAGCATTCCCGCGCGCGGGCATCAGCGGGAGTTTCAGACCAAAGCACGCTGACCGGGGCATGAATGTTCATCAGCTCGAATTGTTTTATTACGTGGCGCGCTTTGGCGGCATCTCGGAGATCAGTGAAACAGTAATCAGTAATCAGTCCCGGCGAGTTCGCGCCACTTCACTGCGCCGCTGATGACTGGCTCACTGATTACTGATTACTGATTACTTCCCCATTCCGTCCGAAAAGTTCCGCACAAGAAAATCCCCCACCGCGAGCTGCACCTCCGCCGCATGCCGCTCCAGGCCATCCGACTTGGGCGCGATTTCCACAAAGACCGCGCCGGGAATTTCCCGCGCCAGCGCCTCGCCGAACTCGAAGGGATGAATCGCATCGCGCCGGTTCGCCAGCACCAGCGTCGGCACCGCGATTCGTTTCCAGTCCGCGCGCGTGTGCGCGGGAAGGTGCGCGGGGATGCGTTCCAGCTTGGCGACGGTTTCCTCCGCGCGAGGATGCGCAAACTGCGCGAGCAGCGAGGCGGCGTTGTCCGGTGACACCTTCAACACCTGCTGAAACTCCGCCGTCTGCCGGTAACGTTCCCCTCCTTCACGCGCGCCGTGCTGGCGGATGAATTGCGCGAGGGTGGCGAAGGGCTGCATCTGCTCGGCGCGCGATTGATCCAGCCACGCGGGCCGCGACAGGACCAGTCCGCGCACGCGCTCCGGCTGCGTCAGCGCGAAGTGCAGCGCCATCGCCGCGCCCATCGAGATGCCACCGATGACGGCCCGCTCGATTTGCAAATGATCGAGAAACGGCCGCAGGTCATCGGCGAATTGCGCGACGTTGATTTTCTCCTCCGGCCCCAACGGACGCGTTTCGCCATGTCCGCGACTGTCGAACGACAGCAGCCGAAAACCGGCGGGCGGGCGGAACAGCTCGAAGATTTGCTGCGTGTCCGCGCCGAGTCCGTGTTGCAGGACAAACGGCACCCCCGAGCCGGTGTCGCGATAGTGAAACTGGATTCCGTCGTGGAAGAAGAAGGGCATGGTCAATGCAACTGGCCGCCGCCGCCATGGAGTATCGCGCCTTGGTGCGAAATTTTCTCGCGCGCCTCTTCCACGGGCACCTGGCGCGGGACATTCGCCGCTGCTGCGCGCGGGCGAGCCCAGTGGACGGCGTTGCGGATCACGCGCTGGATTTCCGGCTGATGATAAATCGGATACAACTCGTGGCCGGGGCTGAAATAAAAGATGCGCCCCGCGCCCCGAGTCCAGCACGCTCCGCTGCGCAGCACATCACCACCCGCGAACCATGAGATGAAGACGAGTTCCTCCGGCTCCGGGATCGTGAATGGCTCGCCATACATTTCGCTGTGCGGAATCTCGATGCACTCGCCCAGTCCGGCGGCGATTTCATGCGCCGGGTTCACCACCCACACGCGCTCGCGTTCGCCCGCCTCGCGCCAGCGGAAGCCGCAGCCTGTGCCCATGAGCTTCTTGAAAATTTTCGAGAAATGGCCGGAGTGCAGAACAATCAATCCCATGCCGGCGTTCACGCGGGCATGAACGCGGTCCACCACATCGTCGCGCACGTCGTCGTGTTTGGCGTGGCCCCACCAAAGCAGCACATCCGTCTCAGCGAGGCGTTGTTCGGTGAGTCCGTGCTCCGGTTCGTCCAGCGTGGCCGTGGAGATTTTTAACTCCACGTCCTGGCCCAGCGCGGCGGCCAGCGTGGCGTGAATCCCGTCGGGATAAATTTCTGTCACGACCGGGTTCGTGCGCTCATGCACGAACTCGTTCCAGATGGTGACGCGAATCAAACTCACGCGCGGACGATACGAAGCGCGGCGCGCGGACGGCGAGCGGGAAAGCAGCGGAGCGGCGGACAGCCTTGTCCGCCGGATGCTTTAGCAACTGTTCGACCCGACAAACCGAGCTGCGGACTCGGCGGTCCGCGTCTCCTCACCCGCGCGTGTCCACCTTCAAAACGGCGTTCTCCGAAGCTTCCTCGCCGACGCCAGTCCCGCTACAGCAGCCGAATCTGCGCCTGCTCCTTCTCCAACGCCTCGGCAAACGTCTCCGTCCGCCCGCGCCGCCGTTCGATGATTTCCTTGTCCGTCGCAGGATCGAACGGCACCGGATAATTCCCGTCGTAGCACGCCATGCAGAAATTGTTCGTCGGCAGACCCGTCGCCTTCACCATGCCTTCGATGGAAAGGTAGTGCAGCGAGTCGGCGTTGAGATACTTGCAGATGTTGTCCAGCGAGTAGTTCGCCGCCATCAGCTTGCTGCGGTCGGGAAAGTCGATGCCATACACGCACGGATTCATGTGCGGCGGACAGCTCACCAGCACATGCACTTCCTTCGCGCCGGCTTCCTTCAGGTTGTTCACGCGCGTCTTGCACGTGGTGCCGCGCACGATGGAATCGTCCACGATGATCACGCGCTTCCCCTTCACCAGTTCAGGAATGAGGTTCAATTTCACACGCACGTTGAAGTCGCGGATGAGCTGGGACGGCTGGAGAAAACTGCGCCCGATGTAGTGGTTGCGCACGAAGGCCATCTCGAACGGAAGGTTGCTCTCCATCGAGTAGCCGAGCGCCGCGCAGTTGCCGCTGTCCGGCACCGGCACCACGACATCGGCGGGAATCGGGCACTCGCGCGCGAGCTGCCGGCCCATTTCCACGCGGGCCTTGTACACATTGCGCCCGTTGATCGTGCTGTCGGGCCGCGCGAAATAGACGTACTCGAAAATGCAGAACGCGCGCTTCTCCTGCTCGGGCATGTACTTCACGCTGCGCAGACCTTTCGCGTCGATGATGACAATTTCTCCCGGCTCGACGTCGCGCACGAACTTCGCGTGGATCAAATCCAGCGCGCAGGTCTCGCTCGACAGCACCCAGCCGTCGCCCAGTTTGCCGATGCTCAACGGACGAAAGCCATGCGGGTCGCGCACGCCGATCAACTCGTTCTCGGTCATGATGACGAGTGAGAACGCGCCTTCGATACGACGCATGGTGTCGATGAGGTTGTTGCCATGCCCGTTCAGGCTCGGCTGTGCCATCAGGTGCAGAATGATTTCGCTATCAACGGTCGTTTGGAAAATCGACCCCTTCGCTTCCAGCTCATCACGCAAATACGAGGCGTTGGTGAGGTTGCCGTTGTGCGCGATGGCGATCTGGCCCTTCGCACAATCGACGGTGAGCGGCTGCGCGTTGCGAATGTGCGAGGAGCCGGTGGTCGAGTAGCGCGTGTGCCCCACGGCCATGCTGCCAACGAGCGTTTGCAACACGTCGCCGTTGAAAATTTGCGAGACGAGTCCCATGGCGCGATGGACGCAGAATTTCTTCCCGTCACTCGTGACAATCCCGGCGCTCTCCTGCCCGCGATGCTGGAGCGCGTAGAGGCCGAAGTACGTCAGTTCGGCGGCATTCGGATGACCGTAAATGCCAAAAACTCCGCAATAATGTTTTGGGTAATCTTGCATGGGCTGCGTCACGCGCGGCGAAATATGGGGGCGGGAAAAAATAAATCCAGTGTTGTCGTGACCAACAGATTTTTCCGGGAGTAGCTAGGAAAACATCTTCTCGCGCAAAGTCTCCTTCGTCACCTCGCCTTCCCTGCGGCCGATGGCCACGGTGGCCACGCCGTTGCCGATGAGGTTCGTGAGGGCGTGGTCTTCGCTACGGTCCTCGGCCTGAAACTTACCACGGCCAGACCTGCAATCCTCTGACTTGATCAAAGTGCTTGTCGCGCGCGGCGAAGCGGAGCCGCGCTACTCCACTCCGGCGCGGTGTTCTTTGAGAGCGTTCAGGCCGGTGACGATGAGGGCTTTCAAGCGGCGTTCCATTTCGGCGGCGCGCTGGGGTTTTTCCGCCGCTTGATCCTCGCTGGCCGACGGCGGGAAGCCGAGGTCGATGGTTTGCAGCATGGCCGGCTTGTTCGGCAGCACGGTGAGGATTTCGTTGCCCTCAATGTAGCCGGCGATGCTGCTGCCGGACCCCTTCACATAGGCATGACCGGGATCGCCGGGCGGCAGGGCAAACAAGTTGCGCCCAAACGACTGGTGCAATCCATCCACGCCCATGATTCCAACGATGCTGGGGAGAATGTCCAACTGGCTGGCGGTGACGTGGCGCACCTCGCCGGTGTCGCCAAGGATGGACGGCGCGTAAAAGAGCAGAGGCACATGCTGGTGCAGCAGGCCGGCCCGCGTCAGCACCGGCGGAATGCCGAAGCCGTGATCGCCCACGAACACGAAGAGCGTGTCGTTGAACCATGCCTTGGTGCGCGCGCGTTGCATGAACTGTCCCACAGCCCAGTCCGCGTAGTGGACGCCATTGAGGCGTTTGTTCTGCGCCCCGCCCTCGGTAATAGGTTCAAGGCCCTCGACTTTCGGGAGGTTGAAGGGTGCGTGGTTCGAGAGCGTGAGGATCAGGCCCAGGAACGGTTTGTCGGTCTTCGCCAGCCCGTCGAATTCTTCGAGGGCGCGCATGAAGACATCGAAGTCACTCACGCCCCAGTCCGGATCGATGAAGGTGGGATTCACGTAGTCGCTCCGTCCGACGTAGTGGTGGACGCCTTGCTGGCGGAAGAAGCCCTCTTTGTTATCCCACGAGAAGTGGCCGTTGTAGAGAAACACATTGGTGAAGCCCTTTTCCTCCAGCACGGCGGGCAGACTGCGAAAGGGCTGATTACCGAGCGGATGCTTCATGATGCCGTCAAACTCGGGCAGGTTTGGAAACGAGCAGAGTGTGCCGAAGACGCCCTGTGCCGTGTGCGTGCTAATGGAGAAGGCACGGTCGAAGAGGACGCCGTGCCGGGCCAGTTCATCGTAGTTCGGAGTCGCACCAAACTTCGCGCCCGTGGCTCCGCAGAAGCGCGCGCTGAAACTTTCCATCATCACCACCACCACATGCCGGGGCCGTCGCGGGAGCGGAACGGCATTGGCGGGCGAACGGCGGAGCAGCGGATACTTGGCGGCGTCATACAGCGTGTCCCCGGGGAGCAACGTGATCTCGCGGGCGATGGCCACGGCGTTGGTCGCGGGCAGAGAGCGCCGCCAGTCGTTGGAGAGGCTGGATTTCTTGTGGTTGCGCAACGTGACCATCATCAAATACGCGCCATTGCCCGCCATGTGATTGGCGTAAGTGTTCTGCGAAAAATAAGCGTCGCCCCAGCGCAGCGGCGTGCGCTGGATGCCGCCGCGGCTCACGATGGCCGTGAATGCGGCCAGCACGATCGTGGCGATCAGCCGCGCGGGCCAAGTTGTGCCCGCCGTGTCGCGACGCACGATCCGGCGGATCAGCCACAAAAATCCGGCCCAGACCAGCACGCAGAACAACGTCCAGCGCACCACCGGATAGCCGTGCCAGATCATGCCGATCACCGTCCGGTTGTCCTCGGGCTTGCCGAAGTATTCGAGCACCAGCGGACCGAGGCGTACTTGGAACTCCTTGTAATACTCCACCTCGGACGTGAGCGTGAACAACGTGAACAGGGCCACGATCGCAAACAGTCCGAGGAAAACCCGGCGTTCCGCGCGCGCCATTTCCGGCCGCCACACCCGCCACAGGGCAAAGGGAGCCAGGAGCAGCGTGGCCATGGCGAAGTCAAACCGCAGGCCATACAGAAAGGACCGCAGCATCAATCCTGACGTGGCGTCGCCGTGGAAACCCCACGTCGCGATGACCAGCACGAGCCGGAAGAAAACAAAAGCCAGCACCCACGCGCCAAGCATTCCGGCGTAAGGCTGGAGCAGCGCGGCCAGATTTTGACGCAGGACCTTTGAATCCATTTTCGGCAGTATCGCGACGAGCCGACCCTTTGCAAGCACCCGGCGGAACGCCGCCGCTGGGAAATTCAATCAAACCATTCGTCACTCTCGTCGAAGGAAGGCACCGGGACGTTCACGATCTTCATCTTCCCAATCGCGCGGTGGCGGCAGCCGGGGCGGATGTAGATGACGGACATCGGTTTCACGGGAAAAAGTTTTCCGTCCAGTTCCATCTGCCCCTCGCCTTCGAGCACGAGATAAATTTCCGTCATCTGCTTGTGGTAGTGCGTGCGCGCGTCCTCCTGGATGTCCACGAGGTGCAGGCTGGCGACGTGATCCGTCGAACCCGCGAACGCGCGCCGGGCGAAACCGCAGGGGCAGCGTTGCACGGGAATCTCATCGAGCTGCGCGAGGTGGAAATTATTCATGGCGGGATTACGAAGGGGCCGGAGCCGGAGTGCAAGCCCGCGCGTGAACGGGCATTGGGGCAGGTGTCTCACCTGTAACAGGCCACTGGCCGTCCCGGTTGGTGATCCTTCAGCCGGGACGGCCAAACGACAAAGGGCAGCCGGGACGGCTTGCCCCACTAGAATTTAGGTGTGTGGCCGGCCCGCTTCCCGCTTTAATCGCCGCCATGAATTCTGAACCCGGCGAGTCGCTGGAGCGTTGGTTGCGTCCGGGGCCCTTCGGCATTTTTCTGCTGCTGGCCTTGTTCGCGTGCTTTCCCTCGGTGTGGCTCGGCACGGAATCCTTCTTCGCGCGCGACTACGGCGTGCTGGCGTATCCGAACATTTCCTTCCAACGCGAATGTTTCTGGCGCGGCGAACTGCCCATGTGGAATCCCTACAGCAACTGCGGCCAGCCCTTCCTCGCCCAATGGGGCACCATGACGCTGTATCCGGGCGCGCTGATTTATCTGCTGCTGCCGCTGCCGTGGTCGTTGGGAATTTTCTGTCTCGCGCACGTCTGGCTCGGCGGGCTGGGCATGTATCTGCTCGCGCGGCGCTGGACGGATACGAACTTCGCCGCCGCGCTGGCCGGCACCCTCTACGTGTTCAACGGCATCCTGCTCGCGAGTTTTGCCTGGCCCAATTATCTCGCGACGCTGGGCTGGATGCCCTTCGTGGTGCTGCTTGCGGAACGCGCCACGCGCGAGGGCGGACGCTGGATCGTCGGCGCGGCGGTCGTCGGCGCGTTGCAAATGCTGACCGGCGCGCCGGAAATTATTTTGTTCACCTGGCTGATCGTGGGCGTGCTGGGCCTGTGCGATGTCGCGCGCGCGCCCGGCTCGCTGCTGCCGTTCGCGAAAAGAATTTTCGGAATGGTTCTGCTCACGGCGGGACTGGCGGCGGCGCAACTCCTGCCATTCTTTGACCTGCTCTCGCACTCGCAGCGCGACGTCGCGTTCGCGACTGGCAAGTGGCAGTTGCCGCTCTGGGGCTGGGCGAATTTTCTCGTGCCGCTCTACAACGCCTTCGAGACGCCGTGGGGCCAGTATTACCAATACGACCAGGCCTTTTTGACTTCGGTTTATCTCGGAGGCGCGGCGCTGACGCTGGCGTTGCTCGGCCTGTTTCGCTGGCCGGACTGGCGCGCGCGCGCGCTGTTCGTGCTCGCCGTGCTGGCCGTGGTGCTCGCCTTCGGCACGCTGACGCCGGCGTATGGCGTCATTCGCAAAGCCGTGCCCTTCGTCGGACTGGGACGCTACCCGGTGAAATTTTTGTTGGTGCTCGCGTTTGTCATTCCGCTGCTCGCGGGCTGCGGACTGGCGGCGGTGGTGAAGTCGCGTTTGCGCTCCGGCCTGTTCACGCTCGCGCTGCTGGTCGCGGTGACGATGGGGCTGATCGCCTGGGCGGCGCAGGGGCAGCGGTTCGCGGATTACAGCGCGTGGCCGGAAAGTTTCCGCGCCAACGTCGGCTACTCGTGGAACCAGAATTCGCCCGGAAAAATCCTCCCGGACGCGGTGATGAACACGGCGATTCGCTGCGGCTTGTTCGCCCTCGTCATCGTTCTGCTCGCGGCGGCGACGCGGGCCGCGCGCCATGGGGCGGCGCTGGCTTTTGCGGCGCTGGCCTTAATCGTCGTCGATGCCCGGCTGCACACGCCCAAGCAAAATCCCACGCTGCCGTCGGCCCTGTTCGCCCGGCAAGACTGGGCGCGGGAAATGTCCCCCGTGCCTTCCGGTGCGGCGCGCATTTTCATCACACCCCAGGCGGAGAATGTTCTCACCTACTCCACGGGCACGAACGAGGCGCGCATCTGGGCCGTGAAACGTCGCGCCGAATGGTCGAGCCTGAACCTGCTCGACGGCGTGGCGAAAGTGAACGGCTCCTCCACGCTCCAGACTCGCGAGCAGCGATTGGTGGAGCAGACGCTTTATTCCATGACGAACCGCCTGCCGGCCGGCCTGCTGGACTTTCTCGGCGTAGCCTGGATCACGAGTTCCAACGCCGTCGATGAATGGTCGCCGCGCGCCACCGCCCGGCCCGTGGTCAGTGCCGGCCAGGAAATAATTTTCGCGGACGACGCTGCGGCCCTCACGGAAATCACGCGCGGCGGATTCGATGGACAGCGCGTGCTCTACCTGCCGCCCGCCGCGCGGGCCGGGCTGGCCGGCACCAGCGCCGTGCCCGTGGTCGTGACCAATGTGGTGATTACGTCGCATCGTCTCGAAGCGTTCTTGAACGCTTCGGGGCCGACGATCGCCGTCATCGCGCAATCGTACTATCCGGCGTGGCAGGCCACGATTGATGACGCGCCGGTGCCTTTGCTCCGGGGCAACGTCGCGTTCCAGGCCGTGCCCGTGCCCGCCGGTTCGCACCGGCTGGTGCTCACTTACTCCGACTTCAACTTCCGCGCCGGGCTGGGCGTGTCCGCAGCGGCGCTGCTGGCCTGTCTCGTCCTCTGGTTGCGCCTCGGGCGATTGCGTAGCGAGTGACGTTCAGAACGTGTGCGTCGTCACCGAGCAGAGGGGTTTGGTGTCCACCTGGTTCAACGTGTAAGTGCCATTGGCCGGACAGCCGGGCTTGGCGCTCATGTAGAGCGTGGGGCCGAACAGGTCGGCGTCCGTGGGCACGTCGGTGCTGCCGCGACGATTTTCGAGACTCCACGTCGCTTTCACGCCTTCGATGCCGCGCAAGTTCGACTGACAGGCGGTGCGTTGCGCGTTCTCTCGCGCGCGGACGAAGTTGGGAATGGCGATGGCGGCGAGGAGTCCGATGATCGCGACGACGATCATGATTTCCACGAGGGTGAAGCCGGCCCGGACGGAATGACGAATCTGCATGGTTTTGTTTCCTTTCAATTGCGCCGTGATTGGCGCGGGAAGGAAACAGCGGGGGCCGCTCGAAGTTACGTTGTAAAAAGCCAACGGCCCGGGAAACTCCCGGGCCGTCCGTGTGTTGAGAGCGTTTTCTTAATACGTGTGATCCGGGATGGTGCAGGTCGGCTTGGCGTCCACCTGGTTGATCGAGTAGGTGCCGTTGGCCGGGCAGCCGGGCTTTTCACGAATGTAGGAGGCGGTGCCGAACAAGTCCGCGTCCGTGGGCACATCGGTGTTGGTCTTGCGGGCCTCGAGCGCCCAGGTGGCCTTCGCGCCGTCCATGGTCTTGAGGTTGGCGACGCAGGCGGCCTTCTGGCTGGCCTGACGGGCCTTGATGAAGTTGGGGATGGCGATGGCGGCGAGGAGTCCGATGATCGCCACGACGATCATGATTTCCACGAGGGTGAAGCCCGTCTGCCGCGCCCGGAGTTTTGTTTTCGTTTGCATAGTTTTTTCCAATTCAGTGAAGCGGGAGAAAATTAGCAGACGCGCGGGGGAACGCCAAAGCCAAAAAAGCCCGGGGAAACCCCGGGCTGTGGCTGTGTAAAAGGACGGTATTAGAGCGTGTGGCTCGCGGGGACGCCAGCGCAGAGCGGCTTGGTCGCAACGGTGCCAATCGTGTAGGCGCTGCCGGTCGAAGGGCAGGTGGGTTCGTCACGAATATACACGGTCGCGCCGTAGAGGTCGCCCGCCACAGCGACGTCGGTGCTGACCTTCTTGTTTTCGAGGGCCCAGGTGTTCTTCGCGCCGTCGATCTGCTTCATGTTCGCGATGCAGGCGTTCTTCTGGGAGGCTTCACGGGCTTTGATGAAGTTCGGAATCGCGATCGCGGCCAGGAGGCCGATGATGGCGACGACGATCATGATTTCCACCAGGGTGAACGCGCTCTTGCGTGAGGTATTGAGTTGCATATGTTTTTAACGTTTCGGACTGACTGTGGCGGCGTGAACCAGACAGAGGCGGGTTAAACATTTCATGTTTGTTCACAATTGCCTTCTGCCGACCGCGACACACACCTAGCAACGGCAATGCCACGGAAGGTCCCGCCAGTTTCAGTCAAACCGCAGGGTTCGGAATGGAGATCCGGCAGAGGCACCTTGGTTGTATCCCCCGTTTGTCCACTTTGCCTCAAGACACCGCATGAAGTTGAGACACTTCCGGCGGGGGGAAGTTGTTTGCCCGCGCGCACCGTCGCCCGCACAATTCGCGGCATGAAATGCGCCGAGAAAATCCTGCCCCCCGAGACGCTCCAGTCCTGGCGCGAGCGCCAGCGCGCGGCCGGCCGGCGGGTGGCGGTCACAAACGGCTGCTTCGATCTCCTGCACGCCGGTCACGTCACCTACCTCGAAGCGGCGCGCAACGAGGCAGACCTGCTGCTCGTGGGCGTGAACAGCGACGCTGCCGTCCGCGAGCTGAAAGGCCCGGGGCGGCCGGTGAATTCAGAGTCCGACCGCGCGCTCGTCCTCGCTGCGCTGCAAAGCGTCGATGCCGTTTTCATTTTCCGCGAACGCGACGCCGTGAAGTTTCTCGAAACCGTCGCGCCCGACATTTACGTGAAAGGCGGCGATTACACCTTGGAGACGATCAACCAGGACGAACGTCGGCTCATCGAAAGCCGGGGAGGAAAAATTGTTCTGCTCGCCCATGTCCCCGGCAAATCCACCACCGGTCTGCTGAAAAAAATGGCGCAGTGAAGCGCTCCGTCCGCGCTACTGCCGGTAGGTCGTGTCGCCGAGAATCCGCTGCAACCGCTGCTGGTGCTCGACGCTGACCGCCTGGAGCGCCTCCGCCTTCTGCTCCGCCGAGAGCGCAGCGTTCTGCCCGATCTGAATCCGTCGCGCGTCCAGACTTTTGTGCATGTCGTGCAGCGGCTGCACCGCCCGGCCGTTCAGCCCGTACTGCATGGCCATGAGTTGCGCCTGCTTGTAGAGCGGGTCTTTCGTGGCCATGTATTGCGCGAAATGCTCGGGCGTCAGCGCCTCGCGCGCGGCGCGGTCGCGTTGCGCCTCCAGTTCCGCCTTCTGCTTCGCGGAGAGCGCCTCGGGGCCGCCGTAATCCACTTGCACGCGATGCTCCAGCGGATCGAGGGCGCGGAAAAATTTGCGAAATTCCTCGGGCGAAAGATCAATGCCGCGCAAGTCCGTGCGCAGCGTGCTCGAGTTCTGCGAGTAACGCAGCAGGAACTCCTCGACCTGTTCGGGCGCGAGCACCTTCACCAGATCGGTGCGCGTCTGGTCGCGCAGCTTCGCGAGTTCCACGTTGTTGATCGCGCCGCCTTCGTTGCCGCGCGCCATTTGGAAGTGTTGATACCGCTCCATCGAGCGCGCGCAGATTTCTTGCACGGCGTTCCACTTCTCCGGCGGCAGCGCGCCGAGCACCGGGCCGGTGAGATCGACGGAGGAATTGTTCAACGAAGTTAGCTTGACGGCGTCCGCCCCGTCCTCGCCGAGAATTTTCACCAGCATGTCGCGGCGCGGGCCGTCAAAATTCGCCCCGGCAGAACTCTGCATCGGCAAGATGCCCATGAACGTCTCCGCTCTCCACCAGTGCGGGTCCGTCCGGATGGCGTGCTCGAGCCGCCGCTGATCGAACAGTTCGTTCACGTCGGTGACCACGATGTGGCGCACCTGCTTCTCCGGCGTGCCGGCGGCCCGCAGGCGCGCGACGTAATCGACGTACGTGTCATTCGTCACCTCCGCCCAGCCAAATGTCTTCCCAGCCGACGCGAGGGTTTTGGGTTCCGCCAACGGAGCGTTGGAAGGCCCGGGCACCGGCGGAGAATTTGTGACTCTGGAGAGAACGGACGTGGGCGCGGCGTTGGAAGCGGACGGAACCTGGACCGCGGCGGGCGGAGGTGATTTCGTTTCGAGCGTCAGTCGGGGCGGCGCCAAGGTGGCACGGCGCGCATAGCCGAGGAAGGCCGCCGCCCACACCACATTCACGGCGATCAGCACCGCCATTCCTGTTCTCACACGCATACGCACTATGTTTCGTGCAACGGTGAAACTGGGGCAAATCTTAAATCGGAAACCTCAACCTTCGCCACGCGGAGGTCATTGGTTCAGCCGCCGCTGAAATTCCCGGACGGCCGCTGCCACGTCGGGCGCATTCAAGATCGCCGAGACCACACAGATGCGGCGCGCGCCTGCAGCCAGCACTTCGTCCAGATTTTCCAAGTTGATGCCGCCAATGGCGAACCACGGCACGGTCAGGTTCGCCGCCCCCCAGCGCACATAATCCAAAGTGCAAGGCGCGCGGCCCGGCTTCGTCCCCGTCGCAAACACCGGGCCGATGGCGAGGTAGTCTGCGCCGGTAGCCACGGCGCGCGCGCCTTGATCGGGCGCGTGGCTGCTCAGGCCGAGGAGGAGTGGAGGGTTGAGCGTTGCGAGTTGAGAGCGGTGGCTCAGGCCGGCATCGAAGAAATCTTCCTGGCCGAGGTGGACGCACTCTGCGCCGAGTTCTTGCGCGAGGTCGGCGTGGTCATTGATGACCAGCGGCACGCCGGCCGCGCGCGTTATGGGGAGAATGAGTTCCGCCAGCCGGCGCACTTCATCGCGTGTCTCGCGCTTGGCGCGCAACTGGATGAGGTCCGAGCCGCCGTCGCAAAGCTGCTGCGCGAGCTGCCCTGGATCACGACCGTGCAAGTAGGCCGTGTCGATGAAGGTGTAGAGCCGGGATTCGTGGAGAAACTTCACTTGGACTTGCGGCCCCGGCGGGCCGCGCTGGGCTTACGCCTTCTCCTGGATCAACTCGCGGCGCGCGCCGCCCAGCAGTTGCTCGATGAAGTTCGTGGAATAGACGCCGCGCCGGAAGTTGGGGTCTTGGAGAATCGCCATCTCGAACGGGATCGTCGTCTTCACGCCGGTGATCATGTACTCGCTGAGCGCGCGGCTCATCTTGTCCATGGCCTCGCGGCGGTCTTTGCCGAAGGTGATGAGCTTGCCAATCATCGAGTCGTAGTGCGGCGGAATCATGTAGCCCGCGTAGGCGTGGGAATCGACGCGCACGCCGCGCCCGCCCGGTGCGTAATACATCTCGATGCGGCCCGGCGAAGGACGGAAATCATCGAAGGGGTCTTCGGCGTTGATGCGGCACTCGATGGCGTGGCCCTTGATGTGGATGTCGCTTTGCGCGATGCGGAGCGGCTCTCCCATCGCAATCATGATCTGCTGCCGCACGAGGTCGATGCCCGTGACTTCCTCGGTGATGGGATGCTCGACCTGGATGCGCTTGTTGACCTCGAGAAAATAGTAATTGCCGTGGTCGTCCACGATGAACTCGACGGTGCCGGCGTTCGTGTAGTGGGCGAGTTCGGCGATCTTGATCGCGGCCTTGCCCATCGTCTTGCGCAGGCTCTTGAACTTGTTCTCCAGCAACGGCGAAGGGCTTTCTTCCACGACCTTCTGGTTGCGGCGCTGCACCGAGCAGTCGCGCTCGTTCAAGTGAATGATGTTGCCACGATTGTCGCCGAGAATTTGAAACTCAATGTGGTGCGGGTTCTCGATGAACTTCTCGATGTACACGCCGGAGTTACCGAAGCACTTTTCCGCTTCCATCCGGGCGGTGTGGTAGCCCTTGACCAGCGAGATGTCGTTGTGGGCCACGCGCATCCCGCGCCCGCCGCCGCCGGCCACGGCCTTGATCATCACCGGGTAGCCAATTTTCTTAGCCGTCGCCAGTGCGTCCTGCTCCTTCTCGACGATGCCGTCGGAGCCGGGCGGGATGGGCACGCCGGCCTTCTTCGCCAGCGCGCGGCTCACGGCCTTGTCTTCGAGGGCGTTCATGGCGCGGGAACTTGGCCCGATGAAACGGATGTTGCAGTTCTCGCACACGTCGGCGAAGTGCGCGTTCTCGGAAAGAAAACCGTAGCCGGGATGAATCGCGTCCACGTCGGCAATTTCCGCCGCGCTGATGATGCGGTCGATGCGCAGGTAGCTCTCGCTGCTCGGACTCTTGCCGATGCAAATCGCCTCGTCGGCCATCTGGACGTGCATCGAGTTCGCGTCCGCCTCGGAATAGACCGCCACGGTGCGGATGTTCAGTTCCTTGCAGGCGCGGATGATGCGGACGGCGATTTCACCGCGATTGGCAACGAGGACTTTTTCAAACATGCGGGGAAAGCGGCTTAGGAGTTGGGAGACTCCGGTTTCTGCGAACTCTGCGGACTCAAGGTCGAATGATGGATAAACCAGTAGGCCAGCGCCGTGAGCACGCCGCCCATCAAGGTGGCGAGCATCCAGATGATGGGCGCGCCGAGCGGGGAGCGGGCACCTTCACGTTCCAAGGCGGAGGCGCGCTGGAAAACCGCGACGGCCAGGCTGACGTGAACAATGATGAGCAACGCCCACCAAGCCACGACCAAGATGGGGATGAGCTTGTTCAGGCCCGGGATGTTGAGGAAAGACTGGTTCATGCGCTCAAGTCGGACGGACTTTGAACATGGGCTGGCCGAATTCCACCGGCTTGCCGCTCTCGACCACGATTTGCGTGATGACGCCTTTCACCTCGGCCTTAATCTCATTCATCACTTTCATCGCTTCGATGATGCAGACTACGCTGTCAGGAGTCACTTCCGTGCCGATCTCGACATACGAGCCGGACTCCGGCGAAGGCGAGCGGTAGAAGGTGCCGATCATCGGCGACTTGATCTCAATGTCGGTGCTGGGCGCAGGGGCGACGGGCACGGCGACCGAAACCGACGATGCAGAATGCGCGACCGGCGCAGGCAGGGCGGCGACATGCGGCATATAGACTTGGGTGGCCATTTCCTCGCCCGAGGCGGCAAGATTGCCGCGCTTGAGCTTGATCTTGAACTCCTCCCGTTCCAACTCGAACTCAGCAATCGAGTTCTTCTTCATCAGGTCGATGATGGCCTTGATGTCTTTTAGTTCCACAGGTGTCCTCCGGCTTTTCGACCAGTAATGTGTGTGACGCTCATTAAGCAAAAAAGCAGTCACCCAAAACGGCACTGCTTGGTTTGATTTCTAAAATGCGGCGGGAAAATGAGAGCTTGGGTCAAAACCGTCAAGAATCATTTTTCCCCGCGAAATCTCCACCAAGCCAAAAGGCTCTACGCCTGATTACCGGTAACGGCAGCGTTCAGTGCCAGAAGGTAAGAGTTGGCACCGAAGCCAGTGATCTGTCCCCGGCAGACGGGGGCAATCAGGCTTTTATGCCGGAATTCCTCCCGTGCGTGAACATTAGAGAGGTGAATTTCAATCGTCGGCACCTGAATCGCCGCAATCGCGTCCCGAAGCGCGATACTGGTGTGGGTGTAGGCCGCCGCATTCAGCACGATGCTGTCGAACTTCCCTTTCGCCTCCTGAATCCAGTTGACCAATTCGCCCTCCAGATTCGACTGGCGGAACTCTACCGTGACGTTCAACTCCCCTGCCCTCTTCCTCACCAACGTCTCGATCTCGGCCAAAGTGGTGCGCCCATATTTCTCCGGCTCGCGCGTGCCGAGCAGGTTCAGGTTCGGGCCATTCAAATAGAGGATGCGCATGGCGGGCGAAGGCTAATCAGCGGCAGCGGGCGGTGTCCACGCGAATTCCGGCGCGCGAAAGCGGGGGCTTTCCATCCGAGTGGTCGCGAGCCTCTCGAATCTCCTCTTTTTTTCCGACCGCAAGGGGCCGGAAAACCTTTTGACAACAAATCCTCCGATCCCTAGGTTCCGCCCTCATTTCTCGCCCTGTGGCCACAGGACGGGAACTAACTGACAACAACAAACAGTAACTCGTCGGTTCACGGGCTCGTGAACTCAAAACATCCGTGGCCTCGGATGACGACGAAACTAAGAAAGGTAAGCATCATGGCTGACATTACAGCTATCGTAGAACAACTGAGCGGTCTGACGGTGATGGAAGTCGCCGATCTCGTGAAGCAGCTCGAAACCAAGTGGGGCGTCACCGCAGCGGCTCCGGTCGCGGCAGCGGCTCCGGCTGGTGGCGGCGGCGCAGCGGCTCCGGCGGCGGAAGCGCAGACCACCTTTGACGTCATCCTCGTGTCCGCTCCGGCGGACAAGAAGATCTCCGTCATCAAGGCGGTTCGCGAAGTGAAGGCCGGACTCGGCCTGGCCGACGCGAAGGCATTGGTCGAAGGCGCTCCCAAGACCGTGCTCGAAGGCGCTCCCAAGGTGGAAGCCGAAGCGGCGAAGAAGAAGCTCGAAGAAGCCGGCGGCAAGGCCGACCTCAAGTAATTGTTCACGAGAGCGGTGGTTCACCGCTCTCACTTTTTTCCACGGCAGGTTCCGCGAGGAGCCTGCCGTTTTTCTTTTTCCAAAAATTTCCCCTCAAATTCTGCTCGCGCCGGCACCGGTTTCTGCTTGGATAGCCACGGAAAACTGAACCGGCTTATGAGCGCCAAACAAAACGAACCTGCGGACAGCACCGTTCTGCATCTCGACCAGTTTGCTTCCGGGGCCGCCGCGAAGCCCGTGCCTGCCGCCGAGCAGGGCGTCACCGTCATGGTCAGGCTCGCCGCCGCCGAAGCTGTCGAGCACGGCGCCGCGCCCGTCGTGCCGAAGGATGGGGGCGCGATGTCCGGCAAGGAAATGCTGGGCGCGGTGAGTTACTGCTACGCGAAGGGCGTGTTCGAGTCCGACGAAATCGAGCGCAAGATGTTGAAGGATCCGGCGCTGCGCGACGCGGTGCGTGGCGAGATGCCAGACGCGAAAGCCATCCGCCGCTTCCGTGCGCTCAACCGCGGAGCGATTCAGACGACCCTGGAAAAAGCCTTCGGCTTTCTGCGTCGCAAGGAAAAAGCCGAGTTGATGAAACCGCTGCCCGGGCAGCCCGCCTTGCCGCCGGTCACAGACCCCGCAGGAGAAAGCACCGTGATGTACGCCAAACACCAGGCCGAGGATCGCGTGCAGCAGGCCTCCTTTGTGGACAACATGTCAAAGGACTGATCCGGCGTGGAGTCTGCGCTGTGCCGAAGTCCCGTATTTCCCTCTTGCCCGTCCGCGCGGCGCGGCGTAGCACAGCCGCATGAATCGCCGCCATTTCCTCAAGACCGGCACGGCCGCGTCTTTCGCCATCGCCGCCGCTCCCGCTTTCGCCGCTGAATTCGGCGACATGAAGAAGCGTGTCGGCCTCATCGGCACCGGCTGGTATGGGAAGGTGGATCTGCTTCGCCTCATTCAAGTCGCGCCCGTCGAAGTCGTCTCGCTCTGCGACGTGGACAAGAAAATGTTGGGCGATGCCGCCGACCTCGTCGCCTCACGCCAGAAGTCCGGCAAGAAGCCGCGGCTCTACGCCGACTACCGCGAGATGCTCAAGGAGAAGGACCTCGACATCGTCATCGTCGGCACGCCGGATCACTGGCACGCGCTAAACATGATCGAGGCGGTGAAATCCGGCGCGGACGTGTATTGCCAGAAACCCACCAGCGTGGACGTCGTCGAGAGCCAGGCCATGCTCGCGGCCGCGCGCAAATACCAACGTGTCGTGCAAATCGGCACGCAGCGCCGCAGCACGCCGCACCTCATCGAGGCCCGCGACAAGGTCATCAAGGCCGGACTGCTCGGGAAAATTTCGCACGTCGAGATTTGCTGCTACTACCACATGCGTTCGCGCGACGCCTCGCCTGCTTCCGGAATGCCGCCCGAGAATCTCGACTACGAAATGTGGGCCGGCCCCGCACCGAAATTGCCCTACCACAAAATCATGCACCCACGCAGTTGGCGCGCGTTCATGGAATACGGCAACGGCATCGTCGGCGACATGTGCGTTCACATGCTGGACATGACGCGCTGGATGCTCGACCTCGGCTGGCCCACGCGCATCAGTTCCGCTGGCGACATCTACGTGGACAAGAAAAGCGTGGCCAACATCTCCGACACGCAGACTGCGATCTTCGAGTTCCCCGAACTGAATGTGGTGTGGAACCATCGCTCGTGGGGCGACGCGCCCGATCCGCGTTATCCTTGGGCCGCGTTTTTCTACGGCGAGAAGGGCACGCTCAAGGCCAGCGTGGATCGCTTCGAGTTTTTCCCACGCGGCAAGACCGAACCCACGGTCAAGGGCGAACCGCTCTTCGAGTACGAGAAATTTCCCGAAGACAAGACCGAGAAAGATTTGGAGAAGCACGTCGCCTCCGCCGTGCGCTGGCACATGCAGGATTTCCTGAAAGCCATTGAGACGCGCAGCAAGCCCGTGGCGGACATCGAACAAGGCTACATTTCCAGTGCCTCGTGCATTCTGGCGAATCTCTCGGCGCGGATTGGACGCTCGATTTATTGGGACGCCGCGCGCGGCAAAGTGCAAAGCGACGAGCAGGCGAACAATCTCCTAGAGCGCCCCTACCGCGCGCCGTGGGCGCATCCGACGGCGGACAGCGTCTGAGGATGAGGTGGCCCCGATCGGGCGGGCCGTTACGGGCATTGAGCAACGAGCCAGGTTATTCCACGCCGTGCGGGAGGGAGAGCACCACGTTGGTGCTGCCGCCACTGGTCAGGGCGGTGGTGATGTATTCCCGGAACTGATAGGTCGTGGCGGCGTGAACACTGGCATCGGACAGCACGAGGAAGCCCTTGCCGAAGTCGCCGCCGTTCGAGCTGTGCATCTGGCCGCCCTCAAAATACACATCGATGGAACTGCCGTTGGCCGGCGTGTAGGAAAGGACGTTGCCGCCAGCACCGCTGCCAATCGCGCGGTCGCCGGCCAGAATGGTCTGCGGCTTGGATTCATCCGCTGAGAGTCCGACGAAGTAGCTGATGTGTCGGTCGCCATCGAGCGCGGCCCACGGATTCACTCCGCTCCCGGTCGCGGCCGCCATGATGGGCGTGATGGCCGCCATCCCGTTCATCCCCGTATTCAACGAGGCAACCGATGAGCGGTCTTTGTCCGTCGGGCAGTAGAGCACCTTGGGCGTGATGAGTTCATTCGAGGCCGCGCGAAAATGATCCGTCCAGTCGAAAGAACCGAGACTGCCGCCGTCCACGACCGGGATGCTCCAAGGAAACTGGCCTTGATCATTGGCCCAGAGGCGCAGCCCGACGCCAACCTGACGCAGGTGGTTGATGCACTCGGTGTCCCGGGCCTTCTTTTTCGCGCCGCCCAGCGCGGGCAGGAGCAACGCGGCGAGGATGGCAATGATGGCGATGACCACCAGCAATTCGATCAGGGTAAAGCCCTGGGCGTGTGGTGTTGCTTTCGCTTTCATGGTTGTGGGTTGTAAAATGCGCCGGACAGGGGCGGCTTGTCAAACCTTCGTCCGTAACAGTTTGGCGACCAAAGAAACGGCGGACAGCCTTGTCCGCAGACGGCATCGCTGGTCAGGCGAATTAAATTTCAACGACGTTTCTCCTGCGGACCTGGCTGTCCGCCGCTCCTGCGGGCCGCTCACGGCACGCGGATCAGCCGCAGGCTCTCCAGTTCAAACCACGCCTCGCCTCCGCTCGCGCGCAGTTCGCAGATCAATTCCACCTCCTGCTCGCGTGCGCTGGTGTTGAACAAGACTTGTGCGCGCGTCCACGGCTGATCGCGCTGCAACAAGGCGGAGCGGGCCAGCCCCGGCCCAGCGATGCGCAGGCCCGCGCCGTGATTGCGGCCAAATTTCAGCGGCGTCACCGCCGCCGTTTTCACCGCGCCCTCGAAGCGGTAGCCGCCCGGCGGCAGCAGCACCTTCGTGCGCCACGACGCGGACGTGACCGGCCCGGCCTGAATCGACAGCGCGCGTTTGCCCTCGACGCTGCGGTTGGAGGTAAGCGCGCCGCCAGCGGGCGCGTCCACGGGTTGCCAGTTGCTCAACGCGGCCGCGCCGTCCGTGAAGCGCAGCAGTTCGAGCGGCGGCACGGCCAGAAGTTTCTCCAACTCCTGCGCGCGCGCGGTCAGGCGCGTCTTGAGCGCGACGGCCTCGCGGTCCAGCGCGACGGCTTCGTCGCGAGACAGCGCCGGGCGGAGATGGAGCAGCGTGTCGTCAATGCGCGCGTGCATCTTCGCCACGTTGAAATGGTTGGTGAACAGTTGCGCGCAGCGGGCGCGATACGCGCGGCGGCCTTCGGGAATTTCCATGATGGCCTGGGGCACGAGTCCGTTCATGCGGAGGTCAATCTGGGCGCGCGGGTTGCCGAGCAGCACATCCATCCCGTGCGGGAAGAAAAGCATCCGCCCGGAATCGACATCGTGATAGACGCGAAAATTATTCCGCGCCAGACAGTAGCCGTCACGATGGCCGAGCAAAATTTCCGACGCCATGAACGAAAGCACGCGGTCCATGTCGAGCGCGCGTTGCAGGCGCGGCCAGCGCTGGACGAGGTCGGGTTCGAGCGCGGCGTCGGTCAGGGCTTCAAGGTCGGCGCGGTCTTCGGGCTTCACGCCGAGGTCTTTGCGCAACGGTTCATCCACGTCGCGGCCTGCGCCCGTGTCGTAAAGATTCCCGGTCGGATGGCGGAAGTAGAGCGCGAGAAAATCCTCGGTGAAACCCTCTTTCAGCACATACAGCCCGAGCCGCTGGCCGTTGAACTCGACGAGGGCGTGGGTGACGCGCGCGGCTGGCACGCCGGCCGCGCGAAAAAATTCGCCGCCGATCAACTCGTTCATGTAGCTCGGATCCTCGACCGAATTGTTCAGGTGAATTTTTTTGTGCCCGTGGAAACGCTGCGCCGGATCAAACTTATCGAGACTGATCGTGAACGCGGGCTTGCCGTCGAGACCGCGAAAGCTGCCGGTGGAACCCTTGAGATGCACCGCCACTTTTTCGAACGCGTTCGTGCCCTCACGCAGCGCGGCGGGGACGTACTGACGGGGACTGCTCCGGAGCGACGCGACATTTTCCGGCGTGATGGTGAGCGTCAACCGCCGCACGACGCGGTTGGTGAACAGCGCCGCGCCTGGATCAGCGGGGGAAAAAGTTTCCGCGCCGAAAACGGACGACGCGGCCAGGGCCAGCAGGCTGGACCACCAGGCGTATCGTCGCGAAGGATTCATCTGCGGCCAGCATACGCGCTTTGGAACGGGGTAAAAAATCCAAATTTCAAATCCCAAATCCCAAACAAATTCCAAAAATCAAATTCCAACTCTGCGTCGTGCTTCGGCCCGAAGCGTCATTCGAGCCTGGCCCGATTGGATTTTGAGACCTTGGAATTTGAAATGTTCCACGCTCAGTCCGCCCGCTCGGTGCGGATCACGACTAGCGCGTTGGCCCCGGGACGCGGACGCCCTTCGGACGGATTGTTCATCACATTGCCATAGACCCAGATCGTGGCCGAACCGCCGCCATCGAGATTGATGGCCTCCGTGCAGCCAATCTTCGCCATGTAGGCCGCGAGTTCGGGAAAGGTCATGCCCGCGGAAATTTTCTGCCGCCCGTCCACTTCCACGAGGAAGAAATGCGTGCTGTTCCAGCCCATCGCCACGCGCGGATGACGCGGCTGAAGCCCTCCGAAGCTCATCGTCTTGCCCGCGCGCACCAGCGCCGGGCCGCCGCCGATGGCGACGGGCGAGCCTTTCACGTCGGGCGTGGTGGCGGTGGTCAGGGTGATGGTGTCGCCCGCCTTCACCCCCGCGAAGCGCGCGGCGGCATCTGGGCCGGCGGAGAGAATCATCGTCTTGCTCGTCGTCGCCGTGTCGCCGGTCGCGCGCACTTCCTGGACGGTGGCGGCATACGTTTCCCCGGCGCGCAAGGGCAGCCAGTGCTCCGACGTCCCGCGGGCGAGGACGAGTTCCACGCCGCCACTCGTCCGGGTCGAAGTGCCATTCGCGCTGGTGAACAGCACGGCCTCATCTTTCGCACGTTCCTCATTCAAGCCGAACGGGATGACCGAGCCATCGGCCAGCTTTGCGACGAACCCGGACTGCACGTTCGTGTGCTGCGGACGCCCGCTCGCATCGATCCAAAAGCACGAGCGCGTGGAGGACGGCCCGCTGACCAGTTCGCCCTGCGAAATCTGCAAGCCCTCCGGGTCGCCGGGATATTTGTTCGCGCTCTTGTAGAAGTCGCCGTTCACCGCCGCCAGCGGACGCTCACCGGGTTTCACCATCCACTTCACCTGCTCGGTGAGCAGCGCCATGCCGAGGCGGTTGCTCTGGCCGAGCGAGGTCTCCAGGCGAAAATCTTTGCGCGTGCGCGCGACCTTCACGATGTGAACGGACCACGGCACCTCGCGTACTTCGTCGTGCATGTAGGTGATGCCGGGACCGCTGTGCGCCGGCCGGTCGGCCTGGCCAGCGAAGACCGGCTCGGCCAGCACGAGCAGTGCGAGCACGCCGCCGCGCGCGGCGGATTGGAATCCCCGAGTCATAAAATTCTGTAACATGTTCCCCTGCTTTCTCACGGGCCTGGTTTTGTTGCGTATTGTGCGAGACCCCGAACCGGTTTGTTTCCCGGGGCATCAAGCCCACACGTTGCGTGCAATCTGACGCAGGCGTCGAATCAAAATTCGGGGGCGCAGGGCAGGTTTTACAAACACGGCCTGCCCCTCGAACTTTACGTCGATTGCCACAGCCATTTTTTCCCGCAGCGGCCCGACGCCCTGACGCAACTCGGAGCCGCCGTCCTGTTGCTCCAAGTCCGCGTCCAGTAAATCTGTCCGCCTTTGCTCGCACGCGTTTGTCCGCCTTTGAAATCCTCACGACAGGAAGCCAACTTTCCCTTGCGACGAGAAAGCGCTTCCCTATTGTTTGCGCGCTAACGGAAGGCGGGGTAGCCAAGTGGTAAGGCACGGCTCTGCAAAAGCTGCATCGTCGGTTCGATTCCGACCCTCGCCTCCAAGTTTTGCTGCCGTAGCACCAAGGGTTTGCGCGAGTTGGGATGGCCACTGTCAGTGAAACTGTCAGTAAAGCGGCGAGCGAAAACACAATTCGCCACTACTCTGGCAGCACTCCACTGAAACTCGCCGAAACTCGCGTTCGATAACGCGCAGGAAACCGGACTGGTTTCTCGATTCAGAGAAATCAGTTATGAAACAGCGATTCATCCTGTTCCGGCGAGCGGGCGTTTTCTACAGCGAGGACACGGTTACGCGCAAGCAGCACCGCCTTCGCACGAAGGACGAAGGCGAGGCGCTCACGCTCCTTCATTCCAAAAACGAATCCTTCCGCCAGCCCCGTCCTCAATCTGCAAACCCCGCGCACGTATCTGGCGGCAACCGACGCGGAGGTTGCCAGGCGCACCCGGCAAGTGCCAATGGACGAGATGACCAAGCTCAAGACCGGTGCGACGTTGGTGCGCCACAAACGGGAGATGCAGGCCAAGGCGTTTAACATCATCCGCGACGTGTCGATTCTCGAAACGAACGCCTCGCACTTTCTGACAGTGCTGGAAACGGGTTCGGTCGCGACCAATGTGTTTCTGCGGCGGATTCACAACTTCGCCCTCGACATGAAATTGGCTGCCCTGGCCGATTCTCGCGAAGAAGCGTCGGCCGAAAGTGCGGTTCAAAGAGAAACGCGCGGTGACGTGGCAGGAACATCAGGCCATTGTTGCGAGGGAATTAAACGCCGAGCGCCGCGCCTTTTACGAATTCTGTTGGCACTTGGGCGGCGCTCAATCGGATGTCGCAAGTCTGACCGCCGAAGACATTGACCGGCCAAACAAAGTGGTGAGTTTTCTTCGCCACAAGACCGGGACGGTTTCCATGATCCGCTTTGGCACGAGCTTGAAAGAATCCTGCCCTCGCTGCTGCAAACCGGATCGCTCTTTCCTAAGAGCCGGTCTGAAAAGTCATGAGTACTGCGGAATCAAGCCAGACGGCGGAGTTGGATTCGTATCATCGCGATATAGATCCAGGCTTCGGCACTGCTCTCGGCGACCCAGAGCAGGCGACGGGGTTACATCCCCGACCAGCGAATAGCCAGCGCGGCCAGTCCCAGAAAAAAGAAGAAGCCCGCCACATCCGTCACGGTCGTGAGAAAAATGCTGGACGCCAGGGCCGGGTCCACCTTGAACGCTTTCAGGCCAAGCGGAATCAACACGCCGGACATGGCTGCGGCGATTTGATTCAGCACCATCGCCGCGCCCGCGACGAGGCCGAGGATCGCGTCGCCTTTCCACCAGAAGCCGAGCAGACCCACGACGATTCCGATGGCCAGGCCGTTGATAAGACCGAGGATCATTTCCTTGATGAGCGCTTTTCGACCGTCGCCGGGAGACAGTTCGCCGAGCGCGAGATCGCGAATGATGATGGTGAGCGTTTGCATTCCGGCGTTGCCACCCTGTCCAGCGATGATGGGAAGGAAAATCGCGAGCGCGGTCCACTTCGCGATGGTGCTCTCATACAATCCGACGACGGACGCCGCCGCGAAGGCCGTCGCTAGATTCACGAAGAGCCACGGAAGACGGCGGCGAATGGACTTGTGCCACGGCGTCAGCGCGCGTTCTTCGCCGGACAAGCCGACCATCAATTGCATGTCCTCGGTCGCTTCCCGCTTCGCGACTTGCAGAATGTCGCTGGCCTTGACGACACCGACGAGGCGCGCGTCCGCGTCGAGCACCGGCAAGCCGAAGTAATGGTAATGCTCGAACTGCCGCGCCAACTCTTCCTGGTCGGCTTGGGCCCGCACTGATTTCACCGAGCGATTCATGATTTCGCCAATGCGCCGCTCGGGACGGCGAAAAACCAGATCACGCAACGATACGATGCCGGCCAATCGCTCCTGTTCGTCCGTCACGTAGAGATAAGTCACGTCATCGAGCGGTTCGTCGCGCCGCGAGCGAAGAAGTTCCTGCGACTCCTGCACCGTCATTTCCGCGCGCAACGTGATGAACCGATCGCTCATGATGCCGCCCGCCGTGTCTTCCCCGTAGCGCAGCAGGGCGCGCAGCGCCGTCGAGACTTTCGCGGGCACTTTGGCCAGCACATCGCGACGCTGGGCCGGCGGCAACGCCGCGACGAGATCCGCAGCGTCTTCGTGAGGCAATTCCGCGACGAGCGAACCGATCCGTTCGTTGGACAGCAGCTTGAGGAGTTCGGTGGAATGCTCCTTTTCCATCTCGCCGAGCGCGTGTGCGGCGAGTGGCGCCGGCAGTTGTGTAATGATGGCGGCGGCTTCGTCATGGGGAAGCCGTTGCAGTCGATCGGCGAGGTCCGCCGGATGCAGCGCTTTCAACTCGTCGAGTGAAATGGAAATCGTGTCAGCCATAAGTCAGGCGGGTTAAATAAAATTGAACTCGGCAAAACATCGCCAGCCGTGTTCTGGCAGTTCTCATGCATTCGGCAAGCTGCGTTGTCCAGGCGCTCATCGTTGGCGTCGTCGCTTCATCAATGCAGGAACCAGAAAAAGACGATCGCCACGACGGTGGGCAGGAGCGCGCCAAGGAACAAGCCGAGCGGGCTGATGCCTTCATCGGCGAAGACTTTCGAGTCTTGAAGAATTCCCACGCCGGCCGGGTTCGGTGCGTTGGCGATGACCGTCAATCCGCCGCCAGCGACGGCACCGGCCACGAGTGCATATTTCAGTTCGTCGGAAATGCCTTCGACGAGCGAGCCGAGGTAAGTCAGCGCCGCGTTGTCGGTGAGGGCCGTGAGTCCGGTCGCGCCGAAAAAGAGCGCGCTGCCGTTCAAGCTCTGGATGAGCGGCTTGAGCCAGTACGACTGCAACGACCCGAGCGTGACCAGGCCGGCGAGGAAAAATCCCACCATCAATCCCTCCCGCAGCTTGAGCGAGTCCTGGTATTCCTTCGTGGCCACGACCATGCCGAGGAACAACACGAACACGCCGAAGAACACATCCGGGTGATGCGCAAATCCCACGACGAGTCCGAGGAACACCAGGTGAGTCGCCGTCAGCCACGCCGGGATGTGCGCGGCAGGTGCGGGCTCGACTGCGAGTTCCGAGAGTTCGCGTCGAAAGATAAAAGCCGTGAACGCCGTGGACACAACGCAACTCGCCACGGCTTTCCAACCGAAATGGGTGAGCATGAACATCGTGTCCCAATTCCATTTGGCCGCGACCATCAGCACGGGGGGCGCGGCGAAGTGCGTGAGCGTGCCGCCAATCGAGACGTTCACAAAAAGCAAACCAAGCGTCGCGTACGCAAATTTCAGGCTGACCTCGCGATTGAAATAGCGGCGCTTCAGCACGAGCGCCAGCAGCGTCATCGCCGCCGGCTCCGTGATGAACGAACCCAACAGCGGTCCCAGCGTCAGCGCGGCAGCATAGAACGAGAGACTGCCTTTGAACGGCATCAGCCGCGCGACCCACTGGATGAGCGACTCCGCCAGCTTCACCACCGGGCGGGTCGCGGCGACGACCATGATGACGAACACGAATTTCGGCTCCGTGAAATTCAGGCTTTCGATGTAGGTCACCGCCTTCTGCACTGAACCCTGCAACGCCGCGATGCCGAGGAACAACGCCGACGCCCACAACCCGAACACCACTTCCGTCTCGGCGAGAAAGTGCAGGACGTTCTCCTTAATGGAACCGGGCGGCGACAGATGCGCCCAGTGCGCGAAGCGTTTGACGGAAAAAGTGTGGAACACCGCGAGCGCGAAAAACACCGTGGCCAGAATTTCAGTTGCAGAAGGATTCATCGTTTAATCGACGGGCAGCGTGATTCAAACATAGCGGGTGTGCCAGCTTTCAAGCAGCCGCGAGTCCGCGTGTTTCTTGCGGACGTGAAGCTAAAGCGGTGTCGTGCCACCGCAGTCCAAAGGACACTCCGTCCCGTTTTGCTTTCCCCTTGCCGCGCGCGGGAATCGTTCCATTCCGGCTAGAATGGAAACCCAATGGAAACTTGCAGCGTTCCGGCCGGATCGTGGGAACGGCGGCGCAGGTTGTAACCGTACTCAAGACGCACGGGACCAATGACGGTGTTCCAGCGCAGTCCGCCGCCGGCTGAATAGAGCAGTTCGTTGAAGGGATATTGGCCGCTGTCCCGCGCCACGCCCATCACATCGAAGAAGCCAACGATGGACCATGTGGGCGTGAGCGCCTGTTCAAACTCGATGTTCCCGCCAAGATAGGATTCGGCGCCAATTAACTTTCCGGCGGCATTGCGCGGCGACGCCTCGCCTTGTTGATAGCCTCGAATGGAATTCTCGCCACCCGGAAAAAACCGTTTGTTGAAAGGCAGATTCTCCGCCGAGGTCCCCACGACAAACACCGCGCCGTGCGAGGCACCGAGATGCAGCCAGCGATCCTTGGAAATCGGAACGTGGTAGGAGCCGTGCAGTTCCACACGCTGGTAATCCACTTCGCCGCCCAGGGCCGCCGAGGCGATCTCCAGATTGCTGTAGAGTTTGTAGCCACTGCGCGGCGTGATGGGGCTATCGCGCCGGTCGTGGCGCAAATCCAGAATCGCCGCGGCCACGCGCGCGTTGGCCACGCCGACGTCGCTCACGAAATCAGCGTCCGCGGCGCTCAAATATTGGTAGCTGTAGCGCAGGCTGGCATCCGTCGCGATGGGTTCAAACCGGCGGCGCGCGCCGATGCTTGCGGCCAGTTCTTCGCGCGTGAAATCCACTTCATCGCGGCGCAATCCCGATGCGGTGAAGAACAAATCCGATCCCCAGCGGAACTGCGGCACGGTGTAGGTGTAATCGCCACTGCTCGATTTGAAGGATTGCACCAGCTTCACTTGCGAGTGGTGCGCGAGTCCCCAGAAATTGTATTGATCGAGAATAATTCCGCCGCGCAGCAGTTCGTAGCTGCCAAAGCCCGCGAGCAAACTGAAGTCGAGCGACTTGCCCTCCTCCACTTCATAAACCACGTCGCGCGTCTGGTCATTCACCACGTCGTAGCGCATCTCGACGGAATCAAAAACGCCGAGGCGCGCCAACCGGAAGCGTCCCTGCTCGGCGGCGGTGCGGTCCAGCGGCGCACCTGGTTTGAGCGGAATGCGCGCGCGCATGGCCGACTCTTTTGTTTCCTTTTCGCCGACAAACCGAATCTGGCCCACGTTCACTTTTGGGCCGGGCTGCACTTGCGCGAGCAGGTCGATGTTCACCTGCTCGTTGGTCACAGCGCGTTGCGTCGTCACAATCGCCCTGGCATCGGGATAACCTTCCTTCAACCGGCGCAACACCAGTTGCTGCTCGAAATCCTGGAGCCACAAACGCGAGTAAGGCTGGTTGGTCCTGATTTGCCGCGTGCGCAAAACATTCGTCGCCAAATCACTCACCTCTTCCACTTGCACGGAGCGCACCAAATGGCGCGGGCCTTGATGCACGCGCACCGTCACATCGACATCGCCAGTGACATCGTCGCGCGCCACGTTCGTCAGCGTCACGGTCGCGTTGCGATAGCCATCGCGTTCCAGCGCCTGTTGCAAACCGCTCGCCGACGAATTCGCCTTGGACGGAGTGTAAATGCGGTTCGCGTTGAGCTTCAGCAATCCCCGCGTATCCACGAAGTAGCCGAGCGCGTCGTCCGGCTTGATGCTTTCCAATCCTTCGAAGTGGATTTCGCGATAGTGATAGCGCGCACCTTCGTGAATGCGGAAGTGAACGCTCCGCGCGCGCAACGACCTCGGCAGCGGCTCACCGAGCGTCGTGCGCCAGCGAAAGGTCTGGCGCTCGCCATCGTCCATCGTCACGCGCGCGATGATTTCCGGGCGCAAATATCCGTCGCGCTGAAGGCCGGAGAAAATCACCACCACGCTGTCTTCGATGAAGTTCGCGTTGAAGAACTCATTCGTTTTATCGCCCTTGATCAGCTTCAGCAGATTTTTCAACTTCAAGTCACCCATGAATCCGTAGCCGGAAACTTTGAGCTTCGGCTTGGGCGGATCGGAATCCGCCACGGCGTGGAGAGTGGAAAACAGGAGAAGGAGAATCAGGAGGCAACGCCAAAGCTGGCAGCCAGCCTGCGAAGTCCACGGAATCGACTCAAAATGATTGGGGACCGCGCCCGCCCCGGGTGCGGCGAACCGCACCCTCGCGGTTCGCATCGGGCGCACGGGATAGCACCTGGTTTGTTTTGGTTGCTCTCTCGTATGTCCGACGCGAGGGCGCGCCGAACAACAGCCGGGGCGGCTGTGGTCCCCAGGTTGGACTGACTCGTATCCGCGCGCGATCACTTCGAGAACACCCTCCACTTCACGCCCGCGTTGTATTTGTCGAAGCGATCGTATTCGCCCACGAGCGACACATCCTCCATCAGTTTGTATTCGACCGAGTAAGTGGTGCGTCCGCTTTCGGAAATGTTTTCGCCGGAATGAATCGTGAGCTTGTCACCGCCGCCGTAGCCCAGTTGCGACAAAACACTTTTACCCACGAACACGCCGAGGCCCTGCGCGCGTTGCTCGGTCGAGAGAGAAAAATCATTCCGCGGAACCTGGCCCGTCGTGACCATCAGCAAAATCTGCTCGGAAGTCAGCGGCGGCACTGACGTGAATTCGAGAACCGGCGATTCCGCGCTGCCGCTCACTTCGACGCGCAGATCGTAAGCGTAAGCGCGCCCGGCCGCGGTGATGAACAACTGCGGGGCGTAAGGATTCGCGCTGCCGAGTGTCACGAAGCCCTGTTTCACGGCGAGCGTGGCGAACGGAAACGTAATGTTGCCGGACGCGATGCGGACATCGCCAAGGGCGAGTGGTTCGCCCAAATCGCCGCGCAGGTCGAGGCTCGCCGAAACTTCGCCACGAAAAAATGGCGTGCGCACGGTCAGGAACCGATCACCCTGCACATGAATGTTCAACGGCCAGTCGCGCACCAACGGCGCATCGACGCTGAAGTAAGGCGGACGCTGGCTCGGCTTCCGCACGCCGCTGGGCACCAGATCGGTGAGGTTCGCGAGGAATAAACTGTCGCGCAGATGCACGTCGCCGCCGATGGCCGGCGTTCCGCCCGCGGTGTTCGTGATCTGTAGTGCGAAATCCGTGCGGATGATTTTCTGCGCCTCGCGAACCAGCGCGAGATTTGTGCCGGCCATGCGTAATTGAATCGCCGGCCAGCGCTTCGCCGCCGCCGTCCACTTGGTGAAATCGACCGCGCCCGTGATGAAGACGGGGGCGCCGCCCACTTGGGCGCGAAGCGGTTCGATGAACACGGAGCGGTCCCGCATCTGGATGCGCGCATCGATGTCGTGAATCGAGCCGATGCTCGGAAACGGCACGGTGGCGGCATTGCTGATGAGAATGTTCCCGCTCAACTGCATGCCGGGTTGCAACGCGACGGTCACGTCGAGCGTGCCGCGCGGCGCGAGCAGATTGGTGGCGAATGGCACGAACGCGGCGAGGTCCGCCGAGGGCATTCGGAGTTGCCCCTGCGCCTTGTCGATTTGCAGACGCGTTTTCAGATCGCCTTTTGCGGCGATGGGAATTTCCCCGTGCGCCTCCATCGACTGGCCGGCGATGGTCGCCCGCAATTCCTTGAGCCGAACGGATTGAAGATTGAACTCCACCTCGGCGCGCACGGCCTTCAGCTCCGGCAGCGACCGGTTCGTCATCGTGAGCGGCGCGACGGAATCCGCCGAGAGATGCATCGTGCCTTGCGGCCGTTCCAGCGTGCCGCCCAGCGCAATATTCAGCGCCGGAGTCGTGACGCGCAGCTTCGCGAACTGCTCGATGAACTGCGTGAGCACGCCATTCGTGCTGGTGTGCAAATCGACGCGAGCCGGCGCGTTGCTGTGAATCTGAAACGTGAAACCGTTGCTTGAACCAATTGCCGCCAGCGGCAGAACCGCCTCGCCGTGAATGACGGCATTGCTGCGCGTGACCGAATTGGTCGTGGAGTTCTCGCCCGCAACCGCCGCGTGAAATTGAGCGACATGAATGGCCTGCGGTGTGTTCGTGACTTCGAGCGACAGGACCAGCGGCGGCGCATTCGTCATCGTGAACCTCGCGTCGCCTTTCAGCACCAGCGTCACCGGGCCATTGGACCAATGAGTGTTTGCTTCCAGGTTTTGCAGCGATGTTTCAAACCCGATTTCCTTCGCCAACAAATTCGTGAAATCCGCCGCGTGCATTCCCGAGACAGAAACGTGCGCAGCACCGGCCGACGGCCAGGAAACGTTCGCCGCCAACTCGACACGACGATTCTTTCCGCTCCACACGAGCGGGGAAATGGCAAGGCGCAGTGGCGCATCGGTCGCGCGCAGCCAGTCGATGCTGACCGGTTCGGCGAGCGAATAGATCGGCGGAGCAACGGCGCTGCGTTTCAGATCGAGCGTCTTCAACGAGGCGGTGGCGTTTGTTCCGTTCCAGTTCCCGGAAGCGGAAAGTTCGAGCGTGGTTTCATTGGCAGACGCGGTGGCGCGCAGTTCCGCGATTCGGAATTGCTGGCCTTGCTCCGTGAATTGGACCGTCAACGGGACCAGCGACGGGAGTTGCAGGGAATCAATACGCGCCTCCACCTGATGACTGAGGTTCGTCAGCGGGCCGCTGGCTTTCACGGTGAGATTGAGATTCGAGTAGAGCAACGCCGCGGGAACGAGATTGGTCGGCAACATGCCGCTGAGCTGAACAACTACGTTCGACAGAACTCTGTTCGTCACGTTCATCAATCCGCTGGCATGAATCTCCGCGCCGGAAGCGAGCGAACCTTTCAAGTCAATGACGTTGAGTTCCGGCCAACGCAATTCACTGCGCAGCGTCGCACTCGTCACCCGGACTTCGCGCGCGACCACGTTGGTAAGTTCGAGGAGCAGCGTCGCGTCCGGGTAAGTGCCGGTGCGTGGGCGCAATTCGAGATCGCCCCGCGCGGAGCCTTGAAGCTCGACCAAAGGCAGGCCGCTCAAGTCACCGGTGAGCGACAGGCTCGCGGGACCGCTCAACAGTTCGCCGCGGTAGTTGAAACGCACTGGACTCGAAAGCTCCGCGCGCAGTCGATCGCTCTGAAGATTTAACGCCTGGAGCGTGGCCGCATTGGTGTCGCCGCGCGCCACGAGCGAGCCATCGAACGCCGGGCGATTCGTCTTACCGCTCACGGCCGCGAACTGCAGCGCGAGTTCAAACGCGCCATTCGTGTACGTTCCACTCGCCAGCGCGTCCACGGCCGCGTAGCCAGCCAGGGGCAGATTCGTTTCGCTGATGTGCAAGGCCGGCGCTTGAATCTGCGCGGACTCCGGCATCCACTCGTCGCGAAATTGCGCTTGAGCAAAAACCCGATTCGTTATCCACACATTCGTGAGAGCGATGTTCAGAAAAGGATTCGACGCCCACAGCACGATGTCTGATTGCCATTCAAGTTTCGGAATCGAGAGTTCGGCGTGAAACGGATTGGAGCGAGTCGTGTCCAGCGACAGTTCCGCGGGCAATTCGCCAATCTTTGGAACGTCCGTGACCACGCCCACGCGCACCTTGCCCGCATCCCACACCAGCCACGGAACGGCACTGGTGCGCTGCTGAAACGTGACGGTGCCGTTGCTCAGGGCAGCGTGGGAAATCCAGTCGCCGATCCGCGCGAGCACGGATTGAGTTTGCTCCACCACGACGACGGGCGTGCTGGTGCCTTGCGGCGCAGACGATTCTTCCCGGGGCGTAATCAACAGGGACCAGTCTTGCACGCGCAACGCCGAGCCATTTCCAGTCAGTTGATTCCAAAGCAGGACCGTGGGGATCGCGATCTCCACGCGCGTCGCCTCGATACGGACGCTGGCATTCGTGAACGAGACGCCAAGCAGCGCGAATGCGCCATAACCCTCGCGCTCGTAACTCGTGAAGTGCGCGCCGAGGCGCGACGCTACCGGGCGCAGCACCCACGGCAGCCAGACCGGCAGAAGCGCAACCACGATGGCCAGCGCGACTAAAATCACGCCAAGTCCCACCATCGTCCGTTTTGTTCTCTTCCTCATCACCACCTCCGCCGCGCACCATAACCCGCCGAACCATCCGGGTGAAGGATTCGCTGAAGTGTGACGGATCGCGGCGTTTACGCTGCTTCATCTTTCGCCCGACGCCACCGTACAGATTTTCACACGTCCTCGCTCTGCGCAGGGTGAAGCGGCGTACCGCCGCGCTCCAATCGAGCGATTCCATTTCGTTTTCAAAGCTCGCGCACTTTCGCCGTACCGAGTTTAATCGCCGGGGGCTTATGACATTCACCGAATTGATGCAACGACTGCGCGAGGCGCTGAACTATCCCTTGGTCAAAGTGGGCGATGGCACTGTCACGCTCGCCGGCATCGCCTCACTCCTGTTGCTCGTCGTCGGCGTTTTTATCGTGGAACGTCTCATCCGCCGACAACTGGTCACCCGCCTCCTGCGACGCACGCGCCTCGATTCTTCATTGCAATACGCCATCGCCCGCATCGCCGGTTACGTTTTCATCGCGCTGGGCCTTTACATCGCGCTGCAAGTGGTCGGCATCAACCTCACGTCGCTGGCCTTCATCGCTGGTGCGGTGGGCGTGGGCATCGGATTTGGATTGCAGAATGTGGTCAATAATTTCGTCAGCGGAATCATCATTCTGGCGGAGCGGCCCATCGCCATCGGCGACCGCATCGAGGTGGGCGGCGTGGCCGGTCGCGTCACGCGCATGGCGCTGCGCAGCACGACGGTGGTCACAAACGACAACATCTCGATCATCGTGCCCAATGCCGACTTCATTACGAATCCGGTCACGAATTGGAGCCACGGCGATCCGCGCGTGCAGATGCGATTGCCGCTCGGAGTCGCCTACGGGAGCGACCTGGACAAGCTGCAACGCGTGTTGCTCGAAGTCGCTCACGACAATCCGCATGTGATGAAAAACCCGGGGCCTTCCGTTTTCTTCACGAGCTTTGGCGAGAGTTCGCTGGATTTCGAGCTGGGCGTCTGGACGCAGGACATGGTGCATTCGCCGCGCCGCTTCCGCAGCGATCTTTACTTCGCGATCGAGAAGAAGCTCCGCGAGCACAAAATCGAAATTCCGTTTCCGCAGCGCGACCTGCACTTGCGCTCCGGCCGTCTCGTGGCGCCGGTTGAAGAATGAAAACGAAACTCGCGAACTTCGCCGAGCGTTTGCGTTCCGCAGCAGAGAAGGCGCTGAACACGCCTCGGACTGCGGAGGCATGACTCCGCTTTGGCTTCATCATCGTAAAACAAGATCGTTGGCCCATTTCGCCGGGCAGGAAAAGCGGAGTCCGTGCCTCCGCAGTCCAGAGTGCGTTCTTTCATTTTCGCGCCGTTCGCAAAGTGAGCCTTGCCCCAATCGTTCGCGCAGTTAGCCTCTCGGCATGAAATCAAAACCCTCGACGACGAATCCTTCCGATGTCGAACAACGTCTCCAACGACGGCAGCGCCGCCGCGTCATTCGCATGGCGGTTGGCGCGGTGATCGGCAGCGTGATTGCGGGACCAGTGGGCACCGTGGCAGGCGCGGTTGCCGCTGGTGGTGTGAAGCGCGGCCCACGCGCCAAAACTGTGCCCGCAAAGAAAACTCGCCCGGCGCTTCCCACCAAACCGCGCCGGAAAAGCTCGGCGTTGAACAAACTCCCGAAGAACGCGCCCTTCATTCCTTGAACAGAATTCCCGTCGTTCACCACTACCGCTCACCATGAAAATGACTGTCACGCTCTACGGCGCGGCGGGTGAAGTCACCGGCTCCGCATATCACGTCCAGACCTCGCGCGCTTCCGTGATGGTCGATTTCGGATTGTTCCAGGGACGCGAGATGGCGCACGAGGCGAATCACGTCCCGCGCAAGCTCGACGTGGAAAAACTCAATGCCGTCATTCTCACGCACGCGCATCTCGATCATGTGGGCCGATTGCCGCTGCTCATTAAGCGCGGTTACAAGGGGCCGATCTTCGCGACGCCGGCGTCCATCGATATCGCGCAACTGATTCTCAAAGACGCCGCCAAGTTGCAGGAACAGGACACCGAGCGCGACAACCGCAAACGCGCCGAGGAAGGCAAGCCGCCGTTGCAACCGCTCTACACCGCGGCCGATGTCGAGGTCGTGGCGACCTTGTTTCAAACCGTGCCTTACACGACACCGTTCGAGATCGCGCCGGGCGTGAGCGTGCACATGTTCGAGGCCGGGCACATCCTCGGCGCGGCCAGCATTGAAATGACGCTGGAGGATTCCGGCGTGAAGCGCATCGTCGTCTTCTCCGGTGACATCGGCCCGCGACATTCACCCATCCTGCGCGACGCCGCGTGTCTCGACCGTGGCAGCGTCGTGTTTCTGGAATCCACCTACGGCGATCGCAACCATCGTTCGCTCCAGGAAACCGTCGCGGAATTCCGGCAGTTGATCAAAGACGCCGTGGCGGAGAAGGGAAAGATCCTGGTGCCGACCTTCGCCGTCGGACGCGCACAAGCCCTGCTCTATCATCTCGCGGCCATGTTCGCAGAAAAGATCGTGCCGCCCTTCCCCGTGGTGCTCGACAGCCCGATGGCCATCGAAGCCACGAAACTCCACACGCGCCATCCCGAACTTTACGACGAGGAGATGGCCGAACTCGCGGGCGAGAAGGATTTCATCAAGGATTTCCCCACCCTTCGCTACTCGATCACTGCTGATGACTCGCGCGCGCTGAATGATTTGGCAGGACCATGCCTCATCATGGCCGGCGCGGGCATGTGCAACGCCGGGCGCATCATCCATCATTTGAAACACAACCTCAGTCGTCCCGGCACGGTGGTGATGATTGTCGGCTACCAAGTGCCCGGGTCATTGGGCCGCGCGCTCGTGGAAGGCGCGAAGGAAGTGCGAATCCACGGCCAGACGATTCCCGTCCGCGCCAAAGCCCACAGCCTCGGCGGCTTCAGCGCACACGCCGGCCAGAGCGAATTGCTCGAATGGTTCTCGTGTCTCGCCCCCAAACACCCGCGCGTAATCCTGACTCACGGCGAAGAACGCGGCCGCGAACCGCTGGCCGCGCTCATCGAGAATCGCTTTCACATCAAACCGGAACGGCCATTGCTGGGCGATGTGATTGAGGTTTGATCGTTCGTTTTCGCCAACAGGGAATTGATTTTCCTCTCATGCGTTGGCGGGTGGTTCGTGAATTGATAAAACCGGCTCTGTTTTGAGTGCTTCACGCACTTGCCCCAGCCGGCGTTCAAAGCTGGTTCGGTCGTGCGGGGACTCGATGGTGCGCTTGGCCAATTCGGCAATGCACTCGACTTGTTCCTCAAGCGCCTGTCGGCGCCTCGGGTTAGCCGTGAGACTGGCGATGGTTTGTAGTGCGGCGAGCATTCGCAGCATGATGGCGAGATTGCCCTTGGCGCTTTCCCGGATTTGATCGAAGGCATCGGCCAGCAAGCTTTGAAAGCTCGGTCCGATGGCAATCACTCGCAGTTCCCCGTCCTCGTAGCGGAGCGATGCGGGAATCTGCTGGGGCGCCAGTCGGGCCAGAATCGTCGTCAGATAATCCACGCACGTCACCGCCGTGGTGGTGTCGTTGATGCCAGGCGAGAGTGCTCGCAACGCTATATCCACGAGCTGCCGGATGCCAAAAGCCGCGTCCTGTTCCAGGGTGCGATAGCGGCTGAGGCTGAAAGCGGCCTGCAACGCGGCCGTCGTCTCGGGATCCGGCGGAGCCTCCAGAGCAAGCGAAACCAACGCGGTGTTTTGCACCACGAATTCGCCAATGCCTCGCTCCATCCGCACGACGGTTTTATGCTCGCGCGCCAAGCGCAGGAGGGCGGCGTTATCCACATGCTGAATGTAACCGCTCTGCCCGGCCAGCACAGCCTGCCACTTCCACCCGGTCAGATCGTGAGGTGATGGGTCATCATCGGCTTCGCCCGGTCCGTGACCCAGGTGTTTTGGAAAGAGCCGCTCAATCGCCCGGACGGTTTCGTCGGCAACGGAAGCGATGATACTGGAAGCCTGAATCGAAGAGGCGACGTGATGGATAAAGAAGATGAGCACGCCCACGCCGCCGACCGCCAGCACGAAGCCGAAGAAGACCGCGAGATTTGGAACAAATGCACCCTCGTCCCCTCCACGAATGGTGCGCAACACGATCAAACAATACGTAAAAATGCCGGCGAAGACTCCAAGCACCGCCTGGGTGGCGCGGCTGCTCATGAAGTTGCGCAGGATGCGTGAGGTGTATTGGCTCGACGCCATCGCCAGCGCCACCAGGGTCATCGAAAATGTGACGCCCACCACGGACATCATCGAACCGGCAATCGTGGACAACATCCCGCGCGCGCCTGCCGCGCCAGCCCCGAACAACCGCGGCCATTGGGCCAGCCAGCGGTCGATCCCGTTGGAATCGGTTTCGATCAAAACAACCGCGAGCACGACGCTGGCCGCGACGATCAGCGAAGGCAGGAACCAAAGACTCGACCGCAGATCGCTCCAGAGTTGTTTGAGTTGGTTCATCGCTTCAGATCTTATTGTCGGCGGTCAAATCGGCCTTGGTGGGGCGAACGCTGGTGGTGGCCCCCAAGAGATTCTCCCCCTCGTCCACCGTCTTGGCTTGACGGGCCAGCTCTTCAAGGATGCCGACCTCGTTGGATAACCCCGCTTCCGCCTCGGTGGACACCGCGTCCAAACCCTCCGAAGGCGGAGCGTCGCCGGAGGATCTGAGCGATCCAGCTTCCTGCGTCGCCTCCTGCTTCCCGTCGAGCATCGTGACAGGGACGCCGCGCGGAAAGATGATTTCTCGTGCTTCGTCCGGCATGCTGATGCCGTGTTGCTGAAAGGCGCGTTTCACGAGCCGGATTACGGAAGACCGCACCTTGAGCCAACTGTGTTCATGGCCATTGATCCAAAAGTAGATCCTTAAATTGACGGTCGCTTTGCCCAGGTCGTCCGCCAGCACCCAGGGCTCTGGCTCTTTCAAGACCGCTGGGTGATCCACGAGCACCTTGCGGGCAACCTCCTGGGCTTCATCAATCGCGTCGTCGTAACCGATGCCGACGACGAAGTTCTCGCGCCGGTTGGGGGTGGCCGTGAAGTTTCGGAGGGTGCTTTTGTAAACGGCGGCATTGGGCACTTGCACGAGATTGCCGTCGGTGGTCAGCAGCACGGTGGTGCGGATATTTAACTGCTGCACATAGCCGGTCACTCCGACGATTTCGACGAGGTCGCCCGTTTCAAACGGGCGTTGGACGCTCAGGAAAATGCTGGCCAAAAAGTTCTCCGTGATGTCCCGGAAGGCGATGCCGACCGCCAGACCGACCAGGCCAGTTCCGCCGACGATGGTCAAAGCCAATTGGGTCAAACCGGAGACCCGCAGGACGATATAGGTGCCCGTAAGAAACACGATCACGCCCAGCCCCCCGGCAAGGACGCCGCGCAAGAGTTTCGCCTGGACACGCCCGCGGAGAAACTTTCGAGCGCTGCGTGCCGTCAACCACCCCGCCCCCGCCGACAAGGCCAGGATGAACAGCGCGATGACGAGGAATGGGAGGGAGCGGATGACGTCGTGCGACAGTCCCGACAGTCCGCTGCGCGCCCCGCTGAAGTCCCAGGCGGACGGCTGGGACACTTCGATCCGGTTGGCCACGGCGACCACGTCCTGGGTGTTGCGGGCCAGGTCGCCCGCCCATTTCTTGATCTCATCGCTGTCGGCACGGCCACTGAGAAAAACCACGCCGTCCACGACTTTGACTTCCGGAGCATTGAACCAACCGGTGGCCTCCATGACGCTCTGGAGGCGCTGGCGAATTTCCTCGTCGAGGGCGATTGGCTGCACGGCCACCTTTGCCGGCGCGAGAGAAACCTCCTCTGTCTTGGGAACGGGTGGAGCCTGCGGCCCGGCCGCGTCTCCCTGCGCCATGACCGGCGTAGTCAGCGCGCTCCACCAGAGGAAGCCTGACAATGCCGCACGCAAAACTCGGGGGTGGCGGCCAGTCGCTCGTCGCACCAGTAAACGCAGGAACCAGAGACTCGACCGCTGATTACTCCAGATTTGTTTCAGCTTATTCATGGTTCAGATTCCAATGCAGCCGCGAGAGAGTTCGAGTCATCATGATTCGTTCCCGTTCGGCTGGGCCTTCTTTTGCCTGCGGCCTATCTCTTTGCCTCAAGGTCGTTGATCAGCGCTTTCATTTCTTCAATTTCCCGGCGCTGGGACTCAATAATGCCGTCCGCCAGCTTCCGCACGCGCGGGTCGGAGATGTGCGCGCGTTCGCTGGTCAGGATGGCAATCGAGTGATGCGGTATCATGGCCCTCATCCACGAAACGTCCTCCACGGTCTGCTGACTTCGCACGAGCCAGAGAGCGCCAGCGAAGACGATGATGCTTCCCACGAAGATGCCGATGTTCGCTTTCCGGTTCTCATACATCTTCAGCATGAAGCCGAGCATGACGACGGCCATCGTCGCGCCCATGAATAGCGCCATGTAAGCGCGGGTCTCGCTGAAGAAGATGTGGTCAAGCGCGTAGGTATTGAGATACATGAGGCCAAACATCACGACCGTGGAGGTCGCGATCATCGCGGCGAATTTTGGGTATGGCTTCATAAGCGTGGGTGAGATGAAAATGCGGATGGCTTTGCGGTTAAAAACGAACTCGCAACCCGGCACCCCAGCCGTAGTCGGAGTGCCATTGGCCGATGAGGGCGGCGTTTTTGCTCAGCATGTAATCGAGATGCACGCGGCCTTCCCAGTAGTCGTGCGTGTCGTATTCCACCTCGCCGCCGAGATCGAGGCGCGGGGCCAGCGGGATGCTTTTCGCAAACTTCACACGCGCGCCGCCATCGGTATCGACCCATGCGGTGGCGTCGATATTGAGCGGCAGCTTATACATGAGGCCGAAGACGCCGCGGTTGCTTTCCTCATCGAATTCGAGCGGGCCGGTCGTCAGCGTGCCTTCGGTATTCACGCCGCCGATCAAGCGGAAGAAGCGGTTGAAATAGCGCTCGTAGAGGAAAGTCGTCTCCCATTCGGCACCGGGCACGTTGTTCCAGCCGGCTTCCCATTCGACGTTGAAAATGTTCCGCGTGTTCGCGAGTTCAAGATAGCCCTGCGTCATGTGGCTCATGATGTCCGCAGTGCCCCAGAAAAAGAACGGGTCGCGGTAGAGCTTGTGACGCACGGCGGCGGTGTCGGGATACGGCGAGAACCCATCGTAATGCACCACGCGGGCCATGCCGCTCGCCATGTGGTAGAGCAGGTGGCAGTGGAAGAACCAATCACCGACTTCATCCGCCTCGAACTCGATGACGGTCGTCTGCATTGGCGGGACATCCACCGTGTGCTTGAGCGGCGCGCGGTCGCCCTGGCCATTCACTACGCGGAAGAAGTGGCCGTGCAGGTGCATCGGGTGATGCATCATCGTGCGGTTGATCATGATGAATCGGACGTTCTCGCCGCGCTCGATCTTGATCGAATCGCTCGCGAAGAGCGGCGTGTTGTTGAGAGACCAGACGTAGCGCTCCATGTCGCCATCAAGTGTGAGCCGCACTTCGCGGACGGGGTTGTTCGAAGGCAGCGCGGTGTTCTTCGCGGCGCGCAAATCCTTGTAGGGCGGGCCGGGACGCGGCCCCATGCCATCCATGACGAGCGGCTTCCGCGACGAGATGTCCGGGCCAAAGGGAGTGAAGTCCCAGGTGTGTTTCTTGCCGAAGTGCGGGTTCGCCGGAATGACGTGAGCCATGGCCATGCTGCCGTGATCCATCTTCATCTCGTCTCCCATTTTCATGTCCTCACCCATCGGCATGTCGTGATCCATTCCGCCCATCTTCATGCCGGGCTTCATTCCCATCATTTCCTCCATCGTCATCATGCCGCCCATCACGCCGGGCTTGTCGAATTTGCCCGCCTTCACGTCGCGAGTCGGCATTCCCATCGTGCCGCCGGGTGTGAGCGCGAAGATACGCGATGGCTTCAGCTCACCCATCGCGTTGTAGAGATTCGCGGGCGGCACGTTCGGGGCGGGATGACGTTCGCCCTCACCGATCCAAATGGAAGTCCACGCTGAGCCGTCATGCGCGGTGGCACGGAGTTCATACGAACCTGGACCGGGCGGACGCACGAGGATGTCGTAGGTTTCCGCCACGCCAATCAGCACGCGATCTTTTTTCAGTGGTTCGACCTCTTGTCCGTCGGCGGAAACGATGGTCATCGGACCGCCCGCGAATTGCAGATAAAAGAAAGTGGACGCTGACCCGTCCACGATTCGGACGCGGACGTTTTCATCCGCCCGGGCCGCGATATGATGCTCGGGTTCGCCATTCGCGAGGAAGCGGTCATACGCGATGTCGGCGAGATCCATCGGCGGCATGCGCAGCAATTCACGCTTCCAATAATCGCCGAGCTTTCCGGCTCGCAACGCGCCGAGCATCGTTTGCGAATTGCCCCGTTGAAGCGCCGGCCATTCGCTGCCGCGCTTGAGCCAGCGCAACACCTCATGCGGGCTTTCATCCGTCCAATCCGACAGCACGACCGTTTGATCGGAATCGCCACTCACTGCGCCGGCGCGCGGCAGAAAAACGAGCGCACCGTAAAGTCCCCGCTGCTCCTGAAGCCGGGTATGGGAATGATACCAATACGTTCCGGTTTGCCGGATGGGGAATTCATAAGTGAACGTCGCGCCCGGTTTGATTGGCGGGAAAGTGATAAAGGGAACGCCGTCCATGCGATTGGGCAGCAGAATGCCGTGCCAATGAATTGAGGTGTCCTCCTTCATCGCATTCGTCACATAGATGCGCGCGAAATCGCCTTCGCGAAACGTGAGCGTCGGCGCAGGGATGCTCCCATTGACCGCGAGAGCATGGCGCGGCTTTCCTGAAAAGTTCACCTCCTTTTCAGCGATGGTGAGATGATATTCCACGGTCGCGGCCGCCGCTCGGTGTGCGGCGAAGACGATGACGGCGGAGACGAGAGTCAGAGCAAGGCGCGCGGCTTTATTCATGGGGATGTTTCATGGGATGTATGGGGGAAACCCTTGGTTTGGGTGATGGCAGATTCCGGCCCGCCGCCGACTCGACTCGGCCGCTAGACTCGCAATGGTTGACTTCCGGAGCATTGAACCAACCGGTGGCCTCCATGACGCTCTGGAGGCGCTGGCGAATTTCCTCGTCGAGGGCGAGTGGCTGCACGGCCACCTTTGCCGGCGCGAGAGAAACCTCCTCTGTCTTGGGAACGGGTGGAGCCTGCGGCCCGGCCGCGTCTCCCTGCGCCATAACCGGCGTCGTTAGCGCGCTCCACCAGAGGAAGCCTGAAAATGCCACACGCAGAACACGGGAGTGGCGGCCAGTCGCTCGTCGCACCAGTAAACGCAGGAACCAGAGGCTCGAACGTAGATTGCTCCAGAGTTGTTTTAGTTTATTCATGAATCACCTCCGCGCCTGGCGGTAAGGGATCGATCCGAGTTGCTGTTGCCTTTCGCCCGGACTTCCGTCTGCGCTGCACAATAACAGATTCCGAATACGCCAATGCAGCTTGAGAGATAAACCCACACCAGGAACGCCAAGACTCCGCCCAGGGCGCCGTAGAGCACGTTGAATTGTGCGAAGTGGGCCGCGTAAACCAGAAACAGCCATTCGCCAATCCAGATCAAAACCGTCGCGGCCAGCGCTCCAATCCAGACCTCGGAGAATTTGGTGGGTCGGCTGGGGGCCAGTCGGTAAATCATGATGACTCCGCAGAACAGAACGAGCCACGGAATGAGGTTGAAGGCCAGGGTGAAAGCCCAGTTGGGAAATTCGAGATGAGTGGCGAGCCAGCGGCGGGTCAGCCGCGCGAGGCCCGGCAGGAGGATGCCCAAAAACGCAGCGCTCAATGTGATGCCGAGCAAGCCGAGGCTTTTCAAAGGCAACCGCCACCAATTGTAAGTGGGCGAATGCCAGATGCGGTTCGTGGTCCGAATCAGGGTGCGCAGGAATTTCAGCGAACCCCAAAGCAACAACGGAAATGCCGCTAGGTTGATTTTCCCGCGCTTATCCAGCACGCCCTGAATATTCGCCATCGCACCCCGTTCCTGTTCGCCGGTCAGCGGAACATATCGTTTGATCCACTGAACGACCTCGCGCGTCGCGACCTCGCGCTCGACGACCAGTGACCCTGCGCTCACCAAGATGAAGACCAGCGGCAGGAACGACAGCAACAGGTAGTAGGCAAAGGCGGCGGCGCGCTGGTCGCCATCCTCTTCCGCCCAACGTGCCCGGGCCCGCTTGATGGTTCGCCACCAGTTCAATTGCTTTCCCTCACGTAACCATGTTCGCAACATTTTCAAACGGATGGTCGAAACCGCCTCCCCCCGAAGCGACCTGCGGGCGACAGTTGGTGACAATGATGTTCATATGATTTCGACCTTATCGATCACTCAATCGCCCCAGTTCGTGATCGAGTAATTTTTCCAATTTATCCGCCGCACCGCTGACGGCTTGATCAATGGTTTCCGCTTGATCAGTCACGGCGACGGGCTGCATTCCTTCCAGGCGCGCTTCCATGGCGCAACGTTTGTCGCAGCCGCCTTTGTGGCTGCTGTTCTCGTCGCTGAGATGGACTTCCACGCGGGTAATCTGTTGGGCGAAACGCTCCAACGCGCTCTCCACCACAGCCTGCGTCTGTTGAGTTAATTCCTCGCCGCCTTCAATGTTGTTGTCCGTGTTAATCTGGATTTTCATATTTTTGCTCGTCCTTGTTAAAATCGGCACGTCGCCGCCGCTCCCGTCTTCGTCGGCATCCGGTCGGCGGGGACCACCACCACGCGACCTCCGGTCTTGAGCACCAATTCGCCGAGATCGTCCAGCAGATCATCCGTCTCGGGATGGTTCGCATCCTTGAACTCGACTTCACCGGTCGCACCGTCGATTCGTCCTGGAATCTGTCGATCCGCCTCGATCAGCAGGGTCGCGATCCGCCCAGCCGCCGCGGCTTCCGCCACCTGCTTGACGTCGTCCTGGCCGAGACCTTTGGATTTCGCCACGGCAAATTCGTCGGCCAGCCCCGCCAGTTTCGCTTGATACTGCGGTTGGAAAATCTTCCACGCGCGTTCGACGAATTCCTTCATCGACATGGCATCAGGATGGATTTTGATTCCTTCCTCCAACAGGAAACGGTTCTGGCTGTGCTTGCGAAAATGTCCCTGATGTTCGGGCAACGCCGCGAGAATCAACGGCAGTCCCGAGGGTTGCGAATGCGAATCGAGAATGGCGCGATCGACCCTGCGAAAGAAGCGTTCAGCATCGTTGTCCATTTCATCCTTCTTATCGCCGTGCCCGTGCCGCATGGCCCCGCTCGCGCCCCTGGTTCCTCCGTAGGAAGCGACGGTTTGATGCGGCTCGGTCAACTCCTCGCCCAATGCTTCGGTGAGGGTGCGCGGAATTCCCGCCGCGAGATCGATTTCATCCAGCGCGTCGCGATTGCCCTCGAACAGTTTAATCTCGTGAAGATTGAGCGCCAGCACTTGAAAGCGATCCGCCGATTGCAAAAAGCTCAGCAGCGGTTTGGTGTGAAAACTGTCGGCGACCACGGCGAGTTCGGGCATCGCGCGTTGCAGTCCGAACACCTGGAACAAACCCGGCGCGCCGAATACGGCTAATCCGTCCGTGGTGTGGTTCCAGAAATCATGATCGCGAGACAGCGCCTCGAACGGTTCCAGCAGCGGACGAATTTCCTCCGTCGAATATTGTTTCTGCAACGACTGATCGAGTTCCTTGACCAGATTGCGAAAGCGAATCGGGTCTTGCTGATTGCCGGGATGATGCCGGTGCGTGGGCTGATAAAGCGAGAGGCACGGCGACTCGTGAGCGCTTGAAAGCGAAGCGCGAAAATCTTTCGTAAGTAGGTTCATAATTTTTTTAATCCAGAATGACAATCTTTGCCCTGTCAAAAAAACTTTCTAAACAGGATGAGCCACCGTTCGGGTCTCATCAGTCCGCAAAGCTGGCGCTGCTCCCACCCTCCGCCCATGGCCGCAACGATGCTGCGCCGATGAAAAACAAAATGATCACCAGTGGCAGCCAATACAATCTTCCTTATCGTTGTTTAGGCCCACGGCAAGAGGCCCGCCCTTCGCGGGAGCCAGTGGCTCCCGCGAAAATCCGTGCGATCAGCCCCACTGCGACGGTTCTGCAACTGGCTTGATGGGATGAAGACCTGGCCGCCGGGGAATTTCCCGAAACGTAATTCGTTACTCACGCCGCCGCACAGGAAGTCGTGAGCACCGCTCCTGCCATTGGGTGGGCAGCGGGAAATTCGGAGTTTTTTGTGAGCGGCCGGTTGAGGAAGATGGATGAACGGTTGCAATCTGCAAAGAGCGCACGGAGAAAGTTTGCGAAACGCAGGGCGCAAGAGTCCTTGCTGCCGGACGCTTTGTTCTCGTTGTTGTCGCTCATGCAAGTCGCTTTCTGTTTGCGTTCGGGCCTGTAGTCAATTCTGCACTCTTAATGCCAAAGGGCCGCTTGCCAGCCCGCGCCTACTTTTTTCGCGCACTTGGGCGTTTCGGTGGGCGGGGATTTAAGGCCCGGGCGAGGGCTTGGGGGGCCTAGGTCTGCGGCCCGGCGCTCTTGGTTGTTTGGCTTTGGGTTTGGACGGCATAAATTTTATGTCCCTCGACGGTTCAACACCCGCAGCGAACTGATTCGGCGCGGCACCGCACCGCAAAACTTGCTGCACGTGCGGCCCGCCCATTGGTCGAAAGCAGGCGTCATTCGTGTGAATGTGCCACTGCGATGCGCTGATTGCTCCCGGTCCAATAGCCTTCTAGCTCATAGTGACCATACAACCCGGCTTCGTAGTCGCGGGTGATGAGCGACTCGGGCGTGTATTCGGGGGACTGTTTGATGGCTTCACGGGAAAGATTGACGAAAACTTTCGACTCGCTCCAACTCACGCGCTCGATCCATTGCGGCGAGATCAGGACCTTTTTTCCCGGCCACCAATTTCGCGTGTCCACGATCAGGTACCTGATCGCCCACGTCTCATCATCAATGACAAAATCCTCGACATGGCCAATCTCGCCGTCCAGCGCCTGTATGTTATGACCCTGCACCGAGTCCGTGCTGCGCAAATGGGGATCCCACGCCTTTCCATCTTGATTCAGCGTTTTCCCGCTTTCCCGGTTGCGCGCGATCATGGAGGACGCTCCCCACATGTAGGGACCGCTCCAATACATCGGCCAGCCATAATACCCGTAATAGGACTCCTCGAATTGTCGCGAGACGGGCTTGTCACTGTTCAGCGAGGGACTGCCCTCAATCTGTTTTTTGGTCAGGTTAACGGCGATGTGCTCCTCCGCCTTGATCGCAGCGACCAGCGCATACGGGGAGATCAGCACCTGACGGCCCGTGAGCCAGGTTCCGGTATTGGCGACCAGATAGCGAATGGTCCAGTGATGGTCATCAAAGTAGAATTCCTGAACCTCCCCGAATTCTCCGTCGAGACTGTCCAGCTTGTAACCCTTTAGTTTTGTTGCTCTGTTTAACATGATGTTCTTTTCATTCTCTGCGTTTTGCTTTGGTTCGCCGTTGGCTTTCCGACCCAGCGTGGATGGGAAAAGGCGATCGCGGCGTGGTTCGCGCGAAGCAACGATAGAAGGTGAATTGAAAGAGCCGGGTGCGCCATGGGGTCTTCACCCCCTTCTGGATCAGGCATTGCAAGCCTTCCTATTCGGCCTACGCATGTCGTTTTCAGCGAGGCCGAGTATTCGCCCCGGCGCGCGGTGCGATTGCAACGGGCGCGATGAACCAGAGCATACTGCGCCACTGACACGTTGTTCTCTTTACCCTGCCAAATCTCCAAAGCCGGTTGCTGGATGGCGCGGGCAAATGAAAACGCCAGCGCCCAGGGCAGTCGCGACTTGAAGCGGACCTTCATGGTATTCAATCGCGCTGACGCAAGTTCGGCGGATTGACCACCCGAAAGAAACGCAATTCCCGGAACGGCGGCGGGGACGTTTCGCAAGAGACGCTGCACCGTGGCGTCGTCCACCTCGTCCACCGATGCCCGGTGCAGGCAGGTCAATCCGGGCAGAAGCATTCCTTCCAGCATCACGCGCTGGAAATTCAACTGGATGAAAACATTTCGCAGAGCTTCCTCCGTGACTTTGAGACACACCTCGACCAGTGGCGTGCCGCTCGCGTCTTTCTGCCGAAGTGTTTCGTCGAAAAGAACCACGCCGTTGATGAACTCGCCGCGGCCGGACGTGGATAACAACGCCGCGCGATAATCGCGCCGGCTCGCCTACGTCGATTCGACGTGAATCGCCTGGAAGCGTTTTCCAATCGGCGGCGTGCTTTCGTCTGCGGCCAGAATGCCGCGGCCCGGCACAACCATGGACGCCAGCTCACTCATGAACCCGGCGGACGCTTGTTCGAACCGAGACGCGGCGGGCGGCGGCTCGGCGTTTTCACCGCGCCGCGAATCGGCGGCGGCACTTCGTTCACCGGCGAGGTCGGCACCGGCGGCAGTCGCGTCGGGCGTGGTGGATGGATCACCGGAGGGCGATGGGTGGAGGATTCCGCGAGCAATTCAGTTTCGGCGCGAAACCAGAATTCCTCATCACGTCCGCCGGGCTGGCCCGCCTGTTCCCAAAGAACACGGGCACGATCGGCGACTTCCTGTTGGCGCATTTGTTTTCCATCTTTCATACGATTTCCTTCCTCGCCCGCGCCGAGCCGGATTGGTTCCGTCAGGCACGCGAACTTTTTGCTAAACTCTTGGCAAAGCCGTCGAACAAAGTGCGGTGCGCTTCTTCGTCCGCCAGAATTTCCGTCGCCACATCCTGCGTCACCGGATCCAGACCGAATTTGCGAGATAGTTCCGCACGGTTTCCAATTTTGCCGCGCAGGCTGGTTCCAAAAGTGCGACAATATTTTTTGGCTCATAAACTTTTCGTTTCGGCGCTCCTGTTCTGACTGTAACCGGCTTTCTCATTTCTGCCCTGTCCCCTTGCGTCACCGATAACACCATCCGACAACGCGGGACCGAAAGGGAAGGATGGTTTTGACATTTGCCAGGCCCGCAGGCTTGCACGAAAGAGCAGAAGCGAATTGGTTGCGGGGCCCCGAGGGGGACAGGGATGCAAGCCCTCACCGCACACTCGCCGTCGGGGTGCCGGAGGAAATCGTGATGGACGTTGCGCCGGGAATCCTCACTCTTGGTGGCGATGAAGCGAATCCTGCTTGCTCTCCTGATGTTCGGCTGGTGCGCCGCAGTTTCCGCGGCGGCACCCGCCAAACCCAACATCGTTTTCTTCATCGCCGACGACCTGGGGCAACGTGACCTCGGATGCTACGGCAGCACATTTTACGAGACGCCGAATCTGGACCGGCTGGCGAAGGAAGGCGCGCGGTTCAGCAACGCTTACGCCGCCTGCCCGGTCTGTTCTCCCACCCGCGCGAGCCTGCTCACGGGAAAATATCCGCAGCGCACCGGCGTCACGGATTACATCGGCGCGGCCCAGCCCGCGCAATGGAATCGCAACACGAAGCTGCTCCCCGCGCCCTACGCGACTGAACTTGCGCTCAGGGAAACAACGCTGGCCGAGGCGCTCAAGCCGGCGGGCTATGCAACATTCTTCGCCGGCAAATGGCATCTCGGTCCCGAAAGTCACTGGCCGGAGAAACAGGGCTTCGACGTGAACAAAGGCGGCATCGACCGCGGCGGGCCGTACGGCGGCAAAAAGTATTTCTCACCCTACGGCAATCCACGCCTCGACGACGGGCCGGACGGCGAGCATCTGCCTGACCGCCTCGCGAGCGAGGCGGCAAAGTTTATTGCGGTGAACAAATCGAAACCGTTCTTCGTATTTCTTCCGTTCTATTCCGTCCACACGCCGCTCATGGCACGCGAAGAACTTCGCCGGAAGTACGAGGAGAAACGTGCGCGCCTCGGGCTCACCGCGAAGTGGGGACGCGAAGGCGAACGCGACGTGCGCCTCGTGCAGGAGCACGCGGTCTATGCAGCGATGGTTGAGGCAATGGATTTGGCCGTCGGCAAAGTGCTGGCGGCGCTTGACGCGAATGGACTGCGCGAGAACACCATCGTCCTCTTCACGAGCGACAATGGCGGGCTCTCGACAAGCGAAGGCTGGCCGACGTCGAACGAGCCATTGCGCGGCGGCAAAGGCTGGCTGTATGAGGGCGGCATTCGCGAACCGCTGATCGTGCGCTGGCCGGGCAAAGTGAAACCGGGCGCGGTCATCGACACGCCGGTGAGCAGCCCCGATTTCATGCCCACGTTGCTCGCGGCGGCCGGCGCGACGCCCGCGGCGGCATCTGACGGTGTGAATTTCCTCCCGCTCTTCGATGGCAAGGCGCTGCCGGCGCGCGCGCTCTTCTGGCATTACCCGCACTACGGAAATCAAGGCGGCGCACCCGGCGCCGCGATCCGCCGCGGCGATTGGAAGCTCATCGAATGGTCCGAAGACAATCGCGCGGAGCTGTTCAATCTCGCCGCCGACCCGGGCGAAAAGAACGATCTGGCGGCGAAGGAACCGGAGCGGGTGAAGAAACTTCGCGCTGAGTTGCATGCATGGCAGAAAGATGTGGGCGCGAAGATACCCACGCCCAATCCCAGCTACGATGCCGCCAAACCCAGCGGTCGCGCGGCGAAGCGAACGACTCTCTGACCATGCCACCCCAAGGCAGCGCGGATTTCGATTTGCGCGAAACGCTGAAGCCGGATCGGGCGAAGCGCCGCTCAACGATTATGCCAGGAGCCCGATCTCGACGAGCGACTTGCGCGACTTCGGCTGGACGTTCGTGGCGTCAACCACCGTGAGCTTCTCCTCGCCAAGCCTTCAAGACGATGGCCGCCTCCCGTCCTCCGACAGCAAGTGACTGACGCGCTCACTCGGAATCAATGGGCTCTCCCGAGTGACCCGAAACTTGGGAACTACAGCTTTGGTTTCCAACCGAATTCTCACCAACAAATCATTCAGCGCCTTGCGCTGATCGTGGCAAACACCAGCGGATACGACTGCGCGGCAACGATACGGTGAAGACGTGGGGCGATGGTCAGGTTCAGTCGTTTCAAACTCTATTCACAGGGCTGAAAGCCCGACAGACAATAGCCCAAGGCAAAGCACGTCCGCGAGCGACGCCCTGGGATAACGTCCCGCAAGAATTGCAAGCCCAGTAAGGGCGACACAATTCCATCAACTCGACAGCCGCCGCAGTATTGGAGAAACATCTACAAGCCATGCGCCACAAGAACTGGGTCACTTCGCTGAAGCTGGAGCAGTGGGCGGATTCGCTTCCTGCTCGCGCTCTGCTGCCCCAACTTCTTCGTCGCCTAGTTCACGCAACGCTTGACGCTTCCGCCATTCAACGTGCGGAGTTCCCGAGCGGCGAAGGAGTGCAACGCCACGGCATCGACGGAGTGACCGAAACAACGGCGAGCAACGCGAAAGTCCCCTCTGGGAAAACCGCTTGGGAGTTCGGTTGTAACGCAAACCTCAAGGGCAAGGCCGACGATGATTTTTCCAAGAGAGCACCCGACGCTCAATCAACATTCATTTTCGTCACACCCCGGAAGTGGACGAAGAAACAAGATTGGTGCGACGAGAAGCGAAAGCCCGGCACGTGGCGCGACGTCCGCGCCTATGATTCCGCCGACTTGGAGGAATGGTTGGAACTCGCCCCCGCGGTGGACATCTGGCTCGCGCATGAAATCGGGCTGAAGCCAACCGGAGTTGGCGACTTGGCGACGCACTGGAAGAATCTTGCTGCTGCGCTTCGACTGCCACTGGCGCCATCATTCGTGCTGACCGACCGGAAGGAAGCTGCGACCGAGTTTCGAGAATGGCTGCGCGGAACACCATCGACGCTTGCGGTCGAAGCCCCTTCGCCAGCGGAAGTCTTGGACTTCATCGCCGGATGGGCTGCGAGCTTGGACGTGCCTGAACAGGATGCGGTCGCTTCGCGCGCGATCATTGTCGAGGAACGCGAGGCATGGCGCGCATTGGCTGGTTCGGGCAGCCGGCTCATTCTGATTGCTGGCCCACGACTCGAATTGGAACCGGAACTCATTGCCGAAGCGGTGCGACAGAATAATCACGCCGTCGTTTTTGCATCGCGTCACACAAGACATCAGGGAAGCACGCTCAAGCTACGTCGGATGTTCCAATCGAATCTGCACGACGCTCTCCGTGCCGCTGGTGTGAACGGTGTCGAAGCGCAACGCATCGCGCGCGAGGCTGGCGGGAGCTTCACGATTCTCAAGCGCCTGCTGAGTCAGAACCCCACGTTGACAACGCCACGGTGGAGTCTTGGCATTGAAGCGTCGGCGCTTGTCCCATTGCTTCTGGCGGGCGCATGGGACGACAGCAATCCTGCCGACAAAACAATTCTCGAACGCTTGGCGGGGCGTCCCTATTCGGAATTGCTGGCTCTGGCGAATCGGCTCCGAGTCGAACCGGACGCGCCTGTCATGCGCGTTGGGACTTGCTGGATGTTTGTTTCCCGACAGGACTCTTGGCGGCTTCTGCATTGGGCGCTGACCAGCGATTTGCTCGGACCGTTTGAAACCGTCGCCATCGAAGTTCTCTCAGAAGCGAATCCGGCGTCCGAGCTACCGACCGACGAGCGATACCTCGCGTCTGTGCGAGGCAAGACGTTGAAGAACTCTCACGCGCTGCGGGAAGGTTTCAGTGAAACACTCGGACTGATGGGAGGCGGTAAAGCGATTGAAGTCGGTGACGCTTGTGAGCCGCACGTTCATGCCGCTCGAGTTGTTCGCCGTTTGCTTGATGACGCAGATTGGCTGCGTTGGGTATCGCTGTCTTCGCATTTGCCAGATTTCGCTGAAGCAGCACCCGACGAATTCTTGCAAGCCGTGGAGGCAGACTTGCGACGGGAAACTCCCCAGATGTTCAAGATGTTCGGCCAGGAAGGTGATGGAATCTTCGGCGGCAGCCCACACACAGGCTTGCTGTGGGCGCTCGAAGTTTTGGCGTGGGAACCAAAGTTTCTCGGTAGGTCGTCGCTGGCACTCGCGCGTCTGGCGGCGTTCGACCCCGGTGGCCGGCTTTGCAATCGGCCGGGTAACAGTCTGCTCGACATTTTCCTTCCGTGGCATCCACACACCAACGCGCCTGTTTCCGAAAGACTCGCCGTGTTGGCGCGGTTGCTGAAACAAGAACCAACCGCTGCTTGGAAACTCTTGCTTGGTCTTCTCCCGAAACGACACGGGTTCACTTCGGGCACCTACAAACCCAAGTGGCAACACTGGCTCGACCAGTGGAAGGAGGGAGTCACCAACAAGGATTATCACGACTTCGTGATTGGCGTCGCCGAACTGCTGGTCTCGAATGCGACCGGGCACATCGAACGATGGGAAGGATTGGCCGAACACATCGACGAGCTTCCAGAGCCGGCACTTGACCGCGTTCTGGCGGGCTTCCGTGAGGTTTCAAACGGGACATGCTCGGACGAGCAACGGGCGCGGCTTTGGAGTTTGCTACGCTCCGAGGCGAGAAAGCATCATGCGGCCCAAGGACTGGAGTGGGCATTACCGGAGAGCATCGTTGCCAAGCTCGAAGCCACAGTCGCGGCCTTGACTCCGAGTGACGCCCTGGAGCGCAACGCCTGGTTGTTTGGGTCAGGTGCGTTCATTGAGGTTGGCCATCACGGCCAAGACATGGACGAGCGCCAGAAGCTATTGCACGAAATGCGCGTGGTTGCCGTTCGCGAAGTTTGGGACACGTCAGGATTCGATGGCGTTCTGCAATTGGCAAAGCGTGCAAACGTGCCTTGGGAGGTTGGTGTTGCTGCGGAGCACGCACAGTTGCCATTCGAGGCCGAGACCGTGTTGCCACCACTCCTCACTTCTGCAGAACTCACGTTGAAACAGTTCGCGCGCGGGTTCCTTGGCCGCCGCTTCGATTCGCGTGGCTGGGATTGGCTCGAATCCCTTGGACTGAACGCATGGCCTGCGGAGCAGGCGAGCGCCTTGCTGGTCATCATCCCGTGTCAGCAAAAGTTGTGGGAATTCGTCGCAACCTTGGGGCAGGAGATTGAGAGCGGCTATTGGAAGCAGATCTATGCGCACGCCGCGCGTCTGACCGAAGAGCAAGTGATGTTCGTCGTGTCGAAACTGCGGGCCGGTCGACGTCCGTTTTCAGTTTTGGATTTTGTGGACGGAGCACGGCATGGCGGCATGAAGTTCTCGGAGGATTTTCTATTGAGCGTGCTGGAAGGCGCCCTCTTGGGAAACGAAGCCCCCGACGAAAAGCCCGGTGACATCCAAATGCTTCAGTATCACATCACGGAATTGTTCGAGTGCCTTCAGGCAAGCCCACAGACAGATGAGGCACGACTCACTCGGCTCGAATGGGCGTGTCTGAAGTTGCTTAATGGATTTCGGAATTCTCCCGTGGCCTTGCACCGCTTGCTGTCGCGTGACCCGAAGTTCTTTGCGGAAGTCATCTCGTATCTGTATCGCGCCAAGTCAGAGCGCGGACAACCAAAGGGTGAACTGGACGAAGCAACCCAGAGACTCTGCGAGGGAGCGTATAGCTTGATGAAAAGCTGGAGCGGACTACCAGGCCAGCGTGCCAATGGAACAATCGACAAGACTGTCCTCTCAGATTGGCTAACGGCGGCGCGAGCAGAATGCGGCAAGCTCGACCGCTTGGAAACCGCTGAGGTGGAGATCGGTGAAATGCTCGCGAGTTCTCCGGCGGATGCGGACGGCGCATGGCCGTGTCTCGCCGTGCGCGATGTCATGGAAGACGTCAACTCAGAGGAAATCTTTCGGGGCTTCGAGATGGGTGTCATGAATTCGCGTGGAGTCACTTCCAGATCCATGACCGAAGGCGGAGCGCAGGAAAGGGAGTTGGCGATCAAGTATCAGAAGCAGGCGGATGCCATTCGCGCAGGGTGGCCGATGATGGCCGCAACTCTGCAACGTCTTGCAGACAGTTACACCAGCGACGCAAAGCGCCACGATGAACGCTTACATGAGCGATGATTCTGTCGCCCCTTCATGGCTAGGAGATTTTGTGACGTTCAACCCAGGGCGGCGCTCCGCTTGCCCTGGGCTATTGTCTTTCGGGCTTTCAGCCCTTCCAAAACGAGCCTCGTTACCTCGGTCGCTACGGCGACGGTTCGCGTACATTGATGTTCATCTGAGGTTTACCCATCTCCCTCCTCGCTTTCAGCAAAAACTCAATGACCCATGAATCGGCACCGAGCCTTTCAAACAGCGCAGACTTGTTGCGCGTCGCGGGGGTGGTTAGCGTCAGTGCCATGCCCACGTTAAAATGCGCGCTCGCCGCGGTCACGTTCTGCGCGGGTTTTATCTTTCAATTAACGGCTCTTGCTGCCGCGGAGAAACCGAACATTCTTTTCATCGTCGGCGATGACATGGGCTACGCCGATGTGGGCTTTCATGGCGGCAAGGAAATTCCCACGCCCAACCTGGATGCGCTGGCGGCGGGCGGGGTGCGCTTCACCAGCGGTTATGTGTCGGCACCGTATTGTTCGCCGACGCGCGCGGGGTTGTTGACGGGCCGTTACCAGACGCGATTCGGGCACGAGTTCAATCCGGACGGCGGCACGAACGGGATGCCGACGAACCAAGTCACGATCGCGGATCGGCTGCGCGCGGCCGGCTACCGCACGGCGCTCGTTGGTAAATGGCACCTCGGGTCCGCAGAGGGAATGCGCCCGATGCAGCGCGGCTTCGATGAGTTCTTTGGCTTCCTCGGCGGCGCGCACAGTTACGTCAATGCGAATGGCTTCGTGCGCGGCAACGAGCCGGTGAAGGAGATGGATTACGCGACCGACGCGTTCGGGCGCGAAGCGGTGTCGTTCATCGAGCGACACCAGTCCCGCCCGTGGTTTCTTTATCTCGCCTTCAACGCCGTCCATACGCCGATGGATGCCACGTCGAACCGGCTCGAACGATTCGCGCACATCAAGGATCCGAAGCGTCGCGCGCACAACGCGATGTTGCTGGCCATGGACGAAGCGATTGGCGGAGTGCTGAAAAAGCTCGAAGCCACTGGTCAGCGCACGAATACGCTCGTCGCATTCATCAGCGACAATGGCGGTCCGACCATGCCGGGCGTCTCGATCAATGCCGCGCGCAATGAACCGTTGCGTGGCTCCAAGCGCACGACGCTGGAGGGCGGGATTCGCGTGCCGTTCGTCGTGTCGTGGCCCGGCCGCGTGAAGGCCGGCGTGTTTAATGAACCGGTGAATCAACTGGATATTACCGCGACGGCGCTCGCCGCGGGCGACGCAAAATTAAATTCGAGCGCGAAACTCGAAGGCGTGAACCTGCTCCCGTTTCTTTCCGGCGCAAAGAAATCCGCGCCGCACGACACGCTCTACTGGCGGTTCGGTCCGCAGATGGCCATTCGCGCCGGCGATTGGAAGCTCGTTCGCTACGACGTGAATGCGGACACGCTCCAGGGCGGGCGCAGCCAGGGCGTAACCGCAGCCAGGCTCTACGATCTGGCGCAGGACATCGGTGAAACCAATGACCTCGCCGCCGCCCGTCCGGACAAAGTGAAGGAGCTTCAGGCGAAGTGGGACGCGTGGAACAAGGTCAACGTCGATCCGCTGTGGGGCGCTGGAAGCGGCAATGACGGTGCGCCGCAAGCCGCCAGCGCGAACGATCGCCGCGCACTGTTTGGCCGCCTCGACACCAACAAGGACGACAAACTCAGCTTTGATGAATTCAAAGCGGGGGGCAATCCGGAGGCGCGCTTCAAGCAACGCGACGCCGACAACAACGGGTTCCTCAGCCGCGAAGAATTCGTGCCGCGCCTCGGCGCGCTCAAGAACAACAACTGATTATGAAACGCTGCCTGGTCATGAAACGATTGTTCCTCATCGTCCTGTTCACCTCTTTGTGCGCAAGGGTTCCGGCTGCGGAAAGTGCGAAGCCCAACATCCTTTTTCTCCTGAGCGACGATCACAGCTATCCGTTCCTGAGCTGCTACGGCGACACGAACGTCAAGACGCCCGCGCTCGATCAACTCGCGGCGGACGGCATGAAGTTCCATCGCTTCTTCACCACCGCGCCGCAGTGTGTGCCATCGCGCGCATCGTTCCTGACCGGACGCTCGCCCGTGGCGGCGCGCATCACACGCTTTTCGTCGCCGCTGCCGCGCGATGAAATCACGTTCCCCGAAGTGCTGCGCGAGAAGGCGAATTATTTCGTGGGCGTCTGCGGGCGCAGTTATCACCTCGACGGTTCGGGGCAACGCGGCGGCGCGGCCGTGGGGGAACTGCTGGAGAAGCACAAGCTGCGCACGTTCGACCAGCGATTTGATTTCGTGAAGACCGGTGGCGACACCGTGGGCGCTGCGCAGATGGTGGAGTTCCTCGACCGGAAACCGGCGGACAAACCGTTTTGTCTTTGGGTCAACTTCAGCGATCCGCATCACGTCTGGAATGCGCCGGAAGAATTCCGCCCGTCGCCCGCCAGCCTGAAACTGCCCGCGCACTGGCCGGACCTGCCCGGCCTGCGCGAGCAACTCGCTGATTACTGCGCGGAGGTGAATCGCCTCGACCGCTCCGTGAAAGCCATTCTCGATCTGCTCGCGGCGCGCGGCTTCGCGACCAACACCATCGTGGTGTTCGCCGGCGACAACGGCGCGGCGCTCCCGCACGGCAAAGGTTCGCTCTACGATCCGGGGGCCAACGTGCCGTTTCTCGTTCGCTGGCCCGGCGTCGTGAAACCGGGTGGCAATTCGCGCGTGCTGTTGAGCGGCGAAGATCTCGCGCCCACATTGCTCGCCGCCGTCGAGGTGGCCGCGCCCATAAAGATGACCGGCGTGAGTTTTCTTCCCTTGCTCAAAGGCCAGGCGCACACACCGCGCAAACATGTTTTCGTCGAGCGCGGTCCGCACGGCAGCGCGCCGGTTACGGTGACCATGAGCAACAATGGCTACGACCTGAGCCGCGCGGTGCGCAGCGAGCGCTACAAATTCATCTACAACTGCACGCCATGGATTCCCTACGGCCCGGTTGATTCCGCCGGCGGCGCCGCCTGGACGCAGATGAAGGCCGCGCACGCCGACGGCACGCTGGCTTCCGGCGTCAGCGCGACCTACTTCACCACACCGCGCCCGGTCTATGAGCTTTACGATCTCGACGCCGATCCGTCGGAGTTGAACAACCTGAGCGGCAAAGGAGAACTGACCAGCGTCGAGCGTGAACTCCGCGTGGCGCTCGCGGAGAAAATGATTACCGACTTCGATTACCTGCCGCTGCCCGCGATTCCAGACGCCACGGGCGGCACTGCGCCGACGGCGCGTGGCGCTGGCAATCGCGCCGCCCAGTTCGTCCGTCTCGATACAGACAAGGACGGCAAGTTGAGCAAGGTCGAGTTCAGCGCGGGCCGCGCCGCCGAGGAAGCAGAACGATGGTTCGGCCGGCGCGATGCGAACGGCGACGGCTTGATCAGCCGCGAAGAGTTCGTGCCGCAATTGCCATTGCCGAAGGCGAAGTGAGTTCTGCTTCACCGCGCGCATGAAAACTTTGGCACCACCCACGATTCGCGAAACGTGCCTTTACGTGGAAGACCTCGCGCGAGCGCTCGCGTTTTATCGCGCATTGTTGAACTACGAAGTGCTCGCGTCGGACGAGCGCTTCTGCGCGCTGGACGCTGGAGGTGACCAGGTGCTCCTGCTTTTTGTGCGTGGCGCGACGACGCAACCGGCCGAACTTCCCGGCGGCACGATTCCGCCTCACGACGGCAGCGGACCCGTTCACGTCGGCTTCGGCATCGAACTCGAAACGATTGAAGATTGGCTCGCGCGTCTGGCTCAATTGAACATCCCGATCGAGAGCCGCATGTCATGGCCGAACGGCGGACGAAGCATTTTCTTTCGCGATCCCGACGGTCATCTCGTGGAACTCCTGACTCGCGGGACGTGGAAACCGATTTGACCGCGGACAACCCTGTTGATGCATCTCATCTTTCCGTCGCGGTCACGCTGATGTTCCTGATGCTTTTACGGCGGCGTCACCATGTAACGGCACGCCGCATACGCGGCAGAACTTTGCATCGTCGGCGTGGCGTTCGGCCGAGCAGTTCGGACAACTGCGCGTCGAGGTCGAACGAGTTGCCAACGTCAGTTCTGCCGTCACGATTCCCGTGGGCACCGCGATGATGCCGTAGCCGATGATCATCACGATGCTGGCGATGAATTGCCCGAGCGGCGTTTTGGGCGACAGGTCGCCGTAGCCGACGGTCGTGAGCGTGACGATTGCCCAGTAGATGCTCGTCGGAATGCTGGTGAACCCGTGCTGCTCGCCTTCCACGAGATAGATGAGCGAGCCGAGAATCGTGACGAGGATGAGCACCACCAGCAGGAAGACCATCATCTTGGGACGGCTGGCGCGGAGGGCGCGGCGCAGCACGTTTTCCTGGTCCAGATACGGCATCAGTTTCAACACCCGGAACACGCGCAGCACCCGCAGCGAGCGCACCACGATGAAATACTCCGCGCCCGGCAGCAGCAGGCTGATGTAGGTGGGCAGAATGGCGATCAGATCGACCACGCCAAAAAAACTGCGCGCGTAGCTCATCGGCGATCGCACACACCAAAGCCGAATCACGTACTCGACGGTGAACAGGATCGTGAAGAACCATTCCGCGCCCTGCAGCGCCTGCCCCCAATCCGCGCGCACCGTGGACACGCTGGCCAGCATGGCAGCCAGCACGCTGAGCAGGATGCTCACGATGAGCAGCACATCGAAAAGTTTTCCCGTCGGCGTGTCCGCCTCGAAGATGATGAGCCAGACTTTCTCGCGAAAGGACGGTGGCGGCGCTGGATTCACGGAAGCTGGCTTAACGACTTGCCCGCGCAGTGGCAAGGCAAAGGGTCAATGCGGGTAGGATTGAGACGGACGGAACAATGGCACCGCGCCTTTCGCGCGAAAGGAATTCACTTCATCGCCGCGCGCACCGCTTCCAGAATTTTCGCCGGCTCCATGCGAACTTGGAAATCCTTGTTCACATGTGCGTAGCGGATGACGCCGTTCGTGTCCGCGACAAAAATTGCGGGATGCGGCAGCAGGTGATGCGTCTGGCCCGAGGACGCTTCGAGATCGATTTTGTAAGAGTCCTTGTACTTCGTCACCGTGGCGTCATCGACGCGAAAGCCGATGCCAAAGGCGTTCACGGCTTGGGCGCTGCTGTCGGAGAACAGGCGGTAGCTGAGTTGCTCACGCTTCGGCGTTGCACGCAATTTCGCCGGCGTGTCCATGCTGATGGCGGCGAGTTGTGCACCGGCGGCCTGCAAGTCCTTTTGAATTTCCTGCAATCCCTGCAAGTGGCGCGTGCAGAATGGACACCAGCCGCCACGATAAAACACCAGCACCGTCGGCTTTTCCGCGACGAGTTCGCGGAGTCGCACTTCCTTGTTCTGTTCACTGCGCACCGCGACATCGGGAATCTTCGCGCCGGCCGCCAGCGGCTTGGTCGCAATTTCCGCGCAGTAAGCCGCTGCGGCGGTGCAGGCCAGTAATGAAAGCGTTCGAATCATCATGGAGCCAAGAGTCGCGTGGCTTTGGTGATATTCAAGCGCGCATTCCTCACTGCAGGTGCGGGATGCCTCAACGCAGACGCGGCGCTGCTCACCGCCCCGTTGCTTTTCGAAACGCGACGTGCAAATCCGACAGTCGATCCACTGAGGCCGGGTCGCTGCGAGCGAGGAGCGTCACAATGTTGTCGCGCTGATTGAAGAGCGGCCCAGCAGCTTCTCGTTGCGGAGCAGTGAGAGCCGACGCCGCTCCGCGATCCGCTTCCTCGCGCAACGCAGTGAAAAACTGGCTGGCGGATTGGCGGGCGCGTTCGTAATCGCCACGGCGGGCATCAATCGTGGCGGAGGCGAGCGCGTTCTGGATCTCGCTGATGCGCAGTTCGTCCCGCGCGGCCGTCCGTTCCTTTTCGCTGCGGCTCGCCTTGAGCCACATGGGAATGAAACCCAGCAGGAACGCGAGGATGACGACGATGAAAGCGATGCCCGCATACTTCGCCATCGGACTTTTCGCTACGGTGGTTTTAATGTCACTCATGTTGAACTTCACTTTCCAATTGCGCGCCGTCGGGTGCCGCAGTCGCTGTTGATTTTCTTTTCAACATCGTCTCACACACCTTCGCCCAACAGGTTTGCCAGCCGCGCGGTCAATTTGCGGCGCGCCACGGAAAAAGAAAAATATTTCAGCCCCAGTTCGTAATTCGTCTTCGCCCATTGCGCACGCATTTCCTTGTCCCGCAAAATCTCCCGCGTCTTCTTGATGACTTCCCGGGTTACGAGTTGGCTCATCTCGACGCACTCGAAACCCAGCGGGTCGATGTCGCGCGCATAGACCGAATAGGTGTTCACGACCACGGGCTTGCCAAAATAGACGGCTTCGAGAAAGGCGTTGCCAAATCCTTCGTAGTGACTCGGGTAGGTGACGAGATCGGCGTGCGGATAGACATCGAAGAGCGTGTAAGTCTTTTTCCCGTCCGGCGTCGTGCCCCGCGTTTCGCTCACGCGATCGGCGATGAAACGAACATCGATCCGCGCATCCTCGATGCGGTCGCGAAGCATTTGCAGATAATCGTTTCCTTCATCGCCCGCCGCGTGGGAGATGACAAGTTTGGCGCGCGGGTCTTCCAAGCGGCGGACGAGTTCGATGGCGTGCTCGATGCCTTTGCGCGCCACGACGCGCGTGGGTTGCAGAATGAAAATGTCGTCTTCGCTCAGGCCGATTTCGCGCCGTAGATCGGCGTTGTAATCATCAATGCCCGGGGGCGGTGTTTCAAAGTCGATGATGTTGGGAATAATCACGGAGGGGAGACTGAACCGGCGCGCGAGTTCCTTTTGGCCCATCGAGTTGATGACCACATGTTCGGTGTGCGGCAACGACGGAGGAAAGGCCGACTGGAGGTAATCGTTGACTGCCGTGACCACGAACCGTTCGCGTTCCCAGGTGAAATCGTGATGGTGCGCGATGGTCGGCATCCCGGTCTCGGCCATCACCTCCGTCATGGCCAGCCCGAGTGGCACATGCATGGGGATGGCGAGGATGTTTTGCGGCACGAGCACTTCGAGGCGGAATTTTTCGATGAATTTGTATATCTCGTCCTTCAACTGTTCCTTGATCGATTGGATTTGGTTCGTGACCGAACGCGCGCGCGTGTGCTGGCCGAAGAGATGCGTTTGCAGCGCGGCGACTTCCGAATGACCGAAGAACGCGAGCGGCGCGTGGTAGCTGATTTCCGCAGGAGTATCGAGCAGGCCGGCCATCCAGAAACAGGAATGCCCCATGTCCTCGAAGATGTGCGCCCACTTACCAGCTTCGAGCGTCACGCCGTCGGTGCCGTGAAAACGGGTCGAGATAAAGCCGATGCGCTTCGGCGTGCCGCCGGAAAGAATTATTGTGCTCATATTTTTTCGCGAAGAGTGTTTGCCAAAAGTGATTTCCGGAGCGCAGAGCATCGCTCTGCGCGGAGCAATATTCCGCAACCGCTCCTCCTCCCGCCTCAATCCGGCGGCGGGTCCCGCCGCACCACGATGAACCAAACGCTCTTCGCGTCACGGTCGCCGCCCACGATGCTCATGGTCTCGCCAATTCCCTGCGCCGTGCTGCTCACCGGTTCGCCATTCTCGAAGGCTATCACACGCCGGATGCCCGCTTGCGTTAAATCTATTTCCGCTTCTCGTTCGTGGCTCAGGCGCACCCGCTTTTTCTCGCCCGCCTTCAACTCGACTTCCTCGCGGTGAATCTCCCAATAGCTTTGCCATCGGAAAACCGTGTGAAACTGCTTGCTGAGTATCGGGCCGATCACCCGCGCGTCGGGCGAAGGCGGCGTGTCCTTGTCGTTTCCGCGCACGAGTTGCACGTAATACTTTAACGGCGCGCCGTCATTCTTCGCGGGTTGGCAGCCCGCCCATAAAAGGAACAGCGAAATCACCCCGCAAAACAGATGGCCGCGCTTCGACATGCGGCGATTGAAGAACTTTCGTATCGTCGAAGTCCAGCCTGTTGCTGGTTTGCTCTCCACGGCTAGACTTTCGGAATGACAAAAGTAACGGAGGAACATCTCGCGTCGCTTTACCCAGCCGGGCGCGCTGCGGATGCGGTTATGCAACTGCGCGAATTGCTGGCCAAATACGCGGGCCTCAAATGCCCTGCTCCATCAAGCCAGCCCTTCCCGCTGACGCAGCGCGACGTGTTGCTCATCACCTACGGCGATCAAGTGCGCGCGGATGGCGCGACTCCACTGCAAACGCTCGCAGCTTTTTGCGAACAGCATCTGCGCGGCGTGGTCAGCGGTGTTCACATCCTGCCTTTTTATCCGTTTACCTCGGATGACGGCTTTTCCGTCACGGATTTTATGGCGGTGAATCCGGCCCTCGGCGATTGGAACGACGTGCAACGATTGGCGAAGTCATTCGATCTGATGTTCGATGCCGTCTTCAATCACATGTCCGCCGAGAGCGATTGGTTTCAAAAGTTCCTCGCCGATGATGAATCGTTCCGCGAATTTTTTGTGTCGGTTGAAGGCGATCTCGACCTCTCGCAAGTCGTTCGCCCGCGCGCATTGCCGCTCCTCACAGAATTTCAATCCAAGGGCGGCGCGAAGAAAGTCTGGACCACGTTCAGCGCTGACCAGGTCGATCTCAACATCCAGAATCCTGCGGTGCTGGTGGCGTTGCTTGATGTGCTGCTGTTCTACGTGAGCCAGGGCGCGAAGTTCATCCGCCTTGATGCCATCGCCTTTCTCTGGAAAGAAATCGGCACCACCTGCCTCCACCTGCCGCAGACCCATCGCATCATCCAGATCATGCGAGCCGTGCTCGATGAGGCCGCGCCCGGCGTGATGCTCATCACCGAGACGAACGTTCCGCATATCGACAACATTTCGTATTTCGGCGACGGCACGAACGAAGCGCACCTCGTCTATAACTTCGCGTTGCCGCCGCTCGTGCTGCACAGCATCGCCACGGGCAACGCCGAGAAGTTGACGCGCTGGGCGCAATCGCTCGAACTGCCGTCCGACCGCGTGACCTTCTTCAACTTTCTCGCCTCGCACGACGGCATCGGCGTGAATCCCGCCCGCGGCATTCTGACCGCGGAGGAAATCGACGCGCTCGTCGCGCGGACGCTGGCGCACGGCGGATTCATTTCCTACAAGCACCTGCCGGACGGCTCGAAAGTGCCCTACGAGATGAACATCGTTTACTTCGACGCGTTGAACGATCCGGCGGCGAATGAGTCGCCGGAGACGCAGGTCAATCGCTTCATGGTGTCGCAAGCCATCATGTTGTCGCTGACTGGCGTGCCGGGAATTTATTTCCACTCACTGTTCGGCTCGCGCAACGATCGGCAGAGCGCGCTTGATTCAGGCATCAACCGACGGATCAACCGCCAGAAATTCACGCGGGCCGAATTGGAGGCGAGTCTGGCGGACGGGCGTTCGCTCCGCGCCGGTGTCTTCGGGCGGTATCGCGTTTTGCTCCACGCCCGCCAAAGCCATCCGGCCTTCAGCCCGGACGCCGAGCAGCAAATATTCGATGCAGACAAGCGTGTCTTCGCCCTCCTGCGGGCCGCAAAATCCGGCCATGATTGGGTGCTCTGCCTTCATAACGTCACGGGCGGACCCGTCACAATGCGGCTCGCCACAGAGATCGAGGGCGGCGCATCGGCCGAAGTTTGGACGGAACTGCTCTCGCGAGTGTCGTGTCCAGTTTCGGAAGACGGAACTGTTTCAGTCACGCTGCGACCTTACGAAATCAATTGGCTTGCGGCGCAAGGGCCGCGTCCGTTGGAAATTATCGTGACCGACCGAGCGTGATTCCGCGCATTATCTTCTCTCCGACAACCAGCCCAGCAGTTCGCGCCAGTCGCCGGAAAGCCCGGCCTGACTCTCGGAAACAAGTTGCCACGCCTGCCACCCGTGAGCGCGCGCCGGTTGAATGTCGTTGTCGAGACGATCTCCGACCATGAGGGTTTCGCCGGGACTGATGCCGCGCGCTTCGAGCCGCGCCGTGAGAATTTGAAATACGTGCGAGTCCGGTTTGCTGAAGCCGTTTTGAAATGACCAGAAGCACAAATGCGGATCGAAGAGGGACAAGTTCAACCCTGCGCCATGCAAAGCCTCGCCCAATTCGCGCAAGGTGTAGTGCTGGGAGTTCGAGGCAATGCCGAGCGGTGTGCCCCGCTCCTGCAACTGGTGCAGGCAGTCTCCGGCGTGATCGGCCAGCCGGAGCGTGCGGCCGATCTGCATTTGCCGGAATATAAACTCCTCGAACTTCTTCGTCGGCCAGCGCGAGAGACCGGGCAGCACCTCGGAAACAATCGAAGGCCAGAGAATCTCCGGGCATCGAATTCCGCGCACGCGCGCGGCGGCGTGTTGCTGCGCGATGACCTGGCTGGAACGGACGGAAAATTCCGTCCTGCTGAGCAAGGGCGGCTCGCCCAGCATTTCCGCGAACAGCTCTGTCCAGCGCGCCTCTGCGTCCGCGGGCGGCGCGCCCACCTGCAACAGCGTGGCATAGACATCGAAAATAATGGCCCGGACCTTCATGACTTCGTGCTCCATAAAAGCGGAAAGAGATTGCTCGAAGCCAGTTTGCTTTTAATGAATCCGTTTTGAATGGCGGCGGACGAAACATAACGGGCGGGGCCAGGTGAAGTTTGCAGTGCGCGGAAAAATTGCCGCGCATAGGCGGTGCCGCTCAGCCAGCGATTCGCTGAACGCGGCCACGGTGTGAGACGCAGTTCGCCCGACGCCGCGCGCTCCCGCCACGTTTGCAAAAAGGGATTCAGCGGCGCGCACGCCGGCCAGGATTCCGCCGCGGGATACGCCAGGACTTCCAGTTGCGCGGTCAAGGTCAGCCGGCTGAATGGCACGGGCTTGGACGGGCCATTCGCCAGCAGGACGGGCCTTCCCGCGAGGGCTCGACACGCGGCGGGCAACTGCTTTCGCCACGCCTCGAAGAGTTTTTCCTGCCGGGCACGCTCGGCGTCCGCGTCGAACAGCTCGGTCGTGACCAACACTTCGTCATAGCACTGCGGGAAACGAAATCCGAAGCGGCGCAGGTCGGGAGCGATATTGGGAATGGCCCGTGCAATCAAGGGGCGCTTCGAGGTCGCGGCTTCGAGATAGGGCAGTCCAAAGCCTTCCTGAATCGAAGTCAGCATCACCGCTTCGCTCGCCGCGAGCAGTTCGGGCACGGATGGTTTGCGCGCTTCGTCTCCGGCCAGCACGCCCAGCCGGAGCCGCCAGTGATGCCGATGAGCCGCAGTGGCGAGTTTGTCCGAGTAAGCCTTTTCATCGGCCGAACTCACCCCGCCCGTCGTGACCAGCCAGGCGTCCGGTCGCAACCAGCGCGTGAGCAGCAACGCCTCGGCGACATTCTTCCGCCGCAACAGCCGGCACGGAAGAATCCAAACCGGCGCATCGGTTCCGAGTTTGCGTCGGAGCCATGAGCGCGCCTCCCGCAAGCGCGCCACGCTGGGCGTGGCCGGCGCTTCGGTGAGATTGGGCAGCCAGGTCACGCGCTGGGGCAGATGCCCGCGCAATTGCGCGGCGTCCGAGTTGTTGATGGTGAAATGATGAATCGTTCTCGACGCGGGGAAGAGGGTGCGTGCGACTGAGGTGAGCGTAGGGAACCCGGAGCGATTCATTTCCGGCCAACGCCGCCAGCGATTATCGAACCACCAATCGTGATGATGGGCGGCCAGCGGAACACTCCGCTCTTCACACGCCTGCATGAGTTCGCGGGTGAGAATCAGGTTGCGGCCGATGCCGAGATTGTGCGCCCAAACCACGGCGTTTTTTGCGTTCGCGCCCGCCAGCAATGTTACCAGCCCGGTGCGAATCCGCTTCGTGACGGCTGCGGGCGAGCGCTTCTGCTCGGAGAGATAATTGAAACCCGGCTCGACAAAAAATTCCATCGGCGTCGGGGCAACGTGTCGGGTTAAGAATTCATTCCACTTCCTGTCCTTGGCCTCGCCGACGGCGACGACGATCTGCTCAATCGCGCCACTGCTGGCTTCCACGAGATGCGGCGTGGCCAATTCAATGATGCGCCGGATGCCGCCGGGCCGCAGATGGTAGTGAACGATGATTAGCTTCATGCCGAGCGCAATGAGAGCACCGAAGATGACTTGATGGAAGATTACTCCCGCCGCCCCGCAGGGCTGACGCATTCCCAAAACCAAAATCATCAGTCTCATCACGATCCTCGAAGCGGTGCCCGACCCGCGCGTGGCCCGCACCCGCGAGCATGATCTGGTCGGTTGCTCGTCATCGCGCTCTGCACGCACTTGTGCCGCAGCGGGAGTTTTTATGACTGGAGGAGTTCACGCGCGTGCGCCTCATTACCTCCGCCAACTACTCGCCAGTTAAGATGCATCAGCCCGGCCAGCCCCTGGCTTGACCCACGAGAACCCGCTGGTATACCAGCGGCACTCCAAATCGAAATGAAAGTTGCCGACCACTCGAATTCGCTCCGCCACCGGGCGTATCAGCACATCCAGCGGAAGATTCTTTGCGGTGAACTTCCCGCCGGGCACGTCGTCTCGGAGAACATTCTCGCGCGTGAAATCGGGATGAGCCGCACGCCCGTGCGCGAAGCCATCCGGCATCTTGAGCATGACGGTCTGCTCCGGCAGGTGCCGCGCTACGGCACGGTGGTTCGCACACTCTCGCGGCGCGACTTGATGGAACTCTATGAATTGCGCGAGGCCCTGGAACCGTTCGCCGTCGCGCAGGCGGCCGGCCGGGTTGGTGCGGACGATCTCAAGCTGCTCGAGAAGCTGTGCGGCGAAATCAAGCTCGTGGCTGCCGCCGTGAAAAAATCCGCGCGTAAAACGCCGGACGCATCGTTGATGCGACGGTTGCTCTCGGCCGATCTGGGGTTCCACATGGTTCTGCTGCGCAATTCCGGGAACCGCCGCATGATGAAGATCATTGGTGACTCGCGGTTGCTGACCGGCATTTTCGGCACACCACGCCAGGAGCATGATCTGGAGGTGCTCGATGAGACGCACCGCTTTCACCTGCGCATCCTCAAGGCGGTGCGTGGGGGCGACGCGGAAAAGGCGCGTGTCGCGATGGCGGATCACATTCGGACGAGCAAAGAAGAGGCCGTGGGTCACTTCGACCGCGCGCAGTCGGAGCACACGCCTCACGACACACCGCTCATCCTGCCGGACGATGTGCTCGCAGATTTGAAACGCATCGAAGGCGGTAACTGAGATTCCCCGATGAAAACCAAACTGCTCGCGCTCTTATTCTGTTTCCTGGTTCAACTCCCGACCCCCACGGCTGGCGCGGGCGCAGAAAAGCTGGAGCGATTGAAATACGCCGACGACATCCGGCTGGAAGGCGTCGCGCTCGAAGCAGACAAGCTCGTCGTGGTCACGTCGCAGGCGGCCATCGCCGGCTCGGATGTCACGCACGACGAGATGCTGGCGTTCATGGCCTTCACTCCCCATCTCGCATGAAAGCGGCGCTTGGTCTCGACTTCGGAACGGAGAGCGTGCGGGCGTTGCTCGTGGATTTGCGCGGGCGCGAGCTGGCGTCCACGAGCGCGAAGTATCGGCACGGGCAGATCGTCGCGACCCTGCCCGGCTCAATGCGAGCGCTGCCGCCGCACTACGCGCTCCAGCATCCGCTCGATTGGATCGAGTCCGCAGCGAAGGCGACGCGCGCGGCGTTGCGCATTGCGAAGGGCGCAGAAGTGCTCGGCATCGGCGTGGATTTCACGAGTTGCACGATGCTGCCGACGAAGCGCGACGGCACGCCGCTTTGTTTGCTGAAGCCGTTCGCCGCCGAGCCGCTCGCGTGGCCGAAACTTTGGAAACATCACGGCGCGCAGGCGCAGACGGAACGCATCAACGCCGTCGCCCGCGAGCGCGGCGAAACTTTTCTCCAGCGTTACGGCGGCATCATCGGCCTCGAATGGTTTTTTCCGAAAATGCTGGAGACGCTCGAACTCGCGCCGCGCGCCTACGACGCGGCGGAGGTGTGGCTCGAAGCGGGTGATTGGTTCGTGTGGCAGCTCGTCGGCGGAGCTGCGGATGCTCTCCCGCGTTCCACCTGTCAGGCCGGCTACAAAGGGATGTGGAGCGCGACGGACGGCTATCCGTCGGAAGACTTTTTGCGTGCGGTGAATCCGAAGTTCGCGCGCGTGGTGCAGGACAAGATGCCCGGTCGTCTGCTCGCGCCCGGCGTCTCGGCTGGCGGGCTCACCGCTGCGATGGTGAAGAAGTTCGGGCTGCGCGAAGGCACGCCGGTGAGCGCGGCGATCATCGACGCGCACGCGGGTGTCCTCGGCGCAGGCGCGGCGGAACCCGGCACACTCGTGATGGTCATGGGCACCAGTTCATGCCACATGCTCAACAGTGAAGTAGAGCGCAGCGTGCCCGGCGTCGCGGGCGTGGTGAAGGACGGGATTCTGCCCGGATTTTTCGGCTACGAGACAGGCCAGGCCGCCGTCGGCGATGCCTTCGACTGGCTGCGCAAACTCACCGGCCAGCGCGATTTTTCCGCGCTCGGTCGCGACGCGGCCGCGCTGCCGCCGGGCGCGGAAGGCGTGCGCTGTGTCGATTGGTTCAATGGTTGCCGCACGCCGCTCATGGATGGCTCCTTGCACGGTGCCTTCACTGGCCTCGCGCTGCATCACGGCCCGGCGCATCTCTACCGCGCGCTGCTCGAAGCATCGGCGTTCGGCGTGCGCTGGATTGTCGAACTGCTCCGCGAAGGTGGCGTGCCGGTGAAAGCATTCGTCGCGACCGGCGGATTACCGCATCACAACCCGCTCGTCGTGCAGGTCTATGCCGACGTGCTCGGCGAAAACATCTCCGTCAATCCGAACCAGCAAGGTCCCGCGCTCGGCGCTGCGATTCTCGGCGCGCTCGCGGGCGGTGCTTTCGCCACGCCCGACGCAGCGATCCGCGCCATGGCCACGCCCAAGCCCGGCACCGCGCCCGTGTTCAAACCGAACCGTTCCCACCGCGCCGCCTACGACGTGCTCTACCGCGAGTATCGGCGGCTCGGTGAGTTCTTTTCTGCGAAACCCAACTCCTAACCCATGCCCACAAAACGTCTTCTCAAGAACCAAGTCCAACTCGTCGCCAGCGGCGATCTGCGATTGTCGGCAAATCAAGTCTGCTGGCCCGCGCAGGCCGCGATGGAGAAGGCACTCGCCGCCGCGCTGAAAGCCGAGGGCGTCAGCGTCGTGCGCGCGCACCCGTTCAAGGCGAAGCAGAAGCACGGCTTCATCGCGAGCCAGCGCGAAGGGCTGGATGTTTTTCGCAACGTCGATCCCGACGCGCCGCTCATCGTCGCCGAGGCGGTGTGGCAGTATTCACATCACGTCCTCGCCGGACTCACGACGCATCGCGGTCCCATCCTCACCGTCGCCAATTGGAGCGGCCAGTGGCCGGGGCTGGTCGGGATGTTAAATCTCAACGGTTCGCTCACGAAGGCCGGCGTGCGCTACTCGACGCTCTGGAGCGAGGATTTCACCGATAATTTTTTCCGCACAAAGCTGCGGCAATGGCTAAAGACCGGGCGCATCTCCCACGACACTTCGCACGCGCGTCCGCTGGAGATCGTGAAAGTGCCTTCGCGTGCCGCGAAGTTCGGCGCGCGGCTCGCCGCGCAACTCCGCAGCGAGAAAGCGATCCTCGGCATTTTCGATGAGGGCTGCATGGGCATGTTCAACGCCATCATTCCCGACCACGCGCTGCACGCTTGCGGCGTCTTCAAGGAGCGCCTCAGCCAGTCCGCGCTCTACGCCGAGACGCGGCGCGTGCCGGATGCCGAGGCGGATGCCGTGCGCGCGTGGCTGGAAAAGAAGGGGATGAAATTCCACACCGGCCCGACGCACGAGCGCGACCTGACCGACGCGCAGCTTCGGCTCCAGTGCAAAATGTATGTCGCTGCCGTGCGCCTCGCGGATGACTTCGGCTGCGACGCCATCGGCATTCAGTATCAGCAGGGGCTGAAGGATTTGCTGCCTGCGAGCGATCTCGTCGAGGGCACGCTGAACAACGCCGACCGTCCGCCCGTGCGTTCACGCGACGGCAGGCGCGTGCTCTTTCGCGGCCGGCCGCTCACGCATTTCAACGAAGTGGACGAATGCGCCGGCCTCGACGGCCTGCTCACGCAGCGCGTCCACAGCGCGCTCGGCCAGCCGGTGGAAAACACGTTGCACGATGTGCGCTGGGGCGCGGAGTTCGGCGGTGAATACGTGTGGGTCTTCCTCATCAGCGGCGCCGCGCCGCCCGCGCATTTCATCGGCGGCTGGAAGGGCGCGGAGGGTTTCCGCCAGCCGGCGATGTATTTCCCGAATGGCGGCTCCACTCTGCGCGGCATCAGCAGGCCCGGCGAGATCGTCTGGTCGCGCATCTACGTGCAGAACGAGTCGCTCCACATGGACATCGGCCGTGGCGGAGTGGTGGACTTGCCGCGCGAAGAGACAGAGCGCCGCTGGCAGGCGACCACGCCGCCATGGCCGATCATGCACGCCGTCACCTACGGCGTGTCGCGCGATCAGCTCATGGCCAAGCACCAGGCGAATCACATCCAAGTCGCCTATGCAAAGACCGCCGCCGCTGCGGATGAATGCCTGTTCGCGAAGGCCGCCTTCGCCCGCGCGCTCGGCCTGCGCGTGAATCTCTGCGGCACGCGCGACCGGAAACGCGCTTGGAACCAAATCGCATGACCCGCAGCACCGCATCCACTTCCTGGCGCTACGCGTGGTTCATCGTGGCGCTGCTCTTTCCCGTCGCGCTGCTGAACTACCTCGACCGGCAGATGCTCGCGACGATGAAGGCGTCCATGGTCAGCGACATTCCGAGCATCGCGAACAGCGCCGACTGGGGCATGGTGCTCGCGTGTTTCAAGTGGACTTACGCGCTGCTCAGTCCGTTCGGCGGCTACATCGCGGACCGCTTCAGCAAGCGGCTCGTCATTTGTTCGAGCCTGCTCGTGTGGTCGGCGGTGACATGGTGGACCGGCCACGTCACGAACTTTAACGAACTCATCGCCGCGCGTGCGCTCATGGGTGTGAGCGAGGCGTTCTACATTCCCACGGCGCTGGCGCTGATTTCCGAATATCACCAAGGCCCGACCCGCTCCCGCGCCATCGGCTTTCATCAGGCCGGCATTTACGTGGGGCAAATTCTCGGCGGCTTCGCGGGCTACGCAGCGGATTCGCCGGCGCACGGCTGGCGCTGGGTTTTCAGCGCGTGCGGAATAGTCGGCGTCATCTACGCGCTGCCGCTCTTCGCGCTGCTCCGCGATCCCGCGCCGAGGCAGGCAGAATCAGCCACCGCGGTCGCTCCCGCGCCGAAGGAGAACGTCTTCCGCGGCCTGCTGACGAACCGCAACTTCCTCCTCCTCGTGCTCTACTTCACACTGCCCGCCATCGCCGGCTGGGTCGTGCGCGATTGGATGCCGGCGATCCTCAAAGAAAAATTCAGCCTCGGCCAGGGACAGGCCGGCGTGAGCGCGGTGCTCTATGTGCAGATCGCCGCGATCGTTGGCGTGATCATCGGCGGCACGCTCGCCGATCGCTGGATGCGCACCACGCCGCGCGGTCGCATTTTCACGAGCGCCATCGGCGTGGCGCTGTTCCTGCCCGCGCTCTTCAGCGTGGGAAATGCGGGCACGCTCACCGTGGCCATCGCGGGACTGATCGTCTTTGGCTTCGGCTGGGGATTTTTTGACTGCAACAACATGCCGATCCTCTGCCAGATCGCCCGGCCCCAGTGGCGGGCGACCGGCTACGGCATCATGAATCTCGTGAGCATCTCCTGCGGCGGTTTTGGCGACTGGGCCTTTGGCGCAATGCGCGACCGCGACGTGCCGCTGAACCTGATCTTCGGCGGCTTCGCGGGCGTGGCCTTGCTCTCCGTTTTCATCGTGCTGCTCATCCGCCCGCGCGAAGCGATCCAACCTTAAATGAACCAACCCAAATACCATGGCATCATCCCGCCGATGCTCACGCCGTTGAGCGACCGCGACACGCTCGATGTCGCCGGTCTTGAGCGCCTGATCGAACACATCCTCGCCGGCGGCGTGCATGGCCTCTTCATCCTCGGCACCACCGGCGAAGGGCCGAGCCTCAGCTATCGTCTGCGCCAGGAACTCATCGAGCGCACCTGCCGGCTCGTGAAAGGGCGCGTGCCTGTGCTCGTTGGCATCACCGACACGGCGTTCGTCGAATCGGTGAAGGTCGCCCGCTGGTCGGCCGACGCGGGCGCGGATGCCTTGGTTGTTGCGCCCCCCTATTACCTGCCCGAGGCGCAGCCCGAATTACAGGAATACATTTCGCATCTCGTGCCCGAACTGGCGCTCCCGCTCTTCCTCTACAACATGCCGGCGCTGACGAAGGTCGCGTTTGAGCCGGAAACCGTCCGCCAGGCGATGGATGACCCGCGCATCATCGGCCTCAAGGATAGCTCGGGGAACATGACCTATTTCCATCGCCTGGCGGCCCTGCTCAAGCACCGTCCCGATTGGGCGTTGCTCATGGGCCCGGAAGAACTGCTTGCCGACGCCATCTTCGCCGGTGGCCACGGCGGAGTGAATGGCGGCGCGAACCTCTTCCCCGGCCTTTATGTGAAGCTCTTCGAGGCGGCGCGAGCGGGCGATTTGGCGCGTGTTCGCACCCTGCACGCTCAAGTGATGACCGTGAGCGAACGGCTCTATCGCGTCGGCCGCCATTCCTCCGCGCTCATCAAGAGCCTCAAGTGCGCGCTCTCACTGCTCGGCGTGTGCAACGATTTTATGGCCGAGCCGTTTCAGCGGTTCCGCGAGCTGGAGCGCCAGCGCGTCCGTGAAATTCTCGACGAGCTTGGCCCCATCGACCTCACTCCATGAATCGCTTCGGATTTCGGCGGGCGGTGACGTCATGCTCTGGAACATGAGCGGCACCGATCTGGAACTGCTCGCGCTACGCCCGGCACCACGCTGAGCACGCCTTTGCCGAACTCATGCGGCGGCACTACGAGCTCGTGCATCCTCCGCGCTGCGCATGGTGTGCGGTTCGGCTCTCGGCGAAGCTGTGACGCAGGGCGTGTTTCTACGACAGCGTGGCGCTGTTCGTACCTTCTCCCGATGTTTCCGTGAAATTCTTTGGCGGATTGCGGCTGCCAGCCACGTTAACCTTGTGAACATGGACGACACCGATAGGAAGCTGCTGGCCCGTTATGCCTCGCACCACGCCGAGGATGCCTTCGCTGAGATCGTCCGGCGTCATCTCGGCCTGGTCTATTCGGCGGCGCGGCGCCAGGTCCGTGCCTCGCAACTGGCCGAAGAAGTTGCCCAATCCACTTTCATCAAACTGGCGCGTCACGCCGGGCAACTCGCGCCCGACACGATTTTGACCGCGTGGCTCTATCAAGTTGCCCACCGGGAGTCCATCGATGTCGTGCGCCGCGAAGCGAGCCGCCAGTTGCGCGAATCCCGCTGGAGCGGGACCACCGAGATGAATGCCATGAACGCCACCGCCACCGACTGGACGCACATCGAACCGCTGCTCGACGAAGCCATGCACGCGCTCGACGACACCGACCGCACCGCCGTCCTGCTGCGTTACTTCGAGAACAAATCCTTCCGCGAAGTCGGTGCCACGCTCGGCACGAGCGAAAACGCGGCGCAGAAACGCCTCAGCCGCGCCGTGGAACGCCTGCGCGAATTCTTCGCCAAACGCGGCGTCACCATCGGCGCGAGCGGACTCGTCATCGTCATCTCGGCAAATGCCGTGCAGGCGGCGCCCGTCGGATTGGCCGTCACGATTTCAACCACCGCCGCACTCGTCGGGACAACTTTTACCACGACCGCAACTGCAACCGCTGCGAAAGCCATCGCTATGACTACACTGCAAAAGACTTCCATCGCCGTCGCCCTCGTCGCCGCCAGTGTGACGATTCCTTTGCTGGTCCAGCATCAAACCCAAATCAAACTACGCGAGGAAAACCAGTCGTTGCGGCGGCGAGTGGAACAAATGGCGCAGTTCACAGCGGAGAATGAGCGACTGACTAAGCTTCTCGCCCAGGCAAGAAATTCGCCCGTGCTTCGTTTGCCGGCGCCGCCCATGGCCACCACCGCGCCGGTCGAAACAGCGACGGACGACTTGCGCTCCACCAATCTGATTGCGCAACTGCTGAAAGGGGGCGACGCGCCGAAATTGACCGCCGAACAAATCGACTCTTACCTCAAAGAGAATCGGCGCAACGCAGCGAGTTTGCTTGCCGCCTACCGAGCGACGAACGATCCGAATCTGCTTCAGGAAGCGATGGAGAAGTTTCCCGGCGACCCGCAAGTGGCATTCCATGCCGCGTTCAAAAAGGACGCCTCGCCGGACGAACGGCGGCTATGGCTGGAAGCCTTCAAGCAGAATGCGCCCGACAACGCGCTGCCGAGTTATCTCTCGGCGCTCGATTACTTCAAGACTGGCCAGGCCAATCAAGCCGTGCAGGAACTCGTCGCCGCGTCCGGCCGGCAGCAGTTTCAGGATTACTCCGCGGATTCTGTTCAGAACGACGAAGAAGCCTGGCGGACTGCGGGCTATTCCGTCGCGGAATCCAAGACGCTCGCCTCGATGCTGTTGGTCCTCCCACACCTCGGGCAACTGAAAGAGTTGAGCCAGAACATGGTCTCGCTTGCGAATTCCTATCGGCAGGCGGGCGACGAAGCTTCCGCGCAAGCCGCCTTGCAGATGGGCTTCAATCTTGGCCAGCGCCTCGATGGATCGCCGGGCCAGGCTTTGATCAATCAACTCGTCGGCATGGCCATTCAGGGAATCGCGCTCAGAGCGATGGATCCAAACAGTCCATTCGGCAGCGGCGGACAAACGGCGAACGACAAACTCGACGAATTGACCCGGCAGCGGGCGGGGATTCGAGAACTCACGTCTCAATTCGACAGCTTGCAGCAGCGGATGTCCGACCAGGACTGGATCAGCTACAAGGATCGCTGGCGGGCTTTCGGCGAAGAAGCCGCGCTGCGCTGGATGGCGAGTAAGTATGGCCAGCAATGATCCAAGGCGGTGAAACAACTTTTCCTTGTCTCATGTCCGGTTTTCACGGCGGCGGCTACTCTTCCATGAGTGAACCAGTTGACCGACCAACAACTTTTGCGCGAATACGCCGACGCCCGACGGAAGCTGCGTTTGCCGAACGGCGGCAGGTTTGTAGCCACCGATTTCTCACACCTGTCTGACGAATGGACGGGCGAGTTGCTGGAAGCGGGATCGAGCCGGCCTTTTAACCCGAACTCCGAAGTAGCGCGCTGATTTTCCGGGGGGCGCGCCCCCGTTTCCTCAGATCATACCCCCTCCAATGGCCAGCCGGTCCAGCGGCGGCACCAACTTCGGCGACGCGGCTTTGAGCCAGTCCAACGTCGCGTCCACCAGGGGTTTGTGTTTGCCCAGCCCACCCCACGCCGCCGAGAGTTTCACCACCATCTCGCGGCCCAGCACGCCCAGCACCG